>Ga0115029_1000128_pt1 | contig 88264 bp, 74 predicted proteins | sample SidtaG_3_FD_87297 | JGI IMG/M metagenome (GOLD analysis project Ga0115029, IMG submission 87297) | Marine algal microbial communities from Sidmouth, United Kingdom - Sidmouth_Asex1 metaG | ecosystem: Host-associated > Algae > Red algae > Unclassified | place: Sidmouth, United Kingdom | collected... | reverse complement strand
GGCGAACAGGGCGAACAGGGCGAACAGGGCGAGCAGGGCGAGCAGGGCGAACAGGGCGAACCGGGCGGCGACGCCTCGACCGATCCGTCGGAGCCAGGGAACGATGAGCGCGCCGCGGATGACGCGCGGCGCGCGCTGGACCAGGACGACGAGCCGCCGCCGGCGGATGCATCAGCTGAACAGGCATCGGCGTCGGACTCGTCAGGGCTCGGTGATGAGCCGACGGCTGCGGATTCGCCAGAGGGACAGGCAACCGCCGAGCTCGATGAACGGCAGCAGTCGCTCGAGCAGTTGCTGAGACGCGTCCCGGATGATCCGGGTGGGCTGCTGCGTCGCAAGCTCGAGCACAGCCATCGGCTGCAATATCCGGAGGTGACCGACGATGGATCGGGTTGGTAGGCATCGCCGTCATCGGCGAATCGCATTCATGGGCTGGCTGCTGCTGGGCGCCGCACCGCTCCTGCTGCAGGCCCCGACGCCGGTGTCGGCGCAGTCATCCGGTGCGCCCTCGGTCGCGGCGCCGGTGCCCACCGGCAGCGTGGTGGCTCGTCTGGACCGGGGCAGCGTCGCGCTCGGCGAGACGGTGGCGTTGACCGTGATCGCCACCGACGTGGCGGGCGAGCTGGACACGCGGGTGCTGGAGCAGGTGTTCGACATCGTCGGGCGCTCGCGCTCGCGGCAGAGCGATGTGATCGACGGCGTGCGTCGCGATCGCAGCAGCTGGACGCTGGAGCTGTCGCCGCGGCGCGTCGGCGTGTTCACGGTGCCGCCGGTCACCGTCGATGGTGTCACCTCCGATCTGCAGACGCTGGAAGTGACCGAGGCGCCGACCGCCGGCGAGCGCCTGGTCTTCCTGGAGGCCTCGGTGGACGAGACATCGCCTTGGGTCCAGGGGCAGGTGGTGATGACCCTGAGCGTGTTCCAGGCGATCGATTTCCTGGATGCGGCGCTCGGTGAGCCGCTCGCCGAGGGTCTGCGCGTGCAGCGTCTGGGCGAGGACCGGCGCGTGCGACGCGTGCGCGACGGACGCGAGTACGACGTGGTCGAACGGCGCTACGCCCTGTTCCCCCAGCGCAGCGGATCGATCACCATCGAGCCGGTAGCGCTCGATGCGTCGGTACCGGTGGACCCGGATCGGGTGCGTGGCTTCTTCACCCAGTCGCGGCGTGTGCTGCGTCGTACCGAGCCGATCGAGCTGCAGGTGCGCGGACGTCCGCCGGGCAGCGGGGGCTGGTGGTTCCCGGCGCGTGAGGTGTCGCTGGAAGGGGTGTGGAGCGGCACGGATCCCTCCCTGGACGTGCCGGCCGGGGCCGATGCGGCAACCCGGGTCGGGGTGCCGTTGACCCGGACGGTGACGCTGCGCGCACTGGGCGCGATGAGCACGCAGATGCCGACCCTCGAGCCGCCCGAGCTGCCGGGCGCCTCGCTGTACGCCGAGGCGCCCGAGCGGGTGGAAGGTGCCAGCGATGCCGGCGTGCTGACCGAGCAGCGCATCGCCTGGGCGGTGGTGCCCGAGCAACCCGGCACGCTGGACCTGCCGCCGACCACGGTCAGCTGGTTCGACACCCTGGCCGGTCGCGAGCGCACCGCGACCTTGCCGGCGACGCGGATTCACGTCGCACCGGCCGAACCGGACGCAACCGCCTCGCCGGCTGCGCTGGCGCCACCGAGCGATCCCGTCGGTGGCGGTGCGGATGTATCGACGGCGGCGGGGGAGGCCCTGGCCGGTGGTCAGCGCACGATCGGCACGATCGGGGCGATGGGTGGATTCTGGCGCTGGCTGGCGCTGGCCGCGCTGCTCGGCTGGGCCATCACCGCGCTGCTGTGGTGGCGCAAGGCCGGCCGGGCCGCGGCGGTTCGGCCGACGCGGGTCGCGCGACCCGACGCCGCTCCGGATGCCGGTCAGGCGTTGCAAGCGGTTCGCGACCATCAGGCGGGCGACTCACCGGCACGGCTGGCCGACGCGGTGCTGGCCTGGGGCCGGGCGCGCTGGCCGGATCGCCCTCCCGGTTCCCTGCCGGCACTGGCCCAGCGACTGCCCGACGCCGAAGCGGCCACGACGCTGCGGGCGCTGGACGCGGCCGTGTACGCCCCGCAGGACAGCGTGACGATGCCGCCCGGCACCGCGCGAATGGCCGATCTGCTGGAGGCGGCCTGCACGCCCCCTGGCGCAACGGACCGGAACGATCCGGGTCGTCGACCGATGGCGGGCAGTCTGCCCAGGTTGTGATATCGGTCACATAGCGATGCCGGCGCGGGTGCTCGCTCGCCCGGCATGGTCCGGCTGGTGCGGACGCTGCCGATGCAAGGGGCAAGCCTGCCGAATCGACCGCCTCCGCCTTCGCGTGCCTGCCGAACGCCTCACGTCCCCCTGCCGTCCGCACCGGTGCGCGCCGATCGTCGCGGCGCGTGCCGCTGCGCGTGCCGGCGCCTCGGTGATGCTGTGGGCGGTGATGGCGTGGTCGCACGCCGCTGACGAGGTGCCGAACGCGGAGCTGTGCAGCGGTGATGTGGCGGCGATTCGGTTCGAGGGCAATCGCGTCACGCGCGCGCAGGTGATGGCGCGCGAGCTGCCGCAGCGCACCGGGATGCCCTGCGTGCTGGACGATGTGATCGATGGGCTGACCCGGCTGGAGGATCTGGGCCTGTTCCGCAGCGTGCGCGTCGAGCTGCACCCGTTGCCCTCGTCCGATCGGGCCCGTGCGATGCAGCTCCGGGTCCCCTCCCGACACGACGGTACGGCCATCGAGCTGCAGGAGCTGCCGAACGTGCCCGGACAGCTGCTGGAGGTGCGCTATGTGGTGCGAGAGAAGTTCTTCTTCCTGGGGCTGCCGCGCGTGTCGCGCACCTCGGACGGCGAAGTGCGGGCAGGGGTGAGCCTGGAGTGGAGCAACTTCCTCGGACGGCTGCACGAGATGAAGCTGACCAGCGAGTGGCGGCAGGAGGACGACGGCCAGGGGCGTGGCGGCTTCGTGCACTCGCTGGACTACGACGTGCCGCGCTTTCTGGGCAGCGACAACGGCGTGGGGGTCAGGCTGGGCATTGCCGATCGACAGGTGGGCTTCCAGGCCGACGCGGGGGCGGAACGCGAGTCGGTGGGCGAGGGCCAGCTGGCCTCGTTCCGGCTCGGCGTGACACTGGCCAGCTGGCTGAGCGAGCGGGACGGCGTGCAGGGGCTGCGCCTGTTCTACGGCGCCGCTCTCGAGCACCGTGACTACACGCTGGAGCAGGGGGTGGCGGGCGACACGGTCGGTGGCACTGACCTGGGCTGGCGCGTGGGGCTGGAACACCGCGCCGTTCACCGCGATCGCTACCGACGCCGCGGTACCCGCACCGGCGCGGCGTTCTCGTTCGCCAATCGGCAGCTGGGATCGGATTTCGATTGGCATCGGGTCGACGGCTGGCTGGCCTGGTATCACCCGGTCGGCTCGGGCCTGGACAACCTGAACCTGTCGCTGTCGGCCGGTGTCAGCGAGAACGCGCCGTTCGGCGATCGCTTCTACGCGATCGGTGGCGGCGAGATCCTGCGCGGGGTGCAGAAGGGCCAGCGCGAGGGCGATGTGCGCCTGCTGCTGAACGTGGAATACCTGCGCGCCTCCTTGCTGCGTCCCGCGCTGCGCTGGGTGGTGTTCGCCGATGCCGGCAACGCCTGGCCGATCGATGCGGTCGAGGTGGACGACGTGCTGGTGCGCGGCGGCATCGGCGCGCGCTACAAGCTCGAGGCGCTCAGCCGACGCGATCTGCGCATCGATCTGGCGTGGGATCCGCAGGAGGCGCGCGTGGTGCCCTACCTGTCGACGCAGCTCACGTTCTGAGGGGTATCCTGCCGCGCATGAGCCACTCTGGATCGACCACCGCGGCGAGCGCCGCCGCCCCCGACGTCGCCCCCGACGCCGCCCCGGGCGCGGCCCCGGACGCCGCCCGCGCCACCGCGCCCGACATGGAGTGCGCCAACGGCCTCATCGTCGAGCAGGACGGTGCGGTGCTGAGCGTGACGCTGGATCGGCCCGCCAAGAAGAACGCGTTCACCTCGGCGATGTACGCGCGGTTGGCCGACGCGCTCGAGCGGCTGTCCAGCGACGATGAGCTGCGCTGCCTGGTGGTGCGCGCCACCGGGGGCTGTTTTTCCGCCGGCAACGACCTGAACGATTTCCTGACGCTCGACAGCTTCGACGCCGACACTCCGGTGGTGCGCGTGCTGAACGCCTTGGGGCGCGGTGACAAGCCGATGCTGGCCGCGGTGGACGGGGCGGCGATCGGCATCGGCACCACGTTGCTGCTGCATTGCGATCTGGTGTTCGCCACGCCGTCGGCGCAGTTCGGTGCGCCGTTCGTGCCGCTGGGATTGGTGCCCGAGGCCGGTTCCAGCCGCCTGCTGGTGGAGCTGATCGGCTACCGACGGGCGATGGCGATGTTCCTGCTGGGCGAGCGGCTGGACGCGGCGGCGGCCGAGTCGTCGGGCCTGATCAATGCCTGCGTGGCGCCGGAGATGCTGGACGAGACCGTCATGACGGCGGCGCGGCGCATCGCCGCGCTGCCGGTCGAGGCGGTGCGTCAGACACGCCGGCTGTGCCGCGCCGAGCCGGTCTCGATCGCGGCCACCATCGAGCGCGAGAATGCCTGCTTTGCCGAACGCCTGGATTCGCCGGAGGCGCGTGCCGCCATCGAGGCGGTCCTGGGCGGGCGACGTTGAAGCCTGCCGGTCGATCCACCCGGCGTGATGGACGCCCACCCGTGAGCCCGCCATGAACGCAGTCCCCGACGATGTCGCGCCGTTGCCGGCGCCCGATCAGCTGAAGCACTGGCGGGTGCGGCTCGATGACGAGTCCATCCTGTGGCTGGACGCGGACCGGGCGGATGCCTCGGTCAACGCGCTGAGCGAGGCGGTCATCGAGGAGCTGGACCGGGTGCTCGCCTGGGCCGAGCAGGCCTCGCTCGTCGCGTTGGTGCTCGGTTCGGCCAAGCCGGGCAGCTTCATCCTCGGTGCCGACATCCACGAGTTCGACGGCTACACCGACGCGGCAGCGGTCAGCGAACGCATCCGCGAAGGGCACCGGGTGTTCGCCCGATTGGAGAGCCTGGCCTGTCCCACCGCGGCCACCGTGCACGGCTTCTGCCTGGGCGGCGGGCTGGAGCTTGCGCTGTGCTGCGACTGGATCCTGGCGCTGGATGTGCCCGCCACCCGGCTCGGCTTTCCCGAGGTGAAGCTGGGCATCTTTCCCGGCCTGGGGGGCACGGTGCGCATCACCGAACGGCTCGGCGGGCTGAAGGGTCTGGAACTGGCCTTGAGCGCAAGACAGGTACGCGCCCCGGCTGCCAAGCGCCTCGGGCTGGTGGACGAGCTGGTGGGAGAGTTCGCCTCGCTGCGCTGGGCGGCACGACACGCGGTGCTGGCGGGACGTCGTTCGTCCGGCGCCTCGGCGCTGGCGGGACTGACCAACGGTTCGGTGGCCCGAGCCGCGCTGGGACGGCTGCTGACCCGCAAGAGCGCCGAGAAGGCCGACCCGCGTCACTACCCGGCACCGTTCCGGATGATCGAACTGTGGGTGGAGCATCGTGATGATCGGGCGCGCATGTTCGAAGGCGAGGCCGAGCAGGTCGGGCAGCTGATGGTCTCGCCCACCGCGCGCAACCTGCGGCGCCTGTTCTTTCTCAGCGAGCGGCTGAAGGGATTGGGTGGCAGCGAGACGGCGCGGATGCGCCGAGCTCGGGTGCACGTGGTCGGAGCGGGCGTGATGGGCGGCGACATCGCCGCCTGGTGCGCCTTGAAGGGGCTGGAGGTCACGCTGCAGGATCGCTCGGCGGAGCTGATCGCGCCGGCGGTGGAGCGTGCCCGACGGCTGTTCGACAAGCGACTGAAGGGCGGCGCCGCGGTGAAGGCGGCGCTGGCGCGGATGATCGTCGATCCGGACGGACACGGCGTCGAGCGGGCCGATGTGGTCATCGAGGCGATCAGCGAGAACGTGGCCGCCAAGCGGGCGCTGTACGCTACGCTGGAGCCACGCCTGGCACCGGGCGCGTTGCTGGCCACCAACACCTCGGCGCTGCCGCTGGCCGAGCTGTCCGCCGAGCTGACCGATCCGGGGCGATTGATCGGGCTGCACTTCTTCAACCCGGTGGCCAAGATGCCGCTGGTGGAAGTGGTGCACGACGCCGACACGGATGCGAAACGCATCGAGCGCGGCTGCGCCTTCGCCGCCGCCATCGATCGCTTTCCCTTGCCGACCCGCAGTGCGCCGGGCTTCCTGGTCAATCGGGTGCTGGCGCCCTACCTGATGGAGGCCTTCACGTTGTTGCTCGAAGGCCGGGAGCGCGACACCATCGATGCCGCCGCCATTCGCTGGGGCATGCCGATGGGTCCGATCGAGCTGGCCGATACCGTCGGTCTGGACGTCTGCCGCCACGTGGCCGAGACGCTGGTGTCCGGGGACGTGCAACGGCAGGCGGCGCTGCTGGACGAACGCATCGCGGCTGGCCAGCTGGGCAAGAAGAGCGGGCAGGGCTTCTACACCTGGACCAAGGGCCGCCCCGACCGCAAGCCGCACGCAACGGACGGGCCGGATGCCGATGCGCTGGCTGCGCGGTTGCTGCAGCCGTTCCTGGCGGCCTGCGTGGCAGCCGCGGCCGACGACATCGTGGCCGACGAGGATCTGCTGGATGCCGGGGTCGTGTTCGGCACCGGGTTCGCGCCCTTTCGCGGCGGACCGCTGCACCACCTGGCCGAAACGGCCGACCGAGAACGACAGTGATGGCTCCTCGATCCGATCGTCTGGTCCGTCCGGTCGCCATCGTCGGCGGCCTGCGCACCCCGTTCTGCCGCTCCGGTGGCAGCTATGCCGCCCTGTCCAACAAGCAGATGCTGAGCACCGTGCTGCGCGCCATGGTCGAGCGCTACGAGCTGGCCGGCGTGCGTCTGGGCGAGGTCAACGCCGGCGCGGTGATCAGCCATTCGCGCGATTGGAACCTGGCGCGCGAGGCGGTGCTGTCGACCGATCTGGATCCGCGCACCCCGGCCACCACGATGCAGCAGGCCTGCGGCACGTCGCTGCAGGCGGCGTTGGGCGCCGCGGCCAAGATCGCCGTGGGCAGCATCGATGTGGCGATCGCCGCGGGAACCGACACGGTCAGCGATGTGCCGATCGTGTTCAAGGATCGCTTCGCCCGGCGTCTGGTGGCCCTGGGCAAGGCCAAGAGCGCCGGGGCCAGGCTGAAGCTCTTCAAGGGCTTCTCGCCCTCGGAACTCAGCCCCATGCCACCGTCGGTCAACGAGCCGCGCACGCGGCTGTCGATGGGGCAGCACTGCGAGCTGATGGCCAAGCGCTGGCAGATCGACCGCCTGGCGCAGGACGAACTGGCGCTGGCCTCGCACCGCAACGCGACCGCTGCCTGGGGCACGCGCTTCTTCGACGAGCTGGTCGTGCCCTGCGCGGGCGTGCTGCGCGATGACAACGTGCGCCCGGACGCGACGCCCGAATCGCTGGGTGCGTTGCGTCCGGCCTACGACAAGTCCGGTACCGGTACCCTGACCGCCGGCAACAGCACGCCGCTGACCGACGGGGCGGCCGGTCTGCTGCTGTGCAGCGAGGCATGGGCGAAGGAGCGCGGCCTGCCGGTACAAGCCTGGTTGACCGACTCCAGCGTGTGCGGCATCGATTTCGTCGCCGGCGAAGGCTTGCTGATGGCGCCGGCGCTGGCGGTGAGCGATGTGCTCGCGCGTGCCGGGCTCACCCTGCAGGACATCGACCTGTACGAGATCCACGAGGCGTTCGCCGCCCAGGTGCTGTGCACGCTGGCCGCCTGGGAGGACGAGGGCTATTGCCGCGACCACCTCGGTCGGGATGCCCCGCTCGGTGCCATCGATCGCGATCGGCTGAATGTCACCGGCTCCAGCCTGGCCATCGGCCATCCGTTCGCTGCCACCGGCGCTCGGGTGGGCGCCACGCTGGCCACGCTGCTCGAGCAGCGCGACGCCCACCGAGGCCTGATTTCGGTGTGCACCGCCGGCGGCATGGGCCTGGCCGCCCTGCTCGAACGATGACGTGCAACGTCACGACATGGGGTCGGACCCCGGCAAGCTATTGATATCATGAAACATTTCACCCTTTCCGCCCCGCCGGCGGCCCTTGCAGGCCGGTTTTCGCCCCGGTTTTCCGGTCTGCAAGGCGCGGCGTTGATGGTCGTGCTGTTCCTCGTACCGTTCACCGGTGTGCGGGCGCAGCCAGACACCGCGGTGGCGGTCGGGCCGCGCTATTCGCTGAGCGCGGTCGCCAGCGACCAGATCGACAACGACCGCCTGGTCGTCACGCTGGCGGTCCAGCTCGAGGGCGAAGCCCCCCGGGTGCTGGCCCAGCGCATCGACCAGGCGATGAACGAGGCCCTCGCCATCGTCGAGCCGATGACGTCGCTGCAGGTCCAGACCCGCGGCTACCGGGTGTCGCCGGTGTTCGACGCGAAGGGGGAGCGCACCACCCGCTGGCGCGGTTCGCAGCAACTGGAACTGCAGACGGGCGATTTCACCGCCGCGACCGCCGCGATCGAGCAGCTGCAGGGCATCCTGCAGATGCAGGACCTGCGTTTCAGCGTCGCCCCCGAGACGCTCGCACGGGCCAGTGACCGGTTGATCGTCGAAGCCCTGCAACAGTTCGATGCGCGTGCCCAGCTGATCACCCGGACCACCGGCGCGCTCACCCACCGCGTGGTGGACGCGGACGTGTCGACCGAAGAGGGAATCGGCTACGGACCGCAGCCGCGTTTGTCGATGCGGGCCTCCGACAGCCGGGTCGCCGAGGCCGGTCCGGCCTTGGCCGGCGGATCCACTCGCGTCTCGGTCAGCGTGCGCGGACGGATCGAGACGATCGACGATTGAGCGCAGGTGCGTCGACCCTCGCATCGGTGCCGAACGCTCATCAGACCCGTTCTTCGTTCTGCGACGATCTCGCAATTTGGCTAGAGTAGAGCGCTCTGGGACAAGGAAACGGTGCGCATGCTCGACCTCGCTCTGAACGGCCGCGTGGCCAAGGTGCTTGACGCACTCGACAATGCCCTCGTCATGCGCGACCTGGATGCGGCGCTGGAGCTGTTCCAGCCCGATTGCTACTGGCGCGACCTGGTCTCCTTCACCTGGAACATCAAGACGATGGAGGGCAAGGACGACATCCGCGACATGCTTTGCGCGCAGCTCGAACATGTCTCGCCGAGCGGCTGGTCCACCGCCGAGGGCGAGATCGCGACCGAGGACGATGGCGTCATCACCGCCTGGATCACGTTCGAGACCGCGGCGATGCGCGGCTACGGTCTGGTGCGCCTGAAGGACGATCGCATCTGGACGCTGCTGACCAGCGCCACCGAGATCAAGGGCCACGAGGAGCCGGCCGGCTTCGAGCGTGCGCTGGGGGCAAAGCACGGCGCCGGCAAGCATCGCCGCTCCTGGCTCGAGGAGCGCGAGGACGAGGCGCGATCGCTCGGCTACCAGACCCAGCCCGAGGTGGTGATCATCGGCGGCGGGCAGGGTGGCATCGCGCTCGGTGCGCGGCTGCGCCAGCTCGGCGTGCCCACCCTCATCATCGAGAAGAACGAGCGGGCCGGTGACAGCTGGCGCAACCGCTACAAGTCGCTCTGCCTGCACGATCCGGTCTGGTACGACCACTTCCCCTACATCCCGTTTCCGGAGAACTGGCCGGTGTTCTCGCCCAAGGACAAGCTGGGCGACTGGATGGAGATGTACACCCGGGTCATGGAACTGAACTACTGGACGCGCTCCGAGGCGACGAAGGCCGCCTACGACGAGGCGTCGGGCACCTGGCGGGTGAACGTGACGCGCGATGGCGAGGAGCTCGTGCTGCAGCCACGGCAGCTGGTGCTGGCGACCGGCATGTCCGGCAAGGCGAACGTGCCGGACTTTCCCGGCATGGACCGCTTCGAAGGCGAGCAGCATCACTCGTCCCGCCACCCCGGCCCCGACGGGTTCAGGGGCAAGAAGGTCGTGGTGATCGGGTCCAACAACTCGGCGCACGACATCTGCGCCGCGCTGTGGGAGAACGATGTCGACGTGACGATGGTGCAGCGCTCCACCACCCACATCGTGCGCTCGGAGACGCTGATGGACATCGGCCTGGGCGCGTTGTATTCCGAGGAGGCGGTGGCCAGCGGCGTGACCACCCAGAAGGCGGACATGATCTTCGCCTCGATCCCCTACGCCATCCTGCACCAGTTCCAGATCCCCCTCTACGACCGGATGCGCGAGCGCGACGCGGACTTCTACGCAGGCCTGGAGCAGGCCGGCTTTCAGCTCGACTGGGGCGCGGATGGCTCGGGCCTGTTCATGAAATACCTCAGGCGTGGCTCCGGCTACTACATCGACATCGGGGCCAGCCAGCTCATCATCGACGGCAAGATCAAGCTCAAGGCCGGACAGGTCAGCGAGATCGTGCCCAGCGGGGTGCGCTTCGACGATGGCAGCGAGCTGGAAGCCGACGTGATCGTGTACGCCACCGGTTACGGGTCGATGAACGGCTGGGCGGCCGATCTGATCAGCCAGGAAGTGGCCGACAAGGTCGGCAAGTGCTGGGGACTGGGCTCGGACACGCCCAAGGATCCCGGGCCCTGGGAGGGCGAGCAGCGCAACATGTGGAAGCCGGTCCAGCAACCGGGGCTGTGGTTCCACGGCGGCAACCTGCACCAGTCCCGTCACTACTCGCTGTACCTGGCGCTGCAGCTGAAGGCGCGTCAGGCCGGTCTGGATACGCCGGTGTACGGGTTGGCCGAGAGTCATCACACCGGGTGATGCGTTCGGTCCGGGCCGCCTCGCCGCGCAACGACGTTTCCACGACTTGCTACCGTTGCGCCTGGCCAACCGACCGCGCACCGAGGCATTCATGAGCGAGCACGACATCTACTTGCAAGCCGCCATCGACGAGGCCAGGAAGGGCCTGGCCGCCGGCGGTATCCCGATCGGCTCGGTGCTGGTGATCGACGGCGAGATCGTCGGGCGTGGCCACAACCAGCGCGTCCAGCAGGGCAGCACGATCCGCCATGCCGAGATGGACTGCCTGGAGGAGACCGGGCGGTTGAGCGCCGCCGATTACCGTCGCGCGACCCTGTATTCCACGTTGTCGCCCTGCGACATGTGTTCCGGTGCGGTGCTGCTGTACGGCATTCCGCACGTGGTGGTCGGGGAAAATCGCACCTTCCAGGGACCGGAGGCCTATGTGCGCGAGCGCGGCGTGACCGTCGAGGTGCTCGACGATCCGACCTGCGTGGCCCTGATGCGCGACTTCATTGCCGCGCAACCTGCGCTGTGGAACGAGGACATCGGCGAATAGTCCGCCCGGATGCGGTGCGATGCGGGCGTCAAACTCGTTTGCCGACAGGCCCAGGCGTCGGGCGCAAGCGTAGAATCCACCGCACAGTCACTGAACAGAGGTGTGGTGGTGAAGATCATCGTGGGCGTCAAGCGCGTGCTTGACTACAACGTCAAGGCACGCGTCAAGGCGGACAAGTCGGGCATCGAGCTGGCGAACGTCAAGATGTCCATGAACCCCTTCGACGAGATCGCGGTCGAGGAGGCGTTGCGCATCAAGGAGGCCGGCCGCGCCGAGGAGGTGGTGGTGGTGTCGATCGGCCCGGCGCAGAGCCAGGAAACCATCCGAACGGGGCTGGCCATGGGCGCCGATCGCGGCATCCTGATCCAGACCGACGAGCAGCTGCAGCCGCTGGCCATCGCCAAGCTGTTCAAGCACGTGATCGACAAGGAGTCCCCGGGGCTGGTGATCCTGGGCAAGCAGGCCATCGACGGCGACAACAACCAGACCGGGCAGATGCTCTCGGCGTTGACCGGCATGACGCAGGCCACCTTCGCCAGCAAGGTGGAGTTCGAGGAGGGCGATCAGGCGCTCAAGGTGACCCGCGAGGTCGATGCCGGCCTGGAGTCGGTCCGGGTGCAGCTGCCGTGCATCGTGACCACCGACCTGCGCTTGAACGAGCCGCGCTACGCCAAGCTGCCCAACATCATGAAGGCCAAGAAGAAGCCGCTGGAGGTCATCGAGCTGGCCGACACCGGCGTCGATACCGCCAGCAAGCTGTCGGTGGTCGAAGTCAACGAGCCGGCCAAGCGCCAGGCCGGCGTCATGGTCGACAGTGTCGCGCAGCTGATCGAGAAGCTGCGCAACGAAGCCAAGGTCATCTGAGGAGCCGAGCGATGAACACACTGATCCTTGCCGAACACGACGCGGGCGAACTGCGCCCGGCCACGCTGAACGTCGTCGCCGCCGCCGGCCAGATCGGCGGCGGCGAGGTGCACCTGCTGCTGGCCGGTCAGGACGTGGCGGCCGCTGCCGAGGCGGCCGCCGCCGTCGATGGCGTGAATCGCGTGCTGGTCGCCGATGCCGCCCCCTACGCCAACGCCATGGCGGCCGACCTGTCCGCGCTGGTGGTATCGCTGGCCGAGGGCTACGGGCACATCCTGTTCGCCGAGAACGCCACCGGCAAGAACGTCATGCCGCGCGTGGCGGCGCTGCTCGACGTGTCGGGCATCTCCGGCATCAGCCAAGTGATCTCGTCCGACACGTTCGTGCGTCCGATCTACGCCGGCAACGCGCTGGCGACGGTCAAGAGCGAGGATGCGGTCAAGGTGATCACGGTGCGCCCGACCTCGTTCGATCCGGTCGAGGCCACCGGCGGCAGTGCCGCCATCGAGGCGGTGGAGGCCGCGGCCATCGACGAGCGTGCCCGCTTCCTGGGCCAGGAGCTCTCCGACAGCGACCGCCCCGAGCTCACCAGTGCCGACATCGTCGTCTCGGGTGGTCGGGGCATGCAGAACGGCGACAACTTCTCGATGCTGGACGAGATCGCCGGCAAGCTGAACGCCGCGGTCGGGGCGTCGCGCGCCGCGGTCGATGCCGGCTTCGTGCCCAATGAATACCAGGTCGGTCAGACCGGCAAGGTAGTCGCGCCGAACCTGTACCTGGCGGTCGGCATCTCGGGGGCGATCCAGCACCTGGCCGGCATGAAGGACAGCAAGGTGATCGTGGCGATCAACAAGGACGAGGAGGCGCCGATCTTCCAGGTGGCCGACTACGGTCTGGTGGCCGACCTGTTCGAGGCCCTGCCCGAACTGTCGGCCGCGCTCGACGGCTGATCGATCGCTCCCGGGCGTCGTGGGCCACCGCCGGCTGTCGGCGGTGGACTGTGCCTCGATCAGGCGGGCACATGGTCCTGTGCGCTGTCCGGCAACGTCATCGACCGAGGGGATGACGCACTCTGATCGGCCCGCAGCGCAACGCAGACCCGGTCGCGGCCGGCGTCCTTGGCGCGATACAGCGCATCGTCCGCACGCGACATCCAGGCCGACCAGGTGTCCGACGGGGCCGCGATCGAGACGCCGATGCTGACCGTGATCGGATGATCCGACAGCGACAGCGCGCCGGACAGGGACAGCCGCAGCGTCTCGGCGCGTTCGACCGCCAGCGGGCCGTCGATATCGCTGAGCAGCACCAGGAACTCCTCGCCGCCCAGTCGGAACGCCTCGTCGCCACCGCGTATCGACGCGCTGAGCGTGCGACCGGCCCGACGCAGCACGTCATCGCCGACGGCATGACCGTGCTGGTCGTTGACCTGCTTGAAATGATCGATGTCCAGCGCCAGCAGCGCAGCGTTGGTATCGGCGCGCCGCCGCGACTGCAGACGGGCTTCCAGGGCCGGTTCCAGGTCGTAGCGATTGAGCAGCCCGGTCAGCGGGTCGGTGATGATGCGGCGCTGCAGGTGACTGAACTGCTCGGTGACCGCGCGCAGCAACAGCGCCGCGAACAGGCTGACCGCCAGCAAGGTGGCGCCGCTGCGCAGCAGCAGCGCAGGCTCCAGGACCTCCCACCCGACGATCATCACCAGCGCCAGCAGGACCGCGTTCGCCGCCCAGGCGAGTCGCTCGGGCAGCAGGCAATACAGGCCCAGCAGCCCGGGAAAGCACCACAGCATGCCCATCACGCCGAACGTGTGGACCAGGTAGGTCAGATAGACGATGCCCAGCGGTGCTATCACGGCCAGGCTGCAGCGCGACAGCGGGCTGTTCAGGCGCATCAGCACGGCGTGTGCGCACAGCAGCAGCGAGCTGGCCAACCCCCCCGCGACCGCCGGCCAACGCCCCTCGCCCAGGTGCATGATCGAAAAGGGCGCGCCGAGCGTGACGCAGGCCACCGCCAAGCCCACGGCCGCGGTTTCCCGGAACCGGTGATGTTCGTCCTTCTGCACGCTGGCTGCATCCCTGTGGGAAGACTCCTCGGCACCTGCCGGATCACCGTCCTTTATCCTCGATTTAAAATACACCAACGACTTCCCCGTCGGCACAACAAACGGTGAACACCGCCCGGGTGGACACCTGTCCACGTTCGGCGGCGGGGTCGCGATGTCGATACGTGCGATCCCGACACGTGCGATCCCTACCCGTGCGATCCCTACCCGTGCGATCGTTGAACCGACGGGGCGGTAGGATGCGTACGTGCCGGTGACCGTCCCGCCCCTTCCCGAAGCCCCGCATTCATGAGCTACACCGCCCCCGTCAAGGACATCCAGTTCACGCTCGAGCACGTGATCGGTCTGTCCGACATCGCCGCCCTTGAAGGGTTCGAGGACGCCTCTCCGGATCTGGTCGAGGCCATCCTGGAAGAGTCGGCACGCTTCACCGCGGATGTGCTCGCGCCGTTGAACCACATCGGGGATCGCCAGGGCAGCAGGCTGCACGAGGGCGAGGTGACCACCCCCGACGGCTGGGCGCAGGCCTACGCGCAGTTCGTGGAAAACGGCTGGGGCAGCCTGTCGTTTCCGCCCGAGTTCGGCGGGCAGGGATTGCCGCTGAGCGTGGCCGCGGCGGTGCAGGAGATGTGGCACAGCGCCAACATGAGCTTCGGCCTGTGCCCGTTGCTCACCCAGGGTGCGGTCGATGCCATCGTGCATCACGGCAGCGAGGCTCAGAAGGCCACCTGGCTCCCGGCGATGGTGGAGGGTCGCTGGGCCGGCACCATGAACCTGACCGAGCCGCAGGCAGGCTCCGATCTGGCCGCGGTGCGCACCCGCGCCGAGCCGCACGCGGACGGTGCCTACCGGATCAGCGGCCAGAAGATCTACATCACCTACGGCGAACACGACCTGACCGAGAACATCGTGCATCTGGTGCTGGCGCGCCTGCCCGACGCCGAGCCGGGCGTGAAGGGCATCTCGCTGTTCATCGTGCCCAAGTTCCTGGTCGAGGACGACGGCACGCTGGGTGCGCGCAACGATGTCACCTGCGTCTCGCTGGAGCACAAGCTGGGCATCCATGCCAGCCCCACCTGCGTGATGAGCTACGGCGATGACGGCGGTGCCACCGGTTACCTGGTCGGCGAGGCGGGACGCGGCTTGGTGTACATGTTCACGATGATGAACCAGGCGCGCCATGCGGTCGGGGTCGAAGGCTACGGCATCGCCGAGCGTGCCTACCAGAAGGCGGTGGGGTACGCCCGCGATCGGCGCCAGGGCAGGACCCTGCTGGGGCGCACCGAGGACGAGCACGCCATCATCAATCACCCCGACATTCGCCGCATCCTCATGACCATGCGCTCGGGCATCGAGGCGATGCGGGCCCTGGGCCTGGAGTGCGCCGCCGCCTTCGACCGCGCGGCCCGGCATCCGGATGCCGACGAGCGTCAGCGCCAGCAGCGGCGCGGGGAACTGCTGACCCCGCTGGTCAAGGGCTGGAGCACCGAGTTCGGGGTGGAGCTGTGTTCGCTGGGCGTGCAGGTGCACGGCGGCATGGGCTTCATCGAGGAGACCGGCGCCGCCCAGTTCCTGCGCGATGCGCGCATCACGCCGATCTACGAGGGCACCACGGCGATCCAGGCCAATGATCTGATCGGGCGCAAGACAGCACGCGATGGGGGCGAGGCGCTGCGCGCGCTGCTCGGCGATATCCAGCAGACGCTGACCGAGCTGGACAAGGCGGATCACCTGGACCTGAAGGCGGTGGCGAAGCGCCTGCGGCCGGCGCTGGCCGCCACCCAGACGACGGCCGACTGGCTGCTCGGCCAGAACGATCCGACCTTGCCGGCCGCCGGCGCGGTCGAATTCCTGATGATGATGGGGCGGCTGTGCGGCGGTTGGATGATCGCTCGCCAGGCGCTGGCCGCCCGCGCCGCACAGTCCGAGGCCGATGCCGACCAGGCCTGGCTGGATGCCAAGCTGACGCTGGCACGCTATTACGCCGAACGCATGCTGCCGCTGGTGGAGGCGGCGCAGACCATCGTGGTCGATGGCGCGAAGAGCACCGTCGCGCTGGATGCGGCCCAATTCTGAGGCCGTCCTGAACGCCTCGCCCCCGGCCTTCGGACCGGGGGCGAAGGTTGGCGGCCCTATTCGTCCAGCACGTCCGCCCGCTTGGGCGCGTGCAGGGCCAGCACCGCGTTCTGGGTCGACATCGGCAGCTGTTCCTTGTCCATGGCGCGCATCAGCGCCTCGACCACCGCGTTCATGTGCCGGCGTTCGATGCCCAGCCCGGCGTGCGCGGTGCGCATGTCCTCGCCGGTGTAGGCGCAGCCGCCACCGCTCTCGACGCACAGCTGCTCCTGGATCAGGCGATGAAAGCGGGTGATATCGGTGCGCGTGAAGAAGGCGCGCGTGACCTCGTCCGCGGCCAGTTCGCGCACGAAGCTCTCGCTCAGCGCCTCGATGCCGGCGTGACCGCCCAATGCCTGGAACAGTCTGTCGTCCACCGGATTCGACCGGCTGAGTGCGGCACCCACCGGTGGCTCGCCGGCGGTGCCTGGCTCCGGGCCCGACCCGGTCGTGGGGGTGGTGCAGCCGGCACTCAGCAACACGGCGCACAGCGACACGGCGGTGACCAGCATCTTCATCGGGCGATCTCCAGGGAGAGGTAGGCGCCGCGCTGTTCGTCCTGGCCGGCAATCGACCCCAGGTCGGCATAGGCGGCGATCACCGAGACGTTCTTGGTCGGAAACCAGCCGATGAACACATCCTTCCAGTCGTCCTCGCGGGCGAAGGCCAGCTTGTCCGGCTTCTGTCGGTACTCCGCCCCGATCACCCAGTGCCGGTTCAGGAACAGGCCGGCCGAGACCTCGGCCACCGCCTCGTAGCGCCGGTTGCCCTGGGTGCCGAAGCCGAGCAGGCCGGTCTGGTTGGCGCGCGTGGCGCGCACGGTGCCGTTGAGGAAGGCGCTTCGACCGAACGGGCCGTGCAGCCACAGCTTCGAGGCGGACAGGTAGAGGTCCACGCCGCTGTCGTGGCGTGCGCCGACGGCGGCGGGAACGTCGAAGGCATCGTTGCGCTTCATCTGCACGCCCAGCGCCCACTGCGGACCGGCGTCGTAGATCAGCTCGCCACCCAGGCGCAGCTTCATGCCGATGATGCTCTGCTCGAGCTGCTCGCCCGGGATCACGCTGTCGATGTCCAGGCGTTGCTTGGCCATCGACAGCTCCACCCGATTGTCGATGGCGACACTGGCCCCCACCACCTCGAGCGCGTAGTCGTCCACGCGCACCACGCTTGCGAAGGCGGTCGCGCCGGCCTCGCCGCGATCGCCGTAGCCGGACAGCAGGGCCCAGGGAACCAGGCCGCCACCGGCAGCCCCTTCCACGGCGGTGGCACCGCCGGTGGCGATGATGCGGCTGTTGCCGGATGCCGAGGCCAATCCCGGCAAGAGCAGCATCGCTGCCAGCAGGGTCGGGTATGGCTTCATGCGGCCTCCGGAAGCGTGGTGTCACGTTGGTCCAACCATTCGCCGAGCAGGTCGGGCAGCAACGGTCTGGAATGGAAATAGCCTTGAATGCTGTCCGCCCCCAGCGAGGCGATCAGCGTCTGTTCCTCGAGCGTCTCGACGCCCTCGGTGACGATGGTCATGTTTAGCCCGTGACCCAGCTCGATGATCGCCTGCACGATCATCGCGTCCGCTGTCCCGGCCCGGATGTCGGTGACGAAGGCGCGGTCGATCTTCAGCTCGTCGGCCGGCAGGTCGCGCAGCTTGGCCAGCGATGACTGTCCGGTGCCGAAGTCGTCGATCGAGACGCGCATGCCGTGCTCGCGCAGGCGGGTCAAGGTGCGCAGCGCCAGCTCGGCATCTTCCACCACGGCGCTCTCGGTGATCTCGATCACCAAGGCGTCGCAGGGCAGGGCGTGGCGCTGCAACGTGTGCGTGACGCGCTCGACCAATCGCTCGTCGCGCAGGTCCAGCGCCGACAGGTTCACCGCGACGGCGATCTGCCGGCCGCCGCGTCGCCACTCGGCGCTCTGGCGTGCCGCTCGGTCCATGACCCAATCGCTGAGCATCGAGACGTTGCCCGAGCTTTCGGCCAGCGAGATGAACTCGTCGGGCGGCATGAAGCCGTGCACCGGGTGGATCCAGCGCACCAGCGCCTCGACGGCGCGCACCCGACCATCGCTCGTGGACACCTTGGGCTGATAATGCAGCACCAGTTCGTCCTGATCCACGGCGCGCTTCAAGTCGGCGACGATCGACAGCTGCCGGCGCATGGCCTCGTCCCGCCCTTCGGTGTACGTGGCGACGACGGCGCCGGTGTCGCGCGCATCGGTCAGGGCGATGCCGGCACGACGCACCAGCTCCTGCGCACTGTCCGCATCACCCGGGCAGGCGGCCAGTCCGGTCGACAGGGAGGGGGTGACGGTGGCATCGTCGACCACCAGCGGCTTGCACACCGCCTCGACGATGCCGCGCGCCAGCGCATCCGCGGCCAGCGGTGCCACGCCCGGCAACACCACCAGGAAGCTGTCGTCGCCGATGCGGGCGATCGAGTCCGACTCGCGCATCCGGTCCGATAATCGGACGGCCATCTCGGTCACCACCGCCTCGCCGACCGAACGGCCCAGCGTGTCCACGATCGGCGACAGGTTGTCGACGCCGATGACCAGGGCGACCACCGCCTGGCCACCACGACGTGCGGTGGCCACCGCCCGGTCCAGCCGCTCCATGCCCATCCGCTGGTTGGGCAGGCCGGTCAGTTCGTCGTGCATGGCCAGGTGGGTGATACGCGCCTCGCGCTCGGAAATCGTGGTGCGCATCGCATCGAAGGCGTGCGCCAGCGCGCCGATCTCGTCGTCGCGTTCGATGCCGGTCGGGATGTCGTATTGCCCGCCTTCGATGCGCCTGGCCGCCTCGCCCAAGGTGGTGAGCGGTCGGGACAGCCCGTGCGCCATCCAGGCGGCGACCAGCATGCCGATGAGCAGGGTGCTCAGCGTGATCAGGATCAGCTGGTCGCGCAGCGTGTAGTACGGCCCCAGGGCATCGGCGAGCGAGCGCTGCAGCACCACGCGCACGGTGCCGCCACTGTCGGCAAGCGTCACCGTTCGCACCAGGAACGGCACGTTGGCCAGCATCACCTCGGTGGCATCGGCAGCGTCGGGCACGCGGGCCAGCGCCCGAATGTCCACCACCGCCTCGCCGTCGTTGCCGGCGGTAACCGGATGGTGCCAGCCATCGTCCCGCCGCAGGCCGAACGAGACCTGCAGGTTGACCGACTCGGCCAGTCCCCGGGCAATGCGCTCATCGAGCCCGAAACCCAGTGCCAGTCTTGCAATGGTGGTGGGTGCCCTGACCGGTACCACCACGCGCTGCCAGGGCAAGCCGCCCAGCGTCGTGACCGCGTGCACCCGCGCCTCCGGATCGCCATCGATCAGCGCCGGCGGCAGCCCCTGCGCCGCCTCCAGAGCGCGCTCGGTGGCGACGATGGCGCGTCCACCGGGAGAGTGCAGCACCGCATAGTCCGCACCGATGCGGCTGGCGTTGTTCTCGAGCGCCGATCGGACCGTCTCCCGGTCACCGCTGCCGATGGCGCTCCTGAAGCCGAAGTCCGCCACCAGCACGTCCGCGCTGCCGCCGATCGCCTCGGCGCGCCGGCGCAGGGTGTCGCTCACCTGTTCGGCGGCGGCATCCAGCTGCTCGGCGGTGGCGGTCCGCACGTCCTTGCCCAGCACGGTCAGCACACCCATGAAGGTGGCGGCCTGGGCAAGCACGGTCAGGCCGCCCACCATCAGCAGCAGTCGCCACCGGAACGAGCGGACGGATCTGGCCATGGGCGGGCGGTCCCCTGTCGGTGCGCAGGGTCAGTCGGCGAACAGCGACTGCAGGGGGTTGGCCGCTGCCGGAGGCGCAGGCTTCGGCGTCACCACCAAGGAGCGCTGGACCGTCTCGCCCGCGTTGCCGATCAGCACGGTGGTCCGGCTCCAGCCGGCGTCCGGGTGCCAGATGTCCAGCTCGTGCCGACCGGTCGGCAGCCCGTCGATGCTCAGCGTGCCATCCGCCCCGGAGGTGGCGAAGAAGGGGGTGTCGACCACACTGATGAAGCCCACCATGCCGTCGTGGATGTTGCAGCCCAGGCTGACCACGCCACTGTGCTCGAAGGTCACCGGATCGCTGGGCTTGCCGTGATAGAGCTTGATCTGGAAGTCGTTCGGCCGCGAGAACGAGTACACGTGATGGCGCACATCGTCGGAGTTGGGGAACGAGACGGCGGTGCCGGTCTGCACCGCCATCACGCCGGGCATGAAGCGCCGATCGCGCTGGTCGATCGTGGCCCGCGTGCCTTCGGGGGCGCGCGCGGACGCACCGGCGATCACCGAGACCACCGCATCGGCGGTGGGTCGGCCGTGATCGTCGATCACGTTCACATCCAGGCGCGCGGCGAACGCGTCGCCACCGACGAGCGTTGCGAGCATGGCGATGGCGAATCGGCCGAAGCTCGAGGGCCGGGCGATCATGTTTCTCATGGCGATGTTGACGGCTCGATCAAGCAAGTCCTGAAGAGATGCACCGTGCATGCCGTCACCGGGCGGCCAGCGGTGCGCCACGAGCCGAGAGCCTCAGGCGGCGTGGCGCTCGACGGTGTCGTCGCGCTCGGCCAGCCAGCGATCGAACTCGTCCACCGGCATCGCCCGCGCGAACAGCCATCCCTGGATCACATCGGCGCCCAGGCCGGCGATCAAGGCGCGTTCGGACTCGGTCTCCACCCCTTCGGCGACCACCGAGCAGCCGGCGGCATGGCCCAACTCGATGATCGAGCCGACGATCAGCGACTCCAGCGTGCCGCCGCCGATACCGGCCACGAACGAGCGGTCGATCTTCAGCTCGTCGACCGGAATGTCGCGCAGCTTGGCCAGCGAGGATTGTCCGGTGCCGAAGTCGTCCAGCGAGACGCGCACCCCGCTGGCGCGAAGCTGACGCAGCACCTCGCAGGCCAGCGTGGTGTCGTGCATCACGGCGTTCTCGGTGACCTCGATCACCAGCCGGTGCGCGGGGACCTGTGCCTTGTCGAGGTAGCGCGATACCCGTTCGAGCAACGAGGGGTCCTCGATGTCGCGCGCGCACAGGTTGATGGCCAGGCTCAGCTCGCTGCCGGCCGCCTGCCAGCGCGCCAGCTGCGCGATCGCCAGCCGCAGCACGTGATCGCCCAGGTCGACGATGATGCCGCTGGTCTCGGCCAGCGGGATGAAGTCGTCCGGCGGCACCCAGCCACGAGTGGGGTGGTGCCAGCGAATCAACGCCTCGGCGCCGCTCACCTGTCCGGTGCGCGTGCACACCTTGGGCTGGAAGTTCAGTGTCAACTGGTCGCGCTCGAAGGCCAGGCGCAGGTCGGCCACCAGCGACAGATGGCGCGTCCAGGTCTCGTCACGGCCGGATTCGTAGCAGGCCACCGGCAGGAAGTATTCGCGTGCGCTGCTGCGCGCGATGCGAGCCCGGCGAATCAGCGTGAGCGCCTCGCGGCCGTGCGCGGGCGAATAGGCGGCACCGATGATGATGCGTGGCGCGATGGTCAGACCGGTCATCTCGATCGCGCGCGTGAGCTGCGAGAGCAGCCGCTCCATGTAGCGCTGCCCCGACAGACCGTCCAGATCCGGCACCAGCATCAGGATCTCGCCGTCCACGCTCGGGATCACCGCGGCGCCGTCCAGCGTCAGCGGTGCCAGCCGGTCCAGCGAGCGCCGCTCGACCGTGGCGGTCGCATCCGGCCCGAAGGTCTCCATCAGGGTGCTCATCCGCTCGATGCGGATCGCCAGCACGGCGAAGTCCCCCCCTTGCTCGAGCGCCTGATCCACCAGTTGCTGCACGTGCCCATCCGGTGGCGGGTGCAGCCGGGCGACCAACCCCTGACGCGCGGCTTCCGTGGCCTGGCGAGGTGGGGTCGACATGCGCTAGGAGAAGAGGAGAGTCATGGCGGGTATCAACGGCTGTGCCTGGAACGCCTTGACCAACTCCGGTCCGATCGGCAAAAGTTGCGCGGCTCCGGACGTCGGGCACGCCCTCACTCTGTCTCGATCGACCATGCCAAACGCTCTTGTCCGTCTGTTCGTCATCACGCTGCTGTTCGTCGGTGCGCCCGCCGTGCAGGCTGATCAGGGCCCCTTGCGCGTCACCGCGATTCCTGACGAGGCGCCCACCGAACTGATCCGCAACTTCGCGCCGCTGGGCGACTACCTGAGCCGGGCCATCGGACGAGAAACACGTTTCGTGCCCGTCAGCGACTACGCGGCGGCGGTCGAGGCACTGGCCGCCGGACAGGTCGATCTGGCCTGGCTGGGCGGATTCACGTTCGTTCAGGCGCAGCGGCGTTCCGACGGCGCGGTGCAGCCCCTGGTGCAACGCATCGAGGATGCGCAGTTCCGCTCGGTGTTCATCGCCGGCACCGATGCCGGCATCGACACGCTCCAGGATCTGACCGGGCGCGACCTGATCTTCGGCTCGCCTTCCTCGACGTCCGGGCACCTGATGCCCCGGCTTGCGCTGAACGCGGCCGGCATCGATGTCGACCAGGATCTGCGGCTCGCCTTCTCCGGGGCTCACGACGCGACCGCGCTGGCGGTGGCCGGTGGGCGCGTCGACGCCGGTGCCCTGAATGCCAGCGTGTGGCAGGCCCTGGTCGACGGCGGCCGGATCGACACCGCCCAAGTGGACGTGTTCTACACCACGCCGCCGTTTCCCGACTACAACTGGAGCGTGGCGGGCGATGTCGACGAGGCCACCCGCAGCGCGCTGAGCGAGGCCTTCCTGGCGCTCGATCCGGCCGATCCCGAGCATGCAGCCCTGCTCGAGCTGCAGCGCGCATCGGGCTACCTGCCGGCCTCGCCGGAGCTGTACGCGCCGATCGAGGCGGCCGCCCGGGCCGCCGGCCTGTTCGACTGATCGGGGCGCACCGCCCGGCAAGGGTTCCGTGGCGGTCCGCTTCACGCTCGACGGCGTCGGCGTGGTCGGTCAGGCGCGCGATCGGCTGACCGGTATCGATCTGGTCGTGGCAGCCGGTGAGCGCGTCGCGTTGATCGGCGACAGCGGGGCCGGCAAGAGCAGCCTGCTGTCGGTGCTGGGAACCGCCGAACGCCCGAGCACCGGTCAGCTGCTGATCGATGCCGGCAACGGTGCTCGCGATCCGTGGCGACAGCGCGCCGGTGCCTTGCAGGCGTTGCGTGCGAACACCTATCGCGCGCTGCAGGTGCCGGCGCTGGCGCCGCACCAACGCGTCGGCACCGCCGTTGCCTGCGGGCTGTTGCCCACCCTAGGCACCGGTGCCACGCTGGGCCTGTTGTGGCGCGTCCCCCGGCGCGCCGACATCGAGCATTGGCTCGAGGCCCTGGGTCTGGCCGGACGTGCCGACGAGCGGGTCGATCGTCTGTCCGGTGGCGAGCGGCAGCGCGTGTCGCTGGCCGCCGCCATGCTGTCGCGCAGCGGTGCGCTGCTGCTGGACGAGCCGCTGGCGGCGCTCGATCCGGCGCGGGCCAGTGCCGTGCTGGATCGGGTGCTGGAGACGGTCCGCAAGGACGGTCGCACGTTGGTGTGCGCGCTGCACCAGCACGCGCTCATCGATGCGCGCTTCGATCGCGTGGTGCGGTTGGGGTCGGGGCGGATCCTGGACGATGCCGCCCCCTCCGGTTTCCTGCGAGGTGGCGTGCCGGCGTGAAGGCCGTGCCGCTGCGCAGGTTGTTGCCCGCTTCGATCGTGCTGGGGGTGGCGGTCAGCACCGTGCAGGTGCTGGCGGGCACCACCGGCTGGCCGGATGCGCGGGCGCTGGGCGCCACGCTCGACTGGTTCGGCGACTTCTGGCCGCCCGCCACCGATCCTGACTTCCTGTGGCGCGTGGTCCTGGCCGCTCAGGCGACGGTGGCGATGGCGACGCTGGGCACCTTGGGAGCGCACCTGCTCGGCGTGCCCCTGGCCTTGCTGGGCAACGCCCGGCTATCCCTCAGCGCGGTCGGTCGACCGATGGGCCTCGTCGCCAGACTCGCCCGGCTGCTGGTACGCGCCGTGGCGCTGCTGCTGCGTAGCGTGCCCGAGCTGGTGTGGGCGCTGCTGCTGGTGCGGTTGACCGGGCTGGGTCCGACGGCCGGGATACTGGCGATCACGCTCGGCGGGGCGGGCTTGGTGGCGAAGGTCCACGCCGAGACGCTCGAATCCGTAGCGCGTGCGCCGATCGATGCGGCGCTCGCCAACGGCGCCGGGCGCTGGCAGGCGCTGGTGTTCCATGCCTTGCCGCGTTGCCGGTCCGAGCTGCTGTCCTACTCGACCTACCGGTGGGAGTGTGCGCTGCGCACCTCCGCGGTGCTGGGCGTGGTGGGCGCGGGTGGGCTCGGCCAGGAGCTGGACCTGTCGCTGCGCTTCTTCGCCAGCGATCAGGTGGCCACGCTGCTGGTGACGATGGTGCTGCTGGTACTGGTCGCCGATTGGCTCGGCCCAGCCGGCGCATACCCACGGGGGCGCGGACAGCGGAACAAGCAGGAAGGCGGTCGGCAGCCCGGGCGCCGGCAACTGCACGGGAACGGGAACGGGTATGGGCACAGCTCCAGGCGACGAGCCCGACCGATGGTCTGGCTGCTGATCGGATTGCTAGTGGTGTCCAGCGAGGCGTTCCGTGGCGTGCCGAGCTGGGAATCGGCGGCGGCGCCGTTGGCCCGTCTGGGCGACTTCATCGGTGACTTCCTGCCGCCCCGGATCGACGCGACGCGCTGGCCGGCCCTGTGGCAGGCGGTGCGGGAGACCCTGGCGATGTCGTTGCTGGGCGTGGTGCTGGCCGCCCTCCTGGCGTTGCCGCTGGCGCTGGCCGCACGCGGCGGACTGCGTCGCCCCATCGGCTTGCTGAGCAGCGTGATGCGCGCGGTGCCGGAACTGGTGTGGGCGCTGCTGCTGATCATCACGTTCGGGTTGGGTCCGCTGACCGGCTGCCTGGCGATCGCCGTGCACAACACCGGTGTGCTGACCCGGCTGTTCCGATCCAGCATGGATGCGCTGATCGATGACGGCGGCGCCGCCTTGCGGACCAACGGCGTGTCGGCGTCGGGAGCCTGGCTGTTCGGCACCTGGCCGCGCATCGCGCCGCGACTGTCCAGCCACCTGCTGTACCGGTGGGAGCACGCCATCCGTGCCGCGGCGGTGCTGGGGGTGGTCGGAGCGGGTGGGCTGGGGCAATCGCTGCACGTCAGCCTGGGGTTGTTTCGCCTGCCCGAGGCTGCCGGCACCATCGCGGCGATGATCGCGCTGGTGATGCTGGTGGACCTGATCAGCTTCGCCTTGCGCCGTCGCTGGGTCGACTAGCCTCTGTTCGACGGATGCGGCGCGGTGAAAGGCAGCCGCTCGATGATCGCGTTCACCGGGATCGGCCCGTGCACGTGCGCGAACGGCGGTTGGTTCGCGTACACCACCTGGTGGACGATCGCTGCGTCGATGCGCGCCGCGTCCAGCCGAAGCAGGACCAGCTCGGTTCCCGGTGTGAAGAAGCGCTGCAGCACGCCGGGCAGCTGGACGCGGTCGCAGCAATGCACGAATCCGTCCGCGGACAGGCCGGCCGGGCGATAGTGCGTGTCGGCGCGAGCCAGATCGTCGGGATGAGCGACGTGCAGCAGTTCGCTCATGCCCGGCCGCCGACCGAGCCGCCGCCCGAGCCGCCGCCCGAGCCGCCGCCCGAGCCGCCAGCTTGGCCGGTGTCCGGGGCGTCGGTTCGCGTACGGCACCAGCAATCGCACAGGTGATCGTCCACCAGTCCGACGCCCTGCAACCAGGCATAGACGATCGTGCTGCCGACGAACGACATGCCGGCCGCCTTGAGCGCCTGCGACACCGCATCGCTGAGCGCGGTGCGCGTGGGCACCTGATCGGGTCGCTGCCAGGCGTTCACGATGGGTCGGCCGTCGACGAAGTCCCACAGCCATGCCGAGAAGGAGCCGTGTGCGGCCTGGATGTCGAGAAAGGCCTGCGCGTTGGCACGGGCCGAGTAGACCTTCTGCCGGTGACGCACGATGGCCGGATCCAGCAGTACCGCCTCCAGCGAGGCGTCGCGCATGCGGGCCACGCGCACCGGATCCATCCCGCGAAACAGTCGGCGATAGCCTGCACGCTTCTTCAGCACCGTCTCCCACGACAGTCCGGCCTGCGCGCCTTCCAGGATCAACGTCTCGAACAGCAGCCGATCATCGTGCACCGGCACCGCCCACTCGGTGTCGTGATAGTGCGCGTAGAACGCCTGGTTGGCGCCGTTGCCGAAGCAGCGTCGCCGCCCGTCCTTGCCGGGAACCAGTACACCGTGGGCAGGCGGGGCGAGCGGGCTCACGCGCGCGGGTCAGGCATCCTGTCCGGCGCTGCGCTTCTCCTGCTCGAAGGCGGCGCGCTCGCGCGCCAGCGCTTCGCGTTCGGCGGCCAGCGTGCGCGCCTGCTCGTCCAGATCGCGCGCCTTGTCCAGCGACGGCGACGGCGTGCCGCCCGCCACGCGGCCGTTGCCGCCCCAGCTGCTGGTACCGGCCGACCAGGCCGTGCCCAGGCGCTGCCAGGCGGAGCTGAAGGTCTCGGGTCTGCTCAGGTCCAGTCCCAGGCGGGCGCCGAACAGGATGTAGCCCAGCATCAGGAAGGCCAGCGGCTTGAACACCAGGAATAGCACGACCAGCAGGGCGATGTTGACACCGCTCCACCCCGGAGCGAGCTGCGGCTTGAGATCGTTCATGGGCGTACCCTGTCGATTTGGTCAGAGGATGATATGGACATCCGGTCCGCGAGCCAAGGCACGCCGGTGGCCGATGTCATGGCGCGGATCCTGCACCTTCGCAGGGCCGTGGCACGAAGTCGCGGTGCGGCGGGCACACGCCCGCCGATTCCTCCTTAGGAGAGCTGCATGACCCTTCTTCCGCGGCATCGCCGCACCCCGCTCGCGCTAGCGTGCAGCGCGACGTTCGTCGTGCTCGGCACCCTGGCCGACGCATCGAGCCATCGCGAAGCCCCCTTCGTGACCGAAAATCCCAAGGTGGACGCGACCGATCTCTACGCGTTCAAGAGCTACGAACCGGGCAGGGAGGCCTACGTCACGTTGATAGCCAACTACCTGCCGCTGCAGGATGCCTATGGTGGCCCCAACTACTTCGCGCTGGATCAGGATGCGATCTACGAGATTCACGTCGACAACGATGGCGATGCCGTCGAGGACTTGACGTTCCAGTTCGCGTTCGACAACGCGCTGCCGGCCGGGGGGGCGGGCGCGCAGCTGGACATCGGCGGACAGATGATCGCCATCCCGGTCAAGGCGGCCGGGCCGATCACCGATGGCGACAGTGCCACGGCCAACTTCACCGAAAGCTACACGCTCGGCATGGTGGCGGGCGACAGGCGCAGTGGCCTGCGCAGCGATGTGACCGACTCGGTCGACGGCGGCACCAGCTTTCGAAAGCCGGCCGACCACGCCGGCACCAAGACCTTTCCCGAATACGACGCCTACGTGGCCAGCTTGAGCAACACCGACAGCGTGTGGAACGATGTCCAGTTCGGCGGTTGTCCGTCCGAGGCGGCCGCCGGGCGCGTGTTCGTGGGTCAGCGCAAGGATCCGTTCGCGGTGCGCCTGGGTGACATCTTCGATCTGATCAACTTCAATCCGACCGATGCCGGCGAGGGCATCGACGACCTGGCCGACAAGAACGTCACCACACTGGCCATCGAAGTGCATCAGGATTGCCTGAAAGGGGCCGGCAACGGGGTAATTGGCACCTGGACCACCGCCAGCTTGCCGCAGGCGTCACTGCTGGACCCCACGCCAAGCTTCGAACGACCGGAAGTCAAGGGCGGTGCCTACGTCCAGGTCTCCCGCCTGGGCGCACCGTTGGTCAACGAACTGGTGATCGGGCTGCCGGACAAGAACGCGTTCAACGCCAGCGAACCGATGAACGATGCGCAGTTCGCCGCCTACGTGACCAACCCGAGCTTGCCGGCGATCGTCGATCTGCTGTTTCGCGACGCGCTCGGCCAGACCGAGGACATCGCGCCCGGCAACTTCCCCCGCACCGATCTGGTGGCGGCGTTCCTGACCGGCGTGGCACTGCCGAACGATGGCGGTACGTTCACGCAGATGTCGACGGTCACCGCATCCGAGATGCTGCGCTTGAACACCGGCGTTCCCGCGGTGTCTGCCGGTGAGCAGATCAACCTGGGCGTGGCCGCCGGCGATCTGGCCGGGTTCCCGAACGGACGCCGACCGGGCGACGATGTGGTGGACATCGCCTTGCGTGCCGTCATGGGGGCCTTTTGCCATCCCATTGGTGCGGATCTGGACGGTGACGGTAGCGGCGGCGGGCAGGGCGACAACCTGGGCGCCTGTGCACCGAGCGATGCGCCGGTCGGAGGCGTAGCGCTGGGCGACGGGGTGGTGCAGAACGCCGCTCAGTTCGACAGCACCTTCCCGTACCTGACCTCGCCGCTGCCGGGTGCCGGGCAATGAGCGGCCGCCGCCACGCGTTTCTCTTGGTGACGCTCGTCTCGCTGGGCTTGGCGGCGTGCGAATCGTCGAACGACGATGACGGCCCGTCGGTGCCGTCCACCGAAACGGACCCGGTGAGCGGGCTCGACATCAGCGGCGACTTCGCGGCCATCGCCGCGCGTGGCCCGAGCGATGAGCCGTATGCCCTTGATGGAGAAGCGCTGGACACCGACCTGGCCACGCGTTTCGGCGGTACGGCCGACGAAGCGCTGGACATCGACGATGACGAGGATGCGGTCACGGTGGCCAACCGCGGTCGCTGACGCCGGGACCTGACACGGTGCCGGTGCCCACCAAGGTACCGGCACCCTCTCAGCGAAGGTCAGGATCAGGATGCCGGCCTGCTCGAGCCGCATCGCGACCGGCAGCCAGCGTCGCCCGAGTCGGGAGACCGGCTCGTCTCGTGCGAACGGGATCCACAGCCTCGGCGCTTAGACCAGCACCCGCGCAAGCGGCCAGGACGTCGGGCATGGCGGCCAGCCACTACGGCGACGCGGTCTCGATGCCGCAGGCGTAGTCGGCCTCGCTGACCAGTTCCTGCCACTGCGTGGAGCCGCCGGGCTGGATGGCGATGTGCTGCATGAGCGTGGCATCGGTGGCGCCGTGCCAGTGCTCGACATCGGCCGGGATCTCGATCACGTCGCCGCTGCTCATGCGGCGCGATCCGGTGCGGGTGGCGATGATGCCGCAGCCGCCGGTCACGATCAGGATCTGACCCACCGGGTGGGTGTGCCAGCCGGTGCGCGCGCCCGGCAGGAAGGTGACCCGCAGGGTCTCGCAATCGAAGCCGTCACGCTTGGACAGCGGCTCCATGCGCACCGCACCGCTGAAGTGCTCGGCGGGCGGGGTGCGCGCGTTGATGTCCGCGCTTCGCTGCTGCACGATGCCATGCAGGTCGGATGTGTCGTTCATCGTCGGCGGGTCGCTCAGTCGTCGGCCGAGCTACGCTCGAAGCGCAGCCCCTTGGCGCTGCGGTCCGGGAAGCCGGCCCAGTAGGTGTTGGCCTCGGTCGGGTTGCCGGCCTCGTCGACATCGAACACCCCGTCGTCGGCGTACTCCACCAGGTCCAGGTACTGCTCGGTGTCGGCGCCCTTGAGATACTTGTCCAGCCAGGCGGTGGCGAAGTGCTGGGCGATGTTGTTCATGCGCGTGGTGTCCCACACCGCGTCCGCATAGTGATCGAACACCGGGCGGCCCAGGCTGGGGCTGTCGACGAAACTCTCGGCCGGTGCCGGAAAGGGCGCCGCGGCGTTGTGGTTGGCGTTCTCGAAGCTCAGCAGTGCGGCATCCGCATTGACGGTGTCCAAGTAGGCCGCCCGCGTGCCTTCCTCGTAGCCGGAGACATCGTCGGCATCGCCTGCGATGTACAGCATGGGGATCGTGATGCCGGCCATCGTTTCGGGGTCGAAGAAGCCGATCTGACGGCCCCAGGGCGCGAACGCGATGGCGGTACGGATGCGCGGATCGGGACGCCCGACCTCGGACTCGCTGCCGGCCTCGTGGATGTCGAGGGTGCCGAACGGCGGGCTGAACGGGAAATCCACCGAGGCGCTGGTGACCCCGCTGCCGGCGGTGATGATCGCTCCGTAGCCGCCCATCGAGTAGCCGACGATCGCGGTGCGCGAGGCGTCGATCAGCCCTTCCAGGAAGCTGGAGGCGGCCGTGTTCAGGCGCTCCATCTCGTCCAGCACGAACAGGTGGTCCAGCGTGCGATTGCGCAGCGTGGAGCCGAAGGCCGCCTGGGTGCGGTAGGTGGCGTCGGTGTGATCGATGGAGGCGACCACGTAGCCCTTGGAAGCCAGGTTGTCGGCCAGGTGCGACAGCAGGAAGCGGTTGCCGGGATAGCCGTGCGAGAGGATCACCAGCGGGAAGGCGCCCTCGTTGGAGATCGGCGCGGCGAACTGCACCGATCGGCCGGTCAGCTTGATCGGCGTGGTGCCGTCGCGCAGGAAGGTCGACAGCCGACGGCTACCGGTGGCGCCCGGGAACGAGGGGTACCAGACCTGCACGGTCAGCGGGCGGTCGTAGCGCGGCAGCGGGTCCGGCCTATCGCCGGAGGCATCGAGCGCCAGCACATCGATCTGACCCGGATTGACCAGGTGCACGGCGCGCACCCCGGTGTCGTAGTCGCCGTAGGCCGCCAGCGCCGGTGCATCGGGGCGCTGGGTATCGATCGCGGTGTCGGCCAGCGCGGCTGCTGCGCCGATCAGCAAGGTAGCCCCCAGCAGGCAACCGGTCGTCGTGGCAGCGGGCAGCGGCGCGAAGAGACGGTTCATGCTCATGGGCTCGGGTCGAAGGAATGCGCACCGTAGCGCATGATCGGTGGCCGGCGCATGCAAAGGCGATGAATCTTTCAGCGGGACCCCGGTCGCTGTCACGTGCAAGTCCGGGGCGCGCACTTGCTCGCCGGCCCGGCCGGGTTCACACTTGACATGTTACGACGACCCCCCGCTACAGAGTCCGACCCGCATGTCCCTTTCGTCTCGTACCGCCCGTGCCTCGCTGGCCGCGCTGGCAGGCCTGTCGGACAAGCCGGTCTCCTGCGTGTCGAACACCTACTGGAACGGTGATCACACCGGCGCATCATGCAGAGGGCCACTAGCGAGCGGGAACGCATGATCGATCTGTCCGGCAAGACCGCCTTCGTCACCGGCGCCAGTCGCGGCATCGGCGCGGCCACCGCACGCGCCCTGTCGGCATCGGGTGCCAACGTTGCGCTGGCGGCACGCAGCGACACCGACATCCGTGCGCAGGCCGCAGACATCGGCGACACGGCGCTGGCGGTGCGCTGCGATGTCACGCGGGCCGACGAGGTGGCCGCGGCCATCGAGGCGACGCTGGCGCGGTTCGGTGCGCTGGACATCGTGGTGAACAACGCCGGCACGATCGATCCGGTCGCGCGGCTGGAAGACTCCGACCCGGACCGCTGGGACGCCGTCGTGGACGTGAACCTGAAGGGGGTGTATCACGTCATGCACGCGGCCTACCCGGCGCTGAAGCTTGGCGGTGGCGTCATCGTCAACCTGTCCTCGGGGGCGGCGGTCAACGCGCTGGAGGGCTGGAGTCACTACTGCGCCACCAAGGCGGCCGTGCAGGCATTGACGCGTTGCGGCCACAAGGAGTGGGCGGACGAAGGCATCCGCGTGGTGGGGCTGTCGCCGGGCACCGTCGCCACCGACATGCAGAGCCTGATTCGCGAATCCGGCGTGAACGCGGTCAGCCAGCTGGACTGGTCGACCCACATCAGCCCCGACGAGGCGGCCCGCGCGATCCTCTACCTGTGCACCGATGCGGCCCGCGGGCACGATGGCTCGGACTTCTCGATCAAGACCGCCGAGGGCCGGCGCGAGGCCGGCCTGGCGCTGCGCCCGTGAGCGTAGCGCGCCGTTTCCTGCAGGTCGACGTGTTCAGCCCGGTGCCGGTGCGCGGCAACGCGCTGGCGGTGGTGCTGGACGGTGAGGGCCTGTCGGACGAGGCCATGCGCGCCTTCGCCGCGTGGACCAACCTGGCCGAGACGACGTTCCTGCTGCCGCCCGAGGATCCGTCGGCCGACTACCGGGTGCGCATCCTCACGCCCACCCGGGAGATGCCGTTCGCCGGCCACCCGACGCTGGGCAGCTGCATGGCCTGGCTGCACGCCGGCGGGGTGCCGAAGCGGGCGGACACCGTGCGCCAGGAATGCGGCGTCGGCATCGTGGAGATCGACCTGAGCGGCCCGCGACCGGCCTTCATCGCACCGCCGACCCGTATCGCGCCCATGGCGGACGAGGAGCGCGCGCGCATCGTCGCAGCCCTGAAGCTTACCGAGGCGGACGTGGTGCGCAGCGCCGTGCTGGACAACGGGCCGGTGTGGTGTGCACTCGAACTGACCGACGCCTCTCGGGTGCTGGCCGCCGACGCCTCCGGCGTGCGTTGGCCCAAGGACCGACCGATCGGGCTGATCGGGCCGCACGCCGCGGGCGGCGAATGCACGCACGAGGTCCGCATGCTGGCTCCGTCCAGCGGCATGGACGAGGACCCGATCACCGGTTCGCTGAACGCGGCGCTGGCCCACTGGCACCTGGAACTCGGCGCCTTGAGCGGCGATCGAGTGATCGCGCAGGGCACCTGCATCGAGCGCGTCGGGCGGGTGCACGTGGTGCCCGATCCATCGGTGCCGGGGCGGGTGCGCATCGGCGGCGATGTGCACGTGGTGGTCGAGGGCCGCGTGCGCTGGTGAGCGTGGGCCGAGGCGGCGGCCGGTGCGCGGGTTCCCGTCAGCCGCCCAGATTGACCAGCACCAGCCACAGCGCGAACACGATCTCGGCGCTGACGAAGGCGTAGGTGATGCGCTCGCCGCTCTGGTCGACCACGATCGAGGTGAGCCGCCCGATGGCGGCGCCCGTGTAGGCGAACCCGACCATCGCGTACCCGAACGGCTGCCCGAACACCAGCGCGGCCACGCCCAGTCCGACGAACAGCGCCCCGTTGGCCGCCCGCACCTCGCTCATGCCCACGGTCGAGCCGGGCTTGCACAGCATGTCCAGCTTGTCCATCGTGTAGCCGGGTGCCAGCCAGCCGATCAGGCCGAAGCCGATGGTGGCAAGCATCAGGAGGACGTTGATGAAGTCGATCATGGCAGGTGTCGGCAGGGGCGGTCGGTGATTCGGGCGAGAAGCCGGGTCCGGCGCCGGGCGACCGATCCCTGCCTGCCCCGCTAACGGAACAGCAGGATCGGCAACTTGCAGCTCCTGATCATCTCGGTGGTGGTGGAACCGATGATGAAGTTTCGGATGCGCGAATGCCCGTACGCTCCCATGACTACAAGATCCACCGATCGTTCTTCCACCTCGCGCGCCAGCACCTGCTCGGGGGTGCCGTCGACGTGGTCGGCCACCACCGTGAAGCCGGCCTGGCGAAGCACCGCTGCCGCGCCTTCCAGCTGTCGCTGGCGGGTGGTGTCCGACTGTCCGGCGGACACCAGGTGGCACTCCAGGTCGGCGTAGTGCGGCCGGGCAGCGATGAAATCGATCGCCTTCAGCGCGCTGCTGCCACCGTCGAACGCCAGCAGGAAGCGCTTGGGCTCATGGAAGGCGCGCGAGGCGACCAGCACCGGCTTGGCGGTGGCACGGATGGCGCGTTCCAGGTGGGAGCCCAGCTGCGCGCTGTCCACGGCCTGGCCTTCGCCGCGCTTGCCGATCAGGATCAGGTCCGCGTCGGCTTCCATCTCCTGCACCGTCTCCACCACCTCGCCGTGGCGCAGCCGGGTGACGATGTCGGTGATGCCGGCCTCGTCGAGCCGTTCCTGGGCATCGGTGAGGATCGCCCGGCCGCGCTGCTGGGCAAGCTTGGCGCGCTTGCCGTCCAGCTCGGCCAGTTCGGACAGCAGCGCGGTCCGGGCGCCCAGGCCGATGCTGCCCGACAGGTTGCTCGCACCGTTGTCCTGGCTGCGCCGGCTGATCAGGTGGATCACGCTGACCGAGGCGTCGGCGCGCAGCGCGAACCAGGCCGCGTGGTCGCACACGCTCTCCGAATAGATCGATCCGTCGACCAGGGCGATGAAGTGGTTGCGCTTGTCGCTCATCGGCGGCTCCTCGTTCAATGGTCGGCCAGACGATCGAGCGCGTCGGGCTGGTCGAAGGTGCCCAGCTGATCGACGATGGTCTCGCTGGCCTCGTTCAGGCCGATGATCTCGACCTCGGCCCCCTCGCGGCGGAACTTCAGCACCACCATGTCCATCGCCTGCACGCTGGAGATGTCCCAGATGTGGGCGCGGGACACGTCGATGACGACCTTGTCGAGCGCTTCGCGGAAGTCGAAGGCGTTGGTGAAGTCGTCGCTGGAGGCGAAGAACAGCTGCCCCTCCACCGTGTAGGTGCGCGTGGCGCCGTCGGGGGACAGTTCCGAGCGCACCCGGAAGATCTGCGCGATCTTCCAGGCGAAGAAGATGCCCGAGAACAGTACGCCGGTCAGCACGCCCAGCGCCAGGTTATGGGTGGCGACCACCACGATCACGGTGGCCAGCATCACGATCGAGGAGCTTCTGGGGTGCTCGCGCAGGTTGGTGATCGATGACCAGCTGAAGGTGCCGATCGAGACCATGATCATGATCGCCACCAGCGCCGCCATCGGGATCAACCCGACCCAGTCGCCCAGGAACACCACCATGATCAGCAGCAGCATCCCGGCGGTCAGGCAGGACAATCGCCCGCGTCCGCCGGACTTCACGTTGATGATCGACTGGCCGATCATCGCGCAGCCGGCCATGCCGCCGATGAAGCCGGTGCAGAAGTTGGCGATGCCCTGACCGACGCACTCGCGGTTGCGATCGCTCTTGGTGTCCGTGAGTTCGTCGACGATGGATGCGGTCATCAAGGATTCCAGCAGCCCCACCGCGGCCACCGCGGCCGAGTAGGGCAGGATGATCATCAACGTCTCGAGGTTCAGGGGGATGTCGGGCAACAGGAACATCGGCAGCGAATCGGGCAGCTCGCCCATGTCGCTCACGGTGCGCAGGTCCATGCCCAGCAGCAACGAGATCGTGGTCAGCACCACGATGCACACCAGCGGCGAGGGAATCGCGCGGGTGAGGTACGGGAAGCCGTAGATGATGCCCAGCCCGGCCGCCACCATGACGTAGGTCAGCGGCGGAATGCCATCGCCGATCAGTTCGGGCAGCTGCGCCATGAAGATCAGGATGGCCAGCGCGTTGACGAAGCCGGTGATCACCGAGCGCGACACGAAGCGCATGAGTCCGCCAAGCTTCAGCAGGCCGCAGGCCACCTGCAGCACGCCGGCCAGCACCGTGGCCGCCAGCAGGTACTGCAGCCCATGCTCCTTGACCAGCGTCACCATCAGCACCGCGGTGGCGGCGGTGGCGGCCGAGATCATGCCGGGTCGGCCGCCGGTCACCGAGATGATCACCGCGATCGAGAACGAGGCGTACAGGCCGACCTTGGGGTCGACGCCTGCGATGATCGAGAAGGCGATCGCCTCGGGGATCAGCGCCAGCGCCACCACCAGGCCCGCCAGCAGATCGTTGCGCACGTTGCCCAGCCATTCGTCCCGCGTACCCGCGAGCGCCGTTCCGATCATGCCGTCTCCGTCAGTGCGTTGGGTCGTGCCCGGGGTACTCACGGGTCGTGCCGGATCGAGGGGGCGAAGCATGCGGGTCGCGACCGGGCTTGTCGAGCGGTGCGCCGTCATTGGCGATGGTCCGTTCCGACACGCTTGGCACGAGTCCTGAATGCCGTCGGTTGCCGCCGCGCGCGTCGCGTCGCGAACGCCCACCCGACGGGTCGGCAGGCGAGCCGCGCGCCAGGTCGGCGCGTGTGGCGTATACTAGCGTGCATACCGACATGAGCCGGCACGCCCAGCGCCTGCCCGTTCGCGTCGAAGATCCGTTCCGGCAAGCCGTCCGCGGCACCGTGATCGGCACCACCGGGGCAATCCGACCCGGGCGGGCCATGAGGACATGGCCCCGCCACGAAGAAGATTCCGACAGGCGCCACGGCGCCGCCGCACGGGCTCGACGCGCATCGCGTCGTCCCGCACTGAGCTTGCTAAACACTACACATGTCGTTCGACGATCTCGGCCTCGATGCCGATCTGCTTCGCGCTGTCGCGAAGGAAGGCTACTCCCAAGCCACCCCCGTCCAGCAGGCCGCCATCCCGTCGGTGCTCGCCGGGCGCGACGTGATGGCGGCCGCCCAGACCGGCACCGGCAAGACCGCCGCCTTCACGCTGCCGCTGCTGCAGCGCCTGGGCCGCGAGCGTGCGCCCTCCAAGAAGCCGCGCGCGCTGGTCATGACGCCGACCCGCGAGCTGGCGGCCCAGATCGCCGACAGCGTCGACGCCTACGGAAAGCACACCGGCATCCGCCAGACGGTGGTATTCGGCGGGGTGAACATCAAACCGCAGATGGCCACGCTGCAGCGCGGTGTCGAGGTGCTGGTCGCCACCCCAGGGCGCCTGCTGGACCTGGCCCAGCAGAACGCGGTGGACCTGGGCAGCATCGAGATCCTGGTGCTGGACGAGGCGGACCGCATGCTGGACATGGGGTTCATCCACGACATCAAGCGCATCATGAAGCTGCTGCCGCCGGTGGCGAAGCGGCAGAACCTGATGTTCTCGGCCACCTTCTCCGCCGACATCAAGCGCCTGGCCGCCGACATGCTGACCGACCCGGTACTGGTCGAGGTGGCACCGCCCAACGCCACCGCCGACCGCGTCGATCAGAGCGTGGTGTTCATCGACAAGGGCGGCAAGCGCGAGGCGCTGTCATCGATGATCGGCGAGGGCGACTGGCGCCAGGTGCTGGTGTTCACCCGCACCAAGCATGGCGCCAACCGCCTGGCAGAGCAGCTGGACAAGGACGGCCACTCGGCCATGGCCATCCACGGCAACAAGAGCCAGTCGGCACGTACCCGCGCGCTGGATGCGTTCAAGAAGAACTCGCTGCGCGTGCTGGTGGCCACCGACATCGCCGCGCGCGGGCTGGACATCGAGTACCTGCCGCACGTGGTCAACTTCGAGCTGCCCAACGTGCCAGAGGACTACGTGCACCGCATCGGGCGCACCGCGCGGGCCGGACAGTCCGGCCAGGCGGTCTCGCTGGTCGGCGACGATGAGCGCAAGTTGCTCGGCGACATCGAGCGTCTGATCGGGCGTTCCCTGCCGCGCCTGGACGGCGAGCACCGCGTGCAGGGCGATACCCGCAATGTCGGTGGTGTCGAGTCGCCGACCGGGCGCAACCCGGGCGGTCGCGGTGAACGGCGCCCCGGCGGGTCGGGCGGGCGACCGGGCGGCCGTGGCCGCGACGGCGGCGCGAATCGTCCATCCGGCGGGGGCCGCGGTGCCGCTGCGGGTGCCGGTACCGCGGGCGCCGCGGGTGCCGGCCGTCGCCGTCGTCGTGGCGGCTCGGGTGGTGGTGCCGCGCGCAAGCCTGCCTGATCCGCTTCGACCTTCCGGTTCATCCAGCCATCGCGGTGTGACGATTCACCCGCCCGCACAGCCGACCTGCCGCCATGCCCAGAGACGAGGACGATCAGCCGATGTCCGACGCCCCAGTGCCGAAGGTTTCCGGTGAGCCCGACGCCGCGCCGGAACCCAAGCCGCGTGCGAAACGCACCCGGAAGCCCAAGCCGGTGGTGGACGAGGCAGCATCGGGTGACCGGCCTGGCGGCGAAACCACCGACCAGGCGGTCCCGGATGCGGTGCCCGCGTCCGATGCGGCAGCGACCGACGACGCACCGGCACCTCGGCCGCGCACCCGACGCCGTACCGCCGCGGCCGCCGCGGCCGTGACGGACGACGGCGAGTCGACGCTCGGCGATGCCTCCGCCGGAGCGGCGGAACCCGCGAGTGCAACCGCGGATGCAACCGCGGATGCAACCGCGGGTGCCTCGGCCGGCGAGGAAACGGTGTCCGACGATGCGGCCGGCAGCCGACCGCGGGTTCGCCGTCGCGTCGCCTCCGCCTCGCGACCGGCGGCTGCCGATGCCATTGCCCCCGACGAGGTCGTCGCGCCTGCGCGGTCATCCGAGTCGCCCGAGTCGTCGGACGAGCCCCTCCCGGCTGGCGAGATCGATGGGGAAATCGATGGCGAATCGCCACCGACCGCTCGCCGGACCCGTCGTCGGTCGGTGTCGATAGATCGCAAGACAGACGCTCAGGACGCACCGCTCGGTGATGCGGACGCTTCGCCCGCATCGGCGGCCGATGCACCATCCGGCGACGCCCCCGCGAAAGCCGAGCGTGCCGCCCGCGCGCCTCGCGAGCCGCGCAACGCGAAACGTCGGCCGGCGGATGACGATGCCGATCGCGAGGAGCCGAACGACAACCGGGGCAATCGCCTGCCGCCGGGCATGAAGCACATGGACGAGATGTCCGAGGAGATCGAGGGCTACTTCGACGTCGACTATGTCGAGGACGAGTCCTACGGCGATGTCGTCAACGTCAACAACCGCTTCCCCTCGGATACCAACCTGATCGCGCCCGAGCAGTCCGGCTCGGGGCGACGGCGGCGTCAGGGCGGCGCGGCGCGGCCGACCGCCCGGCGCCAGCAGGGCGGCGGACGCAACGTGGGTCAAGGCGGAAACCCACCGGGTCGACGTCGCCAGGGCGCTGCCCAGGGTGCCGGTCAGCCCGGCCAGCCGGGCGGGCGATCATCGCGTCGCGGCGGTCGCAACCGCAATGGTGCCGACGCGGGCGGCGGCGACGCCGGCGCTGCAGCCGGTGGCGGCCAAGCTGGCGGTCAGGGTGGCGGGCAGGGTGGCGGTCAGGGCGCAGGCCAAGGGGCTCAGGGTGGCCAGGCCGGTGCGAACGCGGGCGGCGGATCACGTCGCAGCAACCGCTCGCGCCGCAACCGCCAGCAGCGCGGTGGTGGCCAGGGTGGCCAGGGTGGCCAGGGCGGATCGAGCGGCCAGGGCGGTTCCGGCGGCGAGGGGTAGGCCCCGCCGCCTACCCGCGCGGGCCGGACACTGGGTCTTACATGTTCGGGTAGGTCGGTCCGCCGCCGCCTTCGGGCACCACCCAGGTGATGTTCTGGCTGGGGTCCTTGATGTCGCAGGTCTTGCAGTGGATGCAGTTCTGCGCGTTGATCACGAACTCGGGCACGTCGTCCTTCACCACCACCTCGTACACCCCGACCGGACAGTAGCGCTGCGCAGGTTCGGCGTAGGCCGGCAGGTTCACCCGGATCGGTATCGACGGATCGGCCAGTTGCAGGTGCACCGGCTGGTTGTCCTCGTGGTTGGTGCCCGACAGGTACACCGACGAGGCCTTGTCGAAGGTCAGCTTGCCGTCGGGTTTCGGGTAGTCGATCGTCGGACATTCATCGGCCCGCTTGAGCGTGGCGTGATCCGGGATGTCGTCGCGCAGCTCGCCTGGCATGTAGCCGCCGAACCAGTTCTGATCGATGAAGTTGTACGCACCGCCCAGGTACATGCCGAACTTGTGCAAGGCCGGCCCCCAGTTCTTCGAGGTGCGCAGCTCCTGGCCGGCCCAGCTCTGCTTGAACGCCTCGTTGAACTCGACAAGCTCCCGCTCGGTGTCGTCGTTCGCCAGCGCCGCGGCGATGGTCTCGGCGGCCACCAGGCCGGACTTCATGGCGGTGTGGGTGCCCTTGATCTTGGCGAAGTTCAGGGTGCCGGCATCGCAGCCGACCAGCAACGCACCGGGCATCGACATCTTCGGCAGCGAGTTCAGACCACCCTTGGTGATGCCGCGCGCGCCGTAGCACAGCCGCTCGCCGCCCTCGAGCACCTCGGCCACCTTGGGGTGACGCTTGAAGCGCTGGAACTCCTCGAAGGTGCTCAGGTGCGGGTTGGCGTAGTTCAGGTCGATGATCAGACCCACCACCACCTGACCGTCCTCCAGGTGGTAAAGGAAGCCGCCGCCGGTGCTCTTGGTCTCGGACAGCGGCCAGCCGGCACCGTGCACCACCACGCCCGGCTGGTGCTTGTCCGGGTCCACCTGCCACAGCTCCTTCAGGCCGATGCCATAGTGCTGCGGCGAGCGCCCCTCGTCCAGGTCGAACCGCTGGATCATCTGCTTGCCCAGGTGACCGCGGCAGCCCTCGGAGAACACCGTCACCTTCGCGTGCAGTTCCATGCCCGGCTCGTGGCCGTCCTTGGGTTGCCCAGTCGCGTCCAGCCCCATGTCGCCGGTGGCCACGCCCTTGACCCGACCGTCCTCGTGATGGAGCACCTCGGCGGCGGCGAAGCCCGGGAAGATCTCGACGCCCAACGCCTCGGCGCGCTCGGCCAGCCAGCGGCTCAGGTTGCCCACGCTGGCCACGTAGTTGCCGTCGTTGTGCAGGGTCTTCGGCGTCAGCGCGCCGGGCATGCGCACCGCCTTGTGCTCGCTGGTGAAGAACAGGATGTCGTCGCGCGTCACCGCGGTCTTCAGCGGGGCATCGTCGTCCGAGCGCCAGTCCGGGAACAGCTCGTCGAGCGCGCGCGGCTCCACCACCGCCCCCGACAGGATGTGCGCGCCCACCTCGGAGCCCTTCTCCAGCACCACCACGCTGATCTGCTGCTCGCGTTCGGCGGCGATCTGCATCAAGCGGCAGGCGGTGGCCAGCCCCGCCGGGCCAGCACCCACCACCACGACGTCGAACTCCATGGACTCGCGTTCGGGGGTCACATCGTTGCTCATGGATCGATCGTTCCTGGTCGTGGTGAGGGCCGCTACGTCTAGCGGCCGCGTCGCCCGCCGATCATACCGTCCGGCAAGCCCTTACAATCGCATCCGTCCGGCGCCCGCCGGTCGGCGCCCCGACACCTGCCCGCATGCCTTCGTTCGACACCCTGCACGCCACCTGCGCGAGCGGTCTGCAGGGCGTGCTGCGCGACGAACTGGTCTCGCTCGGGCTGGATGCGGTCGATGCGCGCGGTGCCGGGGCCAGCTTCGATGGCGGCCTGGAGGCCGGCTACCGGGCCTGCCTGCATTCCCGCGTCGCCAACCGGATCCTGCTGCCGCTGCACAAGGGCCGGGCCGCCACCCCCGATGCCTTGTACGACCTGGTGCGCGAGATCGACTGGTCGCGGCACCTGGAGGCGCGCGGCACGCTGGCGGTGGATTTCCTCAGCGCCGATTCGGGCATCACGCACACACAATACGGTGCGCTGAAGGTCAAGGATGCGGTGGTCGACCAGTTTCGCCAGGCCAGCGGTGTGCGCCCCGACGTCGATCGCGAGCACCCGGACGTGCGCATCAATGTCTACGTGTATCGCGACCGGGCGCGCATCGCGCTGGACCTGTCCGGTTCCAGCCTGCACCGACGCGGCTATCGGCGCGACGGCGGGCCGGCGCCGCTGAAGGAGAACGTGGCCGCCGCGCTGCTGCTGGCCAGCGGCTGGGCGGCGCGGGCCGAGGCCGGCGAGCCGTTCGTGGACCCGATGTGCGGCTCGGGCACGCTGCTGGTGGAGGCGGCGCTGATCGCGGCGCGCCGTGCCCCGGCGCTGGATCGCGAGCATTTCGGGTTCAGCGGCTGGCGCGGTCACGATGCGTCGCTGTGGGAGCGCCTGCACGCCGAGGCGCGGGACGCCGTGCGTCCCCTGCCGGCACCGATGCGCGGCATGGATCGAGAGCCTGCCGCGGTGGCCGCCGCGCAGGCGGCCCTGCAGGCCTGCGGCGTGCAGGGCGATGCGCGCGTGGAACGCGGCGAGCTCAAGGCGGCCAGGGCGCTGACGTCCACCTTGGGCGCGGCCGGCCTGATCGTCACCAACCCGCCCTGGGGCGAGCGCCTGTCCACCAGCGGTGACGATTATCGGGACATCGGGCACGCGCTGTCGCGCGGCTTTCCCGGCTGGCAGTGCGCGGTGTTCACCTCGATCACCGCGCCGCTGGCCGCCCTGTCGCTGCCGTTGTCGCCGGTGCTGGAGGTAGCCAACGGCGGCATCGATTGCCGTCTGTCGCTGGGCGGCATCCCGGCGCTGCGGGGCGGCGGGCGCGGTGCCGGGCCCGGCCAGGTCGGCCCGGGCCACCCGAGCGGCGCGGGGCGCGACCACCGAGCCGGCGGCGAGTCTTCCGGTACCGGAGAGGGCGTCGATGTCCAGCCGGTGCTGAACCGTCTGGCCAAGAACCTGCGCACCCTGAAGGGCTGGCGGCGCAGCGGCGATATCCGGGCCTGGCGGGTCTACGATGCCGACCTGCCCGAATTCGCCTGCGCGGTGGACCTGTTCGACACCGGCCAGGCGGGTGACGTGCGTCATCTGGTGGTGCAGGAATACGAGGCCCCGCGCACCGTCAACCAGGCGCTGGCCGCGGATCGGCTGGCCGCCTTCCTGGCCGCGTTGCCCGAGGCGCTGGACACCGCTCCGGAACGGGTGCACCTGAAGGTGCGCCGCCGCCAGCGTGGCGATGCGCAATACCGGCGTGGCGGCGCGGTGTCCCACGCCCAGGCGCAAGGCGCGCACGGCGACTCCGCCGATGCGATCACCGCCACGCTGCACGAGCACGGTGCGCGCTACCTGCTCAACTTCAGCGACTACCTGGACGTCGGCCTGTTCATCGATCATCGGCCGGTGCGTCGGCACGTCGGGGAATGCTTCGCGGGCGGTGGGCGCTTCTTGAACCTGTTCGCCTACACCTCGGCGGTCAGCGTGGCCGCGGCGCTGGGCGGCGCCTCGGCCAGCGTCTCGGTCGACCTGTCCAACCGCTACGTGCGCTGGTCCGAGCGCAACTTCGCGACGAACGGGCTGGATCCGGCCGCCCATCGCGTGGTGCGCAGCGACGTGATGAGCTGGCTGGACGCCTGCGACGAGGCGCCGTTCGATGTGATCCTGCTGGATCCGCCGACCCACTCCAATTCCACCGCCACCGAGCAGGACTGGGACGTGCAGGCGGATCACGCGCGGGCGATCGATGCCTGCATGCGCCAGCTGGCCCCTTCGGGGTTGCTGATCTTCAGCAACAACTTCCGGCGCTTCTCGCTCGATCCGGCACTGAACGATCGCCATGCGATCGAGGACCGTACCGCCTGGTCGATCGATCGCGATTTCCGGCGACGGTCCAACATCCATCAATGCTGGTTCATTCGGCACGACACTCCATGAGCGCTCTCTTGATCGAATACGGCCTGTTCCTGCTCAAGGTGCTGACCTTGCTCGCCGCGCTGGGCATCGGCATCGCGCTGGTGGTCGCCGGTATCGGCTCGGCGGTGTCGCGCGGGCGCGGTTCGTCGGCCGGCGGCGAGGGCAAGCTGCGCATCCGCAAGTACAACGAGCGCCTGGACGATGTGCGCGAATCGCTGTCGATCTCGCTGCTGGACCCGGCGGCTCGCAAGCAGGCAGAGAAGGATCGTCGCTTGCGCGACAAGGCCAAGAGAAAGGCGGCGAAGGCGGCGGCCAAGAAGGCCAAGAAGCAGCGCGGCAAGGGCGAGACCATCGTGCCGGACGACACGCGGCCGCGCACCTTCGTGCTGGACTTCCAGGGCGACATCCGCGCCAGCCAGGTCGATGCCCTGCGCCGCGAGATCACCGCGATCCTGACCGCCGCCACCCCCGACGACGAGGTGGTGGTGCGCCTGGACAGCGGCGGCGGCACGGTCACCGGTTACGGGCTGGCAGCCACCCAGATGGAGCGGGTGCGCAGCGCGAAGATTCCGCTGGTGGTGTGCATCGATCAGGTGGCGGCCAGCGGTGGCTACATGATGGCCTGCGTCAGCGATCGGCTGATCGCCGCCCCGTTCGCGATGCTCGGCTCGATCGGGGTGGTGGCGCAGATCCCGAACTTCCATCGCCTGCTCAAGGACTGGAACATCGATGTGGAACTGCTGACCGCCGGCAAGTTCAAGCGCACCCTGACCCTGTTCGGCGAGAACACCGACGAGGGGCGCGACAAGGTGCTTCAGGACATCGAGCGCATCCACGCCCAGTTCAAGGCCCACGTGGATCGCTATCGTCCGAAGCTGTCGATCGACCGGGTGTCCACCGGCGAGGTCTGGTCCGGCGAGGACGTGTTGACGCACGGGCTGGCCGACGCGCTGGGCACCAGCGACGACTACCTGACGAGCGCCTGCGAGGAGCGCGCCGTGCTGCTGATCGGCTGGCAGGAGAGGCGCCGCCTGATGCAACGTGTCGCCGGCAGCGTCGAGGAGGCCGTCGATCGGTTCGCGCTGCGCTGGTTCGAGCGCCTGCAGCGCAGCCGGCTGCCCTGATCGCCCCACCCGAGGGGCGAGGCGGGCACTCGCCTGCCGGGCGCGGCGGGGTCGTCGTTGCACGAGCGTAAAGTTGCTCGCGAGCTCGTCGATACCTGCGGGTAGGGAGGGCACGCCGGCGTGCCCCGGGTAGCGAGGAGAACGCGCGTGGCTGCAGGGATGATGGACCGGATCGGCGTGGCGATCGCCCTGTTCGGTACCACGCTGATCGCCCATGCGGCGCTGCCGGATCCGGTTCCGTTCGCGCTGCTGCTCGCCTGCCTGTGCGCCATTGCCGGGCTGTGGCTGGGCCCGGCACGGACCGCCTCGCCGGCGGGGTCGGCGCGCACGATGCCCTCGCTCGGTCAGGGGCGGCCCGCGGGTGCGAGCACCGGGCAACCCGGGCCGCTCGATGACGAGCTGGCCGCGCTCGATGCGGAGGTCCACGCGCTGACGGATCAGTTCCGCACCCAGGTCGACGCCGCTCGGCGGGCGCCCTGAGCGTGATGATCGACAGCGATGCCATCGCGGCCCTCGGGCGGCCCGGCATGCCGGATCTGGTGGCACGTCTCGTCGGGCTGTTCTGCGATGAGACGCCGCGCTTGATCCAGGCGATCGAGAATGGTGTGAAAGAGGCGGATGCCGAAGCGGTGCGGATCGCCTCCCACACGCTCGAGTCATCGGCCGCCTACGTCGGTGCGCGCGAATTCTCCAAGCTGTGCAGCCGCCTGGAACGCGCGGCGCGCGATGGCAACCTGGTCGAGTGCACCATCTTGGCCGATGAGCTGGAGCCGTGCTTCCAGGCCACCCTGGCCGCGCTGGACGGGGCCGTTCCCAGCGCCGCTTGATGAGCGCCTCTTCGCAGCCACAGGCAACGGCGATCCTCCCGGAGCGACGGCACAGCCGCCCGGTGGTGCTGCACGTGGATGACGATGCCGCCAACCTGCTGATGGCCGAAGGCCCGCTCGAGGATGCCGGCTACGAGGTGATCCACGCCGGCGACGGCTTCGAGGCCGTCACCCGGTTCGATGAATGCCGGCCGGACATGATCATCATGGATGCGGTGATGCCGGGCCTGGACGGGTTCGGCGCGATTGCGCGGATACGGCTGACCGAGATCGGCGAACACGTGCCGATCCTGATGATCATCGGTCTGGAGGATCCGGACTCGATCACGCGCGCCTACGATGTGGGCGCCACCGACTTCCTGACCCAGCCGGTCAACGTCTGCGTGTTGCCGCATCGCGTGCAGTACATGTTGCGCTCCCATTCGATAGCCGATGCGCTGCGCGCCAGCGAGGCCAGGCTGGACAACGCACAGCGCATTGCAAGGCTGGGGCACTGGGAATGGACGCTGGACAGCGACGAGCTGGCCTTCTCACGCGGGTTCCTGCGCGTCTGCCCAGCATTGGCCGGCTTGGCGAGCAGCCGCTGGTCGGACTTCATCGATGCGATCAGCGAGGCCGAGCGCGATGGTGTCCGGCTGGCCGCGGATCGCGCCCTGGCCACCCGCTCGCCGTTCAGCATCGAGTTCGACGTCGCGCCGCACGGCGAAAGCGGCGCACGCACGTTGCGCCTGGAGGCTGAGCCCCATCCGGAGGCCGCTGACGCCTGCACCCACCTGCTCGGCACGGTGCAGGACATCACCGAGCGTCGCAGCGCCCAGGAGCAGATCCACACGCTGGCCTACTACGACGTGCTGACAGGGCTGCCGAACCGGGCGCAACTGCACGAGCGACTCGCGCAGGCGTTCCAGCGCGCCGGCCGTGCCAACACCCAGTTCGCGGTGATGTTCCTGGACCTGGACTACTTCAAGCAGGTGAACGACACGCTGGGCCACGATGTCGGCGATGCGCTGCTGCAGACCGTGTCCGCGCGCATCAAGGAGGTGCTGCGCGACAGTGACACCCTGTCGCGCGATGACGGCGAGTGGGACGCCCACACGGTGGCCCGTCTGGGCGGAGACGAGTTCGTGGTGCTGCTCGACCCGATCCACCGGTCCGAGGATGCAGCGCGCGTGGCGCAGCGCATCGCCGCCAGCATCCGTGCCCCGATGCGGGTGTGCGGCAACGATGTGGCGGTGTCGACCACGATCGGCATCAGCGTGTTCCCCGAGGACGGTGATGATGCCGACACCCTGCTCAAGCATGCCGACGTGGCCATGTACCACGCCAAGGAGAACGGTCGCGACGGCTATCAGTTCTATTCGAGCGCGATCCACGAGCGCTCGCTGGAGCGGTTCTCGCTGGAGCGCGAGCTGCGCCACGCGATCACCGAGGGCGAGCTGCGCCTGGTGTTCCAGCCCAAGGTGCGCATCGGCGACGGCACGGTGACCGGCTGCGAGGCACTGGTGCGCTGGCAGCATCCCGAGCGCGGCGAGATCAGTCCCGCCGACTTCATCCCGCTGGCCGAGGACACCGGCCTGATCCTGCCGTTGGGTCGCTGGGTGCTCGAGTCCGCCTGTCGCCAGATGCAGGCCTGGATCGATGCCGGCATCGGGCCCTTCTCGATCGCGGTCAACTGCTCGCCCATCCAGTTCACCCGCGGCGACATGCTCGACGAGCTGGCCGCCGCGCTGAGCGACAGCGGGCTGGCGCCCGAATGGCTGGAGATCGAGCTGACCGAGAGCCTGCTGATGCAGGACATCGACGCCGGCGTGGACAGCCTGGAGGCGATGCAGCGGCTCGGCGTGCAGGTCTCGATCGACGACTTCGGCACCGGTCACTCCTCGCTGAGCTACCTGAAGCGCTTGCCGGCGGACAAGCTCAAGATCGACCGCAGCTTCGTCGACGACCTGGTGGCCGATCCGGGCGATGCGGCCATCGTGGCGGCGGTGGTCCAGCTGGCCCACGACCTGGGGCTGAGCGTGATCGGCGAAGGCGTCGAGACCGATGCGCAACTGGCCGTGCTGGCAGGCTTCGGCTGCGACGAGGTGCAGGGTTACCTGATCAGCGCGCCGCTGGAAGCCGCCGAGTTCGTCGATTGGCTGGTCCGGCACCCGTCCGAGTGGACTCGCGCCGACGCGGCCTGAGCGGTGCAACGTCGCGTCCGAGCGCGCAACCGGAGGTGCCCGGCGAGACGACGGTGCACGCTGCTAGGCTGACCGGCCTCGAAGCTGTCCGCCTGCTGCCATGCCGTTGATCGACCGTGACGCCTTCCGGGCACTCAGCGATGCGCGTCTGCCGTTCGCCGCCTCCATGGGCCTGGTGTGCGAGTCGATCGACGATGATGCGGTGCTGATGCGGGCGGTGCACGACGCCGCGCACCTGCGACCCGGCGGCACGGTGGCCGGTCCCATCCTGATGGGACTGGCCGATGCGGCGCTGTACGCGCTGGTGCTCTCGCGCATCGGCCCGGTCGAGCTGGCGGTGACCACCCAGCTGTCGATCAACTTCCTGCGCCGTCCCGCCGCGGGAGACGTGCTGGCCGAGGCGCGCGCCTTGAAGATCGGTCGACGCCTGGCGGTGGGCGAGGTGCTGATGTGGAGCGCCGGCCAGGACCGGCTGCGCCCGGTCGCCCACGCGACCGGTACCTATTCCATCCCCCCGTCGGAGTCGGGCGATCGGGTCTGAGCGTCGTCGATCCCTTCCGCTCTTGGGGCGTCCTCGCGCGCCAGCGTCGCCCGGCGTGCGGCCGCATCGTCGAGCACCTGCTGGCGGGCGGTGTCGTCCAGATCCCGCCAGGCACCGATCTCCGCCAGCGTCCGACGGCAGCCCAGGCAATCCTGCCGGATCCGGTCGAGTCGGCACACGCCCACGCAGGGCGAATCGAGGGTGCCGGGAAGCGGGGCATCGGCGGACCGAGCGGTCGGGTCGGAGGGCATGTCGGAAGCGTTGGACGGTGAGCCGATTGTACGAGGGTCGGGCCGGTCCCGATGTCGCATGCGTCGAACGGGCCCGGCGTGCGGGCATCAGGCCGATGCCCGCGCCGGGGGGTGGCTAATTATGCAGAGGCTCCCTAGACTTGCCGCGCATCCTCGACCAGGCGACGGCGCTCGTGACGGTTCACGTCTTCGGTTCGATCAACATCGATCAGATCTACCGGGTGCCGCATCTGGTCAGGCCCGGCGAAACCCTGTCCAGCCATTCCCTGGAGACCGTGCTGGGCGGCAAGGGCGCCAACCAGAGCGTGGCCCTGGCACGGGCCGGTGCGCCGGTGGCGCACATCGGGCGCATCGGCGAGGCCGATGCGCCGCTGCTGACCACGCTGTCCGGGGCCGGCGTGAACACCGATCGCATCGAGCGGGTCACCGGCGTCAGCGGTCACGCCATCATCCAGGTCGACGATGCCGGCGAGAACGCCATCGTGCTGCACGGCGGGGCCAATCGCGGGTTCGACCGCGCCGCGCTGGAGATCCTGCTGGCGGATGCGCGTCAGGGTGACTGGCTGTTGATGCAGAACGAGTGCGACGGTCTGGACATCGCGTTCGACATCGCGATCGAGCGCGGACTTCGCATCGCCTTCAATCCGGCACCGATGCACGCCGCGGTATCGCGACTGCCGCTCGAGCACGTCGCGCTGCTGGTGGTCAACGAGACCGAGGCCGGCATGCTGTGCCGGCAGGACGAGGGCCCGGCCAGCGGTGAATCGCTGGAGCGCATCGAGGCGACGCTTGCCACCCTGTGCCCCGACGCGGTACGCGTGGTCACCCTCGGGGGGCGCGGTGCCCGGCTGAGCCAGGGCGAACAGCGGTTGAGCGCGCTGCCGTTGAACGTCTCGGTAATCGACACCACCGGGGCCGGCGACACCTTCGTGGGCTTCCTGCTCGCCGCGCTGGTGGCCGGCCTGTCGGCCGAGCAGGCGCTGCAGCGTGCCGTCACCGCGGGCGCGCTGGCGGTCACCGTGAGCGGTGCCACCCCATCGATTCCGACCGCGGCGGCGGTGGATGCCGCGTTGTCCGCCTGAGCGGCCTCATCTGCCCGATGCGTCCGGTTTACCCTTCCGTGCCTTCCTCCCCCTTCGTCCGAGGTGCGCTGCGCTCATGATTCCGCTGATCATCGATACCGACCCCGGTTGTGACGACGCGATGGCGATCGCCTACGCGCTGGCCCATCCGGAGCTGAACCTGGTGGGGCTGACCACGGTGTTCGGCAACACCACCGTGGCCAAGACCACCCGCAACGCGCGCTGGCTGCTGGAACGCTTCGGTGCGCGCGAGGTGGCCGTCGCGCAGGGGGCGGCGGTGCCGCTGGTGCAGCAGCCCTTGCCGACGGCCGAGTTCGTGCACGGCGACGACGGCATCGGCAACACCTACGACGCCGACGAGTCCCTGAGCCCGGTTGCCCGCCACAGCCGCGAGCTGGACACGGACGCGGCGGACTTCATCATCGACACCGCGCGCCGTTCGCCCGGCACCTTGCGCCTGGTGGCGATCGGGCCGCTGACCAACATCGCCGAGGCGTTGCGGCGCGAACCCGAACTGCCGGCGCTGGTGCATTCGCTGGTGATCATGGGCGGCACGGTGGACGAACCGGGCAACGTGACGCCGCTGGCCGAGGCGAACTTCTACAACGACCCGCACGCCGCCGACGAGGTGCTCTCGCGCGACTGGCCGGTCTGCCTGATCGGGCTGGACGTCACGCACCGCATCATGATCAAGGACAGCGACCTGGACCGGCTCGGCGCCGAGGCCGGACGCACCGGCGAGCTGATCCGCGCCTCCAGCCGCTTCTACGTGGACTTCTACACGCGACAGGGTGCAGCGCGCGATGCCCATGCCGGCGGCGCACAGCCTGCGTGCGCGATGCACGACGCCGCCGCCGTGATCTACCTGGTCGCACCCGATGCCTTCGTCACGGTCACTGGCGGGGCGCGGGTGGTGCCCGAGGGCATGGCGGCCGGGCAGCTGGCGCTCGACCGGACCGGCTACCGCTACGCGCGCAACGACTGGGACGATCGCGAACCGGTATCGGCGTGCATGAGCGTGGACGCCCCGCGGGTGCTGGCCGATTTCATCGACACCCTCGTCGCGGGCCACCTGTCGTGAACGCCCCAAGGCGGTGGGGCGGAACCGGGCAGGCGATCGCGGCGGGTATCGCCTGCGCGGTGCTGGTGGGCTGCGACTGGGTCGATTCGGCCGGTGGGTCCACGCCCGAGCCGGTCCGTCAGGCCGCGCCGATCACGCTGGACGAGGTGCCGATCAACGGCGCCGCCGCCGTGCTCGAGGATCGCATCGTGCCGCTGGTGGTCTCGCGCGGCGGCGATCCGGAACGCCGGATCCGGTTCGAGACCACGCCGCTGGACAGCGGGGCCCTCGACAGCTGCGCAGCCATCGACGGGTTCTCGAGCGAACGTGCGGTGGATTCGTTGCAGACGGCCTGCGCGGGAATCGTCACCGACTGCTCGGTGCGCGTCGAGCGCTCCGGGGAGGAGCGCAGCGGCGAACCGATCACGCTGGAACTGACCATCCCGGCGCTGCGCGCCCCGGTCGGGCTGCGCTACCAGATCGCCTTCGGCCGGTTGGCCGCGGACGGGGACGGGCAGGGCGGTTTCGTCGAGCAGAGCACCCGCCAGATCGACCTGTGCCTGGTACCGATCAACGACGCGCCCACGGCGGCCAGCGATACTTACGTGGTGCTGGAGAACCAGGAACTGGTTGTGAACGCGGCGAACGGTGTGCTGGCCAACGACACCGATGACGATGATGCGAGCAACGAGCCGCTGACGGCAACGCTGAGCACTGCGCCGACCCGCGCGGCCAGCTTCTCGCTGGCGCCCGACGGCGGCTTTCGCTACCTGCCCGCCCCGATCGACGGCGGCGCCGACGTGCTGGACACCTTCGTGTACCGCGCCTTCGACGGTGGCGCCGACAGTGAAGCGGCCACCGTGACGGTGCGCATCGTCACCGCCAACCGGGCGCCCAGGCAGCTCGACGAGTTGCCGGTGCTGGAAGGGCGAGTGGGCGACCTGCTGTCGATCGATTTCGCGGACTTCTTCATCGATCCGGAGTCCGGCCCGCTGCGCTTCGCCTTCGAGGAGGACCTGCCGGACGACGGCACGCTGTCGCTCGGCAGCAACGGGGTGCTGGTCGGTGTGCCGGGCGAGGGCGATGCGGGCGACTACACCCTGACGCTGGTGGTGAGCGACGGCAACGAAGCGGTTTCGGTGCCGTTCTTGCTGATCATCGAGGCACTCGATGCGGCGCCGCGCTTCGTCCCTGGCACCGTGTTCAGCCAGAGCATCCGCCTGGGCGGCTCGATCACGGCGGTTCGACCGCGGTTCGATGACCCGGAAGGCGAGCCCCTGACGTACCGGATGGTCGGTGACACCGGGCTGAGTGTCGGGTTGAGCCTCGACGAGAACACCGGCGTGGTGTCCGGTCGGCCGCGTTCCCGGCAGCTCCTGCGCGATCTGGTCGTCGAGGCCGCCGATCCGGCCGGCAACACCGCCCGCTCGGCGCCGTTCTCGATCCGGGTGCGCTGATGTGCGCCGCTGCCCCCCGATCGGCACCCGGCTTGCGTGCGCGACAGGCATCGGACACGATGAGCGTCCTGCCACGGCCTGCGGATCCATGAGCGTCGACCCCTACCTCCCCTACCTGTTCGTCAAGCACACCGAGGGGTGGAACGTCGATCGGTGCACCCGCTGGATGCAGGCGGTCGGCCTGCCGGTGGAGTTCTTCTATCCGTTGTCCGGCCTGCCGTTCCCGGAGCCTGCGCGCTATGCCGGTGTGGTCGTGTTCGGCGGCCGCTGGAGCGCCAACGATGCCCACGCCGAAGATTGGGTGCTGCCCGAGCAACGCTTCATCGAGCGCTGCCTGCACAGCGCCACGCCGTATTTCGGAGTGTGCCTGGGGGCGCAGATGCTGGCCCACGTGTGCGGGGCGCGGGTGTCGGCGCGCGACGACGGCGCGGCCGAAGTGGGCTTTCACCGCGTGCTGCCCGGCCCACACGGGCGGCACTTCCTGCCGGCACCGATGACGGTGATGCAGTGGCACACCGAAGGTTTCGAGCTGCCATCCGGTGCGCGGCTCACCGCCACCGGCGAGCTGTTCCCCAACCAGGCGTTCGAACTGTCCGAACGGGTGGTCGGCGTGCAGTTCCACCCCGAGGTCAATCCGGATGTGCTGACGATCTGGCAGGCGCGTCACCGCGCAAGGAAGCCGCACGATCTGAGCGATGCCCAGCGCGCGCAGCACATGGTCGACGCCGTTCGGCACGATGCGGCGATCACCGGTTGGGTGGACGGCTTCCTGTCCGGTTGGACCGGACGCGCCGGCTACCCGATTCACGAGGACATCTCTTTGCATGCGTAGCGGCTTCGTGGTCGCCTCGATCGTCGTTCTGCTCGGGGTAGCGTCGCTCGGCCTGTGGTGGTGGCCGATCTGGCTGCTGGGCGTGATCGTGGTGCCGGCGGTGGTGCTCGGCACGATCGACCTGCGCCAGACCGAGCACTCGCTGCGACGCAACTTTCCGCTGGTCGGACGCGGACGCTGGCTGATGGAGGCGGTCCGCCCGTTCGTGCGCCAGTACTTCATCGAGTCCGAGACCGACGGGGCGCCGGTGGCGCGCATGTTCCGCTCGGTGGTGTATCAGCGGGCCAAGGGCGCCAGCGACACCGTGCCGTTCGGCACCAAGGTGGACACCTACCGCGACGGCTACGAGTGGATCGGCCATTCGATCGCCGCGATCGACCTGCACGCAGCACCCGGGCCGGGCGATCCGGCCTGGGCGTCGGAGGCCGATGCGAGTCATCCGGACGACGGCTCGCTGCGGGCGGACGGTGCGGCCGGTACGCAAGCCGGTCACGGCGCGGCGCGCGCCAGCGGGGGCGAGGTGTCCGGGGGTTCGGCAGTGGCCGGCGGGGCCGCCCACGACCCGGTCTCGCCGCGCGTGCGAATCGGTTCCTCGGCCTGTACCCGACCCTACCGGGCCAGTTTGCTGAACATCAGTGCGATGAGCTTCGGTTCCTTGTCGCCCAACGCGATCCTTGCCCTGAACGGCGGGGCGCGCGACGGCGGCTTCGCCCACAACACCGGCGAGGGCGGCCTGTCGCGCTACCACCTGGAGAACGGTGGCGACCTGATCTGGCAGGTCGGCACCGGCTATTTCGGCTGCCGCGATGCGCGCGGGCGCTTCGATGCCGAGCGCTTCGCCCAGACCGCCGCGCACGATGCGGTGAAGATGATCGAGATCAAGCTGTCGCAGGGCGCCAAGCCGGGTCACGGCGGCATCCTGCCGGCGATCAAGAACACCCCCGAGATCGCCGCGGCGCGCGGTGTCCAGGTCGGCACGCTGGTGGCCTCTCCGCCGGCCCACAGTGCGTTCTCGACGCCGCTCCAGCTGCTGGCGTTCGTGGCCCGCTTGCGCGAGCTGTCGGGCGGCAAGCCGGTCGGCTTCAAGCTGTGCGTCGGTCGCGAAAGCGAGTTCGTGGCGATCTGCAAGGCCATGGTGCAGAGCGGCATCCGGCCGGATTTCATCACCGTGGACGGCGGTGAGGGCGGCACCGGTGCGGCGCCGCTGGAGTTCAGCAACTCGGTCGGCATGCCGCTGCGGGACGGGCTTGCGTTCGTGTGCGACTGCCTGTCCGGCTTCGCGTTGAAGAACGAGATCCGCGTGATCGCGGTCGGCAAGGTATTCACCGCGTTCCACATGGTGCGCAACCTCGCCGTGGGGGCGGACCTGTGCTATTCGGCGCGCGGCTTCATGCTCTCGCTCGGCTGCGTGCAGTCGCTGCTGTGCAACACCAACCACTGCCCGACCGGTGTGGCCACCCAGGACGAGGCCCTGCAGGCCGGCCTGGTGGTCACGGACAAGCGCACCCGGGTCGCGCGCTTTCACCGCGAGACCCTGCACACCCTGGCCGAGATCGTGGCCGCGGCCGGATTGCACTCCGCGCGCGAACTCAACCGCACGCACGTCTATCGGCGCGTCAGCCAGCAGGCGGTCAAGCGCTACGACGAGCTGTTCCCGTACGCCGACATCGGCTCGCTGCTCGATGAGCCCTGGCCACGCCGTTTCGAGCAGCAGATGGCCGAATCCCGCGTGGACACCTTCGTTCCCGACAGCACGATCGCGCGCCACGGCGCCGGCATCCACGAGCTCGACGCCCCGGCCAGCGCTTGAGCGTTCGCGCGCCTCGTCCGGGCGCGCCTACGGGGCGGCCCCGGTGCCGATCACGAAGGCGCCGTGACCGATGAGCCTGGACTCGGTCGGTGTGCTGGCCCAGCTGTTCGTCTACCTGTTCGTCGCACTGCTGGCGGTGCCGGCGGCGAAGTGGGCCGGCATGGGCGGCGTGCTGGGCTATCTGGTGGCCGGTGTGGTGATCGGCCCTTGGGGGCTGGCCCTGGTGCGCGAGCCCGACGACATCGCAGGCTTCACCCGCATCACGGTGCTGCTGCTGCTGTTCGTGATCGCGCTGCGCTCCACGCCTGCCCGGGTGGCGCGCCTGGTGGATGGCTCCGGGCTGCTGGGACTGGGTTTCGTGGGCGGGGTGGCGTCTCTGGTGTTCCTGGTGTCCCTGGCGCTGGGGCTGGCCTGGGGCGAGGCGCTGGTCTCGGCACTGGCGCTGGCGCTGGTGTCGGATGCGATGGCCAGCGAGGCCTTCCGGCGACGCTATCCGACCGGCTCTCCGCTGGCCGACACCGGGCAGCAGCTGCTGCTGACCCAGCAGCTGCTGCTCGTGCCGCTGGTGGTGCTGATGCCGCTGCTGGGCTTCGAGCGCATGGCGGTGGAGGGCAGCGGCTGGCCGCGCGTGGCCAGCGGCGCACTGGCGATCGCGCTGGTGCTGCTGATCGGCGATCGCGTGCTGCGCCACGGCTTTCGCTTCGTGGTCGGCGTCGGGGTGGACGAGCTGTTCGCCGCCTTCGTGCTGCTGGCCATCATCGGTGTGCTGCTGCTGTTCGCAGGCTTCGGGCTGCCGCTGGAGATCGGCGCGCTGGCCGCGGGCTTCCTGCTGGGGCGCTCCGAGTACGGCACCGCGATCAACATCGCCATCCGGCCGTTTCGCGGGCTGATCGTCGGCCTGTTCTTCATCGCGTTCGGCATGCAGGTCGACTTCGCCACCTTCATCAGGAAGCCGGTGGAGATGTTGGCGCTGGTGGCCTTGCTGCTGCTGATCAAGGTGTGGGTGCTGCGCAACCTGCTGCGCTATTCGGCGGTACCGCGACGACAGCGCATCTGGCTGGCCTCGCTGCTGGCGCAGGGCGGCGAGCTGTCGTTCGTGATGATCGCGCTGGCGGTGGACTACGGCGCGATCCGCGGCGCGCTGGCCACCGAACTGGTGCTGATCGCCACGCTGTCCATGCTGTCCACGCCGTTGCTGCTGCGCCTGGCCGCGTCACGCGATCGTGATTCGGTGCAGCGCCAACTCGACGCGCAGCAGGGCCGGGTGCCCGAACGCGACGTGCAGGTCATCGTGGCCGGCTACGGGCGGGTCGGGCAGGTGGTCGCCCGGTTGCTGCACTCGGCCGGGCGCCGGGTGGCAGTGATCGACAACGATCCGGACCGCTTCGCCGACCTGCGCCGTGACGGCTTCTTCGGCTTTTACGGCGATGCGCTGCGTCCCGACCTGATCGAGGCGGCCGGTGCGCGGCGCGCGGTCACGCTGGTGGTGGCGCTGGACAATGCCGAGCATGCCGCCGAGCTGGTGCGCCGAGCCCGCCGGGCGTATCCGCACCTGAGCATCGTGGCACGCGCGGTCGATCGCCAGGCACGCACCCGGTTGTTGAAGCAGGGTGCGGACCGGGCGCATCGCGAGACCTTTGAATCGGCGCTGCTGATGGGCGAAGATGCGCTGGAGACGCTCGGCACCGGGCTGCTCGAGGCGCAGGCCATGACCGAGGCCTTTCGCGACCGCGACGAGGACGACGGTGCCGCCTCGCCACGTTGACTCCAACCGGGACCCGCCATCATGAAGGGCAGTGACGTCGAATCGCTCACCAAGCTGTTGAAGGCGCACGAGGTGCCGTTGTCGGCGGTGAAGGCCAACCGGCTGATGCTGTCGCTGGGGTTGCTCGAGGAGGCCACGCGCGAAAGCTCCACCCGGCCCGGCGTCATGAAGACCTACAAGCGCCTGACCGAGGCCGGGCTGGACTACGGGGTGAACGAGGAGAACCCGCAGAGTCCCGACCAGACCACGCCGTACTACTACAAGGACAGCTTCGCCGAGCTGGGGGCGAAGCTGGTGGCCGCCGATGCGGCGCCCGCCGGCCAGGCGTAGCGCTCGATCCGACGCCGGTGCCGGCCTGCCGGACGGCGCAGGCTGCGTGATATCCTCGATTCCACGCGCTTTTTTCCCACCAGGAACACCCCTCATGACCCTCTCCCGCACGGTGCTCGGCGCCGCTCTGCTGCTGGTCGCCGGTAGCCTCCACGCCGATGGCCACTCGGAGGACATCTCGCCCGCCGTCGTGTTCGACATGGGCGGCAAGTTCGACAAGTCCTTCAACCAGGGCGTCTACGACGGCGTCGAGCGGTTCAAGGAAGAGACCGGTACCGAGTACCGCGAGTTCGAGGTCACCAACGAGACCCAGCGCGAGCAGGCCATTCGCCGCATGGCGCAGCGTGGCGCCGATCCCATCCTGGGCATCGGCTTCGCCCAGGCCGGCCCGATCGAGGCGGTCGCCAAGGAATTCCCCGACACCCGCTTCACGATCATCGACGGGGTGGTCGACCTGCCCAACGTGCAGTCGGTCGTGTTCAAGGAGCATGAAGGCTCGTTCCTTGTCGGCATCATGGCGGCCATGGCGTCGCAGTCCGACATGGTCGGCTTCGTCGGTGGCATGGACATCCCGCTGATCCGGCGTTTCGCCTGCGGCTTCGAGCAGGGCGCCAAGCACGCGGACGCCTCGGTCGACGTGATCCAGAACATGACCGGCACCACCCCGTCCGCCTGGAACGATCCGGGCCGCGGCAGCGAGCTGGCCAAGGGCCAGTTCGATCGCGGTGTGGACGTGATCTACGCGGCCGCCGGCGGCACCGGCGTGGGCGTGTACCAGGCGGCGGCCGACGGCGGCAAGTTCGCCATCGGCGTGGATTCCAACCAGAACTACCTGCAGCCGGGCACCATGCTGACCTCGATGCTCAAGCGCGTCGACGTGGCCGCCTACGATGCGTTCAAGAGCGCGATGGACGGCACCTGGGAGCCGGGCATGAAGGTGCTGGGCCTGGCCGAGGAGGGCGTCGGCTTCGCCATGGACGAGAACAACGAGTCGCTGGTCGATGCCGACATGCTGGCTGCCGTGGACGAGGCGCGTGCCGCCATCGTGGCCGGCGACATCATGGTGCACGACTACATGAGCGACAACAGCTGCAGCTACTGAGCGAGGGCAGGGCCGCGGTGCCGGGACGGTGAACCGGCATGGCGGCAGGCCTTGTTCGATCGGCGAAGGCGCGTAGCGCATGAGTGAGGGCTCGGCAGCCATCGTGGGCGGTGCCTCTTCCGGCGATGCCGGCCTGGCCTTGCAGCTGCGCGGTATCACCAAGCGTTTCGGGGCGGTGGTCGCCAACCGCGACATCGACCTGAGCGTGCGGTGCGGCACCATCCACGGCATCGTCGGCGAGAACGGTGCCGGCAAGTCCACGCTGATGAGCATCCTCTACGGCTTCTACCAGGCCGACGAGGGCGATGTGCTGATCGGTGGCAAGCTGGCCGACATCCGCAGTTCGCGCGATGCGATCGATGCCGGCATCGGCATGGTGCACCAGCACTTCATGCTGGTGGACACGTTCTCGGTGCTGGAGAACGTGATGCTGGGCGCCGAGCAGCACGCGCTGCTGGACGCCAACGCGGCCGATGCGCGCCGCGAACTGCAGCGCCTGGAAGACGAGTACGGGCTGAGCATCGAGCTGGACGCGCTGGTCGGCGAGCTGCCGGTCGGCGAGCAGCAGCGCACCGAGATCCTGAAGGCGCTGTATCGCCACGCCGAGATCCTGATCCTGGACGAGCCCACCGGCGTGCTCACGCCGCAGGAGGCCGATCAGCTGTTCCGCGTGCTCGAGACGCTGCGCGAGCGTGGCGTCACCGTGATCCTGATCACCCACAAGCTGCGCGAGATCATCGACATCACCGACACCGTGTCGGTGCTGCGCATGGGCGAGATGGTGGCGCACCGCGACACCGCCGACACCAGCATGGGCGAGCTGGCCGAACTGATGGTCGGGCGCCCGCTGGAGAGCGTGAATCACCTGCGCCCCGAGGACCTGCCCGCCGACACGGTGCTCGGCATCGACGTGAAGCGGCTGCAGCTCAGCGATGCCGACGGCACGGTGCGCCTGGCGGATGTCGACCTGTCGGTGCGGCACGGCGAGATCCTGGGCGTGGCCGGGGTGGCCGGCAACGGTCAGAGCGAGCTGCTCGAGGTGCTGGCCGGCATCCGCACCCCCAGTGCCGGGCACTTCGTGATCAACGGGCGCGATGCCTCGGCCGACGATCTGCCGGACCCGTCCAGCATGCGCGCGCTGCGCGTGCACCACGTGCCCGAGGACCGCCTGAAACTCGGCCTGATCAAGTCGTTCAGCGCCGCCGAATCCTCGGTGCTCGGCTACCACCGTGCCGTCAACATCAGCTGGCATGGCCTGCTGCAGCTGTCCACCATCAAGCGCATCTGCCGGGATCTGATGGAACGCTTCGATGTGCGCCCCGGCGATCCGTCGTTGCGCTCCGGCTCGTTCTCGGGCGGCAACCAGCAGAAGCTGATCCTGGCCCGCGAGCTGGACAAGTCGCCCGAGGTGCTGCTGGTCGGGCAGCCGACGCGCGGGGTCGACATCGGGGCCATCGAGCTGATCCACCAGAAGCTGGTGGACATGCGCGATGCCGGCTGCGCGATCCTGCTGGTGTCGGTCGAGCTGGACGAGATCATGGCGCTGTCCGACCGGATCGTGGTCATGTACGAGGGCCGGATCGTCGGCGAGGTGGCCGGACGCGATGCCGACAAGACCGAGCTGGGACTGATGATGGCCAACGCGCACGAGCCGACATGAAGATCAACACCGCCAGCGTTCCGTTGCCCGCCTGGCTGGAAGTGGTCGTCATCCCGGTGCTCAACATCGTGCTGGCCCTGGTGGTGGCGGGTTTCATCATGCTGGCGATCGGCGTCGACCCGATCGAGGCCACCGTCATCATGGTGCGTGGCGCGCTGGGCAGCGACTACGCCATCGGCTACACGCTGTACTACACCACCAACTTCATCTTCACCGGCCTGGCGGTGGCGGTGGCCTTTCACGCCAGCCTGTTCAACATCGGTGGCGAAGGGCAGGCCTACATCGGCGGCCTGGGGGTCACGCTGGTCTTCCTGCTGCTGGATCGCTGGCTGCCGGCCTTCATGCTGATTCCGATCGGCATCGCCGCCGCCGCGCTGTTCGGCGCCGCCTGGGCGTTCATTCCCGGCTGGTTGCAGGCGCATCGCGGCAGCCATGTGGTGATCACCACGATCATGTTCAACTTCATCGCCGCCTCGCTGATGGTGTACCTGCTGGTCAACGTGCTGATCCAGCCGGGCCAGATGTCACCCGAATCGCGCCAGTTCGACGAGTCCGCCTGGCTGCCGTTCATGCACGAGTTCCTCGCCCTGTTCGGCATGGATGTCACCCGCACCCCGCTCAACCTGTCGCTGCTGCTCGCGCTGGTGTGCTGCGTGGGCGTGTGGCTGTACATCTGGCGCACCCGCTGGGGCTACGAGCTGCGCACCGCCGGCCAGTCCGAGGCGGCCGCGGTATACGCGGGCATCCGTCCCAAGACGGTCATCGTCAGCGCCATGTGCGTGTCCGGCGCGCTGGCGGGGCTCATGGCCGTCAACGAGATCATGGGCGTGCACCACCGGTTGATCATGAACTTCACCGCCGGCTATGGCTTCACCGGCATCGCGGTGGCGCTGATGGGACGCAACCACCCGATCGGCATCGTCATGGCCAGCCTGCTGTTCGGCGTGCTGTACCAGGGCGGGGCCGAGCTGGCCTTCGATGTGCCGTTGATCACCCGCGAGATGGTGGTCGCGGTGCAGGGCCTGATCATCCTGTTCTCCGGTGCGCTGGCCCTGATGCTGCGACCCTGGGTGGTCCGGGTCTGGCTGCTGTTCCGTCCGCCCGATACCCTGGAGCCGGCCCATGCGTAGGCGCGCGCGGTTGGCGATCGGCCCGGCGGCGGGGCGTCGCTGATGGATTCGCTATCCGCGCTGTTCGCGGTGCTGGACGCCACGCTGCGCGTCTCCACCCCGCTGATCCTGGCGGCGATGGCCGGACTGTTCTCCGAGCGCTCCGGCATCGTCGACATCAGCCTGGAGGGCAAGATGCTGGCCTCGGCCTTCGCCGCCGCCAGCATCGCCGCGCTCACCGGCAGCGCCTGGCTGGCGCTGCTGGTCGGCATGCTGGTCGGCGTGGCGCTCGGGCTGGTGCACGGCTTCGCCTGCATCACCCATCGGGGCAACCAGGTGGTGTCGGGGCTGGCGATCAACATCCTGGCCTCGGGCCTGACCGTGGTGCTGGGCATCGCCTGGTTCTCTCAGGGCGGTCAGACGCCGGCGCTCAGCGGCGATGCGCGATTTCGTCCGCTGCATTTCCCGTTCGAGGAGGCCGCCCGGGACATCCCGGTGGCCGGGCAGTTCTACGCCGATGTCCTGAGCGGGCACAACATCCTGGTCTACCTTGCGTTGCTGCTGGTCGCCATCACCTGGTGGGTGGTGTACCGCACCCGGTTCGGGTTGCGGTTGCGCGCCGTGGGCGAGAATCCGCTGGCCGTGGACACGGCCGGTCTGTCGGTATCGGGCTTGCGCTATGCCGCCGTGGCCATCTGCGGCGCGTTGGCCGGCATCGCCGGTGCCTACCTGTCGACCGCCCAGAACGCCTCGTTCGTGCGCGAGATGACCGCCGGGCAGGGCTACATCGCGCTGGCGGCGCTGATCTTCGGCAAGTGGCGCCCGGTGCCGGCCCTGCTGGCCTGCCTGATGTTCGGCTTCCTGGACGCGGTCGCGATTCGCCTGCAGGGGGTCGTGCTGCCCGGCATCGGCGAGGTGCCGGTGCAGCTGATCCAGGCGCTGCCGTACGTGCTGACGGTGGTGCTGCTGGCAGGCTTCATCGGCCGGGCGGTGGCGCCCAAGGCGGTGGGCGTGCCGTTCGTGAAGGAGCGGTAGGGGAGTGTTCCTGAGACGGCTGACACTCAAGAACTGGCGCAACTTCCGCAAGGCCGAGATTGACCTGATCGAGGCGAACTACGTGCTAGGACCCAACGCTTCGGGAAAATCCAACTTGCTGGATGCGCTACGGTTCCTGCGTGATGTCAGCAAGGCGAAGGGCGGCGGGCTGCAGCAAGCGCTCGAGCTGCGCGGCGGCGTCTCGAAGGTACGTTGCCTGCACCATCGCCAGGACAGTGAAGTGGCCATCGAGGTCGGTTTCAGCGAGAGCGCGAGCGACACCGACATCCGGTGGAGCTATCGACTGGCGTTCACGGTGGAAACACGTGGCAAGCGACGTCCTCTCGTAAGGTCCGAGCAGGTCATCAGGAACGGAGAAGTCATTCTATCCAGGCCGGACCGAAGCGATGCGGAGGACGCTCTGCTGTTGACGGAAACGCATCTCGAACAATCGTTGGCGAACCGGAAGTTTCGACCGATCGTCAGCTTTCTCGCAGCCATTCGCTATTTGCATCTCGTCCCTCAGCTGATCAAGTACTCGGAGCAGATCGGTGGCGCGATGATCGAGACCGACCCGTTCGGTCAGAGCTTTCTGGACAGTATTGCCGAAGTACCTGAAAAGTCCCGAGCATCACGGTTGAAGCGGATCGGTCAGGTACTCGCCATCGCCGTTCCACAACTCCAGGAGTTGCGATTCGAGCGGGATACGCATACCGGCCGACCGCACCTCGAGGTGCGCTACGACCACTGGCGTCCGAATGCGGGCCGTCAGCGCGAGGATGAGTTCTCGGATGGGACGCTGAGGTTGATCGGATTGCTCTGGCTGTTGCAGGAAGGTGACGGCATGCTGTTGCTGGAGGAACCCGAGCTATCGCTGGATGAAGGGGTGGTGCAGCAACTGCCCTATCTCTTCTCCCGTATCCTGAAGCAGCGCAAGAAGCGTACGCGTCAACTGTTGATGAGCACGCACAGCGAAGCCCTGCTGAGCAACGAAGGAATCGACCCGGCAGGAGTGTCGGTCATTCAGCTTACCCAGGAGGGGTCCAGGCTGAGACCAGTCGATGATGCGGAATCCGGCATGCTCGACGCAGGCTTTTCCGTTGCCGATGCCGTGTTGCCCGCCGTGCATCCGGAGCGTCTGGATCAGCTACCGCTGGATTTCTGAATCCGTGAGCGGCCTTCTGCCCGCCTATCTGTTCGCCGAGGATGCTGTTTGCGAGCGACTCGGGCTGGCGATCGTGCGGCATGTGGCGCCGACCCTGCCGGTCACGTCACGGATCTCTCAAGGGTTCGGAAGGATTCGTACGGATGTTCCGAAGTATCGGCAATTGGCCAGACGTGCACCGGTCGTCGTCATCACCGATCTGGATGACCGTGATTGTCCGATGAGTTTGATGAAGGAATGGGATGCCTTTCCACGGCCAGGTGAATGGCTATCCTTTCGGGTTGCCGTGCGCGAATGCGAAAGCTGGGTCCTCGCAGATGCCACCGGTGTCGGCAAGCACTTCGGATTCAGCTCCTCGGCAGTGTCAGCCACACCTGATGAGCTGCCGAACCCGAAGCAGGCGCTGTTGTCGTTGTTGCGTCGGAAATCGAGAGGGCGAGCCGACATCGTCGCCGACATGCTGCCAGCCTCCGGATCGAGATCGCCGGTCGGGCTCGGTTACAACCTTCGTCTGCGTCGGTTCGTCGACGACAACTGGTCGGTCGAGCGGGCAATTCAGCGATCGCCGAGTCTTTCGCGTGCGGTACGCGCGGTTACCGAAACGGTGCGACAGTGGGGGGAAACTGATTCCGAGAGGTGAAGCGCGCAACGTTTTTCTTGAGTGCGTCACACTTCGAGTGCATGCTGATCTGTGCCTTTCCGGCGTCAAACAGGAGCATCGCATGGCCTCCGTCCCTCCGTCCGTTCCGTCATCCGTGTCCGCACGGGTCCTGCTGACCGCGTCGCTGGCGATCACCATCGCCGCCACGCTGTTGCCCGCGGTGCAGGCCGCCGAGCCGCCAGTGCAGCTCGGTCCGCGCCCGTTCTACCTGGTCGATCAGATGGCCGAAGGCCCGTTGCGCGACACGTTGGCCGCTTGTGCCACCGACCTGCGCGACTATCGGCCGACCGAGTTCTCGATCGGTCACCGCGGCGCGCCCTTGCAGTTCCCCGAGCACACCAAGGAGTCGTACGAGGCCGCCGCACGCATGGGCGCCGGCATCATCGAGTGCGATGTGACCTTCACCAGCGATGCCGAGCTGGTCTGCCGGCACGCGCAGTGCGATCTGCACACCACCACCAACATCCTGGACACACCGCTCGCCCAGACCTGCGCGGTACCGTTCACGCCTGCGGTATTCGGTGACGACGGCGAACTGGAAACGCCTGCCACCGCTCGCTGCTGCGCCAGCGACCTGACCGTGGCCGAGTTCAAGTCGCTGTCGGGCAAGATGGATGCGGCCAATCGGGAAGCCACGACCGTTGCCGAGTACCTGGATGGCACCGCCGCCTTCCGCACCGATCTGTACGCCACCGGCGGTACGCTGCTCACGCACGCCGAGAGCATCGAGCTGATCGGCTCGCTGGGCGCCGGATTCACCCCGGAGCTCAAGGGTGTCACCGACGGCTTCGGCCAGTCCGGGCTCACCCAGGCCAACTACGCGCGCAAGATGATCCAGGAGTACGTGGATGCGGGCGTGTCCTACAAGGATGTCTGGGCGCAATCGTTCGACATCGACGACGTGCGCCTGTGGCTGCGCGAGTTTCCGTTCCACGCCCGCCAGGCGGTGTTCCTGGACGGTCGCAGCCCGATCGAGATGGCCAAGACGCCGCCGCCGGTCAGCGAGTTCCAGGCGTTGGCCGCCGAGGGCCTGCAGATCATCGCGCCACCCATGCCGACGCTGCTCACCTCGCCCGACGGTCAGTCGATCCAGGCCTCCGAATACGCGCTGAACGCACGGGCCGCCGGGCTGGACATCATTTCCTGGTCGCTGGAGCGCAGCGGTCGCATCGACGTGGACGTGGTGCCGGCCGGCGGTGCGTACTACTTCGATACCACGGTCGAGGCGCTGTCCGGGGACGGTGACATCCTGCGCACGGTCGATGCGCTGGCGCAGGACGTCGGCATCATCGGGCTGTTCTCGGACTGGCCGGCCACCACCAGCTTCTATGCGAACTGCCTGGGCCTGGACTGACCGGTCACATCGGGTTTCATCGGCCCGCTGCGAGGCGGACCGATGTGGGCGGGGCGTGTCGTGATGGCGCCTTGCGATGGCGCGACGGGGCTGCGTACACTCGCACCACGTCTCGTCGTGACCCGCAGGTCGCGGCCCGCGTCCTCCATCGACCGGAACCCGACCCATGACTCGACCCCGTCACATCGCGCTGAGCACGCTCGCGCTCGGCATCGCCTCGCTGTTCGCCCAGGGAGCCGCGCAGGCCGCCGGCACGCTCGTCTACTGTTCCGAAGGTTCGCCCGAAGGGTTCGACCCGGCGCCCTGGACCGCCGGTACCACGTTCGATGCGTCGGCCAAGAACGTCTACAACCGCCTGGTCGAGTTCGATCGCGGCACCACCACCGTGGTACCCGGCCTGGCCAGGGAGTGGAGCGTCTCGGACGACGGTCTGGAGTACACCTTCACGCTGCGCGAGGGGGTCAAGTTCCACGACACCGGCTACTTCACGCCCACGCGTGACATGAACGCCGAGGACGTGGTGTTCACCTTCGATCGCCAGGGCAACACCGAGAACGCCTACTTCGATTACCTGGGCGGTCAATGGGAGTACTACAACGGCATGTCCATGCCGGACCTGATCGGCTCGGTCGAGGCGGTTGACGACATGACGGTGAAGTTCACGCTGACGCGTCCCGAGGCGCCGATGATCGCCAACCTGGCGATGGACTTCGCCTCGATCGTGTCCAAGGAATACGCCGATGCGATGATGGAGGCCGGCACGCCCGAGATGCTGAACCAGCAGCCGATCGGTACCGGCCCGTTCGCCTTCCAGGCCTACCAGAAGGATGCGGTGATCCGCTACCTGCCGCATGCGGACTACTGGAACGATCCATCGGACCTGGATGCGCTGATCTTCGCGATCACCCCCGACGCTTCGGTGCGCTACCAGAAGCTCAAGGCCGGCGAGTGTCACGTCATGCCGTACCCCAACCCTGCCGATGTGGCCGAGATGAAGGCCGAGCCGGACGTCGAGGTGCTCGAGCAGGAAGGCCTGAACGTGGGCTACCTGGCCTACAACACCCAGATTGCGCCGTTCGACAACGTCAATGTGCGAAAGGCGCTGAACATGGCGATCGACAAGCAGGCCGTGCTCGACGTGGTGTTCCAGGGTTCGGGCAAGATCGCCAAGAACCCGATTCCGCCGACCATCTGGTCCTACAACGAAGCCACGGTGGACGATGAGTACGATCCGGAGGCCGCGAAGGAAATGCTGGTTGCCGAAGGCATCGACAGCCTGGACATGAAGATCTGGGCGATGCCGGTGCAGCGTCCCTACAACCCGAACGCGCGGCGCATGGCCGAGGTCATGCAGGCGGATCTGGCCAAGGTCGATGTCAACGTCGAGATCGTCAGCTACGAGTGGGCCGAGTACCTGGCCAAGTCCAAGGCGGTGGATCGTGACGGCGCGGTGCTGCTGGGCTGGACCGGTGACAACGGTGACCCCGACAACTTCCTGGCCGTGCTGCTCGGCTGCGATGCGGTCGGCGGCAACAACCGTGCGCAGTGGTGCCACCAGCCGTTCGAGGACCTGCTGCAGGAAGCCAAGGTCGTCAGCGACCAGGACGAGCGCACCGCGCTGTACGAGCAGGCGCAGACGATCTTCAAGGAGCAGGCGCCGTGGGCCACCATCGCCCACTCGGTCGTGCAGGTGCCGGTGCGCAGCAACGTCGACGATTTCCGCATCGATCCGTTCGGCGGCTTCATCTTCCACGGCGTCTCGCTGAGCGAGTAGGGCCGCCGGGGTGCGGGCCGCGGCGGTGGACCTCGATGACGCCGCGGCCCGTAGGGCGCATGTTTCAGTAGGACGTTAGATGTTCGGCTACCTGCTGCGAAGGCTCGGCACGTTCGTGCCGACCTTCATCGGCGTATCCCTGGTGTCGTTCCTGTTCATCCGGCTGCTGCCGGGTGATCCGATCATGCTCATGGCCGGCGAGCGCGGCATGAGCGACGAGCGTCATGCGCTGCTGATGGCGCAGTTCGGTTACGACCAGCCGCTCTACCTGCAGTACTGGGACTACGTCGTCGGCATCCTGCAGGGCGACCTGGGCGTCTCGTTCAAGACCAAGCGCCCGGTCTGGGACGAGTTCTTCGCCCTGTTTCCGGCAACGCTGGAGCTGTCGATCTGCGCGATCGTGTTCGCGCTCGCCCTGGGATTGCCGGCCGGCGTCATCGCCGCGGTCAATCGCGGCAAGTGGCCGGACCAGCTGCTGATGTCCACCGCCCTGGTGGGTTACTCGATGCCGATCTTCTGGTGGGCGCTGCTGCTGATCATCTGGTTCTCCGGCATGCTCGGCTGGACGCCGGTGTCAGGCCGCATGTCGTTGCAGTACTTCTTCCCGAACGGCACCGGCTTCATGCTGATCGACAGCCTGGCCTCGGGTCAGAAGGGCGCGTTCACCTCGGCGGTGCAGCACCTGATCCTGCCCACCATCGTGCTGGGCACCATCCCGTTGGCGGTCATCGCCCGGCAGACGCGCTCGGCGATGCTCGAGGTGCTGGGCGAGGACTACGTGCGCACCGCCCGCGCCAAGGGGCTGTCGCCGCTGCGCATCAACGGGCTGCACGCTCTCAGGAACGCGATGATCCCGGTCATCACCGTGATCGGACTGCAGGTCGGGACCCTGATGGCGGGGGCGATCCTGACCGAGACGATCTTCTCCTGGCCCGGTATCGGCAAGTGGATCGTGGATGCGATCGGCAGCCGTGACTACACCGCGGTGCAGGGAGGCCTGCTGATGATCGCGCTGATCGTGATGGTGGTGAACCTGCTGGTCGATATCACCTACGGCTTCATCAACCCGAAGATCCGCACCCGATGAGCACGCGGGTGTCGAAGGGGGCCGAGCCTGCACCCACGAATGCCGAGGGCATGCAACGACCCGGGCGACTGCGCGAATTCTGGCAGTACTTTCGCGAGAACCGCGGGGCGGTGGCCGGGCTGGTCGTGTTCGTGTTCTTCATCCTGCTGGCGGTGTTCGCCGACGTGGTGGCGCCGTACTCGCCGATCGCGCAGGATCGCGGCGCCTTCCTGCAGCCCCCGTTCTGGCAGGAAGGCGGCTCCACCGACTATCTGCTGGGCACCGATGCGTTGGGCCGCGACATGCTGTCGCGGCTGATTCACGGTGCGCGCTACTCGTTCTTCATCGGCGTCATCGTGGTGGTGATCGCCGCCACCAGCGGCGTGTTGCTGGGGCTGGTCGCAGGCTTTGCCGGCGGGCGCACCGACACGCTGATCATGCGTCTGATGGACATCCTGCTGGCCTTCCCCAGCCTGCTGCTGGCGCTGGTGATGGTGGCCATCCTGGGACCGTCGCTGGTCAACGCGATGATCGCCATCGCCATCGTGCTGCAGCCGCACTACGTGCGCCTGACGCGCGCCTCGGTGCTCGGCGAGTTGCCCAAGGACTACGTCACGAGCGCGCGCGTGGCCGGTGCCGGAAGGCTGCGGCTGATGTTCGTCACCGTGCTGCCCAACTGCCTGGCACCGATCATCGTGCAGGCGGCGTTGTCGTTCTCCACCGCCATCCTGGATGCGGCAGCCCTCGGCTTTCTCGGGTTGGGCGCGCAGCCGCCCACGCCCGAGTGGGGCACCATGCTGGCCGACTCGCGCGAGTTCGTGCTGCGCGCCTGGTGGGTGGTCACCTTGCCCGGGCTTGCCATATTGATCAACGTGGTGGCGATCAACCTGATGGGCGACGGGCTGCGCGATGCGCTCGATCCGAAGTTGAAGCGCTCGTGAGCGCGCTGCTGGAGGTGGACGGGCTGACGGTGTCGTTCAAGACCGCCGGCGGTGCCTTCCGGGCGGTCGACGGTGTCAGCCTGTCGGTGGACGAGGGCGAGGTGCTGGCGATCGTCGGCGAATCCGGCTCGGGCAAGTCGGTCTCGATGCTGGCGGTCATGGGTCTTCTGCCCTGGACCGCCACGGTCACCGCCGAGCGCATGGTGTTCGGCGGTCAGGACCTGCTCGGTCTGGCGGCCACGGAGCGGCGGCGCATCGTCGGGCGCGACATCGCGATGATCTTCCAGGAGCCGATGTCGTCGCTGAATCCCTGCTTCACGGTCGGCTATCAGATCCGCGAGGCCATGAAGGCGCACCTGGACCTGTCGCGCACCGACCGGCAGCGTCGGGCGGTGGAGTTGCTGGAGCTGGTCGGGCTGCCGGAACCTGCCAAGCGGCTGCGCGCCTTTCCTCATCAGCTGTCCGGCGGCATGAGCCAGCGCGTCATGATCGCGATGGCGCTGGCCTGCCGGCCGAAGCTGTTGATCGCCGATGAACCGACCACCGCGCTGGACGTGACCATCCAGGCGCAGATTCTCGACCTGCTGCGCGAGCTGCAGCGTGAGACCGGCATGGCCCTGGTGCTGATCACCCACGACATGGGCGTGGTGGCCGAGACCGCCGAGCGGGTCAGCGTGCAGTACGCCGGGCAGCGGGTGGAGCAGCAGGGCGTGCGCGAGCTGTTCGCCGACCCGCACCACCCGTACACCGCCGCGCTGCTGGCCGCCTTGCCCGAGCGCGCCACCTCCAAGCGCCTGCCGACCATCCCGGGCGTGGTGCCGGGGCAGTTCGACCGGCCGTCCGGTTGCCTGTTCTCGCCGCGCTGCGCGTTCGCCGACGAACGCTGCCGGCGCGAATTCCCGGATGCCGGCCCCGCCGAACTCGGTCACGCGCTGTGCCACTACCCGTTGCGCGATGGCGAACCGTCCGCCGATGCGCGGCAGGGCCCAACTGTCGATACCCGCCGCGGGCAGGCTCTCGATACAGGCCGGAGACAAGGATGAGCCTGGTGATCGCCGAGGGGTTGGGGCGCGACTACCGCGTGGCCGGCGGCTTCCTGAAGCCTGCAGCGACCGTGCACGCGCTGGCCGGTGCCAGCTTCACGCTGGCGGCCGGGCGCACGCTGGCGGTGGTCGGCGAATCCGGTTGCGGCAAGTCGACGCTGGCGCGCGTGGTCACCATGATCGAGGCGCCCACGCGCGGTGCGTTGACGCTGGACGGCAACGTGGTCGATGCCGACACGCCGCTGGACGAGGCCACGCGGGCCGCGCTGCGCGCCTCGGTGCAGATCGTGTTCCAGGATCCCTACGGTTCGCTCAACCCGCGGCAGACCATCGGACGCATCCTCGAAGAGCCGCTGCTGATCAACCGACCCGAGCTGTCGGCTGCCGAGCGCGAGGCGCGCGCGCGCGAGCTGCTGGTGATGACCGGGCTGCGCCCCGAGCACTACGATCGCTATCCGCACATGTTCTCCGGCGGGCAGCGCCAGCGGGTCGCGGTGGCGCGTGCGCTGATGCTGGAGCCGAAGGTGCTGGTGCTCGACGAGCCGGTGTCGGCGCTGGACCTGTCGATCCAGTCGCAGGTGCTGAACCTGCTGGTCGATCTGCAGGAACGGCTGGGGCTGGCCTACCTGTTCATCTCGCACGATCTGTCGGTGGTGCGCCACATGGCCGACGATGTCATGGTCATGTACCTGGGGCGGGTGGTCGAGTCCGGGCCGGCGGCCGAGGTGTTCGCCGCGCCGCGGCACCCCTACACCCGGGCGCTGCTGTCGGCCACGCCGGTGGCGGACCCGACCCGGGAACAGACCCGCATCCGCCTGGAGGGCGAGCTGCCCTCGCCGTTGGCGCCGCCACCGGGCTGCGCGTTCAACCCGCGGTGCTGGCTGGCCCGGGAGCGCTGCCGTGCCGAGCGGCCCGAGCTTGCCGACGCTGCCGCGCAGCGGGTGGCGTGCTTCTTCCCGCTGTCCTGACCGGACGCATCATCGATCCGACGCTATCCGCCCGTGTTCGACCGGGCCTGCACGAGTGCCGTGACCCGGCACGAGCGGCTTAGGACGTAGAATCGGGGCACGAAACAGCCCTCCAACGCCTCCGTGGTGGCCTTTTTCTGCGGTTTTGGTCGTGGAATCAGTGCCTTGCCATGGTCCGACCCCATGGTAGTCATGTCCAAGATCCTGCTTTCCCTTCCCGTCGGCGACAAGGTCGGCATCGCATTCTCCGGGGGGCTGGACACGTCCGCCGCGATTGCCTGGATGCGCGAGAACGGTGCGGTGCCGTGCGCCTACACCGCTGACCTGGGCCAGCCGGACGAGGACGACTTCGAGGACATCGCGCGCCGCGCCAAGGGCTATGGCGCCGAGCTGTCGCGCACCGTGGACTGTCGCGAGGTGCTGGTCAACGAAGGTCTGGTGGCGATCCAGTGCGGGGCGTTCCACATCGAGTCCGGCGGCAAGAAGTACTTCAACACCACGCCGCTGGGGCGTGCGGTCACCGGCACGATCCTGGTGCGCGCGATGCAGGACGACGATGTCCACATCTGGGGCGACGGCTCGACCTACAAGGGCAACGACATCGAGCGCTTCTACCGCTACGGGCTGATGGCCAACGCCGAGCTGCGCATCTACAAGCCCTGGCTGGACGCCGACTTCGTCAAGCAGCTCGGTGGGCGCTCCGAGATGAGCGAATACCTGCAGGCCAACGGCTTCGAGTACCGCGCCAGCAAGGAGAAGGCCTACTCGACCGACGCCAACATCCTGGGCGCCACCCACGAGGCCAAGGACCTGGAGTTCCTGGATCGGGCCATGTCGATCGTGGAGCCGATCATGGGGGTGAAGTTCTGGGACGAATCCGTCGAGATCGCTGCCGAGACCGTCACGGTGGAGTACGCCGACGGCATGCCGGTAGCCTTGAACGGTCAGCGGTTCGACTCCGCGCTGGCGCTGTTCCACGAGGCCAACGCGATCGGTGGCCGTCACGGGTTGGGCATGTGCGACCAGATCGAGAATCGCATCATCGAGGCCAAGAGCCGCGGCATCTACGAGGCGCCCGGCATGGCGCTGCTGCACATCGCCTACGAGCGACTGCTCAACGGCATCCACAACGAGGACACGCTGGACAACTACCGATCGCTGGGCCGCCGGCTGGGCAAGCTGCTGTACCAGGGCCGCTGGTTCGACCCGCAGTGCCTGATGCTGCGCGATGCGGTGCAGAAGTGGATCGGTGCCAGCGTCTCGGGCACGGTCACGCTGGAGCTGCGTCGCGGCGACGACTACTCGATCCTGAACACCGAGAGCGACGTGCTGACCTACGCGCCCGAGAACCTGTCGATGGAGATGGTCGAGGACGAGGCGTTCAGCCCGCTGGACCGGATCGGCCAGCTGTCGCTTCGGAACCTGGATATCGAGGACTCGCGCACCAAGCTGCGCCGCTACGTCGCCTCGGGCACGCTGCCGGCCTCGGACCGGCTGCGACAGCTCGTCGACGACAGCGAATGAGCCGGCAGCCTTCATGAGCGCGGCCTGAAGCGAGGATGAGTCACGCCCCCGAGCGTCCGCCAAGCGAGCCGCTGGCCACCACCGATGCCTATCGGCAGCTGTTGCTGGACGGTACGCCGCTGATCGATGTGCGGGCGCCCGTGGAGTTCGCACGCGGCGCCTTGCCCGGTGCGATCAACCTGCCGTTGATGGACGATGACGAGCGGCATCAGGTCGGCATCCGCTACAAGCAGGCCGGCCAGGACAAGGCGATCGAGCTGGGCAAGCGATTGGTCGATCCCGCCAAGCGGGCCGCCCGCACCGAAGCCTGGGCTGCGCAGCTGCGCAGCCGCCCCGAGACGCTGGTCTACTGCTTTCGCGGCGGGTTGCGTTCGCGCATCGCGCAGGTCTGGCTGGCCGAGGCCGGCGCCACGCGCCCGCTGATCGACGGCGGCTACAAGGCGGTGCGCCAGTTCCTGATCGCCGAGCTGGAACGGCAGTGCCGGCACACCCGGTTCACCTTGCTGGCCGGGCGCACCGGCAGTGGCAAGACGCTGCTGCTCAAGCGACTGGCGCGGCATGTGGACCTGGAGGGCATCGCCCGGCACCGCGGGTCGAGCTTCGGCAACCTGGGAGCCGAGCAGCCATCGCCGATCGATGTCGAGCACGGCATCACGCTGGCGTTGATGCGGCTGGAGGCCGACCTGCCGGCTGCACCGGACGCCGCCTCCTTGCCGGACGCCGATCGGCGCGTCTGGTTGGAGGATGAAGGCAAGCTGATCGGACGCGTCTGCCTGCCACCGACGTTGCGCGAGGCGATGGCACGAGCGCCGGCGGTGGTGCTGGACACACCGATGCCGGTGCGCATCGCGAACTGCTTCGAGGACTACGTGCCGGACCTGCTGTCCCGCTACCGCGAGGGCCGCGATCCGGCAGCCGGGTTCGAAGCCTACGCCGAGCACCATCGCCAGAGCCTGGGACGGATCCGCAAGCGTCTGGGCGGGGTGCGCCACGCGCAGGCCACCGAGCTGCTGGAGCAGGCGCTGAACGCGCATCGCGAGCATGACGACACCGGTGGCTACGCCGCCTTCATCGAGCTGCTGCTCGGCCACTACTACGACCCCATGTACGACTACCAGCTGTCGCAGAAGCGGCGGCGCATCCTGTTCAGGGGCAGCGCCGAGGACATCCTCGCCTGGTCCCTGCCGGCGCACCAGGACGGCGCGCACCCGGGGTCCGGCAACGAGGTGACCGCCAGCTCGTGAACCAGGCGCCGGTGGTCCGCGATGTGGTGCTGGTCGGGGGAGGGCACAGCCATGCGCTGCTGATCCGTCGCTGGGCCATGCGCCCGCTGCCGGGGGTGCGGCTGACGCTGGTGTCGGACGGCGTGTGCACCCCCTACAGCGGCATGTTGCCCGGCCTGATCGCCGGGCACTACCGCACCGACGAGGTGCACATCGACCTGATGAGGCTGTGCCTGTGGGCCGGGGTGCGCTTCATCGATGCCCGGATGACCGGACTGGATCCGCGGGCGCGTACCGTTGAACTGCAAGGGCGCCCCTCGATCGGCTACGACCGCCTGTCACTCGACACCGGATCCACACCGGACCTGTCGGTGCCCGGCGCCGATCGATACGCCACACCGGTCAAGCCGGTGCACGACTTCGTGCAGCGCTGGCGCACCGTTCGCGAGCGGCTGCCGCCCGCCGGGAGATCCGCTGCAGCTTCCGCGGACGATGACGGTACCGGGCCGTTCGCGATCGGCGTGGTCGGCTCCGGTGCGGGCGGATTCGAGATCCTGATGGCGGTGCACCATGCGCTGGCCGATCGATCCGTCTCGCTGCACTGGTTCCTGCGCGATCGGCTGCCGTTGGCCGGCCGGCACCGCTCGGCGCGCCGCGCCGGGCTGCGGGCGGCGATCGAGGCGGGGGTCACGGTGCACACCGGGTTCGACGTCGAACGCGTCACGGCCGGTCCGGTGCTGGGCTCCGCCGACGGCCGGCAGCTGGCGCTGGACGAGCTGCTGTGGTGCACCGGCGCCACCGGTCCGGACTGGCCCGGTCGCAGCGGTCTGGCCATCGATCGGCGAGGCTTCGTGCTGACCGACCCCACGTTGCGCAGCACCTCCCACCCCGAGATCTATGCCACCGGCGACATCGGTACCCGGTGCACCGATCCGCATCCCAAGGCCGGTGTGCACGCGGTGCGCCAGGCGCCGGTGCTGCACGACAACCTGCGCGCCGATCTGCTGGGCGAGCCGCTTCGGCCCTACCGCCCGCAGCGCGACTTCCTGAGCCTGATGGCCACAGGCCCGCGACACGCGATCGCCAGCCGAGGCCCGGTGACCGTGTCCGGTGCCTGGGTGTGGCGCTGGAAGGACCGGATCGACCGGCGCTTCATGCAACGCTTCGAGCACCTGCCGGCGATGGCGTCATCGGGCGTGCCGGGGGTGCTGCCGAACGCGTTGCGCGGCTCGCTGCTCGACGCCTCGTCCGGCCAGGGCGACCCGGCGGCACCCACCGGTCCCCGCTGCCGGGGCTGCGGGGCCAAGGTCGGCAGCGACGTGCTGCGCGAGGCGCTGCAGCGCCACGCCGATCATCACTCGGGCGAGCCGGCCGACGATCGCCCGACGGTCGAGCGGAGCGCCGAGCAGCAGCGCGTGCTGCAGGGACTGGAGGCGGCCCTGGACGTATCGATCATCTCGCCCGGCTCCGCGCTGCTGGTGCAGTCGGTGGATCAGCTGAGCGCGCTGTTCGACGATCCCTGGCGCTTCGCCCGCATCGCCACGCTGCACGCGCTCAGCGATGTGCTGACCGTGGCGGCGCGTCCGCACAGCGCCTTGCTGGTGCTGACGATGCCACCGGCGGGCGAGTCCGTGCAGCGCCGCGAGCTGTCGGCGGTACTCGATGGGGTGGGCGAGGTGCTGAGCGAGCACGGTGTGCGCTTGATCGGCGGGCACACCGCGGAGGGGCCGCAGCTGCAGATCGCCCTGACCATCAACGCGCTGGCCGAGGTCGATGCGCTGGCAGATGTCGGCACCGACGCCGCCCCCGCACGCTCTCGAGCGCGAGCGGGCGATGCGCTGCTGCTGACCCGGCCGATCGGCGTCGGCGTGCTGTTCGCCGGCGCCATGCACGCCCGGGCGCGTGGCCGGGATCTGATCACCGCGATCGAGCGCATGGAGCGCTCATCGGCGGCGGTGGCCGACTGCCTGCGCGAGCAGGGTGCACGATGCCTGACCGATGTGACGGGCTTCGGTCTGGCCGGACACCTGGAGCGCTTGCTGGACGGCGCCGACGCGGTGGCTCGGGTTCGCCTGTCCGACGTGCCGATCCTGCCCGGCGCGCACGCCCTGGCAGCTGCTGGCGTGCACAGCTCGCTGTTCGATGCCAACCGGCCGGCGGTGGCGCGTCTCGGATTCGATGAAGCGCCTGACAGGACCCACGAGATCCTGTTGGCCGATCCGCAGACCGCCGGCGGGCTGCTGGCGGTGCTGCCCGCCGAGCGGGCAGCGGCCACCTTGCGGGCGGTCCGCGAATTCGCCCCGGAGGCTAGCCTGATCGGCACGCTCGAATCGCCCGCTGCCTGCGCCTCCCTCCCCCTCGATCCACCGGTGCCTTCGGCATGAATCCCTCACGCCCCGCGCTCTGGTTGCGCGATGAACCCAAGACCGGCGAACGCCGTGCCGCCCTGACCCCCGATGCGGTGGCCACGCTCGTGGCGGCAGGCTTTGCCGTCACGGTCGAGCGCTCGGCGGCGCGTGCCTTCGCCGCCGAGGACTACGGGGACGCCGGTGCGCGGCTGGTGGAGGCGGGCACCTGGCCGGATGCGCCGCCCGACACGGTCATCGTCGGTCTCAAGGAGCTGTCGGCCGAGCTCGGGCCGTTCCGTCATCGGCACCTGCACTTCGCCCATGTGTTCAAGCGTCAGCAGGGTTGGGAGGCGGTGCTGCGCGCCTTTGCTGATGGGGGCGGCCAGCTGTACGACCTGGAATACCTGGTCGACGATCGGGGTCGACGGATCGCCGCGTTCGGCTACTGGGCCGGCTACGTCGGCGCCGCCCTCGGCGTGCTGGCGATGGCCGCCGAATGCCGTGGTGCAGCGCCGCTATCCGGTCCGTTGCAAGCCTGGCCCGATCGCGAAGCCCTGCTGGTCGATGTGCGGCAAGCGCTGGCTTCGCTGCCGGCATCCGGTTCCCCCGACGCACCGGCGATGCGTGCCCTGGTGACCGGCGCATCGGGCCGAAGCGGCCGCGGGGCGGTCGATCTGCTGCGCGCGGTCGGTATCCCGCCGACTTGCTGGGACCGGGAAGAGACCGCGACCGGCGCGCCGTTCGCGGCGGTGCGCGAGCACGAGCTGATGGTCAACTGCGTGTTCGTGGCAGAGCCGGTGCCCCCCTTCACCACGCTGGCCCACCTGGGCGAACCCGGCCGGCGCACCCGTGCCATCGTCGATGTCAGCTGCGACCCGTTCGGCGAGGCCAACGTGCTGCCGATCTATGCGCAACCGACCACGCTGCAGCAGCCGGTGGTGCGCCTGTTCGACGCATCCCCCGATCCCCAAGGCGACTCCGACACCGCCGTACCCGCGCTGGACCTGATCGCCATCGACCATCTGCCCTCGTTGCTGCCGCGCGAGAGCAGCGAGGACTTCTGCGCGCAGTTGTTGCCCGCCTTGCTGGCGCTGCACGGGGGCGAGGACTTCGCCGTCGGGCCGTTCGGCCGGGCCGGCGAGGTGTTTCGCCGGCACAGCGAGGCGATCCGATGATCACCTTCGATCGCGCGACGCTGGATGCGCTGCCGCGGCGTGAGCGCGCGAACTTTCTCAACGGGGTGTCCGGGTTCAAGAGCGCCAACCTGCTGGGCACCGCCGATGCCGACGGGCGCACCAACCTGGCGTTGATGAGCTCGGTGTTCCATGTCGGCGCCGCACCGCCGTTGCTGGGCGTGCTGTTCCGGCCGCACACGGTGCCGCGGCATTCGCTGGAGAACCTGCTGGCCAGCGAGCAGTACACCTTGAACCATGTCAGCGAGGCGATGCACGAACGGGCGCACCTGACCAGTGCACGCCATGCGCGCAAGCGCTCGGAGTTCGATGCGGTCGGGTTGACGCCGGCATGGTCGACGATGCTGTCGGCCCCCTACGTGGCCGAGTCACCGGTGCAGATCGGGCTGCGCCTGCGCGAGCATCACACACTCGATTGCAACGGCTGCGTGCTGGTGATCGGCGAGGTGTGCGAGCTGAGGCTGCTCGAGGATGCCCGCTCGGCCGACGGTCAACTCGATCTGGCATCGCTGGGCGTGGTGGCGGTGTCCGGCCTGGACGAGTACCACCGCACCGAGTCGCTGGGGCGTCAGCCCTACGCGAAGGCGCCGCCGACGACCGATTGAGTCGTGGCGCCGGCTTAGGCATCGATGGCGATCGCGGCGACCAGTCCGGCCGCCACGCAGGCGCTGGCCCCGACCGTCAGGATGACCCGCAGCGCGGCGTACCAATCGGGTAGCTCGCCGCGCGAGGCGGCCCGGGTGTCGAGCACGAACTGGCCGATCAGGCCGGCCAGCAGCAGCGTCATCATCGGCGCGGGCGGCAGCAGCAACGCCGCCCAGGCCACTAGGCTGGGCAGCACGCTCAGCCCCAGCGGTGTCCAGCGTGACAGGGCCGCAGGATCCCCCAGCACCGCTCCCCAGCGCACCCCGCCCAGGAAGCTCAGGATCACCGCGGCATAGGCGGCCAGCGCCGTCAGGCCGAACTGTCCGAGCTCTGCGTTCGGTGCCCAGCTCAGGGCGGCGGCGGCGAAGAACGGGATCAGGCCGCCGAGCCCCAGCCAGCGTGCCGGGGCGGGAATGCGGGTGGCGGTGGGGGTCACAGCAGCGCTTCGATGTCGGTCACCAGCCGATCGCCGAGCGGTTGCTCGCCGGAGCCGTAGCGGCCGATCACCACGCCATCGCGCGAGACCAGGTACTTGTTGAAGTTCCAGTTCGGCTCGCCACCGCCGGATGCGGCCAGCTCGCGATACAGCGGGTGCGCGCCGTCGCCGCGCACGCCGACCTTCTGGAACATCGGGAAATCGACGCCATAGTTCAGTTCGCAGAACTGCGCGACCGCCGCTTCGCTGGCCAGCTCCTGACGAAAGTCGTCCGACGGGAAGCCCAGCACCGAGAAACCGCGTTCGCGGTAGCGCTCGTGCAGCGTGTCCAACCCATCGAACTGAGGCGTGAAGCCGCACTTGCTGGCAGTATTGACGAACAGCAGCACCTGGTCGGCGAAGCGTTCGCACAGCGGCTGCGCCTCGCTGCCGGCCAGCGGCCGCAACGGGTGCGACAGCAGGGGAGCGCAGGCGGGCCGCAAGGCCTCGTCGCTCGCCGCGGCGGTGCGTGACAGGCCGGCGAGCGTGGCCAGCAGGGTGGCGCACAGGGGGCCGGCCGGTACGCCTGCCAGGGTACCGGACAGTGCACCGGCTGCCGGTGCGCCGATGCCGGCGCAGGCGGCGCGGCCAAGCCAGAGACGTCGATGTCGATTCACGAGGGTCCGGTATCCATGAAGAACGATCGGATGGCAGCGCGCGACGAGCGCCTGCCTGACGATTACTACGTGCAGGCCTTCCTGACGGTGCTGGAGGTCGTGGCCGCCACCTGTGCACCGATTCTGACCGATCGCGAGCGCCACTGGTCGGCCGCCATCCGATCGCTGTCGGTCGATGCGCAGCGCTTGTACATCCGTCTGATGATGCGCCGCGGGGCGCATTTCCGCATGCAGCGCCTGCGTTATGCCGAGATCGGCGACCCGGAGGCCGCGCGCCAGGAGCTGGTCCTGCACGAGCTGGCCAGCGACGCCGCACCCGAGGGCCTGGCCGGCTTGCTGGCGGCCTACACCGTGCCGGAGATCGAGCGACTGCTGAGCGTGCCGGCGGGCGCCGGCTGCCGGCGGGCGGATCGCGTGATGGCCCTGGTGCAGCGCGACGATCCGCGGGATCGGCAGTGCCTGGCAGAGGCGTCGCGGTGGATCTCGCCGCTGGGCCACGACGTGTTCGCCGTCCACCGGCTATGCTTTTTCGGCAACCTGCGCCAGGATCTGTCCGAGTTCGTGCTGCGTGACCTGGGGGCGGTGCGCTACGCGCCGTACCCGATCGGTCGCGACGGCAGCCTGTTCCGGTCGCGTCACCAGCTGGACTGCCACCTTCGCTTCTACGAGTGCGAGATGCTGTTCGACAGCTGTCGGCGGCGCGATGTGGATGCCCTGGCGGCCCTGTGCGACCGGTTGCCGCCGAGCGTGCCGGGCGATGCGCCGCTGCAACGGCGCCTGGACCGGTTGCGCTGCTCTCTGGCGCGCTGTTTCGAACGGCTGGGCGAGCGCTCGCGCGCCCTGGCGCTGTACGCCGACAGCGAACGTCCACCGGCCCGCGAGCGGCGCGTGCGGCTGCTGGATGCGCAGGGCCTGGAGGAGCAGGGCACCCTGGTCGCGCAGGCGATGCAACGTGCGCCGCTCGGCGATGCCGAGCGCGAGTTCGCCGAGCGTCGCCTGGCCGGGGGCGCTCGCCGCCGGGCGTTCCGGCCGAGCACCACCACCTTGACGCTGCGCGCCGACGGTCGACGCGTGGAGCGGGTCGCGCGCGAGTACTACGCGCGGCGCGGCGAGTGCGTCTGGAGCGAGAACCGGCTGGTCGCCGGGATGTGCGGGCTGTGGGCCTGGGACATCGTGTTCTCGCCGATCGCCGGTGCGTTCTTCAACCCGTTCCAGAGCGGGCCGGCCGATTTTCGCGAGCCGGGCTTTCGCCTGCGTCGCGCTGGTGCGTTCCAGGCGCGGTTGGACGAACTGCGCGGCCCTGACGGGAGTTCGCACCTGCTCGAACGGGTCGTCGATGCGCTGAGCGACCATCACGGCACCGCCAACCCGCTGGTGTCCTGGGAGATCATGACGCCTGCCTTGCTGGCGCGGGCCGTCGAACGCGTACCGGCCGACCATTGGGCGGCGATGTTCGAACGCCTGCTCGACGATCCGGGCGAGAACGCCTGCGGTTTGCCGGATCTGGTGTCCTTTCCCCGTGACGGGGGCTACGAGTTCATCGAGATCAAGGGCCCGGGGGATGCGCTGCAGTCGAACCAGCGTCGCTGGCTGCGGCACTTCGCCGCGCACGGCATTCCGGCGCGCGTCGTCAACATCAAGTGGGCCCGTACCACCGAGCGACTGGTCGACGCCTCGTGAGTGCGGTCACCGCTCCGCCATCGGTCGCGCTGCGCGTCGCGGTGCGTGAGCTGGCCCGGTTCGCGTTGCGCCGCGGTGACCTGGAGCGCGCGCCGGCCGGACCCGATGCGCAGGCCGGGCAGCGCGCCCACCAACGGCTGCAGAGGCGCAGTGGCCTGGAGAGCGAGGTGGCACTGTCGCGCACCGAGTGCATCGACGGGACGACCATCTCGGTGGCCGGGCGAATCGATCTTCGCGACGCACCCGGTCGCCGGCTGATCGAGATCAAGAGCACGTTGGTGCCGTGCGAACGGCTACCGCCAGGACGGCGGGCCCTGGACCGGGCCCAGCTGGAGCTGTACGCCTGGCTGCAGGCCGGCGATGCCATCGAGCAGGCCATCGACGGTGCGGTGGTGCTGCCACCGATCGAGGTGCTCGAGTTGCAGTACGTGAACCTGCGCAGCGACACCGTGACCTGCGAGCGATGGCCGGTGGCGCTGGAGCGCATCGATCGCGATGCCCGCGGCGCGCTGGCGCTCTGGCTGCGCTTTCAGCGCAGCGTTCGACGTCGACGCGACGAACTGCACCATTGCGCGGCCGGGCTGTCGTTTCCGTTCGAGCGCTTCCGGAAGGGTCAGCGACGCCTGTCGGCCGCGGTGTACCGCAGCCAGGCCGATCGCCAGGCCTTGCTGCTCGAAGCGCCCACCGGCACCGGCAAGACGCTCGGTGTGCTGTACCCGGCGATGCGCGCCCTGAGCCCCGACGGGGTGCAGCGCCTGGTGTGGTTGACGGCCAAGGCCTCCGGTCGCGATGCCGTGTTCGCCGCCCTGCGCCAGCTGGCGACTGGTGGGCTGCGGGGCGATGCGCTGCTGATGCGTTCGCGGCGTGACGGCTGCTTCTGCGAGCGCGATCCGACGTTGCGCGACGAGCAGGGACGCTGCGGCTTCGCCGACGGCTTTCACGACCGACTGCCCGCGGCCCGCCAGCAGGCGATCGAGGCCGGCGGGGCCGGCGGGGCTGGCGGTGGGCCGGGCTGGCTGGACGGCGCCGCGTTGGACCGGCTCGGCACCGAACACCGGATCTGTCCGCATGCGCTGGCACTGGAGCTGCTGCCCTGGGCCACGGTCGTGGTCTGCGACTACAACCATCTGTTCGACCCGCTGGCCGCCTTGCCCGGCGTGCTCGAGCGGATCGGCGGCGCGACCATCCTGATCGACGAGGCGCACAACCTGCCCGACCGGGCGCGCCAGATGTACTCGGCGCATCTCTCCCGGCTGGACGTGCTGGCCGCGCGCACGGCGGTGCAGGCGGGACAGCCGGTGCTGGCACGCGCCTTCGACCGCCTGGCCGGCGCGATGCTGGCGATCGCCCGCGGATCGGTGACATCGAAGGGGCCCGGTGGCGCATCGCCCACGGCGACGGATCAACCGCCGGCGTCGATGCTGCGGGCGGTACGCGCCGTGCTGGAGGCCGCCGCCGATGCCGATCCGCCTCCCGACCCGCCTACCGGTGCGCCGGGCCCTGCCGGCGCCGTCGACCACCGGGCGATGCCGGTGAGCGAGGCGCTGCTGGCACTGCACCGGTTCGCAGCCATCGCCGAGCGCTTCGGTTCGGCGGATCGCTGCCTGGTTCGACGGTGCAGCGTCGGGCGGCGCCGCGAGGTGATCGTGGAACTGGTGTGCCTGGACGCGCGCGAACGGCTGGGACAGGTCCTGCAGGCGGCCCGCGCAACGGTTGCCTTCTCGGCGGTGCTCGGCCCGATGGCCCCGTTTCGCGATGCGCTCGGGCTGGAGGCGGACTCCACCGTCGGGGTTCGAGGCGAATCGCCGTTCGACGTGGAGCAGTTGCATTGTCAGCTGATCGACTGGATTCCGGTGCGCTTCGCACAGCGGGCCGGCGCGTTGCCGGCGCTGGTCGAACTGATCGGCGTGACCGTCGACGCTCGCCGCGGCCACTACCTGGTGTTCCTGCCGTCGCACGCCTTTCTGGCGCAGGTCGCCGAGGCGTTCGAGCGTTCGCGCCGTGACCTGTCGTGCTGGCGCCAGCCGCGCGAGGGCGCATCGGCGGGACTGAATGAAAGGCTGGAATGGCTCGACCGGCCGGGCACCTCGGTCGGATTCGTCATTACCGGTGGGGTGTTCGGCGAAGGGGTGGACTACGTCGGCGAGCGGCTGATCGGGGCGATCATCGTCGGCACCGCGCTGCCCGGGCGTGACGAGCGGACCGAGATGATGATCGCGCACCATCGCGATCAGGGGCGCGACGGCTACGAGCTGGTGTGTCGACACCCGGCACGGGTGCGCGTGCTGCAGAGTGCGGGGCGGCTGATTCGCACACCGCGCGATCGCGGCGTGCTGCTGCTGGTCGATGAGCGCTTCGACGATCCATTCCAACGGCGCTGGCGTCCCGCGCAGTGGCGCGTCCACACGCCGGGCGACCTGTCCGCCTGTTCGCGGGCGCTGGCGCGTTTCTGGCGCTGAGCCCACGATTGCCGCGCTGCTCGTTCTGCAGCTGTGGTTCTCTGACCGAGCGCCGAACGGTTCGCGAAACGCGCACCCGCGGAAGAAGTGACAAGCGGATGCGGCCGGCAACCGGACACCGAAGCCGCACGAGCGAGGAACATCGACGCTCGGCATGGGTCCGAGAGGACAAATGCACAGGGCCTCAAGGCAGACCGGGAGCACGTGCGGTGGTACCGTGTCCGCTGCCCGGCGTCATCCCGTGCCCATGGGCTTGAAGCGGAATTCAACTGTGTTGGTACAAACAGACAGGAGAGTGCTCTGATGTTGATCCTGAGCAGGCGAACGGACGAATCCATCGTCATCGGGGACGAGGTGACGATCACCATCCTCAGCGTGAAGGGAAAGCAGGTCCGCATCGGCATCAATGCACCGCCGGATGTCAGCGTCCACCGCGAGGAGATCTACCAGCGTATCCAGGGGGACGATGCCGAGGTTGCCGGCGGTATCGAGCCGGAGCCGGAGCCGGAAAAGGACGCGCCGTAGCCGTCCGGCTTGCCTGGCACATCGTCAGGTCCGACCGACAGGCATCACCCGTCCGCCATCGATCCTCGATGACCGCCGAGACGGTCACCGAGGACAGTGACGCGCTAGAGCTCGTGCTGCTCCAGTGCCAAGGCCGCCACGTCGCCCTGGCGTGCCGTGCTCTCGCTGGTCAGCACGCCGGTGCTGGCGCTCGAAGGATCCGATAGCCAGGTCGAGCCGACACGCGTCAGATCGTCCAGCGTCACCCCCAGGATCCGCTCCCGGAACAGGCGGCGCCGCTCGGCGGTGCGGCCGAACAGTTCGGCCTGCCAGCTGCTGCGCGCCTCGCCGGCCGGCGAGCCGGGCTTGTCGATGCTGCTGATCACGTTCAGCACCGCCTCGTCCAGCTCACCCGCCGTGTGGCGATTGTCCAGCAACCAGGCGATCGAGGCGTCGAAGTCGGCCAACGTGTCGACCAGACGCGGGTCGCGGTAGGAGAAGAAGCGGAACGAGGCGGTATCGGCATCCTGCGAGGCACCGCCGCCGTAGGCGCCGCCGGTTTCCCGGATGGCCCGGTGCAGGAAGCCGTTTCTCAGGAACGGGCCGAGCACCGTCAAGGCGGCGGCATCCTCGTGCGAGGACGGTACGGTCGGGTAGGCACGCGCGCAGAAGTTGACCTCGGTGTTGGTGGTCCACAGCTGCCCGGTGCGTTCGCGGATCGATGCCAGCTGCAACGCACCGGTCTGGGCGGAGGCCGAGGCGGTGAAACGTTGCTCGAAGCTTGCCGACAGCGTCTCCAGGTGCTCCTCCTCGGCGACCAGCATGAAGCGCCGCGGTGCTGCGCGCAGGCGTTCGTGCAGGGCGGCGAGCCGCTCGCCGAGCGCTGCGGTGTTGCGATCCGCGCCGTCACCGTCCAGCGAATCGTCCAGCGCCTTGAGCGCCTGGATGCCCTGCAGCCCGTTGGCCCTGTGCGACAGCTGGGCGGTCGGGCTCATGCCGCTGGCAGCCGCCATCATCGCCAGCGCATGGCCGTGCCCGGTCACGCTCTGCTCGCGTCCGGCCCGCGACTGGGCGATCAGCTCGCGCAGGCGGCGGTGCTCGTCGAAGCGCACCGTCTCCAGCGTCTCGTGCATGAGCTCGCTCAGCGCGTCGGCATTGCGCAGCAGCGCCTTGCCGCGCAGCACGTAGCGGCTGGTGACATCCTGCACATCCTCGACGCTGCCGCGCTGCAGGGCGTACGAGCCGATCCCGCCGGTGACCGCCGCCTGGCGCTCCTGGGTGGCGGCATAGTCGCGGCCGCCCGACCCGAGCTCGGTGGCGAAGCCGGTGTGCAGCGGCAGCACCTCCAGCAGCTCCTCCTCCAGTGCCGGCATGTCGATCGCCACGTGGGCGTACACCAGCCCGTTGGTGCCCTGCGCGTACAGCACCGCCGGTGCACCGCTGATCGTGCCCGGCTTGCCGGTCGGGATGTGCAGCTCGGCCGGCACGTCCTCGCGGGTGACCTTGGGCAGGATGTCCGGATCGTCCTGCTGAGCCTGGCGCTCGGCCAGCTCCCCCGCCTGGCGCACGATGCGCGCGCTCTGCTCCTCATCCAGCAGCGCCTTCATCTCGGCCAGCCGGGCGGTCTCGGCGGTGGATCGCCGTTCGCTGATGTCGGCGTCGGGGCGCAGCGTCAACGTCACGCGGTGCGGGTTGTCCAGCAACAGTTCGCGCACCAGCCCCGGCACGAAGTCCGGCGCCTCGGCCGCCTGGCGCAGGCGTTCCAGCGCCGGGTCCAGGTCGATCGCGGCCAGCGTGTCGCCGCGTTGCATCGCCGTCGACAGGCCGCTGAGCACCAGCTGCAGGCCGAACGGCATGCCGTCGCCGCGGATCTCGCGCTGGCTGAGCTCCAGCTGATGCAGCACCGAATCGATCCGGCTGCGTTCGATGCCCTCGTCGGCAACCTTGTCGAGCACCTCCAGCACCAGCGCCTCGACCGCCTCGGCCCGATCCGGCTCGCTGCCTTCCAGTCCGCAGGCGAACACCATCTCGCGGTTGCTGTCCTCCAGGCCGCACAGTGGCGAAGGCGAGCTGCCCAGGTCCGATTGCTCCAGCGCCTGCATCAGCGGCGAGGCGCTGTTGTCCAGCAGCACGCTGGACAGCAGGTGGGCGCGCAGCCGCGCGTCCAGGTCGATGCTGCGCCCCAGCAGCCAGCCCACGGTGACATGGGTACGTTCCTCGAGCTTGTCGTCCTGCACCGCGTAGGCCTCCTCGACCCGCATGGGTGCGTGGAAGCGGCGCGCAGGTGTCACGGCGATCTGACGCTCCAGCGGCTCGAAGCGCGACAGCACCTGCTCGTGGAAGCGCCCCTGCAGCTCGGCAGGCTCCAGGTTGCCGTAGGTCATGAACACCGCGTTGGAGGGGTGGTAGTGGGTGCGGTAGAAGTCCACCAGCTGCCGGTAGCTCAGGTCCGGGATCGCCTCGGGGTCGCCGCCGCTGTTGTGGTGGTAGGTGTTGTTGGGAAACAGGTGCTTGCTGAGCGTCTGCCACAGCAGGCTGGTGGGCGAGCTCATCGCCCCCTTCATCTCGTTGAACACCACACCCTTGAACACCAGTGGGCTGCTGGGGTCGTCCGGTTTCTCGAACTCCACCCGGTGACCTTCCTGCATGAAGTCCAGCTCGTGCAGGCGGGAGAAGAACACCGCGTCCAGGTAGACGTCGAGCAGGTTGAAGAAGTCCTTGCGGTTCTGGCTGGCGAACGGGTAGGCGGTCCAGTCGCTGGAGGTGAAGGCGTTCATGAACGTGTTCAGCGAGCGGCGGATCATCATGAAGAACGGGTCGCGCACCGGGAAGCGCTCGCTGCCGCACAGCACCGTGTGCTCCAGGATGTGCGCTACGCCGCTGGAGTCCTCGGGTACGGTGCGCAGCCCGACCAGGAAGACGTTCTCGGGGTTGTCGGCCGCCAGGTGCACGTGCGGGGCGCCGGTTCCCAGGTGGCGGAACTCGTGGGCCAGGATGTCCAGGGAGCCGATGTGCTCCGAGCGGACGTACTCGAACGCGTCGTGACTGACGGGCTTGTTCATTCGGTTCAGGGTCTCCTGGAGGTCGGTGATCCGCGCGGCCGTGCAAGGCGATGGGGCGCCGGAAGCTCGAAAGATGGGGCTGGTCGACGATTATACGAGGCGTGCCGGGCGGCCCGATCGGCGCGAACTGCCAACACGGCTGATCAAGGGTGGCGGCATACGACCGATACCGGCTGGACGGGGGAGTTGCTGCCACCGGGGTACCCATGACGTCGTGAAACTGCTGATCATCGTGCTCACCATGCTCGGCACCGCCGCCGGTGCGTTGCATTCGTGGCACGCCCGCAACCAGTACATCCAGGCGTCGCTGCTCAGCGAGGCGTTCAGCTTGAGCGCCCAACCGAAGATGCGGGTGGCCGACCACTACCTGGCCAAGGGCCGGATGCCGCAGGACAACGAGGCGGCCGGGTTGCCGCCGGCCAAGCGCCTGTACGGCACCAGCGTCAAGCGCATCGCGGTGCACCGCGGCGGCGTACTGGTGGTGGACTTCGAGCAGACGCTGGGCGAGCGCTCGCTGACCTTCACCCCGAGCGTCAGCGAGGTCAGCGGGCTGCTGTCGTGGCAGTGCACCAGCGATTCGGTCGAGCCGTCGATCCTGTCCAAGCTGGAGCCGGGCTGCAGCTGGTTGCCGTCCACGCCCGAGAGCCGCCTGATCAAGGCGATCGCCAACCGGCAGATGGAGACGATCCGCACCTTGATCGCCGAAGGCGTGGACGTCGACCGGGTGGTCAACGGCAACACGCCGCTGATGCTGGCCGCCAAGAGCGGTGATCTGGCCACCGTGGAGGCGCTGCTTGCGGCCGGCGCGCGGGTGGACAACACGATCCTGAACGGCGAGCGCCGCACCCCGTTGATGATCGCCATCGCCGGGGACCGCGCCGAGATCGCCACGCTGCTGCTGGCGCGCGGCGCCTCGGTGACCCAGTCCGACCTGCGCGACTGGAGCGCGGTCGATCATGCCGCCGATGCCGATCGCCGGCTAGGCGGACAACGCTACTCGCTGATGGTGTCGGCAGGCTTCAACCCCCGCTTTGCCGGACGCGCGGACGAGGCCTCGCCGATGCAGGCCTCCGCCGAGCAGCGCCAAGCGGAACTGGCCGCCCTGTACGAGCCCCTGCGCGCCGCCGCGCTCGACTGCCACGTGCAGCGCCTGGCGAGCCTGTTCAAGCAGGAGCGCGACCTGGCCACCCCCGAGCAGGTGAACGGGGTATCGATGCTGACGTTCATCCGCAAGCCGCAGTGCCGCGAGGTGCTGACCGCGCACCTGCTGACCAAGCGCAGCTTCCAGCGTGCGCGCGATGCACGCTTCGCGCTGGCGGTGCGCGACTGCGAGGCGCGAGCGGCCGAATCGATGCTGCGCGACAACCCGGCCATCGATGCCCTGGATCGGGTCGGCGATGTTCCGCACCTGGACCGCGCGCTGGTGGTCGGTTGCACCCCGATCGTGCAGCTGTTCGCGCGCGAGCGTCCGATCGCGGGCCGGGTGCCGGACGGGTTGCTGCTGACGACGTTGCGCCAGGCGCCGCAGCGACAGCTGGTCGCGCTGGTCGGCAGCCTGATCCGCGCCGGCGTCGACGTGGACCATCGCGATGCTCGCGGCGAGACGCCGCTGGCGCTGGCCATCGGGCTGGAGCAGCCGGTGGTGGCCAAGGTGCTGATCGATGCGGGCAGCGATGTCGATGCGCTCACCGCCGATGGCTCGACCCCGCTGATCGAGGCGGCCAAGAAGGGCTACGAGCATCTGGTGCAGCAGCTGATCCTGCAGGGCGCGAACCTGGATGCGCGCGATGGGCTCGGGCGTACGGCGCTGCTGGCAGCGGTTGCCGCGGACCGGCTGCGCCTGGTCGAGTTGCTGGTGCGGGCGGGTGCGAACACCCGGCTGCGCGATCGCAACGGCATCGATGCGCTGCTGCTGGCGGACAGCCGTCTTCTGAAGGGTGCGCGCGTGCTGTTGACGGATGTCAGTGCCAGCGCGGAGTACTAGCGCGAGGACCACTGATATGTTTTGACCTGTCAAGCGTTTGATTCAACTGATTTTCCTGTTTTCGTCCTTCAAGCTCTCTGAGTAGTGCTGGAGCAACTCTTTCGACTGTTGAACACTCTGATATTCGC
>Ga0115029_1000116_pt1 | contig 94358 bp, 95 predicted proteins | sample SidtaG_3_FD_87297 | JGI IMG/M metagenome (GOLD analysis project Ga0115029, IMG submission 87297) | Marine algal microbial communities from Sidmouth, United Kingdom - Sidmouth_Asex1 metaG | ecosystem: Host-associated > Algae > Red algae > Unclassified | place: Sidmouth, United Kingdom | collected... | reverse complement strand
GGGGAGCATTGGTAACAGTGTTCTAGTTGGCACAGGACGAAACAGAAAACCTAAGTCGTGAGTCTTAGGAATCTCGTTCTAAGCGCGACAGCGTTTAGGATGAGAGGATGTCAATTATAATTGCCCTGACAATCCTCAAATTAGATCGCAACGCCAGAAACCTCAAGTCCCCCTACAGCTAAAAGTTACTGGAAATCTTGGTTTTGTACGTTATATCAGTCATCCTAATCTCGAATACAACCAGTCCTATCTACAGCAATGGGCGATTACTCTTAAAGACTGGTTAAGTCAAGGTAAAAAAATTTATTTTTTTGTTCATTGCCCTCAAGAAGTAGGATCGCCCGATACAGCAAAGTATTTTTATTCTCTGGTCGAGCCGCAAAACTGTAATTTACCTAATTTACCGTGGAATGAGATTGATCCCCAACCAACTCAATTGAGTTTATTTTAATTTTCTAGATTGTAAAAAATTGTGAAATTAATTCGACAAAAAGAAATATAAATATTTTATAAAGCATATAATGGAAAATGTAAGGAAAAAGCTAAAGATACTAATCTGGTAACATAGCAAAATCCTAATTTACGACTCAATCAAGATATTGCTTATACAGTTCTATAGATTTGGTTTAGAGGTATTGTTTGGCTGACAACACCTCTGAATTTTTTGCCTGGATTTTCAGATGGCAATTGCTAACCAATACTGTAACCAACTTTTCTTTAAGCAGTATGTAAATTTTTCAAAAAAATTAACAGTGTCCCAAACCCATACAGGACAACTGTTTACCTAAAACTTCATCTCATCTGTGACAAAATCAACTTTTGTTAGAGGATTCCATCAGATTATAATGATGAAAATACGATCGCAGCGAGCACTTGGGGGTCTATTCCAGAGACTTTCTGCGATTTTAATTTACGACTCAATCAAGATATTGCTTAACGGTTCTATATGGTTGGTACTTAGGAGTGTTGTTTGGCTGACAACGCTCCTGTTTTTTTGCGTTTTTATAACTAGATTTTTCCAACTAGATATTAGGTTAATGGGAAACACATCTTGATGTCTTCCGTAAATATACTAGTTTTTTCAGCCAATTTAAGCTTTTTTTTTAAAGCTTTGAAGATTTTTTAGTTCAAATACCTAGTTTTGTTTATCTAAGCTTCATATAAATCGCCCGCAAGCTTGGAAATCGGAGTTTGTTCGTATTTTTCAAAAGGTTGATTAATCCAAGGATTATCGGCTAAATAATCAACATAATAATCTGGCGTTACGATTGAACTACTTTTACACCAAATTACCCCAGTCCGAATTTCATCAATATTAGGGTATTTTTGTTGTAGCCAATTTAGAGATTCCACTAAACTAATTCCCGAATCTACCAGATCGTCTACGAGCAAAATTTTCTCGCCCAAAAATCCGAGTTGAGCAAGATGTTCGGAAAACTTAATTTTTCCGCGATCGCGATTATTTTTTTCTCCATAAGAAGCAGTAAACATTATTGCTAAAGGCTTATCGTATAATCGGCAAAGAATATCCCCTACTCGCAAACCGCCCTTTGCCAAGCAGACAATGCCATCGAACTGCCAATCAGACTGATAGATCTTGACAGCGAGAGTTTCAATTTTATGATGATATTCTGACCAAGTAATATTTAAATCTGTCATAAAAATAGGAATTTTAAAAAATTGGATACTAGCGAGAAGTCGGTAAACCACGAAAAGCTCAACTTTACGACCAAACTAGCTTATGGATCGGGGGATATGGGACCGGCGATTACAGCTAATATTTTAGTATTTTATTTGTTATATTTTTTCACTAATGTAGCGGGATTAGATGCGGGATTAGCGGGGAGTATTTTGGCTATTGGTAAGATAGGGGATGCAATCAACGATCCTATTGCTGGAATATTAAGCGATCGCACTCGTACTCGTTGGGGTAGGCGGATTCCCTGGATGTTATTTGGGGCAATTCCTTTTGGTATTTTCTTCTTTTTACAGTGGATTGTGCCAAGCTTTAGTGCCGATCCTAATATCAATAAATGGTGCTTATTTGCCTACTACATTATTATTGCTACCCTATTTAATTTGGCATATACCGTAGTTAATTTACCCTATACTGCACTAACACCAGAATTAACTCAAGACTACAACGAGCGTACCAGTCTTAATAGTTTTCGCTTTGCTTTTTCGATTGGTGGTAGCATTTTATCCCTAATTTTGGCAGGTTTCATTACCGCAGCCTATCCAGACAATTTACAGCAAAGATATATTGTCTTAGGTTTGGTTTCGACTTTAATATCAGTTATCGCTATTTTGTGGTGTACTTTTCGGATTCAGGAAAAAGGTGCATTGCCTTTACTACAACAGCAGGGAAAAAAAATACTAGGGTTTATTTTAAGTGCTATGGGTGCAGCAGGAATAGCCTATGGTATTTCACAAATAATCACTAATCAAGGAATTAGCATTAATGGAATAATTGCTATTTTATTTGGATTACAGTTGATTGGTTTTGGCTTAACGCTGATTTTTGCCAAAATCGAATCTCATCTAAATAGTAACGAAGCGATCGCCGCTAAAAATGTGGCGGATCATGCCCCTAGTATTCCCATTAAAGAACAACTAAAAATTGCTTTTAGTAACAAAGCCTTTTTATATGTCATTGGGATTTATATGTGTTCCTGGCTAGGAGTACAAATGACCGCTTCAATTTTGATCTATTACGTAGTTGGCTGGATGGGAATGGATGAATCAGCTTTTCCGACAGTTGCGATCGCAGTTCAGGGGACAGCTTTAGTCATGTTGTTTTTCTGGAAATTTGTGAGCGACAAACTGGGCAAAAAAGCAGTTTACTACATGGGTACAGCTATTTGGATTCTTGCTCAAGCAGCCCTATTCTTAATTAAACCAGGACAAATCGGGCTATTATACGTAGGTGCGATCGCCGCAGGTTTTGGCGTTTCCGTAGCCTATCTCATTCCTTGGTCGATGATTCCCGACGTTGTAGATTTAGATGAATTAAATACAGGTAAAAGAAGAGAAGGAATTTTTTATAGCTTCATGGTATTCCTCCAAAAATTGGGATTAGCTTTGGCACTATTTCTCATTGGTATTGCTTTAGAATGGTCGGGTTTTATCAAGCAATTACCAGGAGAAGCTATTCCCATTCAACCTGAAAGTGCATTGTTAGCGATCCGTATTGCGATCGCGCCTTTGCCCACACTATTTCTAATTATTGGTTTAATTTTGACCTATTTCTACCCCATCACCAGAGAAGTTCACGCAGATATCATTAGACAGCTAAAAGCGAGGAAAAGAGTTGCAGATCAATGGACATATCCTGATTCTGATTCTTAAATTAAGATAATTCAAAAGCAGATTGTAAATAATTATCAAGAGTTAATTGATATTGCCCGACAACTACAGGCTGACCTATATTCACCCGAACAATTTCTCCTAAATCAATCTTGGCTTCTCCTTCCTTTGCGTCTTTGCGTCTCTGCCAGAGACATTTCATATAACCAACCAAAGCCACATCAAAACGACAAGGCAACTCCGCCAACTGAGGATACTTAGCCAAAAACACTGATGCTGTCTTAATAATCTTTTCCTGCTTAGTCAGATCGACAGCCAGCAAACCCCCTTGATCCCAATTATGCTGACTGCGAGTTTTGACTTCCACAAAAATAACTGTTTTATTCTCTCTATCCTGGGCAACAATATCTATCTCACCCCAACGACAACGCCAATTTCGCTGCAGCAAACTGTAATTGTGCAATTCCAACCATCTAGCCGTTAACTCTTCTCCCAAACTGCCAATATCTTTCATAATTTATAGAGTCAAAATAATTAGCTATAATGCTCGCCAGACTCAGCTAGTATTCACAAGTTTATGACTACCAGTATTAGATTACCCCGTCGTTTTCGCCCAACCCTGTCCCAAAGTTTAACCATTATTGGTTTAATAATTACTCTTAGCTTTATAGCGATCGCGATCTTCGCCCCTACCTTACAAAACATTGGTTGGCTACAAGATCCAACAGAAGCTTTGGCTAATCCTATTCACGAGGCACCAGGGGCAAATTATTGGTTTGGCACAACTAGACAGGGATACGATGTTTTTTCTCGTACCCTTTATGGTACTCAAGCAGCATTAAAAGTAGTGGTGCTAGCAACTACTATCAGTTTGGTTTTGGGTGTTCCTTTGGGGTTGGTTAGCGGTTATCTAGGGGGGAAAATAGACAAGGTACTCATCTTTTTTATGGACACTATTTATACTCTACCTGGGTTATTATTATCTGTGACTTTAGCTTTTGTGGTGGGCAAAGGAGTAATAAATGCAGCCTTGGCTTTGAGTATTGCCTACGTGCCACAGTACTATCGGATTGTTCGCAACCATACCACCAGTGTCAAAACCGAATTATTTATCGAAGCAGCCCAAGCAATGGGTGCGCCCACTAGTAGAATATTATCCCGTTATTTATTTTTTAACGTCATCCAAAGTGTTCCTGTTTTATTTACCCTAAATGCTGCCGATGCCATTTTGATTTTAGGTGGTCTGGGATTTCTCGGTTTGGGACTCCCGCCAGAAATCCCAGAATGGGGTCACGATCTTAGACTAGCTTTAGATGCTTTGCCTACAGGGATCTGGTGGTCAGCAACTTTTCCTGGTTTAGCGATGACGACTATGGTTACTGGCTTATCCTTAGTCGGAGAAGGATTGGGAGATATGTTGAATCCTGGGACGCGGAATTGATGTTTATTTATTTCTCTTCGAGATCTTGAGCATCTGGATCGTCAGATTTTTTGTTACCAAATAACCTATCGGTAATTATATGAGAAAGCAAACCCGCAGGACCAAAAAAGAGACACAAGATCAAAGAATGAGTGGTCAAAATCTTTTTTTCTTGTCCTTGCCAGTAGATCCATCTACCTACAAATAAATCCATAACCAAGAAATGAATTGATACAATCAATGCTCCTCCTGGTTGAGAAAATAACTGAGCATAACTTGTTAATTGAGGATTAAATGCTCCTTTGAGGGATGCTGGATCGGTGGCGGTTAATAAATAATAAATATATGCCAAGCAGACTGGTACAAGTGGTAAATAAGAACTCATCACTTTTTTGGTAACATCCCAGTTAGGAAATGTAATCATTCCAATCCAAAAAATAGAAACATAATAAATGACAAGATTGAAAGCTAGAGAAAGGGTCATATGTAGGCAGGTGTAATTAATTAGAAGATAGTCAACTTAATGAGTAGCGAGTAATGAGTAGCGAGTAGCGAGTAGCAAGTAATGAGTAGCAAGTAATGAGTAGCGAGTAGCGAGTACTTAACCAAAAATTTAACTTGTTTCTATTTTAGATTTAATTCTGCCCACTTACTTAATATTTTTTAGCAAAATTAATATGAAAATTAAAGTACTAATATTTACAGTAGCTCACGTACTTATTATTAATTCTTTAGCTCAAGCCCAAATAAGAGAAGATAGTAGTCTCTCTACCGAAGTAAGTACCGAAAACGAGCGAGACTTTAATATTAATGGAGGAGAACAAAGGGGAAATAATCTCTTTCATAGCTTTACCGAATTTTCTATTCCTACTAATGGTTCAGTCTTATTTAATAATGCTGTCACCATAAAAAATATTATTAGTCGGGTTACAGGTTCGTCTCAATCTAATCTTAATGGCTTGATTCAAAGCAATGGTACAGCCAACCTATTTTTAATTAACCCCAACGGAATTATTTTTGGGAAAAATACTCGCTTGAATATTGGAGGTTCGTTGATTGCTACTACTGCCGAAAATTTGGTGTTTGAAGATGGTACAGAATTTAATACTGATTTAGACAATGGTTCGCCATTGTTAAGCGTTAGTGTACCTTTAGGTTTGCAGTTTGGCAGTAGTCCTGGTGAGATCACCAATCAGGCAAATTTCTCTGTAGCTAATCCTGCCGATCCTACGGGACAAGATCAAATAAAACTAGGATTAACTACTGTTCCAGGTGCAACCATAGCATTACTAGGGGGAAACATTACCTTCGATGGTGGTGCTGTAACTAGTGCGATCGGCAATATTGAACTAGGAAGTGTCGCAGCAAATAGTTTTGTTGATTTGGAAAATGTGGCAGCAGGATGGAAGGTTAATTATGACCGTGTAAGTCAATTTCAAGATATTAAACTAGATAATTTAGCTTTAATTGATTCTAGTGGAGAAGGTTCGGGAAATATTAATCTGCGAGGGAAAAATATTTATCTTCTTAATGGTTCAGCCATTACCGCAAATACTTTGGGTGCTATGGATGGCGGAACAATTAACGTTCGGGCAACGGATTTAATCGAAATTAATGGTAGCGATGTTACAGAAATAAAGTTAGATCCATTATTACTAAATTTTGAAATATTTTTACCATTTTCTAGTCAAATCTCTAGTAATACTCTTGGGGCTGGAAAAGGTGGTGATGTTGAAATTGTTACTCAAGATTTAAAGCTAATTGATGGCGGTTCAATTGAGTTGCAAACTTTGCCAGGAAGTACGAAAAGAAGTGGCAATTTTTCGATTAACGCCTCTGGTTTGATTTTATTAAAAGGAACAAGACCACTATTAAGAATAGGAGAAAATGCTGAAGCTTTTTTTGATTCTTTTATTAGTTTAGACGAAGCAATTGAAATCAATCAAGCTAGTGAAATTGGGATAGTTTCGATTAGTAGTGCTGATGGCGGACATATTGATATTAACGCTAAAAATATACGACTAAAAGATGGGGCGGTGATCGCGGCAAGCCCTTTTGGTAGTGGTAATGCGGGAAACATTAATATTCAAGCAAGTGAGTCGATAGAAGTTATAGGGATTTCTCCCAGAACAGGTGCTATTGGTAGTGCAATCACTGCTAATACTTTTGCGGAGGGAAATGCTGGTGATATTGATCTTGATACAGATAAATTAACTGTTATGGAAGGAGGGTTAATCATATCTACAACTAATAATCTGGGAGATGCAGGTAATATTAATATTGATGCTTCCTCGATTGAAATTAATGGCTTTCGTGCTTCGGATGGAGTATCTAGTTTGATTTCTGCTCAAACTGAAAATGGCGGAGAGGGAGGAGATATATCGATTGATACAGATAGTTTAGCTATTAGAGATCGCGCTAGTCTCAGTGTTCGTGGCACTGGTACGAGCGTTCCAGGAGATTTGATAGTCAATGCTAACTCGATCGAGTTGAATAACCGTGGCAGTATTACGGCTGCTACCGAATTTCAGTCAGGGGGTAATATTACTCTTAAGATTGATGATGATTTGACCTTGAGCAACAACAGTTTAATCTCTACTCAAGCGATTAATAATGCCAATGGAGGCAATCTAAATCTAGAAGTAGGTTTTTTAATTGCTAACCCTAATGAAAATAATGATATTTTAGCTACCGCTGTCGGGGGAAATGGAGGCAAGATCAACATCAACGGTGATGGTATTTTTGGCATCCAAGAAAGAAAATCTCGTCCGCCTAATTTTACCAACGATCTCGATGCTAGTTCAGAATTTGGTACTGATGGGACGGTTTCTTTGGCTATTCCGAACTTCCAAGAATTTCAATCCCTATTAGCGAGATCCTCTGATTTTGTTGATGTCAATTATTTACTACAAAATAATTTTTGCGCCCTCAGTCGCAATAGCGAGTATCATGTTACAGGTAAAAAAGGAATAGCTTTTACTGTTGATGACGATTTACCCGTTGACGATAGTTGGACGGATTGGCGTTTTTTTGATAGCGATCTACCAGAAACAGCAGCACAAATACCAACAGCAGTCGTCACCAACAACACCAAGAGAAAAATTACCATGATTCAAGGATGGAAACGCGATCGCCAGGGACGAGTCATCTTGACTGCCGAAGCATCTGTAATTACTCCCCATCAACCAGCATCGCCTAATTATAATTGTTCTGGTAAATAGTCCCACTATAGGTTATTTCAGGATGGCAAAAGCTGTGGTTAGATGGTTTGTATTGTTGCTGGCTAGTAGTTGTTTATTACAGTTTGAGTTTGCTACTACAGCGATCGCTCAAGAGAAGGTTGTTGAGGATGATTCTCACCATAATTTAGACAGCAATCAGCTAGATATTGATCCTCAAATTATCGATCAAAGTCCAGTTTTGCGGAAATGGTTACAACAAACACCCAATGTTCTAGAAGATCTTAAATACGATCCTGCCTTTGCGACACGGTTGCGGATTGGTTTTACTACTTTTCCTTCTAGTGATAATGCTCAAGGAGTGAGTGTCGGTATTCAAGATATTTTTATCAAAAATACTGGTCTGACTCTCAGTGCTGACTACCATAGCGCATTTAATGGCGATCGCAATGCTCTCGGTGCAGATTTGCATTATTTTGTTTTACCTTTGGGCAACTATCTCAATCTTGCACCCTTGGTAGGATATCGTTATTTCCAAAGCAACGATTTTGTCAGTGATGGTATTCACGTCGGTTTGCGAATCATGTTTGCTTTATCTCGCACTGACGCGGGGGATATTTCAGTGTCTCAGAGTTTTGTTGCTCCTACCAGAGGCGATCGCGAAGTCGGCATTACTTCGGTTTCAGTGGGTTATGGACTTACTTCTCATCTGCGCCTATCAGCAGATATCGAACAACAAAATTCTATTGAAGCCCAAGATGATCGTTACGGGATTAATTTGGAATGGAAATTTGATTAAGTAGGTTGATGCAAAATTATACGATTACCTGCAGGATCGTAACCATAGATTTCTTGACCGTGAGACGCATCAATAACTTCTCCTGGTGGGGGATAGCCCAATTCTGTCAATAGAGCGATCGCCCGATCTAAATCTTCTACTTCCAAGCACAGACTCAAACTACTGCCCGTATTCACAAACTCGGACTGACGCTGGGTTTTTGGTTTAAAAATCGCTAAACGTAATTTTTCTAACCGAAATTCTGCATAAACTGAAGGACGATAAACATCAGCCTGTTGCTCTAAAAGCTGACTGTAAAAATCATGCAACGCTTCAATATCGTCTGTGGCGATCGCTAAATAAATATCCGTGTATCCAAAATTCATCCAATCTTTAAATTAGTTGTCTGTAAATATACTTATATTGGATTATGTAACTTTTTTGTTAATACAAAATTAATACAACACTGTATATACTTTTCGACTATATTCAATTTTTTACTATTTCACTATAAGTTAATCAGCAATTGTTTGGCTACTTTTATTTGGTAGCTTAAATATCAAACCAAATTAATTCAAAAATATATAAAAAATATTAATATGACAATTAAGGTATTAATAGTAGACGATCAAAAGACAGTTCAAGAAATTATCAAAAGTTATATAGAAGACGAACCAGGTTTAGAGTTGGTCGGCTGTGCTAATGATGGTCAAGAAGCTTTAGATATTGTTGAAGCGAATCGACCTAATATTGTACTAATGGATATCGAAATGCCCGTCTTAGATGGCTTGACTGCTACTAAAATTATCTCAGAGCAATTTGTTGATACAGGAGTACTAGTTATCAGTGTTCATAATGAAGAAAACTATATTAATACTGCTTTACGGGTAGGAGCAAAAGGATATTTACTAAAAAATACTCCTGCAAGAGAGCTAATTAACGCTATTTATTCTGCTTACAAAGGATATTTTCAACTGGGTCCAGGCTTACTAGAAAAATATCTCCATCGAGCTACTGAAGCGACGCTAAAAGCTCAAGAATTGGAGCAGTTAAAAAACATGATGCTGGAGCAGTTTCAAAATACAAATCAGAACGCTTCTCAGCCAGACACGGGACAGCGTAATGGTTCTCGCCAACAAGGAAATAGCAGAAGCATGAGTAGCTTAGAGCATCAATATACAAGTTTGGAAAGGCAAACATACATTCTCAGCAATCGTATTGATAAACTCAATAAAAAAATTAACTCAATTCAACAGTTTCTGGTGATAGTCGTATTGTGTTGTATTGTTTCAATGATGTTATTTTTGATAATTGCCAAAAGTAACATTTTATAATTTTCGACTTGTATCAGCTAGATTTATGAAGCGATGGTGGCGGTTTTTAATTGTTGTCTGGTTAAGCATAGTTCTCAGTTTGAGGTTTAACCAAAGTTTATGGGCTCAAAGTGTACCGTCAGATCTAGTAAGACAGGCTCAAATAGCTTATCAGATTGGAGAATTTGAGCAATCTATTAAATTATTAACTCAAGCCGATCAAGCTTATCAGAGTCAAGATCGATATCTGCAACAGGCTCAAGTACTGGCTCTTACATCTTTAGCTCAACAGCAGATAGGTAAATGGAGATTAGCCAAACAGAATCTAACCAAAAGTCTGACTTTGATGGAAATTATCCCATCAAGTAAGAATAAAACTCAAGTATTGGGTCAAATTTGGAATACGAAAGGACATTATGAGTTTTTGCGAGGGAATAATACTCAAGCACTAGCAGCTTGGGAACAGTCCCAAGAATTATACGATCGCGCTCAAGATGCTTTGGGAGTTGCAGGAAGCAGACTCGATCGCGCTCAAGTCTTATCGAAGATGGGTTTTTACGATCGCGCTTGTAATGTTGCACTCCAGGCTTTAGATTTTAGGGAATATAGCTGCCAAGAATTATTTCCACCCCAAGTCAATAAAATTATTGAGAGAGCAAAGGTTGATACTCAGCCTTGGACTATTTCTGCATTAAACAGTGTTAGTAATAGTTTGTTGTTGATGGGTCATCTAGAGCAAGCGATCGCTTTAACTAAAGCAAGCCAGGTAATCAATTCTAACCAAAGGCTATCATCATCTCTAGCGACAACTAAAACACAGTTGAACTTCGGCAATATCAATAAAGCGATCGCTACTCAAGCCAAAGTAGTCGAAGACCAAGATCGAGTTACCAATTATGCAGCTAAAGCAGTCAAATATTATCAACAAGTGATCAATAGCCCAATGCCCGCCCACCTGGGGCGTAAATACAAAATATCAGCCCAGCTAAATCTCTTATCTTTATACGTCATAACCAAGCAATGGTTGTCAGCCCAACAGTTAGTAAAACAGATAGATTGGCGCGAACCAGAAAATTTGTACGCTCCTCTCAAATTTGCCCAAGATCTACAAAGATTAAAGCAAAATCAGCTTGAAATTGACTATTCTTGGCAAGATATTGCTGAAATATATTTAGATACAATCAAAGAAGCTAAAATTCTAGGAGATCGTCGTATTCAATCCTATAGCTTGGGTAATCTGGGTATCTTGTACCTGCAACAGCCAGATTTAGAGCTTGACAATACCCCCCAACAACTACTAGAAAAGGCTCTTAGTCTGGGGCAACAAATCCAAGCTGCGGAAATTAGCTATCGCTGGCAATGGAAACTAGGACAGATCTACCGCCAACAAGGTCGAACAAATATGGCGATCGCTAGCTACCAAGCATCTTTAGCATCTCTAGCATCTCTGCGTAGCGATCTGGCAACTCTCAGTAAAGAGATCCAGTTTGATTTTAGGGAACAAATCGAGCCAATTTATCGAGAATTAGCCGATTTATTACTTGCTAGTCAAGACAATCATCAAAACTTAGAAAACGCTCGCAACGTAATTGAAGCTTTACAGGTAGCAGAATTAGATAACTATTTTCAGGATGCTTGTCTAATTTTTGAACCGAGAAGTATTGAAGTGATCGATCCTCAAGCAGCGGTCATCTACACCATTGTGCTGCAAGATCGTTTGGAAGTGATTATGGCGATGGATAATTCCCACACTAATCATCAAGATCAGGTGTATTATCACCATACCGCCTTAGTTTCTCAAACAGACTTAGAATCTACCGTCAGACAATTACGTCAGTATATTACCGAACCAGATCGCACTCTAGAGATACAACAATTATCTGCTCAAATCTATGATTGGTTAATTAAACCCTTAGGGGTCGATCTTGAAGTTAGGCAGCCCAAAACTTTAGTATTTGTTCTCGATCGCATTTTACAGTCGATACCGATGTCAGTTTTATATGATGGTCAGCAATATTTAGTCGAAAAATATGCTTTGGCATTAACTCCTGGCTTACGACTGTTAAACCCCCAAGCAGCCGAGCAAAAAACCGTGTATGTTGGAGGAGGAGTTACCAAATCTTTACAGGTAGGCGATCGCCAATTTTCTCCCCTCAATAATGTCAAAACTGAACTGACTGCACTAACTCAAGAAAATAATATTATCTTAGATCGAGAATTTACACCGCTAAACTTACTGCAACAAATCAATAGTAAGTCGGCTTCTCGTATTCATATTGCCACTCACGGTCAATTTAGTTCTAATCCCAATCAAACTTTTCTCCTGATGTGGCAAAAACTATTAACCATCAAACAGTTTAGTCAGATCTTACTAAAGCGCAATCAAATAGTAACTGTCCCCATCGATCTACTAGTACTGAGTGCTTGTGAAACCGCATCAGGCGATCTTCGTGCCGCCCTTGGTTTAGCGGGTATTGCGGTGAGAAGTGGTGCTTTGAGTACTTTAGCTACCTTGTGGCAGATTAATGACGAGTCTACTGCAGTTTTGATGAAAAACTTCTATCAAAATCTAGAGCGCGATCCCCATAAAGCTAGAGCATTACAACAAGCACAGTTGCAACTTTGGCAAGCTGAAAACAAAGACTGGCAAGTCCCTGCTTTTTGGTCATCATATATTTTGATTGGCAATTGGTAATCATAGCTTTTAGCTTGTAAGAGATCTGCATCAAGCAAATGAATCTGATTTTCATACCCTGATTTACCAACGCCGCCAAAATATCCACCGCCACAAATTACTCTTGCCGAATCTTTGTTTATAAGTTATCTCAGTAAAATCCACATTAAGTCGGACACCTTAAATAACTTAAATACCTTGAGCAATGGACTTAGATTATTTGTTAATTTTGCTAGATGAAATCAATAACAATAGCCAGCCAGAAAAAAAATTGCTTAAAAGTTCTTTAGAGAAATTAGTTGAAAGTATTTTTAAACTTCAATATTGGGAAATGGAAACAGGAAGAGATTATCAACAGTGGCAAGCGATGGTCTTTAATTCTCGTGATGCAATTCAAAAATTGTTGCAACAAAATCCTAGTCTCAAAAAACATCTAGAACAGATTTATCCTCAACTTTATCAAGATGCGGTCGATTTTTGGCAAGCAGAGTTTTACATACCTCAGAATGTACCGATTGAGTTGTCACAAATTTTACAAAAAAACTATTTTGGCTAGGGTGTGTTATCCACGATTGTAATCAATCAATTTCCCGAATTAGGGTTTAGAGATTTAAGTTGCACTACACTAACTCTAGTACCCTAACCAACTTCATGTTTATCCACTCTTTATGTCCACATCTCAACCATCGGATCTTGCCCAGACGATCTCAAAATCTAAATTTAGTTTCTGGCAACTCTGGAACATGAACTTCGGTTTTCTAGGAATTCAGTTTGGTTGGGGCTTGCAAATGGCTAATATGAGTGCCATTTTTGAATACCTCGGCGCAGATGCCGATCGCTTGCCGATTCTCTGGTTAGCTGCCCCTTTAACTGGTTTATTTGTTCAGCCCATTGTTGGCAACTTAAGTGACTACACTTGGACTTTCTTAGGTAGAAGAAGACCCTATTTTTTGGTTGGAGCAATCTTAGCCTGTATTGCTCTATTTGGCATGCCCAATTGTTCTAATCTCTGGATTGCAGCGGGATTTTTGTGGATTTTAGATACTAGTGCTAATGTCAGCATGGTACCTTTTCGCGCTTTTGTGGGAGACTTGTTGCCCAAAGAGCAACGAACCAAAGGTTTTGCCATGCAAAGTATTATGCTTGGTTTGGGAGCAGTTTCTGCTTCTGCTTTGCCTTGGATACTCTCTCATATTTTCCAGGTAGATAATACTAGTAGTGCTATTCGTAAAATTCCCTTGACGATAGAAATCTCTTTTTATATCGGCGGGGTATTATTTTTGGGTACTGTCTTGTGGACGATTGTCACTACCCCAGAATATCCTCCACAAAATTTAGCTAAATTCGAGCAGCTACAGTCAGCTAGAGGTGGTCTTACTAGCAGCTTGCGAGAGACATGGCAGACTTTGGGACAAATTCCCCCAAAAATGCAGCAGCTAGCCAAGGTACAGTTTTTTACCTGGTTGGGTATCTTTTGTTTCTTGCTTTATTTTCCTCCTGCAGTAGCCAGAAATATTTTTGGGGCAACTAGCCAAGACTCTCTATTATATAGTGAAGGTATTGAATGGGCAGGAATTTGCTTTGCAGTCTACAATGCGGTGTGTATTGGAGCTTCTTTTTTGTTACCCCGTTTGGCTAAACGTTTTGGTCGTCCGATAATTCATAGCTTTTGTTTGTTTTGCGGGGGAATTAGTTTAATATCATTATTATTTATTGGCGATCGCTATCTACTCCTACTATCGATGATTGGTTTGGGCGTAGCTTGGTCTAGTGCTTTAATACTCCCCTATGCGATGCTGAGTAGTTCGATCCCCCCCCAACGTCGCGGAATTTATCAGGGCATATTTAATTTTTTTGTGGTCTTACCCGAAATTACGGCAGCTTTGGGTTTTGGCTGGGTGATGCGATATTTACTCCATGATGATCGTCTTTTGGCGGTAGTTATCGGTGGAATATTTTTAATAATTGCAGCAGGATTGACTTTATTAATTAGACCCAGCGGAATTGAAAATTTAAGTAGTGAAGTGGAAACTTTAGAGACTGATGAGACAATAGCTTCTAAACTAGCACAGACTACTCCACCAGTAAAAGAGCAAAAATCATGATTGTTCAAGCTATTGAAAGGCGTTTAAGTTTATCTAACCTGCAATTTGGTCGCTTGGCACAATTGTTGTTACTGGCTGTGACGGTATTGGCGTACAATGTCATCGCTATGGCGATCGCTAATTCTCTATTTGTTAGCCATGTCGGTGCGGGAAATTTACCTATTGCCTTTATTTTGATCGGCTTGTGTTCTCTTCCTGCCTACGGAATATTTTCCCAGATCGCAGATCGCTATCGTCGCACTCAAGTATTTCGCTATGTCTTGCTAATTTCTATGGTGATGACGATTGGCTTAAGATTATTGATTAACCTAGATACTACCTGGGTTTATTATGTGCTGCTGATTGCGATCTTTTTCCAGTGGGATTTTAACAATAATCTTCTTTATCCTGGGTTATTAACAGATTACTTTACCACTCTTGAATACAAACAATACGCCCCTTTTATTGGTATTGCTCAAGCAGTAGGTACATTGGTTGGTGGTGGATTTACTATTGGGTTATCGCGTTACTTTCCCAGTCGCGAATTGTTATATGGATTGCCCATTTTTATGGCGATCGCCTTTTTGCAGCTACTCTATTTAGAATCTTCTCAGCGTCGTCTAGAAACTCCTAAACAAGAAGCGGAAATCAGTATTGTTGAATCAATCAAAACTTTACCCGATCTATGCAGACGCTATCCTTTAGTGTTATTTCTGGCTACTAGCACTTTCTTGCTTGTAATTATTTATATTAGCTCAGAATTTCTCTGGTTTAACATCTACGGACAACATTTTGAGGAATCCAAGTTAACTGCTTTTTTAGGATTAATGAGAATTGTCATTTCTCTAATCCAGGTAGTATTTCTCTATGGCATTACTCGCCCTTTACTAAAATGGATTGGTGTCGCCAGACTCAATGCGGTTTATCCCGTAACTACTCTCATTAGTTTGCTCGGCTTACTGTTTAACTGCAATCTCCCCGCAGCGATTGGACTCCATGTTAACGGCGATGCCCTATACAAAGCAATCAATTTACCGATTCATCAGCTTAACTACAATGGTATTCCCCATCAATATTTAGGCAGGATTCGCGCTTTGAGTGATGGCTTGATCTATTCGGTGGGTTTAACCTTGGCGGGGGTAGTGTTGTGGATCTGTCATCTTTACTTAAGCCTGGGACAAATTACAGCCTTGGCTATTAGTCTAACGACTTTGTTATTGCTGGTGCGAATACCGATGGGTAAATATTACGCCCAGAGTCTAGAAGATATGATTCGCTCTGATAGTATTAATTTAGATGATTTTGAGCAAAACGAAACCCAGTTGCCACCGAGATCGCATACAGTTGTGCGGGAATTTCTGAGCGATCGCGACAGCTATACTCAAGTCAAAGGTTTAGAGTTGGCAGCTAATCTAGGCAATCCTAGTCAGTTTTTCACCGAAGTTACTGCTCTGTTGCCCGATGCCAGCCAGCCATTACGGGAAGGAGTATTACAGTTATTTGCTAATAGCAATGATCAGACTTTAGATAAATTTGCTGACTTACTAATCGATGCCAATTCCACAGTCAAAGCCACCGCTTTAGAAATTCTAATTGCTAACCAATACGATTTTGAATTGGCGCAATTGCAGACATTAATTAATGATCGCCATCTAGAAATAAAAACTTTAGCTTTAATTGCTACTTTTCAAGATAACGATATCGATAAAATCGACAGCAGTATCGCCGAACAATTTTGGCAGATTGAAATCACCGATACTATTGGCAAAGCGATCGCCAGAGTAGTTCGTCACAGCAATAATCCTGAATTTATCACTCTAATTGAATATTTATTACCCCTAGCTACCACCGAAGCCAAACAAAACGCTCTAGAAGCATTGACTACCCTAGCTAAACCCGAAGATAATCATTTAGCCAAGATCGCGGTAGGCGAGATCGAACATGATGAGCCTTTAATTAGAATTGCTGCTTTCAAACTATTAGAAATTACCCACTGTGAGGAAATGCTTGAATCTGTAACGGCAGGTTTAGGTGACTGCCATCCCCAAGTAAGACAACAGGTAGCTCATACCCTCGCAGCTTATGGTAAGCCTGGTTTAGATGTAGCCAAAAATAACCTGAATACAAATAATCCCAATATTGTTAATACCGCGATCGCTGCGATCGCCAAAGTCAAAACCAAACAGGCTAACGAAATCCTCTATAAACATCTCTCTCCCGAATTTCAGCAGTTTAACCGCACCCGTAAATGGCAACAACAAATACCCCAGCAAGATCCCAGTTGGCGTTTATTGGCGATCGCCATTGATGACTATCAACAGCGTTTATTACAAAAAGTTTTATACATTCTTTCCTGCTTGGGCTATTCTCGTACCGTTAAACTAGTCAGAAGAATTTTGGCTACTAGCGATCGCCGTGACTTAGCTAATGCCGTTGAAGTTCTAGCCTCGATTAATCATCGGCGTTTTGTTCAGCCTCTGATGCCCTTGTTGGAGCAAACAGTCTCGGATAAACCATTTCCTAAGATTAAACCAAATTCTCAATGGTTGAGAAACAAAGGCTATAAAATACTACTCGAAGCCTTAGACAGTCGCGATCGCTGGATTAAAACAGGGGCATCCGTCGCCCTTGCTATTGTCCCTACTGCCCTACTCAAAGATCCCGATCCCATCGTACAATCAGTAGCACAGGAAATCTTTCCTCCATCCAATCGCCTTGACTGCCCTGTTAGCACTTCTATGAATCGACTGCTTTTACTACGAAATATACCACTGTTTAAAAATTTGACTTTAGATGAACTGTTTCAAATCGACGAAGCTTTAGAGCAAAGACAAGTCATAGCAGGCAAAACAATCTATACCGAAGGCAGTTGGGGTAATGATTTTTATATTATCGCTGACGGTAGAATACAAATAGTTAAAGAACTTGATGGCGAACCAGAAGAAATCAAACAATTAACCACAGGACAATACTTTGGCGAAATTGCTCTGTTTGACGAAGCACCCCGTTGGGATAGCGCGATTGCTCTCGAAGATAGTGTCTTGCTTAGTTTGGAAAAGAAACGCTTTATTAGCCTGATTTCTCAACGTCCCCATATTATTTTAGAAATCTGCCGATTTTTAAGCAAAAGACTGCGAGAAACAGATAAATATATGTCTGCCAAAAAATCTCAAAAATAAATATTCAAGGTGACAAAGAATTTTTACACTTAGGAATCTCTGTGAGCAATGCAGGAGATATCAACGATGATGGCATAGATGATATTGTTATTAGCTCTCTGGCTTTTGATGAAAAAGAGGTCGATAAAAACTATATAATTTTCGGCAGTCGTCAATACAAAATAGAAACTTCAGACAATAAAGAAACAATATTTCTTCATGAAAATGAGAATAAGATACTTTATATAGGTTATTCAGCAATTGTTGTTTTGCTTTTACTATCCATGGTATTTTCCATGAAGCATAAATAATAATTGTCCATAGTTCTTCTATTCATCCATAAGTTCTTCCCTTCCAAGCACCACCCTTACCTTGATAATATTTAATTGCAGAGTCGATAGTCATCAAAGTATATAAAAAAGCGATCGCGGGTAGAGCTAAAGCCCATACAATTGATAAATTATATAGTTTGATAGTGGGTAAATAAGCAACAGTCATTAACAACCAAGTTGACCAAGAAATGCCAACTACTAACCAGTTGCGATCGCCAATTCCTAGAATCAGACCGATAGGTGCAGTTAGATAAACCAAACTCATACCGATTAAAGTGCCGATTAATAACAACCAGGAATAGTTTAGTTGAGTAAAAGCAGTACGGGCGATCGTATCCCAAATCGTTTTCAGATCGTTATAGGGACGCAAACTTGTAGTAGTGGTACTTAACCCCAACCAAATTTTTTTATGTTGAGCTTTTACAGCTTGAGCTAGAGTACAATCATCAATTAGAGCATCTTTAATCGCTGCAATACCGCCAATATCGGTTAAGGCTTGATGGCTAATTAAGATACAACCTCCCGCAGCAGCAGCGGTAGATTTTTGCGGATTGTTAACCCAAGGAAAAGGATATAGTTTTTGGAAAAAGAAGACAAAAGCAGGGATTAAGAGTTTTTCCCAAAAGCTTTGGCAACGCAACCACACCATCAAAGAAACTAAATCCAACTCTTCGGTTTTCGCTTTGGTGACTAATTGCTGAATATTATCAGTTGCATGACAAATATCAGCATCGGTCAACAAAAAATAATCGGGATTTAGATTTTGTTTGGCATAGTCAATACCTTGATTGACTGCCCATAATTTACCTTTCCAGCCTGGTTTTAGAGGCTTGCCAGTAATAAGTTGAAATTGCTCTGGTTCGGCTGCTAGTTGAGCCGTTTTTTGAGCTATCTCCGCTGTGCGATCGCAACTATTATCGTCTACTAAAACCACAGATAACTCCCCAGGATACTCTTGAGTCAAAAGTGAATTAATACTGATAGCGATCGCTTCTGCTTCGTCTCTGGCAGGAACGATCGCACATACCGAGGGATAGGACTCTAAGTCTAAAGCATGGCGCTCAATCCGCGACTGGGCTAGCCAAAATCGTCCCCTAAACAACAGTAAAAATAGCCAAATAATCAGAGACAAACTGACCCAAATAAATAGAAGCATCAATTATTAGTTCTTATAAAAAATCAAAAAATCAGAATTAAAAAAAAATTAAAGCAATCTATATTATCTCCAAAATGGGAATAATCAAATTGTACCTGTATCAGATCACTTACCAAAGATCGGACTAACAACTTACTCCGTCTATCTAGAGCTTGCTGTGTTATCGCCGTGATAGCCAATTACGAACTTCTGACCTTTATTGCCCACCGAAAATAAATGAATTCTAATTATCTATGGCTAACCATTAGTGCTTTCTTAGTTTTTATGATGCAACCAGGTTTTATGTGTTTAGAATCTGGTTTAACTAGAACTAAAAACAGCATTAACGTCGCCATCAAAAACTTAATCGATCTGGGAATTTCTATTTTGATCTTTTGGGCTTATGGTTATGCTTTAATTTTTGGTACTTCGGTGATCGGTATAGTGGGTTTAGATCATTTTTTCTTTAATCCTGAGCTATTTCCCGCTAGAGAAATGATCTTTTTTGTTTTTCAAATGATGTTTTGCAGTACAGCGGTAACAATTATTTCTGGAGCAACTGCCGAACGTCTCAAGTTCAGAGCCTATATTGCGATCGCCATTCTGGTTTCGGGTTTGATATATCCCCTATTTGCCCATTGGGTATGGAACGGTATTCGTGCAGGTGAACCTCGCGGTATTTTAAGTAGTATCGGCTTTATGGATTTCGCTGGTTCGACGGTAGTACATAGCCTTGGGGGATGGGTATCTTTGGCGGTTATTTCCTTAATTGGTGCTAGAAAAGGACGCTTTACCAAATCGGGTAAATCTAATCAGATTAACGGCTCAAACCTACCTTTTTCTGTCTTAGGAGTAATGCTGATCTGGATTGGTTGGCTAGGATTTAACGGTGGTAGCGTTTTGGTTGGGGGCAAAAGTGTCGCCGAGATTATTATCAATACTATGTTGGCTGGTGCAGCAGGAATGCTCGGTGCGGGATGTCTGAGTTGGCAACATTATAAAGTAGCCAAAATTGAGATTTTAATTAATGGTTCAATTGCAGGATTGGTTTCGATTACTGCCTGTTGCAATCTGGTTACTCCTCCTTTAGCGGTAATCATCGGGGCAATTGGTGGAGTAGTCAGCGTTTTGGCTAGCTATGCTCTCAAATACTACCGTATAGATGATGCAGTCGATGCTATTCCCGTCCATCTTGCTGGAGGTATCTGGGGAACAATCGCTGTCGCTTTATTTGGTAAGTTGGAGTTGTTGAGTACGGGCGATCGTTTCTCTCAGCTTTTGGTACAGTTATTGGGTATCTTAGTTTGTGGAGTCTGGGCTTATGGCGTTACCTGGCTCGTACTTAAAGGGATTGATCGTTTCTGCCCGCTGCGAGTTTCAGCAGTCGATGAGGAACGAGGTTTAAATATTTCTGAGCATTATGCTGAAAGTTCGGTATATAAAATGCTGAAAATCATGAACCTGCAAGCAGTTAAACAAGATCTTAGCTTAAGAGTACCTATAGAACCCTTTACCGAAATTGGACAGGTAGCCAATCATTATAATCAGGTAATCAATAGTCTTGAGATTTCTACTTTGCAGCTACAGAAATTTAATAGCGATCTCGAGCAAAAAATAGCCCACCGCACAACCGAACTGGCTACTGCTAAAGAAAAAGCGGAAGTAGCCAGTAGAGCTAAAAGTGCTTTTATTGCCAATATGAGTCACGAACTACGAACTCCCCTCAATGCTATTTTGGGTTTCACTCAGCTAATGAAACGCAATCAGGCAATACCTCAAGAAGAACAAGAATATTTGGGTATTATTAGTCGTAGTGGAGAACACTTGCTATCGTTAATCAACGATATTTTGGATTTATCGAAAATTGAAGCCAATCGTTTGACTCTGGCATTAGAAAACTTCGATCTCTATTTTTTTCTGCAAGATTTACAACAGATGTTCAATCTCAAAGCTACCAATAAAGGTTTAAAGTTGAACTTGGATATTGCAGCCAACACTCCTCAATATATTAGAGCAGATTTAGGTAAATTACGTCAGGTTGTCATCAATCTTCTAAACAACGCGATCAAGTTTACCAAAGAAGGTCAAGTAGTAATGCGAGTATCCGTTAAGCAGGAGTCTGATAGTAATCCCGAATTAATTAGATTACTATTTACCGTCGAAGATAGTGGAGTAGGTATTGACCCTAAAGAAATCAGTAGTTTGTTTCAATCTTTTGTTCAAACTAAGTCTGGCAGGGAATCTGGTGCAGGAACGGGATTGGGATTAGCGATTAGTCAGCGTTTTGTTCAGTTAATGGGAGGAGAGATTCAGGTAAGATCCCTACTGCATCAGGGTAGTGTGTTTGAATTTGACCTACCAATAAAATCTGTTAAACAAGCTCAAACACCTATTATCAATCAGTCACACCGCTGTATCATTGGTTTAGCCGCCAATCAACCACAGTATCGAATCTTGCTCGTAGACGATCAAGCAATTAATCGAGATTTGTTAGTTGAAATATTAGAACCCATCGGTTTTGCAATTAAAACAGCTAGCAATGGTAAACAGGCGATCGCAATTTGGCAGCAGTGGCAGCCCGATCTAATTTTTATGGACATCAGAATGCCTGTAGTCGACGGTATTCAAACTGTAGCTCAAATTAAATCTGATCCTTCAATAGAGACTAAAGTAATTGCTCTAACTGCCAGTGCTTTAGAAGAAGAACGTGCGGCAATCTTAGCCATGGGATGTAATGATTTTATGCGCAAACCGTTTCAGGTAAATGAGTTGTTTTCCCTGATGACGAAGCATTTGGGGGTGTGCTATACCTATGCAGAGACAATTACTGCCCCCGAACTACCCACTATTCAATTACAGCTAGATTCTAGCTCTTTTGCGACCTTATCTCATGAATTAATTTTGGAACTGCAGCAATCTATTATGGCAATCGATTTGGATAAAATCAGCAATGTTCTTGGGCGCATTAGTCAAGAAAATCAGCTTCTCGGTGAGACGATAAATCGACATATTCAGAATTTTGAATACGAACGTATTTTAAAACTGTTACCAACAAAATAATATTTTAAAAGGAATTAAGACCATGAGAAAGTTAATGGTAGCCCAGGAGCTTAATAATATTTTAGTAGTAGATGACACTCCTCAAAATCTACATTTACTAGTGGATATTTTAACCAAATATGATTATAAAGTTAGACCAGTTCCTAACGGAAAACTCGCCCTTTCTACTACTGAAATAAATCCGCCAGATTTAATTTTGCTAGATATTATGATGCCAGATTTAGATGGTTATCAGGTTTGTAAAGAACTAAAAAGCAATCCTAAAACAAAACACATTCCAATTATTTTTATTAGTGCAATTAATGAACCAGTTGACAAAGTAAAAGCTTTTGCGATGGGAGCAGTAGACTATATTACTAAACCGTTTCAGATGCATGAGGTTTTAATTAGAGTTAAACATCAATTATCTTTAGTTAATCTTAAGCAACAGCTAAAAATTAAAAACGAACAGCTAAATACTACAGTAGACACGCTACAAAAAAAGCAAAAAGAAATTGTAAAATCCCAGAAAAACACGGCTGTTCAAAAAGTAACCGTTGGAATTACCGAACAAATAAGTAATCCTTTATCTGTAATTAATAGTTCTTTAGCAGAATTAAAGCAATTTGGCGAATCTAGTTTAAAAGATTTGCCTGTTTTTATTCATCAACTTTCGACAGAACAGCAAAAATATTTTATTGCTCTATTGAAACAATCCTATAATGATAATATTAACGTGTTGCTTTCAGAGCAAGAGAAACAGCAACTTAAAAATGTCATTCTCCAAAAACTAGCTCCGTTTCAGCTAAAAGATGCATCCCAGGTAGCTAATTTTTTAATTGAATTGGGTTCTGATGAAGAAATAGAACAGTTCTTGCCTTTACTAACTGGTAAGAACTATTTAACAATTTTAGAGAATGCCTGTTTGGTAAAAAATCTCCATAAAAGCATTGATAACATTACTCAATCTACTAACAAATTTACTCAAATATTTACTGCTTTTGAAAATTATGCTAACAGTCATAAAATTGAAGTAGAAAAACGCCAGGCTCACGTCAAAAACACAGTAGAAATGGCTCTAAATTTGCTTAAGGATCGAATTCCTCCAGGTATTCAGTTTATGAAAAACTATAGTAATGTTTCCGTTATTTACTGTTATCCAGAAGAATTACAAAAACTATGGTCTTGTCTGATTCTCAATGCCATTGAAGCAATCGGTTCTTTGGGCATCATCACGATCAATGTCTATCAACAAAAAAATAAGGTTTTGGTAGATATTATCGATACAGGAGAAGGAATCGACCCAAAAATAGTCGGTAAAATGTGTGATCCTTTCTTTAGTAATAAGTTTGATCAAGGAAATGTTGGTCTGGGATTAACTATTGCCAAACAAATTATTGAACATCACAATGGAAGTATCGCGGTAAACTTGCTGTCTGGCAGAACTACATTACCAGGCAAAACAAAGTTTACAGTTACTCTTCCCCTCCATCTCAAACTTTAATCATCAACGTAGTTCTAAAGAAGTTCGCTATTGCTTTCGGGGTCTAGACTTTGTTGGTTACTATCGTCTAGATCTTCTGGGGTTAGTTGAATAGGGTCAAAGTCAGGCGAAGATACGATTTTATATCCAGATTTTTTCATCTGGTTCCACATTGATAAAACATCAGAATATTGTAGAGTAGACTGGGTGGTAATTAAGCTATCTATATAGTCAAAATATTTGTTTCTACTATTGGTTTTTTGGCTAACTCTTTGAGGATGAAAACAAACAAATAGATCTCTAAGAAAGTTCTCTAAGGGAGCGTCATGATTCATTTTTAATAATTCAGATAATCTTAGGGATAAATCTCGACGATGAGGATCGCCCGTCAAGGTATTGGTTTGAATAATATGATCGATCGCAAATTCCATTACTACATATTTAATACTATTGGATTCGCGATTGATTAAAAACCAAAAGAAAGGTAAGGATAGTGGATAGTTTGCCTGTAAAAACTCGTGATATTTACGATCCTCCTCAGACAGAGAATCTAGACTGGGAATACTACTAAGTTCTACTAAATTTGGCTTTTGATAAAGCTTAAGAAGAGACTGATAAAGATCGAGATCTCGCTTCTTGTAATATTGTAATACGAGATCGCGAACTCTAGTATTGCTTAAATCAAAATTGCCGATAATTTGAGAGACATCAGCGGGATAAAGTTTAACGATTTCTGCGGCAGATCTTTGCTCCACAAACTCGATTAATTCTTTGACTGCAGGATCTTCGAGTATTTCAGTTTCTCGATCAACTTCTTTGTCCGTCAGATTTGGTTCTTCATTTAGTTTAGTTACTGTACCTTGAATTACAGTTGGAGTAACCGTCGATGCTGGTGGGTTATTTAGCTTTTGAGGGGTATCTGACTGAATATTTTGCTGGCTACCATTTTGGTATTGCACTGACGATGGCGATTCCTGAACATCGATTAACTGAGATTCTGATTCAATTTTCGATAATAGACTTTCTTTAAATTGGGCTAAGTCTTCATAGGAAGAACGCACCCCATCGATTTCTTTGTGGCGTTTGACTTGACGATATTGTTCTAGTAATGATTTTATTTCTAGTTCTTCATTCTCGATCGCGTTTAAAATTCTGGCTTTTTCTTCACTAGTTTCGGCATCAATCGCATTTAATTCTGATTGATAATCACTTAAAATAAGCCTTAGCTGGTTAGTTTTTTGCTCCGTGTAATCTGACATAATTAAATAATTTCTATGGGGATATTCTAATACAAAATAAAATTAAGTTAAATTGATCTTAGAATAAGTACGAATAACTATTATTTGAGTAATTCTACTTAAACTAAACTCAACATTTAGTATACAATTTTGCGGTTACTTATTCCTCATTCCTCATTCCTCATTCCTCATTCCTCATTACTGATTACTGATTACTGATTATTAGTTACTTAAGCCCTTTTAGCCGAAAAAAAAGCCTTATTTGAGCTATGTATTAAATAGCTAATAATCTAAATTACTAAAATATGAGATAAAATTCTCAAAAGTCAGAGCAGAGATAGGAATAAATTTAGATGGTATTGGCAACCGAGAATATAGCTCCAGCAAAATTAAAACAGGCGATCGCTCTTTCTCAGCAGCACTTGCTGTCTATTCAAGATCCAAATGGTTATTGGTGGGCAGAATTAGAATCTAACGTCACCATCACTGCAGAGGTAGTCTTACTACACAAAATCTGGGGAAGCGATACTACTAGACCCTTAGCCAAGGCTGAAGCTTATCTACGCAGTCAGCAGCGCAAACACGGCGGTTGGGAATTATATTATGGTGATGGTGGCGAGCTTTCTACTTCTGTTGAAGCTTATATGGCATTACGCTTATTAGGCGTAGCCCCATCAGATCCAGCCTTACTTAAAGCCCAAAAATTTATTTGGCAACAGGGGGGCATCAGCCAAACCCGCATCTTTACTAAAATGCACCTGGCTTTAATTGGCTGTTATAGCTGGCAAGGTTTACCTTCTATTCCGCCCTGGATTATGCTGTTGCCAGAATCATCTCCCTTTACTATCTACGAAATGTCTAGCTGGGCTAGAGGCAGCACTGTTCCTTTACTAATTGTCTTTGATCGCAAACCTGTATTTGAGCTTGACAATTCGATTAATCTTGATGAGCTATATGTAGAAGGAATCGATAATGTTCGCTATGAATTACCCCGCAGCAACGACTGGACAGATATTTTTATCGCTTTAGATAGCGCTTTCAAATTTGCTGAAAATCTAGATTTAGTACCCCTGCGCCAAGAAGGTTTAGCTGCTGCGGAAAAATGGGTGCTAGAAAGACAAGAAGCGACAGGAGACTGGGGTGGTATTATTCCCGCTATGCTCAATTCATTATTATGTTTGCGTAGTCTCAATTACGACATCAACGACCCGATTGTGCAGCGGGGTTTAACGGCGGTGGATAACTTTGCGATCGAGACGGAGGATAGCTATCGTATTCAGCCTTGTATTTCTCCAGTATGGGATACTGCCTGGTGTTTGCGGGCTTTAGTCGAGTCGGGTATTCCCGCAGACGATCCTGCTATTACCAAGGCTGGACAATGGTTGCTCGATCAGCAGATTCTCGACTATGGAGATTGGGCGGTTAAAAATGCCCATGCTACTCCTGGGGGATGGGCATTTGAATTTGATAATCGTTTTTATCCTGATTTAGACGACTCGGCAGTAGTAGTAATGGGGCTATCCCAGACTAAACTAACAGACGAACCTAACAAACAACAAGCGATCGATCGCTGTGTAAACTGGATGGCATCCATGCAATGTCGTTCGGGGGGATGGGCAGCCTTTGATGTTGATAATGACCAAGATTGGATTAACTCAATTCCCTATGGCGATCTCAAGGCAATGATTGACCCCAATACCGCTGATGTGACTGCCAGAGTGCTAGAAATGTTGGGGGAATGCACTCTGGCAATGAACGATCAACAAGTCCAAAAAGCGATCGCCTACCTGATTAACGAACAAGAAGCAGATGGTAGTTGGTTTGGTCGTTGGGGAGTAAACTATATCTACGGTACTAGTGGGGTACTTTCTGCCCTCAGTCTAATTGCCCCTAGTCTTTGTCAATCAGAAATCCAACAGGGTGCAGCCTGGTTGGTTAGTTGCCAAAATCCCGACGGTGGTTGGGGCGAAACCTGCGCTAGCTATAACGATACCAGACTCAAAGGAATTGGAGTTAGTACCGCTTCTCAAACAGCTTGGGCGATTATTGGTATGATTGCAGCCATCGAATCAACTCAATTCTCAGGACAATCGGTTGTCACTCAAGGAATAGAATATTTATTGTCAACTCAAAAAAATGATGGCACATGGGATGAAGACTATTTTACGGGGACGGGTTTTCCCTGTCATTTCTATCTCAAATATCACCTCTATCAACAATACTTTCCCCTTCAAGCCCTAGCCAGATATCAAAATCTAATTAATACGTCATACATCAACCAACGCCGTTAATAACTAATGACTGATATTTATCAGCAAATCTGGAATAGCGATCGCCATAAATTTTTAGTTAGTCATCGAGATCGCCAGGGAGAATGGTTAGATCCCAAGGCAGAAATTTTAATAGATGAACAGGTAGCAGCTTTTGGTAGAAGAGATTTAGACTTGGCGAAATCGCCACTTTTTGCTTTAGTTGATGAAACTAAATTCCAAACTATTCCTAGCTATATTAGCTTTATTCGACTGCTAGATAACTATCGTTTTGATAACCAGCAAGCGGAAATAGTTACCAGACTAGAAAAAGTCGAAATAGAGCGATTTGTTCGAGATATCTGCCAAACTAAACCGATTCAATTAGCGAAGGCTTATATTAATCGAGAATTAAAGTTCGAGTTAACTACCACAGAGTTTGAGCAGCAATTAACTAGTATCTGGTTTGATTTATATACCAATTACTTTGGTGATGTTGCGGTTAAAGATGCTTCGGCTTTTGAACATATTTTTGTTGGAGAAGGAAAATATAATCTCAATGGAAACTCTCAAGATTTTATCTCAGGCTATCATTCTTGGATTAAGTTTTATCTAGATGAAAAAAATCAACAAGTCAATTATTTGGGTCATAATTATGAACTTCAAGGGGATATAGGGGTAGACAATCCATACATTGTTAGCCTACAAATGTTGTTCGAGACTCAAAAATTAGCCAAGGCGCGATCGCTATTTAAGAAAAAAGGTTGTTTTTTTGTGGGTACCAGTCCCGAATGCGATCTAGCTATGGGAACAGTTGCTTATTACGAACATCGAGCTAACTACAAATTTATTCAAGAAAAAAGACGTATTACAATCAATGGTGCAGTTTACGATCTTGTCTTATATCGCAATCTAAATCAAGATGGTAGTCGAGGCGATTATATTCGCTCTTTTTATCCGATATATTTGGGTCAGAATTTATAATTCACTATTAAATTGTTCTCTAAATATAAAATACCGCTTAGTTTTTCTCGATTTAACAAAGGGATACAGAGAATTGATTTAGGTTGAGTGGCAACGATATAAGGAGCGTGGATCAACTGGGCGTTGGTGAATCAAAGTATAATTTTCCAAAATGCGATCGCTAACAAAATAGTTAATCATTAGATTTCCATTTTCCCTAATAATTAGATAGCAACTATTCTCACTCAAAAATATTTCTGTCATGTCTTCTGAAATTTCAATTATTATTCCTACTTTGAATGAAGAAGACGTATTAGCAAAGACTTTACATAATCTAACTCTTCTAAATCCTTCTCCCAAAAAGATTTTGCTCGTAGATGGAGGCAGTCAAGACAATACTTTGAAAATTGCGCGGCAAGCGGGGGTTTCGGTGCTGGTTTGCGATCAAGCAAGTCGTTCAAGACAAATGAATTTAGGAGCGAAGGCAGCAAAAGGCGAACTTCTTTGTTTTCTCCATGCTGATACATTAGTACCCAACAACCTAACTACGATTATTGAGCAGGTTTTAGCCGATCCTACTATTGCTGGGGGCGGTTTTATTTCTATCATGACTAGCTCGATGCAAACTCGTTGGGGTGTCTCTCTCCATAATTATTTAAAAACTTACTACGCACCATTAATCTTTCGACCTCATTTATTTTTTAGAGGGTTGCGAATCTTATTTGGGGATCAGGTGATTTTTTGCCGTCGCAGCGATTTTTGGCATTGTGGCGGTTTTGACATCGAGTTACCGATTATGGAAGATGCAGACCTGTGTATTAAATTATGTAAATACGGTAAAATTCATTTAGTAAATCGCATTGTGCAATCTAGCGATCGCCGAGTTGCCAAATGGGGTTGGTTCAAAGCGAATGCTATTTATCTTTATATTGGGTTTTTGTGGGGAATCGGAATCTCTGCCGACTATCTCCAACAATTTTATGAAGATGTAAGGTGAAATAGTGCTTTTTTACAAAAGAGTAAGTTGGCAAATAATTAAACTGTTGATTCGGCTTCAATTTTCAGAAATACAGCAATTGTGCCCAAAAGATTTGGAAGTTTGGTTGCAAAATGATGGTATATCTCAACCGCTACTTTTGGATGCAAGAACCAGGGAAGAATATGAAGTCAGCCATCTAAAAGGCGCACAATTAGCCAGAGGCGGTTTTGAGAATTTCATTAAACAGAGTAAAAACAATTTTTCTACTCCAATAGTTGTTTATTGTTCTGTCGGCTATCGCTCCTGCCAAATCGCCAGAAAGCTTCAATCTATGGGATATCAAAAAGTTTTTAATTTAAATGGTTCGATTTTCCAATGGGTCAACGAAAATCGTCTAGTTTATCGAAATAATCGACCAGTTAATACAGTTCATCCTTATCAAAAATTTTGGCAATACTTACTATTGAATGAAAATATTCAAGTCAATCTTTAAGGAAAGGTATATTTAGAAGTAGATAAATTTTCCCCTCAAGTAAAACTTGTCATCTTTGTCTCAATCAAGTTGGAAGTTTTTAACTCAAAACCCTATAATCAAGCTCATGGTTAATTCGATTAAGAAAATTAATAGCACAGAGGAATTAGACGTTTCCTGCTGGGTTAAAACTCGTAACTCTCTGGCTGGCAAATCAACTTTTCTGTTATGGACTGGTTCTGTTTACGCTTTTGTTCCTAATGAAAAGAAAAAACACCTGTTTAAAATTGTAGGTATGAGTGTTAGTCGCTGCCTACAAAATGAAGATAATAGTTGGGATTTTACTTCTCGTGAATTGACCTACTATCTCGATCTGCAGACAGAGGAGATAGTTCATCAATGGCATAATCCTTGGACAAGGGAAACAGTTCCCGTTGTTCATGTTGCCAATCATCAAGTTCAAGGTTTATTTAAAGGCAATTTCCCTGCTCAGGTTAATGGTGAAACTACGACCTTTGTCTTCGATCTATTTAGTGACTATCCTAATCCTTTAGGGGGAGATGCAAGATTTATTGAGTATAGTCCTCAGGCTACTTATCAAGCGACGGAATTATTTAAGCTAACTGTACCTACCGCAGAACTCCACGATCGCCATATTTCTGAAGTATCACAAGTGATTCTCAGTTGGGATCGGATTGGTCCTTGGCTACCCTGGATGAAAATGGGTAATAAGCCTGGACAGCTAATTTATAGCGCCCATGGTTGCAAAATAAATGGCTTTAACGAATTACCCTTGTGGCTGCAAGCAGAAATTAATGATCGCCTTCCACTATATAAAGATGCTGCCCCGAAAAAACTAGACGCAGAAAATCTTACTTCTTGGAAATATTTTAAGCAACACTTTGACGATTATTTAGCTGGGGCAAGATTTCCTCTACCAACTTCCTAAAGATGCCCTTGATTTAATCGTCAGGAAGTTCCTAAAGCTTTATCCCACTCTAACTGATGTGCTAAACCATATTTGACAAAATCTTCTGGTTTGGCGCGATCGTTTTTGCCAAATACCCCCAAACTATAGGGATTTTCTTGCATCCTGCTGGTAACTAACTCCCTTTCAAATTTGATGACTTCTTCTCTTGGTCGATCGGGTTTAAAAAAGTCAACAATCAAGACAGTGCGATCAAAGTCAGTATAGTTATGGGGACAATGGGGATAACTATGATCGAGAATCATAAATTCTCCCTCGTGCCAATACAGCTTATCGTGACAGATTTTCATAGCCACATCTCCGTTGGGCACAATTAATCCTAAATAGCCTCGATTCATGTGGGGATTATAGTTAACGTGGAGCTTAATGTCTAAACCTGGATGAAATGTACCAAAATATACGTTCCTAATTAGATGATCATTGCTTTGGTTCACTTTGGCGATCGCTTTGCCCAAAGTCGGGAAATATTTGGCTCGTAATGCCAGTACTTCTGCAATTGTGCGATCGGTATCGCGATCGCGATAAGTTATTTGATACTCTTGAATATATTCTTCAATGAATTTGCCCTGGAATAAGACTCCGAAGGCACTATATTTCTTGACACCTTTGGTTTTAATTGTTTTAGTTTTCGGTCCCATAACATTATCTGCTAGGTCTAGTTCTGATGGAGATGCCTGTCCCATGAAGCAGCTAAACTCATCTCGAATTTCTTGCCAGCAATTTTGAAAGCTCTTGAGAAAAGAAAATTGTTGAGGGTCTAGATTATATTCAGTATAGGTTTCCATCGTCTTTCCCCCAAAAGTACTAGTTAAAGCATGAACAACATTTTGATTTACATCATAACTAACGTCTAGTTACTTCTTCATCTCAAGACAGCTTTAGTAGTAAATGCTTGGATTCAAGCTAAATTTAAAACAGAGCTAGTAAAAGAGGTTATTGTGCCTGAAACTCCTGTTCTGGATAAAATAATCAAAAACGTCCGTGTGGTTCGTCCTAATCAGCAATCTATGGAAACCCTCGATCTGGGTATTAAGGATGGTAAATTTGCCCAAATTGCTCCAGAAATAAACAGTGATCGCGCAATAGAAGTTTTTGATGCTCAGGATCGACTAGGATTTCCAGGTTTGATTGATGCACATATGCACATTGGTATTTATCAACCCCTAGACCAAGATGCTGTCACTGAAAGTAAGGCAGCAGCAATGGGAGGAGTGACTACCAGCCTCAATTATATTCGTACAGGTCAGTATTACCTGAATAAGGGCGGCTCTTATCAAGATTTTTTTCCAGAGGTACTAGCACTATCAGAAGGCAATTTTTACGTTGATTACGGCTATCATATCGCGCCGATCGCCTCTGGACATATTGAAGAGATGCAGTATCTTTTCGAGGAACAGGGGGTAACGTCATTTAAAATCTTTATGTTTTACGGTGGTTACGGGTTACATGGTCTATCCGACCAACAAAATCTGTTTCTGATGATTAATAAAGAAGAACGATATGACTTTGCCCATTTTGAATTTATTATGCGCGGTCTGACCCAACTAAGGGAACGTCATCCTGAAGCCAGTGATTATTTGAGTCTTAGTCTACATTGCGAAGTTGCGGAGATCCTCAATGCCTATACCAAAATTGTCCAGGGCGATGATAGTTTAACTGGTCTAAAAGCCTACAGTGCCGCCCGTCCGCCCCATTCCGAAGGACTAGCAATTTGTATCGCTTCCTATCTTGCCCACGAAACCAACTGTGTCAATATTAATTTGCTACATTTAAGTTCTCGTAAAGCAGTCGAAGCCGCTTTAACCATGCAAGCAGCATTTCCTCACATTAATTTCAAGCGTGAAGTAACGGTGGGACATCTAATGCTGGATGTCGATGCACCCACTGGTAAATGGGCAAAGGTCAATCCACCTATTCGCCCTCGCGAGGATGTGGAATATTTATGGGAACAGGTTTTAAACCGCCAGATTGATTGGATTGTTAGCGATCATGCCTGTTGTTCTGCTGCCAAGAAAGCCAGTCTCAAAGATCCTGATAATATTTGGTTGGCAAAATCGGGTTTTGGGGGGACAGAATATTTACTCTCTAGCATCTTTAGTGAAGGTAGCAAACGAGGGATGTCCTCTAACCATATGGCTGAGTTACTGTGTTGGAATCCTGCCCAGCGTTTCGGCTTGCGAAACAAAGGAGATATTGCGGTGGGTTACGATGCTGACCTAGTTCTGCTCAACCCCCATGAGACTTTTGTCGTTCGTGCTGCTGAATCAGAATCTCAACAAGGTTACACACCCTTTGAGGGGATGGAGTTAACTGGAAGAGTTAAAAGTACATTCTTGCGGGGTAATCTGATTTACGATCGAGGAAAAGTTATTGGTTCTCCTTGTGGGAAGTATTTGAAACGACCTTATGGAAAAGCTTAACCGAAGACAAATATTAAATAAAAAGCGCTAAGCGATCCACCTTGGTTTCCTTTAGCCAGTGCGATCGGCTTTGGTTTGGTTGCTTCTCCCTTGATTACTTTGTTAGTTATTCCTTGTTTGTATCTGCTATGGAGACAAGTTTTTTTCACTTTTGGGAAATGCAAGAGAAACTCACAGTAAAAGGAAACTGATATTAGCTATGGGAAGAGCTAAACAAAGACATTGGTTTCAATCACAATGGAGAAGTTTGTTTAATGAACCTAATTGGTCACGTAGAGCATTACTTGCTGGTATAAGTTGTCTGCCACAAGATGCCAGGAAACATTTATATCGCTCTGTAGAACCTCGTTTAGATGAATTAGAAAAAGCTGTAGTGTGTTGGGCAAAGAATAATCCCTTTGCTACATAAAGCTTATGATAGCTAAAACTTCTTTACATTTGTAATTTTCAATTTGGCGATCGCATTAATACAAAAAGAAGAGAGATGGGCGATCACATTGATATCATATTATATCAATCATTTGTTATCTTAAGTACAGATATATGTACTTAGTGATATGCTAGCCAAACAGACAAACTATACTAATCTGCGCCAGAATTTAGCTTCAATATTAGATGAAGCGATCGCAGATCGAAGTGTCACCATTGTTACTCGACAAGGTAAAGAAGACGTGGCAATCTTAGCTGCTGATGAACTTTCCAATATCTTAGAAACCTTACATTTATTAAGATCTCCTGCCAATGCTCAAAAACTTATGGCAGCTATGGAAAGGGCAGATGCGATCAAAAATGAACCAGAGACAAAATCAGAAAGCCTAGCCGAACTTTGTCAGGAGTTAGGTTTTGAGCGATAGAATTGTTGTTTTTGATTCTCAGTTTCGGGATGATTTACGTTGGTGGGCAAAAAAAGATCGTAAGATATGCGATAGAGTTTTGGATTTGGTTGAGGCAACAATAGCAGATCCGATGAAAGGGATTGGTAAACCTGAGAAACTAAAATATCTTCCTGGATCTCGTTGGTCGAGAAGAATTACCCAGGAGCATCGACTTGTATATCAAATCGGTAATGACAAGCTAATTTTTTTACAGTGTCGTTATCATTACTAGTTGGTTAATTTAGCGATTACGTGACCTGTAGCCGACTGATCGCATTAAAGGATGAAAAATAGTCTGTTTTGACTTTTAAAACTAAGAACTTCGCTTCTAGTTTATTGCCCAATCAAAGTCCAAAAATAGCCATCAGGAGAAATAAAGGAAAAACTCTCTTCTCCAAACTCGTTAGGGATTATTTCCGTAACTTGTGATGCCTTACTATTTTTAACCCGATCGCAATATTCTTCGATTCCCAATACACGATAGGTGTAAAGAGACATCCCCAAAGCTCCTGGTTGCGCTTGGGCAAAGTGACTTTCTAGCTTCATTTCCTCAGGAAAGCGAATGATATACATCCTGCCAGATCGCGCTAGTTTCCAGTCGGTCGCAGACGATCGCGGATCGTCAAAAGAAGTTACCCAAAATCTTTCCCCTGGTTGCAGGTCAAAAATCGGTCTTCCACCTGGGGCATTTTCGTAGGTACTTTCTACATCATCTTGGGTACGGAGTAGTCCTAGAACTTCTTCGTAAAACCGTAGACTTTCTTTGCTATCATCTTGAACCACCATGCCCATATGGGTAACTTGGCTGGTTTGAAAAGTAGCATTCGGGTCAATCGCACCGTAATTAGCAACAGTGTAATTAAAGCGTTGAAAGAAAACCTGTCGCGTTAAGGGTTGTAATAGCATCATTTCCCTTACTCCCACCAGAGTATCAATAAAGGGACGACCCTTCTCTGTTTGATAGATGACAGTCCATTGCGGGTTGATATACTCGATCGGTAAACCATCTTTTTCTGCTTTCTCTGCATGGTTGAGAATATTCAACACATCAGAGGTTAGAGTAGTCGCCCAACGATTGCCCTTAACCTTCATTGGTGTTAACTGTAACCCTTCATTAGTAGGCTTTTCCCAGACCATCAGGCGAATCAAACCGTGGTCTGCATTCTGGTGATCGAGCCTGAGTGAGTGTAAAGCAGAATTTACTCCATATAAATCTTGTGCTACTGAGGCGGATAATTCTCCCTCCTGTCCAATTCGATAACCGAATTGCGACCAATATTGAATCATCGGTTTAGGATCGCTCACGCCAATACAGACTTCGTAGATACCTTCTATCTGGTTAGTATCGATTTGATTCATCGCGATCGCCTATCTTAAAGGAGTAAAATTATTTATCAGTCTAGTGTAATCGGGCAATCTTCCCCTAGCCAAACTATAAAAGGTTCTATAATTCCAGCATTGAGATGCAGCTTTAAATAATGGATTTTGACCAAGATTTTGAATATAGCACCCTAGTTTTTTATCGAGAGAATCACGGCAAACAAATTTACTATAGTTGGTCGGGGGATATCTGGTGGACAGAAGCACCAGACAAGGCGAAAAAGAAACTATGCTCGATTATCGGCATGAATGCCACAAAAGTACTGCTCAAACACGATGCTGAGTATGGTGAAGTGGGCTATCGACTCAATCGAGAGATCGGGTTATTTTGTGATCCAGAGACTCAGGAAATCTTGCACTATTGGAAACCCAGTAAGGATAGTCCAGAGTTTCCCGTAGTGCATATTGCCAACCGTATGGTGCAGGGATCATTACGAGAAAGAAAGATCGTTATTCCTAAAGGACAGGGTTACCTTACTAAAGTCAATGAAATCCCTCTAGAATATCCCCACCCCTTAGCAAAAGATAGTAAATACAAGGACTATTGCCCTGGTGACACATTTAAGGGCGTTGAGTATTTCACCTCTAGTTTTTCTCGACCAGGATTTAAAGGTGCACCGCCAGCTACTTGGGCAAGGGATTGTCCCTGGATGCCCTGGATGAAGTTGGGTTACGGACATCGGGCTAGGTTAAGATATGAGACTACTATCGCCAGGGTTGAGTCTTTCGAGGAGTTAGATCCCAAGTTAGTCAAGTTAGTTAGGGAAAAATTACCCATCTATGAATTTACTCCCGATGAATGTGATGAACCAAATATGACCAGTATTCTATATTTTAAAAAGCATTTTGATGCTTATTTGCAAGGAGAGAGTTTTCCCATCGAAGAAACTGAGTAAATCATCAAATTAAATTTGATTTTTTATCCTTATTTTCTAATTCTTCAATTGCGCGATCGCAATCTTTTACATTTTTATCTAATCTCATTCCTAGATATAGTTTTCTGGCATTCTCATAGGCTGATTTTGCCTCTGACTTTTGCTGTAATTTCTTCTGAGTATCACCTAAATTAAACCAAGTACTCGCTTCACTCTTTTTAGTGCCGATCTGTTGAAAAATAGCTAAAGACTTTTGATAGTAATCAATTGCACATTGATATTTTCCGAGGAAATTGTAAGCATTGCCTAAATTCATTAAGGATAAACCTTCCCCATAGCGATCGCCGATTTCTTGTTGGATCTCTAAAGACTTTTGAAAATAATTAATAGCCTGTTGATATTTTCCCAGGAAATTGCAAGTATTTCCTAAATTATTTAAAGATGAACCTTCTCCATAGCGATCGCCGATTTTTTGTTGGATCTCTAAAGACTTTTGATAGAAATCAATAGCCCTTTGATATTCTCCCAGGCAATTGTAAGCATTGCCTAAATTATTTAAAGATGAACCTTCCCCATAATGATCGCCGATTTCTTGTTGAATTTTTAAAGACCTTTGCAAATAATCAATAGCCCTTTGATATTCTCCCAGGTAATTGTAAGCATTTCCTAAATTCATTAAGGATAAACCTTCTCTATTGCGATCGCCGATTTCTTGTTGGATCTCTAAAGACTTTTGATGAAAACCAATAGCCTGTTCATATTCTCCCAGGGAATTGTAAACATTCCCTAAATTTAATAAGGATAAACCTTCTCTATTGCGATCGCCGATTTTTTGTTGGATCTCTAAAGACTTTTGATGGAAACCAATAGCCTGTTCATATTTTCCCAGGGAATAGTAAGCAGTACCTAAATTATTTAAAGAATCTACAAATACGAAAAGTTCCTCTGATTTTAAATTTTTCCCCCATCTTAGTATTAACTTTTCGTATATTTCTATTAAAATTGAATGATAACCCCGTAGATCGAGAAAAATAATACAATTATCGAGAAATTTCTTAGCCAGAATAAACTGGTTTAATTCACAATGATGATTGATAATTTCTAAATACTCCCTAACATCTTCTAATACTTGCCAAGATTCCGAATTTTTTAAATTAGTCCTATAGTATTCAATAGCATTAATATGAGCATTCGTTAAATTATTTTCTTGCTGTAAGATAAATTTCTGAACTAAAGAATCAAACTTATAATTAATAGCTTCAGTTTTAATTAATAAAGAGCGATTGCATAATTCCTGAAGCTTTTTATTAATCACTAAGGGTTTAACTTCTTCCTTCAGCCACATATACTGTGCTGCTTCCCGATTAAAAGGTAACCGATACACGCTTAAATTAATCAGGAATTCAGTTTGTTCTAAACTTAATCTGCCTAAATGCTGTTGCACAATCCAAGATAAACGAGCATCTTGTTTATCACGGTGCGATCCTGATGCTTTTTGGTAAGCTAGCTCAAATTGTTCTAACTCTAATTCCTCAATTTGATTAAACTGACTATTACAATCCTCAATTAAAAATCCTGCTACCAAACTTATAGTCAAGGGATGCCCGTGGATGTATTGAACAAACTTCTTGATTTCCTCGTCTTTGCCAATAATGCCAAATTTATTAAACAACTCTATCCCTTCAGGAATTTTCATTCCTTCCAAAGAATGCCAAGATTGTAAACCTTTAAATAACTGGGGTTTATCTTGAGTCGTTATAAAAAGAGTGCTGGTTGTGCCATGTTGCCACCAACGACTAAAAAATTGCTGATAATATTCGTCTTGTAAGTTTCTCTGTTTATCCAGCAGTGTTTCTAAATTATCCACTACCAACAGACAACGACGCTGACTAAGAAGAGTAAGTAAATTATTAATCAACTCCGTAATATCAATTGGGAGAGCAACCTTACCTCCCAAGGCAATAATTACCTTTTCTGCAAATACTGTAAAGTCAGGTTTGAGGCTAACATCTGCCCAAAATTTATCTGCAAAGTTGGTATGGTGATAAAAATAGCTAGCTATGATAGATTTCCCTGTACCTCCCAACCCCTGTATGCCAACAGTGTTGATTTTAGAATCGTTCAACCAAGATCGAATAGCGTTAACCTCTTCTTGTCTTTCAACCCAATTATCAAGCTTTGGGGGAGTAGTAATCAGATTAGTAGAAGTAGTAACTTTTGGACTGTCAAACTTTGGAGGATATTCGGTTGTAAAAATTACTTTTTTTCGTGAATATGTTTACCTCCAAAAAACTGCTGATTTCCCTCCGCTTTCCCTATTACATTCTCGGCTTCAAAATCTTTAATTTCAATATGATCTCCACCAGTCTTAGCTATTTCTTGCCCTAACTTGCTTATTGCTTCAGCAAATGTCCGATCTTTCTGCATTTCCACCTGTAGAAAAGGCTCTAAGGGTTGCAAATTCTCTGGAAGGGGATTTTGTTCCAATTCAACTATTTCTCCTTCAATAGTCGGCTGATTTTGCACCAAGCGATTTCTGATCTTCTGCCACAAAAGCTTCGCCCCTTCACTCGCAGCATCCCCGACAATGCCACCTAAAGCCATATCCAGTAGACTACCAGCAGCTAATAATTCAAAACTCATGTTTGGTTTATTCAGATAGTATTTTAGACAGTTAATTCAATAGTAGTGAAATCGCTGGAAAAATTGTGGTTAAGCGAAGATTATTTTTTTGTCAGCTACGAGCAACAGGGTTGAGTACAAATAATCATCTCAAAGATCGCCTTTATAAGTAGATGACCAACCAAACATCATGCGTAACTTTTGAGCTGGGTTAAATTTAAAAGCGACAGAATCACGATGCTGTTTGACGTAAAAAGTACCAAAGTTGCGGATGGTGACACTTTCTCGATCCTTTAAAGATTGATAGATTTCTTCTAAGGTAGCATCGATAATTTCTTCAACAGCTTTTTGTTTACCATCTACTTTTTGAGCAACTCTTTTAACTAGATCTTTTTTGCTGATAGACATCTTCTTAAACTAAAATTTTGTTGATAAATATTGTTTCTCAAGTTTATTTATTTTCACCTTGCGATCTAGCTTGCTCGAAGAAACTACAGAATTCAAGATTGTTGAATCAGCATCAATTCAAGACTCAAAGAACTGTAGATTAACTCCATTAGGAGCTTCAACCACGATCGCTCTAACTCTTTTCTGGTCATAGTTAGATATTTCAACTGGTTCGGATAACATCTTGATGTTGTTAGCTTGTAACTTTTGAATTAAAGCTGATAGGTTATCCACAGCAAAAGCGATCGCAAATAAGCCAAGATAGGGAGGTTTGGCTACATCAGCTAGGGACTTCCCCTTAACTGAACACTGAATAAATTCCAATGCCGCATTATTACTCCCCGTTTGATTAACAAACGCCATTCTTGATTCTGTACCTTCTGGTAAATTGAGAATATTATCAATCATGCCTGTTGGTAATACCTGGTCGAAAACAATGTTTAGTCCCAGAATATCAACATAGAACTTAGTCACCTCTTCGATATTTTCTACCACTTGAGAAGTATCGAGCATAATACTAAAATCACCTTCAAATTCTGGTATTGGTTCGCTTACCCGTTCGATTAAGGCAATTGCTGTTTCATTCGGGGCGACCATAATCGCTTCCTTGACAGTAACAGGAACCCAACTAGGAGTGTAGGTAATTGGAAGACAGATAAATTGATAGCCTTTTTGTTTCAAGTTTTCATAGGCAGCATCAACGTTTTTAGCTCGCAGGGCGATGGTAAATAAACCGTAGTCCGTTGTATTGCCTCGAGAACGGATAAATCGCTCGGATTGGGGCTGAAATTTAATTAACTCTAGTAAAGTCGTCTGTTCGTTATTTTTGAGACAAACTGCTTTAGCTGTTGTTTCTGGTGGTAAGTTCCATAGTTGCTCGATAGTATTATTATCCAGGGAATATTCCCCAACTACAGTCATCTGGAAAATATCCCGATAGAATTTCACCGATTCATTTAGATCGCTTACGCTAATCAGAATTCGAGCAATTCCATTTTTAATCATCTTTTTAACCTCAATAGAAGAATTTTAGCGATACTAAATTTGGCAAAGGGCTTATGTCATAAGCCCCTACAAGCCATCAACCCCTACAAATTTCTGGTATTAAAATTTGACGATGACTTTGCCACAATTTTTGCCTCCTAATAAGTAATCTACCGCAGCAGGAATAGATTCAATCCCTTTAAACTCGGTAGCATCTACTGCAACTTTTATTTGACCTGAGTAGAAAAGATCGAACAAGCGATCGCGAGCTTCGGGGATATACTCTTGATACATCGGCATCAGAAACCCCCTAATGGATGCTGCTTTCCAAAACAGCTTATGGTAAATACGGGGTTGGGATATTGGCTCTAGATTCTTGCCATATTCAGAGATAAAGCCCACCACAACTAAACGTCCTCGCACTGCTAAATTATCGACACAGGTATCAAACATCTCCTTGCCAATGCATTCAAACACTAAATCTATGCCCTGGGGATATTCTTGCTTTAATACATCAGCGACATTTTCTGAGCGATAATTAATGATGCGATCGCATCCTAATTCTTGTAATAGCTTGAATTTTGCCTCTGAACCACAAGTCCCAATCACATGATTCCCTGCTAGTTTTGCCAATTGCACCGCAATATGACCTGTTCCCCCTCCTGCTGCTGTCACCATCACAGTTTCTTGACTGCTCATTGCTCCCACTTGCTCTAATGCCACTAAAGCCGATACTCCAGTAGGCATCAAACTTAAAACTTCTGGTGTTGCTTTAGGGATTTTATATGCCAAAGCAGCATCAATTGCCTGATATTCACGGTATCCTCCTCCCCGTTGAGTAGTTAAGACTGCATCCCCAACGGCAAAATCTGAAACTTTATTGCCGATCACTTCTACTATGCCCACAGCTTCAACCCCCAAATCAATTGGTGGTGTCTCGCTGAAATAGGATATTTTACCTTTACACAGCAAAGTATCAAAACCAGCATTTACTCCTGCATAATGGTTGTGAATCAAAATTTGATTGTCAGCAGGTTCGGGAATTTTATCCTCAACGATTTCAACAGCAGAATTAAAATCCTTGCTAAAATTCTTGGCAACTAATTTTTTATAAGTTCGGGAATTCATAAAATGGGCAATACTCGTGAAGTTATTATTCCTCAAGGGATGGAAATCCTCTACGAAAAGTATCATTACTGTCCTGGGATTAAGGTAGGCAATACTTTATATATATCAGGACAGGTAGGACGGGATGAAAATTTACAGGTAGTAGAGGATACAGAAGCCCAATTTGTCCAGGCATTTGAGAATGTAAATAAGATACTAACGGCAGCAGGAGCAAGTTTTGATGATGTGGTCGAGATGATTACTTACCACGTTACGGGGGCAAATATTGCTACTGACTCAGAACCCCAACAGTTAACTATTCCCCATCTGCCACTGTTTATCCAAGTAAAAGACCGTTATTTTACTAACAAATATCCGACTTGGACTGGTGTAGGGGTGACTGGTTTATCTACCGCTGGATTAATTGTTGAAATTAAATGTACAGCAGTTCTAGATAGCTAAAATCAACTCAAGAATTATTTAAGAACTCCAGTACTATCTGAGAAATTTCTTTAGGTAATTGATTTATCATACAAATGGTTCCAGCCTCTAGTTCTACTTCTTGAGCATGGGGAATTGCTTGAGCCACAAAACGACGGTTTTCCGCCATTGCCAAACCCAATCTTTCAAATTCCTGCACGTCATCCAAGCCCCATAAGATTAGAGTAGGACACTTAATCATGCTTAGACGCTCTTCTGCTTCTAGACAATATTCTTTTACTGCCCAAACAGCATACAGAGGATAATTAAAACATTTGAAGTCATCTAATACCCAACGATGATTTAATTCTGCTGAACCCACATATCGCGATCGCGCTTGCCACCTTTGCATCAGGTGTGAACCATCTTCTTGAATCTCAAAGCCTTTATTGAATAACTCACTCAGTTTATTTTTTCCTGCCTCACCAAACCCCGCAACGTTGCCCAAAATAACCTTCTCAACGCGATCGCTACAGGCTGCTGCTACTTCTGTTGCGACAAAAGCCCCTGTATGATTGCCTAAAATACTGGTCTTCTCAATTTCTAATTCGTCTAATAGGGCAATAACGGTATTAGCATAGTCGGAGATTGTATACATCCTCGGTGGCTTATCCGAATCACCAAAGCCCATAAAATCCATAGCTATAACTCGTCTTTGTTGAGCCAAAATGGGTATTAATTCGCGATATTCATCACTACTACGGGGGTTCATATGGAGTAATAATAGCGGCTCTCCCTCTCCACCGATACGATAGTGAATCTGTCCATCTTCTGTATCTAAAAAAGCTCTTTTAATCTGTTGTTTCATTGAACGTTTATCATCAATAATTTTCCTAAACCAAAGCTGCTGACTGAGTAGGCAGTTGTGGTTGCTGAGGCAAGTTGAGAATCTCCCGCGTCTGAGCTGGCGTTGCTACTTCGCGATCGAGAGCATATGCCATCTTCGCAACCATTTCTACCAATTCGCCGTTGTGTGGCTTCCCGAAGCGAGAATAGTGATAATCGCCCAGCCCAATTCCAACGTGTCCGCCAAGTGTAATAGCCCAAGCTGCCACCCTCATCACGTCTCCATTCCAGCATAGTGCAAGCCACTGGTTATCATTAGGAACTTCAGCTATGAAAGCTTGTAATCCAGATATAGTTGGTGCAGCACCTGCTGGCATTACTTCCCCAGTAAAAACAAATTCCCACAATGTATTTTTTGGCAAGAGTCCCATTTCTTGGAAACAACGGGCTGTTCGCATCTGACCTACATCCCAACAGACAGAACTGACATGGACATCGTATTTCTGAAATACTTCCAGCACTGCCATAAGATTGGCGCGAGTATTAACGTAAACTTGATCGTAAGTAACAAATTGCTTCTCTTGTGGATTCCAAAAATCCACGTTAAGAGAGCCAAAATCTACGGGTGCCAGATCCACTCGCAACACAGGATTATCGTTTACTGCCAAAATGTGTCGGACGCGATCTTCTATCTGATTTTGCGTGATATAACCAAGAGTGGGATGGATTAACATATCTGTTTGTTCGCGAATGCCCTGTATGACTTCTAGATAAAGTTCAACATCATTACAAGGCTTTCCTGTTTTGGAATCTCGTCCATGCCAATGAAAAATTGATGCCCCTGCTTCCCAAGCGCGTACAGCTTCTCGAACAATTTCTTTTGGGCTATAAGGAAGTGCGGAATTGTCACTTCGATAGGCGATCTCGTTACAGCGACATTCAATAATAACTGGCAGTTCACTTTTCATTTTATTTGTCCTACTGATTGCAAAACTTTTTTTCGATTGTTACGGCATTTACGTTGTCTCTGTCAGAAAATCGTTAACGATTGTCGATATTGCTTCTGGCATTTGATTCATCATCCACAGAGTTCCATTGGCTAGTTCCACCTTCTGACTATGGGGAATTGCTTCACAGAGCCAAAGTTGATTTTCTGTTTTCGCTAAACCAGCTTTGATTAGTGGCTGCAAGGCTTTTTGCCCTGACAAAATTAAAGTCGGACATTTAATCGAGCAAAATTGTTCTTTAGCAGCTAGAAAGTAGTTTGTCGCTGCCATAGCAGGATAGATAGGAAAACCAAAACATTTCAAATCATCGATGACACAACGATGATTTAACTCTTGGTTATCAACAACATTCATCCGAGCCAACCATCTAGCCATGAGGTGAGAGCCATCTTCTTTAAGGTTAAATCCCGCAGCATATTTCTGAAGAATTTTCTCTTGCTCATCTTGGTCAAATCCAGGCACATTGCAGAGAATTAACTTATCAACTCGCTCTGGATAAGCTACTGCTATTGCTCCCGCGATATAACCCCCCGTAAGACTACCAAGTACACTACATTTTTTAATGCCCAATTCATCCCACAGGGCGATCGCATTTTTAGCATAGTCGGCAACTGAATATTCTCTAGGTGGTCGATCTGAATTACCTAACCCCATCAAATCCATCGCGATGACTTGTCTATTTTGAGCGAGAATGGGCATCAATTCCCGAAATTCATCACTACTGCGAGGAGCCATATGCAATAACAGCAGAGATTCTCCTTCTCCTGCAATACGATAGAGAATCTGACCATCCTCTGTATCTAAAAATGCTCTTTTAATAAGTTGGCTCATTGATTAGTCACTATTCCTGTTTCTTGGCTATAATTTTCGCTCTTCTTTAATTAAAGTTCTTTGATAAATTTGATTATCTTTAAACCAATGCCAGGTGCGGGCGCGATGGTTATTGCAGGGACTAAGATGAATCATTTCATAAATATAGGCATTGGCGATGTCTTTATAGCTAAAGTAGAGAATAACTAAAGAGTCATCTGCCTCCCACGCCTTGCCTTCAATACGTTCTGTATCAAACCAGAGGGCATTATCTCGATACATTCCTGGGAATTGATACTCTTCCTGTTTACCATCAGCCCACTTATACCGATTGGTTTGAAAGTAAGGATATTCTTTCCCTTCAGGGAACTCACAAGTTATATGGGATTGATTCTGGTCGAGGATCTTGCCCTGATTATCAACGGTTGTATAAGTACCAATCCAATCACCTTCATGTCGAACCAGAACGGGCATTTCGTCTTTGATCTTAGACATAGGACTTTCTTCTGACATTGCTAATCTCAAATTAAGCTTATGGCAAATATGCTAAATTTTCCGTTAAGTATGTTGGTTTTTTGCTAAATTATGAAAGAAACTTTTGCCTAATATTTGAAAGCTAAGATTATCTGATTAACTTGTTGTATTGCGCATTAAATTTCTTGACAGTTATAGCAGTAGAAGCAAAGGTTAGGACGATAAGATAACTATCTCACGCAACCCTAAAGCGATTGTTTCGGGAATGCCCAATAATAATCTCTCGCCTCTCGTCTACTGAGTGAGCTTCATCATCAAAAATAACTGCCAGCAAATTATCAAAGACAGTCTTGGCTTCTTCAAAACTGTACAGGTAAATCTAACCTCGTTCATTATCCCAATTAAAGTAACTCTTTAAGCAAGATAGATATAGATTGCAAGAATTATTTAGATCCAGCAACGCCAGAAAATTTTAACCCCTGAGTTTACTGGGAAGCTTGGAGAGATGCAGAAAGCGTGTCCATGTGCAACGATTTGTTATGTGTTCTTTCATATATTTGATGTTTTATCGCTTTAGCTAAACAATATGCCAAGTTACAAGGCACAGCATTACCAACCATTTTGTAACCAGCCATCAAATTACTGTAATAAAAAACATGGTCATCAGGAAAGGTTTGTATTCTTGCACACTCCCTAACACTTAACCTTCTATATAAATTTTCTTTCCCTTCAACAAAAATTCGTTTATTTTGCTCAATAAATTTCATTTTTGGGGCTTGCGGATGTATAGGAGCATGTCTTCCTCCAGCTTGAATTGTAAATGATGGTTCATCCCAACCCCTAACTCTATTTCTTGACATATAAATAGTTGAAAAACCACCAGTCATGTATTCATGATTAGGTATTGAACAATTATTACCATTTGTTTTTTGCTTTTCTTTTGCTGGTAATGCAGATTTCTGTATATCAAAAATTATATCCTTCAAGACAAATTTATGTTCCAATTGTTTTGGAAATACAAAACTAAAACATAAATCGTTTCTAATACCAATGAAGAATACTCGTTTTCTATCTTGTGGTACTCCATAATCAACAGCATTTAACAATGCAAAAGATAAACTATATCCACTCTCAACAAATAATTTTTTTATATTTTCTAATGCATCTGAATGCCTACCAGCGAGCATTCCAGAAACATTCTCAGCTAAAAAGAATTTTGGTCTTTTATCTCTTAAAATCCTAATGTATTCAAAAAAGAGTTGACCTCTTTTATCTTTTATTCCTCGCAATGCTCCAGCTTCACTCCAACTTTGGCACGGAGGCCCGCCAATTATGCCGTCACATTCGGGTATATCATCAGACGAAACGTTTCGAATAGATCGTCTATCTAAATTTGTATTTGGGAAGTTTTTTTCGAAAGTTTCCCAAATATCCTTATCATATTCATTTGCCCATATCGTATTAAAGCCTGCTGCCTCAAACCCTTTGTCAAGACCACCTGCACCCGAGAAGAGTGAAATTATTTTCATTATTTCACTCCCATCACTATAAGTTTTGCATCAAGCATCTGTGCTGGATTGTCGGGGTTCTTGATTTTTATATCTGAAACAAAAATATTACTACTATCAGCTATAAATTCCCGGTCGTTATTATCAAATGAATCAAACTTGTCTTTTCTTATGATGCAAGATAAATTGAGAGAATTTGTCTCATCTGCAATATAAATGTCTTGAAAAACTTTAATGGGATTGTAAATGTGCCACATCCCCCTAATACGCAAGTTTGTAATACCAAGGGGGTCTACTTTATTGACTCTTCCAAGTTCTTGTGTTTCAGAGAATTCAATATCTGAAATTTCAAGAACTCCATTTTTAATTTTTTCGCCAATTCTAGAATATATTTCTTTACTTGCGGCATAACAATCACCATAAACTAACCATAAATGGCTTAAGTTTTTGTCATTTGTTACACCAACAGCATAAATGATATCTTTTGTCCGCCAATTCTCACATGTTTTACATGCTTCGGTTATTCTTGAATCTGTTGAGTACAACTTATGTTTTGGGTAAGAACTATTAAGAGCAATTGCCGACCCCTTACTCTGTATCTTTTTAACCTCTATCGCATCTCCATTTTTCAAAATTATATCTGGGGGATTATTTTGATTTCCTAGGTAAGAAAATGTATCAGATATTTTTTGATTTCTAATTTGTATATCACTCTCATTTATTGTACCTGCGAAAGCATCTTGAATATATGCTTCAAGAGCTTCTCCTATATTATTTATTGTGTTTCTTCCAAAATAATTGTTTTTGAGTTCAACCACTGGATTTTGTGCAATATTTAAAATTGCTTTTAAAATATTTGACACTTGTAATTACTCCATCTCTTTACTGCGTTTGGTTGACTATCCTGACACATAATTATTAATTCAACTGCACCTATGCGCTCTAGTATCAACAATAATCGGTTTTTTACGGCATTTACGCAGTCTGATAACACTATAGTTGAAGTTTTATTATACTATTCCCAGATTCTCAAATTTTCTAAAAGCTGAAACTAAAAAGTTAATATCATCAAAATTCGTTCTGATATTGGCAATCCGTTTTGAGCTTCTTTGGTTCTGATATTTTGTAATTTGATTCCAATTTCCTCGTCTTTCATGGCTCGAAATCCTAGCTTTTTATAAAATGCTGCGTTCCAGGGAATGTCTCGAAAGGTCGATAAGGTAACACCAGTAAATCCGTAACTTTCGGCAAATTGAGTTATTGTTTCGATCAATCTAGTACCTAATCCTTTGCGCCCATGTTCTGGAGTTACGGATAATTCATGAAGGTGAATGCGATCGCCCATAACCATAACCACTGCAAACCCAACGGGATTATCGCGATCGTCAACAGCTACCCAAACGAGATCCTGTGCTTGTTGTTCCCGAAGTAAATCGATTGATAATGAATCTTGATCAACTTCAAGAGCAAACTTGGTATTTTCAAAGAGTTGTGATGCAGCTTCTTCAATGGCATTTAGTTGATATAACTCATTTTCTCGTGCCAGCCTGATTTGATAAGTTTCATTTAGAATCAACAATCCCAGATGCTTCCTGTCCGAGAATATGAGGTAGTCCTTGATGACCATAGCCGCGATAAGTTCCATAGGTTGTTTGGAGATCTGAGTTATTTAGTCCTGCTGCTTTTACCCTAATCCTGACCTCCCCTGAATTTGGTTTAGGAATTGCTACGTTATCTACCTGCACAGATGAAGGGTTGCCGTAAAGGTGAATTCTTAATGCTTTCATCAGAGGTTTTTATTTATCTTAATCCTCAAGTTTCTGCTTAATTAATTTAAAGGTTTAAATTCAAACCATTGATAGTCGATAAACTGAAAAATAACTGCAAGCAAAATTATCACAATAGCCGCACCAAGATGGAAGCAAACACCGATGGCATCGACTCATATAGAGCTTTGGCACTCCAGGTAACTTGCCATGCCGTTAATCATGTCAAAGCAAGAGCAGAAGCGCGATCGCTGATGGAGCAAGCAATCCAACGCCTAGATCTGCAAATCGCTGCCAGTCGGGCTTTTATTGGGTCTGATTGTCGTTTAGTATTACTGCCTGAATATTGGCTTACAGGCTTTCCGATGGGAGAGCCTATTGCTGTTTGGGCGGAAAAAGCTTGTTTAGAAATGGAAGATTCTTTATATGATGCCTTGGGTAGTATTGCTCAAAAACATGACATATTTTTAGCAGGGAATGCTTACGAACTAGATCCAAATTTTCCTCATCTTTACTTCCAAAACTGTTTTGTCTTCGATCCTACAGGAACTATGGTTTTACGCCATCGCCGACTCAATTCTATGTATACCCCCACACCCTACGATGTTTGGGATAAGTATCTAGATTGTTATGGTTTGGAGGGAGTTTTTCCCGTTGCCAAAACTGTGATCGGTAACTTGGCAGCGATCGCCTCTGACGAAATCCTGTTTCCCGAAATTGCGCGGTGTTTAACTATGCGGGGGGCAGAAATTTTACTTCATCCCACCTCAGAAGTCTCTGGGGATGCGCGATCGCCTAAAGAGGCGGCCAAAATTTCGCGGGCGGTAGAAAATATGGCTTATGTTGTTTCGGCAAATACGGCGGGAATTACTAATACGCCGATTCTTCAGGCTTCTGTTGATGGCGGTTCTAAGATTGTTGACTATCGAGGTCTTGTTTTAGCTGAAACAGGCTCAGGGGAAAGCATGGCAGCATATGCTGAGATTGACTTGGCTGCTTTAAGACGCGATCGCCGTCGTTCGGGAATTAAAAACGTACTATCTCGACACCGCCCGACACTATATGCCCAAAGTTATCAACAGCCACACTTTTCTCCTGCTAATACTATGTTAGAAGGAGAGGTTGAACGCCAACATTTTATTAAAACTCAGCAGGAAACTATCGATCGCTTAATTAAACTGGGAATTATATGAGGCTTAACTAAAAATAATTTAAAAATAGGGATTAAAGTAATGGGTGACAAAATTGAGGTTCGCAATCCCCGCACAGGAAAAATTGATTACTGGATTACTCCCCCAACAGGCGACCAATTAGCGGGCATTTGTACCCGTTTGCGTCAAGCACAAGTAGCTTGGCAAGAATCTGGTTTTAAAAAGCGTATTCAAGCAATGCAAAGCTGGAAACAAGCTTTACTGTCACACAAAGACGAGCTAACAGAAGCCATCGTTGCTGATACGGGCAGACTATCTGAGTCGAGACTTGAAGTTGATTCTTTTTTGTCTAGCATTGATCGCTGGTGTCGTTTAGCACCAGATTTATTACAAACCGAGTCGCCCACTACAGCAGTTCCTTTTATTCGTTTAGAACAGCAATTAGTTCCCTATCCCTTAGTTGGGGTAATTAGTCCCTGGAATTTTCCCCTGTTACTTTCGGCGATCGATACCATCCCTGCATTACTGGCAGGCTGTGCCGTCATAGTCAAACCTAGTGAAATTGCTCCTCGCTTTATGCAGCCATTAGTCAAAACTATTGCCTTAGTTCCTGAATTACGAGATATTTTGGCATATGTTCCAGGGGCAGGGGGTACAGGTTCGGCATTAATTGAATCCGTCGATTTAGTCTGCTTTACGGGCAGTGTCGCTACAGGTAAAAAAGTGGCAGAAGCTGCTGCCAAGCAATTTATTCCTGCTTTTCTCGAATTAGGAGGCAAAGATCCTGCTATTGTTTTAGCTTCGGCAGATCTAGAATTGGCAACTTCGGCTATTTTGTGGGGATCTGTAGTCAATGCAGGACAATCTTGCCTATCAATTGAGCGTATTTATGTAGCCGAATCTATTGGCGATCGCTTTGTTGAAAAACTGGTAGCCAAAGCCAAAAATCTGAAACTAGCTTATCCATCTGTTGAAGAGGGGCAGATTGGACCAATTATTGCCGAAAAACAGGCGGATATTATTGCCGAACATTTACAAGATGCAGTTGAAAAAGGGGCTATGGTTCATTGTGGTGGTGCTGTCGAAAAACTAGATGGCGGAAATTGGTGTCATCCTACAGTTTTGACTGAGGTTAATCACTCCATGAAAATAATGACCGAAGAAAGCTTTGCGCCAATTATGCCAGTGATGCCTTTTTCTCTAACCGAAGAAGCGATATCTTTGGCAAATGATACTATCTATGGACTTAGTGCTGCTATATTTGCTGGTTCGCAAGCGGAGGCACGGTTAGTAGCTAACCATTTAGATGCTGGTGCAATTAGTATCAACGATGCAGGATTAACTGCATTTATTCATGAAGCAGAAAAAAATGCTTTTAAGTTATCTGGAATGGGCAGTTCTCGTATGGGTGCAGCCTCTCTCTCTCGGTTTATGCGGAAAAAAGCTTTTTTGATCAAAACCAATTCATTAGTAGATCCCTGGTGGTTTGAAATTTAAAAGTTCGCGAACAAAATCTCTTTGTCTGAAAATATCGCCTTTAGCTACATTTTGAATTTGACAAGTGGCTTTTTGTTCCCAATAGCGATCGCTACTGGGAAAACAATTGACAACTTTGTAGTCATTTACGAACATTTTCTTCGATAATATAGACGAAATTATCTAGGACGTGGAAACATCTAACAATTGATTATGAAGATTATTGATTCCAAAGGAAGACTATTTGGCAAGTTGAGCATTCTTGATTTTGCTGCTGCTTGCGTAATTTTGTTAGTCGTTGTTGGTATTTTCTTTTTTCCTGGTACACCTCTAACCCAAAGTATCGTAGCCCAAACCAAACAAAAGCCGATAGAAATACAGGTTTTAGTTAGAGGATTGGGTGCTAGCGATCTCGATGGTTTGTTTCAAGAATTTGACGAAAACCAACAGGCTGATATTGTCATTCGCAACCAACCCGCAGGTAAAATTAAAATAGCCGAGCGTCAGGTATTACCCAGAACAACTCCCGTACCTCAACCAGATGGTACAGTAAAAGCTTTACCCGATCCTCGCCCCGAAATAGTGATGATTCACGATATGTTGCTGACTCTCAATGGTAATGCAGAAGTTAGCAATACGGGTTTTGTCTTAGCAGGAAGCAAAAAGGTAAAAATAGGTTCGTCAATTCAGTTGCAGGGCAACACCTACGACTTTAACGGTACTGTAATATCGATTAAAGAGAAAGGTTAATCGTCGAGCAATTATTCCTTTTTCTTAGCTGCGATCGCCAGTTGAGCTTCAGGCACTTGCCTTACTTGGTCGATCGCATCTACAACCAAACCATGATTTACTGTGGTATCTGCATTAATAACTACTGTAGTTGTCGTGCCAGTTTTAATTAGTTTTTCGATGTCTGCTTTTAGTTTATCCATTTGGGTAGGCTGGCTATCGATGGTTAACTTACCATTTTTATCCAAACTAACGGTAATTTGTTTGGTTTTTTGGACTTCTGTAGTGCTAGCACGAGGCAAGTTAACAGGTAATCCTTCAGAACGAGTTAAATAAAGGCTAGAAACAATAAAAAATACTAAAATTGCAAATATCACATCGATCATCGGCAAAATATTAATTCTTGGTGGCAAATCTGGTTCTTCTTGTAGTCGCATTATTTATTGATCTTAAATTGATTATGGGGTAATACTATGTTCGGTGCGATCGTGCTTATCAAGATGAATTAATTCTAATTGTCCGCCAACTTCTTGAATGAGAGCAATTTGTCGCAGATATAAACCGCGAAAAATACTAGCAAAAAATAAAGTGACGATCGCAACTATTAAACCCGCTGCGGTGGATGTTAAAGCCTCGCCAATACCACCCGTAACCCCTGCTGCTTGAGATGATTCGATATCTCCTAACTTAAGAGAAGACAAGGAAGTAATCAGACCAACCACCGTACCTAACAAACCCAATAGGGGAGACAAACTAATGATTGTTTCAAAACCATTACTAAACCGTTTGAGTACTGGTATTTCTGCTTGGGCTGCGGTTTCTAATGCTAGCTTAAACTTGGCGGGGGTAGAGCGTTTGAGGGACAATGCCACCAAAAATATGCGGGCAATGGATAAATTAAGATGACGTTGCAACATCATTACTGCCGAGTCGGTGTCGTCTCGATAAAGATTTAATAACTGTTTGATTACCTGTTCTTGTTGTCGGGAGGTTCTGAACCAAAAAAGCGATCGCTCTAATACCATCGCCACAGCAAAGATTGATAATCCCAACAGGGGATACATAACAAATCCGCCACTTTTGAATAGTTGTAAAATATCCATAAATTTTAAACCCCACCAACAATCAAAAGTATTTTACTAATAAAGGTATATATTAAAGCTAAATTCAATTTCTAATGCCTCTAAAGGAAAGTCAGGAGGTAGAGGATCTAAAGGAGCAGAGTTTTGGACTGCTTCAATGGACTCGCGATCTAGTCTTTGTGATCCAGAACTTTTGGTTACTTTTAGTCCTGTAATTTGACCGTTTTTTTGAATATTGAAAGTTAAATATGTAGTTTGTTCCTGAGATGAATAAGAGGGATTCCAGTTTTGCTTAACTCGTCTTTTTAACTCTGCAAAATACGCGCTAAGATCGACATCTCTCAGGGCATCTATTTGCCCAGGATTAAGTACTGTTTCATGGGTTAAGGCTTCGGGACTAAAAAATGCATCTGCTCCCCCATCAGCTAAAGTTTTTTTATAATCTCCTCCTAACAAATCGGCAGCACTCCCCTCTGGTTGAGGTGCAGGTACAGGTTCGGTTTCGGGCGGTATATTAGTCGCTACTTGTTCTTCTGCTGTAGATTCGGGTTCGGGTGTAGGGGTATTTCCTTCTGGCATCAAATCTTGGGCTGAAGGCTCTGTTTCTGTTTCTGGTTCTGGTTCTGGTTCTGGTTCTGGTTCTGGTTCTGGTTCTGGTTCTGGTTCTGGTTCTGGTTCTGGTTCTGGTTCTATCTCTTCTCCCAGTTCTTCAGTAGTGGGAATTTTTTCTGGCTGAGTATTGGGTTGGGCGGTAGAATTTTCAGCAGCACGTTTATTAGTCTCTGGTGGTGGTTCTTCAGTTTCTTCTTCAGGGGGGACAACTACAAATTCGATTGGTTTGCTTTCTTCTTTTTCTACAATAGGTTTAGTAGGTTGATAATTTGCTAAAAGAAAAAAAATCAGACTATGAACGATTGTCGAGCCTAAAATAAACCACAATAAATGTTTAAATTTAAAACTACGATAACTTGTAATGGGGGTATCGCGATCGCGATCGCTTTTAGGCTTTAATTTCATCATCGCTCAAACCACCCCCTTTGCTAATCTTCATTCCGATACTTCAGTCTGTTTCTAAGATTAACAAATTTATCTCAATTATCAGTTATTGTTGTTAGCTGTCATTTAGCTGAGTAAAAATCTTAAAATATAGAGATGTATAGTTAGAATTAATATTTCTCAATCCGTTTACTGGTAATCAACTCCTTCTTCCTTAAGTTTTATGGCTCGCAGAAATCCTAGAAGTAATTACAGAAATAATGATAGAGATCGAGGCGATCGCTATAACCCTCCTAATAACTATCGCTCCAACCCCAATCCTCCAGAAAATAAAAATCCTCTTGATATAGCAAAAATAGCGATTTTAGCCAGTGTTTTTGTCTTTGGGATTGTAATCGGACTATTTTTTAATCTTTCTAGCGGTTCGGCTGGTAATGGTTCGGTTGATTCTAGTTTACAAATCGATCGCGCAGCACCAAACCCAGAAGTATGTCAGCAGTTTGGTGCCAGTGCGATCGTCACGGATATGCGCGTATTTCTAACTCTCAATCCCTTTAGCGTCTATTTAACTCAACCTAGAATGCAGCCTGGATGCGTATTACGTCGTACCAACTGGTCAGTGATCGAACAACAAAAACTAGTTACCTCAGAACAAGTAAGAGACTGTAAAAGACGTATGAATACATTTGGCTTCGTCGGCGTCTTGGAAGGCAAACCAAAAATTGACTGTGTATATCAAAACGACGCAGCAGGAAATTTATTCTTAAATAAAAATGGAGGTTCTACAGTACCCTTACCAGAATCGGATAATTTTTAGCATCCTCTCGAATATATTTGTTTTCAACAGGTAACTTGATCGCTATAAACACATATTTTAAAAATTTTTAGACTAGACTAGAGGCGATTATAGAGTTTATAAAAAAATATATTACTATGTGTGGAATTGTTGGCTACATAGGTACTCAAGCAGCTACAGATATTTTAATTGCTGGTTTAGAAAGACTAGAGTATCGAGGCTACGACTCGGCAGGAGTTGCCACAGTTGAAGAGGGTCAAGTTAACTGTGTTAAAGCCAAAGGAAAACTCTTTAACCTGAGATCGAAAGTAGAACAATCAGAACACAAGGCTCAAATTGGTATCGGACATACTCGTTGGGCAACTCATGGTAAACCCGAAGAACACAATGCTCACCCGCACTTAGACTCAGAAATGAATTTAGCGGTAGTGCAAAATGGCATTATCGAAAACTATTTAGAATTAAAAGAAGAATTAATTAGTAAAGGAATTGAATTTCGTTCCCAAACCGATACAGAAGTCATCCCTCATCTTATTTCTATATTTTTGCACAATTCTAGCTCTTTAATGGAAGCGGTACAAAAAACTATTTCCAAATTAGAAGGGGCATTTGCTATTGGCGTAGTACACAAAGATAATCCTTACGAATTAATCGTTGCTCGTCAACAAGCACCTTTGGTACTAGGATTTGGACAGGGAGAGTTTTTCTGCGCTTCTGATATCACAGCAATATTGCCCTACACCCGCACTATTCTTAACTTAGAAAATGGCGAGATAGCCAAGCTAACCCCCCTGGGAGTAGAAATATATACCTTTGCAGGCGATCGCATTTCTCGTTTTCCTCGCACCCTAGATTGGAATCCCGTACAGGTAGAAAAACAGGGTTTCCGTCACTATATGCTCAAGGAAATCTACGAGCAACCAGCAGTAGTTAGAACTAGTCTAGATACCTATATCAATCCTAACTGGCACGCAGATGAGAATCCTGATTTTAGTCCCGTAAATATCGCTCTAACTCCAGATATGACTAACGATTTAGAGCATATCCAAATATTAGCCTGTGGTACTAGTTGGCACGCTGCCTTGGTTGGAAAATATTTATTAGAACAGGTGGCAGGTATTCCTACTACGGTAGATTATGCTTCGGAGTTTCGCTATTCTCCCAAACCCGTAATTTCCCATACTCTTACTATCGGTGTTACCCAGTCTGGGGAAACCGCTGATACCATTGCTGCCCTAGAATCTGAGCGAGCTAGAAGAGAAAGTCTAGAACCAAAATATCATGCTAGATTGCTGGCTGTTACCAACCGTGCCGAAAGCAGTATTGCTCAAATATGCGATCGCATTATTGATACCCACGCAGGAATAGAAATTGGCGTAGCCGCAACTAAAACTTTTATCGCTCAGGTAATGGGTTTTTATTACCTTTCTTTAGATTTAGCCTATCAGCGTCAAGCAGTATCAAATCAGAGAATTGGTGAAATAATTGAGGGCTTGCGTCAAATACCTAGTCAGATTGAAACTATCCTCGATACTCAAGCAGATGCGATCGAAGAGTTAGCCCATGATTTTACCCAAGAAACCGAAGACTTTATCTTTATTGGACGAGGTATCAACTTCCCCATCGCCCTCGAAGGTGCGTTAAAACTCAAAGAAATTTCTTACATTCATGCAGAAGCTTACCCCGCAGGAGAAATGAAGCATGGACCGATCGCACTATTGGATAATAAAGTGCCAGTAGTAGCCGTAGCGATGCCTGGTAGCGTCTATGAAAAGGTGATTTCTAACGCCCAGGAAGCTAAAGCCAGAGATGCCCGTTTAATTGGCGTTACCACCGCCATGAATGCCACCGAAGCAGGACATACTTTCGACGATATTTTGACCGTACCAGAAGTAGATGAAATTGTTTCTCCTGTCTTGGCAGTTGTTCCTTTGCAGATCTTGTCTTATCACATTGCAGCGATTAAGGGACTTGATGTCGATCAGCCAAGAAATTTAGCCAAAAGTGTTACCGTTGAATAGACTATCTGCTATTTGCTACATCTTACTCTTTTAGACATAGCATTACGCTTAAAATAATATAAATAGAATAAGCCATACTCAATTATGATTCAAGGCGATCGAGTATGGCTTTATTTTTCGTTTGATTAAATTTGAATTACTTAGCGGTTGCTTTTTTGAGATCTTCTAAGTCGATATTGCCTCTTCCCAATTGTTCCATAAACTCTGAAACGCTGAGATCAAAATTTTGTTTGATTAACTGACGGCATTTATCCCAACCTTCGTCAGTCAGAGAAATACATCTACGCTTTTTTGGTTGCTCGTATCTTAATTTATTTCCGCCTAGTTTTAAGTTTTTTAAACTATTAGGGTGCTTACCAGGTTTGACTTTTTTCTCCTTCATTTTACATGTACAATAATGAGGAAATAAGATTCCACAAAATAAACTTGTGGAATCCCAATTATATATATAACTATGCTACCAAGAATAAACAAAATCCTCAACTGTGATCAGCTAGAAGCTGTCTTACAGATATTATTTCAAAGTCGCCCTGTTAAAATAATCCGCATCATTGCTGCTACAGGACGTTCTCAAGTTACCTGGATACATATAGAAAATGTCCTAAATCAAAGGCGGATGGCAAGTTTTCTTTCCTTTGACGATTTAATTAAAAACTTCTGGGAATGGTTATTAATGCTAGAGATGTTTGCTTTAGCTGCTTGGGAAATTGATCGACTTCGAGAATGCGTTTGGAACTTAGTCTGTATCGGCGATTTAGTTTTATCCAAAGACAGTAATAATTCTGGAGTGGTGATGGAGAAAAATATTACTAAAGAAAAAACCAAAGTCTTGAAGATTAATTGGGGTCAAAGTATTGCGATAGAAGACCCTGCATATGTCGTAATCATTTAATAATTAGCTTGTCTAGGATTATTTTGTAAACTCTTACCTTACAAGCTCAGTAATTTTAACGGTATTCTAAATAATTAGATGTGTTTTTAGCCATTGTTCCAGCTTAAGCCTAAAGATTATGAAAACCGTTATTAAAGCTATTTTAGGGTTGGGAATTGTTTTTAGTGCGATCGCAGCATTGAAGCAATCTAGCTATGCCGAACAAAAATTTTCTTGCGATGAAGAACAGTTAAGCACTGTAGTACAGAGTCATTGGGGAGAATTACCGATGATCCGCTGGAGTGATAATTCTTTTCTTCCTCCTTATACTCCTCTAGAGAGATGCCGAGAAGTTACAAAGAGATTCAATCAGTTTAATAATAACGGTACTTTAAAGTACATGGGAACGGGAACAATAAATAATAGCCCCGTGATTTGCGTTGCAGGATACAGAGGCGGGGATTGTTTGCCGAATGGATTATTAATTACTCTGAAATATGGCAGAGATCCGAATATTGCCCTTAAAAGAATCATCGATCGCCGTGTTTGGGCAACTTCTGAATCGGTTCAACTCAGTGATCAAAACGAAGACGGTTTAATTTCTGAAGTGGACGACAAAGTTTATGTTGATGCGTAACTTCTAATTGGTTACTTTTTTTTCAGTTAATCTCTCTGCCTGCTGAATCTCGCTACGAAGATCGTCGCCTTCAATCAATTCCTGAACCAAGAAAAACTGACCCTTTTCTTGTGGATAAGCTAAAAGACGAGGTATTTGCGGATGTTCGTGTCCTAGTTGATGCAAAACTATAGCCTCTCGCTCAAAAGAACGTTTAGCTTGTTCTAATGCTTCTGGGGGAATATCTTCTGGAGGACTAAACTGCTTGACTACACAACGTTGCTTGTTTGGCAGATCCAAATCCTCCGCGAGATAAATCTTTGAATATCAGCGATCGCAATATTAAATTAAGAACTTCTGAAATGAATTTTCTGCAACCACAATCTAGATTGCGATCGCATATTATCGTTATTAGAGGATATGAAGAACCCAATGGTTTTCTCTAAGCTGCTAAAAGGCAAATAGAAAAATTAGACATCCAGACTGACTTAAAACTCATTGCTAGAAAAGACGGTACTCCAAAACCTAAAACTGTAAGAGTGAATATTGAAAAACTAATCGACGATTTTGAAAAATAGATTGTTAAAAAGCGATCTTAATTACAAGAATCCGCACCACTTACTTACGTACTTATTCAGGAAGAAAAATGAAGAAAAGAAAAAAACCGACAACTTCCTTTACTTTAGATATCGGTATCCTAGCGGAGAAAGGAGTAGGTTTTAGTGAAAGTTAGTAGCTGAACGCGATAGCGTGAAACAGGCCATTCAGGACTTGAACCTGAAACCTACGCCTTAGAAGGGCGGTGCTCTATCCAATTGAGCTAATGACCCAGATTAGCTAGATGATCATAGCATATTGAAACTAAAATTTGTCAATCTTTTTTGAAGACAGTTAGTATCAATAAACTGACTATTGCTGCTGGGGTAAAATCAGCATGGCATCACCAAAAGAATAGAAACGATAGTTAAGAGCGATCGCTTCTTGATATAACCTTAGTAGACGTTTTCTGCCAATCAAAGCACTAACTAACATCAATAAACTAGAGCCTGGCAAATGAAAATTAGTAATCAGACCATCAACTATCTGCCATTCGTAACTTGGATAAATAAATAAATCGGTTTTACCTCGAAATGGCTGTAATCTACCCGATATTGTCTGTTTGGCTGCGCCTTCTAAAGCTCTAGTAGCAGTAGTCCCGACGGCGAAAACTCGACCACCTCTAGCTTTAGTTTCTTGAATTTTGGCAACAGTCTGGTGGTCTACCTCAATCCACTCTTGGTGCATTGTATGATTGAGAATTTCTTCTGTTTCTACGGGGCGAAAAGTACCAACACCTACATGGAGAGTGATGTAGGTTAGATCGACACCCTGCTGCTGTAATTGTTCTAATAACTCTGGTGTAAAATGTAATCCTGCAGTGGGTGCTGCGATCGCTCCTGGTTGCTCTGCGTACACTGTTTGATAAAGATCGCCAGGAGAATCATTTTGGGTAATATATGGCGGTAGGGGTAACTCACCATAATCTTCTAAATAGTCCCACAAAGTCTTGTCTTCTGGGAGTTCAAATTGTAAGAGCCGACCTCCTGTAGCTTCATCGCGATCGATTACTACCGCCTGAAGTTGATCCTCATTGATGTTGCGATCGCCCAAAGCTTCAAAAATAATTTTAGCTCCTGGTGCAAAGCGTTTTCCTGGTTTAACTAAAGCTAACCAACAGTTGTCGATTTTCTCTTCTAGCAGTAAAATTTCTACTTGAGAGCCTGTAGTTTTCTGACCGTACAAACGAGCGGGAATTACGCGGGTATTATTTAATACCAACAAATCTCCTGGCTTAAGCCACTTAGTTAAGTCTCGAAAAGTCCCGTGTTGAGACGAAATCGGTGAATCTACTATCAGTAGACGCGAACTATCTCTAGGGATAGCAGGATGTTGAGCAATCAAGTTTTGAGGCAATTTGTAAGTGTAGCTAGAAAGTAAAAAATCCTCGTTCATACTAGGTAATGAATTTATATTGCACGATCGTATTTGGGTAATAACCCCTATAGCAAATTTAAAAGATCGGGTGCTTTTCCCCAAGCGCAAACAACACTTTTGCTGCGAGACTAGATAGTAAGCTTCCGCGAATATGGTGTTTATGGACTATCTTTATTTTCTGGCTAATGCCAGTGTAACTTTAAGAACAATTGAATATCTCCGCAATATGGAGCATACCGCAAATGCTTCTTTGACAGTAATCCATCAGATAGATGGTTGGATTGTCAAAGTGCGTTTTCCCCAAGCTCTTGAACCCAAACTGCATGGAAACTTTAGAGCTTTTATGTCAGAATTGGGTATTACTTACGATCCAGAAATGCGTCTGAAAATGGTGTTTTGGAGTTTAGAGACGGGACAATCTCCCGTAGAAGTAATGCGTCGTTATCAAGTGGCTGTAGTTTCTCATGGAAAGCCCGATACGAAGGACATCGAGGCATTTCGTCAGCAGTTTACTAAAGGGTTGGGCTATTGTCCTGAAACCCTAGCTTGATTATACAAATAGACAACTAAGGGTAGCTACTCCTGCTATTAACATTAAGCCTGAGGGTATGAACTTACTTGTCTTAATCAGACGAACGGCAAATACGATAATCAATAACAGGGTAACGATTTTACTGAGTAGTAATCCTAGATCATTGCCCTGTATTTGTATTGCAGCAGCAGCAATCAATAAAACACCACTAATACATCCTGAAATCAGAGATGGTTTACTTTTAGATTTGAGATAGCCCCAAATTCCTCCCAAGCTGGAAAGTAATCCGTATCCCAGAGTTGCTATTATCGCTAGGTTCATAATTTATCTCTAATGTTGATCGACTTATATTCGGGCTTTGGCAAAATGTTCCTGGAAAATCTATCTCTCATGAGATGAATGTCTGAGTGTTTAGGGATTAATTTAATAAAATTAATGAACTTAGTTATTTAAATTAATAATGGAAATTATACTCGCTCTTTGTTTAGGTATTACTCTCAGTGCTGCCTGTGGTTTTCGGGTGTTTGTACCCCCTTTAGTGATGAGTTTAGGAGCTACTTACGGTCATATCCCTTTATCATCAGGGTTTGAGTGGCTAGGTACAACAGAAGCTACGATCGCTTTAGCTATTGCCACAGTATTAGAGATTACTGCTTATTATATTCCCTTGATCGATAATCTTTTAGATACCGTTCAAGTACCAATTGCAGTAGGTATTGGCACAGTGATGACTGCTGCTACCCTCGGACACACCGATCCGGTACTGCAATGGACTCTAGCTGCGATCGCAGGTGGCGGAACTGCTGGTATTATGGGAACCTTGGCAAGTTTAACCCGATTAGCTTCTACAGGAATTACAGGAGGATTAGGTAATTTTATTGTCGCAACCATTGAGGCAGTAGGTTCGATTTCTCTTTCTATTTTAGGTATTACTTTCCCTCTTTGGACTACGGGAATTATCTTGAGCGTTTTAATTGTGGCAGTAATTAGAATTATCTCTAACCCTCCTACAATTTTAAAAAAGAAAGGTCAACCCAAAAATTCATAGTAAAGCAGAAAAGTAGTGATTAAGTACGGGTGTTCCCACCCATGACTTGTTACTGACTACTTGCCAACAAATCAATTTCCAGTTTCAACCAATAAATCTACTACGATAACTACCCTGCTTGTTTAATGGATAAACCAATACGTTTTAATTTTTGATTAACTTCTAGTACTCTTACTTTTACTACCTCTCCCACTTTGACAACTTCGTTAGGATCGCTAACAAAGCGATCGCACAACTGAGAGATATGGACTAAGCCATCTTGATGTACCCCTACATCTACAAACGCACCAAAGTTAACTACATTGGTTACAACGCCTTCTAAAATCATTCCTTCGGTTAAATCGCTGATTTCGGCAATACCCTCTTTAAAGGTGGCATATTGAAACTCTTCTCTAGGATCTCTGCCAGGTTTTTCTAATTCGGCGATCGCATCTTGCAAAGTAGGTAAACCAATATCCTCTGTCACAAACTGTTGTAAATCTAGGTTTTTTAATTCATTTCCTACAGTGGTAATTTTATTTAAAGGTACGTTGAGGCTTTTGGCTATTTGCTTGATCACAGGATAACTTTCTGGATGTACCGCAGTATTATCAAGAGGATTTTCGCCGTCGCGTATTCTTAAAAATCCTGCTGCTTGTTCATAAGTTTTCTTACCTAACTTAGCTACCTTGAGTAATTCTTTTCGATTTTTGAATGCTCCTTTTTCATTACGATAAGCCACAATATTATTAGCAATAGTGGGGGAAATTCCCGATACAAAGGTTAGCAATTCTTTAGAAGCCATATTTAGCTCCACACCTACATAGTTAACGCAGCTTTCAACGCTTTCCTCTAACTTTTGCTTTAGTAGTTTTTGATTGACATCGTGTTGATATTGACCTACACCAATAGATTTGGGATCTATTTTGACTAACTCTGCTAAAGGATCTTGTAATCTTCTGCCAATACTAATTGCACCTCGTACTGTAATATCAAGATCGGGAAATTCTTCACGGGCAACATCGCTAGCAGAATAGATCGATGCGCCAGATTCATTAACCATAACCTTGATTGGTTTTTCCTTAATTTGCTTTAAAACTTCGCCGATAAATTGGTCTGTTTCGCGTGAAGCTGTACCGTTACCGATCGCAATTAATTGAATCTGATATTGACTAATAAAATCCTTGACTATTTGTTCTGCTTGCTTTCTCTTTCCCTCTCCCGAATGGGGAAAGATCGCCTGATATTTCAAATATTTACCCGTGTCTGATAGTACCGCTACTTTACATCCAGTGCGAAAACCAGGATCGATCGCCAGAGTCGGCTTCATTCCCGCAGGAGAAGCTAATAACAGGTTGCGTAAATTAGCTTCAAAAGTTTGAATAGATTCTATGTCGGCATAATCTTGGCGATCGCTTCTTACTTCCCTAATCAATGAAGGCTTAAGCAAGCGATTAAACGCATCTTTGAGCATCTCCTGGTAAAATTCTGTTAATTGACTCGCTTTACTATTAATCATCTTTTGCTCTAGATAAGCCATTACTGCCGATTCTTCAAAAGCAATATCTACCGTCAAAACACCTTCACTTTCTCCCCGATATAAAGCCAAAATATTATGGGGAGGAATTTTACTAACGCCATAGCTATAATCCCGATACATTTCATATTTAGTACTTCCTTCGGGATGATCTTTTTTGATCTGCGAGACAAATACTCCTTTTTTAAAGAAATATTCCCGTAAGTAAGCTCTTATTTCGGCATGATCGGCTATTTGCTCTGCTAAGATATCTGCTGCGCCAGCTAAAGCCTGTTCTGCTGTTTCTACACCCTTTTGGGTATCAATGTATTTATTCGCTTCCTCAATTAAAGCTACATTAGATCCTTGGGGTTCGTTGTTAGATTCGATCCAGATTGCTAAAGGCTCTAATCCCTTTTCCTTAGCAATAGTTGCTCTAGTACGTCGTTTGGGTTTGTAAGGAAGATATAAATCCTCTAGTTCCGTTTTGTTAAGGCAATTAACTATTTTGACTTTAAGTTCGTCGGTTAACTTTCCCTGTGCCTCAATTTCGCCTAAAATCTTTTCTTTGCGCTTCTCTAATTCATTCAGATAGGTATAGCGTTCAAAAATATCCCGCAACTGTACTTCATCCAACGAGTCTGTTTGTTCTTTTCTGTATCGAGCGATAAACGGTACTGTACCCCCTTCCAGCCAAAGATCTAAAGCATTACTTACATTACGTAGCGACAAAGAAAATTCACGAGCAATTAGATTCGGGATATTAGTCATTTAATCAACTGGTGATCGGCAACATTAATAAAGCTAGCAGCCTATTGGTAGGTATTACGAGCTTTTAAAAAAATTAACAAGATTTAAATGAAAAAATATTTAATTAGAGTAATTTTAGTACGGCGATCGCTTTAAAAAAGTTTTTAGTAGTTAGTAGTTGGTTTAATCAAAGATTTTAAGAGAGAAAGGACTTGTCAGCATCTACTTAAACCCAAAAAGCTAATAACTAATAATAGAGCGCGAAGCGGTTAAACAAATTATGTAACTTTTAACTTGGTGTGAGATAATCCTTCTTCCAAGAAACAAGTATGTAGTGCAAGCGTGGGAGAAGAGCGAGATGAACGCACATTGCATGTATGCGCGAGGTCTTCTCAAAAGCCTGTACCGCCCCCCTGGGAAAGCGCGACCGCGACATGCGGTCATCAATCGAACTTTGTACCACTAGTGTTTCTGGTTAGCTCCACGAATTTGTGTTGAACTCTCCTGTAACAAAATCACTTTGATCGATCAAGTCTGGTTTCACACCAGATATAGTAGCTAAAAGTGCTCCATCTTCTAGTATTTTCGTACTTCCTCCTGTTTTAACAAAGGTCAAGTCAGTAAAGCTCAATCCCTTAGATAAACCCAGAAAATCTACGCCATTTTGGAAACTTCTAATGCTATCTTGTCCGCTATTACGCTCTAATATATAGATATCAGAGCCTGAACCTCCATTTAATGTGTCTTGACCATTTCCACCAACGAGAACGTCATTACCATCTCCAGCGAGCAGCTTATCATTACCGCCACCTCCTGACATACTATCGTTGCCTTCGCTACCCCAAAATTGATCTTGATCAGCACCTCCAAACATCAGGTCATTTCCTACACCACCACGGAGGCTGTCCATTCCTCGATCGCCAAACAGGGTATCATTTCCTGAAGTTCCCCCTAATATATCGTTACCAGAGCCACCAGAAAGAAAGTCTTCCTCTGCTCCCCCAGATAAGGTGTCATTGCCAGCACCACCATATAAAACATCTCGATCGGGTCCCCAGTATTTACCATCTTCCCAAGCCTCATCTTCACCACTCATTAGTAGATCGTCGCCGCTACCACCAATTAGCGTATCGTTTCCGATGTAAGCATCCAAGCGATCGTTACCTGCACCACCATCTAAAAAGTCATCTCCAATACCATCCCATATAGAGTCATTTCCTTCGCCACCAATCATACTATCGTTGCCATCACTACCATAGATTTTATCTTCGCCCTTACCACCAAACAGGCTATCATTGCCTTGAGAACCAGTTAATCTATCGTTATTTCCATAACCGTATACTAGGTCATCTCCATCACCAGCCCATAAGATGTCATTATTAAAAGTTCCAAATATAATATTGTCGCCATGAATTGAAGTTTGAGAATTGTTATTGTTCATTTGTTGCTTCTTTATCTGTTTTTTATATATCAACAAACCAACTTTATCTTTCCTTTATTTCAATGTGAGTGATATGAATTGCTATGTAATTACGATCGTAATCACAACAGACTAATATTACTTAAATAGACAGAGAATTTTTGCAAACAACTAATTTTTTAGATAACAATCCAAAAGAGAAAATGAATGATTTTTTTAGTCTTAAAAAAAAAGATTGCCAGAGATAGTCATTTTCTATCTCTGGCAATCATGAAGTAAAATTCTTAAAAGAACTCAAGTCAGATGTAACTTTATTTCTGAGAAGCTAGTTTATTATTATTCTTACCTAAAGCTTCATTCCTTCGGTTATCAACTTTTTCGACAAGGCGATCGTAAATAGACTCCCCTTGAGCTTCTTGTTGCTGATTCATGTTGCTTTTAGCTAGTTCATCTGTAGTGGTGCTAACGCGATTGGGGTTGCGAGTTTCTTGATACGTATCGGTTGCTGCGTTATAGTTATCTCCCGCTAAAGCTACTGGTGCGTAATTAATATTGATTAAAAACACACCGAAGATTACAACTATCGCTACGCAAAGCGATCGCCATATATGACCTATGTTAGTCTTGTTTAACATGATTATTTTGATTTTATTTTACGAGTAAGTTGGTAATATATTATTTTTTGATTCGATATATTACCTTTTAAAATATTGAAGATTAAATTAATACTATTCGCTTCATACTCAAGATAGATTAGACATTCAAAGTAGAATAATCTAAAAAAAGACCGCAAATTACGGTCTAGTCTAAAAGTATTTTTATTAAGCAGAATTGACTACTTATTTTTCTTCTACATACATTTCTGGTTCTGTGGCAAAATTGTCAATTTTACCTGCTTCATCAATAACATAACCATCAGTAGTACTAACTCCAGTGCCAGCTTCTTGCGACTCCATATTGTGGATTTGTTTTTCATTTAATTCTCGATCTGCTCCCGAAGGAATTTCCATATCAGGAGGATTTACCGCTGTTGTTTGTGCTGTTTGTACGCCTACTTGATTTCCTGGCGCACCTTTTCCTGGTTCTGCTAGATCTTGATTAGTTTTAGCTACTACTTTTTTATCTTCGTTTTGCATAATATTCTTGACTGGTTATTGTTATCTAAGTTATTAAAATTGCGGTTATCTCACATCTATCATTAGTGACAAATCTAATTATCAACTAAGAGATAATGAAAAACTAAGAATTACTAATTTGTAGTATCAAGAAGATTTTAAACAAGTTTTTAGTAGTAAGTTTAATTAACAAGTAGATTTTGAGGGTACATCGAAGTGAATTTATTTCACGCTGTTGACAAAAGGCTATCAAAGGATTTTACATCCGTAGTTTATACGCCCCACCCCCAGAAATACTCATTAATTAGGACTCTTATTGTCACCAATGACTAATAACTAATAACTAATAACAGAGCGAGAAGCTGTTAAAAACAAGTTTAATTTCAAGACAATGTAAAAAAATGAATTAAGTAAGTTCTAGTAACCTGCTTAACATAATTAGTTAATTTTACATATCTCAAAATATATATTTCGATGGTTTGAAATTTTAATAAAGAAATTGGAGACACAATACAACTTATGACAGAATCCATCAATATAAAATTCTTATAATATGTTTAACAAGATACGATAATAAAATTTGAAACCCTCAGTTATCCAAAAGTTTAGCAAACTTTAGAGTTGGCAAGGCGAAAGGTACTCTAGGTGGTTCAAATTATTATATTTTACTGGATGGGGGTTGTACCGTTGTGACCCATAGCTAGGAATCGAAGGAGAGCGAACTGGCAGATTCTTAGACAGTATTAGAGTAAGCAGAGTCGGTGTGGAGTTTTTATCGCTTCCTCCACTTAATTACTACCGAGGGAAGGCGCAACCCTTCATCAAAACGGTCTTAGGTAGTAGACGAAATTAGTTACTCAGTAATTATTCATTAAAAATTATATAAGCTCCCTAACTTACTATTGTTTTATATATAGCTATGTTAGGGATTTTTTTCAAAATTAGCGTGTATTTTATACGCCCTGTTAGGTTAAACTTGTACGCTACTGTATTGGTTTAAATCTATCAAAAGCCTCGCCTAAAACGTAGTGACGGGCGGGGAGAGTCACACTTACCAAGGTAAAATTTCTCCATTTGCATGCCAAAATATTCCTGTATTATCAAGATTCAATTCTTTAATACGCGCCAGCAAACCTTCAACTGAAGTTTCGGTGGTGATTCCCGACTGATTAAAATTAGTCATACGAGTTTGTACCAAGCCTGGATGCAAAATAGCCACGGCAATTCCTCTGGCTTTGAGGTCAATCGCCAGAGATTTACCCGCCATAGATACAGCCACCTTAGACATTCGATAGCCGTAAGAACCGCCAGAAGTATTATCATCGATCGATCCCATTCTGCTGGTCATGATAATAACTTTAGAACCGCGATCGAGATTGGGTAGTAGTGCTGCAGTAAAATTTAAAGGTGCGATCGCATTAACCTCAAACTGACGACGAAGACTGTCGCGATCAAGATTATCAAGACTAATGCGCTCAACAATTCCCGCATTATTAATTAAAACATCAATTTTGTTACCTTTGAGGTTTTTGACCAGATTTTCTACAGCTTTTTGCTCAGTAAGATCCACATTGGCTTCTATTCTTACCCCCAAAGATTCTAATTCAACTGAAGGAGATCGACATACTGCAATTACATCGTGTCCTTGTTCTTTTAGCTGACGACAATACTCTAAACCAATCCCACGATTTGTCCCTGTAATCAAATAAGTTTTTGTCATTTAATCATCAATTAGCAATAACTACCAGCAGGAATTATCGTTTTTCTCTACCAACCTATAGTTAAGCACTTATTAATATCTTCTTGTTACTCGTTCTCAGCTTCAACATCATCAATATTTTGCAGTTGTAGATCTTCGTATTTAATTCCCTCGGCTTCAATAGTTTTATCTATTTTTAAAATAGATCCTGATTCTTGTTCTTCAGGTAGAAAATAAATACGATCTAGTCCTCCTTCAAAAAACTGTTGCGCTCCTCCAGAATCTAAAGGAAAACCAGAGCGATATCCACCTCGAATATTATCAACATTAACTAGACTCCCCCCATTTGTCGCCCCTGAAAGACCAGACTGTGCGTAAACTATATTACAGTTATTTATTGCAGTTATGAATCCTGCAATAAATAAAGTTCCTCGAATAGTATGTCTAGATAAAAATCTTGTAGAGCAATTACTTTGATTGGTAGTCATGGGTCTTACATGATTGTTCATTATTTTGACTCTTGGAAACTTACGCTTATTTTAGATCTTAATTACTCGTCTTTCTATAGTACAATTAAACTAAGATAATCTTCAAAAAGATTGATAACAAACTAAGGATTGTATATATACTTAAAAATCATTACAGAAAGCTTTAAGGCGGCTAATAAACCTTTTGTGTTAGAATTTCTGAGTATTTTTTCATAAGATTGAAAATCCAAAGCTAATCAGGCATTTTTCGGAGAGACTACATGGCTAGCAATTACGGTGCGGATCAGATTCAGGTTTTAGAGGGTCTAGAAGCAGTACGCAAACGTCCAGGAATGTATATTGGTTCAACAGGACCCAAGGGACTGCATCACTTAGTATATGAGGTGGTGGACAATTCTATTGATGAAGCACTTGCTGGTTTTTGCACTCATATAGAAGTTGATATTAACCAAGACGGTTCGATTACGGTAACTGATGATGGGCGTGGTATACCCACTGGAATTCATCACAAAACAGGTAAGTCAGCTTTAGAAACAGTAATGACTGTATTGCACGCTGGCGGAAAATTCGGCGATGGAGGTTATAAGGTATCGGGTGGTTTGCATGGGGTAGGGGTATCAGTAGTAAATGCCTTATCTAAATTAGTAGAAGTTACGGTTTGGCGAGACAAAGAAACTCATGTTCAGCGTTACGAACGAGGAAAGCCTCAAGGAAGCTTAGTTACAGAACCTAATAAAGATAATCCTAAGCAGACAGGAACGTCGGTACGTTTTGTTCCTGACGAGACAATCTTTACCGAGACAACTGTCTTTGAATACGACATTGTATCTAAACGTCTTAAAGAACTAGCCTATCTCAATGCAGGAGTTAGGATTACTTTCACCGATAACCGTAGTGAAGAAATACGTCAGGATATCTTTTGCTATGAAGGTGGGATTAAAGAATACGTTGAATATATGACGCGGGAAAAAGATCCCCTACATCAAGACATTATTTATGTTAATAAAGAGAAGAAAGGCGTAACCGTAGAAGTAGCTTTACAGTGGTGTATTGATGCTTATAGCGACAACCTTTTAGGTTTTGCCAATAATATTAGAACTATTGATGGAGGTACTCACCTAGAAGGTCTAAAAACAGTTTTGACTCGGACAATGAATTCTTTTGCCCGTAAGCGCAATAAGCTTAAGGAGGGTGATTCTAACCTGGGTGGAGAAAACATTCGCGAGGGTTTAACGGGAGTTGTTTCAGTCAAAGTCCCCGATCCTGAGTTTGAAGGACAAACTAAGACTAAACTAGGCAATACAGAAGTTCGCGGAATTGTTGATTCTTTAGTGGGAGAAGTCTTAAATGACTACTTAGAATTTAATCTTAATGTTGGCGATTCGATTATTGAAAAAGCGGTTCAATCTTTTAAAGCAGCAGAAGCAGCCCGCCATGCAAGAGAATTAGTTCGCCGTAAATCGGTATTAGAGTCTTCTCCCTTACCTGGAAAACTAGCTGACTGTAGTTCTCGCGATCCTGAAGAGTCGGAAATATTTTTAGTGGAAGGAGATTCTGCGGGGGGAAGTGCTAAACAGGGAAGAGACAGAAGATTTCAGGCTATTTTGCCCCTAAGAGGTAAAATCATCAATATTGAAAAGACTGATGACACTAAAATCTATAAGAATAATGAGATTCAGTCGATGATTACCGCCCTTGGTTTAGGGATTAAGGGGGATGAGTTTGATCCTTCTCAACTGCGCTATCACCGCATTGTCATTATGACGGATGCTGACGTTGATGGGGCGCACATTAGGACTCTGATCTTGACTTTCTTCTTCCGCTATCAAAGAGAATTGGTAGACCAAGGTTATATCTATATAGCCTGTCCTCCTTTGTATAAACTAGAACGAGGACGCAACCATCAATATTGCTATAGCGATCGCGAATTGCAACAACGTATTGATGAATTTCCTGCCAATGCTAACTACACTATCCAGCGTTTTAAAGGGTTGGGTGAAATGATGCCCCAACAACTATGGGATACTACAATGAACCCCGAAACCCGCGCTATGAAGCGAGTAGAAATCGATGATGCTGCCGAAGCCGATCGCATTTTTACTGTTCTTATGGGAGATCGGGTTGCCCCAAGACGCGAATTTATTGAAACCAATGCACCCAAGCTAAATCTAGATGATTTAGATATCTAATTTTTGTCGATTAAAGTATCAAGTGAAATGATTAATGCGATCGCTTTTTACTCAAAAGCGATCGCATTTTTTTAAAGTGAATTAATTAATGGATCTGGTTTGGAAGAAGAAAATCGGATTTCCTCCCGCGCAGTATCTTAGATTTGCTCGAATAAATCAGGGTATTGAGCAATAAAGTATTCTGGTAATTCGAGCATAATGACATTTGATGGTATTTCTAGATGGCGAAGTGTTTGAGTAAATTTAGTAATTATATTGGGGAGCAATAATTGCTTATAGTTGAATTTAAAAATAAGATGTAACTGCTCAATTCTCCATCGCTATTACTTCACTATCGCTTAAACCAGGGGTAAATCCTTTTTGTCTGATTCTTTATTTGGATCGTAATGACCAGAAAATGCAACAGAGCAGATTATATTTCAACCACTGAGAAATGCTGTATAAGTTACAATCGCGGACGAGAAGAACTACAAAAATCTTTAGTGGCTTGCTCGGATTTTGCTATTTCATCTAGCTTTACTGATTGACTGTCATTAATTTTCGACTCGGTCATTGCTTTTATTTGATCTAAAGCCTCTGATTTATCATCTATCTGGTGAAGATATCCACATACTAGTCTAGTAAAATCATTATTTGGCATTCCTACTTCAGAAGCACCAGCAAGAGAAATATTCGACAAAATAATTGATACTATAATAGTGGATAAATACGATATTTTCTTCATAGTTATTTATTTAGATATTTAGCAGGTATTTGTATTTTGAAGTTTTTTACAAGATGAAAATAAATATATTTAGTCAGGAGAATATATAGTTGTTACCATCACCAAAGCTGCCCCCTGAAGAACTAGATCTTCTCCTGTCGAGATAGTTCCAGTCACAGAAGTATCTCCTTGGCTGACGTAATTAGAAACATCAAAAGTATCAAAATCAACACCATAAACATCACTAGCTTGATTAGTATTAATTGAAGAATTAAATTGATTTTCTAGCGGATTGTAAATATCACTTAGGGTATTACCATTAAAAGAAAATGACTCATTGGCATCGCCTAAAGAAAGATCTCCTTCCCAAAGGAGCATAGAAAACTTAGCAATGGGATCTGTAGCAACTTTGATTCCATCTAAAGTATAGTTAATAGTCTGATTACGAGATGATTCTAAGCCTTCATAAAGCTTGATCGTATTGATTTTATTGTTTTCTAGAGTTGGATCGTCATAAATAACTACTAAAGACCATCCAGATAAGACTCCTTGAAAGTCACAATAAAAAGCATCGTTATTAGTGTTGTCTACTGCTAAATCACCAAATTGATAACTACCGTTGCCTTTTTGGTCAATTATATTAGTTACATCTTTTACTCCTTGAAAATGATAATAATCATCATCTCCATAGTAAGGATCTGAAACGAACATTGATGAAGTATAAGTTTTGTCTGCGGTTAATGATGTTCCATCAAAGGTAATTTGATTGTCAATATTTTTTCCCGAACCAGCCCAATAAAGGTAAGCTTTCTGAACAGTTGCACCACTAGGAAGATTAGAAAGAGAAGCAGTAGAACTACTATTTAAGCTACAAGAATCAAGCTCATCAGGATTACTTCTGAGAGTACCTCCTGTAACCGTATAATTAATTTTTCCAGTAAAACTTTCTGTTCCAGTCAAACTATCTGCCATTGCATTAGCTGGAATCAGAGAATAACCTAGAGAAAGTGCGGTTAAACTACTTATTTTAAATAAATTAAAATTAGAGAATTTGAATGACAAAAATGAATTAAGCACAATATATTTATTTAAGGTATTTTTTAAATTAATTAATTTTTTCAATACTGTTGACAAATAATTAATTAAATAATAGATTTATCAGCTAATAGTATTGAAGATATACAACATATTGTCATAAATGTTGTGGAAATAGCCACGGTATTTATTAGGATAAAATACATTAAGAGTTCATGAATTATTCAGTAATTTTATAAAGATAAGTTGATTCAACAACCTTTTTTAGAGATAGGTAAATTTATCAAAAGTAGCTATACTTCGTTAGTTTACAAAGTTTTCATCTCTAAATTAAAGTACTTTCAAGAGCACGACACTTACTAGTAGTAAATACTGAGAATAAAAGGCTTGAATTAATCACTCATAATTTTGAAAATGAGAAATTAAATCTGAAGTGCCGATAATTCCGTTTAGAGGATCACGGGCGCGATTGCTTTAGTATTTAACTCAAGTGCTTTATTGTCGGCAGTTGTGGTTACTGGAAGATAGTTTGGTTTTTTCTTGTAGACTTTCGATGTGAGATCCCACTTTATTTCTATTCAATAGCTTTGACTATCAAAGCTTTAGTTATTGAAAAAATTAATATTTTTCTTTAGTAGATTTGTGCTGTAATTTTGTTTCAGATAGATCAAACCAAGAAGAAAGTTGTGCTTCGTCTTTTTTTAGCCGATCGCCTTTTGCTTTATAGAAATCCAACTCTTCACCGATTTTATCTATTTCTAATTCTGCTAGAGATGCGATCGCTTTTATTTGTTCTATGTATTGTTTTTCTTGGCGATCGAGGTTGATAACTAAAATTTGAGTTAGCCGTTCAATTATTATCCGAACTAAAGTTTGATATTTATTACTAATAGTACGCTGAAGTTCTTTTTCGTGCTGTTTTAGTTTAACTTTTTTGATATCTTGACCAGTTAAAATATTGATCAGCTGAAATACTAAGATAATAAAGCCAATATAAATTCCTTTTTGAAAATAAAACTGGCTGACTAAATAAACCAGCATAATAACTAATAGTAATATTAATAATTTAAACCAACTACTTTGGGTATATTTATAATCAAAAACAATTCTGCTATTTACCTTGAGGCAATCGAAGTCAATTATTTCGGTTAGCTTAAATTCAGGGAAAAACTGAGAGTCAAAGTTTACTCGATTTAATTCCGCACGAAGGCGATCGAGTAATGGTATTTCTGCTAATTCCTGATTAACTAACTCAACTATTCCTGACAATCCAGCATCGCCGTAGTTATAGTTTACTTTTGTCCATTGTAAATTTAAAACTTCAATCGCCTTTTGTTCGTATAAACCCAAAATATAGCTATGGAGATATTCAGTGTTGTTATTATTAGCGATAACTAGATAAAGATAAGTTACTCCTGATTCTGCTGATGTTTTTGTACTTGATACTTCGATAAGCTGCTGAAGCTCAAACAGCCAACTATGAGGTAAAAAAGGATTGAGATGATCGCTGCGAGAATGATTAATACTTTGTTTTATAGGAACAATGCTTTGGCGAAATTGCTGAATAATAGAACTAAACTTTTGCTTGATGTGTTGCTGGTATTGATGGACTACTTTACCTTCTAACTGTTTGTCTTGGATTTGTTTTATTTTACGCCAGTTATCAGTTTTTATTTTCTGAAAAAAATCTACAATCTTCTTATTGATTTCGAGTGACTTACACTTAACATAAGACGTTTTAATTTCATTTTCTTGTTCTAATAAAAACTGCTGGACTAATTGAATTTGTTGTTTATTACCCAAATTAATAAAATTATCCAAGAGCAGTAATATATCATTAGTGGTATCGCAATTTTGTAATTTTAACCAATTTGATAGATTAATAACTTTCTTTTTACCATCATGTTGTTTGACAAAAACAATTACAGTTTTGTTTTGTTCTTTGGCAAAAGTAATTATTTGATAGTGAGACGGAAGAATTTTTTGTTGAGCATTATAAATTAGACAGATTAATTCTGAATTATTAACAACTTCAGACGCATCTTTAAAAGAATTAATCACTTCAATAGCATAAAGCGATCGCAATTTAGGATCGGCTTCAATCTTAGCTTTCAAAACCATACCAAGATTAATCCTGGTACTAATCACCGAAATAGTTATTTTTTGATGATATTTAAATTTTTGTTCGACATCATCTAAAGTATCAATCAAACTTTGATATTCGGCGTTGCGATCGACTTTCGCTTCTAGATAATCAATGCTTTTTTCCAGGCGATCAAGCAATCGCTCGTACTGATTATCACTCACACTCATCAACTATCCATCAATTGGTAAATGTTTAATGCTCAATGATAAATGCTTAATGATCAATGTTCAACCTCCACTAACAGGAGGAATTAAAACCACCTCATCTCCATCTTTTAGGACTGTATCTGCTGTCACAAACTGTAGGTTAACTCCAAATTTAGTAACTTCTTGCCATTGTGCTAGCTGTGGTTTCTGTTTGATCAGAGTTTGTAAAACATTTCTTACTTTAGTTTCTGCAGGAAACAATAATTCTAATTCAGAAGTATCGAAAACCTCTTGATAAATAGCAAACAACTTAATTTTTACTTTAATCTCAGATTCCTGCATAAAACCAATCTATTATTAATTACTAATTATTTATAATTATTCTTCTACTTGATAACCAAATTCCGCTAATCTCATGCGAGATTGTCGCCACTTTGGTTCTACTTTGACAAACAAATCTAGATGAACCTTGCCAGCAATCAGCTTTTGAATTTGTTGGCGGGCAGTCATCCCAATATTTTTGAGCATTGCACCTTGTTTGCCAATGATAATACCTTTTTGAGAAGTACGTTCAATGTTAATCGCCGCATTTATTTTAGTAACTTTAGTAGTCTCTTCAATTTTTTCAATGGTGATCGCTACAGAATGAGGAATTTCTTGGCGAGTATGTAATAGAATTTGTTCTCTAATTAATTCAGCTATAATAAAGCGTTCGGGCTGATCTGTTACCAAATCTGGAGGATAATAATAAGGGCCAGATTCTAGCTTGGTGGTTAATAATTCTTGTAGCTTATCTGTTCCTGTGCTGGTAGTAGCAGAAAACTTAACTGTTGACCAATTAGTATCAGCAATTAACTCTGCATAGCTATCATCAATAAACTGGTAGTTAGTAGGTTGTAAATCTACTTTGTTTAGACCTAAAATTACAGGAGTATTAATACGTTTTAAAATATTAAAAATAAAGCGATCGCCCGTTCCTGCATCGACCGCACTATCTACCATAAACAAAACTAAATCTACAGATTTGATGGCTGTTTTAGCATTTTGAACTAAAACTTTTCCCAGTTCGTGATGGGGCTTATGTATTCCAGGAGTATCGACAAAAATAATTTGCGCTTGGGGAGTCGTTAAAATCCCCTGTAGGCGATTGCGCGTAGTTTGAGCCACAGGGGAAGTAATAGCGATTTTTTGTCCGATTAAGTGATTCATTAGAGTAGACTTACCTACGTTTGGTCTACCCACAATAGCAACAAAGCCTGATTTAAATCCTTCAGGAGCAATAGGAATTGTCGAGTTAAGATTGTCTGAATTAAATTTTTCTATATTCATAAATTTAAGATTGAGGATAGATAAAATATTTGGTGGGAAGATCGAGCTAGCTATGATTACCAGATTTATGTTTATTGCCACCCTATAATTTGAATTTAACTGATATTAACAGTCTAAAATATCCATTACATATTCACCTTGATTCACACATTGATTAGTAGAAATATCAAAAACTATTCCTGCTGTTTCTGTATGTATATTGATTATTCGTGGTACTTTTTGTTGCTTATTAAAACTTAAAAGTTGATAAATTAAATCTCCTGGTTGTACCTGAGTTCTCAATGGTAATCTGGATTGAATCATACCACCACCAGGAGCATAATAACTTTTGATATTACTTTTAGAAACTATCTTGATCTTTGCTGTTTGGCAAGGTTGAACTGCAGTCAATATTTGTTTATAGATTAAATAATTTTTAATTCCTGCTAACCCCTTAGCTACTGAATCAGAATTCATTGCCATTCCTGCGCCCAATTCTAAAGTCCAAGATTCTAGATCAAATTTAATATTTTTACCTAAGTTAGCCAATTCTCTTTCTAGTGCTAACCAGGGTTTTAAAAATGCCTCATCAAAAGCATCGCCATCATATTTATCCATGACAATGGCATAGTCTAACAGCAAATATTTAGCACTTGCTATTTTTTCGGAAAACCCAAAGGTATAATTGATCGCCTGATTGCTAGAACTGTGAATGTCAATTACATAATCTGCATCTAAACACAAAGACTGTAGTGAAGCACTGTATTGGCGACTAACGGGGACACTACTAGGTTGCTCGATCTGTTGTAATTCCTTTTGCCACGCCTGTTGAATCTTGGCTAAATAATTACTTCTAATCTCTCGATCGCTTTGATCTAACTGTGACTTGGCAAATTCTTGTAACTCTGATGCTGTTGGTTGATAATCCCAAAAAATACGATTCCAGTTTTTACCATCGTAACTATTAAATCTGCCTGTAGAAAAAAAATGCGATCGCTGATTCACGCCCAAAGGGTTGCATACAGGCACTAGCCAAATCTCTCCCTGTAGTTGCGATCGCTCCAAGCTGCTTAAAAACTCAATCAACTGGTAAATTACGCCATTACCCACAATTTCTGCACCATGAAGGTTAGCTTGGATATAAGCCTTTTTTCCAGGTTGCTCGCCAACAAACTTGTATACTTGCAATGACAAAATATCGCCTGAAGCCAGTTGCAATAAATCTACGGTAGAAATATCAGGAATCATAGAGGCAAAACTAATTTATTTTAAGTAAGTGGGCAAAATTAAAGATAAAACAAAAACAAGTTGAATTTCTGGTTAAATACTCGCTACTCATTAAGTTAACTGTCTTCTAATTAATTACACCTACCTACTTCAGTCACACTCTACCGTATCTCGCGATCATCGGATCTGTCGGATGATTTTGGTTGTGTAACCAAGCCCACATCTGATCGCCAATTGAAAAGTGCCACCATTCTTGGGGGTGTCGGCGAAAACCAGCATTAGTCATGACTCGATTAATCAATTGACGATTAAATTGATATTGTTGATTATTGTCATCGCGATCGCTAACATAATAGTCAGGGTGCGATCGCTCGGAAAGTTCGTCAATTTCTCCTCCCATATCCAAAGCATTACCTTGGGCATCGATAATAGTGACATCTACTGCTGCACCAGTACTGTGGGGTGGGGGTATTTTACGATCTAAACTAGGTGCTGCCCATAGCTGATACACCTGATTCCAAAAACTTTGGCGTTGTTGAGGCGATAACTGTTGCTCTTGAAGATTATCTTTCTTTAACAAAGAATTATAAGTATAATTAACCATGAACTGCTGTACATCTACAGGACGATAAGCATCATAGATTCTAATTTTCCATTGAGGATAGCGTTTTTCTAACAAAAATTGTGCTTGAAGTAAAGCTTTAACTACTCCCTGGCGCAGACAGTAAGGCGATTTCTGACCGTATTCTGCACCCAAACTAACGTAGGGATGGGGTAACTCTACAGAAAAATTATCGAGAGGAATTGCAATTAAAGGTTCGCCACAATCTTCAATCGGAATTTTATGATATGGTCTCACAATTTTTAATTTATTAGCGTGAATCTACAAACTTAATCTTGCTGTTATTCAGATTCTGACCTACATCTACCTGAATGACGACTCTTTATTTTTCACTAGCTTCAAGCTGCTGGCTTTCCCAAACAAATATTAATCTACATATAGAGTCTTATTCAAGATTTTTTTTATTTGAACACTATATATGGTGGTATGATACTAATCCTTCAAGAGCTAGAAATTGGTAGAGATGGATTATATAAGGGAATGGAAAGCAAGTGGCGTTGATGAGGAGTTGACTAATCTCAACGTAATTTCTTTGTCAGGTAATTCCCCAAGCGAATATTTACTGTACTCTAATTCTATTCCGAGAAGAAACGACGGCAGAATTAGTTCAAGATTTCTTCAACGTTATGCCCATATTGATGCAGGTGGCTGGTGGTGTTCGGGTATTGATGTTCTTAGTGGAGAAGAAGATATTTGGGGCTGTTTCAAACCCGACTATCCCCGCAGTAGGGAAGAAAAAGCGATCAAATATGAACATCCCCCCAAAGCTACTACGGGATTGTTTGCTCTCAAAGTACCCCTCAATTTATGGCACAAGATTGCCAAGCGATCGCAACTTACCCTAGAAGATCGAGATATTCAACCAAATAGTCCCGATCTAGGTTTTTGGCAGTGGTTAATCGATCATCCCCAAGTACCTCTGTGTATTACTGAGGGAGCAAAAAAAGCTGGTGCGTTATTATCTGCGGGCTACTGTGCAGTTGCTTTACCAGGAATCAACAATGGTTATCGTACTCCTAAAGATAGTAGCGGTAAGCGCATTGGTAAATCCCACTTAATTCCTCAGTTAGCAAAATTAGCTACCCCAGATCGGCAAGTGTATTTAGTATTCGATCGCGATACTAAACCCAAAACAGTTAAGGCGGTTAATGCTGCGATTAAAAAAACTGGTTATTTACTACAGAAGGCTGGTTGTCAGGTTAAGGTTATCACCTGGGAAACTAAACTAGGTAAAGGTATTGACGATCTGATTATTAGTCAGGGGCAAGAATGTTTTAGCAAAGCTTATGATCAAGCCTTAGATCTCGAAACTTGGAAGGCAAAATCTTGGACGGAATTGACCTATCCCCCAAATCTCCAAATTAATAGCCGTTATCTACCACAATTAGATATTCCCGTCCAAGCTAAATTGATTGGGATCAAATCTGCCAAAGGTACGGGTAAAACCAAGTGTTTATCAAAAATAGTTGCAGGAGCGATCGCTAGCGGGCAAAAGGTATTGGTGATCGGACACCGAGTACAGCTAGTCAAAGAGTTGTGTCAAAGATTTGGTCTAGATTATATTACCCAAGTCGATTGTTCTCAATCAAATAGTCTGGGTTATGGTCTTTGTATTGATTCATTGCATGGTGCGTCCCAAGCGAAATTTGATCCCCAAGATTGGTTGAATAGTTTGGTAATTATTGACGAAGTAGAACAGGTGTTGTGGCACGCTTTAAATTCTAGTACCTGTAAAGAGCGTCGCGTTGAAATTTTGAAATGCTTCAAAACTTTGATGCAGAATGTCTTGACCCATCAAGGACAAATTTATGTCGCCGATGCGGACTTAAGTAATATTGCCCTAGATTATTTAATTTCTCTAGGAGGAATTGAAGTTCAACCCTACATCGTGCAGAATCTATGGCAGGGCGATCACACCGAATCTTGGTCAGTGTATAATTATGTTGGCAAAACTCCTAAAAAGCTCGTCAGGAATCTAGAAACTCACATCCAGCAGGGGGGCAAGCCTTTCATTTGTCTTTCTGCCCAAAAGCTAACTAGCAAGTGGAGTACCCAAACTTTAGAAGCATACCTGCAACAAAAATTTCCCCAACAAAAGATCTTGCGGATCGATTCAGAATCTTTAGGCGATCCCAGTCATCCTGCTTATGGTTGCATTGCCAAATTAGAATCTATCTTATGGCAATACGATATTGTGGTGGCGAGTCCTTCGATTGAAACAGGAATTTCCATCGATTTAAAAGGTCACTTTTCCTCAGTTTGGGCGATCGCTCAAGGTATACAGGCAGAAAACGCAGTACGTCAGACTCTATCTCGACTACGGGAAAATGTCCCCCGTCATTTATGGTCGGCTAAATATAGCTTTAACAAGATTGGTAATGGTTCGACCTCAATCCCAGCTTTACTTAGCTCCAATCAACGTTTTACTCAATTAAACATCCGTCTGCTGCAGCAGTCTGACTTTGCTTATCTCGATGACTTGGATACGGGTTTTCAAGCGGAATCCTTATTGTGTTGGGCAAAGATGGCGGTGCGGTTTAATGCAGGAGCAATTAGTTACCGTAACTCAATTTTGGCAGGGCTACAAGCAGAAGGACACCAGATTCTTGATGCAGCTACAGTTAAGTTTGAGCAACCAGAAGTCAAAACTAAATCTAGTACCGATAACTGTTTAGTAGCAGCTATTACCGAGATTAGTACTCAAAACTATCAGGCTGAATGTAAAGCGATCGCTTTGTCCCCTAGTCTTAGCGAACAACAATACCAAGCTCTCAAAAAAAAATTGATTAAATCGATCGCAGATCGCCGTCAACTCCGCAAATACGAACTACGGCAACGCTACTATTTACCCATTACCCCAGAATTGGTTTCTTTAGACGATGAGGGATGGTATCAAAAAATTAGATTACATTACTTTTTGACTGTTGGTCGTCCCTATTTAGCAGATCGCGATACCCAAGTAGCTCGCCAATTTATCGAACAGGGCAATGGTAGCTTATTCTTACCAGACTTTAATAATTCTCAGTTGGGGGCAGTAGTTGGTACATTAGAGCTATTGGGCATACCTGTCTTGCTACAGAATTTGATGAGGGAATTATGCAATACCGATGTCGATCTTCAATCTTTAGCTGCGATCGCTCTCAATAACCGTAGCGAAATTAAAACCATTCTGAAAATCGGCATTGCCAAAAACTATAGTCCCATTACTATTGTGAGTCGTTTACTGAATAAGATTGGCTGTAAAATGCGCTGCGTGCGTTATCAAAGTATTAATAAAAAAAGAGTCAGGATCTATCAAATTCAAACTCCCAAAGACCAGCGCGATCGTGTGTTTGCCCACTGGTTGAGTATAGATCGCCAACGTCCTGGCAACTCTTTATTTTGGTCTAGCGATCTCGATCGCCATAGCCAGCCTGTCTTATCTCCTACTACTGATAATTATCATCAATTGAGTTTAGATCTGTAAGCTTACTCATTCAAAAAGCACAATTCTTGGGAAGAGGTTCGACAGAAGCTAATGAACTAGCAAAATCATTGGGTAAAGTCGAATCCCAAAAGCCATCTTTAACCGTTCCTTTTTGAGCGTTGGGACTATAACCATCGGGATTCATATGTACTCTGACAATTACTTCTTGTTGGGGTTGAATTACTACCGTACCTCCAGTACGAGTAAAAGGTTGCTCGTCAACATGAGAGTGTAATAGAACTCGACGATACAATAGTTCTCCATCTGGAGTAGTTACTTCCCACCAGTCGGCATAACGATCGCATCCAGTATCCGGACTACTGACGGTAACGGCAAAGGTATAATTATTTGGCTCTCCTGTAGTTGAAACTTTTGAGACTTTGGCAGGGTTATTTGTAGCCAAAACGGATTGTGGTACTTGTGACTCATTCATTATCGAACATCCACTACTAATTAAAATTAAAGCCAGACATAAAATTTTAGTCATAGAAAAGAGCAGCGCGATCGTGTTATTGTTCGAGCAATATTATTCTTTAGCCACACAACCCTGCATAACCAATAATAGAATTAATTTTGATTTTTAATTTATTATTAATGCAAGAGGTCTAATATAAGATCAAGTATCTCTGACTTTGGCAATAATAGAAACTGCCATTGATTCGCTTAAAACACTTTTTGGGTAACATATTATTTTCGGTAGACACCTCAAAAATATTACAAGCAATACGATCTCTCGATCTGTATGCTTATATAGCAATCCTCATCAATAATTAGACAATGACCCCACAAACAACCAAGCGATCGGCAACCTCAGAAGCTTTATTGGGCAAATCTTTAGCAGAGTTAACTACTTGGGTACAAGAGCAAGGACAGCCAGCCTATCGGGGTAAGCAACTATACCAATGGCTCTATCAAAAAGGAACGCGATCGCTTTTGGACATTTCTGTGTTTCCCAAACAGTGGCGCGAATCGATGGCAGACTATCCCATTGGACGCTCTACCATCCATTATCGCAGCGTTGCTCGTGATCAAACCTGTAAATACTTACTACGTCTAAAAGATGGCTTGATTATCGAAGCGGTTGGTATTCCCACTGCAAAACGTTTAACGGTTTGTGTATCTTCTCAAGTTGGCTGTCCGATGGACTGTGATTTTTGTGCCACAGGAAAAGGAGGCTTTTCCCGTAATCTAAAAGCTCATGAAATTATCGATCAGGTACTGACCGTACAAGAAGATTTTGGACAAAGGGTAAGTAATGTTGTGTTTATGGGTATGGGAGAGCCAATGGCTAATATTACCGAGGTGGTAGCTGCAGTAAAATCTCTCAATCAAGATATAGGCATTGGAGCGCGATCGCTAACTGTATCGACAGTGGGCATTCCTGGCAAAATTCAACAGTTAGCCCAACATAAACTACAGATTGTTCTGGCGGTAAGTCTTCATGCTTCTAATCAAGCTTTGCGTCAGCAATTAATACCTAGTGCGAGAAAATATCCCCTAAGTAATTTACTTGATGAATGTCGAGACTATATACAGGTCACTGGTAGAAGAGTCACCTTTGAATACGTGTTGTTGTCAGGAATTAATGATTTACCTGAAAATGCTAAAGAGTTAACTCAGCTACTTAAAGGCTTTCAAACCCATGTTAATCTGATCCCTTACAATCCGATTTCTGAAGTTGATTATCAAAGACCGAAGCAGTATCGAATTAAAGAATTTGCCGATATTTTAGAAAAAGCAAAAATAGCAGTTAGTGTTCGTTATTCTCGCGGTTTGGAAGCAGATGCAGCTTGTGGACAACTCAGAGCTTCTAAAGTTTAAACATGGACAGGATTTTTAAGCGCACAATAACTATCGATTCCAGGGGCGTAACACTCAATTACTCTATTGGTTTTGATACACTGTACCAATAGATAATCGCACTGTTCGCAGGCGGTACGTTTTATAGAATTATCAATAATAGTTTCGGTAGCGCGATCGCCACAATTAGGACAATAAATACTTTGTGTTTTAGTCATGGTTTTTGGATAGAATCTCGTAACTTAGCTCTCTAAGTTTTCAATTCTATGCACACGAGAGTTCTTTAGATTTTGATTTAACTATTCAAGTATAGTTTTAGTTTTCAATAATGCACATCATTCTTTATATAGATTTTAGATAGTTTTATCTCGATCCCTGATTAGATTGCAGTCAATTACTTAAATTAGAATCAAAAGCTAATTATTCGGCAGTAGCAAGTAGGAGAGAATGGCATTTGCCCATGAAAAAGTTATGTATGAAAAATTATGTAACGCAATTGACGAACAATGATTCGTCAAAGTATTTCAAGATATTGCTATGTAGTCTGATATCTACAGTCGCGATCGCTTTAGTCAAATTAGAATCTCAGGCGGTTCAATATCCTGACGGAAAATTGGCGTTTGAATCTGCTGTGTTGCTCATAGATACCCATGCAACTTTCAACGAAGTTCGAGCCAGACAAGCAAAATACTATTTCGATCTCGAATTGCCTGATAATATAGGTGAACCTTTGGGAAAAATAGTGATCCAACAGCGATCTGGCGCAGATCAAGTTAGATTTAAGCTAGATCGAACCAAAGTTTATTTTGGCACCCACAATAGCAAACAAGAAGAGATTGATTCGATTACTTCATACAATGAAGCTACTGGAGAAATTACAATACGGTTAAAGCAAGTAATTAATCCCGATAATAGTTTGACTATCGCCTTAAAACCAAAGAGAAATCCAGATTATGCAGGAGTATATCTATTTGGTATTACCGCTTTTCCACCAGGAAAAGATTCCCTCGGTCTTTATTTAGGTGCAGGAAGATTTCAGATCTATCAAAGAGATCGTTTTTATTTTTAGCTAACTTTACTATTTGTTGTAGGCTGGAAAAATAGGGCGCGACGAAAAGATGATTTAATTTTAGAAAACAATTATTCTGCTCTATTTAGCGACAACGAAGATGCAAGTTGAATGGCAAACGGCTAAAACCTACGAAGATATTATTTATCAAAAATGGCAAGGTATTGCCAAAATAACAATTAATCGACCCCATAAAAGAAACGCTTTTCGCCCCAAAACCGTGTTTGAAATGTACGATGCCTTTGTAGATGCCAGGGAAGATAATACCATAGGAGTAATTCTTTTAACTGGTGCAGGGCCTCATACCGATGGAAAATATGCTTTTTGTGCGGGGGGAGATCAAAGTATTAGAGGCAAGGCTGGCTATATAGACGATCAGGGTACACCGCGATTAAACGTTTTAGACTTACAGCGTCTAATTCGCTCTTTGCCAAAAGTTACGATTGCTTTAGTCGCTGGTTATGCGATCGGTGGCGGACACGTACTCCATGTCTTGTGCGACCTAACAATTGCTGCGGATAATGGAGTGTTTGGGCAGACTGGTCCCAAAGTAGGTAGTTTTGATGGTGGATTTGGCTCTAGTTACCTGGCTCGTATTGTGGGACAAAAAAAAGCGCGAGAAATTTGGTTTCTCTGTCGTCAGTATAGTGCTGCCGAAGCTTTGGCAATGGGATTAGTCAATTGTGTCGTCCCTGTCGAGCAATTAGAAGCAGAAGGAATTAAATGGTCGCAAGAGATTCTACAAAAAAGTCCGATTGCTATTCGCTGTCTCAAAGCTGCATTTAATGCTGATTGCGATGGACAGGCAGGGTTACAAGAATTGGCAGGTAACGCCACAATGCTTTATTACATGACCGAAGAAGGAGCAGAAGGAAAACAAGCTTTTCTAGAAAAGCGTCCGCCAAATTTTGAACAGTATCCTTGGCTGCCATAAAAAAATACGCTCCCTATTCTTATTCCTTGGGAGCGCATCATTAATCATTAAGTTTTTGAAATCTAATTGATTTTGAGCTTGATCGTTCTGATTGCATATTGCACAATAATTGGATATTTATCTAGATCTCTTAAGTTCAAGATATCTAGCAAATGACTTTTGTAGGTATTTGTAGGTATTTACTGTGATTTGCGAATAACTGCAGCTTGTAAGCTATTGTTGATTTCAATCTAGGTAACTTTAAAAGGTGTTGCTCGATCCAACTTCACTTTGTCAGATGTATTTAGATGAAAAATATGTTCTAACTTTGTCAAGGTTGTTTCAAAAGGAGAAGAAGCAAAAGCGCAAGCTTTCCAACTACCCTGAACTGGTACGCCAAGCATTTCGCAAGAACCACCTCTGCGTCCCTCTGGACTATAAAAACGACAGTGACGACAGGCAGAAGTTGAAAAATCGATTTCTTTCATTTGAATTTATAGAATTGGTTTTGTTCCCTTTCCCTTTTTCTATTGTGCTATTACTTCATAAAGCGATTGATCCTATTCAAGCCAATATATGGCATGGATTTGAACGATCCCCAAGGTAAAAAACCTTTTATATTGTCTTTATAATCGTCAAAAAAATAGATTTTAAAAAACATAAAAAGTATTTGTTGATACTTTTTTTTTAAGCAAATATATGGATGTCGAGATAGAAAAACCTACAGGGATCGCGTGCAAAAAAGAAAATAAGCTTTCGAAATTCGATTTATTCTGATTCTGGAAAGGTTGGCGGACGATATTCTTGCGACCATTTCTGCGAGACACAAAGATAACATAAATTCCAGCGTTTTATTTCTTGAGTAGATGTCGGGGCATTACACCCAGGACAAGATAACCATGATGAAGAGTTTTGGTTAAGTTTATCTAGCCAACGCTGTGCTGCAATTTTTGCTCTGGTACTAGCAGAAGGGCGATCGATCGCTCTTTTTCCAGATATAGATTGAGATTTTTGTTCTGATTTTTGTTGATTAGCCCTAAACATAATTTCTGAGTGATGTGTTTCGTAAGTTGAGACATGCCACCCTGAAGCAGAAAAGCGGATATCTTTGAGGGTAAAGGGTAATTGCTTGTTCAGCCTTTTGAGTAAGGTATAGCGTTGAAAAGAAAGCTCCTGCGCTCTAGCTGCACTAGAGGTGGCAACCCAAAGCACCTGTCGATTAATGTACAGGGGACGAGTGTATTTAGCCGTATTTTGGTTAACAGTGTTATCCCAACACTTTAATAGCTGTCGATAGTCGCGAAACTTCTCCCAACCAGGCTGCTGTTCTAGTTGGTTTAAAATATTTTCTAAAGAATCAAAATGCACTGTTTATTAAAGATTAACGATTAGAACTTGTTCTATTAATTTTACTTTTTAACCAAATTACCTGAAGTAACACAGGTCGTTGTATTCTATAGGTATTTATCCATATTAGACAAAATACTAACTGTGAAACGTTTAATAGTTTGCTGCGATGGCACTTGGCAAAAGCTGGATAGCGAATATCCCACAAACGTAGTTAAAATAACTCAAGCAATCAAACCATACGATGAAAATGATGGTATTCACCAAATTATCTTCTATGATGAAGGAGTAGGAACTGGAGACACTCTAGATGGGTTGTTTGGCGGTGCATTTGGTTGGGGAATAGACCAAAACATTCAAGATGCCTATCGTTTTTTGAGCCTTAACTATCAACATGGAGATGAAATATATCTTTATGGATTTAGTCGTGGTGCTTATACAATTCGTAGCTTGGTGGGATTGATTAGATGCTGTGGTTTGCTACAACGTAATAGAATACGTTTAGCAGGAAAAGCATACGCTCTATATAGAGATAATGATATTAAGCCTAATGACGAACAAGCCAAGACTTTTAGACAAAAATATAGTTATTATGGCGATCAAGAAGAAAATGTCAGTATTAAACTATTAGGGTGTTGGGATACTGTAGGTGCTTTGGGAATACCCGATCGCACTCCTCGTTTCAATATAGACAAAGTAATCAATAAAAAATACAAGTTTCACGATACTTTTTTAAGCTCAATTGTCGAGAATGCTCGACACGCAGTAGCAATTGACGAAAAGAGGAAAGTTTTTGATGTAACCATTATGCAAAAAAGCCCTAACAATCAAAATCAAACTCTCAAGCAAGTTTGGTTTGCAGGTACTCATGGTTGTATTGGTGGAGGAGAAGAAAAAAATCGTGGCTTGTCCGATATCGCTTTGTTGTGGATGATCGCCGAAAGTCAAGCATTTGGGATCGAATTCGATTTAAACAGAATTATTAATCGTCTAGAACCCGATCATAAAATACCCTTTGATAGTGACGTTGACGGTCTGTTTAAAGCTTTAGGAGTCCACCTAAGAAGATTGGATGATGATGAAAATAGCTTACACTCAAGTGTCAAAAGACGATGGCGAGAACTAAAAGATGGTTATCGACCAAACAACCTTACTATGCACCAAAAACATTTAGACGATTTAGCATAATGTGATGTTACGCACCAATTAGTTTGTTAAGACTGGGAAAGGGTTAAAGGGCAAAGGGAAAAGGTTAACTATTTCTCGTTGTTAAGCAGAGACAATTCCCGACCATTGTACTTTTCTTTCTCCCGTGCGTCGGTAGGAGAAAAAGCGATCGCTTTGTTGATAGGTACAAAAATCTTGGGCGATCGCAATTTGTGCAGGATTGATGTTTAATTGTTCTAGCTGTAGTTGATTTACCCTGGGTACATTGAGACGAACTTTTCCTGGTAACTCATCATCCAAAATCGGTGAATCTGTCAACTGCTGTAACTCTTTTAAAATCGCGGTATCAGTTTTACTTTCGGCATCAGCAATAATGGTTTTACCTACTTTTATTGCTACACAATCGTCTACCTGATACACTTTACCTGCGATCGCTGGCCCAATCGCGATTCTCAAATTTTCTTGACTACCAGATTCTACAAACTGCGCGATCGCGCCTTTGACGATGCTTTGTGATGTACCTCGCCATCCAGCATGAATCGCACATACTCGTCCTGTAGCGCGATCGCCTATTAAAATTGGCGTACAGTCAGCACTAGCCACCCACACAGATTGATCTGCATCATCACTTATTACTGCATCTGCATTACTAAAACCATGGAGTAAATTTTGAGAAGTAATTTCTTGAGGAGTTAAAATGCGATCGCCATGTACCTGTTTGACTCGATATGCCTTACAATCAGCCTGAAAAATAGAAGTCAGTTTTTCTGGGGTGTGAGGATAAAAATCTTTGCTAAAAAACCCATGTCGCCAAGGTGACAACAAATTGCAGGTCAAATAACTACCACCTTCAACTTTCTGCCATTGCCAAACCCAATCCATTTGTTCGTCCTTCATTGCTACTTGCTACTTGCTACTTGCTACTTACGGACAATCAACCACTCATCTTTTGCCGAGCAATTATCTACGACAATTAAAAGAGGGGACTATAGAGAATAACCTTGCTATAATCCCCAACTATTTTGAAATCAATGCTTTATTTTGACCTGAGAAAACTAAAGACTGATACTTATCAAATACCAATTTGGACGAACACGAAAACAATAAAGATTTTAGTTTGGAACGACTGCTTCAAATAACCTGGTTGCTGGTTGATATTTCCAGGCGATTCCTTCGGGATCTTTGCTTTGACTCCACTCTTCAAAATCTGGATCTGATTTACGTCTGCCAACGGTACTAGTATTGAGATCGAGACGCTTGGCTAGTTCTGCCTGAATTAATGATTGAGTGATTTCAATCGAAGATAGCTCATCTGTGGTTGAACTAGTTGCTTCTTCTTCAGGTTCGATAGTTGCAGTAGCGTTTGTTGATTCTTCTTGAGTAAGTTGAGCGACGGGAGATGAAGAGGGGGATTCGCTAGATCCGTTTTCTGGATTTTGTTCCTGTTTGGCTAGTTGAGCAATACCTCTAACAGATAATTTGTTAGAGGTATTGCCTGCTAACTGATAAGAATTTATTGCTGGTTCGATTTCGGGTTCGCTGTCGTCTAAAATACTGCCTAAAGCACTAGCAGTAGGAAAATAGAAGACAACACCTTGGTCTTTGAGATTTCTAGGTATATTGCCATATTCTTCGCTTTTGCGAGTTAGAAATGTTTTGGCATCTTTGAGAGCGAGGTTTGCTTTTACGGATAAATCTACTGGAGTTACACATCCTTGATTTTCCCTAATCAACTGATTAAAGTAGGGATTGATATCTCCACACCATTGCTGCCATTGATAGTTTTGCCAAATTCTATATGCCACGATTAATACTGCAAGTGCCAGCAAGAAGGGCCATAGCTGATAGAGAAGGACAAAACCAAACGCAAAAGGTATGATCAGAACCAGGATTCCAGCAGAACCGTTATCTAGTACTTTGACCGTCATAGTTTGGGTTACAATTGCTAAAATTTACGGTGTAAAACAAAACTCTGCCTAATATTGACTGAGTAATTTTTACTAGTTGCAAGAACATCTTGCATAATTTGTCTAATTGCAATATTAAGACAAATCGAGTTGCAAAGCACGCAACTAATTGCAAAGATTAACAACTAATCTAGATTGTTGCCACTAAATTAGACAATTCTAAACGTTGCAGCATAGTTTTTCGGGCATCAAGAGCCAAAGAATCGTCTAAAGTCGCTAAAGTAATCTCTTGCTGATATTTTCTTTGCAAGGCTTTAGTAATTAACCAATCGGCAATAAAAGGATTTTTGGGCAGCAAAGGTCCATGAGAATAAGTTGCGATCGCATTTTGATAAAAAGCTCCTGCAGTTCGATCCTCCCCGTTGTTGCCATAGCCTTTAATTACCTGTCCTAGAGGTTGGACATCATTGAGATAAGTTCTACCCCCATGATTTTCAAAGCCAATCGCCACTGGTTTTTCGCCTAACATAGCTTTTAATTCTGAGGCAATCGGTTCTGCAGTGATTTCAAATACCAGATTGCCAATACATCGTTTGGCATCAATACCAGGATGTTGGCTGACCATATCTAACAGTCCTAGACCATCAATTCTTTTACCCTGAGCGGGTTCATAGTAATGTCCTAATAGCTGTGGTGAGCCACAGGTAAATACTCCTGGCGTACCACGATCTAGCTTAGATTCCAGAGCTTTGGCTTTTGCCCCTTGCAAGTCACGCATGACAATTTCTTGCTGACGATCTTGCGCGCCTCCTCCGACAATAATATCTACGAGATCTAATACTTCAGGCTCGGTTTCTCGTTTAAAAGGAATAATTTCTACTTCTAGATCGCGCCACTGGCATCGCCGTTGCAGACAAATAACGTTACCGCGATCGCCATAAGTACTCATCAACGTCGGATAGAGCCAACCGATTACAATCTTCATCTGTAGGTATTAAGTAAAAGGTCGATAATAGCAGATTTGAAATTGATAATAATTATGAAAACTAATTTTAAAGAAAAATTTAAAGAATTAGTTTAGACTGAAAGTTAAATCAAAGGAATTATTGTCTTGGGTAGATCTGTAGGATAAATATACATTGACTGCCCTATTTATCGAGTTAAGTTATAAGGATTATTGGAATGGCAGCAAGCCCAACTGTTATCAAAGAGAAGTCTAGTCAAACCGTCAAGCAACACTATCCCAACTATAAAATAATTGTTTTGAATGACGACTTCAATACTTTTAAGCACGTTATTGAATGTTTAGTTAAATATATTCCTGGAATGAATGGCGATCGCGCTAGAGATTTAGCCAATGAGATTCACACCCAAGGACAGGCTCTAGTATGGGTAGGGCCTCAAGAACAGGCGGAATTATATCATCAACAATTAAAACGTGCGGGATTGACGATGGCTCCCCTAGAAAAAGCTTGATCGTAATTGAGTAAACAAAATAGTAAGTAATAAATATGGCTTCTGATGGTCGGTTAGTCTGGAATCATTCAACTCATCTCGACGGTTTAATTCCTATCTTAGAAAAATTAGTTAAGTGTGAAGGAGTTACTACCATTACTCCAGGAAGAATTAAAAAAACTAGAAGCCATATTCCTAAAATAAAGCTCAAAATTTCTGTTCCCATACGTGGTGGTTATAAAGTGATCGCTCGTCAAGGAAAGACAGTTCAAGAGGTTTTTATTATTACCAACTTAGAACAGGTGGAATTAGAAAAAGCGATCGCCGATTTAATTTAGTTTATTTACTAAAATTTAATTCACACTAGACGTAATAATATAAATTGCATTGATGCGATCGAGATCGCTTTGCTTTTGAAATTGTCAAGCAAAGATAGTTAGAAGAATACAGATAGCAAACTACCGAAAAACTTCTAATTAAAAGCAGATCGTAAGCAAGCAAATGTCTTTAAAATTATTGTCTATAGCTATAACTATACTAGTTTCGAGCGTACCTATTCAATCGGTAAATGCAAATCCAGGTTCATGTAAAGGATCGGCTATTACATTTTCGGAAAAAGAAGCAGTAAGGATTTTACAAGATATGTATTATCTACAGTCAGAGATGGATGTTGCAAATGAAAATCTAGATAAACTAAATCGCAGACGTAGTATGGGTTACGATCCCTACGACGCTGATAGCGTAGCCAAATATAACAAAATAGTAAACAAATACAATGCAATTATTGTAGAGAAAAATGCTCTGTCCAATGAATATAATTTGGTAAAAAGTTCATTTAATGCAACAATTCCTCAGTTTTCTCCCTCTACAAATACTACTTTTATCAATTGTATGAATATGGCAGTACTCGACTTGAATATAGGTACGAGCAGTCTGAATGTAAGTTCAACTAGTCTAAATGGTGATTCTTTGAGAATAAGAACTGAAAATATGAGACGACGACTAGAGAATATGAATTACGATTTAAGATAATTCTATTTTTATATTTTAATTCAACAATTGATGGGTAGAGCGAGAGCAAAACCCATCATTACCAACTATTAGCTTTACTCTTTCAGTAGGCTCAGATAGATTTAAACTCTAGCCATATCTTGGAAGTTGATTTTCAAATAATCTTCTTCCATTTTTGCTCCTGATGGTTCGAGTGCTGCTAAAGCTTGAGGTAAAACTAAATTGCGACGGTGATTACCAATGCGGATATTAAGTTCGTCACCAGTTTTGTTAAGCTGAATTTGTTCTTTAGGAATTCCTGGTAAATATAGATGCAGACTATAGTTACCTTGCTCTTGGATTATTTTAATTGTGCTTTCTTTATAGTAAACCTGAGTAGGATCTTCATCTTTATATAGAATTTCTTTTAGCTTCTCTAACGCTTCCATTCCACACATTTCGGTGGGAAAAAGAGGAGCTTCTTTTACGGGTAAAGGATGGAAATTATCGTATATTTCTTTTTTGTAAGTATCTTGATTTTCTTTCCAACGCTTAAAGAAGGGATCTTGAACTTCGTTAGGAATAACTCTATTGGCTACTACCAAATCTGTAGCAACATTGTACAAACTGAGATAAGCATGGGCGCGTAAAGATTCCTTGATTACCATTTTTTCGGGGTTCATCACCAACCGCACCGAAGTTTTGGTGTTATCTGTCAAAACCTTTTCTAAAGCTTCTATTTGCTCATAAAACTCATAAGGAGCATCCATTACTTCGTTATCGGGCAAGGAAAAACCAGCAATGGGTTTAAAAAATGGCTCAACCAAAGGACGTAATGCAGCAGACATACCTTGGAGTGGCTTATAAAAGCGTCTCATATACCAGCCACCAACTTCAGGAAGACTCAATAGTCTTAGAGCTGTCCCTGTCGGTGCAGAGTCGATAATTAAAATATCAAAATCATCTTCGTCGTAGTGACGCTTCATTCTCACCAAACCGAAGATTTCGTCCATTCCTGGCAAAATTGCTAATTCTTCAGCCTGTACACCATCCAAACCTCTAGCCTGTAGAACTTGGGTGATATAACGCTTGACAGACCCCCAATTACCTTCTAATTCTCTCAGGGCATCTAGTTCAGCACCCCAAAGATTGGGTCGCACTTGGATTGGATCATGTCCTAATTCGATATCGAAACTATCTGCCAAAGAGTGGGCGGGATCAGTACTAAGTACTAGGGTTTTATAACCCAATTCCGCACAACGTAAACCAGTTGCAGCAGCGACTGAGGTTTTACCAACGCCACCTTTACCAGTCATTAAAATTACACGCATAAAAAATTTAGATCCTATATTAAATCTATTTACATTACTTAATCTTTTATTATTGTGACGCTTTTTGCTCTGAAAAGAAATTTTGACGCAAAACATTCCACGGGGAAATGTACCAATGATCGATATGAGAGATAATTAAATGATCTTGGCTTACTTCCAATTCGCTCCAGCCAGGAATAGATAAACGGGGTTTCCAGGGTAGAGGAGGAGTCATATTTAACGTCCACTCAGTTTTAATGGTTGTCTCTTTTTGAGTAACATTGTGGACTTCCATTTCGATATTGTTGAAAAAGCTACTTAAAAAGCCAATCATCGACTTGTATTTTTTCACTCCTCGAAATTCGTTTAAAGGATCTTTGAAATAAACATCTTCTGCATAGATTTCAAAAGTCTGATTTTCGGGAAACCTTTGATAATCTTCTTTTAAAATATTTACTAAATCTTGCTGTCGATCGCTCATTATACTTTAATTCTCTAACACTACTACTATAGACGAAGTTTTGGAATACTCATGGGGAATAATAGCTTGGTCAATATAAATCTGATAATAGTATTGGCTGAGTAATAAAAGCGATCGCATTTGAGACTAAAGATAGCTCCAAAAACATCAAAGCGATCGCCATTGTAATAAACAAAATATTCGATTTGCTATTACAAAAAAATAAATAATAAAAATGCAACCTGTTCATCAACTTGCTTTAGAAGGCAAATATACAGAATTAAAAGATTTATTACAAAAAAAAATATCTACTGTGGATACTGATGATCTTGATGATCTTAAGCCTTTACATCATGCTGTTCATGGTGGCTCTATAGAATGTACTCAATTATAATTGACATCCTCTCATCCTAAACGCTGTCGCGCTTAGAACGAGATTCCTAAGACTCACGACTTAGGTTTTCTGTTTCGTCCTGTGCCAACTAGAACACTGTTACCAATGCTCCCC
>Ga0115029_1000100_pt1 | contig 99306 bp, 93 predicted proteins | sample SidtaG_3_FD_87297 | JGI IMG/M metagenome (GOLD analysis project Ga0115029, IMG submission 87297) | Marine algal microbial communities from Sidmouth, United Kingdom - Sidmouth_Asex1 metaG | ecosystem: Host-associated > Algae > Red algae > Unclassified | place: Sidmouth, United Kingdom | collected... | reverse complement strand
TCGGCAGTCGTCGGCTCGGCAATCGGGGTTCCGGCAACCGGGGCGCCGGACATCGCCACGACCGTGATCGCCGACCCGGTCGACGATGGTCTGCGCCCCGCCCGTGACGGGTCCGACCCCGACCACCGCCTCGACGCGGAACTCGCCACCGGTGCCGGCAACGGCAACGGCAACGGCACGGTGACCGAATCCGACGTGACCGCTGATCTCGAACGCCCGACCGGTCTCGACGACATCGCTGCGTTCGATGTCGACGACATCGAACGTCGGCCAGAACTCGACGCCATGCTGTCCGCGGCGGCGCTGTCAGAGCAGTCCGACCGATCGGTCGCGTCGATGATCGACCCGCTCATGGCGAACCCTGCGCTACCGACAGGACTCACCGGCCAGATCGTGCGCCCCGGCGACGAGACCCCGGCGTGGCTCGTGCCGATGTTCACGGTCGGATGTGTCGCGTTCATCGCGTTGCTCCTGCTGATCAGTTCGTGACATGAGCCGGCGCGCCGTGCGCTCGCCGTTGCCGTCGCTCGACGAGATCGTCGAGACCATCCGATCCCACGGGGTCACCCACGTGGGCGTCACCACCGCCGATGTCCTGACCGAGACCCGGTCAATCCTTCATGAGCGCAAGGCGCAGGGGCTGCACGACGACATGCAGTTCACGTACCGGAACCCCGACCGGTCGACCGATCCGCAGCGGGCGGTCGCCGAAGCGGTCTCGGTCATCGTTGCTGCCCGCCCCTACATGTCAGCCGAGGACCCACCCGAGCCGACCGACTCACATGGGGCGCACGCTCGGGTCGGACGTTACGCATGGGTCGACCATTACGAACCGTTGCGCATCGGTCTGCGCGCCGCGGCACGACAGATCAAGGCCGCCGGGTACCGGGCGACGGTGTTCGCCGACGACAACTCGATGGTCGACCGCGCCGTCGCGCATCGCGCCGGAATCGGTTGGTTCGGCAAGAACGCCAACCTCCTCCTCCCGGGCGCCGGAAGCTTCTTCGTCCTCGGATCGCTCGTGACCACGGCCCGCTACGAGCCGTCGCCGACCACTGCCAACGACGGTTGTGGGACGTGCGTGAAGTGCCTCGACGGGTGCCCGACGCAGGCCATCATCGCCCCCGGTGTGATCGACGCCCGCCGATGTCTGAGCTGGGTATTGCAGAAGGCGGGGGCGATTCCCGACGAGTTCCGTGAGGCGGTCCATGACCGGATCTACGGCTGCGACGACTGCCAGGACGTGTGTCCGATCTCGGTGCGGCTCGGCGGTCGCAACACCGTCGACATCGACGTGACCGACCCGGCGGTGCAGAGCCACGTCGACGTGCTCGATCTGCTCGACGCCGACGACGAGACGATCGAACGTCGACACGGCCGCTGGTACATCGCCGGTCGTGAGTTCCGGTGGCTGCGGCGCAACGCGCTCGTCGTGATCGGCAACGTAGCCGACCCGTCGAACGCCCGCGTCCGTTCGACGGTGCAGCGATACCGTGACGGCTCCGACGCGATCCTGGCCGAGCATGCGGACTGGGCGATGCGCCGACTCGACGCCCGTTCGACACCGATCACGCAGAACGACGAAACCGACCCGACGGAATGAAGCATCTCCTCGTCACGAACGACTATCCCCCGAAGATCGGCGGCATCCAGTCGCTGCTGTGGGAGTGGTGGCGTCGGTTGCCGGCGGACTCGTTCGCCGTGCTGACGAGCCCGTACGAGGGGACCGAGGAGTTCGACGCCGGCGAGCCGTACCGCATCGAGCGCACGCCCGAACCGTTCCTGCTGCCGCATCCGTGGATGGTGCGACGGGTCGACGAACTCGCCGCCGAGGTGGGCGCCGACCTCGTCGTGATCGATCCGGCGGTGCCGCTCGGCCTCATCGGCCCGTCGCTCCGGCTGCCGTACGACCTCGTGCTGCACGGCGCCGAGGTGACCGTCCCCGGCCGACTTCCGGTCGCCAAGCAGGCGCTCGCGTACACGCTGCGGCGCGCCCGGCACATCATCGCCGCCGGCGGGTATCCGGCAGCTGAAGCCGAGCTCGCTGCCGGTCGGCCGCTGCCGACCACCGTGGTTCCGTGTGGCGTCGACCCCGAACGATTCGTGCCGCTGTCGGACGCCGAACGTGTAGCCGCCCGTGAACGCTTCGACATCCCGGCCGATGCCGAGCTGATCGTGGGGATCTCCCGACTCGTCCCGCGCAAAGGCTTCGACACGGCGATCCGGGCGGTGAACCGGATCAAGCATCGGCGCCCCGATCTGCTGCTCGTGATCGGTGGGACCGGACGCGAGGGCGACCGCCTGAAGCAACTCGCCGACGAACTCGACGCACCCGTTCGCTTCACCGGGCGGATCCCTCACGACGACCTTCCGGCCCTCTACGGGTGTGCGGACCTCTACACGATGCTGTGCAGGAACCGGTGGGGCGGCCTCGAACAGGAGGGGTTCGGCATCGTGTTCATCGAAGCGGCCGCGTGTGGCATCCCGCAGGTGGCGGGCGATTCGGGTGGTGCTGCCGAAGCCGTTGCCGACGGCGAGACGGGTCTGGTCGTGGCCGATCCCGAGAACGTGCAGGACGTCGCCGACGCGTTCGAGAAGATCCTCGACGACGACGAGCTGCGCGCGACGATGGGTCGAGCGTCCCGACAACGCGTGCTCGACGAGTTCGCCTACGACGTGCTCGCCCGTCGCCTCGGTGACACGCTCGGCGTCGACGACTGACGCTGCGCGCACGTCAGCGTCCGGCTGGAGCCCTCAGCCTCCACGCCTGCAGCTCCGAGCGGTACGGGAATTCGAACGAGTCGCCGACCGCGGCGGCGATGCCCCGGATCTCGTCGAGCACTTTGCTCTGGACAGAGGGTTCCAACGCAGCGATGAAGCTGGTCGAGAGTGCGCGGTCGACGACGCCCTTCGGAGTCGTCGGCGTCGGATTCTCGATCGGCCAGTCGTCGACAGGCTCGAACCCTGCCGACGAATCGATGGCCCGGCGCCACGTCATCGTGCGGTGTCGAGGCGTGTCTCCGGCGTGACGGTCGACCACGTCGGTGAACCGGCGCACCCAGTCGACGCTCTCGTCGCGCACGTTCCACACGCACACGAGGTGCCCACCGGGGCGCAGGATGCGTGCGATCTCGACGAGCGCGGCATCGTGGTCGAACCAATGGAACGCCTGAGCGGCGACCACCGTGTCGACCGAGTCGTCGTCCAACCCGGTCGCCTCGGCGGTCCCGTCGACCACGGTCACCTGCGGGTGCGCGGTCACGATGGCCTGACGCATCGCCGCAACCGGCTCGATCGCGAGCGGTACGCAGCCCGCCTCGACGAGTTGCGCGGTGAAGATGCCGGTCCCCGCTCCGAGGTCGGCGACCACCCCGTGCGCGTACCGATCGACGAAGCGATCGACCAGGTCGGGGTGGTAGCTCGGACGCGCCGACGAATACACCGCGGCGTGCTGGTCATAACCGGTGCGTGCTGCGTCGTGGACGACGAGACGAATTCTCGCACCTTGCCGTCTGTCTCATTCCACCTGGCTCAGGACGCCGTCGGGACGGATGGCTCGGATACCGTGCCCGTCGTGACCGACGCCAGCGGAGCGGACCTCGATCTCGCAGCCACCCTCGCAGCCACCAGGGGTTCGGGAATCGTGCGGGCGAACCTCGTCGGGACGGCCGTGTTCGCCATCACAGCGGTCGTGTCGGCGGTCGTCTTCGAGTCACCCTTCGTCGCCATCGCCGCAGCCGTGGCGCTCGCCTTGTTCTTCGTAGGAATCGCTGCGTTCCTCTGGTCGTTCTGGACGGCGGTGCAACGCAGCCGAGGCGAGCAGGTCGCCGTCACCCAGCTGTACTTCTTGACCAGTGGCGTCGCGCCTCGGCAGGTCAGAGTCGCGATGCTGCTGGCGCTGCTCGCACAGTGCGCCGTCGGACTCGGCACCGCACTCGGACGACCGAATGCCGACGACGGCAGCCCGGGCACCGCTCTGGCACTCGGCGTGCTCGTGCCGCTCTTCGGATTCGGTCTCAACGGGCTGTGGGCGGCGCTCCACGGCCGCTACAGCGAGCGACCTGTCGAAGCGAAGCGCACAACGGCCGCTCCGATCGACCAGAATGAAGACCATGGCTGAGACCGCAACCGAGATCATCACCATCGACGCCTCACCCCAGCAGGTGTGGGACGTTGCGATCGACCTGCCCAACTATCCCGAGTGGGCCCGCGACATCAAGGCCGTGACCATCCACGAGACCGACGACGACGGCCGCCCGAGCGAGGTCGAGTTCCGTGCCTCGGCGCTCGGCCGCAGCACTCACTACACGCTCCAGTACCGCTACAGCGACGAGCCCAAAGTGCTCGGTTGGTCGATGATCCGCGGCGACATCCAACGCTCGATCGACGGAGCGTTCACGTTCGTCCCGACCGCCGACGGCAAGACCGAAGTCCGCTACGACCTGGCGATCGACCTCGTCGTCCCGCTTCCGGGATTCGTGAAGCGGCGTGCCGAGGTCCGCATCCTCAACACGGTACGGGAGCTGAAGGTGCGCGCCGAGGCGTGACCCGATGAGCCGGCGTGTCGGAATCGACGTCGGCGGAACCAAGGCCCTCGGAGTCGCACTCGACGTCGGTGGCGCGATCGTCGACACGCAGCGCCGCCCCACACCGCGCGGAACAGACAGCCTCGATTCGCTCGTCGACGTCCTCGCCGAACTGGCCAGGTCGCTCGGACTGTTCGGCGACGACGGCGAGGGTGACGGGCGGGGCAGCCTCGGCGTCGGTGTCCCTGGCCTCGTGACGCGCACCGGCGTGCTCCGTGCTGCGCCCAACCTCGACGGTGTCGCCGACTTCGAGATCGGGCGACTGTTGAGCGACCGCCTCGGGGTCGCTGTCGCCGTCGACAACGACGCGACGTGTGCCACGGTTGCCGAGTGGCAGCTCGGTGCAGCGCAGGGCGCTGCCGACATGGTGCTGGTCACGCTGGGAACCGGCATCGGCGGTGGTCTCGTCGCCAACGGCGCTCTGCAGCGAGGAGTCAACGGCTTCGCCGGCGAGTTCGGCCACATGGTCGTCGACCCGAACGGGCCGCGTTGCCCCTGTGGTCGACGTGGTTGCTGGGAGCGTTATGCATCGGGCTCGGGGCTTGCGATGCTGGCCCGGGAGGCGGCGACCGGTCGACGTCTGCGCGGAGTCGTCGAGCGCGCCGGCGGGGATCCGCAGAACGTCCGTGGCGAACACGTGATGGCCGCGGCCCTCGACGGTGACGACGAGGCCCTCGTCGTCATCGACGACTTCGGTCGCTGGGTCGCCTTGGGGTTGTCGAATCTCACGAATGCGTTCGATCCTCAGGTGTTCGTACTCGGTGGCGGCCTGGCCGAAGGCGCCGACATCTACCTCGAACCGATCGTGCGCTGGTTCGGCGAACTGCTCTACCAACCGGCTCTTCGCCCCCGGCCCGACATCGTCTTCGCCCGGTGGGGTCCGCTCGCCGGAGCCGTCGGCGCGGCGCTGCTCCCCGGTCTCGACACCGATTCGTAGGCGGCGGACAGGGCCATGCGGCGGCTAGGTTCGGCGGCATGGAGTTCCGCCGCATCGAGAACCTGCCGCCGTACGTCTTTTCCATCATCAACGGACTGAAGATCGAAGCACGTCGCGAGGGCGCAGACGTGATCGACCTCGGGTTCGGCAACCCCGACATGCCATCTCCCGACATCGCGGTCGCGAAGCTGGCCGAAGCGGCGCAGAACCCGCGCAATCACCGGTACTCGCTCAGCCGGGGCCTGCCGAAGCTGCGCGAGGCCATCGCCGGCTACTACAAGAACAAGTGGGACGTCGACCTCGACACCGAACTCGAGATCACCAACGTGATCGGGGCAAAGGAGGGCTTCAGCCACTTGATGTGGGTGCTGCTCGAACGTGGCGACGCCGCGATCGTTCCCACCCCGAGCTATCCGATCCACATCTACGGGCCCCTGTTCGCCGGTGCCGACCTGCGCCAAGTGCCGATGAGGTTCTTGGCTGACCCGTCGGACCGCGAGACGTTCACCGACGATTTCATGGAGAGCCTGCACACCGCCTACGACGTGGGCTGGCCCAAGCCGCGCGTGCTCGTCATCTCGTTTCCGCACAATCCGACCGGTGCGACGGTCGACCTCGACTTCATGCAGCAGGTCGTCGACTTCTGTCGTGAGCGCGACATGGTCGTGATCAACGACTTCGCCTACGCCGACATCGGTTTCGACGGACACCAGCCGCCGAGCATCCTGCAGGCCGAAGGTGCCAAGGAGTGTGCTGTCGAGCTGTACTCCATGACCAAGTCGTTCCAGATGGCGGGCTGGCGTTCGGCGTTCCTGCTCGGCAACAAGGACGTCGTGCAGGCGCTCGTCAAGCTGAAGAGCTACCTCGACTACGGCATGTTCCAACCCGTCCAGATCGCGGCGACGGTCACGCTGAACGAGGCCCAGGAATTCCCCGATCAGGTGCGCGAAATCTACGAAGCGCGTTGCGATGCGCTCGTCGATGGACTCGAACGCATCGGCTGGGACATGCCGAAGCCGGGTGGATCGATGTTCTGCTGGGGGCCGATCCCCGAGCCGTACGCCGAGATGAACTCGGTCGAGTTCTGCTCGCACGTGGTGCGCGAAGCCGACGTGGCCCTGTCGCCCGGCGTCGGTTTCGGGCCCGGCGGCGAGGGCTTCGTCCGCTTCGGACTGATCGAGAACGAGAAGCGCATCCACCAAGCTGTCCGAAACCTCAAACGTGGTCTCCCGAAACTCGGCTGACACACCGGTCCACTACCTTCCCACGACGATGATCACCGTGGTCGTACGAGTGTGGATGCCTGACCGCCCTGGCGCGCTCGGCCTCGTGGCAAGCCGCATCGGTGCGGTACGCGGCGACGTCTTGAGCATCGAGGTGCTCGAGCAAGGCGCCGACCGGGCGATCGATGAACTGACGGTGTCGCTCCCCGACGACGATCTGCTCGACCTCCTCACCGCAGAAGTCGACGCGGTCGACGGGGTCTCGGTCGAGAGCGTGCGGGTGGTCGAAGCCGACCGGATCGACCCGAACCTGTCGGCGCTGGCAGCCGGAGCAGCGATGGCCGAGGCCGAGACCGATCAGCGCCTCGACGTTCTCTGTCATGCTGTGCAGCGACTGGTCGAGGCCGACTGGACAGTCGTGTTGAGCAAGGGCGAGATCATCGCTCACGTCGGCGAGTCGCCCGAGGTCGGCTGGTTGTGTGCGTTCTTGGCCGGTAGCGAGCATCTCAGTGAAGTCGACGACAGCCTGCCCGACGACCTGGTGTGGGGTCACATGCTTGCGTCCGGTCTCACGGTGGCAGCGGGGCGCAGCGACCAGCCCATCCACGAACGCGAGCGGATCCGCATCAGCCTGCTCTCCCGCCTCGCCGACGCCCTCGTCCTCCCGGCGTGATGCCAGGGTTCTGGCCCCGGCGTGACCGGTAACGTTCTGGGTCGGACCCTGGACGTTACTCAGGACTCCCAGGAGCGCGACCGGTCGACGGCGCGGAGCCAATCGGCGTGGAGCGCGTCGGCGGCGGTGCGGTCGGGGTCGGGCGCGAACTGGGCGTCGAGCGACCACGCGCCGGCGATGTCGTCGGTCGAGGCCCACACACCTTCGGCGAGACCGGCGAGGAAGGCTGCGCCGAGCGCCGTGGTCTCCTGGTCGACCGGCCGTTGCACGTTCACGCCGAGCTGGTCGGCTTGCATCTGACACAGCAGATCCATCACCGCGGCGCCGCCATCGACACGCAGGTCGACGATCTGCGTGCCGCTCGCCTCGACCATCGCATCGATCACGTCGCGGACCTGGTACGCCATCGATTCGACGGTCGCCCTGGCGAGTTCGGCCCGCCCGGTACCGCGAGTGATGCCCACGATGGTGCCCCGAGCGTACGGATCCCAGTAGGGCGAGCCGAGGCCAGCGAACGCCGGCACGACGTACACCCCTCCGGTGTCGGCGATCGACTCGGCGAGCGGCCCGGTCTCGGCAGCGTCCTCGATGATTCCGAGGCCGTCACGCAACCATTGGATGGCGGCCCCGGTCACGAAGATCGCACCTTCGAGGGCGTAGTGCGTGGTGCCGTCAGCGAGCGTCCACGCAATGGTGGTCAGCATTCCCTCGGTCGGTTCGGGGCACGTCTCACCCACGTTCAGCAGCACGAACGACCCGGTCCCGTACGTGTTCTTGGCCATGCCCGGCTCGACGCAGGCCTGGCCGAACAGCGCCGCCTGCTGGTCACCCGCCACGCCGCTGATGGGGATGCCCGCAGCGGCCACGCCGCACTTCGACGACGTGAGACCGATGCGGCCGCTCGACGGGACGATGTCGGGGAGGTTGGCGACGGGTACACCGACCAGTTCGCACAGGTCGGCGTCCCACTCCCGGGTGCGGATGTCGCACAGCATCGTACGGCTGGCGTTGGTCACGTCGGTCGCGAACACCTCGCCACCCGTCAGGTTCCAGATCAGCCACGAGTCGATCGTGCCGAGTGCCAGTTCGTCGTCGACGATGATGTCGCGGTTCTCGAGCATCCAAGCGAACTTGGTCCCCGAGAAGTAGGGGTCGAGGACGAGGCCGGTGCGTTCTCGGACCAGAGGGAGGTGGCCTGCCGCTTCGAGGTCGTCGCAGACCTGAGCGGTGCGACGGTCCTGCCAGACGATCGCGTTGCCGTGGGTCGCACCGCTCGTTCGATCCCACGCGACGACGGTTTCGCGCTGGTTCGTGATCCCGATCGCGGCGACCTCGTCGGTGCCCACCTCGGCGATCACTTCGTTGAGCGTCGCCACGACGGCCTCCCAGATCTCGGCGGCATCGTGTTCGACCCAGCCGGGCTGCGGATAGTGCTGGGTGAACTCGCGATACGAGGCCACGGTGGGGGAGTCGTTCGAGAACACGGCGCGACTGCGCACGCCGGTGGTGCCGGCGTCGATGGCGATCACACAGCGGGGGACGTCGGTTCGGTCGGTCACGAGACCGAATGTAGACGGTCGTGTGGCGCCCTGCGACAGTGACGGTGCGGCTCAGCGGCGGCGCTGTTTGGAGCTCGGGCGGTTGCCGCCGCCCGAGGTGCGTTTGGTCGGCAGCGGCCGAGGGCGCGCAGCACTCGACGAGTCGTCGCCGGCGGCCGAGTCGGATCGGGTCGACGATGATGCGCGTGGCGTCTTGAGGTCTTTGAGCGACTTGCGCTGGTACCCGAACTTCGCCATCACGTAGCCGAACACGAGGTACAACGGACCCGAGACGAGGAGCCCGGCGAGGGCCCCCGCAAAGCCCGAATCACGGAAGAGCGCGACCAGGATGACGGCCATGATCGCCACGTAGATCAGCCATTCGCGGATCAATCGCTGCCACGGAACCGGTCGACTCTGATCCCAGCCCATGGGGGCATTCAATCATCTTCTGCTCGTTGATCCGCGACGGTAAGGTCACGTGCGTGCGAGTCGGGATCCTGACCGGTGGGGGAGACTGCCCCGGGCTGAATGCCGTCATCCGGGCAGCGGTTCGCAAGGGCGAACGGGTCCACGGCGACGAACTGATCGGCTTCCTCGACGCATGGGACGGCGTGCGCGATCGACGCACGATGCCGCTCACGGTCGAGACCATGCGCGGGCTCTTGCCGCGCGGCGGCACGATCCTCGGGACCCGTCGCGGGAGTCCGTTCGACACGCCCGACGGTGTCGACCACCTCAAGCAGACCATGTCCGACCTGGGGCTCGACGCGCTGATGGTCATCGGCGGCAACGGAAGCCTGTCGATCGCGTGCCGCCTCTTCACCGAGCACGGTCTGCCCGTCATCGGCGTGCCCAAGACGATCGACAACGACATCGAGGGAACCGATCTCACGTTCGGTTTCACCACCGCCGTCCAGATCGCCACCGATGCCATCGATCGCCTCCACACGACCGCCGAGAGCCACGATCGGGTGATGGTGGTCGAAGTCATGGGTCGACACACCGGCTGGATCGCCACGCACGCGGGTATCGCCGGGGGAGCGACGGCAGTGCTCATCCCCGAGATCCCCTTCGACGTCGACGAACTGTGTGAGCGCTTGAAGCGTCGTCACGACCGTGGTCGCTTCGCCTCGATCGTCGTGGTGGCCGAAGGCGCCGAGCCGAAGGCGGGCACGATGGAGCTCGAAGAGAAGTCGTACGACCGTTTCGGGCACGTCGTACTGGGTGGCGTCGCCACTCGCATCGCGCTCACGATCGGCGAACGGACCGGCTTCGAGACCCGCGTCGTGCAACTCGGCCACGTCCAACGCGGCGGCACGCCCACCGCGTTCGACCGGGTGCTGTCGACCAGGTTCGGCGTGGCTGCGATCGATGCGGTGCACCGCGAGGAGTGGGGTCGGATGGTCGTCCTGCGTGGCGAGAAGATCGTCACCGAAGATCTACGAGTCGCAGTCGGCAAGACCCGCACGGTCGATCGGGAACTCTTCGACGAAGTCGCCGCCCCCTTCTTCGCCTGACGACCGAGTCAGCGATGTGAGTCGTCTGCGACGGACCCTGGCCGATCCTCTGTTTGAGGGAGGGTGGGGCGTCTCTCGTCGTCGCGTCAGGGTGCCGGTGTCGACGGGAGAGCGGTGAACGCCGGCTGCGAGGTCTCGAGGAAGCCGGAGAAGTCGTAGATCGTGAGGGGCCGGTCGACGATCTCGCCGTTGGCGATCGGCCACGCCTGGTTCTGGCCGTCGACTCGTAGCCGGACCTGCTGGACCTGTCCGATGTCGGTCGCGGTGGCGACGATCTGCGCCAGCGCCGCTCGCAACCCGACATCGGTGAGTTCGCTCAGTGCGTCGTTCATGTCGATCGTGAGTCGGGCGCCGACGGTGCGAGCGCTCCGCACTTCGAGTTCGGGAGGGATCGCCGAGCCGAGCCCGTCGGCGCTCTCCTCGACGTTCGCTCCGAGCAGGAGCGACCGGAGGACCTCGACCGGGTCGACCGGCGTCTCGCGGCGCACCGACCGGAGCTGCGACAGTTCGTCGGGGCCGCCGGGTGCGAGCAGGTAGATCGAACGGTCACCAGCCGCTGCGTCGCCCGTCGCGACCTGACCGAACGTGACGGATCCGTCGTCGGCGATGTTGCGCGGGGCAGCGTCCTCGCGGATCGCGCAGGAGGCGAGCAGCGCGAGAACCGGGGGCAGCAGGAGGAGGGTGCGTCTGCGGCTCATCAGTCGTCCAGCTCCGACGCGAGGAGTTCGATGACGAAGCGGGCGCCGCTCTCACCGTCGAGTCGGTCCTCCACCCAGACCCGCCCGCCGTGCATCCTGATGTGTTCGTCGACGAGCGAGAGGCCGAGCCCGGCACCCTCGCTGCCGGTCCGCCGCCCGGCGCCCCCGCCGCGTGCGAAGCGTTCGAAGATCAGCGATCGCTCCTCTTCGGCCACACCGAGCCCGCTGTCCTCGACGGCGATCCGGATGTGCGACATGGGCTCGGAGTCGAGGTTGTGGACGGTCATCGTGATTTCGCAACTCCCGCCTCCGTAGGCGCGGGCGTTGTCGATCAGGTTGGCCACGACGCGGGCCAAGCGCCGCTTGTCGCCACGGATGATGGCGAGTTCGGCTCGCTCGCTCACGTCGACGGGCGTGTCGGGATCGGAACTCACGGCGACGGCCTGACGGACGAACTCGGCGGCGAGCAACTCGTCCATGTTGAGCCGAATCGCTCCCGCATCGAAGCGGGAGATCTCGAGCAGGTCTTCGACGAGCCCTTGGAAGCGCACCACGTCGCTCGACAACAGAGTGAGCGCTGACTGTGCCCGCTCGGGGAGGTCGTCGCGACGCGCTTCCATCACCTCGACCGAGGCGGCCAGGGTCATGAGCGGCGACCGCAGTTCGTGGCTGACGTCGGAGGCGAACCGAGCGTCACGCTCGACTCGTTGTTCCAGCGCCTCGGCCATGTCGTTGAACGACTCGGTCAAGATGCGCAGGTCGGGGTCCTCGGTGTTCTCCAACCGGGTGTCGAGCCGGCCGCCGGCGATCGCCGAGGCGGCCTGTGCGGCCGTACCGAGCGGGCGCACCGCTCGGCGGGCGGCGAACACCCCGAGCAGGACGCCGAGGCCCGTCGTGATGAGTGCGGCGAGCACGAGGGCGACGCGCAGATTCGACAGGTTCGAGTCGACGTCGTCGATCGGGAAGAACTCGAAGTAGGCGCCGATGTCGGGCACCGACCAGCCGACGACGATGTTGAGTTCGTCGTCGATCCGCACGATCTGACGAGACGACCGACCGTCGTCGACCACTTCCTCGACCAGCTCGGGAGGGATGCTCTCGTTCGTGTACGGGGCGAGCCCGTACCAGAACTGGCCCTGGTAGAAGATCGTGTACCGCTCGGCACCGGTCCGGTCGAGCGACGCCTGTGCGGCGGTCGGCTCGGGCGGGAAGAGCGCTCTCAGGTCACGTTCCATCGTCAGGGCGTTGCGTCGCGATGCCGTGATCGCGGCGTCGTCGCGCTCGTCGACCAGGTTCGATCGGGTCAGCCCGAAGGTGGTGATCGCGAGAAACAACGACAGCGCGATCGAGCCGAGCGTGATGATGAGCAGGATGCGACGGCGCAGTCCGAGCGAAGCCGGACGCGTGCGGTCGATCAGGCGGCGTATCGGGCCGAGCACCGCAGTGTCCGACGTCAGGTCTGCAAGCGGTAGCCGAGGCCGCGTACCGTCACGACGTGGCGGGGGTTGGCCGGGTCGTTCTCGACCTTGGTGCGTAGGCGACGGATGTGCACGTCGACGAGGCGACCGTCACCGAAGTAGTCGTAGCCCCACACCTTGTCGAGCAGCGCCTCACGACTGAGCACCTTGCCCGGGCTCTCGGCGAGTTCGCACAGCAGCCGGAACTCGGTCTTGGTGAGGTGCACCTCGCTGCCGTCGCGCAGCACCTTGCCTTCGTCGGGGATCAGTTCGAGATCGCCGAACACGAGGCGAGCGTGACCGGGAGCGCCTGGGCGGATGCGGCGCAGCAGCGCTCGGATCCGTGCCGACAGTTCCTTCGGAGCGAACGGCTTGGTCAGGTAGTCGTCGGCGCCGGCTTCGAGACCGGCAACGATGTCGTGGGTGTCGTTGCGCGCCGTGACCATGACGACGGGGACGTCGCTCGTGCGTCGCAGCGTGCGACACAGCTCGAATCCGTCGATGCCCGGGAGCATGATGTCGACGAGGACGACGTCGGGAGCCTGACGCTGGAAGAGTTCGATCGCCTCTTCACCACTCTCGGCCTCGTCGACGGTCCAGCCCTCGTCTTCGAGCGCGAGCTTCACCGCTGAACGGATTCGCTCGTCGTCTTCGACCGCAAGGATGCGTGTTCCCACGACCCCATACTGGCGCACCGACGGGTTCAACAGCGGACAACCTGCCAGATTCTTGTCAGATGTGGCTGATCGAACGCAGGATCTGGGGGTGGAGAGACGCTCCTGCAGCCACCAGGCCGTGCGGCTCGGTCACGTCGAGTGGTGCCCCGTCGAAGGCGGTCACGACGCCGCCGGCTTCGGTCACGAGCAGCACCCCCGCGACGACGTCCCACGAGTTGATGAATTCCTCGAAGTACGAGTCGACCCGGCCACTCGCCACGTACGCGAGGTCGAGTGCGGCCGACCCCTGACGTCGGATGTCGCGTACGTTCGGCAGCACTCGGGCCACGCGCTCGGCCTGAGCGACGCGGTGCTCGTCGCGGTGATACGAGAAGCCGGTCGCTGCGAGTGACGTCGACATGTCGGTCACGTCGGAGACAGCGAGTGGGGCGCCGTTGATCGTCGCGCCGAGGCCGAGTCCGGCGCCGTACACCTCGTCGACGGTCGGGGCGTACACGGCTCCGGCGACGGGACCGCCGTCGTGCACGACGCCGATCGAGGTGCACCAGCCGGGCAGGTCGTAGACGTAGTTGACGGTGCCGTCGATCGGGTCGACGTGCCATTCGAACCCGGAGGTTCCTTGATGGTCGGCGCCTTCCTCACCCACGATCGAGTCGTCGGGTCGGGCGGCTCGGATGCGTTCGACGACGAGCACCTCGGTCGCCTTGTCGAACTCGGTGACCGGGTCGACGTCGCTGCTCTTGGTGTCGTGCACCATGCGACGGCCCGACCCGAGCGAGCGCCGCTCGCCGTGCGCATACGAACCGGCCTCCCGCGCGATCTCGATGCACAGGTCACGGAGTTCGGTGACCTCGGCGGAACTGGGAGTGGTCATCGGACCTCGATCAGCGGGTAGGTGACGGTCTGGGTCAGACCCTGAACGTGACCCATCGATCAGAAGGTGTCGGCCGGGCCGTGGCCGGCCCGTTCGCGGTCGGTCGTTTCGCGCCATTCTCCGAGCGCTCGCATGACCAGGATGGCCACGATCGCCATGCCGCCCGCCGCGATGACGGCTCCGACGAGGATCCCGATCCCGAGGGGGAGCCCGCAGTCACCTTCGCATTGGATGTCGACGAGGGAGTATCCGATGAGCGCTCCGGCGATCCCGGCGAGGATGATCGCGGTGAAGGCTCCGACTCGCACACCGACCGACGGCAGTGCCGACAGAGGTCGGTCCGGATCGATCATCGACATGGCTGACAGCCTATTGCCGCACGGCGCCCGAGCGAACGGAGCGGCCTGCGCCAGACTGGCTGCGTGCCCCGGACGATCCTCCACGCCGACATGGATGCGTTCTTCGTGTCGGTCGAGTTGCGCCGTCACCCCGAACTCGTCGGCCAGCCGGTCGTCGTGGGCGGGACCGGCAATCGTGGCGTCGTGGCGGCGGCGTCGTACGAGGCGAGGCGTTTCGGTGTCCACTCGGCACTGCCGTCATCCATCGCTCGCCGACGCTGCCCGCACGCCGTGTTCCTGCCCGGCGACCACGCTCACTACGGCGACGTCAGTGCGCAGGTGCGCGAGGTGTTCGATCGGTACACGCCTCTCGTCGAACCGCTGTCGCTCGACGAGGCCTTCCTCGACGTGTCGGGGTCGCTGCGCCTGTTCGGTGACGGCCCGACGATCGCGCAGCGCATCCGTGACGAGATCCTCGACGAACTCGAACTCGGGTGCAGCGTCGGAGTGGCGACGAACAAGTTCCTCGCCAAGCTCGCGTCGGTCGAGGCGAAGCCACGTGCGCACCGCGACCGGATCGACGTCGGCGAAGGCGTCACGGTCGTCGAGTCGGGTGCCGAGCAGGCCTTCCTCGACCCGCTCCCCGTCGAGCGGCTCTGGGGCGTGGGTCCGGCCACGCTCGAGAAGCTCATCCGGATCGGAGTGGCGACCGTCGCCGACGTGAGGCACCTCGACCGAGCGATCCTGAACAGCGCACTCGGTGCGAACATGGCGGGTCACCTCGCCGCACTGGCCGTCGGGGCCGATGACCGCGACGTCGACCCCGATCGAGAGGCGAAATCGATCGGCCACGAGGAGACCTATCCCCACGACAAGCACTCGGAGCGCGAGGTGCAGCGCGAACTCGTCCGTCTGGCCGATGCCGTCGCCCAGCGGATGCGTGACCAGGGCGTCGCAGCGCGCACCTGGCAGCTCAAGGTCCGTTTCGCCGGATTCACCACGATCACCCGGTCGGTCACGACCGGCGACTTCATCGACCGAGCACCCGACATCATCGAATTGGTCGGTCCCGTTCTCGGCGCCATCGACCCCACGCCCGGAGTGCGGCTGTTGGGGCTGAGTGGCTCGAATCTCGGAGCTCCGTCGGCTCAACTCACCTTCGACGACCTCGACCCCGACGCGGCCGATGTGGGTGCGACGACCGAGGCACTCGACGCGATCCGAGGGCGATTCGGAAACGGCGCGATCGGCCCAGCGAGCGCCATCAGCGGCGGGAAACTCAAGCGTGTAGAGCGCGGATCGCAACAATGGGGTCCCGACCAGGAGGGCTGAACCGACGCGAACATCACACACGCGTTGAGGAACGGCTTTCCGCGTGCGATGATGTGTACGTGCCCCTGTCGGAAGATGAACAGCGCATCTTGCGCCAGATCGAGGAAGAGCTCGAACAGGACCCACAGTTCGCGCAGCGCGGCTACCGGGTTTCGCGCCGTCGCTCTGCGTTGCTGATCGCCGGACTCGCCATCGGTCTCGCCACCACCGTCATCTTGCTCGCCATCAGCTTCGTCGCTGCGTTCGTGGCGTTCCTCTTCGTCTTGTTCATGGCGGTCAAGCTCGAACAAGAGGTTCGGCTTCTCGGCAGAGAGCAACTCGGAACGTTGCCGATCTCGGCATGGCTCAATGCTCGTCGCCCCGACGAGCAGAGCGACGTCTCCGACTGACCCATCGTCTCCGACTGACCCATCGTCTCCGACGCGTCGCTCCGGTCGATCACGCGTCAGGCGCCGGTCCGGCCTCTCCGACTCGTCGCTGCGGCCGGGCCCGGAACCTCGACGGCGAGTCAGTGCAGGACGGTGAAGTAACGACGGATGCGAGCGAGCGGCGAGATCGACTCGGTGACGGAACGCTCGACCTGACGGCACCAGCTCGCCGCACTCTGCATCGTGGTCGTCCCGAGAGCACCCGTGCCACCGAGTTGCTGCTCGCCGTCTTCGGAGAACGTCGCCTCGGTGACCAGGTCGGCCAGCGAGTGCATCGGCCGAGCCGCTGGAGTGAACACACGGTCGGTCTCCGACGCGACCTCGCGCGGCGTGAGATCGGGGGAGCGTTCGAGCCCCATCTCCGACACCGCGCCAGCTGCACGTTGCCACAGCGCCGCCAACTGTTCCGTCGGGGTCGACGAGATCGACCGCCGTACCCGGCGCACGAGCGCAGGAGCAGCGAGCACGACGGCGACCAACAGCACGACGGTCAACGCCCTCCACGGGATCGAGGACGCCGCGTCGTCGGCGGGCGTCGCTGCCACCGGCTCGGGTTCGAGGTCGCCGGGCAGGCCACCCGGCGTGGCCGCGTCCGGGAGGGTGGTCGGGATGGGTGACCCACCACCCAGCACGGTCGTGGGAGCCGACGGGTCGTTCGTCGTCTCGACCGGGGCCGGCACGGTCTCCGCTGCCTCGTCGCCGTCGCCGCCCGCAGGGCCGTCGTCTTGCTGCTGTGCCACGCCGGTGTAGTTCTCGGCGTTCGGAGCGCCGCGTCCAGGAGTTGGTTCGAACGGCACCCATCCCAGTCCGTCGAACCACACTTCGGGCCACGCGTGGGCGTTGCGCCCGAGAACCGAGTAGTTCCCGGCGCCGTCGTCCGCGCCCGGGGTGAAACCGACCGCCACCCGCGCCGGGATGTCGATCGAGCGCAGCATCGCCGCGTAGGTCCCAGCGAACTGCTCGCAGTATCCGACGCGGTTGCGCAGGAACGACTCGATCTCGTTGCTGCCGTGCCCTTCCTGGATCTCGAGGCTGTACGTGAACTCGCTGCGCATCCAGTTCTGCAAGAGGAGCGCCGCCTCGTACGACGACGAGAAATCGCCGACGACCTCACGGGTGATCGCCTCGACCGACGTGGGGAAGTCGTCGGGGAGATCGAGGTAGATCGGGTCGCCCGCGTCGTTCGACGTGGCAGCGGCGAGTTGCTCGGCGGTGTAGCGCGGTGACGCCGACTCGACCTCGAACACATCGCCCGACGTCAGTTCGTCACCGGTCTTCACCAGGGTTGCGCTGTCGGGGTCGTAGCGCAGGGTGTCGCCGAGACCGTCACGACCGTTGGCATTGGTCGGGTCGGCAGCGGCGGGCAGCAGGACACCGCCGAGGTTGGTGACCGTGATGGTCTGGCGGATCGGCACCGACCCGGCGACGCCCTGCCCGATCGATCCGCTCGTCCCTTCGAGCGCACGTGACGGAATGCCCCAACGTCGCCCGTCGAAGCTGGCGAGCGCCGAGGACCGCCAGTACGAATCGGCGGTCGCCGTCACCTGGAACAGCTCGGTCGTCGACCGATTGGTGAGGCGCGAGCGGATGTCGACGAGCGGGCTGATCACCTCGGTGACGCTTCCGCCACCACCTTTGGTCTCGTAGATCGGTTCGGCGCCTGCACCGGGGAGGCGGGGGCCGATGAAACCGGCGATCAGAGCGATCGACAGAGCCGATCCGACTGCGACCGGCATCGCCCGCGCTGCGATCGCGCGCGGTGCCGCGCCGATCGAGGCTCGGCGGTCGGGGGCGTGGTGGTGGCGGAGGACGATGGTCGCCACGACACCCGTCGCGATGAGCACCATCGTCGAGGTGATCCGGATGCGGTCGTTGCCGAGAGCGGCGACGAACACGAACAGCACGCCGCCCGGCACCAGTGACTCGGCCCGTGCGAAGGCGCGGAACGCGAAGGTGTCGGCGAGGACGACCGCCGAGGCCACGCCGATCGCAGCGAGCACGTCCCACCCGGCGAGGAAGGCCACGGGCGCGACGGCTGTGCGGAACTGGTTGCCCACCACGTCGAGTTCCAGCCGGAAGACCGACCAGGTCTCCGATGTCGGCAGGACCAGCGCGAAGGTCTCGCGATAGAACATCGCCGCGATCAGCCAGATGAGCGCGACCAGGGTCACCGGGACTGCCGCGAGCACCGGGACGCGAGCGACGCGCAGCGCATATGAGAGGCCGTGCCCGACAATCGCGATCACCAGCAGGTTGTCGAAGAAATCCCACCCGCTGAAGACGCGGACGAAGCCTGCCGCCACGGCAGCCGAGTAGGCCAGCAGAGCGAGCGCCGCCAAGCCGCCGGTCATCGCACGTGACGGCGGCCGCGCGATCGACGCTGCGTTCGCCTGCTGATTCATCCCACTCCCATCTGGGTGCCGGCGGCGGCCGTCGCCGCGTCTCGGCTCGGTGTCGTTCGTCGTGTCGCCCGACCGACCATCGAGTTCCACGACGTCAACAGTTCGGCTTCGGTGCGCGCCGATGCAGCGATCGGCCCGCGCGCCGGTTGATCGGTCGTCAGGGTGACCGTTGCCTGGGTGGGGTCGACCACCGTCCGAGCGGCCTGCATTCCCGAACCCGAGCGAGAGCCGGAGATGACCACGAGGAGGCCGACACCTTCGCCCGGATCTCGGTCGAGCGTGGGCAGCGGTGCACTCGACGCCGACATCTGTGCCAGCACGCGCATCGTGTCGACGGCGACCTCCGGGCCGCGGAGGTCGATGTCGTTCGACACGAACCTGGTGACGAGCGTGGCGTCGACAGCGCTCTGGACGACGCTCGCCGCTGCTGTGATCGCCCGCTCGAACGACGAGGGGTCGGCATACGACGACGCCTCTGCGTCGAGGACCACCAGCATGCGCCGCAGCCCTTCGACCGAATGCTGCTTGACGAGCAACTTGTCGGTGCGAGCTGACGCGCGCCAGTGGATGGTGCGCGGTTCGTCGCCGTCGGCGTACTCGCGCAGACTGTGGAATTCTCCCGGTCCGAGTCGGCGGGCCTGCGCCAACAGGTGTCGCCCGAGCGGCCCGCTTCCCAGTTCGGGCATCCGTAGGTGATGCGCACGCGGCGCCACCGTGACCTGGTCGATGCCGGCCACCGGCCGCACACGTCGCAGCAGCCCGAGCGGGTCGCGGGTCTCGGCGTGCAACGGTCCGAGTTCGATCACACCTCGACCCGATGTCGGGAGTTGGTATCCGGCGCCCGCCCGCGAGCGGGCTGCCATCGGCTCGACCGTCAGTTCGGCGACGTGGTCGGCGGCGTTCAGGCGCGCAACTCGTTCCGACAGCGCGAAGCGTGTCGACCGGAGCGCTCCGTGGTGTTCGAGCTGCAGGTCGACCCGACCGACGTCGCCGGCGACGAGGACCGACGGACGGATGATCCGCACACCGCTGACGGTCGGCGTGCGCAGCAGGACGAACAATGCGGCGACGACGACGGCGGCGAGGAACGCAGCGCCGATGACGAACAGTTCGACCACGCCGAACGTGCGACCGATGGCGATCGAGACGATGCCCGCAGCGATCGCGAGGACGCCGTAGCGGGTCATGACCGGGCGACGGGAACCGGCACGGCGGCGAAGACGTCACGGACGGCATCTTCGGGGCTCAGGCGACCGGCGTGGTCGGCGCGCAACACGATGCGGTGAGCGAGCGCCGAGGTCCCGACGCTCTTGACGTCGTCGGGGGTGGCGTAGTTGCGACCCTTCGCTGCAGCGTGCGCCTTCGCAGCCGATGCCAGTTGCAGCGTGGCACGCGGTGACAAGCCCAGTTCGATCGCCGGGTGGCGTCGGCTGGCCTCGGCCAGGTCGACCAGGTATGCCTTGAGCGCGGTGGCCATGTAGATCGTGCGAACGGCCGCGATCATGGACTGGACCTCGTCGGCCGACACGACGGTCGGGAGGTTCTTCAGTCGGTCGACGGCGCCTCCGTCGTCGAGCATCTGCAGCTCCGCCTCGCGGCCCGGGTACCCGATCGAGATCCGCAGCAGGAACCGGTCGAGTTGGCTCTCGGGCAGACGGTACGTGCCTTCCTGCTCGACGGGGTTCTGCGTGGCGATCACCATGAACGGCGGAGGAAGCGGCCGCGACACACCGTCGTTGGTGACCTGACGTTCTTCCATTGCCTCGAGGAGCGCCGACTGGGTCTTCGGCGAGGCTCGGTTGATCTCGTCGGCGAGGAGGATGTTCGCGAACATCGGGCCGGGCTCGAACTTGAAGGTCTCGGTCGCCCGTGAGTAGATGCTCACTCCGACGAGGTCGGTCGGCAACAGGTCGGGAGTGAACTGGACACGGCGCCAGGTGCAGTCGACCGATGCTGACAGCGCCTTCGCCAGGCTGGTCTTGCCGACACCGGGGACGTCTTCGACGAGAAGGTGTCCTTCGGCGAGGAGGCACACGACGGCGAGTTCGATCGCGTCCGCCTTGCCACGGATCACCTGGCCGATGTTGGCGGTGATCGCGTCGAAGAGATCGGCGAACGTACGCTTCGACGACGATCCGTTCTGGTCGGGTGACCCGCTCGACGTCTGGTCCGCGGAAGAGCTGGGGCTGCCTGCACTGAAGTCCGTGGTCACGCCGTCAGGGTAGACGGTGAAGGTGAACGAACACGTTCGGTGGGTGTCATCTACGCTCCCGATCCGTGGCCACGTCGTCCGTTCCTCCCACCCGGTCTCCCACCGACGCGCCCGACCCTGTCGGGCCTCCGGTGCTGGCCGTGGTGGTCGAGCCGTCCCGCCTCGCTGCCGCACTCGTCGACCCCGAAGGTGCCGTCGTGGTCCGCGACCGGATCACGATGCCGTCGCGCGACGTCTGGCGCTCGCTCGAACGCCTGATCCGGCGTGTCACCGCTGCCGCGCCGGGGTCGGTCGAGCGATTCATCCGGGTCGGTGTGAGCTGCGTCGGCCCGGTCGACGAGCAGGCCGGGACGGTGTCGCCGCCGTATGTCCCGGGATGGACGAACTTCGCCCTGCGCGAGCATCTCGAAGCGCTGACCGATGCGTCGGTCCTGCTCGCATCGTCCGGAGCAGCCGCGGCTCAGGCCGAGCAACTGATCGGTGAAGCGATCGGCGTGCGCGACTTCATGGCGGTCGTCGTCGACTCCACGGTCGAGTCGGCGTGCTTCGTCGGCGGGCGACGCCTCGTGGGAGCGCACGGCAACGCCGGCTCGATCGCTCACGTCACGGTCGACCCGAACGGCATGACCTGCTGGTGCGGATCGGTCGGCTGCCTCGAGCCGTACCTCTCGTCGATCGCGCTCGAGACCGAACTGAGCCGACCGCTCCGACGTGCGAATTCGTCGACCGTCGAACGGGCCGGGATCATGCTCGGTCGGGCGATCGCCACCATGTGCGCAACCATCGACATCGACACGGTGTACGTGACCGGTCGGGTGATCGACACGCTCGGCGACGAACTCCTCGCCGCAGCTCGACGCGAACTCCTGAACCGCAGCCGGTTGTCGAACCTGGAGTCGCTCACCGTCGTCGAGCCCGTCGAGCACATCCAGCCGCTCCTACGTGCTGCGTCGCTCGTGCTCGATGACACTCACCGTGAGAGTGTGCTCACGAATTGACGCGTTCGGTTACCCGCGGGTAACCCCGGCTTGCTAGCGTCGTCCACATGCAGCCGACGTACAGCGAAGAAGCAGAGGCCTACCGCGAGAAGGTGCAGGCCTTCCTGGCCGAGAAGCTCCCCTCCGACTGGGGCGGGATCGGAGCCCTCGAAGGTGAAGAACTCGACACGTTCGTGACCGAGTGGCGCAAGGTGCTCTACGAGGCGAACTACCTCGCGCCGGGCTGGCCACAGGAGTTCGGCGGCGCCGGCCTCTCGGCGACCGAGCAGGTGATCCTCGCCGAGGAGTTCACGAAGGCGGGAGTGCCCACCGGTGGACCCAACGATGCGTTCAGCATCCAGATGCTCGGCAACACGATCCTCATGTGGGGAACACCCGAGCAGAAGGCGCACTACATCCCACGCATCCTGTCGGGCGAAGACGTCTGGTGTCAGGGGTACTCCGAGCCCGACGCCGGGTCCGATCTCGGCAACGTCGGTCTCAAGGCCGAACTCGACGGGGACGAATGGGTGCTCAACGGCCAGAAGATCTGGACGTCGGCCGGCCACCTCGCCGACCACATCTTCACCCTCGCCCGCACCGATCCCGATTCGCCCAAGCACAAGGGCATCTCGTTCCTGCTCGTCCCGATGGACCAGCCGGGGATCGAAGTTCGTCCGATCAAGATGATCTCGGGCGACAGCGAGTTCAACGAGGTCTTCTACACCGACGCACGGGTCCCGAAGGACAACGTCATCGGTGGAGTGAACAACGGCTGGGGCGTGGCGATGTCGCTGCTCGGCTACGAGCGCGGTGAAGCAGCCGCGACCGGGCCGATCCGGTTCAAGGCCGAGTACGAGCGACTCGAAGCAATGGCCAAGGAACGCGGCGTCGCCGACGACCCGGTCATCCGCCAGCGCCTCGCCTGGTGCTACTCGAAGTGCCAGATCATGGGCTTCCTCGGCCAGCGCGTCCTCACGCAGTTCCTCGCCGGGCACCACCCGGGCCCCGACGCTGCGATCGGCAAGCTCCAGTGGAGCGAATACCACCGTGTGGTGACCGAACTGGCGATGGACATCATGGGCGCCGACGCCATGTTCTGGGACGGCCGCAAGCCACCGTCGTCCTTCGGCGCCGACGACGGTGGGGCCGCGAACAGTCAATCGTCGTGGATCGGCACGTTCCTGAACGCTCGCGCCGGCACGATCTACGCCGGATCGAGCCAGATCCAGCGAAACATCATCGGCGAGATGATCCTCGGCCTCCCCAAGGAGCCCAAGCCGACCCCCAAGTGAGTAACGGTCTGGGTCAGATCCTGAACGCCACGGGTGGGCGTGGTGGCGGAGGCTGACGTACGATCGGGCGGGTGATCTCGGTGTTCGTGGCGGTGGTGAAAGAGCCCGGCCTGTGGACGACCGCCGTGCGCCAGATGAAGCGGACGGCGCGGCCGCACTGGTGGAAGCACCGTCCGTTCCTCCCCGTGCCGTCGGGGGAGTACCTGTCGTTCCGCCTCGTCACGCAGTACGGCGGGGCCCCGAATGCCGGAGGCCGATGGGAAGCAGACGACGTCGTGCGCTACCTCCGCTGGTGCAAATCGTGGGATACCCAGCGGTAGGCGATCGGTACAGTCGGATCGATGCAGAGCGCCCTCGTTCTCAATGCGTCGTATGAGCCGCTGAGCGTCGTGTCGTCGCGCCGGGCCACGTGCCTGATCCTGTCAGACAAGGCCGAACTGGTGGAGGACGACGGCACGCTCGTGCGCTCTGCTCACCTGTCGTATCCCGGACCCTCGGTGATCCGTCTGCGCTACATGGTCAAGGTGCCCTACGTCCGCCGAGCCGCACTGTCGCGTCGGGCGATCTTCGCTCGCGATGACCACCGCTGCCAGTACTGCGGCGACCGCGCCGACTCGATCGATCACGTCATGCCACGCTCGCGCGGCGGCGAACACACCTGGGAGAACGTGGCAGCGGCGTGTCGCCCCTGCAACCTCGGCAAGCGCGATCGGACGCCCGAAGAGGCGGGGATGCGACTCGCCACGCCCTGCCGGGCACCACGCACCTCGGCGTGGGTCGTGGTGGCGACGAGCGGTGTCCCCGAGACGTGGCGCCGCTATCTGCCGATGGCCTCGTGAGCCGGTGGACCATCGTCCGTCGCCGTTCGACGGCCGGTGAGTTCCATGCCATGCCGATCCCCGACGAGCCGCGTCCCGAGATCTGGGTGCACGAGATCATCGTGCCGGCGCTCGTGCTCGGTTCGACCCAGCGCACCGACGTCGTCGACATGGTGGAGTGCGATCGACGAGACGTCGAGGTCGTGCGGCGTCGCAGCGGCGGGGGAGCGGTGTGGTTGTCGCCCGGCGAGGTGACCTGGATCGACGTCATCATCCCGGCGGGCGGGCCGGGTTGGGCCGACGACATCCATCGGCCGATGGTCTGGTTCGGCCATCACCTCGCCCGCGCATTCGCCGACGTCGGCGTCGAGGGCGTCGTGGTGCACGACGGGGCGATGGTGTCGACCGCCCACTCCCGGTTGGTCTGCTTCGACGGTCTCGGCCCCGGGGAGTTGACCACCGACGGCGGGCGCGGCGCCGGCAAGATGGTGGGGATCAGTCAGCGCCGCACCCGTTCGGCGGCGCGTCTGCAGTGCTGCTGGTACTCCCGTCACGATCACCGTGACCTGACGAGTCTGCTCGTCGGCGCCCCCGACCCTGCTGCACTCCGGCCGGTGGTGACCGTCGGCGAGGGCGCTGGGCGGTCGATTCCCGAGGCGATCGCGGCGTCGATGGGCGATCTCCCCATTTCTTCCCCCGATTGATCGTGTCTCGACCCGCCGTTCACTCGGCGCGCAAGTCGATTCATGTCACCCCAGCTTGTACGTATCGCGCTCGAACGGGCGTTCCCCGTTCGAGCGCGCCCAGGGGAGGGGAGCTGTGATGACATATGGGGAATCGGGGGGCAACATGGTTGACGATGGGGGGAAATGGGGGCAGTATGTGGCCGCTGGGGAGTGCCGTTCCGTCGACCGCAGCGCTGTTGGAACACGGGACATCGTCGAGGAAGTCGGTACGGGTACGTGTTTGTCGGTGGATACGAGCGTCAGCTCGACGAGCGTGGACGGGTGGCGTTGCCGCCCAGCTTCCGCTCGACCATCGGCGAGACCTGCTACCTGACCATCGGCGACGACGGGTGCGTGCGCATCCAGTCGGCCGACGACTTCCACGACGAAGCCGAGGAGATGAAAGAGGCCGCCAAGAGCGGTGAGGTCAGCCGGGCGAAGATGCGCGCCTTCTCCTCGTCGGTCGTCGTCGGCAGCCTGGACAAGCAGGGACGTCTCGTCATCGACGCCAACCTGCGTGACCACGGCGGCATCGAGCCGCAGTCCTCCGTCATGGTCATCGGCGCCATCGACCGCATCGAGATCTGGGAACCCTCTCGCTGGGAGATCCAGAACACGACCGGGCAGAACGAGATCGCGGCCGACCAGGCCGGAGGAGCGTCATGACCACCTTCGAACACGACCCGGTGATGGTCGACGAGATCACGGCCATCTTCGACGCGGTTCCGGCCGGCACGATCATCGACGCCACGCTCGGCGGTGGCGGGCACAGCCATGCGCTGCTCTCGCGCCGCCCCGACATCGACATCCTCGGCATCGACCAGGATCCCGTGGCCATCGATGCCGCTCTCGAGCGTCTCGCCGAGTTCGCCGACCGTGTGCGCACCAGTCGCCGCCGCTTCGATCAGATCGACGAGGCGCTCGACGAACACGGAGTCACCGAAGTCAGTGGCGCCCTCTTCGATCTCGGCGTGTCGTCGCCGCAGCTCGATCACGCCGAGCGCGGGTTCTCGTACCGCAACGACGGCCCGGTCGACATGCGGATGGACAGCGACCAGACATGGTCGGCCACCGACGTGGTCAACGGCTACGACGGTGCCGAGCTCGCCCGCCTCATCCGCAAGCACGGCGACGAGCGCTTCGCCAGCCGCATCGCCGACGCGATCGTGGCGGCGCGTCCGATCGAGTCGACCACGCAGCTCGCCGAAGTCGTCACCTCTGCGATCCCTGCCGCGGCCCGTCGTACCGGAGGCCACCCGGCCAAGCGCACGTTCCAGGCCATCCGTATCGAAGTGAACAGCGAACTCGACGTGCTACCCGACGCCATCGACCAGGCCGTCGCCGCCACGATTCCTGGCGGCCGGATCGCCGTGCTGTCGTACCACTCGGGCGAGGACCGCATCGTCAAAGAGCGTTTCGCCGAGGCAGCCGGGGCATGCGACTGCCCGCACGACCTGCCCTGCGTGTGCGGCGCCGTCGTGACCGTCCGGATCGTCCGCAAGATCTCCAAGCGGGCATCGGCCGCCGAGCAATCGGCGAACCGCCGGTCGGCGAGTGCGCTGCTCCGCGTCGTCGAGAAGACCGAACCGACACCGAAGGCGAGCCTCTGATGGCCGGAACCGCTGTTCGTCGCGTCGACGTGTCGCACGCACGTGCCCGCCCGAGCGGACCGGCGCTGAGTGTGATCCGCAACCGTCGGCGATGGCCTGCCGTGATCGGTGCGTCGGTGCTCGTGGCCGTGCTGGCCGCGATGCTGGGAGCCGCCATCTTCCACACGCAGCTCGCCGAACGCCAGCTCGAGATCGACGACCTCGAACGCCAGGTGCGCGCCGAGCGCGAGCGCTTCGACCAACTCCGCAACGAGCGAGCGGTTCTCCGGTCGCCGCAGCGCATCGCCGACGAAGCCGATGCGCTCGGGATGGTGCACGGCGACGCAAGCAGGTTCGTCGAGGTCGACCCGATGATGCTCGCCATCCAGATCGCGACCGCCGGTGCGACCGACGACGACCTCACCCGGGTGATCGTCGAGAGCGGCCCGCTCGACCAGTTTCGTGACGTGAAAGCAGCATCGAACGGTCAGCCATGAGTCGTCGAAACCCGACCCCGATGGTGAAGAACCGAACGTCGGCGCGGCCGTCGCGCCCGACACGCTCGCACGGATCGGCTCCGCGCTCCGTCCCCGGCCCGGACTCTGACGCGCCCCGCCGCGGCCGTGCAACGGCGGCCGGTCGTGGTGCGGGCCGCAGTAGCGGTCGGACTCCGTCGAAGCCTGCGACCGCGTCGTCGCGGCGTGCAACGACGCCGATGCGCAAGCAGGCGCGCAGCACAGCGACACCGCCACGGGGGACGACGCGACGCGACACGAGCCGTCAGCAGCGCACCGAGAACGCTCGCAGGCGGATCACAGCGCCGACACCGGCCGAGCGGGCGCACGATCAGAAATCGGGCAGCCCGCGCAAGCGCCTCATCGTCGCGCTCGTCGTGCTCTCCGTCGTGCTCGTCTCGATCGTCGTGCGCGTCGCCGTCCTCAAGACCTCCGATGCCGAGACGTTCCGGTCGGCCGGGACCGAACAGTGGACCCGCATCACCGACCTCATCTCGCAGCGCGGGACCATCTTCGACCGCAACGGCAACGAGCTCGCCATGTCGGTTCCCGCCGCCGCGATCTCGATCAACCCGAAGCTGATCGAGAACGGGCCGGCGACGGTCCAGCTGCTCGACGACCTGCTCGGACTCTCCGACGAGAAGACCGCGGCGCTGCTCGACGAGATCGCCCGAGCGGATCGCGGCTTTGTCTACGTCGCCCGCCAGGTCGATGCGGCGATCGGCGAACAGATCGACGGGCTCGGTCGCGCCGGGATCAACGTCGACCCCGAGGCCCGACGAGAACTGCCGGGCGGGCAGACCGCTCGGACCGTCCTCGGCAAGACCAACATCGATGGCGTCGGCATCGCCGGGCTGGAACTGCAGTACGACGACCTGCTGTCGGGGTCGGGTGGTCAGATGGTCCGCGAGATCGCGCCAGGCGGTCGCACGGTCGCCGGCTCGGAGATCATCACCGAGGCGCCTGTACCGGGAGACGATCTCGTGCTCACCATCGACCGGTCGATCCAGTACGCGACCGAACAGGTGCTGATCGACCGCGTCGGCGAGATCGACGCACGCGGCGGGTTCGTCGTCGTCCTCGACACCGACACCGGCGAGATCTACGCAAATGCGTCGGTCCGTCGTGACAGCGTCACCGACGAACCCGTCGTGACCAGCGGGAACTTCGTCGCCGTCGACTCCTACGAGCCGGGCTCGGTCGCCAAGGTGATCACGGTCGCAGGCGCCCTGAACGAAGGGGTCGTGTCACCCGACACCTCCTTCGACGTGCCGTGGCGCGAGAAGTACTACGACGACGTACTGAAGGATTCCCACGTCCACGACACGCTGCCGCTGTCGGTCGAGCAGATCCTCGTCGAGTCGTCGAACATCGGAACGATCAAGATCCAGGAGCGCATGGGTCGCTTCGTCCACCACGACTACATGACCGCGTTCGGCCTGGGCGAGAAGACAGCGCTCGACTTCCCGGGCGAGTCGGCCGGCATCTTCAAAGACGCAGACGAGTTGTGGGGGAGTGAGCGCGTCACGGTCGCCTACGGGCAGGGCATGTCGAGCACACCGATCCAGATGGCCGCCGCGGTCAATGCGATCGCCAACGGTGGGTTGTACGTGGCGCCACGCCTCGTGACCTCCAGCGTCGGACCCGACGGTGAGATGGTGGAGTTCGCTGCCTCGCAGACCCACCGCGTCGTGTCGGAGCAGGCGGCGTCGGAGACCATCGACATGATGCGCCAGGTCGTGTGTTCGTCGTCGGGCACCGCGAAGCTCGCCGCCGTACCTGGTCTCGACGTGGCCGGCAAGACGGGTACCGCCTTCAAGGCCGCCGACAACGGCACGTACTACAACGACGCCGGTGAGCGCATCTACTACTCGAGCTTCGCTGGATTCTTCCCCGCCGACGATCCTCAGGTGACCGTCCTCGTCGCGATCGACGAGCCGCCGCCCGAGACTCGCGACCGCTTCGGCGGCACGGCCGCAGCACCGGTGTTCGCTGAACTCGCACCCGCTCTGATCCACGAGCTCGGCATCCAGCCGGGCGAGACCAGCGTCGGCTGCACATGATGTCCGATCGGGTCACCATCGGGTCCGTGCGCGACCGTCTGGTCGCCAGCGGGATCGCCGTCGAGGCCGTCGGCTCGGCCGAGGGCCTCGTCTCGTCGATCGCCCACGACTCGCGGGCGGTCGAGGCGGGGTCGGTCTTCGTCTGCCTGCGCGGCGAGTCGTTCGACGGTCACGAGTTCGCGCAGCAGGCCGTCGCCAGCGGCGCCGTCGGAGTGCTCGTCGACCACCGTCTCGACCTCCACCCCCGCCCCGACTCGAGCGGTGAACCCGTCGCCCAACTCATCGTCGACGACACCCGGCGCGCGGCCGGTCCGGCCGCTTCGGTTGCGTGGGGCGACCCGAGCCGGAGGCTCGCGACGGTCGGGATCACCGGCACGAATGGCAAGACGACCACGGCGCAGATCGTCGCAGCGCTGCTCGACAACACACTGTCCGGGACCGGTTCGACCGGTGTCTCGCCGACCGGCATCATCGGGACGCTCCACGGCCCACGGACGACGCCTGAAGGCCCCGACCTGCACGCCACGCTCGCCGATTTCGTCGGCGACGGCCGCACGGCGGCGGTGATGGAGGTGTCGTCGCACGCTCTCGAACTGCATCGCATCGACGGGACCGCCTTCGACGTCGTCGCCTTCACCAACCTCGGCCACGACCACCTCGACCTGCACGGCACACACGAGGCCTACTTCCGCGCGAAGTCGGCGCTGTTCACCTCCGAGTTCGCGCCGGTCGCGGTCCTCGACGTCGATGACACGCACGGCCGGCTGCTCGCCGACACGATCTCCGCGCGGTCGAGCGGCGACGCGATGCGGGTCGTGGAGGTCAGCATCGGCGACGTCGACGACCTGGTGGTCGACACCTCGCAGCACTCCTACACGTGGCGCGGCCGTCGGATCGTCGTCCCTCTTGGCGGCGACTTCAACGCGTCGAACTCGCTCTTGGCGCTGTCGATCGTCGCCGAACTCGCCGACTCGCTGGGGTTCGACCTCGACGCCGCGATCAGCGGTTTCGAGTCGCTCGGGCCGGTGCCCGGCCGGTTCGAATCGATCGACACTCCCGAGACGGCCGCCCGCGACATCACCGTCATCGTCGACTATGCCCACACGCCCGATGGCCTCGAGACGCTCCTGCACGCCGCTCGCCCGCTCACCCGTGGCCGACTGATCTCGGTGTTCGGGTGCGCCGGGCGACGCGACGTCGCCAAGCGCCCCGTGATGGGTGAGGTCGCCGCTCGACTGTCGGACGTGACGATCGCAACTTCCGACAACCCACGCGGTGAGGACCCCTCGAAGATCATCGATGACGTGATCTGCGGGGTCGACGAGCAGTACCGTCGGCGCGTGTCGTCCGAACCCGACCGCCGCGCCGCCATCGCACACGCACTCGCTCAGGCCGAGACCGGAGACGTCGTCGTCGTCGCCGGAAAGGGCCACGAGCGGACGCAGGATCTCGGCGACGCCGTCATCGAGTTCGACGATCGCGACGTCGTGCGTGAACTGCTCCGGGTGCACGCGTCGTGATCTCGATCCTCCTCGCAGCCTCGGTCTCGACGCTCGTGTCGCTGTTCGGCACGCGCTTTCTCATCATCTTCTTCCGCAGTCACGGTCAAGGTCAGCCGATTCTCGGCAAGGAAGATCACGGCCCCGACCACCACATGGCCAAGCAGGGGACGCCGACGATGGGCGGCATCGCGCTCGTCGTGGCGGCGTTCATCGGCTGGCTCGTCGCACACATCCGGCCCGACCTCCCCTTCGCGACGCAATCGCTCATCGTGTGGGCCGGAATCATGTTCATGGCGCTGATGGGGTTCCTCGACGACTACATCAAGGTCCGCAAACGCCACAACCGCGGCATCTTCTGGAAGCAGAAGAACTACCTCACGATGGCTGCGAGCTTCGGCATGGCGTGGTGGCTGGTGATCGGCACCGGCATCTCCGAGACCATCTCGGTCACCCGCTCCGAGTTCGGCGTCGAGGTACCGACGTTCGTCTGGATCATCTGGTCGGGGCTGATCATCTGGGCGACCACCAACGCCGTGAACGTCACCGACGGCCTCGACGGGCTCGCTGCCGGGTCGGCGTTGATGGGCTTCGGCGCGTTCGTCATCATCGGCTACCTGAAGTTCCGCAACGGCGGGTTGTACGAAGGTGTGGTCAACCCGCTCGACATGGCAGTGGTGGCCGCTGCGTTTGCTGGCGGCTGCCTCGGCTTCCTCTGGTGGAACGCGGCTCCCGCCCGCATCTTCATGGGCGACGTCGGAGCACTGGCGATCGGCACGTGCCTCGCTTTCCTGACACTCACGCTGAACACCCATCTGCTGATCCTGCTGATCTGTGCGATCAACGTGATGGAGGCTGGTTCGGTCGCCATCCAGATGATCGTGTTCAAGGCGTCGGGCCGTACGAAGCGTCTGTTCCGGATGTCGCCGATCCACCATCACTTCGAACTCGTCGGCTGGCCCGAGACCACCGTGATCATCCGGTTCTGGTTGATCGCTGCGATCTCGGTCGGTCTTGCGCTCGGCATCTTCATCGCCGACTTCTCCAGTCTGGCGGCCGGTCTGTGAGCGACCCGACGGCGCTGGTGTACGGCCTCGCCGTGGCCGGCGCGTCGACCGTGCGCGCTCTGCTACGTCGCGGGTGGAACGTCGTCGCCGCCGACGACGTGATCACCGACGAGCGGAGCGCTGTCGCCGACGAACTGGGTGTCGAACTCGTCGATACGCCGCGCGGCCTGGAACTCGACGATCTGCTCCGGAGCTGCAGGATGCTGAGCCCGGCACCAGGAATCCCCGAGACGCACGACGTGATCGTTGCGGCTCGACGACTCGGTGTCGAGATCGCCTCGGAGATCGAACTCGCCTACCGGTGGGAGCAGGGTCGCCCCGGCGGGCCGCGCCCGATGCTCGCCGTGACCGGGACCGACGGCAAGACCACCACGACGCTGATGACCGTGGCGATGCTGCGTGCCGCCGGCGTGTCGACCGTCGACGCCGGCAACACCGACACCCCGCTGGTCGACGCGATCGCCGACGAGACGCTCGACGCGTTGGTGGTCGAGTGCACGAGCTTCCGGCTCGCCTGGGCGCCGACGTTCCGCGCCGAGGCCGCCACCTGGCTCAACCTCGCGCCCGACCACCTGAACTGGCACTTTTCGATGCAGACCTACGAGGACGCGAAGGCGACGATCTGGGCGAACCAGCGTCCGACCGACGCCGCCATCGCGTTCACCGGCGACGTGACCGTGATGAAGCGCCAGGCCGCGATGCCGTCCCGACGCCTCTCGTTCGGCATCGGTGGCGACTACCACTTCCGACCCGATGGGCCGGGTTCCGCCGGCGGGACGCTCGTCGGTCCGGACGGTGACATCGCGACGACCGCCGACATGCGGCGCAGCCTGCCCCACGACATCACCAACGCGCTCGCTGCGTCGGCGATGGTCCTCGAATCGGGCCTCGCCGATGTCGACGCGATCGCCCGTGCGCTCGCCGACTTCGTCGGACCGCCGCACCGCCTCGAGCACATCGGCCGATGGCGCGACGTCGACTGGTACAACGATTCGAAGGCCACCACGCCGCACGCCGCGTCGGTCGCGATCCGGGCGTTCGATCGAGTCGTGCTCATCGCCGGAGGAAAGGACAAGATGGTCGACCTCGCCGAGATGGCCACCGATCTGGATCGTGTGAAAGCGGTCATCGCGATCGGCCAGACCCGCAGTTCGGTCGCCGAGGCGTTTGATGCGGTCCCGGTCGTCGAGACGACCGAGTTCCTTCCCGCTGCGGTCGAGCGTGCTGCCGAGATCGCCGTGGGCGGCGACACGCTGTTGCTCTCGCCGGGGTGCGCGAGCCTCGACCAGTACCCCTCCTTCGAGGCGCGCGGTGACCACTTCCGCACACTCGCTCACTCACTCAACGGAGCCGACTCATGAGCTCGACCCTGAACGTCCAGGACCGCCGACGTGCGGCGCTCGAACGGCTCGGACACGAGGTTCCGGCGCCGAAGCAGCGGCGCGCTCGGCTCCGCTCCGGGTCGACCTCGGTGCCGCGCTCGGTGCGCGGGGCGCGGGCCGAGAAGATCGAACCGACGGCGCGGTCGCGTCGATCTCGGCTGCGCCCTGTCGGTCGGCCACGAGAGGAGTCGAGTCGTCGTGAGAAGGTCGTGACCGACCCGCCGTCGCTCGTCTGGTACGGAATCATCGCGGTGGTCGCTGCGTTCGTGCTGCTCGGGCTCATCATGGTGCTCTCGGCGTCGGCGGTGACCGAGGCGAATCGGGGCAACTCTCCGTACAACCTCTTCCGACGTCAAGCGATGTGGGCCGGCTTCGGCACGGTCGGACTGATCGTCGCCGCACGGATGCCGTACACCTGGTGGAGGCGTACGGTGATCCCACTCGGCGCTCTCAGCATCGCTGCGATGCTCGCCCCGTTCGCTCCGGGGAGTGGCGGCCCGATCAACGGTGCCCACGCGTGGGTCCGAGTGGGCGGCTTGAGCGTCCAGCCCTCCGAGTTCGTGAAGCTCGCGATGGTGATCCTCGTCGCCGACCTCCTCACCCGTCAACGTCATGTCCTGAACCAACGCCACGGAACGCTCTTCCCGCTCGCCGTCATCGGCGGGGCCGGGGCCGGGCTCTGCATCGTGCAGGGCGACCTCGGTTCGGCGATCGTCATGGGCGCCATCGCCTTCGCGATCGCCTGGATCGCCGGCGTCCCCTTCAGGCCGCTCGCCGCGATGGGCACCATCGCCACGCTGGCAGGACTGGCATTCGTCGCGGCGAGCCCGATGCGCGTCGACCGGTTCACCGCGTTCCTCGATGTCGACGGCAACAAGGATCACCTCGCCTGGCAGACCTACCAGGGGTACGTGGGCATGGCGTCGAGCGGGATCGGCGGCTCGGGAATCGGCGGCAGCAAGGCCAAGCTCGGCTACCTGCCCTACGCACACAGCGACTTCATCTTCGCCATCATCGCCGACGAGTTGGGTCTGATCGGAGCGGCCGCCGTCGTCGTCGGGTTCGCGCTCCTCGTCTTGTTCGGTGTGCAGACAGCGCTCGCCGCTCCCGACCGGTTCGGGATGCTCGTCGCCGGTGGGGTGGCGTCGTGGTTCGGGGTCCAGGCGATCGTCAACCTGGGTGGGGTGACCGGGCTGATGCCCGTGACCGGGCTCACGCTTCCGTTCTTCTCGGTCGGCGGCAGTTCGTTGTTCGTGTCGATGGTCGCGGTCGGGTTGCTGCTCAGCGTCACTCGTCGGATCGGCTCCCGGACCGAGGCACGGTCCTGACGTTCGCCGTCGTCACCGGAGGGGGCACGTCGGGCCACGTCCTGCCGGCGCTCGCCGTCGCGGACGCGCTCGTCGCCGCCGGGCACGACCCCGACGGCATCCACTACGTCGGGTGCGAACGAGGCATCGAGACGCGCCTCCTACCGCCCACGGGGTTCGCCCACACGTTCTTCGACGTCGTCGGCTTCCAACGGTCGTTCAGTCGAAGAAACCTCGGCTTCGCACCCAAGATGCTGGCGGCCCGACGCGGGGCGGTCGAACTGTTGCGTCGACTGCGACCGAAGGCGGTCGTCAGCGTCGGCGGGTACGCGAGCATGCCCGCCGTCTTCGCAGCTCGCAAGCTCGACATCCCCGTCGTGGTGGTCTCCTACGACCGCACTCCCGGTCGCGCCAGTCGCCTCGCCGCACGTCGGGCCGCAGCGTGTGCGGTGGCCTTCGAGAACACGCCGTTGCCCCGGGCGACGGTCACCGGTGCACCGGTCCGCCAGGCGCTCCTGCAACTCGACCGTGAAGCGGAACGATCCTCGGCGCGTGCGGCGCTGAGCCTCCCCGACGACCGTTTCGTCGTGGCGGTGATGGGCGGTTCGCTCGGGTCGGGCGTGCTCAACGGGGCAATCGCCCGCTACGTGGCCGACCACGACGACGACGACGGCCTGGCCGTGCGTCAGGTGGCGGGGGAGCGGTTCGTCGACCAGATCACCGAGTTGGGCCACGTCGACGGTGGCATCGTCCACCAGGTCGTCGGGTACGAGCACGACATGGCCGCGGTCTACGCGGCGTGCGACGTGATGGTGGGTCGCGGCGGTGCGAGCACGGTGCACGAGGTGGCGGTGACGGGCGTCCCGGCGATCCTGGTGCCGTGGGCGGCCTCGGCCGACGACCACCAGGTCGGCAACGTCGACTGGCTCAGTTCTGTCGGTGGGGCCATCATGCTCACCGAGGCCGAACTCGGTCGTCTGCCCGACGAGATCGAACGGCTCCGCCACGACGCCGACGCTCGGGTCGCACTCTCGGTGGCGGCGCGCCGGCGCGGCGACGTGCATCGATCCGGCGCATTGGCCGGATTGATCGAGCGGGTCGCAATAACATCGCCGACATCGTGAACCCTCAACTCCCCGTCCCCGTCGCGCCACTCGACCTGTCGATCCCGCATCGACTCCACGTCGTCGGTGTTGGCGGCCCCGGCATGAGCGCGATCGCCATCGCGCTCGCCGAGATGGGCCACGACGTGTCGGGCAGCGACCTTCGCGACCACCCCGTCCTCGAACGAGTCCGCGCCGCTCGCGCCAGAGTCACGATCGGCCACGACCGGTCGCTGGTCCACGGCGTCGACGCCGTGACCGCATCGACGGCCATCCCCGAGCGCAACATCGAACTCGACGAGGCGCGCACGACCGGTGTGACCGTGCTGCGACGGGCGGGCATGCTCGCGTCGATCTGTGCGCAGGCGAAGTCGCTCGCCGTTGCCGGTACGCACGGCAAGACCACGACCACGTCGATGCTGATGCTGATGCTCGTGCGAGCAGGGCTGCGTCCGAGCTTCGTCGTCGGCGGAGACATCACCGACGTCGGAACCGGTGCCCAGTGGAGCGGCGGCGAATGGCTGGTCGTCGAAGCCGACGAGAGCGACGGCACTCACCTCGAACTCCCGCTGCACGGCACCGTGCTCACCAACGTCGAAGTCGACCACCTCGACCATTACGGGTCGTTCGACGCCATCGTCGAGTCCTTCGACACCTACCTCGCACAGGTGCCCGGTCCGAAGGTGGTGTGTGCCGACGATCCTGTGGCGGCCGACCTCGCGTCACGCCACGTCGACGCCGTCACCTACGGCCGTTCCGAGGACGCCGACGTGCGCGTCGTCGACGTGCGCGCCGACAACGGAGCTTTCGTGTTCGACATCGTGCGTCACGGCGAGAACCTCGGCGCGATCGAGTTGCCGATGCGCGGGATCCACAACGTGGTCAACGCCACGGGTGCGATCGCGATGGCGCTCGAGATCGGAGTGCCGTTCGCCGACATCCACGACGCGCTCGCCAAGTTCGGTGGGGTCGCCCGACGCTTCGACGTGCGCGGCGTCGACGGAGGAGCGACGTTCGTCGACGACTACGCCCACCTACCGTCGGAGATCTCGGCGGTGCTGGCTGCCACGCGCCAGAGCGGCGAGGACTGGCAGCGCGTCGTGGCGGTGTTCCAACCGAATCGGTACAACCGGATCTCGGAGATCTGGGCCGACTACGGCTCGGCGTTCGACGCGGCCGACATCGTCGTGCTCACCGACATCTATGCGTCGGGGACGACGCCGATCCCGGGGGTCACGGGGAAGCTGATCGTCGATGCCGTGACTGGCCACGATCCGTCGAAGCACGTGGTCTGGATACCGCATCGCCACGACCTGATCGACTACGTGGCCGCCGAAGCGCGCGACGGTGACATCGTGCTGTCCATGGGGTGCGGCGACATCGCAACCCTTCCGTCCGAGGTGCTCGATGCCCGCGCTCGCCACTGACATCGCGCTCGCCGAGCTGGGCGACATCGCCGAGATCGACGTCCCACTCGGCCCGCTGACGACATACCGGGTCGGCGGATCCGCCGACATCTTCGTGCGAGCACGGTCGGTCGACGACCTGCGTCGCGTCGCCGCAGCGATGGGTGCGAGCGATCTGCCGGTGCTCGTCGTCGGGCGGGGATCGAATCTGCTCGTCGCCGAGAGGGGATTCCGCGGCATCGCGCTGTCGCTGGCCGACATGGCGACCGACATCTCGATCGACGTCGACCGACTCGTGGTCACCGTGGGCAGCGCGGTCCTGCTGCCGGTTCTCGCACGGCGGCTGGCGTCGGCGGGCGTCGGCGGGTTCGAGTGGGCGGTCGGCGTCCCCGGCTCGATCGGTGGGGCCGTGCGGATGAACGCCGGCGGCCACGGGTCCGACATGTCGGCGTCACTCGTCGACGTCGAGGTCTTCGACCTCACGACTGCCGAACAGGCGACTCTGTCAGCGGCCGACCTCGGTCTGCGTTTTCGCGGCAGCGGGCTCGCTCCGACGACCGTGGTGATCTCGGCGCGCCTCCAGTTGGCTGCGGGCGACCCCGAGGCCGGCCAGGCCGAACTGAGTGAGATCGTCGCGTGGCGTCGTGCCAATCAACCGGGCGGACAGAACGCCGGGTCGGTCTTCGTCAACCCGGTCCCGGGTGAGGTGAGTGCCGGCCGGTTGATCGACGAGATCGGCCTACGCGGACTCCGGCTCGGCTCGGCGACCGTGTCCGACAAGCACGCCAACTTCATCCAGGCCGACGAGGGCGGCTCATCGGACGACGTCCGAGCGCTGATGCGCATCGTGGCCGATCGCGTCGAAGCGGCGACCGGCTACGCCCTGCGCAGCGAGATCCGCTTGATCGGGTTCGACGAGTCATGAGCCGCTTTCGTCGCAAACGCACCCCCGACATGCCGGCGGTCGGTTCGATCGAGTCGGGTGCCGGCTTCGAGGATCAGTTCTCCGACGTGAAGATCGTGTCGACCGATACGACCCATCCGCCACCCACCGATCGGTTCGACCAGGACGACGCTGCGGTTGACGACGTCCGCGTCGACGCGACGGAAGGTGACGAGACCAGCGAGATCGTGACGCCGACGTCGTCATCGGTCGAGGAAGCGGATGATTCCGGTGACGTCTTCGCCGAATTGTCACGAGCCTTCGGCCCCGACGACGATCCGACGAAGCCCTCCGGCATCGGTGCGCCGGCCGAATCGCGCACCACGATCGCGATCGGTGGTGGAGACGACGACGAACTCCCCGACGCCGTGTACCTCGACGAGAGCATCGACGGAGACCCGTCCGACACGGTGTTCATCGACGACGACGGGACGGGCGACGCACTCCTGCCGCACGATGCGACCGGGCGGGGTATCGAGCCACGCCTGCGTCAACGTCGCATCGGCGTCCGGCGCGCCGAAGGCCGTCGCCGTCTCAAGTGGGCGGGCGTCGTGCTCGTGGTGCTCGTCGTGGTCATCGGTCTCCTCGCGGTGCTCGGCTCGTCGCTCTTCGCGGTCGGGTCGGTCGATGTCGCCGGGCTGCAGCGCGCCGACGCCGATGCGGTGGCCGCCGTCGTCGACGACATCGAGGGCACGCCGACGCTGCTCGTCGACGTCGAAGCCGCCGAGGAACAGCTCGAAGCGATCCCGTGGATCGAGAGCGCTCGCGTGCGCACCGATTTCCCGTCCTCGGCATCGATCGAACTGCGCGAGCGGGTGCCGGTGGCCACGGGGCAGGGCCCCGACGGGGCGTTCCGCGTGTTCGACGCAGAAGGGCGCGTGCTCGATGTCATCGCCGGCCGACCGGTCGCCTTCGCGCTCATCACGAATCCGGGTGCCGCCGACGTCCTGCCGGGTCAGTTCGCCGACACCGGAACCGCTGCCGCGGCGGCCATGGTCGAGAAGCTGAGCGCCACCGTGCGGTCTCGTCTCGTGTCGATCTCCGTGGTTCCCGACGGGTCCGACATGCGCCTGGTGGTGTCGAACGACGCCGACTCCCAGATCGAAGTCCGCCTCGGTGCGGCGATCGGCGACAACGACCAACTCGAGCGTTTGATCCGCCTCGAACTGATCCTCAGCGACGAACTCGGGACGGCGACGACGGTCATCGACGTGTCGACCGACGAGACCACGGCGCGGTGACGGGCCCTCCGGGGCGCTAGCGTCCCTCTGCGGCGCTGGCGTACCTGGCAGAATGCCCGAAGATCGAGACGACACCATGAACACTATTTCGAACACTGACAACGCTGCGATGCGCGCAGCGATCTGGAGGATCCACTGATGGTCGGCACGCCGCAGAACTATCTCGCCGTGATAAAGGTCATCGGCGTCGGCGGTGGCGGAGTCAACGCCGTCAACCGGATGATCGACGCTGGGTTGAAGGGCGTCGAGTTCATCGCCGTCAACACCGACGCCCAGGCGCTGCTGATGTCGGACGCCGACGTCAAGCTCGACATCGGACGCGAACTGACCCGTGGCCTCGGTGCCGGCAGCGACCCCGAAGTCGGCCGTGAGGCCGCCGAATCGCATCGTGAAGAGATCGAGGAGATGGTCCGCGGCGCCGACATGGTGTTCATCACGGCTGGCGAGGGTGGCGGTACCGGAACCGGCGCCGCTCCGGTGATCGCCGAGATCTCTCGCGAGGCCGGCGCACTGACCATCGGAGTCGTGACCCGCCCGTTCTCGTTCGAAGGACGTCGCCGTTCGGTCCAGGCCGACAACGGAGTGCAGCGCCTGAAGGAGAAGGTCGACACGCTGATCGTCATCCCGAACGATCGTCTGCTCACGGTCGCCAACGACAAGACGAGTGTCCTCAACGCATTCAAGATGGCTGACGAGGTGCTGCTGCAGGGTGTGTCGGGCATCACCGGGCTCATCACGACTCCGGGTCTGATCAACACCGACTTCGCCGACGTGAAAGCTGTCCTGAAAGACGCCGGTACGGCGCTGATGGGCATCGGCCAGGCGAGCGGCGACGAGCGCGCCGTGTCGGCGGCCAAGGCCGCCATCTCGAGCCCGCTGCTCGAGTCGGCGATCGACGGCGCACGCGGCGTCCTGCTCAACATCACCGGCCCGTCGAGCATGGGCTTGTTCGAGATGAACGCCGCCGCCGAGATCATCCACGGTGTCGCTCACGACGACGCGCTGATCATCTTCGGCACGGTCGTCGACGACGAGATGGGCGACGAGGTCCGTGTCACGGTCATCTCGGCCGGTTTCGACCGGATGGACGGCCCGGCCACCGCACCGCTCGGATCGAGTACGTCATCGGGGTCGTCCGACGACCAGCCGCGCACTTCGCCGACCCGGATCACCGAACTGTTCGGCGACATCGACGACGCCGACCCCCTCGCCGACGACGACGACGATTTCGACGTCCCGTCGTTCCTCAAGTGAGCTGAGCGGGTGAGCCGCCCGCTCCTCGACGTCGATCTTCCCGAACACGGCCTGGTGGTGCGCGTCGTCGCGACCGAACGATCCGACGGAAGTGTGCACCCGGAGCGCGTTCGCACCGACGTACTCGCCGAGCGCCAGCGGGCGATCTCGGGTCGGCGATGGTGGATGCTCGACGAAGTCCACGGCATCGACGTCGTCCGCCTCGACGGTCCGGCGACCGACTGCCACGATTCCGCAGACCGGCCGGCGATCGCGGCGACAGGCGACGTCATCTCGACGCAGGCCCGAGCCGACGTCGATCTCGCCGTCTGGGCCGGTGACTGCGCACCGATCGTGCTGGTGGCAAACGACGGGGCCGTGGTCGGAGCCCATGGAGGATGGCGGGGCCTCGCAGCGGGGGTCGTCGACGTCGCCGTCGGCGAGGCGACCGCGGCGGGCGGATCGATCGTCGCGGCCGTCCTCGGACCGGTGATCCATGCCTGCTGCTACGAATTCGGCGCCGACGACCTGAGCGACGTCGCGTCGGGCGTGCACTCGGAACCCGAACGAGTGAGCGGACGTTCGAGCGAGGGGCGCCCGGCGCTCGACGTGCCGGCAGCGGTCGCCTCAGCGCTGGCGCATCACGGTGTGCGTCTGGACGTCGTCGGTCCGTGCAGTGGGTGTGACGAGCGGTGGTTCTCGCATCGGCGGCGCGTCGACACGGGTCGCCATGCCGTCGTGGCCTCGATCCGGAGCACCTCGTGAGCGGCGCCGAGCCCGCATCGACCCGCGAGGTCGTCGATGCGCTCGCCGCCGTCCGCGCAAGGATCGTCACCGTCGATCGGACATGGACCCACGACGTCGAGATCGTGGCCGTCACCAAGGCGTTCGCGCCCGGCGTGGTCGAGACCGCCGTCGATGCCGGGTGCCGGGCGATCGGCGAGAACTACGCGCAAGAACTGCTGACGAAGCGCGACGCGATCGACTCGCTGATCGCCGGTCGCCGCCCTCGAATCGACTTCATCGGGCAGTTGCAGTCGAACAAGGTGCGCCTGCTGGCCGGTCTCGTCGACCGCTGGGCCACGGTCGACCGGGCGTCGTTGGCGAAGGAGATCGCGCGTCGCGCCGAGGGCGCCCAGGTCCTGGTCCAGGTCAACTCGACCAGCGAGCCACAGAAAGGTGGCTGCGCACCCGACGGTGTCGCTGACCTGGTCGAACGCTGTCGCGATCTCGGTCTCGACGTCGCCGGACTCCTGACCGTGGGGCCGACGAGTGGTTCGCGCGCTCACACCGAAGACGGTTTCGGCCAGGTCCGCTCGCTCGTCGACGAACTCGGTCTCACCGTCTGCTCGATGGGAATGACGGGCGATCTCGAGATCGCAGTCGCCTGTGGAGCGACGAGTGTGCGGGTCGGCTCGGCGCTCTTCGGGGCCCGGCCACCCCGCGCGAGCTCGAACGTCCACCCGGAACCCGACCCGCTCGGCTAACCTCCGGCGCTCAGGAGGAGAACATGTCACTCTGGAAGAAGACCATGGACTACCTGGGTCTTGGTCCCGACGATGCCTACGACGACTACGAGGAATACGACGAGCCGGATGCGCCGGCACGTCAGTCGCGTGCGCCCCGTGATCTCGAAGCGTCCGCTGGTCGCAACGGGCGCGGTGGTTGGGAACCCGAGGCCGAGCCGACCGTCACCACCGGCTCACAACGGCCGAGTTTCCCGTCGCGCGATTTCGATGCGTCGTCGGCGAGCCGTCGTCCCCCTCAGCAGGCGCCACGCGCTGACCGATCGAACGATTCGGGCGTCCAGATCCGCCCGCACACCGGCGAGCAGCCGGCCTCCCAACCCCAACTTCGCAGCATTCCCGGAGGAAACATGGAGCCGCACACCGTCCGACCCCGCCGGTTCGACCAGGCGCAAGAAGTCGCCGACCACTTCAAGTCGGGCACTCCGGTCATCATGAATCTCGAAGGAACCGAGCGTGATGTCGCTCGCCGCCTCATCGACTTCGGCAGCGGCATCTGTTACGCCCTCGACGGCACGATGGAGAAGGTCGCCACGGGCGTCTACCTGCTCAAGCCGCCGGCCGGCCGCCCGGCTCGCTACGACGGATACGACGACTGAGCGACGGGACGACGACATGGACATCAGCCCGCAACGAGTGCGCACCATCGAATTCAAGACCGTCAAGCGGGGTCTCGACCCCGACGAGGTCCGTTCCTTCCTGAACGAGGTCGCGAGCGAACTCGAGCGCGCACAGAACCAATCGACGGCGATGGAGGCACGCGCCCGTGCCGCAGTCGCCCGCCTGCAAGAACTCTCCGAAGGCTCGGCGATCACCGCAGCCGCTGCAGCAGAGTCCTCGGCAGCAGAGTCCTCGGCAGCAGAGTCCGATGACGCCGTTTCCGACGGGACCAAGTCCGACTCCGACCAGCCGGTCGCCGCCCTGTCGCCCGATGCGGCGTCGCAGTCCGGCGATGCCTCGGTGAGCGACTCCGGGTCACGCGACTCGATGTCGAGCGACGGTTCGCCGTCGTCGACCGTCAACGCCTCGGTCGACGAGTCCGAGACGATCAGTCGAACGTTGCTGCTCGCTCAGCGCACCGCCGACATGACCATCGCCGAAGCCCGAGCCGAAGCGGAGCGGATCGCGTCCGAGGCGAGCGGCGAGGCCTCGCGCACCATCGACTCGACGCGAGAGATGTCGGCCAAGATGCTCGACGATGCGCGTGCTGAAGCGCGATTGGTCGGCCAGCGAGAACGCGACGACGTCGAGGCCGAGGTCAGTTCGCTCAATGCGAGGCGTGACTTCCTCGAGTCCGACGTCGACCATCTCGAACAGCACCTCGCCGACGAGCGGACGCGCCTTCGTGAGGCGGCGAACTCGCTTCTCGAACTCACCGAGCGGGTTCCGGGAGGCCTCGGAGAGGTGCGTCGCCCGATCGTGTCGGCGTCTGACGACGACGCAACCGGCAGCGATGCCGGCGCGAGCTCGGGCACCGATTCGGAGTCGGATGCGCCCGGCACCGACGGCCCGACGCAGACCTCGATGCTGCACGACACCTCCGACGACGACACCGGTGAGATCGTGGCGCCCGATTCCGACGGAGGCGGCTCCGACTCCGACAGCGAGGACGAATTCAGTGCCCTCGACGACTCGGACGACGACGGCGGAGTCGCCGAGGTCGACGTCGACGACACCGGAGGGCTGCTGATCGAGACCGACATCTCCGACGACGTCGACCCCACCTTCGACCAGCGTTGACCAGCGGCGAAACCGCACCCTCCGACCTCGGGTCGCCTCGATAGCCTCGCCTGCGTGGCCTACCCGAACGTCGATCCCCAACCCGATTTCCCGCGGATCGAAGAGGGCATCCTGGCGCGCTGGGAGGCCGACGGGACGTTCGTCGACTCGGTCGAGCAGCGCGACGCCGGAACGAACGGCAGCAACGAGTTCGTCTTCTACGACGGCCCGCCCTTCGCCAACGGTCTGCCGCACTACGGGCACCTGCTCACCGGGTACGTGAAGGACGCTGTCCCTCGCTATCAGACCATGCGCGGCCGCCGAGTCGAGCGCCGCTTCGGTTGGGATTGCCACGGCCTGCCCGCCGAGGTCAAGGCCGAACAGGAACTGGGCATCTCGGGTCACCCCGAGATCGCCGCGTTCGGGATCGACAAGTTCAACGAAGCGTGCCGGTCCAGCGTGCTCCAGTTCACCGACGACTGGCGCTCGTACGTCGGGCGTCAGGCCCGCTGGGTCGACTTCGACAACGACTACAAGACGCTCGACCTCTCGTACATGGAGAGCGTGATGTGGGCCTTCAAGACCCTCCACGACAAAGGTCTCATCTACGAGGGCTTTCGTGTCCTCGCGTACTGCTGGCGATGCGAGACGCCTCTGTCGAACACCGAGACCCGGATGGACGACACCTACCAGGACCGCCAAGACCCTGCTCTCACCGTCGCCTTCGAACTCGAGACGGGCGAGAAGATGGTCGCATGGACCACCACGCCGTGGACGCTGCCGTCGAACCTCGCGCTCGCCGTCGGCCCCGACATCGACTACGCCGTCCTCGAACTCGACGGCGACCGGTACATCATGGCCGAGGCGCTCGTGGGTGCGCACGAGGCCGAGTTCGGCGAGGCCACCCAAGTCGCCACGATGAAGGGCTCCGAGCTCGCCGGGCGTCGTTACGCCCCGCTGTTCGGGTACTTCACCGACATCGAACTGCACGGCACCGAGAACGCCTTTCAGGTGCTCGCCGCCGACTTCGTGTCGGTCGACGACGGCACCGGTGTGGTGCACATGGCCCCCGGCTTCGGCGAAGACGACCAGGTCATCAGCAATGCAGCCGGGATCCCGACGCTGTGCCCGATGGACGAGCGCGGCTGCTACACCGCCGAGGTGACCGACTACGTCGGCACTCACGTGTTCGACGCGAACAAGCAGATCATCGTCGACCTGAAGGAGCGTGGCGTCGTGGTGCGCCACGCAACGTACGACCACTCCTACCCGCACTGCTGGCGCTGCGCCGAGCCGCTCGTCTACCGGGCGATCTCGTCGTGGTTCGTCGAGGTCACCAAGTTCCGTGACCGGATGGTCGAACTCAACCAGGACATCACCTGGCAGCCCGCCCACATCAAGGACGGCAGCTTCGGCAAGTGGATCGAGAACGCTCGCGACTGGGCGATCAGCCGCAACCGTTTCTGGGGGTCGCCGATCCCGGTCTGGAAGTCGGACGACCCCGACTTCCCGCGCCTCGACGTCTACGGTTCGCTCGAACAGCTCGAAGCCGACTTCGGCGTCACCGTCACCGACTTGCACCGCCCTCAGATCGACGATCTGGTGCGCCCCAACCCTGACGATCCGTCGGGGAAGGCGACGATGCGTCGTGTTCCCGAAGTGCTCGACTGCTGGTTCGAGTCGGGCTCGATGCCCTTCGCCCAGGTGCACTACCCCTTCGAGAACCAGGAATGGTTCGAGAATCACTACCCGGGTGACTTCATCGTCGAGTACATCGGCCAGACGCGCGGCTGGTTCTACACGCTGCACGTGCTGGCCACGGCGCTGTTCGACCGCCCGGCATTCTCCAACTGTCTGAGCCACGGCATCGTGCTGGGCGACGACGGGGCGAAGATGTCGAAGAGCCTGAACAACTATCCCGACCCCTCGGAGATGTTCGATCGCCACGGAGCCGACGCCATGCGCTGGCACTTGCTCAGCTCGTCGATCCTGCGTGGCGGCGATGGCATGGTCACCGAAGGCGGCATGCGCGAGACGGTGCGCCAGATCCTGCTGCCGCTCTGGAACTCGTGGTATTTCCTCACGCTGTACGCCAACGCGGCGGGGCACCAGGGCGTCGATCGGACCGACTCGACCAACGTCCTCGACCGGTACATCCTCGCCAAGACCGGCGACCTCGTCGACGACATGACGGCGTCGATGGACGCGTACGACCTGTTCGGCGCCTGCCAACACGTTCGCACCTACCTCGACGTGCTCACCAACTGGTACGTGCGCCGCAGCCGCAGCCGTTTCTGGGAGGGCGACGCCGATGCGATCGACACGCTTCACACCGTGCTGGGGGTGTTCATCCGCCTGACCGCCCCGCTGCTGCCCTTCGTCTCCGAGGCAATCGGTGACGGGTTGCGTGGCGACTCGGACGGGTCGGTCCATCTGGGCGACTGGCCCGAACCGGGCGAGCTACCCGCCGACGACGATCTGGTGCGCTCGATGGACCTCGCCCGTGACGTCTGCTCGTCGACGCTGTCGGTCCGCAAGGCTCATCAGCGTCGAGTCCGGCTGCCGCTGCAGACGCTCACGGTGGCCTCGCCCGATGCCGATCGCCTCACCGACTTCGTCGAACTGATCGCCGACGAGGTCAACGTTCGCGAGGTCGAACTGACCACCGACGTCGCTTCGGTGGCCACCGAGGAACTCAAGCTGGTGCCGGCCAAGTTGGGGCCGCGGCTCGGCAAAGACGTCCAGAACGCCATCAAGGCCCACAAGCAGGGCAATTGGTCGGTCGACGGCGACACCGTCGTCGTCGGTGAGTTCACCCTCGAAGCGGGGGAGTACTCGCTCGAACAGGTGGCATCCGACGACCAAGCCAGCACCGGCCTTGGCCAGCACGAAGGCGTCGTGGCCCTCGACATCACCGTCACCGACGAACTCGAAGTCGAAGGGCGCGCACGCGACCTGATCCGCTCGATCCAGCAGGCACGGCGCGCCGCCGATCTCGACGTGTCGGACCGCATCGCCCTCCAGGTGACCGCTCCGGTCGTCGTGGTGGAGGCGCTCGAACGCCATCGAGACCTCGTGACCGCCGAGACACTGGCCGTGTCGGTCGACGTCACGACCGACGACGGCGCCGCCGAGCCGACCATCGAGGTCGCCGCCGTCACCTGACCGGGCCCTTGACCAGGTAGAGTCCGGCGCTCAACCCCGCCGAACGAGCCGGAGATCGACATGGCCGCAGCGAAGAAGTCAGCGCCGAAGAGGAAGGCCGCGGCCAAGAAGGCTGCGGCGAAGAAGTCGTCCACGAAGAAGGCGACAGCCAAGAAGGCAGCCGCGAAGAAGCCCGCCACCACGAAGAAGGCTGCGGCGAAGAAGGCTGCGGCGAAGAAGGCATCTGCCAAGACGCCCGCCAAGAAGACAGCGGCCAAGAAGACGACCGCGAAGAAGACCACAGCGAAGAAGACCGCCGGAAAGAAAGCCTCTGCGGCGCCTGACACCCCCCGAGTCGCCAAGAAAGCAGCCCCGTTGAAAAAAGCCGCCACCAGGAAGAAGTCGTCGAGCTCGAATCCGACTCGGACGTCGCTCCTCTCGAACGACGTGCCCGAGATCCACGAGATTCCGGCACCGCGTGGCACCACCAAAGACGGCATCGCCTACACGAAGGACTTCGACGTGAAGTTCCTCAAGGCGCAGCGAGACGAACTGCTTGCTCGGCGCGAGTCGGAGATCAAGCGGGCGACGCGTCTCGAAGACGAGGCCGAGAGCCTGATCGAAGACGGTGAGATGGGCGACGTGCAGTTCGACGACGAGGGCGGCGAGGGCGACACGATGGTCGTCCAGCGCGATCTCGACCGCGTGCTGTCGAGTCAGGCACGCCAGACGGTCGACGAGGTCGACCAGGCGCTCGCACGGATCGAGGCCGGCACCTACGGCTACTCCGAGGTGTCGGGCCTGCCGATTCCACGCGAGCGTCTCGAAGCGTTGCCGGAGACCACCGTCCTGGCAGCCGAGAAGGTCAGTGGCGCCGGACTCCGATAAGACGCTCGGATCCTGGCGGGTCCCGATCCTGCTGTCCGTCGCTGTCGTTGTCGCTGACCAACTGTCGAAGCACTGGGCGGTCAACCGACTGACCGACGGCCGCACGATCGACCTGATCGGTTCGCTGCGGTTCAACCTCGCATTCAACAGCGGCATGGCATTCGGTCGTGCCGAGGGGATGGGGCCGTTGATCGCGGTCGTCGCCACGCTCGTCATCGTGTGGCTGCTGGTCTCGCTGCGCACGGTCGGGGGCCGGCTCAACACCTTCGGGATCGGCTGTGTGATCGGGGGAGCCGCTGGAAACCTGGTCGACCGGGCGTTCCGTCAAGAGGCGTGGCTGAGGGGGTCGGTCGTCGACTTCATCGACCTGCAGTGGTTCCCGATCTTCAACATCGCCGACATGGCGATCAACGTGGGTGCCGCCGCGCTCATCCTCAACGCGCTGCTCACGTCGCGTCGCCCGGTCTCCGACTTCATGTCCGTTGCCGACTCGACCGCCGACCCGTCCGACGGTGCCGATGTGTCGGCAGACGTCGCTGTCGACGAGACGAGAGATGTCGACGTCGATCCGGATCCTGCGACCGACGAGGCGACCTCGTGATCGTCGAGCAGGTGCCGGCGGCGCTCGACGGCGAGCGGCTCGACCGGATCGTGGCGATCATCGGCGACCTCAGCCGCTCCGATGCGGTGAAGACGATCGCAGCCGAGGGTGTGGAGGTCGACGGAGAGCCGGCGTCGTCGGGCAAGGTGCGCCTCGTCGAGGGGCAGCGGGTCTCGGTCGACCCCGACCGCTTCCCGGTCACCGAACTGCCGGGGCCCGACGAATCGGTCGAGTTCGGTGTGGTGCACGAGGACGAGCACGTCATCGTGATCGACAAGCCGCCGGGCCTCGTCGTCCACCCTGGCGCCGGCAATCTCGACGGGACCTTGGCGAACGGTCTTCTGCACCGGTTTCCCGACGTCGTCGACGTGGGTGACCGGATGCGTCCAGGCATCGTCCACCGCCTCGACGCCGGCAGTTCCGGCCTGCTCGTGGTGGCCCGCACGAACGACGCCGCCGACTTCCTGATCGCGCAGTTCGCCGACCACAGCGCGACACGCGTGTACGACGCGATGGTCTGGGGCGTGCCCGACGCACCGCACGGGATCATCGACGCCCCGCTCGGTCGGAGCCGGAGCGACCCGCTGCGGATGGCCGTCGTCGCCGACGGTCGCCCGTCGCGCACCGACTACCAGGTGGTCGGGACGTTCTCCTCGCCGGCGTCGGTGTCGCGCCTCGAATGCCGGTTGGAGACCGGCCGGACGCACCAGATCCGGGTGCATCTGTCGTCGATCGGCCATCCGCTCGTCGGCGATCCCACCTACGGCCAGCGCAAGCCGACTCTCGGCCTCGATCGACCGTTCCTGCACGCGACGCAGTTGCAATTCATGCATCCGGCCACCGGCGAACGGGTCACGCACCACAGCCCGCTCGCTGCCGACCTGCAGGCCTGGCTCGACGCCGCCGCGGTCTGAGGCGGTCAGCGGCTGAGGCGGTCAGCGGCTGGGTCGGGCGAGCACCGCGAACGTGACCGCTGCGGCGTGACCGACGTTGAGCGAGTCCACGTCGGACGAGATCGAGATCCGCACCCGGTGTGACGACGCGCCCATCGTGTGCTCGTCGAGACCGTGGCCCTCGGCGCCGAGGAGTACGGCGACCTTGTCGGGAACAGCCATGTCCCACAGGTCGGTGGCGGCCGGATCGGGGGTGAGCGACCAGGTCTCGAAACCCGCCTCGTGCAGCGTGTCGAGTGCGCCGGGCCAGTCGTCGACCGACGCTCGGGCGACGGGAACGTGCAAGATCTCGCCCATGCTGACGCGGACCGTGCGCCGCTGGTACGGGTCGTTGCAGTTCGGGCTGATCACCATCGCGTCGATGTCGAACGCCCGAGCCGTCCGGGCGATCGCGCCGACGTTCTGATCGTCGTTCAACGCTTCGAGGACGACGAGTCGCCGGCTCGTGCGGGCGAGGTCGGCCACCGTCGGCATCGGGGCACGGAACGCGGAGGCGAGGCAGCAGCGGTACATGTTGAACCCGACGACCTCGGCAATGACCTCCTGCTCGGCCACGTAGACGGGCACGTCGACCATCTCGGGGCGCGACATGGTCGGAGCAAACCTCTTCGCCCGCTTCGGGTGGAGCAGAACCGAGCGCATGCGATGACCCGAGTCGAGCATCCGGTCGATCGGGACGTAGCCCTCACCGAGAAAGAACTCGTCGCGCTCCATCTCGGCTCGCACGGCGATGCTGTTCAGTTCCCGATAGTCGTCGAAACGAGGGTCGGTCGGGTCGTCGAGGTGTGTCAGGCCGTCGTGCATCATCGGGCCATCAGCTCACCGAACTCCGAACAGTTCGGGTTCTCGCACATCGACGGTTCGTCCGGCGCCTCGGGCGGCAGCGCACTCACGCCGCATGACGGGCAGATCGGTGACACGTCGTCGTCGTCGGTCTCGTCCCACAGGTCGCTCATGGCGTCGCGATCGTCGACCGGTCAGTGGTGATGGTCGGGCAGCGACGGCCACGGGGACTCGCCGCGCGCGATCGCAGCGATGCCGGCCAGCGTGTAGCCGTCGAGGTGCTGGCGCATGTGCGTGCCGGCTTGGTCCCAGATGGCGAGGAGCACACACTGGCCTTCGTGGTCGCACGACCCGTCCTGGTGAGGCTGGCCGAAATCGCCGAGCGTGATCGGTCCGTCGACGGCCGACACGATCTCCGACAGATTGATCTCGTCGGCTGGCCGGTTCAGGATGTAGCCGCCACCCACGCCGCGCTTCGACCGCACGAGCCCCGCCCCCTTGAGTGCGAGCAGGATCTGCTCCAGGTACGGCTGGGGGAGGCCGGTCCGCTCGGCGATGTCACGGACCGATGTGGGAGTCGGCGGTGCGAGGGTCTCGCCGTCGACGGCTGCGTCGGCCGTGCTGCTGCGGAGAGCCAGCGAGAGCAGGGCGCGGCATGCATAGTCGCCGCGGGTGGAGATGCGCACGGTCACACTGTAGGCCAGCGGTGGAGTGAGTCCGTAGACTGCCCGCAGTGAGTGGACCCGTTGGTGACCCCATCATTCCCGACTACGCGGGGGCCAACGTACGAGGCATCGTCCCGGCGCTGCTGGGCCCAGCCGACTGGGCGTCGACCTCCCCCGACTGGATGCCCGATGCGGTCCTCGAAGCTCGCGCCGTGGTCGTGCTGGTCCTCGACGGCCTCGGATGGGACCAACTGCACGACTACGCCGTCAACGCTCCGACGATGATGTCGATGCAGGGCCGTTCGATCCACACGGTCGCGCCGACCACCACCGCGACGGCGCTCAGTTCGATCACGACCGGGCTCACGCCGGGTGAGCACGGCCTCGTCGGCTATCGCATGGCGCTCGGCGGTGAGGTGATCAACGTTCTGCGATGGTCGGTCGGCGACCAGCAGGTGCGTCGCTCGCATCCGCCGCGCGAGGTCCAGACCTTCGAGCCGTTCCTCGGCCAGTGTGTCCCCGTGGTCGCCCAGGGCGAACTGCAGAACTCGGCGTTCAGTGAAGCTCACCTGCGCGGCTGCGACCCGGTGGGGTGGCGGTCGCCGTCGAGCATCGCCGTCGAGGCCGCTGCTCAGGTCGCGTCCGGCGAGCGGTTCGTGTACTGCTACTACAACGGCGTCGACAAGATCGCCCACGAACGCGGCTTCGGCCCGTTCTACGAGGCCGAGTTGCGCCTGTCCGACGCGCTGGTCGCCGATCTGCTGGACACGTTGCCGTCGGGAACGGCTCTACTCGTCACCGCAGATCACGGCCAGGTCGATGTCGGCGACCGGATCATCCACCCGTCGGCCGATCTGCTGGGCAGAGTCACGATGCAGTCGGGCGAAGGTCGGTTCCGCTGGTTGCACTGTGCGTCGGCCGACGTCGACGGGCTCGCCGCTGCCGCCACCGACGAGGTCGGCGACGTGGCGTGGGTGGTCACGAAAGAGCAGGCGCTCGACGAAGCGTGGTTCGGGCCGACCGTGGCGCCGCCGATCCAGCGTCGTCTCGGCGACGTCGCCCTGTGCGCGCACGCTCCGGTCTCCTTCCACGAGGACGCCGACTCCGGCCCGTTCGAGCTGGTGTGTCGCCACGGGTCGCTCACGTCGGCCGAGGTGAACGTGCCCCTGCTGGGCGCACTGGTTCCGTGACCCGATAGACACAGAACCATGTCCGATACGCCCGACGCCGCTCCCGAATCCAGCTCCGACGCGGGCTCTTCCACACCGGTCACCCCCGACGAGGTCGTCTCGACCGAACAGGCGGTCGCCGCTGCGGGCGCCGACACCGACACCGGCACCGACACCGACACCGGCACCGATGGTGACGCGGGCGAGACGGTGACCGAGCCGGCCAAGGTGATGCGTATCGGCTCGATGATCAAGCAACTCCTCGAAGAGGTGCGGGCGGCCGAACTGGACGAGGCGTCACGCGAGCGCTTGGCCGAGACCTACGAACGCTCCGTCGTGGAACTGTCGGGAGCGCTGTCGCCCGACCTGCACGAAGAACTGCGCACGCTGTCGCTGCCGTTCGACCACGACGAGGTTCCGAGCGAGGCGGAACTGCGCGTGGCGAAGGCCCAGCTCGTCGGCTGGCTCGAAGGGCTCTTCCACGGCATCCAGGCGAGCATGATGGCCCAGCAGTTGGCCGCCCAGCAGCAGATGAAGCAGATCCCCGGCCAGGCCGGTCAGCCGGGACAACCGGGCCAGCAGGCTCACGGTCAGGCGCCGCCCGGTCAGGGCCCGCCTCAGACCGGCACCTACCTCTGACCGATACACGACCGCTCGCACGGCTCACCGACACGTCCCGGATCGGGCTGGCGGGTCGAGTCACACGCGGGTAGTTTGATCGATCCGCGCACCTCCAACCGCCATGGCCGATTCCTTCACCCACCTCCACGTCCACACCGAGTTCTCGATGCTCGACGGTGCGGCACGCCTCGACGAGATGGTCGCCAAAGCGGTCGAAGACGGCCAACCGGCGATCGGCATGACCGATCACGGCAACATGTACGGCACCCTCGACTTCTACAAGGAGTGCAACAAGCAGGGGATCAAGCCGATCATCGGGACCGAGGCCTACATGGCCCACGATCATCGGTCGGAGCGACCGTCACGGCGGGGTCGGGTCGACGACTCGGGCGGTGAGACCGAGGCCGGCAAGAAGCTCTACTACCACCTGATCCTGCTCGCCGAGAACAACGAGGGCTACAAGAACCTCATCCAACTCTCGTCGCTCGCCTTCATGGAGGGCTACTACTACAAGCCCCGGATGGACTGGGAGCTGCTCGAGAAGTACTCGAGCGGGTTGATCGCCACGAGCGGCTGCCTCGGCGGCCACGTGTTGCAGTCGCTACTCAACGGCGACGAACAGGGTGCGTTGGACAAGGCCGCCCGCCTGCAGGACATCTTCGGTCGCGACAACTTCTTCATCGAGATGCAGGACCACGGCATCCCGGCGCAGCGCGAAACCAACCCGAAGCTGCTCGAGATCGCCAAGAAGATCCAGGCGCCGCTGCTCGCCACCAACGACAGCCACTACACGCACCAGCACGACCACGACGCCCACGACGCGCTGCTGTGCGTCCAGACCGGCTCGCTGATGTCGGACCCGAAGCGCTTCAAGTTCGAAGGGTCCGACCACTACCTCAAGACCGCCGCCGAGATGCGGTACCTGTTCCGCGAGATCCCCACGGCGTGCGACAACTCGCTGTGGATCGCCGAGCGATCGAATGTCGAGATCGAGTTCGGCAAGCCACTGCTGCCCAATTTCCCGCTGCCCGAGGGTTTTGCCGACGACGAGGCGTATCTGCGTCACCTCACTCAGGTCGGCGCCGAGAAGCGTTGGGGAAAGCAGGTTCCGCAGGCCGCGGTCGAGCGGCTCGCGTACGAGCTCGGTGTCATCTGCGACATGGGTTTCGCGTCGTACTTCCTGATCACGTGGGACCTCATCAAGCACGCCCGTGACAACGACATCCGGGTCGGCCCCGGCCGCGGTTCGGCGGCGGGATGCGCGGTGGCGTACTGCCTCTGGATCACCGACCTCGACCCGATCGAGTACGACCTCCTGTTCGAACGGTTCTTGAACCCGAGCCGTATCTCGATGCCCGACATCGACATGGACTTCGAGACCCGCTACCGCGACGAGATGATCCGATACGCCGCCGAGCGGTACGGGCGCGAGCACGTCGCGCAGATCGTCACGTTCGGGTCGATCAAGGCCCGCAATGCAGCCAAGGACGCTGCGCGCGTCCTCGGTTTCCCGTACGGCATGGGCGACAAGATCGCCAAGGCGATGCCGCCGCTCGTGATGGGTCGCGACACGCCGCTCAAGTACTGCTTCGAACAGAACCCCAAGTACGCCGACGGCTACAAGGCCGCAGCCGACCTGCGGGCGATGTACGACACCGACCCCGACGTCAAGAAGGTCATCGACGTCGCCCGAGGGCTCGAAGGGCTGAAGCGATCCGACGGCATCCATGCCGCAGCCGTGGTGATCACGAAAGACCCGGTCACCGAGTACGTACCGATCCAGCGCAAGCCGAAGGCGGGCACCGACCCCGACGACGCGCCGGTCGTCACGCAGTACGAGATGCATGGCGTCGAAGAGCTCGGCTTGCTCAAGATGGACTTCCTCGGGCTGCGCAACCTCGACGTCATCTCCGACGCCGAGATCATGATCAAGGCGCGTCACGATCCCGACTTCGACATCGAGACCACGCCTCTCGACGACACGAAGACCTACGAACTGTTGTCGCGTGGCGACACGATCGGCATCTTCCAGCTCGAGTCGGCTCCCATGCGTCAGCTCCTCAAGGCGATGGAGCCCACCACGTTCCCGCACATCGCCGCCGTGCTCGCGCTGTACCGGCCGGGACCGATGTCGGTCAACATGCACTACGACTTCGCCGACCGGATGAACGGTCGCCAGGAGGTGAGCTACTTCCACGAGGACGCGAAGGAGGTGCTCGGCGACACGTACGGGCTGATGATCTACCAGGAGAGCGTGATGCGGGTGGCGCAGAAGTTCGCCGGGTACTCGCTCGCCGAAGCCGACAACCTGCGCAAGGCAATGGGCAAGAAGTCGCGCGAGGTCATGGCAACAGCGCGCCAGGCCTTCGAAGACGGCGTGGTCGAGGAGGGCTACGGCGACGAGATGGGCCCGATGCTGTTCGACATCATCGAGAAGTTCGCCGACTACGCCTTCAACAAGAGCCACACCTTCGGGTACGGCTTGATCACGTACCAGACCGCCTACATGAAGGCGCACTATCCGGTCGAGTACATCGCCTCGTTGCTCACGAGTGTCAAGGACAACCTCGACAAGGCAGCGCTGTACCTCGCCGACTGCCGGGCGATGGGCGTCAAGGTGCTCCCGCCCGACGTCAACCGCTCACTCATGAACTTCGGTGCGCTCTCGCCCGACCAACTGCCGCCCGGCGTCAGCGTGTCGGTCGGCAGCCCGGGAGCGATCACGTTCGGCCTGTCGGCGGTGCGCAACGTCGGCGAGGGCCTCGTCGAACTGCTCATCGCCGAGCGCACCGAGAACGGTCACTTCGACAGCTTCCACGACTTCGTCGAACGCGTCCCCGAGGCGGTGCTCAACAAGCGGACCATCGAATCGCTCATCAAGGGCGGCGGGTTCGACACGCTCGGTCACGATCGGCGAGCACTGCTCACGGTGTTCGAACACATCATCGACACCACGGTCAAGCGCCGTCGAGAAGCCGAGAAGGGCGTCATGTCGCTCTTCGGTGACTGGAACGACGACGACGGCGACGGAAATGGTGCCGGCGAGGCCGGTGGGGGAGCGGGCGACGCCTTCAGCGAGCGCACGCCGATCCCCGAGAACATGGAGTTCGACAAGTCCGACAAGCTGCGCTACGAGAAGGAGATGCTCGGCCTGTACGTGTCGGACCACCCGCTCTTCGGCGTCGAGAGCGCGCTCAAGCGCAAGGTCGAACACAACCTGATCGACCTCCCCAACATGGAAGACGGCACTCCGGTCGTGGTCGGCGGAGTCATCACGAACCTGGCGCGCAAGTTCACGAAGAAGGGCGACCAGATGGCAGTGTTCGTCCTCGAAGACCTCGACGCCTCCATCGAGGTCACGATCTTCCCGCGGACGCTCGCCGAGCAGGGCCACAAGCTCGAAGACGATCTGATCGTGTCGGTCAAGGGCCGCCTCGATCGCCGAGACGAGTCACGCTTCGGCATCATCGGGCAGACCATCACGGTCCTCCAGGGGCTCGACGACGGGCCCGCCGCACCGCTGCGTCTGCGCCTGCCCGCTCCGTCGCTCGACGAACTCAAGGTCCAGCGTCTGAAGCGGATCCTGAAGGAACATCCCGGTGACTCGGTGGTGATGATCGATCTGGGCGGCCTGGGTGGTCAGAAGGTGCTGAAGCTGGCCGACGAGTTCCGTGTCGACCTCGATCGGGTCGTGGGCGAGTTGAGGATGGCATTCGGACACGACGCCGTCCTGCTGTAGAATCTTCCCGATGGCTCTGGAAGTAAGCACCAACGACGCGTCCGCGCTCGACGACACCGAGATCGAGGAACTGGCGTCGATGGACGAAGCGTTCACGGCTGGTGATCTCTCGAAGGCACAGGAGGACTGGGTCCTCATCACCACCGCCCGTTTCGGGAACGCACTGCACGGCTTCACCTTCTCCACGCTGGAGCGAATCGGCGGAACACCGTGCGTGCTGATCGGGCTGATGAGCGTGAAGCGGTCGAGCAAGCGAGACCAGGTGCTGCGTGGGCTGATGGGCGAGGCATACCACCGAGCACTGATGGCGTTCCCCGACGAAGACGTCGTGGTCGGCAGTCGTTTCGTCAACGCCGACGGTCGCGTGGCATTCAAGGATCTGGAGGGCATCACCCCGTCGCCCGGCGACGATGCCGTCGGCGAAGAGCGAGCCTGGGGCCGTCGGCTCGCGCGTCGCTTCGGTGTCGACAAGAAGTACGAGGCCAAGACATTCATCGCCGCGTCGGGTGCACAGGACGGCTTCATGGACTTCGAGTCGGCCGACCCGAGCAAGCTCGACGCCGACATGGTCGAGATGATGAGTGCCGTGCCCGCCGCCAAGGGTGGCGCGATGATCGTGTACGGCTGGACGATGGCCGAAGACCTCGTCAGACTCGGCAAGCGCTGAGGCTCGTTGAGCGAGTTCTCGAACGTCGTCCGCAACCGGCGGATGACGCGAGCGTTCGCCACCACTCCTGTCGATCCTGACACCCTCCACGACCTCGTCGACCTGGCGAGTCGGGCACCGAGCGCCGGCAAGACCCAGGGCTGGCATCTCGTCGTGCTCGAAGGGGCCGAGACGGCTCGCTACTGGGACATCACGCTGCCCGTCGAGAGGCGGGAGTCGTTTCGGTGGACGTCATTGCTCGATGCGCCGGTCCTGATGCTGGCGCTCGCCGACCCCGACGCCTACGTCGCCCGGTACGCCGAGCCCGACAAGTCCCGCACCGGGCTGGGCGAGAGCGCAGCGGCCTGGCCGACGCCGTACTGGACGATCGATGCGTCGATGAGCGTGATGACACTGCTCCTCGCTGCTGAGGATCGCAGGCTCGGCGCGCTGTTCTTCGGCGTGTTCCAGCGCGAAGACGATGTCCGTGCCGAGTTCACCATCCCCGATCGGATGGCGATGATCGGAGCGATCGCTCTCGGCCACCCGCTCGACAGCGGTGGCGCCGAGGGTGGTGAGTCCGACGAGTCGGGTCGGTCAGCGCCACGTCGGCGCCGTGCACCCGACGAGATCATGCACCGGGGCCGCTTCGGCGCCTGATCGGCTGCTCAGTCGGCGTCGCCCGAGTCGGCAGTCGCGGCCTCGGTGTCCGGCTCTGCGACGTCGGTGCTGTCGGCCTCCGCAGCAGCCTCGTCGGCGGCCTCCTCCGCGGTCTTGAGTTCGAGGCCGGTCAGCGCCTTCACGAACTCCTCCGGGGTCGTTGCCGGAGCTGCGCACACGTAGTCACGACAGACGTAGGCATGGCCGGGTGTGCGCCCCTCCCAGATGGGGGACTCATAGGGCTCGCCCCAGGCGAGCACGGCGTCGGGTCTCCAGATCGAGTGAGCGATCCGCACGATGTCGGACATGTCGTGGACGACACCCTCGTCGTCGACGCCACCGACGATGGCCACCTGGGTGGCGCCACGCCGCTTCAGGTCGGCGGCCAGCAGTGCGTGGGAGTACATCCCGACACCCGAGTCGACCTGGGGTGCGATGAACTGCAGGATGCGATCCGCCTGGTTGGCGTAGCGCAGCTCACCCGTCAGCGCCGCGAGTCGGTAGAGGGCCATCGCACCCATCGAGTTGGCCGACGGCGTCGAGTTGTCGTGCGTGTCCTTCTGGCGGACGATCAGTTGCTCGGCGTCTTCGGCGGTCGTGAACAGGCCGCCGGTCGACGGGTCGAAGTACACGTCGAGCATCGTGTCGGCCGTGGCGCGGGCCTCGTCGATCCATCGGGCCTGACCGGTTGCCTCGGCGAGTCGAGTGAACGCGTCGACGAGCGCTGCATGGTCGGCAGCCATCGCGTCGTGGCGGGCGGGAGGGTTGCCGTCAGCCTGCCACGAGCGGTACCAGCGTCCATTTCCGCCGCGCATGTTGTCGATCAGGAACTCGGCGTTCTTGATCGCGGCGTCGAGCCAGGGCTGGTGATTGAAGACCGCAGCTGCCTCCGACAGAGCCGAGAGGAACAGCGCGTTCCACTCGAGCAGCACTTTGTCGTCGAGGCCGGGGCGTGGACGCTCGTTTCGCGTCTCACGCAGGCGGGCCCGCGTGAACGTGATCGCATCGGGGCGGATCAGTTCGCCGCGGTGGGTCGAGCGGTGGGGGATCGATCGGGCGACCGTGCCCTCAGAAGATGCACTCTGGGAAGCGGGCCCCTCGGCGAAGTTGCCCTCCTCGGTGATTCCGAACCAGTCGAGCGTCTGCTCGATGACCTCGGGTCGGACGTCGGGCATCGCGGCGCGAACCTCGTCGGGTGTCCACGTGTAGTACGCGCCTTCGACGCTGTTGCCATCGGCGTCGAGTGAGTCGGCGTCCTCGGCGGAGAAGAATCCGCCCTCCTCGTGGGTGAGGGTGTTGAGGACGTATTCGATGGTCTCCTGCACCACCTGTCGCCACTGCGGCTCACGCAACACCACGAGGCCGTGCAGGTACGTCTTCGTGAGGAGTGCCTGGTCGTAGAGCATCTTCTCGAAGTGCGGGACGAGCCATTCCCGATCGGTCGAATAGCGGGCGAAGCCGCCGCCGATGTGGTCGTACATGCCCCCCGACGCCATCGCATCGAGCGAGGTGGTGATGATCGTCTTTGCCGCTTCGGCGCCGCTCGTCATGTATGCGCGCATCAGCAGTTCGAGGTTGAAGGTCGACGGAAACTTGGGCGCCGTTCCGAAGCCACCCCACTCGGGGTCGAACGCTCGCCCGAGGGTCTGGACGGCCGTGTTCAATTGTTCGACCGTCGGGACGTCGTCGGAAGGCTTGACCTTCGCGCTCTTGTCGATCGCCTCGATCAGTTTCTTCGAGTTGGCAGCGACTTCGTCGGGCTTGTTGCGAAAGACGTCGTCGACAGCCGTCATCAGTTTCTGGAACGCCTCCTTCGGGAAGTAGGTGCCACCGAAGAACGGCTCGGCGTCGGGGGTCATGAAGACGGTCATCGGCCAGCCTCCGCGCCCGGTCTGGGCTTGGACTGCGTCCATGTAGACCTGGTCGACGTCGGGTCGCTCCTCGCGGTCGACCTTGATGTTGACGAACAGTTCGTTCATCTGTTCGGCGACCTCGACATCGTCGAAGCATTCGTGGGCCATCACGTGGCACCAGTGGCACGCCGAGTATCCGACCGACAGGAGCACGGGAACGTTGCGCTGCTTGGCGACCCGGAACGCTTCGTCACCCCACGGGTACCAATCGACCGGGTTGTCCCGGTGCTGTCGCAGATACGGCGATGTCTCGTCGGCCAGTCGATTCACGCCCGCGAGGGTATCGACGCCACCCCACGCCCTCCCATCCTCGAACCACCTGTCCGGTCGGCGCGTTTCTCGGGGCGGGCGGTGGTGCGGGGCGCGTACTGTCGGGGGATGGAGCGCACGGCGTCGGAGGACGCGTATTCCTTCCTACGCAAGGTGGTCGGGCTGATCGCTGTGTCGCTGCCGTTCGTGCTGGTGCTCGGCGATGCGGCAATCGACCGGATCGACGACGACCCGACGAACAGCGGTATCCCGCTCGGTTCGATCAGCATCTACTACTACGAGCGCACCGGCGGGTGGTTCGTCGGCAGCCTCTTCGCTCTCGCCGTCTTCTTCCTCTCGTACGACTACCGCCCTGATCGCCCCGGCAACGCTCGGAAGGGTCGCAGCCCCGACAATCGGATGAGCACGTTCGCCAGCGCGATGGCGGTGGGGGTCGCGCTGTTCCCGACGTCGGGGCCCGAGGTCGACGAGACGGACGGGACGCTGCTCGTCGAAGTCGTGCACTTCGTCTGCGCCGCCACGCTGTTCGTGCTCCTCGCGGTGTTCTCGCTCTACCAGTTCACCAAGACCGGAGGCGAGGTCACCGCGACGACACCCTGGCGTGAGCGGCTGGTGCGGATCTTTCGGACCGCACCGGAGCACGAGGACAAGATGACGCCGCAGAAGATCCGACGCAACCGGCTGTACCGCGTGTGCGGTTGGACGATCGTGGTGTGCATCGTGATCGCCGCCGCGAGCAACGTCGTCGACGATCGGCTGTTCCGGGGATCGTTCTTCTGGGCCGAGGCCGTGGCCATCGTCGCGTTCGGGATCAGCTGGTTGGTGAAGGGTGGGTTCGCCGGATGGCTGGCCGACCCGGACCCGGACCCGCAGTCGCCGACGGCGGCAGGGCCCGCCTGATCAGGCGCCGATTGCGTGGTATCCGCCGTCGACGTGGATGATCTCACCGGTCGTGGCCGGGAACCAGTCGCTGAGCATGGCCACGACCGAGCGGGCGACCGGGCTCGAGTCGGTGACATCCCAACCCAGCGGAGCTCGCTCGTCCCAGGTGTCTTCGAACAGGGCGAACCCGGGGATCGACTTCGCCGCCATGGTCTTGATCGGTCCCGCAGCGATGAGGTTGCAGCGGATCCCCTGCGGACCCAGTTCTTTCGCCAAGTAGCGCGACACCGACTGCAGCGCCGACTTCGCGACACCCATCCAGTTGTAGGCCGGCCACGCCTGGCTGTTGTCGAAGTCGAGTCCGACGAACGCCCCACCGGGACCCATCAGTGGGACGAAGGCATCGGCGAGCGCCTTGAGCGAGTACGCCGAGATGTGCATCGCCGTCGCGACGTCGTCCCACGGAGCACCCATGAAGTCCTCGCCGAGACAGCTTTCGGGCGCGAAGGCAACGGCGTGGAGGACCCCATCGACGTGGCCCCAACGTTCGGTCAGTTCGTCGCGGACCGCGACGCCGTGTTCGGGCACGGTCACGTCGAGTTCGTATACCGCGATCTCGTCGCCGTTCGGGTGCTTCAGCTTGCGCGCCGTGCGCTGGGTGAGCTTCAGAGCACGGCCGGCGCCGGTGAGGACGATGTCGGCGCCCTCGTCGAGGGCGATCTGTGCGACTCCGTACGCGAGCGACGCGTCGGTGAGGACGCCGGTGATCACGATCTTCTTGCCGTCGAGGATTCCCATGGACGCGAACGTAGCGGTCTTGTGTGAGCGGGGTCGTCATGTGTCACGCTGGCGATTCGGCCCGAATCGGAATCAACTCGCCGCCCGAAAGGTTGCCCATCCTCGATGCAGCTCTACGACACCGCCCGACGCGACATCGTCCCGTTCGAGCCGAACGACCACGTCCTGATGTACACGTGCGGCATCACACCGTATGACGCCACGCACCTCGGGCACGCAGCGACCTTCATCGCGTACGACACGCTGCAGCGGCACCTGATCGACAAGGGCCACACCGTCCAGTGCGTGCGCAACGTGACCGACGTCGACGACCCGCTGTTCGCCAAAGCACGCGAGCTGGGGATCCACTACCTCGACCTCGCTGCTGCCGAGGAGGCGCGCTTCGAACGAGACATGGTGGCGCTCAACGCGCTGCCCGTCGCATCGTCACCGCGCGCGTCATCGGCGATCCCCGACATCCGCGGGTTCATCGGGATGGTGATGGACCGCGGATACGCCTACGAGGCGGGCGGCTCGGTGTACTTCGACGTGTCGAAGTTCGATTCGTTCGGATCGATGAGCCAATACAGCGAAGCCGAGATGCTCGACTACGCAGCCGAGCGCGGCGGCAACGTCGACGACCCGAACAAGCGCAACCAGCTCGACTTCGTCCTGTGGCATCCGTCGGCGCCCGACGAGCCGGCGTGGGACACGCTGTGGGGCTCGGGTCGGCCGGGATGGCACGTCGAGTGCTCGGCGCTCGCATTGCGTGAGCTCGGCACCACGATCGACCTGCACGGTGGCGGCGCCGACCTCATCTTCCCGCACCACGAAAGCGAGCGAGCGCAGTCGGAGGCGGCGACGGGGGAGCAGTTCGTCAAGCACTGGATGCACACGGCGCTCATCTCGATGGACGGCCAGAAGATGTCGAAGAGCCTCGGCAACCTCGTGTTCATCGACAAGCTGCGCGAGGACTGGGATGCGAGAGCGATCCGCCTCGGGATCGTCGAGCACCACTACCGCACCGAGTGGGAGTGGGACGAGGAACTGATGCCGCGCAACCAGGCCCGACTCGACGCATGGCAGGCGCACGCCACCTCGAACCCCGAACTGCTCGACGAGGTGCGCGCCCGGCTCGACGACGACCTCGACACCCCCGGTGCATTCGCCGCGATCGATGCGGCCGCGGCGTCAGGAGACGGCGTCCTCGAATCAGCCGCCCTCCTCGGCGTCGACCTCGCCTGATCGAGTTCACGTGGCCGACAGCGACCGAGTATCTCGCAGCATTCGGGTCGGGCCGGACGAGATCGAGGTCCAGGTGGTCGAGGTCGAACGCCCGATCTGGGGAACGATCGTCTTCCGGTCGGTCGACGACCCCGACCGGCTGTTCGTCGAGCAGCTGATCTCGGTCGGGCCGTACAAAGTCGATGTTCAGCACCTCCGACAGCTCGACGAGCAGCAGGTCGCCGCATACGTCGGTGGTCGCCTCGACTTCGTCGCTCTCGCCGAGGCCGCCGGCGTCGAGCTCAACCGATCGAACACGGTCGAACCTCCGACCGCAGCGCACGTCGGTCCGACGTCGCGTCGCTGGGTCGACGATCAGATCTCGGCGGCGCAGTCGCTCGCCGCTCTGCTCGTCGAATCGGCGAGCGGCGCGATGACTCGCTTCGGCAACCATCAGAACGACGCCGAGTTCGGTCTCACCGTGACCGCGCCTGCGGAGCCGCTCGCTCGTGCCGTGTCCGGTGGATACAGAGTCCGAGCCCTCGGCGAACTCCCGGCCGGGCTCGTCACGTCGGTCGCGACTCGGACGAGCGACGCGGGTGATCTGACGGAGATCGACGTCGGCGTCGACGACGAGGTGATCCGCATCGTGGCGGGCGAGATCCACGAGACGGAAACCGAGCGACTCGAGTTCCATCGATTCGACGAGTCGCTGCTCGTCTTCAGGTCGCACGACGAGTACGACTCGATCGAGTGGACGCCGCCGCTCTGAGCGGCGCGAGGCGAGCGATTCCATTCACGCGTTGTTCTCATTTCTGGGTGCCGTTGGACACATCGGTGACCTACGGTGGTCGCATGACCGAGGGGCCAGGTGCCGGAGATCTGCAGCGACGGACGCGTCGCGTCGTCCGCCCCGCACTTCGCCGGTTCTGGGACATCGACGCAGCCGGCTTCGATCGGCTGCCGGCCGAGGGCCCGGCGATCCTGTGTCCCAACCACATCAGCTTCTTCGACTCGACGCTGCTCACCTTCACCGTCCCGCGCAACATCTCCTTCGTCGGAAAGGCCGAGTACATGGACTCGTGGAAGACACGCCACGTCTTGCCGGCGCTCGGCATGATCCCGATCGATCGCGAAGGCGGGGGCAAGAGCGATGCTGCGCTCGAAGCAGCGGTCGAGGTGCTCGAAGGCGGTGAGCTGTTCGGGATCTACCCCGAAGGAACCCGCAGCCGCGACGGTCGTCTGTTCAAGGGGCGCACCGGGGCGGCCCGGCTCGCCATGCGGACCGGTGTACCGGTCTTCCCGGTCGGCATCACCGGGACCGACGCGATCCAGCCGCCCGGAGCTCGTGTGCCGATCCCCGGCAAGTCGTGTCGGATCGAGATCGGGCGCCCGATCTCTCCCGAGCGGTACGCGAACCGCAGTGCTGAACACCTGGCGTGGCGGTCGATGACCGACGAGATCATGTTCGAGATCGGTGAGATGACCGGCCAGGAGTACGTGCACCAGTACGCCGGCCGGCAGACATCGACGCCGATCGCGTCGGTCACCGACATTCATGTCCACTCGTCGGTCGACGGTCACGACGAGCGACGCGCCCACGAGCAACGCATGGTCGCTTCAGCCGGGTCCTGACGAACCCTCATCGCGAAACCGTCCCACTCCGGCGGTGGGTGTCGGCCGTAACCTGGGCGGCACATGTCGAACATCACGGTTTCCCTCCCGGACGGCTCTGCTCGTGAACTGCCCGCATCGTCGACGCCGCTCGATCTGGCCGCCTCGATCGGCTCGGGCCTGAAGAAGGCGGCCGTCGCAGCAACGGTGAACGGGACCGACACCGACCTCAGCACCGAACTCGCCGACGGCGACGTGGTCGCGATCATCACCAACGACACCGACGCGGGTCGCCACGTGTTACGACACTCGACCGCCCACGTGCTCGCGCAGGCCGTGACGCAGCTGTATCCCGGCGCCAAGTTCTCGGTCGGCCCGGCCATCGAGAACGGCTTCTACTACGACTTCGATCTGCCGGACGACGAGACGTTCCAGGAGGACGACCTCGGGCGCATCGAGAAGAAGATGAAGGAGATCGTCAAGGCGAACCAGCCGTTCACGCGCTCCGAGCATTCGATGGCCGAGGCCAAGCAACTCTTCGCCGATCAGCCCTACAAGGTCGAGATCATCGAACGCGTCGAAGCAGCCGGTGCCGACGACCTCGACGCCGGTGAGGTGTCGGGCGACATCATCAGCGCCTATCGCAACACCGACGAGTTCGTCGACATGTGTGTGGGCCCGCACGTGCCCTCCACCGGCAAGCTGCCGTGGTTCAAGCTGCAGAAGGTCGCCGGCGCTCACTGGCGCGGCAACGAGAGCGGCAAGATGCTCCAGCGCCTCTACGGCACGGCGTGGGAGTCGAAGCAGGCCCTCGCCGATCACCTCCATCAGCTCGAGGAGGCAGCCAAGCGCGACCACCGCAAGCTCGCCAACGAACTCGACCTGTTGAGCTTTCCGCAGGAACTCGGTGGTGGCCTCGCCGTCTGGCATCCGAAGGGCGCCATCATCCGCAAGCTGATGGAGGACTACAGCCGACTCCGTCACGAGACCGGCGGCTACGAGTTCGTCTACACGCCGCACCTCGCCAACTCGAAGCTCTTCGAGACCTCCGGCCACCTCCAGTGGTACGAGGACGGCATGTACCCGCCGATGGAGATGGACAACGGCACGTACTACATGAAGCCGATGAACTGCCCGATGCACTGCTTGATCTTCAAGGGTCGCCAGCGCAGTTACCGCGAGCTTCCGCTGCGGTTGTTCGAGCTCGGCAACGTGTATCGCTACGAGCGTGCCGGCACGTTGCACGGCCTGCTGCGCATCCGTGGGTTCACGCAGGACGACAGCCACATCTACTGCACGAAGGAGCAACTGGCCGACGAGATCGCAAGCCTGCTCGACTTCGTGCTGTCGGTGCTGCGCGCGTTCGGCTTCGAGGACTTCACATTCAACCTGTCGACCAAGGACCCCGACAAGTACGTGGGCTCCGACGAGATCTGGGTCGAGGCGACCGCGGCCCTGAAGTCGGCGCTCGACTCGCACGGTCTCGAATACCAGGTCAAGGAAGGCGACGCAGCGTTCTACGGCCCCAAGATCGACATCGACGTACGCGATGCGATCGGTCGTTCGTGGCAGCTGTCGACCATCCAGGCCGACTTCCAGCTGCCGGAACGGTTCGAACTCGAGTATGTCGGAGCCGACAACGAGCGGCACCGTCCGATCATGTTGCACCGTGCCCTGTTCGGGTCGATCGAACGGTTCTTCGGAGTTCTCATCGAGCACTACGCCGGGGCGTTCCCGACCTGGCTCGCTCCGCTCCAGGTCCGCGTGCTGCCGGTCGCCGAAGCGCACGAGACTCACGTCGAGCAGGTCGTCTCCCGATTGGAAGCGTCGGGTGTCAGGGTCGACTGGGTCAAGGCCGATGTCGGGCTGGGCAAGCGGATCCGCACCGCGAAGCTCGAGAAGATCCCCTATGTGCTGGTGGTCGGCGACGACGACGTCGCGGCCGACACGGTTGGTGTGAACCTGCGCTACGACATGGTGCCCGAGGGCGCCGACGACGTCGAGCGTGACGTCGCGCTCGCGACCTTCATCGAGCGGTTCCGTTCCGAAGTGGACGACGCCGCCGATGCGGCGCTGACGGCCTGACCATGGATCGCATGTGGTCCGGTTGGCGGGCGGCGTATCTCGGCGAAGTCGAGGCGTCGGGTCGCGCCAGCGCACTCAGTCCGTTCACGCAGATGCTCGAGTCGGACATGCCCGACACCGAGACGAACATCGTGTATCGCGGCGACACTGTCTTCGCGATCATGAACCGGTTCCCGTACACGACGGGCCACGTGCTGGTGCTGCCGTACCGGGAGGTGCCCGATCTCACCGACCTCACAGCCGAGGAGTCGATCGAGATGTGGGCGACCGTCACCGACGCCCTGGCTGCGGTTCGCGCAGCCTTCCGGCCCGACGGGGTGAATGTCGGGATGAACCTCGGTTCGGCCTCGGGCGGATCGGTCCCGACCCACGTCCACGCTCACGTCGTGCCGCGCTGGGCGGGCGACACGAGCTTCATGTCATCGATCGCCAACGTGCAGACACTGCCCGAAGCGCTCGACGTCAGCGCCGATCGCCTCCGCACCGCCTGGCCGAAGTAGCGGCCCGGGTCAGACCCCGAACGTCACGGGTCTGGCACCCGGCGCGACCGAGTAACGGCCCGGGTCAGACCTGAAACGTTACTCAGAGGCCGGCGCGGAGGGCTTCGACGGGCTCCATGCGAGCGGCTCGGACCGCCGGGTAGCAGCCGGCGAGGAGACCGACGAGCGCTCCGGCGACCGGCGCGGCGAGCGCGAGGCGCATGTCGAGCACCGGCGTCCACTCGCGACTCGCGGAAACGGCAACGACGGCGACCGTTCCGACGCTCGACCCGACGATTCCTCCGATGAAGCCCATCAACGCCGACTCGCCGAGGAACTGGCCAGCGATGTGGCGACGCTTGGCGCCGAGCGCCCGACGGAGCCCGATCTCACCTGTCCGCTCCATCACGGTCACCAGCGTGACGTTCGCGATGCCGATCGCACCGACGACGAGCGAGATGAGCCCGAGCAGCAGAAACAGGCTGTTCACGTCGCCTTCGACGTCGTCTCGCGATGCAGTCGGCGATGGAGGCGCACTCGCTCGAACCGAGTCGGGGGTGCCCGGACTCAGAGCGGTCGGGGCCTGTGACGCAACGAGTTCGGCAGCACCGAGGTCGACGTCGACGACAACCCGCGTCGGCTGGCCGACGTCGTAGTCACGCTGAGCGACCGACGACGGCATGATGATCGAACCAACCAGCCCGCCGTCGCGTTCCGCTGCATCGAGAATGCCGATCACGGCATAGAAGTGGTCACCGACGAAGATTCCAGGTCCACGGGCGAGGTCGGTGATCGCCAGGTTCTCGGCCACGTCTGCTCCGATCACCACGACGGGGTCGGCTCGCTCGACGTGGCCGGAGTCGAACCAGCGCCCCGCCGAGATGTGTCCACGAACCGCATCGAGGACGCCGGTCGAGGCGGCGAACACCGGAACGGTCTCGCCCGACGGTGCGGTCGGGTCGGTGACCGGGACGGTTCGAACGAGGCCGGGGCTCGACACTTCGACGATCGCGCCCGAGGCGACCACGCCGTTGAGCGGATCGAGACGCGTCTCGACGTCCCAGGGAATGCTCGACGCGGCGGCATCGCCTCGGCCTTGGCGTTGCTCGGCGGCTCGAACGACCACCTGGGTGGCGCCGAGTTCGTCGAAGCGCTCGACGATCTGGTTGCCAGCGGTTCCGGAGATCCCGAGTGTGGCCACGAGAGAGGCCAAGCCGATGACGGTGCCGAGCGTGGTGAGGATGGCGCGGGCCGGCCGGGCGAGGACGCCAGCCAAGACCTCGTCGACGGCATCGATGAGGGCGAGTCGACGTCTCGGCAGCTTCGTTGCGGTGCGAGGAGGTCGAGCCCGACGCGGCGCTCGCGCGCCCGTTTCCCCACGGCGATCCTCGGTGTCGCGACGCAGGTGGCGGTGATGGCGGTGCCGCCGCTGGCGCGAGCCACTCGTCGCTCGGTGCGGGTTCACGACGCGACCGCCTGTGGTTCTTCGACGAGACGACCGTCGGTGATCGTGACGCGCCGATGGGCGCGCTGGGCGACGTTGCGGTCGTGTGTGATGACGACGATCGTCAGGCCGTCGGCGATGAGCGAGTCGAAGAGGTCGAGCACCGACGCGGTGTTGGTCGAGTCGAGGTTGCCGGTCGGTTCGTCACACAGGAGGACCGACGGTTTCATCGCCAACGCCCGGGCGATCGCGACACGCTGACGCTCGCCGCCCGACATCTGGCCGGGCAGGGAAGCGGACCGGTGAGCCACGCCGACCCGTTCGAGCGCTTCGATCGCACGCGCACGCCGCTCCTTGCGATCGACTCCCTGATACAGCCCACCGAACATGACGTTCTCGAGCGCCGAGCGGTTGGGGAGGAGATGGAACGACTGGAAGACGAAGCCGAGACGGTCCGCTCGCCAGCGGGTGCGTTCACCGTCGCCGAGCCCGGCGACGTCGACACCGTCGAGGAAGAACTCGCCGTCACTCGGTCGATCGAGGAGGCCGAGGACATTCAGCAGCGTCGACTTCCCGGAACCCGACGGACCGACGATGGCCAGGTAGTCGCCGGTGTCGACCCGCAGATCGATCTCGCTCAGCGCGACGACGGGAGGCTCGGTGCCGAACACCCGCGAGACGTTGAGGAGGTCGATGACCGGACCTGAGGCGCAACGCCGATCTCCCTCGGGACGATCAGCCGTCCGCCGGAACACCGTCGCCCTCCGAGTCGGTGCCAGCGTCCGTCGAGGTCGACGAGGCGGCGTCGACTCCCACGACGATTCGATCGCCCTCCACGAGGGGAGTGGCGCCGGGGCGAGCGGTGATCTCGACGAAGCCGTTGGCAGCGAGGCCGACATCGACGGGAATCGTCTCGGTGAGGCCGGGGTCGCCAGCGGTCACCGGACTGCGCTCGACATCGATCCGGCTGACGCCGTCGGCGCCCACCGTGAGCGCTGCCGCCGGAACCACGAGGACGTCGCCGCCGGTCGACGCAACGGCGATCCGGAGCTTGACGCCCGCACCGATGTGATCGATCAGCGCCGAGGGGTCGTCGGGGAGGACCACGAGTTGGAGTCGACCCGTATCGGTGGACGCCGCCTCGTCGGAGTCACTCGACTCCGCAGCACCGACCGAGACGACCGTGCCGTCGACACTTAGGTCGGCGCCCCGGAGCTCGATCGAGACGACATCGCCGGGCTGAACGAGTTGAGCGTCGGCTCGCGAGATCCCTGCGTTGACCGTGGTGTCGGACGTGGCGATCGTCGCGAGTTGCTCGCCACCCACCACGTCACCCATGCCGTACACGAGATCGGTGACGGCCGACGGGAGCGTCGGCACGAACACGATCTCACCGGGAGACAGCCGCGGGCCGGCAGCGGCTTCGGCGGTGACCAATTCGATCTGGGCTCGCTCGACGTTCTTGGTGGCGGCGTCGACGGCGGCGGAGAGCGACGACGTGTCGACAGCTGCGGTCGCGTCACGCTGTTGCGCCTCGGCGAGTGCCACGGCGTCGCGTGCCGACTTCACGTTGGCTGCCCCGGTGGCGTTGATCACGGGCTTGGCGTTGGTGGCGGAGGTCAATGCCGCCTGTGCGTCGGCGAGAGCGATGTCGGCCTCACCCACCAGAGCTGCCAATGACGGGTCGGCGCCGGTCTCGCTCGCCGCAGCTGCGTCGCGTTCGGCGACGGCTGCGTCGCGAGCTGCCGTCGCTGCCGCAACTGCTGTGGTCGCACGATCGATCTCGGCTTGGGCGGCAGCATCGTCGTTGGCCGCCGAGCGCTCGGCGATCGGAACTGCTGCGCGCGTGGCTTCGACGGCTTGCGTGAGCGAGAGTCGCTCCGACGGCGAAGCGCCCGCGGCACCGGTGGCCAGGGCAGCTTTCGACTCGGCCACGGCTACTTCGGCCGATGCCAGGGCTTCACCGGCGAGTCGGACCGCCTCGACCTGCTCGGGAGTGGCGGGCTCCACGGCGTATCCCGCACGGTCGTAGAGCGTGGCGAGTGCGGCCGCAGTCGACGCGTCGAACACATCGTCGACGGTTCCTGGCTCCAGGCCGAGTCGATCGAGCGCCAGCTCCAGTTGAGCGACATCGGGGCCCTGCAGGCCGACGGACAGCGAGCGGTAGAGCGGTAGGTCTCCCTGCAGGAAGACCACCGGACGACCGCTGACTTCGAAAACGGCCTCGCCTTCGGTGATGGCCTGGCCGACCTCGGGCACGCGAGTGAGGACTTGTACTTCGTCGACGCCGAGGCCGACGGCGCCGGCCAGAGCGATCGGGGCCGGTTCGTCGTAGCGGACGTCGCCAGACAGGATGAGCGTGGAGTCGAGGGGGCGACGCTCGAGCCCCACCGTGATGCGCGACGCCACCGGTGCATTGCGAGCTGCCGCAGCATCGGCAGGGGAGCGGACGCGACTCCCGACGGCGGCGCCGATGAGGCCCGTGGCGAGTGCGAGGCCGACGATGGCGGCGGCCTGTCGGCGGCGATGGCCACCGACTGAGGGCTCCGTCGACGGCGTGGGGGACGTCGGCGGGAGGATCGGGCCGCCGAACTGCGAGGTCTCCGACATCGGGTTGTTCGTCCGGCGCGAGGCGGAGTCCGATCGCCGGCGGTCGAGCAGGGCGACCATCAGGACTGACCGGCGTTCGGGAACTGAGCGGAGATCTGGTCGACCATCTCTTGCTCGAGCGTGTGCTGAACCGCAGCGAGCCCGACTTGGTTCTGACAATCGAAGTCCTGCTGCCAGATGTCGAGCTCACGTTGACGGAACGTCTCGAGCTGGTCGGTGGGGATCAGGTGTTGTTCGCCGACCATGGCGTACCCGTTGCCGTCTTCGTCCATCGTCGACGACCATCCGTACGAGTCGTCGAAGTCACCGATCGGCTCGCCGGTGTCGGGGTCGAGCGGGAGGATTCGCTGGCCGGTCAGCACGGCGATCTCGGCGTCGAGGATGCCGTACATGTCGTCGGAGCCGTCGACCTTCTGGCCAGCGAGCAGATCGAGGCTGTCGATCGTTTCGGCGAAGCACTCACGCCACTCTCGCTGGACGGTCCGGAGTCGTTCGTCGGCTTGCATGACCTGGGAGAGGTTGTCGAACGCCTCGTTGAAGTCGGGATCGTCCCACATCTGCTTGCCGTCGATCTCGGTGCGAGCCGAGTTGTAGCAGCCGGGCGCATCGGGTGACGTCGTGTAGTAGATGTCGCCGTTCTCGTCGATCGTCTCGATGTTCTCGCCGTACAAGACCTCGTAGTAGATCTCGCTCTCGGCGGGCGACAACGACATCGCATACTCGTCGTTCGGTGTCGGGACGTACTCCTCCTCACCCTGCCCGTTCTGGTTCTCGATGTTCTCGACGCCCCAGGTCTCGTACCCATGAGCGACGCCGTAGCCGTACTTCTGGCCATACGCCTGCGGGTTCTTCCACAGATCTTGGTCCTCGTCGGTGACGACCTCGAACTCCGGCAACTCCTCCGGGAAGTACTCGAAGCCCTCGGCGGTCATGCAGTCGACGATGAGCGACTGGATCTTCAACTCGTTGGCCTTCGCTTCGACAGGGTCCCAGTTGTCGTCGCCACCGAAGAACACCGAGAGCGGGCTCAGCTGGTTGGAGGCACGATCGGAGGCACCGGCGGCGCCGCCACACGCCGAGGCCGTGATGGCGAGCCCGGCGACGATCGCCGTGGTCGTCAGATTGGAGTGTGAGTAAGACATGCGAACACCTGCTTCTGCTGGCCCTTCGCCAGCACCTGTGGGAAAAATGAGGTGCTCCGTGAGGCGATGCGTCTCCGTGAGCTGATCTCCACTCAACACGCTCATCCCGCCCAGAGTCAATAGGTATTTACATAACGATCTGGTGACGACGATCCCCGGTCGCCATGCGCCGCAGCGGTCCCGGCGTTGTGATGGGTCAGCACCGCCCGAGTAACGGTCTGGGTCAGACTTGAAACGTTACGGGTCTGGCAATTGGCGTCACCGGTAACCGTCTGGGTCAGCCCTGAATCGTTACAGGTCGTCGGGTTTGGACCTAGCCTGAGAGGGTGAGCGACGACATCCGCGACGAGTTGCCTGACGACCTGAATCCCGAGGGCTTCGTCGGGGCGTACCTGTTCCCCGACAACAGCCGTCGTCGGTGGCCCGGGGTGCTGTATCTCGCTACCGCCGTGCTGTGTCTGGTCATCCGGTACGCCTTCCCCGACGCTGCGATCGTCAACGACGGCTGGATCCTCGCCGCCGCCATCCTCGGCGTGTGCGGGATCATCTCGATCACGTCGGGCTGGAAGATGAGCGTCGACGAGAAAGATGCGTTGGTGAAGGCGCAGCAGGCCGTCGGCTTCGCCGTCGGCCACGCATCGGCACAGCAGGTGTGGCGCGGGTTGCGGAGCCGTCCCACGTGGCGGGTGCTGTGCTACTCGGCGGAGGAGCCGCCCCTGCGGCGTGGGCTCGTGTTGGTCGATGCGGTCGACGGCACGGTGATGGAGCAGTTGGTCGAAACGAACCCCGACGCCGAGCCCGCGGTCTAACCTCGTCCGATGTTCGACGGCACGTTCAGGAAACCGGTCGACAAAGCCGTCAAACCTCTCGGACAGGCACTCCTCAAGACCGGTCTGTCGCCCGACCATCTGACGATCGTCGGCCTCGTGGTCGGCATGCTCGCCGGGGTCGCGATCGGTGCGGGACGGCTCTGGGTCGGTGCGGCGCTCGTCGTGCTGGCCGCTCTTCCCGACCTGCTCGACGGAGCGTTGGCGAAGGCCTCGGGCCTCTCCAGCCAGCGCGGGGCGTTCTTCGATTCCACGGTCGACCGCGTCACCGACATGTTCCTACTCGGTGGGATCGCCTGGTACTTCGCCACCGACGTCGATGCTGCGGCCGAACTGCCGATCCTGCCGTTCGCGATCGCCGGAGTGTCGTCGCTGGTGAGCTACCAGCGGGCCAAGGCCGAGTCGTTGGGGATCGACGCCAAGGGCGGCCTGATGGAGCGCGCCGAACGGATCATCGCGATCCTGATCGGCCTCGTCATCAACGTGCTGCTCGTCCCGATCCTCTGGCTGATGCTCGTGCTCACGACGATCACCGCGCTGCAGCGTTTCTGGAAGGTCTGGAAGCAGGCGGCGGTCGCTCCGGTCACGCAACAGCGGATCGAACTGCGCCGGTCCCGTCGTGCGAACCGGCGAGTTGCGCTCTCCGAGCGTCGGCGGACCAGCGTGCCGCGCCGCCGCCGCTGATCGGCGCCCCATGGCCGAACTCACCGACTCACTGACGACGAACGCCTATCGGTTCGCGGCGCTCGCGGCACGTGCCACACCAGGTGTCGTGGCGACGGGTCTGGCGACGTCGTTGGGAGCCGGCGCCAACTTCTGGAGCCCCGAACGCCGCGAAATGGTCGAACGCCATCTGCGCCGCGCCGACCCGACGCTGCGCGGGCTGCGTCTGCGACGAGCGTCGCAGCAGGCATTCGACTACTACGCCCGCTACTGGATCGAGAGCTTCCGATTGCCCAACCTGTCGAAGCGGACCGTCGATCGCGGATTTCGAGCTCCGAACTACCCGGCGATCGTCGAGGCCCTGGAGGACGGCAACGGGGCGATCCTTGCGCTTCCGCACCTGGGCGGCTGGGAGTGGGCAGGGCGGTGGATCGCTGATCAGGGCCACGAGATCACCGTGGTCGTCGAACACATCGATCCACCCGAACTGTTCGAGTGGTTCGTCGATCTTCGCTCGAAGTTGGGGATGCACGTCGTACCGCTCGGCCCGAAGGCTGGTGGAGCCGTGCTGGCGGCGCTGCGGGCGAATCACATCGTGTGCCTGCTGTCCGACCGTGACATCCAGCGCAACGGTCCGAGCGTCGAGTTCTTCGGCGAGACCACGACTCTCCCCGCCGGAGCAGCGACGGTGGCACTGCGAACCGGGGCGCCGATCTTCCCGACGGCGGTCTACTTCACCGGGCGTGACGAACGCCACGAGGCGTGGGTTCGCGATCCCATCCGGGCGGTTCGGGGTGACGGCAGACTGCGAGACGACGTCGCACGGATCACGCAGGAACTGGCCGGAGAGCTCGAAGTGTTGATCCGCCGTGCGCCGTCGCAGTGGCACCTGTTCCAGCCCAACTGGCCCTCCGACCCTGGATATCGGTCGGAGAATTCAACTTTGGCGCATGTCTTGCCGAAACCATGAACATCGCACGCTTCCTCGGTCTTCCTACAGCAGCACGTTCGCTCGCGCTGTTGGGCGTCGCCGCTGTCTTGACAGCGGTCTACCTCTTCGCGCCCGTTGCATCGGTGATCGACGGGACGGCGATCGCCGCACCGGTGATCGCCATCGCAGCGGTGTTGTTCGGGGTGATGAGCCATCGTCCCGAGCGCTCGTTGCCGTGGACGTTGATCGCCGCGGCGCTCGGTGCGCTGGCAGCTGCACACCTCGTCTGGATGTCCACCGGCGAGCAGTCGTTCCCGTCCGGAGCCGACGGATTCCGCCTCGCGTCGTGGATCGTGCTCGTGGCCGCCATGGCGCTGATGATCCGGCGCGACGATTCCGACCGGAGGTCGTTCGGCATCTTCGACGTGATCATCATCAGCGTGGCGGTGGGCGTGGGCGTCTGGCTCGTCGTGATCGAGCCCCCGCTCGCCGGGAATCAGATCACGGTCGGCACCGCTCTGTGGGCAGGTGTCGTCCCGCTGCTCGGTGGCCTCGCCTTTGCCGGATCGGTCCGCCTCGCGGCCAACAGCGGCTTCAGCGAATTCGCCCCGGCAGCCCTCATGGCGGGCATCGGCCTGCAGTTGGTGTCCGACGCAGCTCGTCGGTCGGCCGAGGTCGGCGACGGGTTCTCGAGCGGATCGATCGCCGGCGCGATCGGTGTCTTCGCCCCGTTGGTCATCGGCGCCGCTGCGCTCGACTCGTCGATGGCGCCGAGACATCGCTCGAACACTCCGGGCTCGGCTCTCAGCGTGGCACGCACGATCGGCCTGAGCGTCGCCGTGCTGACACCGCTGACCGTCCTGCTGGCGCTTGCGATCAGTGGTCTCGGCACGACGGCGACCGTCGTCATCGTGTCGATCGCTTCACTCGTGTCGGTCGTGTTCGCCCTTGCTCGCATGTGGGGTCTGGTCGATGCCGTCCAGGCGTTGACCGAGCGTCGTGGTCAGGACCGTCTCGCCGCGATGGTGGAGCACTCGAGTGACGTCGTCGTGCTCGTCGACGAGTCGGGCGACATCAAGTACGCGAGCCCGGGTCTCGCTGCCGCTCTCGGGCACCGCTCCGCCGACTGGACCGGCCGCCCGCTGCTCGACCTCATCGCGCAGGAAGATCGCGAGCAGGCGTCGCAGCAGTTCGACGAACTCTTCGACCTCGGCCCCGATGGCACGGTCCGCTTCGAATCGAATCTCGTGCGCGTCGACGGCGAACGTCGACACATGGAGGCGACCTTCGCGAACCTCATCGGTGGCGACGCCGTCGACGGGATCGTGGCGACCTTCCGTGACATCACCGAGCAGCGAGATCTCGAACGCAAGCTCAGCCACCGGGCCTTCCACGACGAACTCACCGGCCTCGCGAACCGGGCCCTCTTCCTGGACCGGATGGACCACGCCCTGCGCGTTGCCCGACCCGATACCGACCCGGTCGTCGTGCTCTTCGTCGACCTCGACGACTTCAAGGGCGTCAACGACTCGCTCGGCCACGGCGTGGGTGACCAGTTGCTCCGCACCGTCGCCGATCGCGTCCGAGCGGCGTCCGGCAGCGGCGACACACCCGCGCGCCTCGGCGGCGACGAGTTCGCCCTCCTGCTCGAAGACCGCGGCGGTATCGATCGTGCGCTCGACGTGGCCGAACGGTTGCTCGACGGTCTGCGCGAACCGGTCAACCTGGCCGGGTACGACCTCGCCGTCCACGCCAGCGTCGGCGTGGCCGTCGCCGCGCCCGGCATGACCACGTCGAGCCTGCTGCGTGACGCCGACATCGCGATGTACGAAGCGAAGCGGGCGGGCAAGGGCCAGATCAAGGTGTTCGATCCTGCGATGCGCCTCGGCGGATCGACGCAGTTGGAGTACCGCTCCGAACTGGGGTCGGCACTCGAGAACGGCCAGCTCCGCCTCGTGTTCCAACCCCACATCGACCTGCGAACCGGTGAAGTCATGGGTGCCGAGGCGCTCGTGCGGTGGATGCACCCGACCCGCGGTGACGTGCCGCCCAGCGAGTTCATCCCGATCGCCGAACGGTCGGGTCTGATCCGTGACATCGGCAACTGGGTTCTCCACCAGGCGATGCGCGAAGCAGCGACGTGGCAGGCTCGCGGCCCACGCACGGTCAGCATCAACGTGTCGGTCGTGCAGTTGCGAGTCGATGGTTTCGTCGAGCAGGTCAGCGAAGCGCTGGCGCTCACCGGCATGCCGCCTGATCGGGTGATCCTCGAGATCACCGAGACGGTGCTCGTCGAGCAGATCGAATCGGCGTCGTCGCAGTTGCAGGGCCTGCGTGACCTGGGTGTCCGCCTGGCGATCGACGACTTCGGATCGGGTACGTGCTCGATGTCGTACCTCCAGAAGTTCCCGGTCGACGTGGTCAAGATCGACCGTGAGGTCGTTGCGGGGATCGCCGGGCCGTCCGGACCTGCGAGTCTGTGTCGCATGATCTTGAACATGACCACCCACATGGGAATGACGAGCGTGGCCGAGGGAATCGAGAGCCCCGATCAGATCGTGGCGCTGCGCCAGCTCGGATGTGACATCGCCCAGGGCAACCTGCTGTCGCCGCCGCTCGAGGTCGAGGTCATCAACCGACGCTTCGGCGTCGACAAAGAAAAAGGAACGCAGCTGGTCGGTACCCCGTGAGGGTCGGCCTCGTCTGTCCGTACAGCCTCACCGTCCCCGGCGGTGTCCAGATGCAGGTGCTCTCCATGGCACGTGAGTTGCGTCGCCGGGGTCACGAGGCCCGTGTGCTCGGGCCGTGTGACGGCCCGCCTCCCGCTTCTTTCGTGACGCCGCTGGGCAACTCGCTGCCGACATCGGCGAACGGGTCGATCGCTCCACTGGCGCCCGACCCGCCCGCCATGTTCCGCACGCTGCAGGCGCTGGCCGCCGAGCGTTTCGACGTGCTCCACCTGCACGAGCCGCTGGTGCCCGGGCCGACGCTGACCGCTGCGGTCACCCATCGTTATCCGACGGTCGGCACGTTCCATGCGGCCGGACGCTCGTCGAGCTACCGCCTGATCAAGCCGTGGCTGCTGTCGTGGATCAAGCGCATCGACCACAAGGTCGTCGTGTCGAAGGATGCGCTCGAACTCGTGCGTTCGCACCTCGGCGGTGAGTACGAGGTGCTGTTCAACGGGGTGGAGATCGAGTCGATCCGTGACATGGCGGCCTTCGTGCGCCCGGCTGGAGCGCCACCCGCGATCTTCTTCTGTGGTCGCCACGAGGAGCGCAAGGGGCTGCGGGTGCTGCTGGACGCGGTCGACCGGATGCAGACCGACGTCGAGGTGTGGATCGCGAGCAGCGGGCCCGACACCGAGGCGCTCACCAGGCGGACGGCGAACGACTCGCGGATCTCGTGGCTGGGCCGGATCAGTGACATCGAGAAGTACGCCCGACTGCGCGCTGCCGATGTGTTCTGTGCGCCCTCGCTCGGCGGTGAGTCGTTCGGTGTGGTGTTGATCGAGGCGATGGCTGCCGGGACGACGGTCGTCGCCAGTTCGCTCGACGGCTACGGGAACGTGGCGACCGACGGGGTCGACTCGCTCCTGAGTGCGCCGGGCGACGTCGATGCGTTGGCGGCGGCCCTGGATCGGGCGCTCACCGACCGGACGCTCGCCGACCGGTTACGGGAAGCCGGTTCGGTCAGGGCCGAGTCATTCGCCATGTCGACGCTGGTCGACCGCTACGTCGAGATCTACGAACAGCTCGCTCGCCAGCCGGCCAGCACCTGATCGATCCGGGCCCGGCCCCTCAGAGAGAGGCTCATCCATCCCGATCGGCGTGGGGCTCCTCGCCGTACACTGAGGCTTCATGATCGCTTTCATCATCCTGATACTGATCGTCGTGGCGGTGATCGCCGTGCTGGCGGTGATGTACAACGGCCTCGTCCGTTCGAAGAACGAGGTCGAGAACGCCTGGTCGCAGATCGATGTCCAGCTCAAGCGCCGCATCGACCTCGTCCCCAACCTCGTCGACACCGTCAAGGGCTACGCCGCCCACGAGCGCGAGACGCTCGAACAGGTCATCAACGCTCGCAACGCTGCCGTCCAGGCGCCCGACACACCCCACGACCAGGCCGAAGCCGACAACATGTTGTCCGGCGCGCTCGGCAAGCTCTTCGCTCTGAGCGAGGCATATCCCGACCTCAAGGCGAACCAGAACTTCCTCGCCCTGCAGGAGGAACTGACCGCCACCGAAGGCCGCGTCGCCTACGCCCGCCAGTACTACAACGACGCCGTGCTGCGGTACAACAACAAGATCGAGTCGGTCCCCACGAACGTCATCGCAGGCGCGATGAAGTACGAGGAGCGCGAGTACTTCCAAGCCGACGAATCGGCGCGCACCGTGCCGAGCGTCGAGTTCTGAACCCCCGATGTTCGAACTGATCCGCTCCAACAAGCGGCGCAGCGTGGCACTCGTCGCGGGCTTCGTCATCGTCGTCGTGCTCGTCGGTGCCGCCGTCGGCGCACTCGTCGGCAACGGCCCGATCTTCACGCTCGTCGCGTTCATCATCAGCGCCGTGATCGCCTTCACCTCGTACTGGAAGGCCGACAAGATCGCCCTGCGCGTCAGCCGGGCGTACCCGGCCGACCCGGCGCAGTACGCACGTCTGCACAACCTCGTCGAAGGCCTCTGCATCGCCGGTGGTTTGCCGAAGCCCGGCGTGTACATCGTCGACGACCCGGCGCCCAACGCCTTCGCCACGGGTCGCAATCCGAACCACGCCGCGATCGCCGTGACGACCGGGTTGCTCGAAAAGCTCAACCGGGTCGAACTGGAGGGTGTCGTCGCTCACGAACTGAGCCACATCAAGAACTACGACATCCTCGTCTCCACCCTCGCCGTCACGATGGTGGGCGCCGTCGCGCTGATCACCGACTTGGCCATCCGCATGCTGTGGTGGAACGGCGGCCGCATCGATCGCCGTGGCGACCAGTCCGGTGGCAACAACCCGCTCGCCATCGTCGGGTTCGCACTCCTGATCCTCGCCCCGATCATCGCCAAGGCGATGCAGGCGTCGATCTCGCGTAGTCGCGAGACGCTCGCCGACATCTCGGCGTGCCAGATGACCCGTTATCCGCCCGGCCTCATCTCGGCACTCGAGAAGTTGCAGGATGACACCACCGTGACGCATTCGGCGTCCACCGCCACGGCACACTTGTGGATCGAACAGCCGATGAGCGGCGTCGGCGATGCTGGCAAGCTGCAAGGCGTCCACAAGATGTTCGACACCCACCCACCCCTCGAAGAGCGCATCGCGCTCCTTCGAGAACTCTGAAGTCGAGGCAACCCGTGAACCAGAAGAACGCGCCCACGACGGCGCCGAACAACGTCTCGTCCGGTCGCAGCGCACGAACCCGTCGCTCGCTGGCGCTGTCCGTCGTCCTCGTCGCCGCTGCTGCCTGCAGTGGAGGTGGCGACGAGGAGACGATCGTGACGACGACAGAGCCGCCCGCCACCACCGAAGCGACGACGACGACGGTTGCGCCGACCACGACCGAGGCCCCCGAGACCACCACCACGACGACGATCGACCCGAACGCCGACGATTCGATCCGTCAACCGCTCACCGGGGAGATCGTCGAGTCGGACGACGACAAGATCGACCTGCCCGCACTGGTCGTGAAGATCGACAACAACGACGCCGGCGCCCGACGCAACCACTCCGGGCTCGCGGTCGCCGACATCGTGTTCGAGGAGATCGTCGAAGGCGACACCCGGTTCGCAGCCGTGTTCCACTCCACGGGTTCCGACCCCGTCGGGCCGGTCCGTTCGGGGCGCGAGCAAGACGTCAACCTGCTGTCGTCGCTGAACGAACCGCTCTTCGCCTGGAGCGGTGGCAACCCGGGGGTGACCCGACTGGTACGCGACTCGTTTCTCACCGACCTGAATGCCGGATTCAACGCCGGTGCGTACTACCGCGGCCCGGGAAACGCTCCCCACGACCTGTACAGCTCGACCGACCGCCTACTCGAACTGACGCCCGACGACCACCCAGGCCCGCCCGACCAGCAGTTCGATTACGTCCGTCCGGACGAGGAGTTCGAGGGTGAGGCGGTCGACGCATTCGACCTCAGCCTGCGCGGCAAGCGCATCCGCTGGGAGTGGGACGCAGTCGAAGGTGGGTTCGCCCGTTTCCAGAGCGGCTCGCGCCACACCGACGTCGTCCACGGCGACATCTTCGCCACGAACATCGTGGTGATGGTGGTCGACTACAAACCGAGCCGGATCGACTCGAGAGCGCCAGATGCCCAGACTCTCGGCTCGGGCCCGGTCTACGTGTTCAGCAACGGCCAGGTCCAGACCGGCCGTTGGCGCCGCAACCTCGCCGTCGGCGCTTTCACGCTGGTCGACGACGCCGGCGACCCGCTCGGTCTCACCCCGGGGAACACGTGGGTCGAGGTCGCCGAGGGTGACCCGGGCGACGGCTTCATCTTGCCGGTGGTCCCCACCGTGGAGGAGGGTGAGGAGCCGCCGGTCACCGTCGACCCGGCCACGATCGCGCGCATCGTGCTCACCGAGCCCGAGGCCGCCCCCACCGACATCACCATCGACTACCCCGAGTGACGCCAGGTGCCAGACACCCGGCGTCGCGGGTGACACGTGGCTGGGTGTCGCAATCGATCGGGCAGAACGGGGCGGCGTGAAAGTACGCTGCGGCGCATGAGTGAAACCGGCACGTTCCCTGTCAAGCGAGGCCTGGCCGAGATGATGAAGGGTGGCGTCATCATGGACGTCGTCAATCCCGAACAGGCCAAGATCGCCGAAGACGCAGGGGCGGTTGCCGTCATGGCACTCGAACGAGTGCCCGCCGACATCCGCAAGGACGGGGGAGTGGCGCGGATGAGCGACCCCGAGATGATCCAGGGCATCCAGGAGATCTGCTCGATCCCGGTCATGGCCAAGGCCCGGATCGGTCACTTCGTGGAAGCGCAGATCCTCCAGGCGCTCGACGTCGACTTCATCGACGAATCCGAAGTCCTCACCCCCGCCGACGAGGCGTACCACATCGACAAGATGGCCTTCGACGTGCCGTTCGTGTGCGGCGCGACCAACCTCGGCGAAGCGCTGCGACGCATCTCCGAAGGTGCCGCGATGATCCGCTCGAAGGGCGAGGCCGGAACCGGCAACGTCGTCGAAGCGGTGCGTCACCTGCGCTCGATCATCGGCGACATGAAGCGCCTGACCCAGGCCGATGAGGCCGAACTGTTCGGTTGGGCCAAAGACCTGCAGGCGCCCCTCCCACTGATCCAGGAGATCGCCGAGACCGGCAAGCTGCCCGTCCCGCTGTTCTGCGCGGGCGGCCTGGCCACCCCCGCGGACGCCGCGCTCGCGATGCAGCTCGGCGCCGATGCTGTGTTCGTCGGATCGGGCATCTTCAAGTCCGACGACCCGTCGCCGCGAGCGAAGGCGATCGTCGAGGCGACCACGCACTTCATGGACGCCGACATCCTCGCCAAGGTCAGTCGGGGCCTCGGTGCACCGATGACCGGCATCGGCATGGACGAGGTCAACGTCCACTACGCCGACCGCGGCTGGTGACCTCGGCGGGTCCGCGCATCGGCGTGCTCGCCCTCCAGGGAGCGTTCGCCGTCCACCAGGAACGATTCGCCGACATCGGTGTCGACGCGGTCGCCGTGCGCACCGCCGCGCAATTGGCCGACGTCGACGCTCTCGTGATTCCCGGCGGTGAGAGCACGACGATGTCGCACCTGATGCGCACGAACGACTTGTTCGACCCGCTGGCCGAGCGGATCGCCGACGGGATGCCTGTGTTCGGGACATGCGCAGGCATGATCATGTGCGCCGCCGACGTGCTCGACGGGCGACCCGATCAACGCTCGTTCGGAGCGATCGACCTGACCGTGCGCCGCAACGGGTACGGCCGCCAGCTCGCCAGCTTCGAAGCTGACCTCGACATCGCCGGGTTGGGTGGGCCGTTCCGTGCCGTGTTCATCAGGGCGCCGCTCGTGGAACGGATCGGGCTTGCCGTCGACGTGCTCGCCCGACACGACAGTGTTCCTGTTCTCGTGCGCCACGAACGCTGTACCGTGGCCTCGTTCCACCCGGAGCTGACGCCCGACGCTCGATTGCATCGGCTCTTCGTCGACTCGATCGCCTAGCTATCCGAACCCCGAGCCACTCGAACACACAGGAGACGCCATGTCCGGCCATTCCAAGTGGGCAACCATCAAGCACAAGAAGGGCGCTGCGGACGCAAAGCGTGGCAAGCTCTTCAACAAGCTGGCGCGCCAGGTCGAAGTAGCAGCAAAGGGCGGTGGCGACCCGGAGATGAACGCGTCGCTGCGCACGGCGGTCCAGAAGGCGAAGTCGGCGAGTATGCCGAACGACGCGATCGAGCGGGCGATCAAACGCGGTTCGGGCGAAGGGTCCGACGGCGTCGTCTACGAGACGATCATGTACGAGGGCTACGCGCCCGGTGGCGTGGCGCTGTTGATCGACGTACTCACCGACAACCGCAACCGGATCAGCGCCGACGTGCGCCAGGTGTTCACGAAACTCGGTGGGTCGATGGCCGAACCCGGCGCAGTCGGCTGGCAGTTCGGTCGGCGCGGCGTGATCATGACCGCTGACGGGGTCTCCGAAGACGACGTGATGATGGCGGCGCTCGAAGCCGGCGCCGACGACATCGTCGCCGAGGGCGATGCCTGGCGGATCATGACCGAGGCGTCCGACGTGTTCAACGTGAAAGAAAAGCTGGAGGAGTCGGGGATCGAGACCGTCTCGGCCGATTCGCCGATGGTGTCGGAGAACCTCGTCCCCGTCACCGAGTTGAAGGATGCGCGGGCGATCATCCGGATCATGGAGGCGCTCGAGGAAAACGACGACGTCCAAGACGTCTTCTCCAACTTCGACATCAGCGACGACCTGATGGAAGAGGCCGCCGCCGACTGAGGTGGGTGAGAGGCCGCCGCCGACTGAGGTGGGTGAGAGGCCGCCGCCGACTGAGGTGGGTGAGAGGCCGCCGCCGACTGAGGTGAGTGAGAGCCGCCGCCGACTGAGGTGGGTGAGAGGCCGCCGCCGACTGAGGTAGGTCCGACCACGCGTGCCCGGTGTCGTGTACGGTACGAACCTGTGTTCGCAAACGGAGCCCGATCCGCAACAGGCAGACCGACCCGCGTGCTCGGGATCGACCCCGGCCTCACCCGGTGCGGGTACGCCGTGATCGACGGTCGGGGCGTCCAGACCGCCCGGGCTGTGTCGATGGGCGTCATCCGGACCAGCAGCAAGGATGCGCTGGCCGCACGTCTCGCCGTGCTGCGCGCCGAGTTCACGTCGCTCGTCGCCGAGTTCGAACCCGATTCGGTGGCTGTCGAGCAGGTGTTCTTCCAGGTGAACGTCCGCACGGCGATGGCCACGGCCCAAGCCAGCGGGCTGGCGCTGGCCGAGGCGGCGCTCGCCGGATGCGAGGTCATCCAGTACACCCCGAACCAGGTCAAAGACGCCATTGCCGGGTGGGGTGGCGCCGGCAAGGAGCAGGTCCAGAAGATGGTGCAGACACGTCTCGGGCTCGCCGCCCTGCCGAAGCCCGCCGACGCCGCCGACGCCGCCGCCATCGCGCTCACGCACCTGGCGATGTCGCCGATCGGTCGCCAACTCCGCCAGGCGGCCAGTTCGTGATCGGCTCGCTCCGCGGCACCGTCCTCGACCGTGACCTCGACGGCTCGGCATTGATCGAGGTCGCAGGAGTCGGCTACAACGTCGCGGTGACCGAACGGACGCTCGCCGAACTCGAACCGGGCTCCGACACGTTCCTCTACGTGCATCACCATGTCACCGAGACCGCCGAAACGCTCTTCGGTTTCCGGGCGAAAGACGAACGGATCACGTTCCAGACGCTGATCAAGACCAACGGCGTCGGGCCGTCGACGGCGCTCGCGGTCCTCGCCACACATCCGCCGACGGCGCTCGTCGACATCGTTGCCGACAACGACATCGCCGCACTCACCCTCGTGTCGGGCATCGGCAAGAAGACCGCCGAGCGGATGATGGTCGAGTTGCGCGACCGGCTCTCGATGCCGATGCTCGACGATTCCAGTACGTCGTCGCCCACGGGTTCTGCCGTCGCCGAAGTGCGCGAGGCGCTCGCAGGCCTCGGGTACGGCACCGACGAGATCCGTGACGTGCTGCGTGACCTTCCGAGCGATGCACCGAGCGCCACGCTGCTGCGCGACGCGCTGAAGTCGTTGGGAGCCAAGCGTGCGTGAGGAGTTCCTCGACCCGAACATTCGCGACGCCGATCGTGAGCGGAGCGCGTCGACGGCAATCGACCCCGATCCGGTACTCGACCCCGAGTCGGGGCTGCGTCCTCAGGCGCTCGACGAGTTCGTCGGCCAGAGCGAACTGAAAGAGCACCTCAACATCGTCCTCGAGGCGGCTCGGCGTCGTGAGCAGTCGGTCGACCACCTGTTGTTCGCCGGTCCGCCCGGGCTCGGCAAGACCACGCTCGCCGCCATCATCGCCACCGAGATGGGTGTCCACCTGCACATCACGTCGGGCCCGGCGCTCGAACGAGCCGGTGACCTCGCGGCCATCCTCACGAAGCTCGAAGACGGCGACGTGTTGTTCATCGACGAGATCCACCGCCTCTCGCGTTCGGTCGAGGAGATCCTGTACCCGGCGATGGAAGACTTCCAGCTCGACATCGTCGTCGGCAAGGGCCCCGCAGCGTCGAGCATCCGGCTCACGATGCCGCCGTTCACGCTCGTCGGCGCCACCACGCGCACCGGCATGATCACGGGCCCGCTACGCGACCGGTTCGGTCTCGTTGCTCGCCTCGACTACTACGACACCGACGAACTGCGGATGATCGTCGAGCGTGCCGCCGGCATCTTCGAGATCGAGATCGACACCGACGGTGCCCAGCAGATCGCTCGTCGCTCACGGGGTACGCCACGTATCGCCAACCGGTTGCTGCGGCGCGTGCGTGACTTCGCCGAGGTGCGTGCCGACGGCTCGATCACCTCCGATGTCGCTGCCGAAGGCCTGGCGCTGTTCGGTGTCGACGACTGCGGTCTCGACAAGGTCGACCGAGCGATCCTCGGCAACATCTGCAAGCAGTTCCGAGGCGGCCCGGTGGGGTTGTCGACGCTGGCGATCAGCGTAGGTGAACAGCCCGAGACCGTTGAAGACGTGTACGAACCGTTCCTCATCACGCAGGGCATGATCGCTCGCACGCCCCGCGGTCGCATCGCACTCGACGCTGCCTATGCGCATCTCGGCCTCGACGTCCCGGCGAACGACCGCCCCGACGCTCAGCGTCTCTTCGAATCCTGATCTGCCCCGTGGCGTCCAGAGCCGAGTGGAGGACGCATCGATCGAGCGCAGCGACGATGTCGAGCCGACACTCTCTAGAGTCGGGCCGATGAACACGACGACCCGTCCCTCTGGCCGCCGCATCCTCGCTGTCGGAGTGACCGCCGCCCTCACCCTCGCCGCCTGCACCGGGAGCGACTCCTCGATCGACGACGAGACGATCACCACCCGAGCCGAACGTGACGACGTCGTCACGTCCGACTCGGCAGCGCCGCCCGAAACGGCGGTCGTCGAGCCGACAACCACCCCGCCGACGACGGCACCGCCCACCACTGCGCCGCCGACGACGGCGGCACCCACGACCACGACGACCGAGGCGCCTGGCGACGATCTCGCGGCCTTCTGTACAGCGGCCGAGGAGTTCTTCCTGCCCGGTCGGGCTCTCGACTTCGGCGACATCAACGACCCCGCGGTCGTGCGTGTCGTGTTCCGGATCCTCGACGACACGTCGGGGCCAGCCGCCGATCTCGCTCCGGCCACCGAATTGGGTGACGCCGTCATCGAGGCCAAGCGGCTGCTCGACATCGCGTTGCCGGGCCTCGAGGCGGCCGACTTCGACGTCAACAACGGCGACGCCATCCCGAACAACGAAGTGGTCGGCCAGGCGCTGATCGACTACGGCGGCCTGCTCGGTGAGATCCAAGGGCTCCTGGAATCGGAATGTGGCAGCGACCTCGGCGCGCTCGACGCTCGGGCGATCGCGCTCTCGGAGCAGATCGCCGCGGGCGAGATCGAGGCTCCCGAATCGTCGTCCGACGCGCCGCCCTCGTCGGGGGAGTTCGTCGACATCCAGAACGACGACGGTTCGATCTCCGTCACGGTTCCGGCCGAGTGGAGCGACGTCGACGGCGCCGACGAGGATCTCCTGCGCCAGATCACCGCCGCTCCTGACGCCGCAGTGTTCACGGACAGCTTCACGGAGGAGGGGATGTTCATCATCACCGCCGAGGCGTCCGGCCTCGACGACTGGGTCGCCGTCTACGAATCGACCATCGACAGAGCAGGCGACGGCTCGTCGCCCGGAGCCGTGTGCACCGTCGCCGACGAGTTCGACTACGACGACGGCGTCTACACCGGAACCGAGGCGGTCCTCGACTGCGGTTCGACCGAGACCGAGACGCGCATCATCGGAGGACGGGACGCAGACGGCGAACTGTTCTTCATCGTGGGCATCGTCCACCCGATCGGTCGGGTCGACATCCGTGACGCGATCGCCCAGAGTTTCCTGCTCTGAGCGACCACAGTCTGACGCAGTGCAACTCAGCGACTTCGACTACACGCTTCCCGATGATCGCATCGCGCAGGTCCCGATCGAACCGCGCGATCGCGCCCGGCTGCTCGTCGATCACGCCGGCGGCGAACCCGAACACCTGACCGTCGCCGATCTCGGTACGCAGCTTCGGGCCGGCGACCTGCTCGTCCTCAACGAGACACGTGTGATCCCAGCGCGACTGCGGTTGCGTCGACCGACGGGCGGGGCAGCCGAAGTTCTGCTGCTCGAAGCACTCGACGACGATCGTCGCCGATGGGAGGCACTCGTGCGCCCTGGTGGCAAGGTCCGCCCCGGCGAGCGGCTGCTGCTCGATGACGGGACCGAGCTGATCGAGATGGGGGAGCGGACGTTCGCCGGCGACACGTTCACGGTGGATCTGCTCGGCGACGACGATCCGCTGACTCTGCTCGACCGGCACGGCGAGATGCCGCTGCCGCCGTACATCGGAGCGCGCCTCGACGACCCCGATCGGTACCAGACCGTGTTCGCAAACGAGCCGGGCTCGTCGGCTGCCCCGACGGCAGGCCTGCACTTCACGCCCGAACTTTTCGCCCGCCTCGACCGCCTCGGAGTGCAGCGGGCGACGGTCGAACTCGTCGTCGGCCTCGACACGTTCCAACCGATCAGCACCGCCGACCCGCTCGACCACCCGATGCACACCGAGCGCTACCGGGTGCCCGACGAAACGATGCGGGCGTGTCGTGAGACCCGAGCGTCGGGTGGCCGGGTGGTGGCGGTCGGCACCACGGCGGTGCGAGCCCTCGAATCGGCGGCGGCACGCGGCGAGATGTCGGGACGGACCGACCTGTTCATCCATCGGGGCTTCGACTGGAAACTCGTCGACGTCCTGCTCACCAATTTCCACCTGCCGAAGACCACGCTGCTGATGATGATCGATGCGTTCGTCGGCCCTCGCTGGCGGGACCTGTACGCCATCGCACTGGAGGGCGATTACCGGTTCTTGTCGTTCGGCGATGCGATGCTGCTGACTCGCCGAGCCGTCAACTGACGCGTGGTCGCCGGGCGCGTCTCGCAACGCGATCGTTAGCCTCCGCCGCGTGCATCCCGTGGAGTTCACCGTCGAAGCGACCGACGGGGCCGCTCGCGCCGGCACGGCGACCACGGCGCGCAGTACCTACACGACGCCGCTGTTCATGCCCGTCGGCACCAAGGCCGCAATCAAGTATCTGAGCGCCGCCGACTACGAACGCCTCGGCGCTCAAATCGTGCTCGGCAACACGTACCACCTGATGCTGCGGCCGGGCTCCGATCTGATCGAGAAGTTCGGCGGGCTCGGTCGTTTTGCCGGCTGGGATGGCCTCACCCTCACCGACTCCGGCGGTTTCCAGGTGTTCTCACTCGACCCGAAGGTCGACGACGACGGCGTCACCTTCAAGAGCACCTACGACGGCTCGACACTCCGGTTCACGCCCGAGCAGGCAGTCCACGTCCAGCAGCAACTCGGCGCCGACATCATGATGGTGCTCGACCAGTGCCCACCGTTACCCAGCCCGCCCGAGGTGGTCCGCACCGCCGTGGAGCGCACCGCGGCGTGGGCGCAGCGAGCGAAGGACTGCCACACCCGTGACGACCAGGCCCTGTTCGGCATCGTCCAGGGCGGCGTTTCGACGTCGATGCGTTCCGAGAGCGCGCAGCGGACCGTCGAGATCGGCTTCGACGGCTACGCGATCGGTGGCTTGTCGGTGGGTGAGAGTCGCGAGGAGATGTTGCCGGCGCTCGTTGCTGCGATCGAACACCTGCCGACCGATCGGCCCCGCTACTTGATGGGCGTCGGCGACCCGGCGTCGCTCGTCGAATCGGTCGCGCTGGGCGTCGACCAGTTCGACTGTGTGATGCAGACGCGGCTCGGACGACACGGAACGGCGTTCACGTCGACCGGTCGGTTCCAGGCCAAGGCGGCGCGCAATGCCGAACTCGACGAACCGCTCGACCCCGAGTGCCCGTGCGAGGTGTGCGCCCGACACAGCCGTGGCTACATCCGGCACCTGCTGCAGGTGGGCGAACCAACGGCGTCGCGCCTGCTGTCGATCCACAACATCGCCTGGACGATGGACCTGATGAACCAGATGCGCGTCGCGATCGGAGAGGGCACGTTCGACGCCCTCCGACGGCGCGTCCTCGACGTCTGGCAATGACCCGTGGGGCGACCCGATGAGCGGTAACATCGGCTGCCGCCATGATTGATCTCATCTCATCCGCCGTCATCGCTCAGAGCGAACCCGAACCCGCGAGCGGGGGCGGCCTGCTGTCGTTCGCCATCATCCCGCTGATGCTGCTGGCGATGTACTTCCTGATCATCCGCCCGAACAGCAAGAAGCGCAAAGAACAGGTCGCACTGCAGTCGGCGCTTGCTGTCGGTGACGAGATCATGACGACCGGGGGGATCATCGGCACGATCACCGGCGAAGACGGCCCGACCCGGTTCTGGCTCGAGATCGACGACGACGTGCAGATCCGCATCGCCCGTGGCGGGGTCCAGGGGCGCATCGCCGACGACGACCCGACCGATGACACAGCCGACGACGACGTTGCCGACACCGACAGCGGCGCGACACCCGGCGATGCCACCGACTCGTCCGATCGCAACTGAGCAACCATGACGCGTCGACTCTGGGTCTCCTTGATCGCGACGACCCTGCTCGTCGTGATCGCTTTCGGGAGCAACGTCTCCACCGGCAACAACCCGAAGCTGGGCCTCGACCTGCAGGGCGGTGCATCGGTCATCCTCGAACCCGTCGAGAGCGGAGCGACGAGTGAAGACCTCGTCGTGGTCCGCTCGCTGATCCGTGACGAACTGGAACGGACCGGCATCGCCGAGCCCGACGTTCGGGTCCAGGGTGCCACCATCGTCGTCGACCTCCCCGGAGTCAAAGACACCCAGGAGGCGCTCGACAGCGTCGACGTGTCGGGCATCGTCGAACTGCGACCGGTCGTGAACTTCTTCGAGTGCAACACGGGCGCTGAGCCCACCGATGGAGTCTCGATCGACCCTAACGCCACTCCGGCCGCCGGCACGCTCGGCCTCGAAGTGCCCGACGCCGAGAGCGTCAAGCGTCGCAGCGCACCCGACGACACCGCACCGGACACCGACACCGCACCGGACACCGACACCGAACCGGACACCGACACCGAACCGGACACCGACACCGAACCGGTCGAGACCGACGAGCCGGTCGAGCCCGCCGACGACGAGCCCGCCGGTGACGAACCCGTCGACGATGTGCTGACCGATGATGTGCTTGCCGACCTCCTCCCGGACGACGATGCGCCGATCGTGCCCGATCTGTCGGCAGCCACGCTCAACGGCAACGAACTGCTGATCTCGCGCGACGGTGAGCCGCTGTGCGTCGGCCCCGCCCAGGGCTCGGGCGAGGTCTTCGAGCGTCAGAGCGCGACGGTGGCCATCAACAACGGCTTCGAGGTCTCGGTCGAGCTGCGCGCCGGTCAGGGTGAGGCGACGTGGAACAACCTGTCCGCTCAATGCTTCAGCGGAGCGGCCACATGCCCCATCCAGGGTGTCGGCAACGGAGCCCGCGGCCGGCTCGCCATCGTCCTCGACGACGTCATCCAGTCGGCGCCGAGCGTGAATCAGCCGGCGTTCAACGGGGCCGTCTCGATCACCGGTCAGTTCGACCAGAGCGAAGCCCAAGACCTCGCGAACATCTTGAACCGTGGCGCTTTCCCGGTCGAGATGGAAGCGCAGGAGGCTCGTACCGTGTCGGCGTCGGCCGGAGGCGATTCGCTGCGTGCGGCCATCATCGCGGGCTTGCTCGGCGTCGCTCTCGTGCTCACGTTCCTGCTCTTCTACTACCGCTGGATCGCGCTCGTCATCCTCAGTGGCCTGACGATCTGGGGTCTGACGGTCTACAGCGCTGCGGCCTTCGTGTCGGGAGCCACCAACTATTCACTCAGCCTGGCAGGCGTCACCGGGATCATCGTGGCCGTCGGTGTGACCGTCGACAGCTACGTGGTGTTCTTCGAGCGCATGAAAGACGAGATCCGCAACGGACGCACACTCAAGAACGCTGCGCCTCGTAGCTTCAAGATGACCTGGCGCACCATCTGGTCGGCCGACCTCGTGTCGGTGATCGGTGCAGCGATCCTGTTCTGGCTCAGTGTCGGTTCGGTCCGAGGATTCGCACTGTTCCTCGGTATCACGACACTGTGCGACCTGTTCGTCTGCTACTTCTTCACTCGACCTGCCGTGCTGCTGCTCGCTCGGAGCAAGTTCATGCAGGGCAGACGAGCATTCGGCCTGGAGGTGGCGTCATGAGTCGTCCCGATCACATCGCAGCGAGCGGCCCCGGCCGGTTGTATCGCGGCCAGACCGCGATCGACTTCTTCGGGCGCCGGATGATCGGGGCCGCCCTGGCGGCGATCGTCGTCGTCGTCACGATCGGCTCGCTGCTGGTCCAGGGACTCAATCTCGGGCTCGATTTCGAGGGTGGGCAAGCGTGGGACGTGCCCGCGAACGACTCGTTCGACGTGAGCGACGCCGAGCAGGTGTTGGACGACAACGGCATCAGCATCACCGGGTCGAAGATCCAGCGTCGCGAATCGACCGGCGACGAGAGCGACGCCATCGTGTCGGTACAGATCGAAGAGGTCTCCGAAGAGCAGGCGGAGACCTTGACCCAGGCATTCGCCGATGCGTCGGGCTCGACCGTCAACGACGTGGGCTTCTCGTTCACGAGTTCGTCGTGGGGCAGTGAGATCACCGAGAAGGCGCTGCGGGCGCTCGTGATCTTCCTGATCATCGTCGCGATCTTCATCTCGATCCGCTTCGAATGGCGCATGGCCGTCGCAGCGCTGGCGGCGATGGCGCACGATGTGCTGTTCGCCGTCGGCATCTACACGGTCTTCCAGTTCGAAGTGACCCCGGCGACCGTCATCGCGTTCCTGACGATCCTCGGGTACTCGCTGTACGACACGATCGTCGTGTTCGATCGCGTGCAGGAGAACGAAGGCAAGTACGCAAGCGTGCGGATGCCGTACGCCGACGTGGTCAACATCTCGATGAACCAGGTGCTGATGCGCTCGATCAACACGAGCATCTCGTCGCTGCTGCCGGTCGCATCGCTGCTGCTGATCGGATCCGGCCTGCTGGGAGCGGTCACGCTGCGCGAGTTCGCGTTGGCGCTGCTCGTCGGCATGATCTCGGGCATCTACTCGTCGATCTTCGTCGCCGCCCCGCTACTCGCCACACTGCGTGCCAACACGGGACGCGCATCGCGTCGCGAACGGCTGACGGGTGAAGACCTGCGCGCCGCTGTCATCGGGGCGGGCGTGACCGGTCGGGTCGTCGACTCCTCGACGCCGACCGCTGACGACGACGATGGTTCGACGCTCGCTGCACGGTCCCGTCCGAAGCGCGACGACGGTGATGATTCCGATCTGGTCAAGACCGCTGCAGTGCATCAACCGGCTGAGAAGATCTTGAGCCATCCCCCTCGTCCGCGCAAGAAGAAGCGGCGCTGACATATCATCTGTTGATGGCAGCAGATCACGGACTTCTCCGGACCTTCGTCCGAGATGTGGCCGACTACCCCGAGCCTGGCGTCCTGTTCCGCGACATCACCCCGCTCCTGGGTGACGCGAGCGCCTTCGCCCAGGCGGTGAGCGGGATCGTCGACGAGTTCGCCGGGATCCCCGTCGACCGCGTGGTCGGCGTCGAGTCCCGTGGATTCATCTTCGGCGCTGCGGTGGCCTACCGCATCGGAGCCGGATTCGTCCCGGTTCGCAAGCCGGGCAAGCTGCCGTGGGCGGTCGTGCGTGAGGAGTACCAACTCGAGTACGGCGCCGACAAGCTCGAGATCCACCGGGACGCGATCCACCCGGGGGAGCGGATCCTGATCGTCGACGACGTGCTCGCCACCGGGGGCACTGCCGCTGCCACGGCGACACTCGTCGAGACCCTCGGCGGCGTCATCGCCGGCCTGGGCTTCCTGCTCGAGCTCGACGCGCTCGACGGCCGGGTTCGCCTCGGCAACCGACCGGTCCACTCCCTGATCCACTACAGCTGATCGTCGTGGCCACCGTCGACCGAGTCCTCCCCTGGCGCCGGAACCAGCTCGCCAACCCGGCGGGTGCGAACGGCGAACTCACCCCGCTGCTCACGGCGTATCGGCGTCGTCACCCCAAGGCGTCGATCACCGACATCAATCGGGCGTACCGGGTTGCATCCGACGCGCACCAGTCGCAGTTGAGGCGCAGCGGCGAGAGCTACATCAACCACCCGCTCGCCGTCGCACAGATCGTTGCCGACATCGGCCTCGACGAGGTCTCGGTCGCCGCCGCCCTCCTGCACGACGCAGTCGAAGACACCGAGATCACCCTCGACGACGTCGAACGAGACTTCGGCCCGCAGGTGGCTGCCATCGTCGACGGCGTCACGAAGCTCGAACGCATCCGCTTCGACAGCCGCGAAGAGCAGCAGGCAGCCACGATGCGCAAGATGCTCGTCGCGATGGCGAAAGACCTCCGCGTCCTCGTCATCAAGCTGGCCGACCGGCTCCACAACATGCGCACGATCGCGGCGATGCCGCTCGAGAAGCAGCAGCGCATCGCCCAGGAAACCGTCGACATCTACGCACCGCTGGCGCACCGTCTCGGCATGCAGGAGCTGCGCCAACAGCTCGAAGACCTGTCGTTCGCGTCGCTGCACCCGAAACGCTTCGCCGAACTCGACCATCTCGTCCGCGTCCGCACGCCCGAGCGCGACGTCTATCTCGCGAAGACCGTTGCCGAGATCCGCCAACAGCTGACCGGGCTGAGCATCGAGTCCGAGGTGACCGGGCGTGGCAAGCACCTGTGGAGCATCTACGAGAAGATGGTCGTGAAGGGCCTCGAGTTCGACGACATCTTCGACTTGGTCGCCGTTCGTGTCGTCGTGCCGACCATGAAGGACTGCTACGCCGCGCTGGGCTGCATCCACGGGAAGTGGCGTCCGGTGGTGGGTCGCTTCAAGGACTACATCGCGATGCCCAAGTTCAACCTGTACCAGAGCCTGCACACCACGGTGGTCGGCCCGGGTGGAAAGACGATCGAAGTCCAGATCCGCACGACCGAGATGCACCAGCGCGCCGAATGGGGCGTCGCAGCGCACTGGGCGTACAAGGACGGCAGTGGGGGCCGCCAGCCTGACGCCGACTGGCTGAGCCGCATCATCGACTGGCAAGAAGAGGTCAGCGACCCGGCGCAGTTCATGCAGAGCCTCAAGACCGACCTGGAGCAGGACGAGGTCTACGTGTTCACGCCGAAGGGACGCGTCATCAGCCTGCCGGTCGGCTCGACGGCGGTCGATTTCGCCTACGGCGTCCACACCGAGGTCGGCCACGCCACGATCGGCGCGAAGATCAACGGTCGCCTCGTCCCGCTCGATCACGTGATGCAGAGCGGTGACTCGTGCGAAGTCTTCACGGCGAAGGTGGAGACCGCCGGTCCGTCGCAGGACTGGCTCGGCTTCGTCGCCTCGCCCCGGGCAAAGAACAAGATCAAGCAGTGGTTCAGTCGCGAACGTCGCGTCGACATGATCGAAGCGGGTCGGGACGAACTCGCAGCCGACTTCAAGCGCGAGGGTCTCGCGGTCCAGCAGGTGTGGAAATCCGATCAGGTCGAACGCGTCATCACCGAGATGGGCTTCGTCGACCTCGACTCCATGTTGGCGGCGATCGGCGAGCACCACATCTCCGGGCGCACCGTGGCCCAGCGTGTCGCTCGCGGCTATCGCACGGGCGAGGAAGATGTCCAGCTCCCGGCGACGGTCGGAACACCTCGGCGCGAGCGGCGCGACGGACACCGCCAGGAGGTCGGGATCCACGTCGAAGGCCTCGACGACATGCTCGTTCGTCTCGCGATGTGCTGCACGCCGGTACCGGGTGACGAGATCATCGGTTTCGTCACGAAGGGCCGTGGTGTGAGCGTGCACCGGGCCGACTGTGCGAACGCCGGCTCGCTGGGGGAGCACCAGGAGACCCGGATGATCGAGGTCGAGTGGGACGGCGAGACGCAGTTCAACAGCACCTTCACGGCCGGGATCGAAGTCGTGGCGCTGGACCGTTCGCGGCTGCTTCGTGATGTCGCGGCTGCGCTCGTCGACCACCGGGTGAACATCGTGTCGTGCGAGACCGTCACGGGTGCCGACCGCGAGGCCAAGATGCGCTTCGAGTTCGAACTGGCCAACGGCGCCCACCTCGACTCGGTCATCCGCACCATCAAGAACATCGAGTCGGTCTACGACGCATATCGCACCGTCCCCGGTGCAGCCGCGCCGGTAGCCTGACCCGCCGTGCCAGCGTTCCAGACCAGTCCCGGCATGCGGGACATCCTGCCCCCGGAGACCGCCCGCTGGCGCCGCCTCAACGCCGTGTTCGCCGAGGTCGTCGGAGCCGCCGGCTACGGGCAGGTCGTCACGCCGCTCATCGAGGACGTCGGGGTGTTCACCCGCATCGGCGAAGCCACCGACGTGGTCACGAAGGAGCTGTACGCATTCGAAGACCGCGGCGGTCGCCACGTGTCGCTACGACCCGAACTGACCGCCAGCGTGTGTCGTGCGTTCGCCCAGCACCGTCCCGCGGCGCTGCCGTGGAAGGTCTGGTACACGGGGCCGAACTTCCGCCAGGAGAAGGCCCAGCGCGGCCGGTACCGGCAGTTCGACCAGGTCGGTGTCGAAGTCCTGGGTGTCGACGACGCCCACCTCGATGTCGAGGTCATCGCTCTCGCCGCCGAGTTCTACGCGCAGCTCGGGTTACAGCAGGTCGAACTGGTCGTCAACAGCCTCGGTGAACCCGAGGACCGTGCCGCCTACGTGGCCGCACTCGAGACCTACTTCGCCGGCGCCGATCTCACCGAGCAGAGCCGGGCCACGCTCGCCAAGAACCCGCTGCGCGTGCTCGACTCGAAGCGTGACCACGACGCCGCTGCGATCGCCGCCGCCCCGAAGATCAGCGAGTTCTACTCCGGCGCCGCCGCTGCGCACTTCGACACGGTGCAGGCCGGCCTCACTCGACTGGGGATCGACTTCGTCGTCGAGCCCAAGCTGGTGCGAGGCCTCGACTACTACCGGCGAACCATCTTCGAGTTCCAGGGCGGCACGCTCGACTCGGCACAGAACGCACTCGGCGGCGGTGGCCGCTACGACGGCCTCGTCGAAGCGCTCGGCGGGCCGGCCACTCCGGGCATCGGTTTCGCCCTCGGAGTCGACCGCACATTGCTCGCCTGTGACGACGAAGGCGTGTTCGCCGCCGACGTGGCGCCACTCGACGCGTTCGTCGTCGACGTGGTCGGCGGCCAGGAGGCCGCAGCGATCACCGCCGAGTTGCGAGCGGCCGGGATCGCCGCCGACCGCGGCTTCGACGACCGCAGCATGAAGGCTCAGATGAAACTCGCCAACCGGTCCGACGCACGTGTGGCGGTGATCGTCGGCGACGACGAACTGGCTGACGACACCGTGCAGGTGCGTCCGATGGCGCGTGATGCCGGCGACCAGCAGACCATTTCCCGATCCGAACTGATCACCCACTTGAAAGAATTCCTCGACGCCTCATGACACGCCCCACATCCATGCGTACCCATCTCTGCGGCGACCTGCGCTCCGAGCACATCGGCCAGACCGTCAGCGTCTGCGGCTGGGTCGGCCGCCGCCGTGAGCACGGCGAGCATCTCGCGTTCGTCGACCTCCGTGACCACTCGGGCATCGTGCAGTGCGTCATCAACGACGACGTCGACGTCCGCAGCGAGTACGTGCTGCGGATCACCGGCCTCGTGCGTGAGCGGCCCGACGGCACTCTCAACGACAACCTCGGCACCGGCGCGATCGAGGTCGGCGACTGCGAGGTCGAGATCCTGCGCGTCGCCACGCCGCCACCGTTCCCGATCGACGCTCGCGCCGACGACGTCGACGAGAACATCCGCCTGCAGTACCGATACCTCGACCTGCGTCGCGAACGCATGCAGAAGAACCTGCGCGTGCGCTCGACCGTCAATGCGGCCGTGCGCGACTCGATGTCCGGTCAGGGCTTCGTCGAAGTGGAGACGCCGATGCTCGTGCCGTCGACGCCCGAGGGCGCTCGCGAGTTCCTCGTGCCGTCGCGCAAGGAGCCCGGCTCGTTCTACGCCCTGCCGCAGTCGCCGCAGCTCTTCAAGCAGTTGCTGATGGTCGGCGGCGTCGATCGCTACTACCAGATCGCCCGTTGCCTGCGTGACGAGGATCTTCGTGCCGATCGCCAGTACGAGTTCATGCAGCTCGACATGGAGATGAGCTTCGTGAATCAGGACGACGTCCTCGATGCCGTCTCCGACGCAGTGCTCGCCGCGGCCGAGGCCGTAACGGGGGAGCGGCCCGCTCCGATCGAACGGATGACCTGGCACGAGGCCATGAACCGGTTCGGCAGCGACAAGCCCGACCTGCGCTTCGAGATGGATTTGGTGGAGCTGACCGGCGTGTTCGCCTCGACCGAGTTCAAGGCCTTCGCCGGTGCGGGAGCGATCAAGGGGATCAAGGTCGAGGGGGGCGCCGAGGAGTACGGTCGAAACCAACTCGACAAGCTGACCGACAAGGCCAAGAGCGCAGGTGCCAAGGGCCTGGTCTGGATGAAGAGCACCGACGAGGGGTTCGATTCGCCGGTCGCCAAGTTCCTGAGCGCCGACGAAGTCGTGGCGCTGAAGACGGAGATGAGCGCCCAGACCGGTGACCTCGTGCTGATCGTCGCCGACGAATGGGACACCACCTGCGAGGTGCTCGGCACTCTTCGCAACGACATCGGTCGCCCGCCCGTGCACGAGGGTCCGTACCGCTACGTGTGGATCGTCGAGTTCCCGCTCTTCGTCGGTCGAGACAAGGAGACGGGCAACCCGAAATCGGGTCACCACCCGTTCACGATGCCCCACCCCGACGACATCGACAAGTTCGAATCGGACCCGATGTCCGTCCGCTCGATCGCCTACGACCTCGTGCTCAACGGGTGGGAACTGGGTTCGGGTTCGATCCGAATCCACGAGCCCGAACTGCAGCGCAAGGTGTTTGCCGGCCTCGGGATCTCCGACGATGAGGCCGAGCGCAAGTTCGGGTTCTTCCTCAACCCGTTCGAATACGGGGCGCCGCCGCACGGCGGGTTCGCCTTCGGTCTCGATCGTCTCGTCGCGATCCTCGCCGGCGAAGACAACATCCGTGAGGTGATCGCCTACCCGAAGACACAATCGGGCCAGGACCCGATGACGAACAGCCCGGTTCCGGGCGATCCGAAGGCGATGACCGAGTTGGGTCTGAAGGTCCTGCCACCGGTCGACTGAGAATCTTGACGAGATCTGAACCGGGGGTGGCGGAATGGGGGCGTATCCTCGGTCCAGATGAGTGATCTGCCACCTCCGTTGTCAGGAGATCAGGCAGCGTCGCCCATGTTCTCTCCGCCTCCGCCGCCACCTCCTTCTTCGTCGACCGGATCACCGCCGTCGCCGCTGCCGTCGCCGAAGGTTCCCGAGGAGCGGCCACGACGGGATCTTCGCCGCGAAGCTGCGCGTGGGCCGATCACACCCGAGCGTGACCCGTCGAACCAGATGTCTCGACGCTGGAAGTGGATCCTGATCGGGGTGGCTGTCACGTTGGCCGTCGTGGGCATCGCCGGGTTGATCGCGTACCTGTTCGTCGACGATGCGCTCGACGACCGAGCGGCACGATCCGACGGGGTGAGTGACGACGGGGTCGACTACTCGCAGTCGTTCGACGGCGCCGACGACGTGGGACCGTGCCAGTTGGTCGGGACCGATGCCGTGCTCTTCGAGGTGACGAACCCGCGTGCCGACAACTCGAACTACTTCGTCGACGTGATCTTCCGCGACGCCGGAGGGGAGCGTGTGCGCGACGAGACGTTCATCATGGACTACCTGCGCGGAGGCGAGTCGGCGTCCGAGCCGCTGCAGATCACCGGCGCCGATGATGCGGTCTCGTGCGAAATCGTCGCAGTCGAACGTTTCGATCACGAATCGCCGCTCGACCCGGCCGGCGCCGCGTGCGAGATCACGGGTGTCGATGCCGGCGACGATCTCATGGTCGAAGTCGAGGTCGAAAACACTCTCGACGACACCGTCGACTACTTCGCCGATGTTGCGGTCATCCGTGACGGCGTCCGCCTCGGCAGCTCGTTCGCCGACATCGGAAACGTCAGCGGAGGCGAAACAGCGCGTGACGTCGCCCTCTCACTCGTCGACGGACCCGTCGACGGCGCGACCTGCGACATCATCAACCTGCGCATCATCCCCTGAGGCAGAGCCAGGTCACGCCGCGGGCAGACCGGTGGCGTTACTCGGTGGGCTTGGTGGCCGACAGCAGCAGGAACCAGGGACGGTGTCGATCGTCGGAGAGTTGCGACGGACCGGAGAGCGCATCGGTCGCCGCTCCGAACTCGTCGATGCAGTCGAGTTCGAGCCCCGACTCGATGACCGTGTTCACGTAGGTCGGCCTGCTGGTAAGAAACACGTCACCAGAGGAAAAGCACCCGGTCAGAGGGGGTGAAGCGAGTCGTTGAGCGTGTTCAGCGAACACCTCGAACATGAGGACGAATCCCCAGTTCAGAGCTACCGCTCGACTGTCGTGTTC
>Ga0115029_1000095_pt1 | contig 101240 bp, 93 predicted proteins | sample SidtaG_3_FD_87297 | JGI IMG/M metagenome (GOLD analysis project Ga0115029, IMG submission 87297) | Marine algal microbial communities from Sidmouth, United Kingdom - Sidmouth_Asex1 metaG | ecosystem: Host-associated > Algae > Red algae > Unclassified | place: Sidmouth, United Kingdom... | reverse complement strand
TCGTACAGCTGCACCTTCGACCTCTTCGTCATGGCCACACGACAGCCGCCACCGACACACCGATCGCGGACCCCAACAACGAGCGCCCAGGTGGGGCCAAATCAGACGAGCACTACAACACCAGGGGGGCCAGATCAGAAGAGCACACCCAAACAACCCGTTCATCTTGTCGGCGCTGTCACGTGAGCAATCCGTGGGCACGGAGCGAATTTATTCAGCAACGTAAGAACGGATCAAGTCCATACGCTGGGGTTTTGTGGGAGCCGGGTGCGAGGATCGCACTCGCCACCTCATGATTACAAGGCCCAGGTGGGCCGTCCGGCTGGTCCTTGACAGTGTGCTCCAGACCAGAAGCATGCGGGTCTCGCGATCGTGCGCGTCCGGCCAGCCCCCTCGAATCCGAGTGGTCGTGGACAGTTTGTGGACACCTCGTGGACAGGTACGCGAAGTGCGCTCGATCAGATACTGACGGAATCTGCAACGGCCTCGCCTTCGACCGAATCATCCTGTCCCTTGAGGGATCCTCTGGCACGGCGCTAGCCGCAACGTATGACTTGACGGCACCACTATGGTCGCCCGCCCAGCAGGGCTAGCGAGGCAACACCTCGTCGCTCACTGCCGGGCCAAGTCCACTTCCATCCACCAACCCGCGAACTACCGCCTCCGCCAGATGCGGAGGAACAGCGTTGCCAATTTGTGTCATCTTGCTGGCGGGCGAGCCCGCTGGCTCGACGCATTCAGGGAAAGTCTGAAGCACTGCTGATTCCCTCCAACTCAGACGCCGAGGCTGGTCGAATCCTTCGACCCCAACTGGAAGGTCACAATCTGCCAATAGCCGTTCCGTCCACGGCTGAAACTCCCATGTCTGCTTCGAACCATCGGCAAGGTTCGACGAGGTCATGACCGGTTGTGGGCTCCGGGGGTGAAGCGAGACGTGGCGGAAGTTGGCGACGACGGTGTAGGCCGGCGCCGCCCAAAGCGCTCGGCGATTTCGACTCATGTAGTACCAAGGCCAGTTGCGACTGCTCTCGGAGAGCTCGTAGAACTCACCAGAAGGCCAAGCCTCCATGTGAGCGATTGCGTCGCCGTGGGACACCCACGCCAGCTTCCCACCCGCGCCGTTGACGGAGTGCGTGGACTCGGGGAACCTGTAGCTCTTCTTCAGGTCCTTATGTACGCCCACGATGAAGAGGCGACGTCGGCGCTGCGGGACACCAAAGTCTGCCGCCTGCAACAGGTCGGTCGAAACTTGATAGCCAGCAGCGTCAAAGGCCTCCAACTGCGCCTGAAGCACGTCAGCCGACCACTTAGCGCGTAGCCCGGATACGTTCTCTGCTACGAAGAACCTGGGCTGTATCAGTCTGAGAACTCGGGCGAACTCAGTCCAGAGGTTTGACCGCTCATCACTTACGGGCGACCGAATCCCCCCGCTGGAAAAAGGCTGGCACGGATAACCACCCAGGAGCAGATCCGCGTCTGGCAGGCCCTCGAGGGATCTAACGTCCTCGACTAGAAAGGGCACCCCCGGGAGTAGTTGGCCGTACATTTCCGCGGCCGAAGCCATGGTGTCGAACGCTGCGAGGACCTTGACGCCTGCGAGCGAGGCGCCGTAATCCATCCCGCCCGCGCCTGCGAATAGGGAAACAGCCTTCAACGATGCGCTCATCAACGCACAGTCTGCCGAGCCAGACCGCTGATGGCCACCTGAGCCGCCTACTAGCCTTGCGATTATGACGAAGGACGCTACTCAGAGCAACGGCGAGCAGACTCGCCTCGAGGTGGAGCACCTCATCTTCGATCAGGAGAACCCGCGGCTTCCGCCTTCCGCTCGCGGCGGTGACGAATCACAGATTCTCGATTGGATGCTGCGTGACTCGTCGCTCTTCGACCTGATGCAATCGATCGGACAGGACGGGTACTTCGACGGGGAGCCAATCTTGGTCGCCAAGACTTGGCCTGGGCACGAGCAATTCGACGGTACGTACGTCGTGGTTGAAGGGAACCGCCGGCTGGCAGCGGTGAAGCTCCTCGCTCAGCCGGAGCTGGCGCCACGCCGCGAAGATCGAGCACGATCAATAGCGGACAACGCTTCCCAGCATCCAGATCGGGTTGCCGCCATCGTGTACGGATCGAGGGGGGAAGTACTTCATCGTGTGGGGTACAGGCACATCACCGGGATCAAGGAGTGGGACAGTCTGGCGAAGGCTCGCTATCTCCGGGACCTCTTAGGATCTCAGCCGCTAGCCGAGGATGAGCTCCTCGAGCGGCTCCGCGAGTTGGCGAAACGAGTTGGAGCGGGCACCAGGACCGACTACGTACGCAAGCTTCTCGATGCACTATCCGTACTCGATTTCGCTGCCGACCGTGACTTTTGGCAGCTCAAGGATGTCAGCGAGGAGACTTTCAAATTCTCACTGCTCTCAACCGCCTTGTCCTACACCAACATCGCCGACTGGATCGAACTTCGAAGCGAGAGTTACCTGACCTCTTCAGAGTTGGTGGAACCCAACGTCAAAGACCTCTTCGAGTGGATTTTCTCGCCGACCGGTGAGCGGGGCAAACCGGTCGTGCCAGAATCACGCCAGTTATCAGTCTTGGCATCGATAGTCAGCGCCCCGAGGGCTGTGGAGACTCTGCGCGAGACCCGTTCACTTGCCAGAGCACGGCTTCTAACCTCCGCGTCGATCGACGCATACCGAGACTCGATGAAAGCAGCGCAGCAGACCCTCGACATCGCCTTGCGCGAGCTCGCTTCGGCATCCGAAACACCTACCGAAGACGACAAACTGCTGGCCATCAGCGTTGCTCAGGTATCGCGATCCATCTCGCAGCTTGTCGACTCAAAGATGAACGCTGCTGATGACGATCTCGCTTGAGAAGAAGCCAACCGACAAGAACTCGCACTTGTATGCGGACTGGGTCGAGTGGCTCTGCTTGAGGGACGGCTCGTACACGCCGGAGGACCTGAAGACCCAACTGCAACTGTTGGAGGACCTGGATGGCGGGGTAGACCAATCGATTGACGCCGACGAGAAGTATGAATCGATTGCAACCGACACGTTTCGACAGCTGCAGTATCGGCACGACACATTTGCTGACGCCTATCCGTTCGATCTTAAGGACAGCGGTACGACGCTTGACAAACTGGAATTGACGCCGAACCGACGTGTCTATCTGGCGCTGCTACTTGCCTCTTCCAGTAGATGGTTCGAGCAGTCGGACCAGTCGAAAATCCGGCAAAACTTTGAGACCCTAACGTTGGAGGCCGCTCAAGTTTGGCTCGCAGACGGTTTCGAGGTTCAACTGTTTGGTACATCCGCGTCGCCTGGAGCCACTTTCAGCGGGAGTTTCGGCAACCGAGTAGAAAAGCTTGCCTCGATCCTCGGCCTGCCGACCACCCAGCGGTTCAATCCAAGCCAACACAACGTGGGCGATGGCGGACTGGATGTCGTAGCTTGGCCCAAGGGCACCATAGGAACCGGCGCTGACGATCTCAGAATCTTTATCCAAGCTGCGACGGGCCTCAATTTTCTAACTAAGCAGACCGATATGCAGCATGACAAGTGGCGCAACTGGATCGAGTTCCATGGCAGAGCTGCCGAAGTGCTGAGCATTCCATACTGCTTCCGAAATTCGGATGGCTCCTGGTGCGACGATCAGCTCCTCACGACAACGCTGCTTGATCGAGTTCGTCTAGTCCCGATGCTCAGCGAGGTGGTGACACCTGGGCTCCTCAACGAGCTACTCGACGCTGCGCTCGATGAGCTAGCACCGCCGACCTAGCAAAATTCAACAGAGGGCGACTCCGATCATACCGGCTTGCTGGCCCTCCGATCAAAGCTCGGGCGACTGTGGGAGCGGCAAGAACCTGCCCACTGAGCCCTTCAGCCGTCGTTGGGTTTGCGATGCGCAGCGCATTGCCGTCGTGCGGAGCACAGGCGGCGTTCAGGCAGGCCACCTCGCCAGATCGTGTCCGTTGAATGGCGGACCTGGCACGCCGTGCGTGAAAGCGGTGAGGGTGCATGCACCTTTGCAGGTTCCGCTTTCGCAGAACCTGAGGCGCCCCGACAGGCAGCACATCGGAGCCTCTGCCAAAGGCACCCCGTGTGCCTCAGGTTTCCCGTTGAGGGAAACCTGCAAGGGTGTATACGCCCCCACCACCCGGACACACGACCTGCCTGACCCGACCTCCGGACTGCCACGATCTGGCGAGGCGACCCTCCCCGCAGCCCGCCCGGACTCACACGACCGGGCCTGCGCGAACCGCCGGGCGAGCGACCCACGCCGCCAAGCGGAAGCAGGCCGGCGATGTCCCGCCGAACGGGAGCGCGCCGCCTTTACGAGGGCAGAGGGAGAACACCGGAACGCTCCCCGACACGAACGGAGTCACCCCATGGCCACGACGTCCAAGGCAGCAACCATGACCGTCACCGAGACGGCGGCCGTTCTCGGAATCTCACGATCGAGCGCCTACGAGTGTGTTCGCCTCGGGTCGATCCCATCGATCCGGCTCGGTCGGCGGATCGTCGTGCCAACCCAGGCCATCGATGCGCTCCTGGGCTCCGTTGCGCCGAACCCAGAACACAACACGGCAGTCCGAAGCTGACGGACACCAGGGCGCTACTCGAAAAGCCCTGCGATGCGACCGGCACTCTCCCGGCGAACCGCCTGCGGAACATGCGAGTACGTGTCCATCGTGACCGCAATCGTCGAGTGGCCGAGTTGCTCTTGAACAACCTTCGGATGGACACCGGCTGCGAGCGCGTTCGTCGCCATAGTGTGCCGCACGTCGTGGAGACGGATCGTCGGCACGTCGGCGCGTGCGATCGCCGCAGCGAACATCTTGGTGATCCGTTGAGGCAGGAGCGGATCGCCGGATTCGTCGACGAACACGTAGCCCGACTCGACCCACGCCACTCCGGCGTCGGTCCGTTCGCTCGTCTGTCGATCAAGATGCTCGCGCAACGACGACACGGTTGGATCGGCAAGGAGAAGCTGTCGTTGGCTCCGAGCCTTCGGCGCCATCGTCACCGTCTTGCTGCCCGCCGTCGTTCGCTGCTGCGAAACCGTCAGCGTCGCTCCATCGAGGTCGATGTCGCTCCACCGCAACCCGGCGAGCTCACCCCGACGCATCCCCGTATGCAGCGCGAGAGCCCACAGGCCACGCAGCCGATCCTGCTCCAGCGAGTCGAGGAAACGGCGCGCCTCTTCAGCTGTCCACACCGACATCTCTTTGTGCTCACCCTTCGGCACGCGCACCGAACTCGCCGGGTTGGTCGGCACCACGTTCCACCGGACACCGTCAGCGAGGGCACGGTGCAGCACTCGATGCGCGAGCTTGACCGAGTTCACCGCCAGCGGTGTGCCGTCACGTCGACCGTGATCGAGTAGCTCACCGTGCCAGCGCTTGATGTCCATCGGCGACAGATCGGCCAATCGCACCGACCCGATGTACGGCAGCACGTAGCTCTTCAACACTTCGCGATAGTTGGTCCAGGCGGTGATGGCCAAGTTCCGGCTTCACGGTGTCGATCCACGTGTCGAGGAACTCGCGAACGGTCTGCTTTGACGGAGCTACGTAGGTGCCCTGCTGCAGGCCGGCGAGCGCCTCGTTCAGCGCCGACTGCGCCTCGCGCTTCGTGGCGAAGTTGCCGACCTGACGTTGACGCCGCTTACCAGCATCATCGAAGCCGAGATCGATGCGATAACTCCACGCGGCGCCCGGCGTTCGTGGCTTGCGGATCGCACCCTTCATGGGCCCACGCTAGTGCTTCGTGGGCACCTCGTGGACAGCAGACCGGATTTCGAAGAGGCGCTTCATTCGGAAATAGCCTCTGAGCAGGGGTGATCGTGGAGCCGGGTGCGAGGATCGAACTCGCCACCTCATGATTACAAGTCAAGCGCTCTACCAACTGAGCTAACCCGGCGGGGTGGCCGAGGATACCGGTCGTCGGCCGAGCGAATGCTCCTACGTCACGAGTGGGATGTCGTCGGTCCAGAACTTGAAACGGGCTCGCACGACGATGCGGTACCGGAGGCTGGTCGGCGCCCAACGATCGGGATACCGCGACTTGGACGAATCGAACCCGACCGTGCACGCCACCAGTGACAGTGACTCCCCATTGGTGATCTTGCGAGTCGCTGCCAGGATCTGGGTGTCGCTCTCCGACGTGACGTCACGGCCCTCGTATTCGTACACGTAGGTGCGCTGATCGGTGGTGGTCATGTAGATCAGGTCACCGGCGCCGAGACGGTCGACAAAGTACAGCGGCCCGCCGGCTTCGGTGCGATGACCGAATGTGCCGACGTTGAAGCGACCCGATCCAACGTGTCCGGTTCCCGTCCAGTGCCAGATCCGACCCGAGTCGACGACCGGGATCGACGAACCGGTCACGACGGCGCGCGCCGATGTCATCCGCGCCATCGACGGGATCCGCATCGTGTAGGGCGGCGCGATCGCAGGCGGCAACGGATCGGTCGGAACAGGGGCGGTGCCGGTCTGGCGTGTCCCGGTGTAGTAGCCGACGAGGTCGGCGAGGAGGTCGCCACCACTCTGCGAGAAGCACTCGATCCCCTTGTCGCTCACACGACTCACGACGTGGTTCGCGATGTTCTGACCGGCGCCGCTGACGTTGAGCGACGACACCGTCGGGGTGCCGATGCGCGTCTGCGCCGCGTTGACGCTGAAGAACCCGGCTCCCATCGTGCGGGCAGCGGTCAGGTTGAGCACGGCGGTGCCGGCCTCATCGGCGTACTTCGACGGAATCTGGAACGAACGAGTCCATCCGGGCCACAGCCGCTTCTTGCCGCCCTGGCCCCGACGAGTGTCCATCAGACGCTCGGGGGTGACCGGCACGAAGAGCCCGGTGGATGAGTTTGAAGCTTCCTCACCGGTGATGAAACCGGTCACGTCCACGAGCACGTGGCAGCCGTTCTTCACGAAGATGTTGAATCCGAGCCGATTGTCCTCGTCACGGCCGAGCGTGACCATCGCGCCGATCGCCCGGTTCTCACCGCGCACGACATTCAGGCTCGACGTCTCGGGCAGTGCCTCCCCGAACGGGTAGGTCGTGAGGTAGCCGCCGTTCGTGACCTGTGCTGCGGTGATGTTCACCGACACGGCCTGAGCATCGGCGTCGAGTTGGCCCGACGAGATCAGACTCGAGAGGTCGACCCGGACCGTCGAATCGACTCCGGGCTTGCGAGCGGTGCGGCGCGTGTCGAGGACCCGTCGACCGGGAGAGATCTCCCGGAACCGACCCCCACGCTCTCGACCGGCAGCACTCGGCACGTAGACGCCCGCCAGGTCGAGGATGACGTCGGAGTTGCCGTTGCTGAACACGTCGACGCTGCCCGACCCCAACTGCACCGTCACCAGGTTCGGCACGACCGCGTTGCGATACGTCATGTTGAGGCTCGACGTACCGGGCCAGGTCGAACCGGCCGGAAACGCCGACAAGAAGTTGTTGCCGCCCGTCCGATTGATGCCGACGAGCGTGAAGACTGCCGCCGTCGCGTTGCTCGGCACTGTCACCCCGTTCACCGTGCGACCCGCGATCTGGACGCGGGTCACCTTGCCAGTGCGGGTGAAGCCGAAGTTCTTGCCGGGGCGAGTGTCGCACAGGCGCAGCGGTGTGAGCGCCTGGTAGCGCGTCGCGCCGGTCGCGGCCTGCGCCGAGGTCGCATCGGCAAGCACCGCTGCGGTCGCCGCTGCTGCGGCGGTGCCGGCGATGAACCCGCGTCGACCGAGGGGTGTGCTCATCGCCGACGGGGCGTCCGGTGTGTGCTCAGACATGACCGCCGAGGTTAATGCACATCGGCGCGCGACTGTGTCACCTGATATGTCGAGAGCGCGGCAGCGGCCGAAACATTCAGTGAACTGACGCCCCCCAGCATCGGGATCGAGACGATCGCGTCGCAGCGCTCACGAACGAGCCGGGAGAGTCCCGCACCCTCCGCACCGAGGACGAGGCAGATCGGCTCCTTCGCGAGCGGGCCCAGTTCGAAGAGGTCGCGATCGGCGCCGTCATCGAGGCCGACGATCCAGATCCCGTGCTCCTTCATCTGCTTGAGGGCGACCGGGAGACCGGGAACGAGCGAGATCGGGACGAACTCGACCGCGCCGGCAGCGGCCTTCGCCACCGTGGGAGTCACGTGCACGGCACGGTGGCGCGGCAACAGGACGCCCGTGACGCCCGCTCCGTCGCAACTGCGGATGATCGCCCCGAGGTTGCCGGGATCGGTGACACCGTCGACCGCGACGATGAACGGCGGCGTCTTCCCGTCGCCACGCAGCATGTCCCCGAGATCGGCTTCGGGGAGTTCGGCGGCGTGCGCAAGAACACCTTGCGGCGCCTCGCTGCGGGCCTCCTTGTCCAGGCGCGCACGCGCGACGTAGATGACCGGGATGCGCTGCGAGTGAGCGATCGTGACGATGTCGTCGACGCCGGCGTCGCCTTCGAGTTCGGAACTGATCCAGATCTCATGCGTCTTGCGACGCCCGGCGATCAGCATCTCGCGCACCGCCTGGCGACCTTCGATCTGGCGACCGCCGAGACCTTTCGGTGCGCCTGCCGAGCCCTGCGCGCGCGGCGGCCCCGACCGCGGCCCCGTCCGGCCGCCCGCCTGGCGATTGCCGCCCGGCGTGCCGCGACTGCCGCCTCCACGGCCTCCCGCTCCACGCGACCCACCTGACATGCGTCCGCTCGAGCCCGAGCCGCCCGAACCCGACCCGGAACGCTTTCCGCCGGGGCGGCCGCCACCGGAGTTGCGTCGAGGGCCCTGTTTGCTCATCGTGTGTTCTCGTTCCTGATCTCTGGCCGCCCGACGTGACGACGCTCGGCTTCGGGATGCTCGCGGACGAGGAGCGCCGTTGCGAAACAGGCAATCCCTTCCGTGCGCCCGATCGCACCGAGACGTTCGGCACGGTTGCCCTTGATCGTCACCGGAGCGCCGACCACAGCGGTCAGCCTGGACTGCATCTCGTCGCGGTGGGGCGCCAACTTCGGGCGCTCGCACACCACGGCACAGTCGATGTTCGCCACACTCCAGCCCTCGTCGTCGATCAGTGACACGACGTGCGCGAGCAACGTGATCGAGTCGGCGCCCGCCCACTCGGCAGCCGTGTCGGGGAAGTGCTGGCCGATGTCGCCCAGGCCCGCGCCGCCGAGGAGTGCATCGCTGCACGCGTGAGCGATCGCATCGGCGTCGCTGTGGCCGACCAGACCAGGCTCGCCCTCGAACACGACGCCGCCGAGGACCAGCGTGCGCTCCGGATCGTCGCTGAAGCGGTGGATGTCGAAACCCTGGCCGACGCGCAGGTCGGACGCGCTCAGGCTCATCGACGGCTCCGGCTCATGACTCGGCGGCTCGACGCGTCACACGGTCGACGTCGTGGACCATGTGCAGCCGGTCAGAGACCCATGCCAGATCGTTCGGCTCGGTGATCTTGAGGTTGGCCAACTCTCCGGTGACGACGACGACGAGACCACCGGCTTCTTCGACGAGGCCGGCGTCGTCGGTGGCGTCGCCGCCCGACGAGTGGGCACGACGCAGCGCCTCCGCACGGAATGCCTGGGGCGTCTGGACAGCGACGATCCGGCTCCGGTCGGGCGTGTCGACGACCGACCCGAGGACGCCGATCGATTCGTCGAACGGATCGGCGAGCAACTTGATCGTGTCTCTGACCGCCACGCCGGGAATGGCGGCGTCGGCACCCCCGCGCACCGCAGCCACGACACGCTCGTACAACGACTTGGTGGCGAGCGGTCGGGCAGCGTCGTGAACGCAGATGATCTCGGCATCGACGGGAACCTGTGCCAGGCCGGCGCGCACCGACTCGCTGCGGGTGTCTCCGCCGGCGGTCGCCCCTTCGGCGTCGGCGTCGGCGGGCGGGACCACGACGACGATTCCTTCCGACGCCGACGCCGCAACGTCGGCCGACCAGTCGATCACGCGCCGATCGCCGAGTTCCTCGTACTGCTTCGGGCGACCGAATCGCTGACCCGTCCCACCTCCGACGACGATGGTCCACACGCCCGTGCGGGCATCAGCGGCCTTCGTGTCGGCTCCTGACATCGAAGATGTCGCATCACCTGGGGTTTCGACATGCACCACGGCACTCGACAGTAGTACCGTGACGCACGTCATGGCCCATGAAGAGACACTCTCCCGCACCGACTTCTTCGCTGATGCGAGCCCCGACGCTTTGGTGGGCGTCGCCGCTGCCGGCCACGAGCGACATCTGATTCGAGGCGATGTCCTGTTCAACGAAGGCGATCCGCCCGAATCGCTGTACCTCGTGCTGCGTGGCCGGTTGGCGATCGCGATCGCCAACCCGATCGACCGGCGCGAGAGCGTCGTGGCGCTCATGGAGCCCGACGACCTGTTCGGTGAGATGGGCATGCTCGACGACGGGCCTCGTTCGGCGATGGCACGCGCCCTCGAACCGACCACCGTGCTCGAGATCCCGTTCGGACCGGTGCTCGAGATGTTCGACAAGTACCCGAAGCTGTTGTGGAACGTGACCCGTCTGCTGGCCCAGCGGATCCGGGTGACCGATGAAGCCCTCGCCGACTCGGTGTTCCTCGACGTCACGGGCCGTACGGCCAAGCGCCTCCTCGAACTCGCCGACGGCGAGGACCAGTTCACGCTTCCCGTCACGCAGGAGGAGTTGGCCGGCATGGTCGGCGCGTCACGCGAGCGTGTCAACAAGGCAATCGCCAGCTTCATCCGGCTCGGCTGGCTCGAACAGCAGGACCGCACCTACAAGATCACCCAACGCGACCGCCTCGAACTCCGCGCCCGGTAACGCCCCGGGTCTGACCCCTGGCGTTACCGGTAACGCCCCGGGTCTGACCCCGGGCGTTACTCAGACGTCGCGTTTGGTGTTGATGCCGATGGCGACCACGACGAGCGCGATCACGACGGCACCGAAATAGAGGCCGCCACCGATGCGACCGTTGGAGTATCCCTCGGGCTCGGCGACGACCAGCGCAACCGACGAGAGGTACGGCATGAAGCGGATCGGGTCATCGATCCGGGCGATCGACAGGGCGACCTGCAAGACGTTCTCGATGATGATCGGCCAGAGGATCGTCACGGCGACTGCGGCGGGCGAGCTACGGATCAGCAGCCCGAGCCCGTAGCCGAACATCGCCAGGATCACATAGAAGATCGGCATCCCCACGAGCACCGCTACGGTCCCGTCGTCGTCGAACAGCTCGAGTTCCTCGGCACCGCGAGCCGACAGAAGCACGAAGCCGACGAGGTAGCTCGCGAGCCCGGTGACGAGGCCGACGGCACCGGCGATCATCGCGAGAAGGAGCGCTTTGGCGCCGAACACCTTGACACGATTCGGTGTGGCGGCGAGCGTCGGTCGGATCGTGCCGTGGCCGAACTCGGACGTGACGCTGAGGACGGAGACGACGCTGACGAGGAGGCCACCGAGCACGCCGGCCACACCGACGATCGTCACGATGTCGCCGCTGCGGGGCCCGAATCCGTCTTCCAGCTCGCTCGACGGAACGAAGAGACCGACGAGCGTCAGGATGCCGAACACGAAGACGAAGGCGACGACGATGAGGACGACGTTGAGCCGCAGCGTGCGCAGCTTGATCCATTCGGAGCGGATGAGGTTCACGACGCACCTCCCGGCACGGGAGGCGGGGACGGGGGTCCGGTCGGAGGTGGCGGCGGCGCTCCCGGAGGAGGTCCGGCGACCGGCGGGCCCATCACGGGTGGGGCGACAGCGGCCGCGGGCTCGATGCCGACGGCGGCGTCGGGCATGCCGGACTTGTACTCCTGGACTCCGGCGGTCGCCTTGAGAAAGGCATCTTCGAGCGAGGACCGTTCGACGGCGAGTTCGTGCAGGACGATGTCGTTCGAGTTCGCCAGTTCGCCGATGCGTTCGGCAGCGATGTTGCGCACGGCGGCCCCGGCGTGGGGTGCGGCAGCGTCGAGCGGCGACGCCACGCCACCGGCGGCCTGGACGACGTCGACGAGGCGGACGAGGTCGGGGGTACGCACACGGACCCACATGTCGGAGTGGACGTCGGCGAACTGGGCCACCGTCCCCTGCTGCACGAGCTTGCCCTGCCCGATCACGACGAGGTCGTCGGCCATCAGCGCCATCTCGGAGAGGAGGTGGCTGCTCACGAGCACCGACCGACCCTCGTGAGCGAGTTGCTTCAGGATGTCGCGGATCCAGCGGATGCCTTCGGGGTCGAGGCCGTTGGCGGGTTCGTCGAGGATGATGGTGCGCGGGTCGCCGAGGAGGACCCCGGCGAGGCCGAGCCGCTGTCGCATCCCGAGCGAGTAGCCCTTCACCCGTCGGTCGGCGGCCTCGGTCAGGCCGACCATCTCGAGCACGGTGTCGATCCGTCCGTCGTCGATTCCGTTCGAGACCGCCATCCACTTCAGGTGATTGCGACCGGTGCGGCCCGGGTGGACGTAGCCGGCGTCGAGCAGCGCACCGACTTCGTGGAGCGGCTCCTCGATCTCACCGAAGCTCCGGCCGCCGAATCGGGCTTCGCCGCCCTGCGACTTGTCGAGCCCGAGCATGCACCGCATCGTGGTCGACTTCCCCGACCCGTTCGGCCCGAGGAACCCGGTCACGCGTCCGGGGTGGACATCGAAGCTGAGGTCGTCGACCGCCGTGATGTCGCCGAATCTCTTGGTGATGTTTCGAACCTCGATCACACCCCGGACCGTAGGCGCTCCCCGCCGCGCTCGCATACGTGACGGGTCGGTCCCCTCACGTATGCGTTCGGCCCTCGCACGCGACCGGACAGGCCCCTCGCGAACAGGCCGACGGTCCAGGTCCGGTTGCCAGGGAGTCATACGTGAGGGGACAGACCCGTCACGTATGGATGCTGTCGCAGAATTCTCGTGGGAGTGGGGCTGGTGCGGTGGCACCATGGGGAATGCATGACTGCAGCGATCACCACTCACGAACTGCGCCGATCGTTCGGTGACAACGTCGCCGTCGACGGCGTCGACCTGTCGGTCGAACCCGGCGAGATCTACGGCTTCCTCGGCCCGAACGGCGCCGGCAAGTCGACGACGGTCAAGATGCTCTGCACGCTGCTCACCCCGACAAGTGGCAGCGCGACGGTCGCCGGATACGACGTCGCGAGCCAGGCCGGTGACATTCGCCTGCGCATCGGTGTGGCGCTCCAGGAGTCGTCGATCGACGGCAAGCAGACCGGCCGCGAACTGCTGCAACTGCAGGGAATGCTCTACGGGCTGTCGAGGAAGAACATCGAGCAGCGGATGGACGAGGTCATCGGCCTCGTCAACATCGGTGACGCGATCGACGATCGCGTCGAGTCGTACTCGGGCGGCATGAAGCGTCGCCTCGACCTGGCGATGTCGTTGATCCACAAGCCGCAGGTCCTGTTCCTCGACGAGCCGACCACCGGCCTCGACCCCGTCAGCCGCAACGACGTGTGGAACGAGGTGCGCAACCTCAACGAGCAGGAGGGGATGACGATCTTCCTCACCACGCAGTACCTCGAGGAGGCCGACACCCTGGCTGGGCGGGTCGGCATCATCGCCGGCGGCAAGCTCGAGGCGGAAGGGACACCCACCGAGTTGAAGCGGTCCATCGGCACCGACCTGATCGTCGCTCGCGTTGACGGCGACGCCGAAGCGGCGGCAACGGCGGTGCGTGACGTGGCCGGCATCGCGAGCGTCGAGGTCCACGGCAACGAACTGCTGCTGTCCACCACCGACGGTGCAGGCGCCATCTCCGGCGTCGCCGTCGCCCTCAACGGTTGCGCCGTCGACGTGACGTCGCTGACACTGCGCACGCCCACGCTCGACGACGTCTTCCTCGACGTCACGGGCGCCAAACTGTCCGCCGGCCGCGGGGAGGCATCATGACCATCGACGAATCCACCCGTGCCCGCCCGGCGCCCGGCGGCGAACCGCTCGCCCGCAAATCGTCGATCATCCACGACCTGCGCACCATCGCCACTCGCGCCTGTCGCAGCGTGTTCCGCGAGCCCGAGTTCTTCATCCCCGCGATCATCGTGCCGGTCTTCTTCTTCGTCGTGAACATCGGCGCGCTGCAAGACGTGGCCGAGCAGGGTGCAGCCGCGGCGGGTGGGACGCTCGACTTCAAGGCGTTCCAGTTGCCGGTCGCCATCATCTTCGCGGTGACCGGCGTGTCCCGGGCCAGTTCGCTGGTGCTCGACATCCAGGGCGGCTACTTCGACCGCCTGTTGCTCACCCCGGTGCGGCGGCCCGCCCTGCTGCTGGGCCTGATGGCGGCCGATCTGATGGCGGTGCTGATGCTCGCCATCCCGGTCACGGCCCTCGGCCTGATCCTCGGGGTGAGTTTCGAGACCGGCATCCTCGGAATGATCGTGTTCCTCTTCTACGGCGCGCTGTGGGGTCTCGCCTTTGCCGGTTTCCCGTACGCGATCGCGTTGAAGACGGGCAACCCGGCGGCGGTCAACTCCAGCTTCATCCTCTTCTTCCCGTTCGCGTTCCTGACGACGAGCTTCCTGCCGAAGGAGGCCCTCACGGGTTGGCTGTCGACGATCGCCACCTACAACCCGGTCACGTACGTGCTCGAAGGTCTGCGCTCACTCATCACCGAAGGATGGGTGTGGAGCGACCTCGGCAAGGGGTTGCTCGCGATCTTCGCCGTCGGGGCCGTGAGCTTCTCGCTCGCTAGCGCCGCGATGCGCGGTCGTATCTCGCAGAACTGATCTGCGGCGACTCGGCACCTCACTGCGGCGCCACGATTTGGACTTGGCGCAGGGCGCCGGTGTCGACGATCCAGCCGAGGCCGGGTCGTGCGCGCAGGAGGGGGCGACGCGGGATCTGGACGCCGAGCAGGTCGCCGTCGGGATCTGCTCGCGACGTCATCACGATGCCGCATCGACACGACGCGACCGCGCGTGTCCAGTGGCCGTAGCCCGCGCGGACACCGTCGGCTCGAGCCCCGGCGAGGAGCGTGACGTGGTCGACGTCGCCGCGAGCGATCGCAGCGAGGGTTCCGGTCTCGTCGTCGACGCGATGAGCATCGTCGACCACGATCGCGATCGGCTCGGAGTCGTCCGCGAGTTGCGACGGGTCGAGCGGCGTACGTCGGTCGACGTGCACGATCGACGGACGCCGACCGGCGAGCCGCTGGGCGTGTCCCCACTGTGCGACGCACCGGTGAAGCGCCGTCGACACACCGGTTCGGGCCGCTCCGACGATCACGACGTGGTCACCGGGAGGGATGGTCAGCATGGTCGGGCGCAGCGTGTCGGCGTCGATCCCCACGACGAGTTCGACACCGAGTGAGGTGACCGAACCGTCGTTGTCGCGATCGACACCGTGCGATGCGGCTGACCCCGCCGGGTCGGTCGCCGACGCGACGAGGTCGGCGGCGACGACGCGGGCGGGGAGGGTGACGACGGGGTCGGGTCCGTCGTGGGAGTCGGAGCGGGACGGAAGCGATGCGAGGCCCGGCGCGCCGCGGACGACCTGGGCTTCGAGACCCGACGAGAGGATGCGGAGTCGACCGGGCAAGTCGGGAGCGACCGGTTCGCTGCGGAGGCCGAGGCTGCGAGCGACGCCTGGATCGTCGAGGTGGAAGATCCAGCGTTCGGCGAGCGTGAGGGTCGAGGCCGACGTACCGGCGTCGTCGGTGATCACGATGTCGATCCCGGCGGGTGGCCCGTCGGCGACGACGCGCAACAGCAGTTCGAGGGTCTCGGCACGTTCGACCGCTCCGAGCGACGTGCGTAGCGAGCCGTATCCGTCGATCATCAGCACGACATTCGCTTCGTCGCCTGCGTCGGCGGTGTCGCTGGCGACGGAGGACATGCGACGGTCGATCACCTCGACGAGACGGGTGAGGACGCGATGGATGCGCTCGTCGTCGCTGGTGCGAACGACTCCGCCGCAGTGGGCGAGGCCGGCGAGCGCCGTGAGGCCGTCGTCGCCGCGGCTGTCGACGACGAAGAGGTGGAGCCGGTCGGGGTCGTGGGCGCTGCACATCGATGCGGCGAGAGCGATCAGCGTCGACGTCGTTCCCGAGCCGATCGACCCGATGAGCGCGAGCCCGCCGTCGCCCGGCCGCCAGGTCAGCGGCCGGCGGCACTGACCGGACGGGTCGTCGACCACTCCGATCGCACGCCCCTCCGAAGCAGCCGGCGCGTCGGGGAAGACGGTGGTCTCGACGTCAGCCGGGTCGAGCGGGAAGGGCAGAGGGTCGACCCACGGCCGGTGCGGAGGCGTGATTCCGTCGATCGATGCTGCGGCGACGATGGCGCGAGCGACCACGTCGAGTTCGGTCGGTGGTGCGGGACCGGTGGCGTCCTCTGACGAACGCGGCGCGCCGGGCGGATCCGTGTGGAGTCGTTCGACGGGTCGTGTGCCGGCCGTGCTGCGAGATCGATCGACGGTGATCGAGGCGTCGCCGCCGAGTGCGGGGCCGGTGCATCGGCCGGCTTGGAAGACCACGAGTTCGTCGGGGCCGAGACGGAGGGCAGACCGGCCGGGTGCGCGGCGCGGAAAGGTGGACGGCAGGTGATCGCCGAGTACGTCGATCGCGTCGGCACGGTCGTGGAGGCGCAGCGCGAGTCGCAGATTGGTGTTGGCGCGGATGTCATCACTGACGACTCCGGCCGGCCGCTGCGTGGCGAGGAGGAGGTGGACTCCGAGGCTGCGGCCGCGCTGTGCGATGCCGACCAGCGCCGCGAGGAATTCGGGGAGTTCTTTCGCGAGAGCGGCGAACTCGTCGATCACCACGACGAGGCGCGCGATCGGTTCGAGCACAGCGCCTCCGGTGGCGTCAGCTCCGGCGGGGTGCGAGGCGTTGGCGGGGTGTGAGGCGTTGGCGGGGTGTGAGGCGTTGGCGGGGTGTGAGGCGTTGGGGGGATCGCTGGCCGCAGGTGGAGCGGGGTCTGAGGCGTCGGCGGGATCCGTGGCGGCGGGTGGCGTGGCCGCACGGGAGCGGTAGTCGGCGAGGTCAGAGGCGCCGACCGAGCGGAGGAGTCGCTCGCGTCGATGCAATTCGGCATCGAGGCTGACGAGTGCACGTTCGGCGAGCCCGCCGTCCAGATCGGTCACGACGCCGACGGTGTGTGGGAGGTCGACGCACGCATCGAAGGTCGACCCTCCCTTGTAGTCGACGAGGACGAAGGCGAGATGCTGCGGCCCGACCGATGCCGCCAAGCTCACGACGAGGGTGCGCAACAGCTCACTCTTGCCCGCTCCCGTCGTTCCGGCGATCAGGCCGTGCGGCCCGTCACGGACGAGATCGATGTCGACGCGGCCGTCGGCTGACATGCCGAGCGGCGCAACGGGCACAGGATCGCTGCCTCCGGCGCGCCAACGGCGAGCGATGGCGTCGGCGGTGGTGTCGGGGATCAGTTCGGCGAGTGACACCGACGCCGCGACGGCGCCGACCCCGTGGCCGTCCTCCGGGTCGACGAGACAGGCGAGGCGACGCGCCACGTCGTCGGCAGCAGCGACCGACACGCCCGCGAACTCGATCGACACGCTGTCGTCGGAATCGGGGATCTCACCCGACCACGCCGCCGTGCCGGTCGCACCGAGGCGGAGCACGCGCTGGCACGCCGCGGGGACCGTCGCGTCGGGGCCGACGATCACGATCGACATCGACGTCGGCGCATCGAGAAAGCGACGCAGCGGTCCGGTCCGCGCGGTCAGCAGGTCGGGCTCGTCGGTCACGACCAGCGTCGGCTTGCCGGCATCGACGGCGTCGAGTCGGTCACCGAGTGGATCTCGTGCGCCGCTCCCGCTGCTGCGATCGGAGTCGACGAAGAGGACCGACGTGTCACCGAGCGCTCCGTGCGGGAGCCAGTCGGCCCAACACCACGACCGGTCGTCGGTCGTGACCACGACGAGTTGCCAGTCGGCCGGTCCGAACCGGGTGGCGAACTGGACGAGCGCGCTGCGCACGAGCGATCGGGCGAAGCCGCCGGGCCCGTGGACCGCGAGCCGATCGCCCGGGGCGAGCGTCAGCGGAGCGGCCACGCCGACGAGGAGCGAAGCGCGCCCGACGCGCTGGAGCAGCGTTGGATCGAGGGCGCTCCGGTCGGTGATCTCGATGGGCGGTGTCCACCGATGCGTGCCGGTCCCGATGGTGGCCGAGAGCGGCCCGTCGGTTCGCTGCGCCCACCAACCGACGTGGTCCACCGACGAGCGTGCCTCCAGCCCAGCACAGAGCCGCCCGGTCCCGCCCGAACTGCGCGCGACCAGCCCCGACTGCCCCATACGTGACGGGTCTGTCCCCTCACGTATGAGGCCGGTGCCGGTGGACGGTGTGTCGGTCAGGGCGACGTCGAGAAGGGTGGGGTGGGCGGCGCGGTGGTGACTCATTCTGCGGCGGTGCACGTCGTCGACGGCGGCGGCGAACGTGGCGAGTTCGGTCGCGTACTCGGCGTCGAGTCGTCGGCGACGGCGGCGAGCGGTGCCCACGCCGACGAAGAAGGTCGTCAGCGTGGCGGCGACGCCCATCGCCGCGAACATCATGAACATCGGGTTGCCCACGACGAGCGCGATGGCGACTGCGCCGAGCGCCGTCACGCCTGCACCGATCAACCCCGTCGCTGCCGGGCGACGAGAATCGGCGGGAGCGGTCGGCGACGAGATCGGTGCCGCCGTCCAGACCGACTCGTCGACAGGCGCACGCCGAACGACGCGTCGCCACGGATCGGTCGGGTGCTCGGCAACCGAACCGCCCCCGCGCTCGGCGATCGCCGAGTCCGTCGACGCACGGTCGAGCGCAGTGCGAAGGGGGCCGTGTCGACGGATCGTCAGGACGGTGGCGCCGATCGAGATCCGAGTGTCGACGAGGTCCGGCGACGTAGCGCCGTTCACACCGTCACGGGGCATCACGTCGACCAGCGGTCGTCCGGCGACGCGAACCGGGACGGTGCCGGTGAGTTGGTGGAGGGCCAGGCCACCCGACTCCGATACGCACACCAGGAGGTGGTGACGTTCGATCGACTCATCGTCGATCCAGACAGCAGCCTCGGGTGACCGTCCGACGATGTGGCGGCCGGGTCCGAGCGCCGTGCGCGCCGAGCAGGCGGGCCCGGCGACGATCGCAACATCGACCAGCGGGCGGTCGGATGCCGGATCGAGCGGGCGGTCGGACATCTGGTCGAGCCGGCGGTCGGATGCCGGATCGAGCGGGCGGCGCGACTTCGACGCGGTATGGGGGTCGGTGGTCAGGTGGGCGCCGATCCGGAGGCCGTCGACGTCGGTGAGGCGTGTCGACGGATCGAGCGGGCGACCGCACAGACCGAGTCGATCGACGTCGAGGCTGGCCGCGAGATCGCCGACCGTGTCGGTGCGCCGAATCGACTTCAACGTCAGTCGATCGCCGAACGGCCCGACGAGATCGAGCGGAGGGAGGGTGGGAGGTGTCACGCCCTCCACTGGGAGCCCGGCGCACGGATGGGGAAATCGGCGGGAGCAAAACATGCGCTGAGCAGGAGCTGTGAGCCTCCCCCGATGACTCACCGGCACGCTGCTTCGCACCCGATCTCGAGCTGATCGACGAGCGGTGAGGAACCCGGTGAAGGTGCTTCGTCATGGTCGCTTCATGACCCAGAGCACCAGTCCCACACCGACCACCGACACCGACACCGAGACCGCCACCGCCGAAATCGACACCGCCGAGACCGCCACCACCAGCGCCGCCGACCGGGCGACCCGCCGACGCTCGACACCATTGCTGAGCGAGATGGACAGGGAATGGGCGCGTCTGCGCCGTCGCCCGACGACGCTCGCCGCAATCGCCGCCTGGCCGACGACCGGCCTGCTGCGCGAGGTGATCGCCGACGCGTTCTCGATCGACGACATCGTCGATGCCACCCAACCCGCGCAGCGGCCACCTCACGAATGCTCGGAGATCCTGGCGCAGCTGATCGACCTGTCGACCGAACGCGAACTGGCTGGGCGGATCGTGCTGCAGCGAATCCTCGGCGGCCTGATCAGTGCGGCGGGGAAGTGGCGCTCGCTGCGGAGCGAGGCGCACCCGATCGACGTCATCATCGGCAGCGCCTGGATCGCCATCGCGAGCTACGACACGTCGTCTCGGTCGGGGCCCGTCGCTCTTGCGCTCATCGCCGACGCGGTGTGGATCGGTTTCCGCCAGGCCCGGCGACGGATGTCGTCGACCGAGATCCCGGTACCTGACAACACCCTCACCAGCCGGCCGGCGCCGCCACACGAACTGGATCCGATGCAGGCGCTGGCCGGCACTCTCCGCGCCGCCACCCGGGCAGGCGTGCCGGGCGCCGAACTCGATCTGATCCGCACTCTGTGTGCGAACGGCTCGCCGACGCGGGTCGCACAGGACTGCAGTGTCACCGCCCGCACCATCCGCAACCGGCGAGACGTGGCGGTCCACTCGATCCGCTGTGCACTCGGCCCGGAGTGGTCGGATTGGACCGACCCGCTGGTCGACGCAGCCTGACCGGAGACACACCTCCGCGACGACTCTCAGCGAACCCCGACCAGTAAAATCGTCTGATCGTTCAGCACCCTGCCCCCGATGAGGCCACCGACGGCGTCGGCATGCCGTCCTCGTCACGTGTCCCGGTCATCGCGGCATGCGGACTGATCCTCCTGATCATCGGAGTCGGTCTGGTCGGTGCTCGCAACGACGACGACGGAAGTTCGTCGTCGAGCGAGGCAGCACCGCTCGACATCGCGCCCGTCGACCCGGTCGATGCTCCCTCGACGATCGCAGCGCCGCTCGACTCCGCGCCCACGACCGTCGTCGCCGAGACGATCCCGCCCCTCACGCAGACGCTGGCGCAGGGGATGCAGAGCAACGAGGTTCGGAGGGTCCAAGAACGCCTGACCGAACTCGCCTTCGATCCGGGTCCCGTCGACGGGATCTTCGGGCTGCAGACCACGCAGGCCGTCTGGGCGTTCGAGAAGCTGGTGCTCGGCGTGCCACGCGAAGAGGCGACCGGGCAGATCACGCCCGAGCGGTGGGGCCGGTTGCTCGGCCCGGTCAGCATCTCGCCGCGCCGTTCGACCAACGCTCAGGCCAACCACACGGAGGTGTACCTGGCCGAGCAGGTGATGATCGTCTTCGAGCGCGACGTGCCGACGATCATCTCGCACATCTCGACCGGCGAACTCGACACGAACGGCAACCCCAAGGAGTACTGCGAGGTCGCCACGTACGACACCGACGTGCAGGGGCGCGAACTCGACGAGCCCGTGCAGAAGGCCGTGTGCGCCGAGGCGAAGACGCCGGGCGGCGTGTTCACGTACGACCGCCAGGTCGAGGGCAAGCGGGTCAGCCCGCTCGGCGGAATGTGGAATCCCGTCTATTTCAACTACGGGATCGCCGTCCACGGTGCCGAGAACGTTCCCCTGCAACCGGCTTCGCACGGCTGCGTGCGCATCCCGATGCACATCTCGGAGTACTTCCAGTCGAAGGTGTCGATCGGCGACCGCATCCTCGTCTGGAACGGATCGAAAGAGCCCGAAGACATCACCGAGCGCGAGTCGCTTCCGTCGTTCGATCGGCCCGATCCGAACGCCACCACGACCACGACCACCACCACGAGCACGACCACCACGACGCTGCCGCCCGAGACCACCACCACGGTCGCAGCCCCCGCGACGACGGCGGCGCCGCCATCAACAGCGACGCCGACCACCACCACGGCTCCCCCGTCGACCACCACGACCTCATCGCCGCCGAGCACCACGGCCCCGGCGTCGACGACGACCGCGCCCCCGACCACGGCGCCTCCCGCCGACGGCTGACCGAGCCCGGCTCCCACTCAGGTGCGACCCCCCGGTTTCCGGGACCATCCGCACACCGACCGCCGGCCGACGTCGCGTGTGTCGTCGGACCTGGGTCCGACACGCCGCAGCGCAGTCGGCGATGATCGAACCATGACACGTGAACTACAGGGAACCGTCGTCGCCGTGATCGGCGCCACCGGCGGATTCGGAACACCCTTGAGCGCACAACTCACCGACGCCGGCGCCGCGGTCGTGCGCGTCAACCGGTCGGGCGGCGCCGACGTGAGCCTCGATCTGCGCGACGCAACGGCGGGCGACACACTCGTCGATCACGTGACCGAGGCCCACGGGCGACTCGACGGAGTCATCGTCGCCGCAGGCATCGTCGCGTTCGGTGACGTGGCCGACACCGACGACATCACCGTCGAAGAGCTGTTCCTCACCAACGCGATGGGTCCGATCTGGCTGGCCCGTCGGGTGCAGCCGATGCTGGCCGAATCGAAGGGTTTCTTCGCCAGCATCTCCGGCGTCGTGGCCGAGACGCCGATGCCCGGGATGGCCGCCTACTCGGCATCGAAGGCGGCCGCCGCCGCCGCGATGACGGCGCTCCGCAAGGAGTGGCGTCGCTCGAAGATCCACGTGCTCGACGCTCGGCCACCGCACACCGAAACCGGGCTCGCGACGCGTCCGCTGGAGGGTGAGGCACCGAAGATGCCCCGAGGTCTGCAGCCGGCCGACGTGGCAGCACGGATCATCGCCGGAGTGGTCGCCGACGAGCGTGAGCTGTCAGGTGCCGACTTCGGGAACGCTGAGAGCTGAGCGGATCGCGCCGCGCAGGTAACGCTCGACTTCGTCTCGCGAGTGTTGGCGCTCGTTGATGAAGTAGTCGATCGCCTGGAAGCTGAGCGATTGGTCGATCGCGCTGATGCGTAGCTCGCACTCGTGTTCCGAGAAGGCGGTGAGTTCGGCCTGGAAACGGTCGGCGATCTGGCCGCGTGAGACGCGACGCGAGTCGAGGAACACCTCGTTGATCTTTCGATTCGAGAACGACTGCACCATCGCCATGCGCACCATGTCGGCGATTTGGAGGTGCATCTCGACTCGAGCGTCGACGATGGAGTCGATGCGATGGTCGAGCGGGTCGTCGGGGGTGACCGGACCCGACGCAGTGAGGAGGAGCGGTTGGAGCCAGGACAGCGCCCGGTCGGTCGCCTCGTCCATCATCTCCGACCGGTCTTTGAAGTATCGGTAGACGGATCGGTAGGACACGCCGGCGCGATCGGCGATGTCGTCGATCGACGGATCTTCCTGACCCTCGGTCGTCAGTTCGACGAGTGCATCGAGCACCGCGTCTCGATTGCGTTCGCGTCGGGCGGACCGACCGTCGGAGTTGTCCATCGGCGGCGAGCATACGACACCGTCACGGTGCCGGACGAGAGCGCGCCCTCTACGCTCTGTCGGCGTCAGCCTCTCTAGCTCAATGGTAGAGCAGTGGACTTTTAATCCATTGGTTCTGGGTTCGAGCCCCAGGGGAGGCACCCGGGCCGTAGAGTCGAACCGATGCGTCGACGAGGGACCACCGCATTGTTCGCGGCGGCCGCGCTCGCTCTGGCGGCCGTCTCGGCGTCGGGCACCGTCGACGTGGCGCTCGCCCAGACCGACGAACCGGTCACCGATCCGGTCGACCCCGTCGGCGAACTCGCGCCCGACCCGGTGACGGTCCTGGAGACGTCGGCGTACCGACCGATCACCCCGGTGCGCGTGCTCGACACCCGCAGCGACGATCGCGTCGGCAGGTTGTGGGTGGAGTCGGCGTTCTCGATCGATCCGGTCACGAACACCGGCGTCGCGCGGGCAGCCGGAGTGGATGCCGCTGACATCACCGCGGTCATCGCCAACGTCACCATGATCGACGCCGGGTCGAAGGGCTTCGGCACCGTGTGGCCGACGGGTTCGCAGCGGCTCCTGACCTCGACGAACAACACCGAGTTCACTGGGCACACCATCCCGAACCTGGTGATCGCGCCGTTGGGTTCCGAGCGGAAGATGTCGGTGTTCGCATCGACGACCGCCGACGTGGCGGTCGATGTGCTCGGCGTGTTCGTGGCCAGCGACGAGACAGCGGCCGGTCGTTTCGTCGCTCTCGATCCGGGTCGTGCCTTCGACACCCGCGACACCGCCACCGCCGACTTCGAGGCCGGCGAGCAGCGGCGCATCGACCTGACGAGCGTAGGCGTTCCCTCCGATGCGAGCGGCGTCGTGATGAACGTGACCGCCATCCGGTCGCAGGGCCGGGGCTTCTACCGGGTGTGGGAAGCGGGCGCTCCGGCGCCGCAGCACTCCAATGTCAACGTCCTCGAGGCCGGGTACCAGGCCGGCAACCAGGTCATCTCCGGCGTGCGCAACGGTCAGGTCGACGTGTTCACGAACGTGGGCGGCGGTCTCACGATCGATGTGACCGGGTACTTCACGTCGGATGGTGACGAGGTCGCGACCGCAGGGCTGTACGTGCCGCTCGCTCCGCGCCGCCTCGTCGACACCCGGGCGGATTCCGGGGAACTCGCCGCGACGGACGGTGCGAAACTGCGATCCGGTGCACGGCTTACGGTGGAGACGGTCGGCTTCGGCATCATCGACGCCCAGGCGGTCGCATTGAACCTGACCGCTGTCGACGCCGATGATCGCGGCTTCGTCACGGCCTTCCCGAGTGACGATGCGATCTCCGAGACGTCGTCGCTCAACTTCACGACCGGCGCGCAGACCGTGCCGAACCATGCGATCACCGGCGTCGACGCGACGACATCGGCGATCGACATCGTGGCGAGCAGCGACACCCACATCGTCGCTGACGCATCCGGCTTCTTCGTCGCAGCCGCCGAGGAACCGGTCGATCCCGCTGATCCCGCTGACCCCGCCGACCCCGCCGACCCCGCCGACCCGGGCGAACCTGCCGATCCGGGCGAACCCAGTGATCCGGGCGAACCTGCCGAGCCCAGGGAGACGATCGTCGTCGGGTCGGTCGAGACACGGACGGTCCTGCCGGGTGCTTTCGTCCCCGCACGCCTGGGCGCCGTCCCCGAGGCGGGCCCGTACGACTTTCTCTTCGACCGCGGCAACTACATCCGTTCGGGCCGTCGTCCGAGCCCGACACAACGGGTTTCGTGGCCGACATGTCTGCCGATCCGCTACGCGCTCAACGTCGACATGGCCGAGAACGACCTGCAGGTGGCCGCCGTGGTCGCCGCAGTCGAAGAGATCGAGGAAGGGACCGGGATCGACTTCCAGTACGCCGGGATCACGTCCGCTGGCATGAACCTCGACGACCCCATTCTGCTCGCCGAGAACTTCAACCCACAGCTCACTCCGCGACGTGTCGGCCAGGACCCGGCCCCCTTCAAGTACCTCCCACCCGACGACAACGGCGCCGAGAGCGTCAGCCTCGTCATCGGGTTCTCCGACAACGCCGACACGATCGAATTGCGAAATCGCGGCACGATCGGCGTGGGCGGATCGCTCCGAGGGGGTTCCGACGCTCTGAACCGCGCCGAAGCCGTGCGCGGATTCGCGATCATCGACCTCGTCGAGTTGTATCGAGACGGCCCCGACGGCACGACCACGCTCGCCAACATCCAGGCGACGACGACTCACGAGGTCGGCCACATGATGGGGCTCGGGCACGTCAGCGACTTCGACCCGAGGAGCGGTGCTCCGTCGAACTCGTTCCAGGGGCTCGGTCCGAACGCAGGCGTGTGGCCCACCGCCGTGGTGCAGGACCAACTGATGTACCCGAGCCTGAACCCGGGCGCCGGGCTCGGCCTCGACGTCGGTGACCGACGCGGACTGTGGGAGCTGTATGGCGAGTCGTTCTGCCCGTCGAAGTCCACCGACCCGGGTACGGGGTCAGTTGGTTCGGCCGGGTCGCAGAAACCGGCGCTCTTCGACTGGCAGGACGTCGAGGTCATCAAGTCGATCGACGACTACGGCTGACTCGGGCCAGCGGCTGACGCTCGAGATGAGCGACGCCCTAGCGTGAGGGAATGACGATCACGCCGCTCGAATCACCGTTGCCGGGCTCGGTCCTCGGCACGCGCGTCCTTCGGACGGAGGATCCGGGGCTACTCACAGGAGCCGCCCGCTACCTGGCCGACCTCCAACTGGAGGGCAAATTGCACGCCCAGTTCGCCGGCTCCGATCTCGCCCACGGGACGATCGAGACGATCCACGTGGACGACGCACGGGCGGTCGACGGCGTCGTGGCCGTGCTCACCGCTGCCGACTTGGGCGTCGCTCCGCACGCGGGCTTCGCGCCGGTGCACCCCGACTTCCTCCGGTCGCCGCTCGCCGACGGGCGGGTGCGCCACGTCGGCGAGCCGATCGCTCTCGTCCTGGCCGAGACACCAGAGGCTGCGGCCGACGGTGCGGCGGCGGTGTGGGCCGAGATCGAACCGCTCGACGCGATCGTCGACATGGAGACGGCGTTCGACGACGGTGCCGAGATCGTGTTCGTCGAGCACGGGTCGAACCGCGCACTCACGTCGGTGACCGAGCGGACGGTCGAGTTCGGCGACGAGCACCTCACGCGTGGCCGGTACGTGAACCAGCGGATGGCGGTCGCTCCGATGGAGCCGAATTGCTGCGCTGCCGAGGTCGATGCGAGCACGGGTCGCCTCACGCTGTGGGTCGCCAACCAGATGCCTCACCTCGTTCAACGCCAACTGTGTGAAGCGCTCGGTCTGGAGACGACCGATGTCCGCGTCGTGACGCCTCAGGTCGGAGGCGGGTTCGGCGGCAAGGCCGGGCTGTACCACGAGTACACGGCCATCGCTGCGGCCACTCGCATCGTCGGTCGGCCGGTGAGCTGGGTGCCCGCCCGCAGCGACGACATGAAGATGCTGCTGCACGGTCGCGGCCAGATCCAGTACGCCGAGTTGGGGTGTCGCCCCGACGGGACGTTCACGTCGATGCGGGTCCGACTGGTGAACGACGCCGGCGCCTACCCGAGCGTCGGCGCACACCTCCCCGGCCTCACGAAGAACATGACGCAAGGCACGTACGCGCTCGACGCGATCCAGTTCGACATCGCCACGGCGGTCACCAACACCACGGCAGTCGGCGCGTATCGCGGGGCGGGTCGTCCCGAGGCGACGGCGATGCTCGAGCGGTTGATCGACCAGACCGCCATCGAATTGGGGATCGACCCGATCGAGATCCGTCGCAAGAATCTGCTCGCCGACGACGTCTTCCCGTTCCAGACGATGATGGGCCCCGTCTACGACTCCGGTCGCTACGAGCTGACGCTCGACCAGGCGGTCGAGGCCAGCGGATATCACGGATTGCGCGCCGAGCAGGCCGCACGTCGCGAGCGTGGCGACTCGAAGTTGTTGGGCATCGGGATCGCCTCGTACGTCGAGGTCACCTCGGGCAGCGGCGGCACCGAGTTCGGTGCGCTCGATGTACACGCCGACGGCTCGGCGACCATGTACGCCGGAACGCAGTCGCACGGCCAGGGCCACCAGACGGCGTACGCGATGTTGGTGTCGGAGCAGACCGGCATCCCGGTCGACCGCATCACGCTCGTGGACGGCGATACCGATGCGATCCGCACTGGTGGTGGCACCGGCGGTTCGCGTTCGCTGCAGCTCGCCGGGTCGGCGGTGCACAAGGCGACCGAACTGATGGTCGAGCAGGCGCGCGAGATCGCCGCGACGATGCTCGAGGCCGACGTCGCCGACATCGTGGTCGACACCTCGTCGGGCACGCTCGGTGTCGCCGGCGTTCCGGCGCAGGCGCTCACGTGGGCGCAGATCGCCGACCGGGCCGACACCGACGGCGGCCGCCTGCACGGCGAGTTCGACTTCGTGCAGGAGAACGGCACGTTCCCGTTCGGCACACACGTGTCGGTCGTCGAGGTCGATCGAGAGACGGGCAGGTGCAGGTGATCCGCCACATCGCAGTCGACGACTGCGGCACCGTGATCGCTCCGCTGCTCGTCGAAGGTCAGCAGCACGGGGGCATCGCATCGGGCATCGGTCAGGCGTTGTACGAGGAGATCCGATTCGACGACGACGCGAACCCGGTGACGTCGAACTTCGCCGAGTACGCCCTGCCGTCGACGGCCGAGTTGCCGATGTTCGAAACCGTTTCGACCGAGACGCCGACCCCGCTCAACCCGCTCGGAGCGAAGGGCATCGGCGAGGCCGCCACCATCGGTTCCACCCCCGCCGTCCAGAACGCCGTGATCGACGCCGTCGCCCACCTCGGCGTACGCCACATCGACCTGCCGTGCACCGCAGAGCGGGTCTGGCAGACGATTCGCGACGCCGAAGCCGGCACGCTGCCCGACCCGTGGAGCGAGCCTCCGGCAATCTTCGCGACGCTCCGAGCGGAGGCTGCAGCGGCAGCCGAGGCCAAGGCGCCGGCGGCCGTGGACGGCGAACCCGACGGCGAGATCGTCATCTGACCTGACCCGCCAACCGCCCCCGCCCCCCCCCCGCAGGCCGCCCCGGTGCGAACATGTGAGCTGGCGCTGCGCCCAGCAAGGCGCGACCTCCCCAGATCGAGCACCCGCCGCCCGCCGGTGCGAACATGTGAGCTGGCGCTGCGCCCAGCAAGGCGCGACCTCCCCAGATCGAGCCCGACAGGAGTCGCAACGATGCGCATCGAATCCAGGATCACATCGTGAGCCGGCCCGATCGACGGCCGGAGGTCGGTGACTTCCTGGGAGGCGTCGAGAGCGGCGACCCGATGGAGACCGTTCCGGCGTTCCTTGTCGAGCACCTGAGTCGGCCGCCCTGGGAGGTGGCTGCTGAGACGGCAGCGATCGTCGGAGCGGCGATCAATCAGATATCCGACGACTTCGTGCTGGTCGAACACACTCACGGGCGCTCTGCGATCCACCGGTCCGCGACGGTCCACCCGACTGTGGTCGCCACCGGCCCGCTGATCGTCGACGAAGGCGCATCGGTCGGGCCGCACGTCGTGCTGCGCAGCGGCGCGTACGTCGGGCACGGCGCTCACATCGGCGCGTCGTGCGAGGTGAAGTCGGCGTGGATCATGGCCGGTGCAGCCGTTGCTCACCTCGCATACATCGGCAACAGCGTCGTTTGCGACGACGTGAACATCGAGGCGGGCGTCGTGCTCGCCAACCACTTCAACGAGCGATCCGATCGGATGATCCAGGTGGTGATCGATGACACTCGGTTCGACACGGGGTATACAAAATTCGGAGCGATCGTCGGCAGCGGCTCGCGCATCGGCGCGAACTCGGTGACCACGCCCGGCACGCTGCTCGCTCCCCACTCGATCGTCGGGCGACTCACCCTCGTCGACCAGACCGCCGAGCGTTCCGACGAGGATCACACCGACGTTCGACGGAGCACATCGTGAGCCGGCCCGATCAACGCACCGTCGAGGCTCTGTATCGCGCCGGCACGGCGGCGATCGAGGACATCACCTCGTCGTTCACGGACGACGACTGGCGGGCCCCGGCGTGTGGGGAGTGGGATGCGGCCGACACCGTCCGGCACCTGGTCGGCGTGGTCGACTGGTATCACGATTGGCTCGATCGGGCGCTCGACGGCGACGCCGCCCCGCCGTACCCGGAGAGCGAATTCGACCGACGCAATGCGGCGGCCATCACATCGCTCCACGATCTCGACGGACCCGCCGCCGCAGCTCGCTTCGTCGAGCGGTCCACCGCCTACCTCGACAGGGCATCGACTGCGTGGGACCTGTCTTTCGGCTTCCCGGCTGGCACCGTCACCGTCGGTCTGCACGTCGGGATCGCAGCGACCGAGTGGAACCTGCATGCGTGGGACCTGACCGCGGGACGCGCCGAACGCCATCGGCCGACGTCGCCGACCGAACTGTTCACCGCCGCCGGTGCCGCGATGTCCCGCGCTCGGGGTGGAGTGCAAGGCAGGCTTCTCGGCTTCGCCGTGCCGATGGCCGCCAGACGATCGCCGTGGCAGACGATCCTGAAGCAATCCGGTCGTTCCTGACCGGGGAGCCGTCGGCTCATCAGCCAGGAATCGGGGAGTCCGTACGTCCGAGATCGAACTCTGACACACCCCTTCAGTACACTACGAACATGCGTTCTGTTGACGGGGAGTTCGAGGAGCTGGCCAGCTACCACGCACCTGCGCCCGACGCTATCGACTCCACCCGGCTGATGCGCCAGGCGCGAGCCGCGCAGCTCGACGACATCCACGCCACGGTCGCCACCAACCGCTTCTACACCCAGGGTTTCCGCTCCCCCACCGACTGGCTCGCCACCACCACCCACGACAGCGTCGGCCACGCCCGATCCACCCTGCACCTGGCCGACCGCATCCAACGCATGCCGGTCACGAAGGCCACTTTCGCGACGGGTTCGCTCGCCGAGTCCGCACTGCGGCTCCTCGCGGAGGCCTGGCACGCCGACATCGCCGACACCTTCGAACGTGACGAGGAGATGCTGTGCGGTTGGGCGACCCGCCTCTCGTTCTCCGACTTCCGGATCGCTCTCGCCGTCTGGCGCCAACACGCCGACCCTGATCGGGCCGAGCGCACTGCGGAGGAGCGCTACGACCAACGTGCACTGCACATGTCCACCCTGCTCGACGACATGGGTCGCCTCGACGCCACCCTCGACCCCGAGGGCTATGCGATCGTCGCCGAGGCCGTCCGTGCGCATTCCCAGCGCTTCGACGGTGACGAGCGCAGCGCCGCCCAGCGGCGAGCCGACGGCCTCGTCTCGCTCGCCGAGTCGGCCCTGGCCCACGTCGAGAACGTGCCCGGCAAGAGGCGGCGCAAGCCCAAGGTGGTCGCCACCATCGCCTACGACGACCTCATCGCCCAGTCCGGCGGCGGCCTCCACGAGACCGACACCACTCGCCACGTCGCGACACCCGAGGCGATCCGTCGTCTGGCCTGCGATTGCGGGCTGCACCGCCTCGTCACCGGGCCCGGCTCCACGATTCTCGACCACGGTCGTCGCCAACGCGTCGTGTCCGATTCGCTGTTCGACGTGCTCGCACTGCGCGACCACGGCTGCCGGTTCGACGGGTGCACCACCCCGGCCTCCGCCTGCGACGCCCACCACGCCATCCACTGGGCCGACGACGGCGAGACCGAACCCGACAATCTCGCCCTCCTGTGCTGGCACCACCACCACTTCCTGCACGAGCAGCACTGGAGTATGAGCCCCCTCGGGGGCGGCCACTTCACCTTGATCGACGACACGGGCGCTCGCCACCAGATGAGGCCGCCCACGATCGGACTCGCCCGCCATGATTGAACAGCGCGCCGACCGGCCGAGGGGGTGGCGGATCGACATGTCGGGCCGACCTACAGTTCGAGCCATGAAATTTCCCGCGACGAAACGCGTACCGACCCTGCTCGCCGTCGTGTCGATGTCGGCGGCATCGGTCGTCGGAGTCGGCGCCCCCGTCGCAGCCGCCGACGAACTCGTGCCGCTCGATGCTCCGCGACGACTGCTCGACACACGAGCCGAAGGATCCACCGCCTTCGCCGCCGATGAGAGCCGCACCGTGCAGATCGCCGGCTTGGCCGATGTCTCCGGCGACGCGTCGACGGCGATCTTGAACGTCACCGCAGTTCGTCCGGGAGCGAGTGGCTTCCTCACCGTCTACCCGTGCGGCGACGTGCCGAACGCCTCCAACGTCAACTACGTGCGCAACAGGAACACGGCGAACACGGTGATCGCCGCACTCGACGACATCGGCAACGTGTGCATCTACTCCTCGTCAGCGACCGACGTCATCGTCGACGTGACGGGAAGCCTCCCCGGCGACTCCTTTTCCGCACTGCCTGAACCGCGCCGCATCCTCGACACGCGGTCGACCGGCGACACCTTCGACGAGGACGACGAACAGACCGGCGCTCTGAAGGCCGGCGAAACCTACGAGTTGACCGTCGCCGACCGGGCCGGGGTCGGCGAAGAGCCCGGCGCCGTCGTCGTCAACGTCACGGCCGCCCAACCCAGCACGGCCGGGTTCGTCACCGTGTGGCCGTGCGGGGATCGTCCCGACGCATCGAACCTCAACTACCAACCGAGGCGAGCGACGGCGAACATCGTCGGCTCCGCGGTCAGCGACGACGGCACGATCTGCCTCTACGCCTCCACCGAGACCGACGTGATCGTCGACGTCGCCGGTGCACTGAACGACGAGGCGTACACGGCGATCGTCCCTCAACGCATCACCGACACGCGCCCGAGCGGCCAGACGGTCGACTTCTTCGAACAGGGCGCCGGGTTGCGGCCCGCCGACGGCACCGTGACCGTCCAGGTGGCCGATCGGGCCGGGATCCCCTCCGATGCGACCGCCGTGCTCGTCAACGTCACCGCAGCAGGTCCCGTCGAACCGGGTTTCATCACCGTGCACGCTCGTGGCGAGAGCCGCCCGTCGGCCTCGAACCTCAACTACGTGCCCGGATCCAACACGGCCAACGTGGCGATCGCCCGGCTCGGCATCGGTGGCGACATCTGCGTGTTCACCTCCGCTCCGACCAACGTCATCGTCGACGTTGCCGGCTACTTCACGGGGACTCCGCCGCCCTCGGCCGGCGGAGGGTGCCCGGCCGACTCCGCGGGGCCCGAACCCACTCCGCCGCCGATTCCGCCGTCGTTCGAGCCCGCCCAGTACATCGTCGGCGCCCAGCTTCCGGCCGGTCGCTACGTGATGGACGACGCGCTCGCCGGATGCTTCTGGGAGCGCCTGAGCGGCTTCGGCGGAACCGATGGCGACATCATCGCGTTCAGCGTCCGTGGCGAAGACGGCCGGGTGGTGGTCGACGTCCACGCCACCGATGTCGGCTTCGAGTTCGGTGGCGACTGCGGGACGATGACGTTGTACACGGGCTCGAACCTGCGCTTGGGGACGATTCCGCCCGGATCGCACGTCGTGAACGAGCACATCGTCGCCGGCACCTACCGGACCGACGCCCAGGCGGGCTGCTACTGGCAGCGTGTCTCGGCCTTCGACGGCGACGTCACCTCGATCATCGCGAACGATCTCGTCGCCAACGCCGGGCAGCGACTGGTCACGATCGACTCGAGCGACGAAGGGTTCGAGTCGTTCGGCGCCTGCGGAACCTGGACGCTGATCTAGGCCATGTCGCCGCTCGACCGGATCCGTGCCATCTGCTTGGCGCTCCCCGAGACGAACGAGCGGCTCAGCCACGGCTCACCCACGTTCTTCATCCGTGACACGACGACGTTCACGTCGTTCCACGACGTCGACCGCCACAAGGAACAGGGCCCGACCATCTGGTGCCCGGCGCCGAGCGGCGTGCAGGAGCAGATGGTCGAAGCCGAGCCCGAACGCTTCTACCGCCCGCCCTACGTCGGCGGTCGGGGGTGGCTCGGGGTGCGCCTCGACGTCGAACCCGACTGGGACGAGGTCGCCGGGATGATCGAGGAGGCGTTCCTGCTCGTCGCTCCGAAGAAGCTTGCGGTCAGCCTGCGAAATTCGCGGCAATCCGCTGCTGGAGATAGTCCACCGCAGTGATCGCTCCCCCGGCGCCGCTCGGGCTCTCGATCACGGCGTCACGATCGGCCTGCGCGAAGTAGGCCATCGAGTAGCGGGCACCGAGGTGCTCGTCGGGGCGGGGCATGCGCACCCGGTGCAGCGTCGATGGCAGCTGCCCGTCGCTCCAGCGCATCAGCATGTCGCCGATGTTGCACGTGATGGTGCCGGCGACCGGCTCGATACTCGTCCATCCGAGCTCACCGGAGTCACCCGCCTCGGCGCCCGGGCAGACCTGCAGGCCGCGCTGGCCCGGCTGCTGGTGGAGCAGAGTGAGGCAGTCGTAGTCGGTGTGCGCGCCGGCCCGCCAGTCGCCAGGGCGCAGGTCGCTGGCACTCAGCGGGTAGTAGTGCAGAATCCGCAAGGTCGACTCGTACTCGGGCGAGGTCGGATCGTGGCGCTCGGTGAAGAACTGGTCGGCGAAGCCGAGGCGTCGGGCGAACGACGACAGGATCGTCATCGCCACCGCATGGTTCGCCGCTTCGAAGTCACGCATCGTCTGCTCGAAGTCGGCGAGTTCGTCGTCGGTCGGCCACAGGTCGAGCCGGTCCATGCGCGAGATCGTGACCTGGTACGACTCCTTGAGGTCGAGCGTGCCCGTCGACGGACGACGCTGCGACTTGAACTCCCAGCCGCTGTTCGTCCCCGACGGCATCTGCCGTGTCGCCTTGACCGCCTCGGGGAGAGCGAAGAAGCGCTCGGCCATGGCGAACGCCTCGTCGATCCGGCACTGGGGGATCCCGTGGCCGGTCACCTGGAAGAAGCCGGTGTGGGCCGCCGCCGACCAGAGAGCGTCATCGATCTCGGACTGGGTCAGCGCAGTGTCGGACAGGTCGATGATCCGGATGTCGCGATCGACGTCCACTCCGGCGCCTCCGAACGTGCGCTCTTTCGCGATCTCTCGCTCTGCTGATGCATCGGTCATGGTCGTTGCAGATTATCGACGGCCTCCCGCTCGTACCATCGTGTCGATGTCACGGGTCGATGAACTGTTGGTGGCCGTCGTCGCAGCGCTCGGCGAGCGGATCGTCCCGATGGACGACCTACGCTCGACGCTCGTCGAGGGCGGCGCCCCACTCGGCGAGCCCGACCGTTTCGGACACGACGAACTCGATCAACTGGTTCACGTCACTCCCGACATCGCCCTCTTCGGCGACGGCGTGGCGCATCTCCCGTCGCTCTACCGAGGCGTGTCGTGGAGTGTGCCGATCACCGCCGACGACGCTCGCCACGGGTACGTGACCGCTGCTCCATTCCTGTCTCCACTCGTCGACATGATGCTCGATGGCGACGTCGACGTCGTCGGCGCTGACGGCGAATCGTTCGGTCCGGCTGCCATCGGCGCCGAGATCGTCGTACTCCCTACCGATGCGCTTGCCGGACCCGCCACGTTCACGGTCGTCGCCGACCGGACCGTCCAGGTGGCTCCCCTCGACGCGATGCCCGGCCCCGACCCCACCATGGTGAACGCCGTCGACGCCGCATTCGCTGCGCACGCCACCACTCGTTCGATCGGTGTCGAGGTGACCACGTCCACCGTCGCTGAAGTCCTGGCCGCCGCTGTTGCCGCGGACCGATCCGCATTCACCGCCTCGACCGTGGCTCCGCTCGACGCGCTGATCACCGCTGCCGGGCTGACCGTGCGACGTGGGCTCGTGGGTGCCTCCGACACCGACTGGGAGGCGCTCGAGAATTGGCTGGCGATCAATCGCATCAAGCTCGACCACGAGATCGACGACGATCAGGCCCGCAAACTGCTGGCGCTCACCGACGACGCGCCCGACGATTCGCTGCCCGAGGCACTCGATGATGCCGTCGTCGCCGAGATCGCGTGGTGGGGCTGGACCACCGACGGTATCGATCCGTCGGAGATCGCCGACCGGGTGGAATCGTCGGACTCGCCCGGGGCGACGTGGTTGCGTGCCCGCATCGCTGCAGTCGAGGGACGGGCCGACGAGGCGGTCGAACTACTCGACGGTGTCCGGGCGTCAGGGCATGCGATGGTGCTCGCCGACCTCGCGGCTCTCGCCGCCGACCGGAGCGACCCACTCGCAGCCCGGGCCCTGCTCAACGAAGCCGGCGTGTCCACCGACATCGACCTCGACGACGAGTACGACCCCGTCACCTCCACCGGAGGGTTCGGGCGAGAACTCGCCGAGGAGATCGCTCCGTTCGCCGCGATGCGACCTCGCCCGATGGCTGGCCGCAACGACCCGTGCCCGTGCGGGTCCGGCCGCAAGTACAAGCAGTGCCATCTCGGCAACGAACTCCACGCCGTCGAACTGCGCGCCGGCTGGCTCTACGTGAAGATGATGCGGTTCATGCAGCTCGTCGACCCGTCGGCACCGATGAACGTCGCCGACGCCATCGTCAGCGAAGTCGAATCCGACGATCTCCAGCGGATGCTGCGCGAGTCGTACCTGCCGATCGACCTCGCCTTCCACGAGGGACAGGTCGCCGACATGTTCCTCGACGCCAAGCGCAGCCTGCTCCCCGCCGACGAGGTCGCACTCGTCGAGTCGTGGATCGCGGCGAGCCGCAGCGTGTACGAGGTGACGGCCTCGACCGTCGACGACATGCAGGTCGTCGACCTCGCCACCCGCGAACGCCTAACGGTGAGAGACACCGTGCCCGAAGAACCACTCGAAGCAGGCTGGAAGGTCATCGGTCGGCTCGTCCCCGTCGGCGACAGCCATCGTGCGTACAGCGGGTTCCTGCCGGTGAACGACGACATGGTCGACATCATGCTCGCCGGCTTCGACACGCGCGACCTCGAGACGGTGGCGCTCACCATCGGCCAGATCTTCCAGACCGCGGAGCTGCAGGACCTCGGCGTCAGCTGAGCAGACGCTCTTGGAGCGCCGCTCGCTGTCCGTCGGTCAACGGCTTGTTCGCCTTCACCTGGACGCTCGTCCCACCAGCGGGGTGCGGCGTCGCCACGAGCCCCGGCAGGAACACGACACCGGTCAAGCCCACGTCGTTCGACGCGTCGGCGATGATGCGGGCGGCATCGGATTCGACGTCGTCCCACCGCCTGCTCGGCACGAGGATCTCGACGGTCGCTGCAACCTGCGACCGGTTGGTGATGGATTCGATCGCCGAGTGACCGGCATGCCAGGTCGCCCCGGCAGGGGTGCGGAGGCGAACCGAGGCGGGCCCGACCAGATCGACGATCCCCTCGACTTCGTTGCCGCCGATACTGAACACGACCTCGTCACCCACGGCATAGCGGTCTTCGAGCAGTGCCATCGTCCCGACGAGCAGGTTACGGATGATCTCCTGGCCCGACAGGGCGATCGCCAGGCCCACGAAACCGGCCGACGAGATGACGTACACCGGGTCCACGCCGACGATCTGGAGGCCGATGAACGCTGCGCCGACCACGATCAGCGTGGTGACGATGTGGCCGATCATCCGCGCCGAGGCATCGGCACGCGAGCGCCGACGCGCCTCGAAGTCGGCCGCCAGCTCGGAGCGCCGTTGAAGCCGAACCCGCCACATTCCCGGCCGCTTCGCGGCCAGGCGCACTGCGCGACGCGTCATCGCCCGGATGACACGGCGAAGGATCCACGACGCCGCGCACGCACCGACGACGAGCCCGACCATCTCGAGCAGGGAGATGACGTCGAACGTCACGACACGGTCCTCACCCAGGATGTATCGGCGCGCCGACGCCCGATCTGAACCTCGACTGTCGAGCCGCTACCGGACGAGCTGAATCGAGTCCGACAGATCGATCAGCCAGGTCGGGTACACACCCATGGCGATCGTGAAGACGGCCGCGCCACCGATGGCGACCGCTGCCGAGAACCCGACTCCGACCGTCGGAGCGTCGTCGTCGGCGTCGTGCAGCCACATGCTGACCATGATCCGCAGGTACAGGAACGCGGCGACGACCGAGGCGACCATCGCGATGATGGCGATGGCGTAGCTCTCGACATCGACGGCGGCCTGGATGACACCGAACTTGGCGATGAAGCCCGACGTGAAGGGCACACCGGCCTGGGCGAGCAGGAAGATCGTGAAGGCGACGGCGAGCAGCGGCTTGCGCTTGGCGAGCCCCTTGAAGGTGTCGAGCGATGCGTCGCTGTCGCCGGCGACGACGGTGACCACACCGAACGAGCCGATCACGAGCACTGCGTAGAGGAGAAGATAGAGCTGCACCGACGTGATGCCCATGCCGACGTCGGCCGCACCGATCGAGTTGGCGGCTGCTTCGACACCGACGAGGAGGAAACCGGCGTGGCTGACCGAGGAGTAGGCGAGCATGCGCTTCACGTTCGTCTGGACGACCGCGAGGAACGAACCGACGACGAGCGACAGCACAGCGAGCAGCCAGATGATCGGCTGCCAGTCGTCGACGAAGGCCGGCAGACCCGATACGAGCACACGGATGACCGCACCGAACGCGGCTGCCTTGCCGACCGACGCCATGAACGCGGTGACCGGCGACGGCGCGCCCTGGTAGACGTCGGGCGTCCACACGTGGAACGGTGCTGCCGCGATCTTGAAGCCGAGGCCGACGATCAGCAGCGCGATACCGGCGAGCGCGAGTGCGTCGTTGTCGAGGTCGATGCTCGTGTTGAGGTTGGCGACCATCTCGCCGATGTTCGTGGTTCCGGTCGCGCCGTAGACGAGCGCGATGCCGTAGAGGAAGAACGCCGATGCGAAGCCGCCGAGGATGAAGTACTTGAGGCCCGACTCGGCCGAGGCGTCGCTGCGACGGTTCGACGCAGCGAGCACGTAGAGCGCCAGTGACAGGGTCTCCAAGCCGAGGAACAGCACGATCAGGTCGTTGGCCGACGCCATCACGATGCCACCGGCTGCTGCGACCAGGTAGAGGGCGTAGACCTCGGGCCCGTCGTTGGGGGTGTCTCGGATGAACTGATCGGTCAGGAGCGTCACGAGCAGCACTGCGGCGCTGATCGTGATGGTCGACCACATGGCGAACGTGTCGAACGCCAGCGCGCCCGCCACGAGGGTCTGCGGACCGCGATCGCTGATGTCGTCCCAGTTGACGATGGCGAGCACGCCCGCCGCACCGGCGACCGTGGCTGACACGAAGGCGTAGGCGCCGTGACGCCACTGCGGCGTCAGCGCGCCGACGACCATCAGGAACAATGCGCCACCGACGAGGACGAGCAGTGGCGAGAGAGCGAACCAGAGGACCTCGGGGTTCGTGTTGTCGATCGCTTGTTGAACGAGCATCAGCCTTCCCCCTCGAACTCGCCGCGCTGGTCACCGATGGTCGGCGTGACGAGGCCGCCGTTGTTCTCGAGTTCGGTCACGTAGATCTGCACGTCGGGTTCGATGCGATCGATCAGCGGCTTCGGGTACACACCGGTGAAGACGATCGCCACGATGAACGGCAGCAGCACGAGGCCTTCGCGCAGCTTCAGCTCGGGGAAGGCCGCGTTGTCCTCGTCGGGCTCGCCGTGGAAGACACGCTGGTAGGCCCACAGCAGGTAGAGCGCCGCGAGGATCACACCGGCGGTGGCGACGACGGTCCACCAGCGGGCGGTCTGGAACGAGCCGAGCAGGATCAGGTATTCGCCGATGAAGCCGTTGAGTCCTGGCACGCCGATCGACGAGAGCATCACGATCATGAAGACGGCGGCGAAGATCGGGGCGACCTTCTGGATGCCACCCAACTCGGCGATCTGGCGGGTCTTGCGACGTTCGTAGATCATGCCGACGAGCATGAAGAGGGCTCCGGTCGAGACGCCGTGGTTGACCATCTGGAGCACCGAACCGGTGATCGCCTGGGTGGTGAAGGCGAAGGTACCGAGGACGATGAAGCCGAGGTGGGCGATCGACGAGTATGCGACGAGGCGCTTGAGGTCCTTCTGCATCGTCGCGGCGATGGCGCCGTAGATGATGCCGATCACCGCGAGCGTGAGCCAGAGCGGACGGCTCCAGGTGACCGCTTCTTCGAACAGCCCGAGGCCGAAACGCAAGAGGCCGTACGTGCCGAGCTTGAGCATCACACCGGCGAGCACGACCGAGCCGGCGGTGGGCGCCTGCGTGTGGGCGTCGGGCAGCCACGTGTGGAGCGGGAAGATCGGCACCTTCACGGCGAACGCGACGGCGAACCCGAAGAACAGCCAGCGCCCCGTGTTCACCCCGAGGTCGGCGTTCTCCAGGTCGATCAGGTCGAAGCTGACTCGGCCGAGGTCGTTGCTCGCGAGGACCGCGAGCGTGATGATCGCGACGAGCATGAACGCCGAGCCGAGGAACGTGTACAGGTAGAACTTGGTGGCCGCGTACTCACGGTTCTCGTAGCCCCAGCCCCCGATGAGGAAGTACATCGGGACGAGCACGATCTCGAAGAAGAGGAAGAACAAGAAGAGGTCGAGGCTGAGGAACGAGCCGAGGACGCCCGCCTCGAGGATCAACAGCCAAGCGAGGTACGGCTTCTCGTCGTGGTGCGGGTCGATGCCGACGATCGCCAGCGGGAAGAGGATGCCGGTGAGGACCACGAGGAACAACGAGATGCCGTCGATCCCGAGGTGCCAACCGATGCCCCACTGCTCGATCCACGTCTGTTGCGACTGGAACTGGTAGCCGGCGCCGGCTTCGAACTCCTTGAGCACCCAGAGCGTCATCGCTCCGGTGGCGACGGAGGCGATGAGAGCGATGAGCTTGGCGAAGTCGGGGCGGCTCTTCGTGGTGAAGAGGATCCCGATCGCGCCGATCAGCGGCGTGAGCACGAGCGCGGTGAGGATCGGGAATTCGCCCGAACCCACCGACGATTCGGCAGCGAGGATCTCGAGAACGGGCATCACAGAATTCCTCGAATCACCACGAACCAACCGAGGAGCGCCACGACGCCGACTCCGATGATGCTTGCGTATTGGCGCACGTATCCGGTCTGCGCCTTGCGCGCCTGACCACCGACACCGCGTACGAGAGTCGCCACGCCGTTGACGGCGCCGTCGACCACCTTGCTGTCATATGTGGCGACCGCGTCGAAGCCGGCACGGCCCGGCTTGCCCATGAACCACGAGATCGCTGCGTCGTAGCCCCAACCACGTTCGAGGATGGCGGGCTCGATCGGCTTGGCGATCTTCTTCTGGTAGACGGCCCAACCCGCAGCGATGCCGACGAGCGCACACGCGATGGCCACGAAGATCAGCGTGATCTTCATGTCGTTGGCCGTCGTGCCCTTGATGACCGCCTCACCGATGCCGCGCTCCTCGGCCTCTTCACCGAACTCGACGATCGGGTGCAGCCAGTCGAGCAACTTGTGTTGAGCGTTCTTCGGGATGATCCCGATCGACGGGAGCTGGATGATTCCACCGACCATCGACAGACCGGCCAGCACGACCAGCGGGATGAGCATGAACGGAGGCGACTCGTGCGGCTTGAACTCGCCGTGCGCCCCGTGGGTGACCAGTTCTTCGTCGGCAACGGTCTCGATCGCTTCGGCCTCGGCGCCGTCGGTCTCGACAGCGGTGTCGGACTCGTCGTTCAGGTGTGCTGCTTCGGCCTCGTTGGCGAGGCTGCCCCACTTCTGATCACCGAAGAAGGTCATGACGACCTGGCGGGTCATGTAGAACGCAGTGAGGATCGCGGTGACGATGCCGATGGCGTAGAGCGCCCAGCTCTCGGCGGCGGCGTAGAGGAGGATCTCGTCTTTCGACCAGAAGCCGGCGAACGGCGGCACTCCGGCGATGGCGAGCCAGCCGATGATGAACGTGCCCGCGGTGACGGGCATGAACTTGAACAGCTTGCCCATCTTGCGCATGTCCTGCTCCTCGTGCATCCCGTGGATGACCGAGCCGGAGCCGAGGAACAGCAGCGCCTTGAAGAAGGCGTGGGTGACCATGTGGAAGATCGCTGCGACGTACGCGCCGGTGCCGACGGCGAGGAACATGTAGCCGAGTTGGCTGACCGTCGAGTACGCCAGCACTTTCTTGATGTCGTTCTGGGCGAGCGCGATCGTGGCGGCGAAGAGCGCCGTGATGGCGCCGGTCCAGGCAATGAGGGTCGGCACCCAGTCGGCCGCGGCACCCAGGACCGGGTTGATGCGCACCATCAGATACACGCCGGCGGTGACCATGGTGGCGGCGTGGATGAGCGCCGAGACCGGGGTCGGGCCGGCCATGGCGTCGGGCAGCCACACGTACAGCGGAAGCTGAGCCGACTTACCGACTGCGCCGAGGAACAGCAGTGCAGCGATGCCCGTGGCGGTTGCCTGGGTGAGCGTTCCGGCGAGGGCCGAGTCGTTGATGACGGCGTAGTCGATCGAGCCGACGGCACCGAACGCAAGGAACATCGCGAGCATCACACCGAAGTCACCGATGCGGTTGGTGACGAACGCCTTCTTGCCGGCGGTGGCGTTGGCCTCTTTGGTGTGCCAGAACGAGATGAGGAAGTACGAGCACGTGCCGACGCCCTCCCAGCCGAGGAACGTGACGAGCAGGTTCGAGCCGAGGACCAACAGCGTCATCGACAGGATGAACAGGTTCAGGTACAGGAAGAACTTCGAGAACTTGGGGTCACCGTGCATGTACCCGATCGAGTACAGGTGGATGAGCGCACCGATGCCGGTGACGAACAGGCACATCGTGATCGAGAGCGGGTCGACCAGGAACGCCATGTCGATCTGCAGGTCGCCGACGGGCACCCACGAGAACAGTGTCTCGACGTGCGAGCGCTCCTTCTCGTCCATGCCGAGCAACTCGAAGTAGGTGAGCGCGGCGACCACGAAACTGGCGCCGACCATCGCCGTGGCGACCAGCCCGGCGAGCGGTTCGCCGAGGCGGCGACCGGCGACGAGGATGATGAGGAATCCGAGCAGCGGAAAGGCAGGGATGAGCCAGACGAGTTCGACCATGTTCAGCCCTTCAGCTCTGCGAGATCGTCAGCGGTCGCGCCGGGTCGGCGACGCAGGATCGACACCAGGATGCCGAGGCCGACCACGACTTCGGCAGCCGCCACGACCATCACGAAGAACACCGCGGTCTGGCCGTTGATGTCACCGAGGCTCGTGGCGAGTGCCACGAAGGTGAGGTTGGCGGCGTTGAGCATCAGCTCGATGCACATGAACATCTGCAACGGGTTGCGCCGCACCAGCAGCCCGAACGCGCCGATCGCGAACAGAACCGACGCGACGACGAGGTACCAGGACGGCTCGATGGCGGCGATCACGAGTCGGCCTGCTTGGGCCACTTGCGGGTCAGCAGCACGGTGCCGGCCACGGCGACGATCAACAGCACCGACGTCAGCTCGAAGGCCAGCACGTGGTCGTTGTACAGGTTCTGCGCGAGCTGTTGGATGTTGCTGTCGTTGTTCTCGACAGTGGCGACATCGATCCCGGTGCCCGGGTTGACGGTGCCCACCGCGTCACCGGCCTGGACGACCGCGGCGGTGATCAGCCCGACCAGACCGATCGACATGACCGCTGCGAGCGGGCGTTGGATCGGGATCGGCTCGATCGACAGGTCGACCGCCTTGTCGACCCCGAGCAGCATGATCACGAACAAGAACAGCACGACGATCGCACCGGCGTAGACGATCACCTGGACCGCAGCGAGGAAGTGGGCTTCTTGCGCGACGAAGTGGACGGCGACGCCGAACAGCGTCAAGATGAGCCCGAGCGCGGCATGGACGGGGTTCTTGAAGAGGACTACACCCAGCGCGCCACCGATCATCATCAGGGACGCGACGACGAAGACGAGGTATTCCAGGAACGTCGGGTTCATCGGTCGACGATTCTGACAGATACATCCCGGTCGGCTTGAGCCGGCTCGGGCGGACGTGTTCCGTGACCCAGTTCGTTGCTCCAGCCGACCTGGCCCTCGAAGGTGGCGTCGCCCGACGGCGACGTGGCGCGCATCCAGCCCGACGTGTGGTCGTCGTCGCCGTCGCGCCAGTCTTCCCACGGAAGGTGCTGGGGCTTGCCGTCGTCGTCGACGACCAGTTCGTTCTTCGTGTAGATCGCGTCCTTGCGGTTCGTGAACGAGAACTCGAACAGTTTGGTGTCGGTGATCGCCTCGGTCGGGCACGCCTCGACGCAGAGGTCGCAGTGGATGCACCGGAGATAGTTGATCTCGTAGATGTAGCCGAAGCGCTCGCCGGGAGACGTGGGGTTGACCGGGTCGTTGTCGGCGCCGCGCACGTGGATGCAGTTGGCCGGGCACACGCCGGCGCACAACTCGCAACCGATGCACTTCTCCATGCCGTCTTCGTATCGGTTGAGGACGTGGCGGCCGTGGAGGCGTTCGGGCTTGGGGATCTTCTCGTCGCCCTCGACGTCGTTGGTGGTCTCGCCCTTCTTCTTCGCCTTGCGACCGCCCGAGTACTCGGTGGTCACCCGCTTGCCACCAAAGAGGCGATGCTGGCGCATCGTGACGGCGAATCCTTCGAAGTAGCCCATCAGAGGGTCGACCCTTCCTGCAGCGGCTCGGCGAGGCGGTTGCGGTTGCTGACCCGGAGTGCGGCGGCGAACAGGGCGATCGCGACCGCTCCGCACGCCACGCAGATCAGCGTGACCCGCACGCTGTCGGAGAACTCACGGTTCGGCGAGAACTCACGCAGAGCGGCGAGGAGGAGGAACCAGCCGAGCGCGACCGGGATCAGCACCTTCCAGCCGAGGTCCATGAGCTGGTCGTACCGCAGCCGCGGGAGCGTGGCGCGGAGCCAGATGAACATGTAGAGGAAGATGAGCAGCTTGAGCACGAACCAGATCGTGCCTTCGATGGCGCCGGGGATGATCGGGATGTTCAGCCCGCCGATCGGCTGCGGCCCGCCCAGGAAGAGCGTGACGACGATGCCCGACATCGTGATCACGTTCATGAACTCGGCAAGGAAGAAGAGGGCGAACGCGATACCGCCGTACTCGGTGTTGAAGCCCGACACCAGTTCCTGCTCGGCTTCGACCAGGTCGAAGGGTGGCCGGTTCAGCTCGGCGGTGGTGGCGATCAGGAAGATCACGAACGGGACGATGCCGGTGGCGAAGAGGTTCCAGTCGAAGAAGCCGCCTTGCGAGCTGACGATGCCGGCGGTCGACAGCGTGCCGCTCGACAGCAGCACGGCGGCGAGGCTCAACCCGAGGGCCGCCTCGTAGGAGATCATCTGTGCCGATCCACGGACCGCGCCGAGCAGTGGGTACTTCGACCCCGACGCCCACCCGGCGAGCATCACGCCGTACACGGCGATCGACGACATGGCGAGAACGAGCAGGATGCCGACCGGCGGGTCGGCCAGCTGCAGGCGGAAGGTCTCGCCGAAGAGCGTCACCGTGCCGTCGTTGCCGTCGGTGAAGTCGCCGCCGAGCGGGATGACCGACCAGATGAGGAAGGCCGGCACGAACATCAGGTACGGAGCGAGCTTGTAGATGAACGGGTCGGACTTGCTCGGCGTGAACGTCTCTTTGAAGAACGCCTTGATGCCGTCGGCGAGCGACTGGAGGATGCCGAAGGGGCCGGCCTTGTTCGGGCCGATGCGGTTGTGCATCCCCGACACGACCTTGCGTTCGCCCCAGATCATCAGCATCGTGGCGACGAGGCTCACTCCGAAGATCACGAGGACCTTCACGATCATGATCAGAAGCGGCTTCCACCACAGACCGTCGAGGCCGAGTGGATCGATGGCGATCACGCGACGACCTCGATCTTCACGTCGATGATCGCAGCGGACGAGTCGATGAGCTCTTCGACGCTGCCGCCGCCCTGGTTGAACGGCGCCCACACCACGCCGCGAGCGATGCCCGGGTTGGCGTGTATCGGCAGGATGGTCGACGAGCGATCGGTGACGAGGCGCACATCGGAGCCTTCGGCGGCGCCCAGTTGATCGAGGTCGAGTGGGTGCACGTGTGCACCGGCGCCGGGAGCGAGCCGTGCGATCGAGTGAGACATGGCCGTACCGATGGCCTGATCGTAGAGCTTGCGGCTGACCACGAGGCGGTGGTCGTAGCTGTTACGCAGGGTCGCCGTCTGGCCGACCGGTGCGAGTTCGGCGCGAACCGGCTCGACGAGCACTCCGTCGGGATCGGCGGCGAGCGCAGCGGCGGTGACGCCGGCGAATCCGGGGACTTCGCCGGCGATGGCGGCGGTCACTTCTTCGACCGAGGCGACCTCGGCGAGGCCTCCCTCGAAATCGAGCATCAGCGCGAGTTCGGCGGCGATCATCCAGTCGGGACGCGAGTTCCCGGTGGTGGTGACCTTGTCGGACAGCAGCGTGACGCGACCCTCGAGGTTGGTCGTCGTGCCGGCCTTCTCGCCGTACGCCGCTGCGGCCAGCACCACGTCGGCCTGGCGGGTCGACTCGCTCGGGTGCGTGTCGATCGAGACGACGCTGCGCGCACCGGCGAGCGCACGGCGAGCGAGGTCGGCGTCGGGGCAGTCGTTGAGCGGGTCGGCGCCCAGCAGGATCAACAGTTCGAGCTTGCCGTCGGCCGCAGCACGCAGTGTGGCGAGCCCATCGTGGTCGGCGTCGGCGGGCGCCATGCCGACCGAGAGTGCGCCCATGACGTTGCCGCGGCGCAGCGCAGGCAGCACCTTCGCGTTCAGGTTGGCGGCGAGCACGGCGGCGAGCGCCGCCATGGTCTCGTCGGCCGACTCGGCGAGGTTGGGGCGCCCGACGACCACGACCATGTCGTCGCCACCGAGGTGGGCGAGCGACTCGTTGACCGCGACGGCCTGCATCCCGGGCTGATGGCGCACGCTGTGCGCGGCGTAGCGGGTGAGGCCGGTGTCGACGCTCGAGAACTCGACGAGGGTCGAGCGCTTCTCGACGGCAGCGTCGCGAAGGCGCAGGTACAGCACCGGCAGCTCTTCTTTGATGTCGCCACCGAGCAGCACGACGGTCGACGCGTTGGCCGCTTGTTCGATCGTCGCCCGGTCGAGGCCGAGCACGGAGGCCGGGAGGCCGTCGCCGAGCTGGGCATCGCGGTGAGTGATCCCGATCGCGTCGGCGAGCTGCGCCCACGCGAAGGCGTCTTCGTTGCTGCCGCGGGCGCCACCGAGCAGGCCGATGCTCGCGGCGCCGCCGGATGCGACGGCTTCGGAGATGAGGCGTGCGGTGGCGGAGAGCGCCGAGGTCCAGTTGGTCGGGGTCTGTCCGGCGGCGGTCTTGACGAGCGGGTCGTCGAGACGCTGCTCGGAGTTGACGGCCTCGAAGTTGAAGCGACCACGGTCGCACATCCAGCCGTGGTTGACCGGCTCGGAATCGACTCCCTGGTAGCGGAGCAGTTCGTCGCGGCTCGACTGGACGACGGTCCGACAGCCCACCGAACACGTGGTGCAGGTCGACTCCTCCTGGGCGAGGTCCCACGGGCGGGCCTTGAAGCGGTACGGCTCGGCAGTCAGCGCGCCGACCGGGCAGATCTGCACGGTGTTGCCCGAGAAGTACGACGCGAACGGCTCGTCGGGGAAGGTCATCACCTGCGTTTCGTTCCCGCGTTGGGTGAAGTGGATCAGCTTGTCACCGGCCACCTCGTCGGCGAAGCGGGTGCAGCGATCACAGAGGATGCAGCGCTCACGGTCGAGCAGCACCAGATCGGAGATCGGGATCGGCTTCTCGTAGTGGCGCTTCTCTTCGACGTAGCGGCTCTCGCCCGGACCGTGGCTGAACGCCTGGTCTTGCAGCGGGCACTCGCCCCCCTTGTCGCAGACCGGGCAGTCGAGCGGGTGGTTCGCCAGCAGCAGCTCGATCATGCCCTCCTGGGCACGCTTCGCCGTGGGCGACTCGGTCTCGATCTTCATCTCGGGCGAGACGGTGATCATGCACGACGGCTGGAGCTGCATCCCGCGGCCGGTGTCGACCTCGACGAGGCACTGCCGGCACATGCCCACCGACTTCATGCGCGGGTGGTAGCAGAAGTGCGGGATGTAGGCGTCGTGGCGTTCGGCGGCCGCGATGACGAGTTCGCCCTTGCGGGCCTCGATCTCGCGTCCGTTCAGCGTGACCGGGACGACGTTGGGGTCGGGCTCGGGAACCAGTTCGAGGTCTTGCTCCTGTTGGGGCACGTCCTCGTTGACCGCCTCGAGCGGCTCGTTCGTCGTGTCTTCGGTGGTCATGAGCCTGCTATTGCGACGGGGATGCTGATGCGCTTCGGGGCGGCGGTCACCTTGGCCTCGAACTCGTCACGGAACAGCACCAGCGGCGAGTGGATCGAAGCATAGGCCGATGGTCCGACGAAGCAGATCGTCGTCATCTTGTACGGGAACGGCACGGCGTCGAGACCGAGCCGTTCGCTCGACGCGTGTGGCATGTCGCCGGGGCAGATCGACTGGCCGACTTCGTAGATCAGGTCGAGGTCGGCGTCGGTGCCGTGTCCCGAACAGATGCGTTCGAGGATGCGCAGCAGCCAGGTGCCGCCTTCGCGGCACGGGACGCACTTGCCGCACGACTCGTGGGCGTAGAAGCGCACGAGGGTGAGGGCGGCCTCGGGGATGTCGGTGGTGTCGTCCATCACCATGACGGCTCCCGAACCGAGCATCGAACCCGCGGCGCCGGCTTCTTTGCTCTCGAATGCGACGTCGAGTTGATCGGGCAGGAACCACGGAGCCGAGCCGCCACCGGGTACGAATGCCTTCAGTTCGTTGTCGTCACGGATGCCCTGGCAGAACTCGTCGCCGTAGATGATGTCGCGGAACGTGGTGGAGCCGTTGACGATCTCGTAGACGCCAGGACGCTTCACGTGGCCCGAGATGGCGACCATGCGCGTACCGGGCGAGGTCTCGGTGCCGATCTTGAGGTACTCGGCCGAGCCCTCGTTCGCGATGAACGGCAGGTTGGCGAGCGTCTCGACGTTGTTGACGATGGTGGGCTGGCCGTACAGGCCGATCGCCGCCGGGAAGTACGGCGGCTTGAGACGCGGCATGCCGCGCTCGCCTTCGAGCGATTCGATCAGCGCCGTCTCTTCACCGACCACGTATGCGCCGGCACCCCAGTGCAAGATGATGTCGACGCTGAGATCGGTGCCCATGATGTTCTTGCCGATGTAGCCGGCCTCGTACGCATCGTCGAGCGCTTGCGCGATGCGCTCGTGCGCGAGCGGCATCTCGCCGCGGACGTACAGGAACACCTGCGACAGACCGGCCGCGTAGCTGGCGATCAGGCAGCCTTCGATCAGCTGGTGTGGGTCGCGCTCCATGAGGAGGCGGTCCTTGTAGGTGCCGGGCTCGGACTCGTCACCGTTGACGACGAGGTAGCGAGGCCAGACGCCCTGCGGCGTGAAGCCCCACTTGACGCCGGCGGGGAACCCCGCGCCCCCGCGTCCGAGGAGCGTCGACGCCTTGACCTCGGCGCTCATCTCGTCGGGCGTCATCTCCACGGCCTTCTTCAGACCCTGGTAGCCACCGGTAGCCAGGTAGCGGTCGAGCGTGTGGCTGTCTTCGTACTCGAAGCGCGACGTGACGACCTTGGGCCGGTCGCCCTCGTAGAAGCCGGGCGTGTACTCACGGGTGATCGCGGTGCTGCTCATGAGTCGTCTCCGACGGTGACGGGGATCCACGCCGGCGGCTCGGTGACCGACTCGGGGGCGGGAGCGCCGACGAACTTGTCGGCGGGGATGTGCTGACGGTTGCGACCGAGGGTGCCGTGTGGCGGGATCTCGCTGTCGAGCTTGCCGGCGCGCAGGTCATCGACCATCGCGTCGAAGTCGGCGGTGGTGACCCGGTACTTGTGGCGGTAGTTGACCTGGAGGGTCGGCGCTTCGGTGCACGCCGCCTGGCACTCGGCGTGCTCGAGGGTGAACATGCCGTCGGAGGTGGTGGAACCGGCCTTGATCCCCAGCTTCTGCTCGGCGTGGTGCAGGAGGTCGTGAGCGCCGAGCAGCGCACACGACAGCGTGCCGCACACGTTGATCACGTACTTGCCGACCTCTTCGAACTTGAACATCTCGTAGAAGGTGGCCGTGCCGATGACCTCGGCGGGCGTGATGTCGAGGAGTTCGGCGAGGTGGCGCATCGCCTCGTCGGTGACGTAGCCGTTCTGCTGCTGGCTCAGGTGCAGCAGCGGGATGAGCGCCGACTTCTTGCGCGGGTAGCGCGAGATGATCTCGTGCGCGAGCACGACGTTGGAATCGCTGAGACGGGACATCGGTTATCTGTCTACCCCGCCGAGCACCGGGTCGACCGAGGAAATCACGGCAACTGCGTCGGCCACGAGGCCACCGCGCATCATGTGCGGCAGACACTGGATGTTCGTGAACGACGCATCTCGCATGTGCATGCGGTACGGGGTGGGCGAACCGTCGGAGGCGATGTAGCAACCGATCTCGCCGCGCGGGCTCTCGATCCCCACGTAGACCTCGCCTTCGGGCACCTTGAAGCCCTCGGTGAAGATCTTGAAGTGGTGGATCAGTGCCTCCATCGACTCGTCGATGCGAGCGCGCGGCGGTGGGGTGACCTTCTTGTCCTGGATGCGGTAGTCGCCGAGCGGCATCTTGTCGAGGATCTGGCGGACGATCCTCATCGACTCGCGGATCTCGGCGAGGCGGATCGCATAGCGGTCGAACGCATCGCCGTACGAGCCGACGATCACGTCGAAGTCCATCTCGTCGTAGTGGAGGTACGGGATGTCACGGCGCAGGTCCCACGGGACGCCGGTCGAGCGGACGATCGGGCCGGTCGCACCGAGCGCGAGTGCCTCGTTGGGTGTGATCACGCCGACACCCTGCAGACGCTCGCGAAAGATCGGCTGGCCGGTGAGGAGGATGTCGTACTCGTCGAGGCGGGGCGGGATGAGGTCGAGGAGTCGCAGGACGCCGTCACGCCACCCGGCGGGCAGGTCGGCGGCGACACCACCCGGGCGGATGTAGTTGTGGTTCATCCGCAGGCCGGTCACCTCTTGGAAGAAACGAAGCACTTCTTCGCGCTCGCGCCAGCCGTAGATCATCATCGAGACGGCGCCGAGGTCCATGCCGTTGGTGGCCATGAACAACAGGTGACTGGCGATGCGGTTCAGCTCCGACATCAGCATGCGGATCCAGGTCGCCCGCTCCGGGATGTCGTCGGAGATGCCGAGCAGCTGCTCGACGGCCATCGAGAACACCAGCTCGTTGTTCAGCGGGCTGAGGTAGTCCATGCGCGTGACGTTCGTGCCGCCCTGCATGTACGTGAGCGACTCGGCGGTCTTCTCCATGCCGGTGTGCAGGTAGCCGATGATCGGCTTGCAGCGCAGCACTTCTTCGCCCTGCATCTCGAGCATCAGGCGCAGCACGCCGTGGGTCGACGGGTGCTGCGGGCCCATGTTGATGACCATGGTCTGGTCGTCTTCGGGATCGTCGGGAAGGTCGCCGAGGAGCGCCGCTTCGGCCTCCGACATGCGCAGCACCGAACCCACTTCGCGCATCAGGCCCTTGGCGGTGGTCTGGCTGCGCGGTTTGAGCAGCTGCGCACCCTCGTCGGTGTTGGGGACGAAGACCGCGTAGCTCGACGGCTCGACGGCTGCGGCGACGCGCCGCTCGACCTCGTCGAGCGCCGTGGCGCCCCCGCTGGTCAGATCTTCTTCGGTGGTCGCCATTACGCGTGTGCCTCCTTGAACTGGACGGGGATGCTGCCGATGTCGTAGTCCTTGCGCAGCGGATGACCTTCCCAGTCCTCGGGCATCAAGATCCGCGTGAGATCGGGATGGCCGTCGAACGAGATGCCGAACATGTCGAAAGTCTCGCGCTCGGGTGCCTCGGTGCCGGGATGGAGGTCGAACAACGATGCGACGACCGGGTCGGATTCGGGGACCTGGACGCGCAACCGGGTGCGCTTGCGATCGCCGATGTCGAGCAACTGGACGACGACCTCGAAACGCTCGGGAACGATGCCTTCGGGAAGCGGTCGATTCATGTACAGGAGGTAGTCGACTCCGCAGAGGTCGACAGCGACGGTGTAGCCCTCGTCGGCCAGCGATTTGGCGACGTCGAGGTACTGCTCACGTGTGGGGTGGATGACCTCTTGGCCACGCGAGTCGGTGACCGGGCAGCCGTGGATGTCGTTCACGACTTGCTCCCGAGCAGGACGGGGGTCGCACCGGTCTCGATGTGCTCGACGTGGATGCCCGCTCCCTGGCCGGTCTCGGCGCGACGCTTCAGGATCTGCTCGTTCTCGATGAGGCCGTGCAGCTGCTCGATCGCGTGGATCAGCGTCTCGGGGGTGGGCGGACAACCCGGTGCGTACACGTCGACGGGCACGACCTGATCGACCCCCTGCACGATCGCGTAGTTGTTGAACATGCCGCCCGAGCTGGCGCACACACCCATCGAGATGACCCACTTGGGCTCCATCATCTGGTCGTACACCTGACGGAGGACGGGTGCCATCTTCTGGCTCACACGACCGGCGACGATCATGATGTCGGCCTGACGCGGGCTGGCGCGGAAGACCTCCATGCCGAAGCGCGAGATGTCGTAGTGCGCGCCGCCGGTCGCCATCATCTCGATCGCGCAGCATGCCAAGCCGAACGAGGCGGGCCACGACGAACGCGACCGTGACCAGTTGATGAGGTCTTCGAGCTTGCCCGTGATGACGTTGTGCGACAAACCGCCCAGTCCGTCGTCGAGCACATCGTTGACGATGCCCATGAGTGGAGTCTCCCTTATGCGGCGGGTTGTTCGGCGGTGTCGTCGTGGCCCGGTTCGACCAGGCGTCCTTCGGTTCCGACTCGACGGATGGTCGAGCCGAGCGTCCGTGCCGGCGACACGAGTGCCGCGTCGGCTTCCAAGCTGCGGTAGCGCTGGATCGGACCCCAGTCGAGGCCGCCACGGGCGACCTCGTACACGAAGGTCAGGAAGAAGATGACGGAGAAGATCAGCACTGCCCAGAACCCGTAGTAGCCGAGCGAGCTGTGCGCGACGGCGTACGGGTAGATGAAGATGATCTCGATGTCGAACATGATGAACAGCATCGCCACGATGTAAAAGCTGACCGGGAAGCGCTCGGGGGGCTCACGGGTGGGCACGATGCCGCACTCGTACGGGGCTTCTTTGGCCGCCGACGGGCGACGTGGGCCGAGCAACTTCGACGCCAACAGGCTCAAGACGCCGAACACGATGCCGAGCAGCATCAGGATCACGATCGGCAGGTACTGGCCCATCAGGCGGTCGCGACGGCTTTCGCGTTCGACAGGTTCTCTTCGAGGTGGCGCTCACGGCGGTGGAGCAGGTAGGCCAGCGAGAAGAAGATGGCTGCACCGCCCAGCGTCAACACCACGGCAGGCTGGCGGCGGGCGCCGAGGTCACGGACCATGTAGACGTACTGGCGCTGACGTGTCTCGTCGATCTGCGGAGTGACGGGGGCACGGCCCGGTTCGGTGCGAACCTGCACGAACGGTGCCGCCTCGACGATCACGAAGTGCGGCTTGTGGAAGAAGGCGACGAAGTCCAGCGACTCGTTGGAGAGGCCGGGGACCTGACCTGCTTCGAGCATCGGGTACCGCTCTCCGCCGATGTCGTAGATGTCGGTGATCGCGTACTCGCCGGCGGTGAAGGCTCCGGCCTCTTCGAGGAATTCGCTCGCCGTCGCCTGCGCCTGGCCGAACGCCGGCGATGCCGGGTCGAGGACGATGTAGCCCTCGGAGCGCAGGATGCCGCCCACTGCTTCGGCCTCTTCGGCCGGGGTGGCGTCGTCGCCGACGTCGACCGGGCGCTCGAGGATGCCGACGCTGCGCAGCGCGTCGGTGTCTTGCAGGACGGTGGCGCCGGGGACCGGCGCCCACGACGGATCGGGCCCACGCAGGCCGATGCCGTAGATCCACCAGGTGAGACCCATGAGCATCATCCAGCCGGCGAGCCCGGCCAGCGACACGAGGAACGCGAGGCGCGCACCCATGTTGGTCAACATGATGAGGTAGATGCTGCCCATCAAGATGACGACGGCGATGACGACGGTGAGCAGGCCGCGGAGCTCTGGCTCCCAACCGATTGCCAACAGATTCATTTCAGCTCACAAACTCCGGACGTATTCGACCACGGCGCGAATCTGGTCGTCGGTCAGAACTGAACCGAAGCCAGGCATGCGGCCGCTTCCTTGACCGTTGAGACCGTACAGCTTGCCGAACTCAGAACCGTTCTTGATGAAATCGACCATGCTGTCTTCGTCGGCGAAGTGATCGTTGGTCGAACCTGCGGTGAGGTTCCAGCCATACGCCCCCTGCCCGGTCACGCCCGGGTCGTCGTAGCTCCACCCGAGAGTGTGGCATCGTGCGCAGCTGTAGGCGCCCGAGCCGAGTTCGAGGTTGAAGATCGCTTCACCGTAGCTGTAGCCGTCTGCCTGCATCGACGCTTGGATGGCTTGCTCGATGTCGGCCTTGTCGTCGTCGGGCAACTGACCCGACGGGCACAGCTGGACGTCGAAGTACTCGTCGCCGCCGAGTTCGTCGTCGAGGCACCCCTCACGCGGGATCTGGATGCTCTTGAGGTACTCGATGACCGTCTCGATCTGCTGCGTCGTCATCGGTCCTCCGCCGATCGTGCCCCACGGCGACATCGGCGAGAACGGGCGCCCGTAGTTGAGGATGAACTCGACCTCGGATTCGTCGAACTTGTAGAAGACGGTGTTGAGTGCGGGGGCCTTCCAGTTGACGGCGGTGACCGCTCCCGTCTCGGGATCGGTGACCGTGAACGGCGCGGCTCCGCCGACGGCGTTCATCCCGCCGTGACAACCGGCGCAGTTGAATCCACCTTCAGCGGTCGGCTCGAAGAGTTGCGATCCCCACGAGGCGAAGCGGCGATCCCAGCCTTCCTGAGCACCCGCCTGGCGGGCAGGCTCGAGGATCCAGTAGAACGGCAGGCCGATGACCGACACGAGCAGCAGCAGTACTCCAAGGAGTTGCATCCGCTCGAGACGAGGCCCTTCGAGGGTTTCGTCGTCGTAATAGACCTTGCGGTTCGCGGCGAGTTCGATCTCGGAGCCGATCTCTTCGCGTCCGGCGCGGACGTTGAAGAGCGCATAGATGATAAACCCGATCAGGATGACCGCAAACGCGAACGCTGCGATCGATGTCGTGGTCACTGCGACCATCAGTGATCTCCGCCACCGGTGCAGTGGGGGCCTTCGGCTTCTTGTCCGGTCGTATTGACCCCGATGGCGGGGCCGGGAACGACGATGCCGGTGTTGATGACGACGTCGCCACCGGCGGTGATCTCGGCCGGGTGGCGATCCATGCCGCGCGGCGCGGGCCCGGCCTTCTTCTCACCCACACGGTTGTACTGCGAGCCGTGGCACTGGCACTCGAACCACTGGCTCGTGGCGCACTCGGGCACACGACAACCGAGGTGGGGGCACTTCTGGCTGATGACTGCGATGCCTTCTTCCATCGCCGTGAGCAGGTTCGCCGGGTAGATCGAGCGGGCGATGGGCAGAGCTTCGGAGGGGTACTCGGTGATCCACGAACGGGCTTCGGGGGCGTAGAAGAACCCGCCGCCGGCCTTGATGCCGTCCTTGACGGTGCCGAGCTTTCCGACCGGGACCGAACCGCCGAAGCCGCCGGTGCCGGTCGGCCACAGGAAGCCCACGAATGCGGCGGCTGCGAACGCTCCGAGCCCGGCACTCATCAGTGTGACGGTCGCACGGTTGAAGAACTGACGGCGCGACACGCCGATCACTTCGGGGTCGGGAGCGACCCACGGGACGATGGCGGGCTCGTCGTCGATGGTCGCGAGTGCCGTGCCGGCTCCACGCGCCGCCGTCCCTTCGGCTTCGGCGACAGCGGCGGTGCGCTCGCTGGTGGCTGCTTCTTCGAAGGCTCGCGAGTCCTTGCGGTGGGCCTTGTCGCGGTTGACGGTTTCGCCCGAGAGCGCGCCTGCCCCACGCACGTCGCTCTTCCGAGCGAGGGTGAAGAAGGCGATGGCTGCGAAGGCGACGACGACCACGATGGCGATGGTGATGGCTGCTGCGGTGTTCATGATGGGATCTCCATGTCGAGAACGGGAACGAGGGGGTGGGCCACGCGGCTCACAGTTCGAAGAAGAGGCCTTCGACCCACGGGAAGACGAAGTTGAAGCCCGGGCCACGGAAGAACGATCCGATGACCACGAGCACCGCCCAGAACATCAGGTGGATCGTGTGGATCGACGTGATGAACTTGCGATCTTCGGGCTTGTTCGACGGGTTGCGGTCGAGGTACGGGGTGAGGATGAGGGCGATCATGCCGACGCCCGGGAGCGTCACGCCCGCCACCATCGGGTGGAAGTAGACGAGCAGTTCCTGGAGGCCGAGGAAGTACCACGGGGCCTTGGAGGGGTTCGGCGTCTGATTCGTGTTGGCCAACTGCAGGAGCGGGGCGTGCACGAAGATCGAGAAGATGAACGTGAGTGCCGTGCAGGCGAGCGCCGCCACGAACTCGGCGGCGAGCAGGTGCGGCCAGGTGTGGACCTTGTCGACCGGCGTGGCCTTGACGTCTTGGATGGTGCCCGACTTGACGACGGTGAGCAAGCGCTGGGTGTGGCCTCCGGGCCCGGCGCCGATCGGCACCCCGCCTCCGGCGGCCCCGGCCGCCACGACGGCTCCGACCTTGTCGGCAACGGCGACGCCACCGGCGGCTGCTGGTTCGGCGGTGGCGGTACCACCGGCCTTGGCCGACTTGGCCGACTTGCTGCGCTGCAGCAGGTGCGCGGGGATCCGTGAGTCGGTCGCCTCGGCGGCGGGCTCGTCTGCGGCTGCAGCAGGCTCGGCCGGAGCGTCGGACTCTTTCGCCTTGTCACGCGCAGCGGCCGCACGCTTCAGGAGATGTTCCGGGATTTCCGTCATCGTTCGACCTCTTTCATCTCTGTTCGTCGCCAGTCAAGCATTCGGATCACAACGGACCCGAAATGCCACCGTCTTTACGGACCCGCCAGAAGTGGATCGCCATGAAGATGACGATCACGAACGGCAGGAACAACACGTGCAGGACATACCAGCGCAACAGTGTCTCCGCGCCGATCTCGGCACCGCCCAACAACACGAATCTGACCTCCTGGCCGAACACCGGGGTGTACCCCATCATGTTCGTGCCCACGGTGACCGCCCAGAGCGCCAACTGGTCCCACGGGAGCAGATAGCCGGTGAACGACAGGAGCAGGGTGAGCATGAGCAAGATCACGCCGATCACCCAGTTGAACTCTCGTGGCGGTTTGTATGCGCCGTGGTAGAAGACGCGGGCCATGTGGAGGAACACGGCGAGCACCATGAGGTGCGCGCCCCATCTGTGCATGTTCCTGACCAGCAGACCGAAGGTGACCGAGGTCTGGAGGTTGTTGATGTCGTTCCATGCCGCCGTGGTCTCGGGGCGGTAGAAGAACATCAAGAAGATGCCGGTGACGGTCAGCAGGATGAACAGGAAGAAGCTGAGTCCACCGAGGCAGAGCGTGTAGCTCACCTTGACGGCGTGACGCTTCACCTTGACCGGGTGCAAGTGGTACAGCACCGAGTTCATGATGACGTAGCTGCGGTTACGCGGGCTGTCGGTGTATCCCTTTCGGAAGATCGAGCCGGGGCGGAAGACCGAACTCCAGGCCTGGCTGCCTTGGACGGCATCAACGCCCTGCGTGGCGCGGTCTTTCAGAGTGGGGCGTGGTTTGTCGTCGATGATCTTGGACATTGGATCCTCAGAGCCTCATGCCATAGCCGTAGCCGTGGTTGTTGGTTCGGGTGTGGTAGTCACCGGCCGCCGTGGCGGTGCCGGCTTTGCCGAGAATGATGACGCCGGTCGGGCAGCGGTCGACGCAGAGTGCGCAGCGCGTGCAGATGTCGTCGTCGATCGTGAACATGAAGGCGTCGGACGGGTCGAGGCCGGGCTGCTCGGTACCGATCGCGTCGTCGACCGCATCGAGCGACACCATGTGGATGCACTTCCACGGGCAGATGTCGACACAGCCCTCACAGGAGATGCACTCGGACTGGTCGATGTGGATGAACTGCTTCGGCTTGACGGCCTTGGACAGGTAATCGGCGTCCACCTCCACCAACGTGTAATCGTCGGTGAACGGCATCATCGGGGGATTTGCGTCGGTCTTGGTCATGATGATCAGGCCTTCTTGACCAACGGGCGACCGTAGGTGGACGTCGGGAGTTCCTTGGTGACCTTGTCGCCACGCTTCTGCCACCAGACGGCGATCCACATGTGCAGGCCGAAGAAAGCGGCGTGGAGCAGCACGACGAGAGTGTCACGGATGGCTTCGTACTGGAGCGTGATCGGATTCCAGCCTCCGGCCGACTGGGGCTTCAAAATGCCGCCGGGGCCGAAGATCAGCTTGTCACGCGACCAGCCGAGGTTCTTGTCGATGTGGTCGATGAGCTGGTGCGGGAGGATGCCGTAGGAGAGGAACATCATCCAGAACACGTAGGTCGCTCCGACCATCGCCTCGCCCCACGTGACGGGCGTGCCCTTCGGACGACGCTTGCCGTAGAAGTAGATCCCGGCCACCATCGCAACGGACGCGAGGAAGGCGACGATGAAGGCCTGGTTGAAACCGGGCCACGTCAAGACGTCGATTGCCATCATCGAATGTGTGTTGCTCCTCGGATTGTGATCGGTTTTCTGCGGCTGAGATCGGACCTCAGCCTAGTCGGGCCGAGGGAGGACACGAAGTCTGGCAGAACCGCGTCGGACGCGCGCCAGGTTGTGCGCTAGTTCTCGCTGCGGGCCGCGGGTCACAACCGCACAGCGCTCGTCGAATACTTCGCGTGACGTCGGAGCGAATGTCGCGCGAGAGTTTCCACGGCACCGACCGGCCATCTATCCTCTGGCCCGTGACTGAGATCCCCGAGCATCTGCTGAAGCGGTCGCGCGAGCGGCGCGCCGCGATCGGCCAGGGCGATGGCGATGGCGCGAGTGATGGCGCAGACGCAACCCCTTCCACGTCGACTCCGGCGACGACCGCCGCGGCGACCCCCGCCGCTGCTGCTCCGGCCGCCAGCGGCCCGCCCGCCCGCACGGGTCCGCCCGCTGCCGAGGCCGCTCCCGCTCCGAAGCCCGACCCGGTCTACGTGACGGCGGCGAAGAGCCGTCGCAAGGTGCCGTGGTGGGCAATGGCCACTCTCGGCCTGATGCCAGTGTGGGGTTTCATGTACCTGCGTGCGCTCACCGCAGCACCCGTCGAAGTCGGTGGGCCGCTCGGTGAAGGTGCCGAAATCTACGGCAGCTGCGCCGGTTGTCACGGTGGCAACGGTGGCGGCGGCGTGGGCTATGCGTTCTCCGGTGGCGAAGTGCTGCTCACCTTCCCGCACATCGAAGACCAACTCCGCTACGTCTACTGGGGCACCTCGGGCTACAACACCGAAGCGGTCGAGATCTACGGCAACCCCGAGCGCGAGGGTGGCGCCCATGTCACCGGCGCGCTCAACGTCATGCCTCAGCAGGGCTCCGAGGCCGGCGGCGCGCTGACCGACTACGAGATCCTCGGCGTCGTGTGCCACGAGCGCTACACGCTCGGTGGCGCCGATCCCACCAGCGAAGAGTGGGAAGAGGAGTTCGAGCAGTTCTGCTCCGAAGAGGCCGCTGTGTACATCGCTCTCGAGGAGGGCGAGTTCTCGCTCGTCGACACCGAGGTCGAGGCCTTCACCGATGCCGAAGGCGAAGAGTTCACCATCGACCCCATCGGTCCTCCGATTCCGGGTTCGCCTCCCGAGGGCTGACGGCCCGCCCGTCGAGGCGCCGCCACCTTCTCCACCTCTCCCATAGGCTCACCGGGTGAGTTCTGTCTCGACCGACGTCCTCGTCGTCGGTGGCGGGCCATCCGGCTGTGCGACGGCGATCCGACTCGCTGCAGCAGGCCATCAGGTCACGGTCGTCGAGCGCAGCACGCTGTCGTCCGAGCCGATTCCGCGAGGCAACCTGCTCGGGCCCTCCGCCGTCAGCGAGCTACGCGAGCTGAACATCACACCCGAAGCCGACGACGCTCACCCGGTTCTCGGCACGCGCATGTGGCACGGGGGTCGCTCGGTGGCGATCCGTTGGCCCGACGCATCGGGTCGCAGTGAGCCGGGGCTGGTATGGCGTCGTGACCAGCTCGATCTGCGGCTCCGACAGCGCGCCGTGCAGGCCGGGGTCGACGTCCGGATGGGCTCGCAAGCGACCGACCCGATCGTCGAACGGGGCTTCGTGCGCGGTGCGACCGTCGAAATGCGCGACGGCAGCACCGACGACATCCGTTGCCGTTTCCTCGTGGTCGCCGACGGCGCGAACAGCCGGTTCGGGCGCGGGCTCGGTACGAACCGGGCGCGGCAGTGGCCATACGCGATCTCGGCGAGCACGTACGTCACCAGCGACCGATCGACCGATTCGTGGATCGAGACGAACCTGGGTCTGCCCGACGCGAACGGCAACCCGATCACGGGGCACGGCTGGGTACACCCCGTCGGCAACGGCACGCTCAACGTCGGCGTCACGATGCTGTCGAGCTACCGCGACGTGCTCGGCGTGAACGTGGTGAAGCTGCTCGACCAGTTCGTCGACGTGATCTCGCCGCGCTGGCGTGTCGACCCGACCGAACGGTTGGTCGAGCCCGTTCGCCGTCGCACCCCGGTCGGCGGTTCGATCACACCGAAGATGGGTCCGACGTTCCTCGTCACCGGAGACGCGGCTGGCATGGCGAACCCCTTCAACAGCCACGGGCTGCAGGCCGCGTTCGCCACCGGCCGGGTCGCCGCCGACGTGCTCGACGAGGCGCTCACGGTCGGCAACTCGACCACGCTCCAGCGCTACCCGGCGATGCTCGACGCGTCGGCCGGCCGGTACCACCAGGTCGGACGGTTGACGGCGAGGTTCCTCGGACGCCCATGGCTGCTGCGGGCGGCACTACGTAGCGGAATTCGTTCGGAGGCGGCGATGGGCGCGGCATTGCGCATCATCACCGACGAGATGCGCGCCGACGATCCGGGCGGCGCCGAGCGCGCATACGCTGCTGCGTGCGTCATGGCGCGCTTCGCACCGAGTTGGTGATCCTCGGCCGTCGCCGAGTCGACGGCGCCGCATCGTCCCCGTTTGGGCCGTCGAGGGTCAGGAGGTCTCGACGGGCGCCGACCACCCGTTTGCTTCGCGGAGTCTCGCGAGTCGCTCGGGCGTCGCGGCGCGATCTGCGCCCGGTGTGATGGCGTCGACGAGGTCGTCGAGCGCACACCGGAGGAGTCGTAGTTCGACACCGTCCTCGCCAGAGACGCGCAGCGCGCGATCGAGGTGATCGAGTTGCACGGACAGCGCATTGTCGGCGGTGAGGGTGTGGAGGTGGTCGAGCATCGGGTACGCGGTGTGCTGCTCCGCGACCGAGACGAACGTCGCTGCGATCGAGGACGCCGAAGCCTCGACCAAATCGAGATTGTCGACGATTCGATCCGGCGTGAGGCCCAGCCGACCGATGGAGCGGGCGCACGCTCGACGGGCATTGGCGGCCTGAAGAATCGGGACGAGGAAGGTCACGGCCAGAGTCACGAGTCCGAGACCCATTGCCGTGCTGATGACGGTGACGATCTGCCACACCGACGAACCAGGGATGTGGTCACCGAGCCCGCTCGTGAACAGGCTGTATCCCGCGAAGTACACCTTCGCCCATCCGTCGGACGGCAACTCGGTCGTGGCCCTCACGACCGAGTTCTGATTGACGAGAAAGATCAGCGACCAGAAGAACCACATCAACCCGAGCCAGATGAGCGGCAGCACGGCGACGAGAGCCACTCCGATCGAGGCGAGAAGGTGATGGTGTGGAGCCCGCCGATGCAGTCGGCGGGCTCCCGACCAGACGGCATCGGTGATGCGGTAGGCGAGAAATCCCTCGGTGCCGGGTTGGAGAACGGTGACGAACAGATCGATGACCACCACCACCAGTCCGATGATCCCGATCACGGTGACGATGGCGGTCATGTCGCCCCCTGGGCTGAGTGTTCTCGCCCATCGAGGGGCCGGACGGTGCAGGATCGGACGATGCAGGATCGGACGATGACGCTCAGGTCGCCCGAAGGTGGCGCGGAGCGCCGTCCGGCGAACCGGACGGCGGCCGCGATCGTGGTATCAGCGACGCGGCGACTCGTCGACGACGCCGTCGACTTCGACCTCTTCGCGGCGGACCTGACCCGACACCTCCTGCTGAGCTGTCACTGTTTCGGTCTCGATCCCGACCGTTTCCTTCGCCACCACGTTCTTGTCGACGACGACCTCTTCTTCCTTCAGCGTGATCTCCTCGACCACGTCTCCGTCGACGATCTGGCCGGGCGCCGTACCGGTGGCGGGTGTCCGCACGATGCGCGCCACCTGCTTCCTGACCGGCACCGTGACGTTGACGTCTTCGGTGACGACATACTTGCGCAGGCGAACCGCACCGGCTTCGCGCTCGACCTTGTCGACGGCGAGCTGCTCTTCTGACAACGTGACCTCGGCATCGACGCCGGAGTACTCGTAGCCCTCGTCGGCTCGTTCGCGACCGCCATAGGCAGCCTCGTGATCGGTGGCGTCGTGCTGGAACCCGTAGTGCTCGTACAGGCGGCGCTCCTGATCGGCATCGAGGTGCTGATCGGCGTCCACAGCGGGTGCATCCTTGATGTGGTCCTCGGTGTACGGCACCTTGATTCCCTCGTTGTGGACCGTCGTTCCGGCGATCGGGACGAACTGGGTCGATGTACCGAACCAACCGGTCGAGACGGTCAGCCATTCGGGCTGGCCGGACTGATCATCGAGGTAGATCTGATCGATCGAGCCGATCTTCGACCCCGTGGAGTCGTACAGATCCTGACCGAGCCAGTTGCGGTGCGATTTCGTTGTGTTGGAGGTGTTCATTGATGATCCCTTCGATTGACGGACGACACCAGCGATGGCTGCTGCCAACGATCGGTACCCCGGGTCCGGCGTTTTGATTCGCACGAATCGAACTTCGCTGCATGGGGTACGAGAAGAGGCAGCGCCACGAAAGAACATTCCGTCAATCGGCGCCGCACCAAGGAGAAGGACCATGACTGACAAGATCCGCGCAGGTGGCGCCACCCCCGTTGCCGAGCATGAACGCACCGACGAGAGCGGAGGAGGGTGGTGGAAGTGGCTACTCGCACTGCTCCTCTTGGCAGCGCTCGTGATCGGCGGCTTCTTCCTGGCCGGTGGAGATGCCGACGTCGATGTCGTGCCTGGCGACATCGACGCACCCGAGGTCGACGTCGATCTCGACGCCCCCGACGTGGACGTCGACGTCCCCGAGGTGGATGTCGACGTCGACGGCGGAGACATCGACGTCGACGAGGGCGATGCCGACGCCGAACTCGACCCCGACCAGTAGAACCCCGGCGCACGATGGGGGCTGTCCTGCGGGACGGCCCCCGTTGTCGTTTTCCGGCCGTGCTCGCCATGGGAGCGAAACCGAGTGGACGCCCGCCCCCGAACTCAGGCCAGACGACAGAGGTCGGCGGCGAACCCGGCGGGGGCTCGTCCGACGAGCCGGGGCGAGGTGCGGACCCGCAGATCTGTCGTCGCACAGACCGGCCCGTGCCGGCAGAGGCGATTCCAGAGGTCGTGGTCCTCGCCCGTGACCATGCAACTCCATCCGCCGACCGCCTCGTACGCATCGGCACGAAATCCCATGTTCGCACCGTGGACGTGAGGATGAGTCCCGTCGGGCGAGGACGTGTACGCACGCTCGAAGCTGTGTCTCAGAATTGCATCCTCTGACCCGTCGAGGTCGACCACTCCCGCCACGGCGACGACTCCCTCGTGCGCGAGACGGACCTGAACGGTGAGCCAGTCGGCTGCGACCACCGAGTCTGCGTCGGTGGTCGCGACCCAGACCGATCGCAGCGGGACCTTCTGCCCCACGAGTGCCTTTCGGGTGGCCGCCCGCCGCGCTGCGCCAGCGCTGCGAACTTCGACCGGGAGGAGGCGTCCGGTTTGGTCGTCGCGCAGAGCGGCGCGAGCACGGAACTCCGTGGCGTCGGTGCACGAGTCGGCTGCCACGACGACGGACGACGTCACCGACGCAGGTAGACGTCGCCGAGCGGCGTTCACCGATCGCAGGCACGCCTCGATCGTGGCCTCTTCGTCACATGCGGGAATCACGACCGCTACGTGTCTGGTCCTGGGAACCGGTGGGTCGCTTCTGCGACCTCCGCGCGGAACGGCGTCGTGGAACCCTCCGATTCCCGCCCGGGACGCGACGACTGGTGAACGTGACGCCGACCAGTCGGTCACCGGTTCCGTGGAGATGGTGTCCGGGTCGAGACGGCCGCCGGACTGCACCGCGTCATCCATCGGCTGTTCGTTCCCAGACGACGGCCTCGAAATCGACATCTCGATATCCCGCTCGTCGTTCGAGCCACGACTGGCGGTCGAGCCATCGGGCGATCGATGCACCTGTCCGCGGGTAGTTCGTGTCACCGAGGTAGTGGACGGCCAGCAGGTGACCGCCCGGCTCGAGCCAGTTCGCCAAACCGTCGATCGCTCGCCGTGCCCCGTGGACGTCGAGGTAATAGGCGATTTCGGACCAGACGACCAGGTCCCCGGTCCCTTCCGGCCACCACGAGGGGAAGTGCGCCACCCGGACCTCGACACCGTCGACGTCGGCCAGACGCGACTGGGCGTGGGCGACGAGGGATTCGATGAAGTCGAACGCCACGACCTCCTCGCAACGCTGCGCCAGCCGTCGGGTCAACGTTCCTCCGGAACAGCCCGGTTCGAGGGCTCGCCGGTAGCGGGGACGGGGCAGGATCGCCGTCGAGATGTCGAACTTGCGCTGCTCGTACCAACTGTCGTCGAACCCCCACGGGTCGAGACCGTCGGAGTACATGTCGTCGAAGTACTCGCGACCCATCGCACCCGACTCGCTCCGGCTCATGGCGTGCCGCCTGTCTGACGCACCTGTGAGTCGGCGATGAACGGGAGCTCTCGTTCTCCATGATGCTGGCGCAGATAGAGGTGCGTGTCGGCGACCCGTCGGGCGACCGCGGGGTCAGATGTGAGCGGTCGAGGCCCGAACGACCGGGCGAAGCGGTCGAGGACATCGCTGCACATCCGCTCGACGCTGTGACGCAGAGATCGGCCTCGTATCTCCGCGCCGGCTCGGTCGTCTGGAACGACGTCGATCTCCCGACCAGCCTGTTCGAGGAGGGCTCGCAGCGACCATCGGGTCGCCCGCATCGCACCGACGTGCGCTTGCTGATGTACGTCGTCGTCCACCAACCTGTCGGCGGCGTCCACCACACCGAGGACGGCGCCCGCCCAACACGCTGCAGGTCCGCATGCCCCGTGCCAGAATCCTGGTCGGTCGAGATACCAGTCATTCGAGGCAATGACCTCAGTCGATGCGACCTCGCGGCCGGCGAAGACGATGTCACCGGTTGCGGTGTCGGCGAGGGCGGGCGTGGCCCAGGCTGTCGTGTCGTGAGTTGCGGTGTCGTTCTGGACGACGTCGACGTCGACGAGTCGCATGCGATCGTCGTCGGCGGCAACGACGATCAACGCCCGATCGACGATGCCGAGACCCGAACAGAACCGCTTCGTCCCGTACAACGCCCCTCCTTCGAGAACGGCTGGCGGAGTGCCGGCCGACGCCCAGACTCCGTAGAGAGAATCGGGGCGTGGCTCGACGCCGGCTTCGCTCAAGATGGCGACGGCGTCGACGTGTGCCTCGACGATCCGCCCGACACCGACGGGATACGTTCGGGTGATCTCCGACAACTCCACGAGCCGCTGCGCAGTCCGCCCACGACCCGGCAACGGAAGGTCGAGTCGGCCCCCATCGAGGAGGCTGCGAACGTGCCGGCTCGTCTGCATCACCACGTCCGAGCGTGATTCACCGAGCATGGGACGCCACCAGATCTGCGTTCCTGTAGTAGTACTCACGCGCCCATGTCGCTTGTTCGATCGAGTCGTGGTCCAGGATCGGCGTCCCTCCCGGCCGGACGAACTGGCTGACGTGACACCGCAGCGCAGTGAGCTTCGCGTCGACGTCGGCCGGGGTGAGACGGATCTGACGGAGCGGCACCGACGGCGCCGCACAGGGCGATACACGGTGCCACATCCACACCGGTGCCATCATGACGACCGTCGAGGTCGCACGCGCGGCCACCACGGCCGCCCGCGCCACCGCATCGTGATCGGGATGGGTGTCGTGCAGCCACGGTGCAACCACGACGTCCCCCGCGGTGATCAGTGATTCCATCTCGCTGGCGAGCCGGTCCTCGTTCGCTCCGACGCAGCCATCGGGGATGTGCAATCGCACCGGATCGTCGTCGACGCCGAGAACCCGGCTCGCGTGTCGTTGTTCACCGACTCGACGCCGGGCGAGCCGGGGGTCCCCGCCCGGGTCATAGGCAGCTCCGCCGTCCGTGACAGCGACGATCACGACGTCCCCGCCGAGACGACGATGACGAGCGATCAAGCCGCCACACATCAACGACTCGTCATCGGGATGTGGAGCCATGACGACCAGACGAGCATCGGGCATGTCGACAGGTGCCGCCGCATCGGTGACCGCCCGCCACCGGTCGGCCAGCTTCATGTTGCCACTGTCTCGGCTCGTGATCTCGGTCTGAGTCTGACTGCGCGGCATGGGTCCGAGTACCCGTCTCCCCCACAGTGAATTCGTCCCCGGGGAACGCTGGCCCGACATCGTCTCGTGAACGGCGCGTGAATCAACGAACACCCGTACGGGTACATGGTCGGTATGACACCTTCGCTGCCCGTCCCGGCCGGACCCAACTCGACCGCCGCTCGCCGTGCCCTCGTCGAGGGCGAGTTCGCCGAGTTCGTCGAGGCGACCGACCCGTTCGACGACGACACGCAACTGGCATGGTTCATGTTGAACGAGGCGTCGTTCGCCGGGTGGTCCGATGTCGCCGACTCCGCCGAGTGGGACCCCGCCGTCGTGGAGTTGCGCATCGCGATCGAGAAGTGGTTCGTTCGCACCGTCGCCGTCGATCGCGACGTGGTCGACCCGGCCGAACTGGTCGACGCCGTCCTCACCGGCGACGGGCCGTCGATGTCGCAGTTCCTCGCCGACTTCGGCACCACGGCTCAGGTCCTCGAATCGCTGGTACTGCGCTACCCGTACCAATCGAAGGAGGCCGATCCACACACCTTCGCGATCCCCCGGCTGTCCGGAACGGTGAAGCGTGCACTGTGCGAGATCCAGGCCGGTGAGTACGGAGTCGGCCATCGACGGACCCACGCTGAGTTGTTCGTCGATGCGCTCGTGGCGATGGACGCCGACGCCGAGGAACGTGCGCACGGCCCGCTGCCCGGGGTGGCGTATGCGACCTCCAACCTCGTGTCGATGGGTGGCCTGAGCCGCGCACAGCGCGGGATCGTCATCGGACAGCTCGCACTGTTCGAGATGGACTCCGTCGTCCCGAACGGCGTCATGGTCACGGCATGTGACCGTCTCAGGCTCCCGGCGGCGACCCGCCGGTTCTTCGACGTCCACGTCATGGCAGATGCCGAGCACGAGGTGATCGCACGCCAAGCGTTCCTCATCGACTACCCGATCCGTGAACCCGAGCAGGTTCCGAACCTGCTCTTCGGAATTCGAGCCCAACACGCCATCGACGTGGCTCTCGTCGACCACGCGCTCCGAGCGTGGAGCTACGGACTCAGCGCCATCGATCCCCTCCGCGAGATCGGAACCGCCGCGTAGCACTCTCTCCGTATACGCCTGAACCGATCACCCCGTCGATGCTGCTCCGGTGGTACTGGTACGGATGCGACGCCGCAGGCTCAGACGGTTGCGATCTGCAGAGCTGCGACGCAGTCCGCACACAGCTGTTCGAGATGTCCGATGTCGATCAGCGCAAGCCAGTCGGGGTGGAGCCCGCTGAGATACACGTGACCGGTGTGGGCGTCGTCGATGACGAACGGTAGGTGCATTCGTACCGTGCCGTCGGTTTCATACGTCTCGGTCCGGGCCCCGTCGAAGATGGCGGGATCGGTGTACGAGCCCTCGAGATTCGTGACGAGCACGGCGTTGTCGGCGTCGGTGACGGCGGTGGCGATGGCGACATCGGCGGCTTCGACGATCGCACCAGTTGCATGACCGAGTGCCTCGAGAATGTGTCCACGGGTCAACGGCGGTGCGTGCGCGTTGACGAGACGGGTCATCCGGGCCCGGGCGGCGCCGTACCGTCGGAGTTGCCACTCGCTCGTGACGTCTCGCTGGAGCGCCATGAAGAAGCGGCGCGCGCCGTAGCTGACCGGAACGATCCGCCAATTCATGCGGAATGGCGTGCCATCGGCGCGATAGTTGACGGTCTCACCGTGGAACGTCTCGTCGGATTCGAGGCACCTGCGCAGCTCGTCGAGAACCGCCCGATCGGTCAGCGCGCCTTGCAGATCGCGCGGCGATCGGCCGACCATGTCGTCTGAGCTGTATCCGGTGACCTTCGTGAATGCGTCGTTCACGAACACGATCCTCGGGTCGTTCACGTCGTGGGTCGTCACACACAGTGGCTCGCGCGAGCGCAGGGCTCCTGACGCCATCACGGCGTCGAACACGACAGGCGACAACGGAAACGTCGCCGACTCCGCCGGACGGATCCGACCGTCGGCGACGCCGACGAGGTCGAGGACTCGAACAACCACTGGAGGTGCACCTTCGACGAGCAGGTCGGCGTCGCGTGAGGTCGCCCCATCGAGCAACTGGCTGATGCTGCGCGCCGCCGCAGAACCGAAGACGCCGACTCCGTCGAGTCGGACCGTGGTACTCAGACCGCTGTCGAGACCTGTCTCGACAGCCGCTCGGAGGTGTCTGGTGACAGCGCTGTCGAGATCGCCGCTCACGATGACGATGTGTTCCTGGCGATGTGGTCGCACGATCGTGTCGATCCGCAACAACGATTCGTCGGCCCTCGAGCGCGCTTCGAACATCGACCGACGTACGTCGCGATCCGATGAGTTCTGCACACCGACAGTGTGCGGGCGACTGGGGCTCCGCTCCTAGTCGGACTCGGGCGATGATTCAGTTCGATCTTCACTGAATCCCACAGCACAGACCGCGACCTCGTGCGCACCGAGGTGGTCGATCAGCGACGCCATTCCGACATCGGACACGATCACTTCGACCGTGCCATCGATGGCGGCGACCTCGATGTAGGGGAGGGATGCACCGCGGGCACGCAGCTCGGCCGCAAGGGAATCGACGTCGCCGTCGACGGGGGTCACGATCGCGCGATACATGGACGTCAAGATGGCTCGACGGACTGCTTCCGTTGAGCGATCGATGCGTCAGATTCTGTCACGACGAGTGCAATCGCATGCAGCAGATCCAACAGCGGATGTTCGGCCACCGTCACCAGGTCGAGCGATGCCTGTGGTGCGTCCACGAGCGAAACCGTACGGAAGTCGGCTCCTGCCATCGTGTCGGCGATCGAGACAGGGGCGACACACGGTCGACCGTCGAGCGCGACGGATTGCATCGCTGCTCGGAACGACGACACCACCATCACCGTGGCGTCGGCGTCGGCCACCTCGGGCGTGCCCGGCTCACCGAGAAGTGGAAACCACTCCGACCATGCGGGCGGCAGCCAGTCCATTCGCCGCACGCCCAGTTTCCCCGCTTCGGCCACCGTGATCGGGTCCGGCCCGTCATAGTCCGCTCCGACGACCAGACACATCGGTTCGGAGCGCAGAGCGGTGCGCCGACCTTCGCCAGCCGGTGCTGGCGTCGGAGTGCGTTCGATCAGTGCGACCGGGACGTCCAGCACGCCGAACGCGGACGCCTGCGCGACGATCGACACCTGGACGACCTCGACACGGACGTCGTCGACCGCAGCGCGGAGCTGATTCATCAGCCGCACGAGAATCGCGCCGGTCGCGTCTTCGGCCACGAAGATTCTGATGGTGTCGGGCTCGTCACGATCGCGCTCGTCGCGCGCCAGTGCGAGTGCAGCATCCTCGGCCGCCACGAGGTCCACGACCAGAGGGAGGAGTCGTGTCCCCGTCGGCGTCAGCTTCACCGACCGCGTCGTGCGCTCGAAGAGCTCGACGCCGAGCAAGCTCTCCAGGCGACGGATGTGCTGGGACAACCCCGACTGGCTCACCGGCAACACATCGGAAGCGGCGGTGAAGGACCCGGCCTCGGCCACGGCGACAAACCCTCGCCACAGATCCGACTCCATGTCTGCGAACCTACTCCCCTGGCAGCTCGAGGTTCCTCCCGGCGCCTGAAAGTGCACGGTCGTCGGGGCCGCCGCGGCGATGCACGCCCAGGCCGCACCGCTGGGGCTCACCCCGCCGGGGCGGCGTGCATGGCCGGCACATCGACCGGGTACGTCTCGGGGTGGACGCAATCTCGGCCCCGACTTCTCACGCCTTCAACCGATGATCGTGCCCGAGGCCGACGTCCGACCCGTCGGCTACTACGTCCACCACCACGGTCAGGGTCACGCCGCGAGGTTCCGGGCCATCGCCGCAGCGAGTCGCCGACCGCTGGCCGCCATCAGCGAACTCGACGTGGGGTGCGACGAAACCGAATGGACGATCCCGCCGCACCGGATCCCGTCGGACGTACCCCGACAGATCGTCGATCCGACCGCCGGTGGTGCGCTCCATTGGGCTCCTCTTGGTTCGTCGGAGTCGGTCGACCGGCTCGTATCCGTCGTCGAATGGGTCGATCGAGTCCGACCGGTCGGCATGGTGGTCGACGTGTCGGTGGAGATGGCCGTCCTGGCACGACTCGCCGGTCTGGCGACGATCGTCGTGCGCCAGCACGGCGATCGCGACGACGAACCTCACCGCATCGCCTACCGCAGCGCCGAACGACTGTTGGCGCCCTACCCCGCCGAACTCGAACATCCCCGCTCCCCGGACTGGGTGGTCGAACGAACGGACCACGTGGGGTTCATCGCGTCGGCTCGACTGCCCGAGGCGGTTGCGCGCGACGCCGACGCCGGACACGACCTTCCTGCCGACGACGACATCGTCGTGCTCTGGGGCGCTGGCGGAGGGACGCTGAGCATGCGGAGCATCGGGTGTCTCGCCGAGGCGCGTCCGGGCGCGACCGTGTGGCTGCTCGGTCACTTCAGCGCCGAACTCTCGCATGCTCGCGTCCGGGCGGAAGGATTCGTCTCCGATCCGACCCGGCATCTCGCGCGGCACCCGACAGTGGTGGCGAGTGCCGGAAACAACGCCGTCGCCGAAGCGGCCCACCACGGATGTGCGCTGGTGGTGGTGCCCCAGGACCGACCATTCGACGAACAGATGCGTCACGCAGAGGCCCTCGACGCCAGGGAGGCCGCCGCCATCGGGCCGAGCACCGACACCGCGGCGTCATGGGCACACGCTCTCGACATCGCCGAGCAACGCCGTCACCGGCTGTCCGCCCTCGCACGCCAGGACGGGGCGCCGAATGCTGCCCACGCGATCGAGCAACGACTCGCTCCGTACGCCCGACCGGCACCGAAGCCGCACGGCGACCGGGAATAGGACAGTGGAGACTCGGGTACCCGCACTCATGACCGATGCGGCGCATCCATCGAGGCGTCGCCGATGACGAACGATCCTCGACCCTCAGATCGGCAACCACCGTACGTGGAGGTCGCACACTGTGTCGACCCCGGAACGGTCGTCTCGACCGTCGAGCGCGCATACGGGGACGAAGCCGAACTGTTCGCCGTCGACCACGCCTTCGAACAGCTCGTCTCGATCCGCGAGAACGGATCGGAGTCGATCACGCTCTCCGGTCCGCTCCGCACCGCTGTTCTCCGCGCCCAACCCCATCAGGCCGGTGACACCTGGTGGATCCCGATTCCCGAACGAGACCAGACCGTCTTCGTGGTGCGGTCCTCGACCGCTCCACCGGACACCGCTCCCGACCCTGCTCTGGGCGCCATTCTGGAGGGACATCGGACGCGCTTCGAGCGACTCGAACGCCGACGTCGGCGCGCCGACATGTCGGTTGCAGCCGAACTGCAATGGGATCTGCTCCCGGTCCGCGGCGACTACGTCGACGGCGCCAAGGTCGCCGGTGTGCTCGAGCCCGCCTACGAAGTGGCCGGCGACGCGTTCGATTACGCCTGGTCGGACGGGTCCCTCTGGGCGTACTCCTTCGACGGCATGGGTCACGGCATCGACGCGACACTCACCTCGGCCGTCGCGGTGGCTGCGGTGCGCAACGCTCGTCGACGTGGACTCGGCCTTGCCGAGCAGATGGCCCGAGCCAGCGCAACGTTGTACGAGCAATGGGGAGGCGACAGATTCGTGACCGGCGTCGGCTGCCGGGTGACCGACGGCGGCGTCGAGTTCGTGAACGCCGGGCATGAACCCGTCCGGGTGATCGAGAGCGGCGCCGTGCGTCGTCTGAGCCTGCGAGCCGAACTCCCGCTCGGGGTGGTCGCAGACCATTCGTACGAGACGCAGTCGGGCCCGACACTGGGTCCGGGCGACGGAGTGGCGATGTTCTCCGACGGGCCGGCCTCCGCTGCCGGCGACGACGGCATCGGGGCCCTCGGTCCCGACCGCCTCGACGAATTGCTCAGCGAGTCGTGGTCCGACCGCCCGGTCGAAGCGGCCCGCGACGTCATGGGTCGTGTTCTCGACCACATCGGCGAGAACGTCGTGGACGATGACCTGACGGCGGTGTTCGTCCTGATCAATTCGACCAGCGGGCCGACATGATCGACCGGAACGTCGTCCTTCGATGACGGCGGACCGGGGGCCGCACACCCCGTCCGTGTCCGTGGTGACCGTCGCCTTCGGGCGACGCGGTCACCTCGGTCGCCAGCGTGCGTCGATCGACGCCATGAGCATCGACGTGGAACACGTGGTCGTCGACCTCGGCGGGCCGCCCATCGCTCCCGACGACGCCGTCGTCCTCGACCGCCGGGTGGGCGACGGAGCGCCACTGCCGCTCGCCGCCGCCCGGAACGAGGGGGCACGCAGGTCGAAAGGTGACGTCATCGTGTTCTTGGACGTCGACTGCATCGCCGTCCCCGACCTCGCCGAGGCATATCGACAAGGGGTCGGCACGAGGGGCGGCATCTGGTGTGGCCCCGTGGGCTATCTCCCTCCGTCCGACGACATCGGCGACTGGTCGATCGAGGCCCTGTCGAGCCTCGCCACCGTGCAGGCCGGCCGACCCCGTTTCGGGGACGCACCCCATCGAACCGACCGATACGAACTCTTCTGGTCGCTGTCCTTCGCCGTGACGCGCTCGACTTTCGAGCAACTCGGAGGCTTCGACGAACGGTTCGTGGGGTACGGAGCTGAAGACACCGATTTTGGCGAGACCGCCCGTCGAGCGGGCGTCGAACTGTGGTTCGACGGGCGGGCGGGAGCCTTCCACCAGCACCACCCGGTGTCGAGCCCTCCGGTGGAGCACGTCGACTCGATCGTGCGGAACGCATGCGTCTTCCACGACAAGTGGGGCCGATGGCCGATGGAGGGGTGGCTCCGGGAGTTCGCAGCCAGAAACCTGATCGAATGGCAGCCGGAGTCGGGACGGCTCGTCCGGACCGATCGACGCATCGACGACGAGACCGTCAGCGGTTCCTCCGGGCCCACGTAGCGAACCCATCGCCACCGACCGCGCCGATCCCGATGGCGTCACCGTCCACGTCCGAACCCGCCGAAGTCGGCCCTTGACGACGCTCCAATCTCTGCGACGTCGCAACGATCGTGACGCTGCCGACGACGGATCGGCGGCGATGGACGACACCGTCGGCGACATCGCGGCACAGTGTGTCGAGCGCTCCGCGTGCGAACTCGAGCGGACCGTCGACCTCGACGATGCAGCGACTGCGCGAGTCGGGCCCTCCACTGCCCACGACTCGCTGGTCGCCGAACAACCGCAGGAGCGTGCCGACGCACTCGGCGCCGCTCGCCCGCTCATCACCGGTCGGCACGATCCGGACCACGAGATCCCCCGGCTCGCTGGCGAGAATGGACGTCACGCAGACCGCCCACGCGCGCACGTCGTCGGAGCCGATCCGCACGGTGACGTCGACGTCGGGCACCCCGTAGCTCACCCCCGGACGACGCGTGGGTGACGACGGAACGAGTTCGGCGATGCGCAGCGACTCGATGGTCTTGGCGACGTGGTCGGTGGGTCGGCCTTCGACGTCGGGGCCGTCGTGAAAGGCAACGGCATCCGGCACGTGTTCGAAGTCGACACCGGCGTTCCAGCACCGGTACGCCAACTCCCAGTCCTCCCCGCCGTAGCTGTCGAACGACTCGTCGAAACCGGCGACTGCGTCGAAGGCGGCCCTCCTCACGGCCAGCACGGCTGAGATGACGTACTCGTACACCCGGTGCGACCCGTCTCTGAGCCGATCCGTGGCGGCGATCCCGTCGTCGAGCCAGCGCGGTTCGCCGAGGATCCGGTCGGGGGTCGGTGCGGTCACGAAATCGGCCACCTGCTCGGCCCCCAGACCGGCGAGGTCGGCGTGACGACGACGACCAGTGGTCAAGCCACAACGACCTTCCAGGATCGGAGCGGTCAGACGCTCGACGTAGCGGCGCGACGGAACCGTGTCGCCGTCGAGGAAGACGATGACGGGTGCGCTCCCGGCACCGGCGCCGAGGTTCCGGGCCGCAGCCGCCCGGTACCCGGGCTGCGGTTGACGAACGACCCGGACCGGGTGACGTATTGCCACGACGTCGGGTGCGATGTTCGATGCGTCGTCGGCCACGATGACGGTGAGTTCGACGTCGGAGCCGTCCGGACCGACCTGGCGGTCGAGGGCGACCAGGATCGACGCGAGACGAGCAGGGTCGTCGAAGTACGGGACGACGACATCGATGTCGGTCACCGCGTCCAACCGTCCGGCGTCTGGTCGACGAGCGCATCGAGTGCTGCGTCGAACACGTCGACCGATGCCTCCGGTCGTCTCCACGAGGGGCCGGGGCCGCGACTCGATCGCTCGTGGACGAGTGCGTCGAACAGAACGTCCCCCCAGTCCCCCGGACGGTCCACGACGGTCACGGCGTCTGGGTGGTCCCGTTCGAGTTCGGTCGAGAAGGGATGGCGCGAGACGAACGGGCGCACACCCACCGAGGTCCACGAGAGGATCGAGCCAGACGCCGAACAGTGGAGATGCGGCGCGATGGCGAATCGAGCACCGAGCAATTCATCCACCCAACGACCGACCGACACCTCACCGGTGACCACCAGCGACAACCCGATTCGACGGGCCGTACGTCGGATCTCTTCCACATGCTTCTCGTGTCCGGTGGCGACCCCGCCGACGAGGCGGAGTTCCCATCCTTCCAGCGCGGTGCCCGCGACGGATCCCAGGCTGTGGAGGAACTCGACCACGCCTTTGCCCGGGTGGATGAATCCGGCGACGGTCAGACTGGTGGAGTGGGTCGTGCGCGGGCGCTGTGGCGCCTGAGGTCGTCGGAACACCGGATGTGGAACGACAGCCGCAGAGACACCCATGGCGTCGGCGGCGCACCGCTCGTGCTCGCTGCTCACCACGACGAGCGCCGCATCGGAGGCGATTTCGCGCATCCGTCGTCGACGACGGTGACACCGCTCGGTGCCTTCCGCGATCTGGGGCAGGTCGTGCAGTGTGACCACGAGCGGGATGTCGTGACGACGCGCCCATGTCACGAGTTCGGACCAACGACGCACCCGCTCGTCGACCAGCCGGTCGGTGACATGAGCATGAATGACGTCGCAGCGCACCTCGTCGAAGCGGACATGGTCGAGGTCGACGCAATCGGTCGCACGGCCCATCCCGGCGCGCGCCTCGGACATGGCCGCTCCGTACACCCGGATCCCGTCGAAGCCGTCCCCGGCGACGACCGTGACGACATGCGGTCGCGTCGGGGCGAGTCCGGAGAGTCGGCGGCCGGGATCTTCGTCGGATCGCGGTCGAGTCGAGTGGTCGATCAGTGACACGTTCGGGCGTACCCCGCCCCCCGCCAGACGATTCGCAGATGCGACGGACCGAATGGACCGCCGTCGCCGGGGGTAACGAGAGGTCGTGCTCTTGCCCCTCGTCTCGCACGTACCCAGTACGCATCCGTACGTCTGCGCCGTCGATGAGCGAGCCGCTCGCCGATCGGACGACTGGTCACTCGACGAGATGGCGGCTGGTCGTACCGACGTGATCCACCTGCACTTCGGCTTCGAGCACCTCGAGGCGACCGACCTGCGACTCTTCGTCGACGAGGCGCACCGACGGGGTATGGGAGTCGTCCACACCGTGCACGACATCGACAACCCGCACCTCGTCGACCAGACCCCGCACCACCAACGCGTCGCCGCGCTGATCGACACGGTCGATCACCTCGTCACACTGTCCCCGTCGGCAGCGGCGCAGATCGAGCAGCGGTGGAATCGTCGCCCGACCGTCATCGAACATCCGCCGCTGGCGAGTCCGGCACCGAGGGGTGGGTTCGCATCGGGGGCCGTGGTCTGGCTGGGAACGCTCCGGCCGAACCTCGACCTCGCCGCTCTCTCACGGTGTCTCGCCGACACCACGACGGCGTGTCGGGTCGTGGTGCGACGCGATGCCTGGACGCGTTCGTCCCCGTCGCTGAAAGACATCGTGCGCTCGGCGGTGGCGAGCGGGCCACACAGCCTGTCCGTCGTGCGACGGCCCGACGACGACGAGTTGGCAGCCCTCGTGGCGTCGGCCGCCGTGGTGGTGCTGCCGTATGCGTGGGGGACCCACTCCGGTCTCGTCGAAATGGCGAAGGACGTGGGGACGCTCGTCCTCACCACGCCTTCTCCGACGCGAGCAGACCAGGGCGCTCATGCCAGCCCGGTACCGGACATGGGTTCAGAACTCGACCGCCTGGCGACCATCCGCCCGGACAGGCGAGCGTTGCCGACGACTCGTGCCGCCCGTATCGATCGCATCCGACAGGCTCATCGCGAGGTGTGGCAGTCCGTCCGTTCGGACGAGGATGACCGTGCCGCCGAGAGCGTTCCTGCCGCCGAGAGCGTTCCTGCCGCCGAGAGCGTTCCTGCCGTCGAGAGCGTCCGTGCCCCTCTGGTTCGCTGACCTCGACACCATCGTGACGTGCGCACCGGGGACGGGCAGCACGGCGTTGGGTGAGGCGTGCGAGCGAGTCGGTGCGCTCCACCTTCCCGACGCATCGAATGCCGTCAAGCACCTTCGGTACGCCGAGCTACCAGCGGCGAACCGCGAGCAGGTCGGTGAGGCGATCGTGATCACCGGGACGCGTGACCCGTGGGATTTCTACCTGGCGGAATGGTGGCGCTCCCGCACGCGATGGGCCGCCGAACTCGATGACCCGGCATCGTGGGTCCACACCACCCCGGGCATGGTCGACCAGATCGTCGAGACGCGCGAGAACGACTTCGCCGCGTGGATGCGGCTGGAGTTGGCGGCTGACGTCGCAGCCGGACTCACCCGCCGTGTCAACACCGGACACGTGTCCGAGGCGCACGTCGTGATCCGGATGGAGGCGATGATGCCTGACCTGGAGAGCCTGCACCCCGATCTGGCTGGTCGTCTCGGGAAGGTTCCGACCGTCAACCGGACGGAGCGAAACCGCGATGTCAGCGCGTTCTACGACACGTGGTCTCGCGCCGCCGTCGGCCGGCTACATCGAGGCGACATTCTCCAGTTCGGCTATCGATTCGGTGAAGCGATCGGTCCTCGAACCGGGCGCCTCTCGATTCGGTGAACCGAGCGGCCGTGATCTGTGCCCCGCTGTCGGGGCCGTGACTGTCATGCGCTCGCCAGCCTGGTTCGTGAGCGAGTACCTACGGCGGCAGCATCGATCTCGGGCTCACCCGTGACCGACGAGGACGCTGACGGGTCGAGCGAGCGGACCGATCGACGTCGTTGGCGATCGGTCCGCTCGTTCGATGTGGCGCCACCGATCTCGACGGTCTCGACGGAGGAAGTCGGGACCTGGCGGCGGCGCGTGGCTCAGTCCGACTTGATGTCCTGCGCCTTGTCCTTCGCGTGGGCCTGGACGTCCGACGCTGCGGCCTTGGCGTCGCCCTTCACCGACTGCGCGGAGTCCTGCGCTGACGACTTCACCTCGGCGGCGGCGTTCTCCACGGCGGGCTTGACGGCTTCGGCCGCCTTCTGACCGGAGCGGGCCATCTGGCGAGCAGCGGTGTCGATCGAATCCTGGTTGTCGTCAACCAGGCGCTGCTCCTCGGGTGTCGTCGGGATGAGAGTGGAGGCGAGCAGCCCGACGCCGAGGCCGATCAGGCCGGCTGCCAGCGGGTTGCCTTCGGTGAACTCGCCGACCGAGTCGGGCGTCGAGTCCTTGACCTGCTGCATCGCATCGCTGGCGCGATCGGACACCGAGGTCGAGTCGTCGGAGTCCGTGTTCGAGAACCGGTTGCGATCGGAACTCCCGAAGACCGAGTTGCGGAGCCCGGAGACTCGCTGGTTCAGCTTCGCCTTCTGACGTCCGGCAACGCGGCTGGGATCGACCCGGTCGGTGACGAGTTCGACGTCGCGCGCGATCGCATCGCGGCGGTCGTCGGCCTCGCGTCGGAGATCGGTGAGAGATTGGTCAGACATGAGTGTGATTCCTTTGAAAGAGAGTGGGGTGCTGGTTCGATGAAGATCGGTCGGGCTCAGGAGAGGTTCTTGGCGAGGTTTCGGTCGGCTTCGATTTCGGCCTTGGTCTGCTCGGGAACGGTGCTCACGTCTTGGAGCTTGTTCTTCCCGACCAGTGCGAGTGCCGCTGCGACGACCGCCCACAGAATCCCGACGATGAGGAAGCCGGCCCAGGCGTTCAGCGCCTCTGCGATCGCCCATGCGACGGCCGCAGACAGCATGAACACCGCGACGACCGCTGCGAAGGCCCCCGATGTGACGAGACCAGCGCCTTTCGCCGCTTTGCCCACTTCCTGCTTGACCTCGAGCTTCGCGATCTCGATCTGCGTGGTGAGCAGACCTGAGAGGTCGTCGCCGAGCTTCGAGACGACGTCACCGAGCGACATGTCGGGTCGTTGCGGCTGGGTCGGGTCCGTGTCGGTGGGTGTGCTGGGGTGCGAGCCGCTCATCGGGTGGCACCGCCTGAGACCGGTGCCGACGTGTTCCCCGACCCGACGTCCGGCTTCAGGGCGGCGGCGTCGAGTTCGCTCTTCGCCTGCTCCTTGGCCGTCTCGGTGTCGGCGTGCTTGACCAGGCGCCCGATGGCGAACCCGGCTGCGACCGAACCGAGGAGGAACGCACCGGGGCGGTTCCTGGCGAATCGCTTCACGTCGTCGACGACGCCGTCGATGCCGCCCTCGTCGATCCGCTGTGCTCGCTGTGCCAGCGAGTCGGCGGCGGATCGAGCCAGTTGCGCGACCTGCGCTTCGGGCTCGTTGCTCCCGTCGGCCATGTCGCCGAGCTGACGTCCGACGTCGTTCAGTGTCGACGACAGCGTCTTGGCCTGATCGGCGGCTTGCGTGCGCAGCTCGGACCGTGCGGTTCCGAGCACGTCGGCGGCCTGGTTCTTCGCATCGGCTGCGACCGACCGGGCCTCGCTCTTCGCAGTACCGGCGACCTCGCCGGCCTTGCCGCGGCCGTGTGACTTCACCTCGTTCGCAGCCTGCGCTGCGTCGGACGTGGTGGTCGTGGAGGAATCAGTCATGTGGTGGATCTCCTGTGGTGTGATTGACGGGATGTAGCCGATCCGCAACGCTCGTCGGTCGGGATCTGCGGACGGGGTTCCTCGGCTCGAGACGAGCACGGGCGCCGCCGTTCATGCGTTCTGTACCCGGTCCCCACGGAGGCGATTCGTCGAAACTTCGCGTGCGACCATGTTGCGTGGATGCGACCGCATCGCCCGCGTCGGTCGGCGCGTCGCTCCGGGCACTCACGTCAGGCGGTTGCCAGACCGGCAGTGCCGACGTCGACGGCTCGGCGGCGAATGGCCGCAACAGCTCGGTACACCGTTTCGTATCGGTCCATCATCGCGGTCGCCGACAGATGCGACCTCGCGAACTCGGCGCAGCGACGGTTCTCGATCCTCGACGCTCGCTGGGCAGCATCGGCCAGCGACACGGCATCGCCGGGGGTCGCGAGGACGCCGACCTCCGGCCGGACGAACTCGCCGAGGCCCCCCCGGTCGAATGCGGCGACCGGAGTCCCCGACGCCAGCATCTCCGCAGCGACCAGGCAGAACGGCTCGTCCCAGGTCGGCGAGACGATCCCGACCTGCGACGTGGCGAACAGTCCGGCGAGTTCGGAGGTGGAGAGTGGGCCCAACCACTGGGCGTTCCGACCGAGCTCGTGTGCGACGTAGCGGTCGAAGTACGCCTGGTCACCGATGGGGCCGGCGAGTCGGATCTGCATTCCGGCCAGACGCGCCGCTCGGATCGCCAGGTGCGGTGCCTTCTCCTCGACGAGGCGGCCTGCCCAGACCGCGCCCCGTCGCTCCGGAACACCTGCGGGTGTCCACGCCTCGACGTCGACGCCGTTGTGGATGACCTCCGTGGCAACGCCGGCCCATCGCCGAGCCATGGCCATCGACACCGCAACGACTCGTCGTCGTGACGCACGCTTCGACAGCCTCGCATGAGCGGCTTCGAGTTCGGGGAAGGGCGGGCAGTGGACGACATGGACGAACGACCCGTCGCCGGGGTCGGCGTCGACGACTGCGGGATGCAGCGAGTTGTTGTGGATGAGATCGACGTCGGGAAGGAGGCGCACCCGCTCGAGGGTCGACCGGTACCGGTCGGCTTCGTGTCGGCTGTACCCCGCAGGCTGGGAGGTGTCGCGCCGACCGGTGAACTCGTCGTCGAATCGCCGCGAGACGATCGGCGTCACTCGTACAGGGAGCTGTTGCATCTCGCCTTCCGGACCGGCGAAGACCGTGACGCGATGGCCTCGAGAGTGCAGCATCCTGACGACGGCGGCAGTATGCGCCTCGAGCCCACCGGCAAAGGGTTCACCGATTCCGAAACGGGACGGCCCGATCAAGGCGACGTGGAGCGGATGCGACGGAAGCTGCGACACGTTGTTCGATTACCCCGGACCTGGCAAGAAATTCCCCGAATATTCGGTGGGCGATCTGCGTACGCCGGATTCGCGACACTCGTCACGGGTCACACGATCATTCCGGTCGGTTCCGGGTACTCGGGGTCATGCTGTTCAACGTCTCCGCCGATCCCCACGACCGCCTCGCGATCTACTTGGACGACCACCTCGCCGTCATCGCCGGCGAACGAGAACTCGCACTCCGCTCGCGCAAGGCGAACGCGTCGACGTCGTTCGCTCCGATGCTGACCCTGCTCGTCGACGACCTCGCCATCCACGAAGAGACGGTGCGTGGCGCGCTCGGGTCGATCGGGGAGACGGCCAACCCGTTGAAGCCGTTGGCTGCTCGCATCGGCGAACGATTGGGTCGGCTCAAGCTGAACGGATCGTTGTTCGGCTACTCGTCTCTGAGTCGCATCGTGGAGTTCGAGGCGCTGTTGGCCGCTGCGACGGTCCGCGCACAGCTGTGGCAGTCGTTGACCGTGTCGACCGAGGTCGTCGACGACACGATCACCGGCCAGATCGACCTCGCTCGCGACGCCACCGGAATTCACATCGAGATGATCGAGGCTGCGCTCGAGGATGCTCGTCACGAGGCCTTCACCATCTCCTCCGACGAGTGATGCGAACTGGGTGAGGAGCTTCTCGCCCGCACTCCGTCCGGCCTGGCGCAGGGGCGGCCATCGACATCATCGAACTGCGCGTCGCTGGTGTGCGCGTGGCACGGATCCTCCGGCGGCCGGATCGAGTGCCACCGCTGCCCGACACCCGAGTGTGGCAGTGTGACCACCGGCCGCGTGACCACCGGCCGCAACCGACAGAATCGACGACGAGATGTTCAGAGTCCTGGTGAGCTCGTTGGGCATCCCGGCGGTGGCGGCGACGACCGTCGTGCCCGTCGCCCTCGCAACGAGCGAATGGTCGGTGGCTTCGTCGTTCGCCGTCGTCGCCCTCGTGACCGGCCTGGCGAGCTTCTTCGGGCGACGACAACTCGAACCTCTCGGCGATGTCACGACCGTGGCGCGTCTGTCGCTCGTGGCAGTCGTGTGGATCCTGATCGCAGTGGTGATGTCGGCGACCACATTCGCAGCGGTGTTCGTGGCTCCGGAATCGGGCGGGGCACCAGAGCTGAGCGATCTGTGGTCGGCCGCTTTCGAATCGGTGTCCGGGGTGTCGACGACGGGTCTGTCGATGCTCGGCGACTCCGCCGCTGCCGATCCGTGGTTGCAGTGGTGGCGCAGTGTGCTGCAGTGGATCGGAGCGATCGGAGTGGTGGGGTTCGCGGCGATGCTGGCGGAGCCGTCGGGGGATCACGACGCACTGGTCGAGTCGGTATGGGCCGATGCACCCGGCTCGGGAGCAGTCGGGATCGTCCGTCGGTTGGTCGCCATCCTGGCGACCATCACCGCAGTAGCTGCCGTCGGACTGCTCGCTGCGGGCGAGCCGGTCTGGCACGCGTTGAATCACGCGATGACCGCTGCTGCGACCGGCGGGTTCAGCGTGACGAGCGACAGTGCATCGACGATGCCGGCACCTGCTCGCATCGTCCTCGCCGTCTCCGTGTTGGCGGCGGCGACCAGCTTCGGCACGATCTGGGATCGTTCGCATCGCAGCGGCGTCCCGTTGTGGCGACGTACGCAGGTCCGGTACAGCGCCTCGTTCACGGTGGGTATCGCCGCGACTGCGCTGCTCGTGTCACCGGGGGTGGCGATCGGTGACGTGATCTTCAACTCGGTGTCGGCATCCACGACCGCCGGCTTCTCGACGGGTTCGAGCTTCCGCGCGATCCCGGCGCTCGGAGCGCTGACCATGTTGTCGATGTTCATCGGAGGAGCAGCCGGTTCGACCGCCGGCGGACTGAAGGTGGCGCGTGCTGCCTGGCTCGTGAAGGCCGCCGCTCGTTGGCTGCCCGGTGACGCTTCGCCCGAAGCGAGCACCGACTACCGGTGGGACGGCGAGCGTGTCGAGGCCGACGTGGCGCAACACCGAATGATGGGCGCCGGTGCAATCGCCACGACATGGGTGGTGGTCGTTCTCGTGGCCTCGCTCATCGTCGCCGCTCACCATCCGCTTCGCCCGCTCGACGACGTCGTCTTCGAGACTCTCAGCGCCGCCTCGAACGCCGGCCTCTCCTCGGGGCTGGTCGACGCCGACTCCGACGCTGCGACCAAGGCGACCCTGTCGATGGTGATGCTCGCCGGCCGAGTCGAGATGACGGCGTTCGTGGCGCTTCTCTTCGCCCCCGTCGCACGAGTCGTCCGACACTGACCATCGTCGACGGCTCCGTCGGTCAACGCGCCCGCTCGTCGAACGACCGTCCGTCGGTCCGAAGAACTCGCGACGGTGCGAGGACCGGTCCAGCCGGACTCGGCGCTCCGTCGATGTCGACGTGCGGAAGGATGCGGTCGAGCCATGCCGGGAGCCACCAGTTGGCGTCTCCGAGCAGCTTCATCGTCGCCGGGACCAGGACGACGCGCACGATCGTGGCGTCGACGAGGATCGCCACGGCGAGACCGAGGCCGAACATCTTCGTCGTCGGGTCGCTGCCGAACACGAAACCGCCGAACACCGACACCATGATCAGCGCCGCCGACGTGATCACCCGCGCCGTGGTGGCGAGGCCGTGGACCACGGCGCCGTCGTTGTCGCCCGTCGCCACATAGTGCTCGCGCACCCGCGACAGCAGAAACACCTCGTAGTCCATCGACAGCCCGAACAGGATCGCGAACAGGAACATGGGGATGAACGACACGACGGGCACGGTTGTCTCGAGGCCGATCAGCTCCTTCCCCCATCCCCACTGGAACACGGCGACGAGCACGCCGTACGAGGCACCGATGCTGAGCAGGTTGAGCAGCGCGGCCTTGAGCGGGACGACGACCGATCGGAAGAGCAGCATCAGCAGCAGGAACGACAGTGCGATCACCGCTGCGATGAAGACGGGAAGTCGATCCGACACCCGGCCGGCGACGTCGCCGAAGTTCGCAGTGGCGCCGCCGACGTGCGCGGTGGCGGGGCTCGACGCGAGCACCTCGGGGAACACATCGGATCGGAGGCGGCGCACCGTGTCGAACGTGGCGTCGTCCTGGGGCGCCGTCATCGGCTGCGCCACGATGGTGGCGACGCCTGTGTCGGGGACGACCTGAGCGGGGCCGACCGAGGCGATGCCCGGGTCGGCGGCGATCGCGTCGAGCAGTTGGTCGGCGGCTGCGGTGTCGCCTGACAGGTCGACGGCGATCACGAGCGGCCCGTTCACCCCGGGGCCGAAGCCGTCGGCGAGAAGATCGTACGCCCGTCGCTGGGTGGTGGTCTCGGGCTGGGTTCCGTCGTCGGGGAATCCGAGATCGAGCGCGAGCACCGGGGCGGTGAGGGCAAGGAGGAGCGCCGTCACGCCGATCGCATACGGCCATGCGTGGCCGGCGACGTGGCGGCCCCAGCGCTGCCACCCATCGCTCACTGCCGACCGGTCGTGTCGGTGCAGACCGTCCCCCTGAAATCCGCGGCGATGCAGCCCGAAGCGGTCGATGTTCGTCCCGGCGACACCCAGGAAGGCGGGGAGCAGCGTCACCGACGCCACGATCATGATGAGCACGATGACCGAGATGGCCACACCGCCCGCCGTCATGAACGGCACGCCGGCGACACCGAGGCCGAGGATCGCGATGACGACGGTCCCTCCGGCAAAGATCACGGCCTGGCCGGCGATCGCCACCGCACGGCCCGCCGCGTCGACGACGTCGAGACCGCTCGCGAGGAACTCCCGGTGTCGGGTGACGAGGAAGAGTGCGTAGTCGATGCCGACGCCCAGCCCGATCATGCTGCCGATCTGTGGGGCCCAGCTCGGAACGTCGATGAGGTAGGTGACGAGCGACATCGAGCTCGCTCCGATCGCGAGGCCGAAAAGAGCCATTCCGATCGGGAGGCCCATCGCGATCACCGACCCGAACGCGACGAGCAGGACGATCATCGCGATGACGATGCCGATCATCTCGGCGGCTCCCGTCTCGGGCTCACCGAACGCGAAGAACAGCTCGCCGCCGGCTTCGACCTGGAAGCCGGATGCTTCGGGAACGCCGTCGACGACCTCGACGAGTCGCTCCAGGTCGCTGCGACCGAGTTCTTCGATGACCGGGTAGCTCACGGTCAGAACGGCGACTCGACCGTCGGGTGACACCGACCCCGATGCCACGGCGGCGTCCAGGTCGAGAGACGCGAGTGCGGCGCCCGGGTCGGTGACGGTGACGACGTTGGGGAGAGCGAGCAGTTCGATGCGCAGGTCGGACAGCAGTTCGGCTGCGGCCGGCGTCCCGACGAGTTGGTCGGTGTCGCCGAGGGCGGCGACGACGACGTTCGACGTGAGGCCCGCCTGATCGGAGCCGGCTGCTTCGAGGAGGTCGAGGGCGATCTCGGAGTCGACACCTGGCACCGAGAACGAGTCGGTCAGTTCACGTCCGAATGCGGCCGACGATCCGACGACGACGACGGCGACCACCAGCCAGACGGTGATGACGCGCCAGGGGTGGCGTGCGGCAGATGATCCAAGGCGAGCGAGTAGATGGGACATGGGTTCCTCCGGTGAGCGGCGTGCGTGACGCTGTTCATCGTCGTCATCCGCACCGGTGGCGGCATCGGGATGACGGACGGTTCGACGGTGGCCGATCAGCCGGGAACGGATGGTCCTTTCGGCCGATTCACGGTGGCGGCCCGACTTCTACATTGGAGCCATGTCGGACCGCCTGCTCGCCACGTTGCTCGCGGAGCCAGCCGTGCCCGATCCGCCTCGCCGGGTCTGGCGCGACGCGGCGCTCGTCGGTGCGCTGACGGTGGCGACGGTGATCGAAGGCGTCGTGCGCGAGTCGATGGTGTGGTCGCCGTGGTCGACGATCGCTGTGTTGCTCCTCGGGCTCACGTTGCTCTGGCGACGCACCCATCCGCTGGCGATGACGGCGGTCGCGATGGGCGCGTTCATCGTGCTCGACCAACTCGCACGGCTGATCGAAGGTCGACCGGTCGAGGCGTACACGTCGGCGTTCCTCCTCATCCATGTGTACGCGCTGTTCCGATGGGCGTCGGGCCGGGACTGCGCACGAGGGCTCGGAGTGATGGGGCTCGCCTTCGCGTCGAGCCTCCTCACCTCCTGGACCGGAGTGGTCGACGCGATCGCCGGTGGGATCGTCCTGCTCTTCCCCGCCGTGCTCGGCGCCGAGGTCCGCCATCTGGTGCAGCGACGCGAACGAACGCGTGACGAGGTGAAGGCCCGCGAGCGGGAGTTCCTCGCTCGTGAACTGCACGACACCGTCGCCCACCACGTCTCGGCGATCGCCGTGCAGGCGCAGGCCGGTCGTGCAATCGGAGCACACGACCCGCGCGCTGCGCTCGACGTGTTGGCCGTGATCGAGTCGGAGGCATCACGCACGTTGGCCGAGATGCGCTCGATCGTCGGGACGTTGCGCGAGACGTCGACCTCGGCGGTGTCGGCCGAGTTCGCTCCGTCGTCGGGACTCGCCGACATCGCTGGCTTCGCCGACGCGCCCGAGAGCGACGGGCCTCGGGTCCGCGTCGACATTCGTCTCGATGCGAACAGCGTCGGTCGCGTGGGTGACGCTGTCGGCGGTGCGCTGTTCCGAGTGGCGCAGGAGTCGATCACCAACGCGCGTCGGCATGCGTTCGATGCGACTCGGGTCGATGTGTGCGTCGACGGCGACGATCACGTCGTGCGCCTCACGGTCGACGACGACGGGGTCGGCCAGCGGTCGGCGTCAAGGGCGAGCGGGTTCGGTGTGATCGGGATGACCGAGCGAGCAGAACTGCTCGGCGGCACCCTCGATGCCGGTCCGCGTCCCGACGGCGGCTGGCGTGTCGTCGCGGTCATCCCGCTCGGAGGCCGGCGGTGAGCGGTCCGCTCCGTGTGCTGATCGCCGACGATCAGGATCTCGTCCGTACCGGACTCGGGATGATCCTCGACGCGCAGGACGGGATCGAGGTGGTCGCTCAGGTCGCCGACGGGCGCGCCGCGGTCGAGGCGGCGCAGCGCCTCCGACCCGACGTGTGCCTGCTCGACATCCGCATGCCGCGCCTCGACGGGATCGAGGCGACCCGGCTCCTGGCCGGACCGGAGGTGAGCGATCCGTTCGCCGTGGTCGTGATCACCACATTCGATCTCGACGAGTACGTGCACGGCGCGCTGCGCGCCGGAGCGCGTGGTTTCCTGCTGAAGGATGCGGGGTCCGACCTGCTCGTTCAGGCGATCGAGGCTGCGGCCGCCGGCGATGCGCTGATCGCTCCGAGCGTGACGGCCCGTCTGCTCACCCACTTCGCCGACTCGGGTGCGTCGACCACGGCCGCAGAGCCGGCGTCAGCTCTGACCGAGCGCGAAGAAGACGTCGTCCGGCGCGTGGCGGCCGGGAGGACGAACGCCGAGATCGCCGACGACCTCCACATCAGCCTCAGCACCGTGAAGACGCATGTGGCGAGCCTGTCGACGAAGCTCGGCGTCCGCAATCGCGTCGAGATCGCCATGTGGGCCCACGACACCCACCGCCTCGACCGATGACGCCTTGGGCCAGACCCGGTCCGCGACTCACTCGACCGTAACGTTTGGGGTCTGACCCGGGGCGTTACTCGGGGCGGCGGAACTGTTGGCCGGGGCGTGGAAGGCGGAGCGTGATGACCGAGAGGGCGAGGATCACGGGGTAGATCTCGAGACGGCCGAGCAACATCTGCAGCATCGCGATCACGCGCCCGATGCGCGGGATGGCGAGAAAGTCGCCGCCGTGGTCGAGATCGCCGAGGCCGGGGCCGACGTTGCCGAGCGACGTCGCCGACGCAGAGAAGGCAGTGATGAGGTCGGGCCCGGTCGCCGCGATGGCCAGAGCGCCGCCACCGAAGATGACGAGCGCGAGCATCAAGAACCCGACGACCTTGCCGGCCACGTCGTCGGACAGCATCCCGTTCCCCACCCGGACCGGGCGCACGAGACGCGGGTGCAGGTGGCGCAGCGACTCGCGGTGAGCGAAGCTCGACGCCGCCATCACACGCACGATCTTGATGCCGCCCGCTGTCGACCCCGCCATCGCCCCGATCGGCAACGCCAGCAGCAGGAACGACTGCGCGGTGGGGCTCCACGCTCCGTACTCGGTGGTGACGTACCCCGTCGTGGTGATCGTCGACAACGCCGTGAACAGCGTGTCACGAAATCCTGATGACACGCCCTCACCGTTCCCGGCCGTCAGGTATGCCCACGCCGTGACGGCCAGCACGTACAGCGTGTACACCCTGAACTCGGTCGAACGCAGCAGCGGCTTCGGGTCGCGACGAATCGCCCGGTAGTACAGCGTGAAGCTGCCGCCGGCGAGGAACATCCCGACGATCGCGATCCACTGGATCGCCACCGAATCGAAGTGCCCCATCGACGCCTGATGCGGCGAGAAGCCGCCCGTCGACACCGTCGTGAAGCTGTGGCTCACCGCGTCGTACAGGCTCATCCCGGCCGCCAGGTAGGCACCACCGAGCACGAGCGTCAGGCCGATGTAGACCGCCCACAGCCGGCGCGCCGTCTCGCGCACCCGCGGCGTGAGGCGCTCGCCGGTCGGGCCGGGGGCCTCGGCCTGCATCAGGCTCATGCCACCCGAACCGACCGTCGGCAGCACGGCGACGACGAGTACGATGACGCCCATCCCGCCCATCCACTGCGTGGTCGACCGCCAGAACAGCAAGCCACGACCGGTCGCCTCGATGTCGGCGGTGACCGTCGCACCGGTGGTCGTGAAGCCCGAGATCGACTCGAAGATCGCGTCGTCGAAGTGAGCGAAGTGGCCGGTGATGAAGTACGGAAGCGCCCCGACGAAGGCGATGACCACCCAGGTGAGGCTCACCGCGGTGAACACGTCGAGGACCCGGATGTGCTTGGGCGTGATCGTCGAACGCCACAGCGCGAAACCGACGACCGCCGTCACGACTCCTGCCACGAGCAGTGCGACCGTGTCAGGCCCCGAATCGACGAGGTCGACCACTCCGCTGACGACGATGCCGACGCCGACGACCGCAAGCGTCAGCCCGACGATGTGGAGCGTCAGCGACGGTCGGCGATTCTGCGTGATCAGCTTCTCGCCGCGGCTCCCGAACACCGACGTGCGGGCATCACCGATCGATCGCGGATCGACGTCGGGCATGCGCAGGCCCGATCGGTCGATCACGCGGAGAATGCCTTGGTCAGCGAGGGGATCGAATCAGGACGCGCGAACACGACCACGTTGTCACCGGCGTGAAGAGTCGTCGCACCGCGCACGATCTGACCCGACTTGCCCGGGCGGATGACCGCACCGAGCACGATCGAGTGCGGCAGGTGCAGGTCGGCGACGCGCACACCATCGGCGGCGGCGCCCTCCTCGATGAGGAACTCGTCGACTTCGATGTCGCTCTCCAGGAACGTGGCGACCGACGCCGTTCCACCTCGCACGTGGCGCAGCACCGCGTTGGCCGACGCCGTACGCGGGCTCAGCGCCGCGTCGATCCCGAACTGGCGGACCAGCGGCAACAGCGCCAGGCGGTGCAGCACCGCAACGGTGAACGTGCGTCGCTCGGCAGCGGCGAACGCGCAGGCGAGAACGTTGGCGGCGTCGTCACCGGTGGCTGCGATCACGAGGTCCATCCGGGTGATCGACTCCTCGTTGAGCAGGTCGACGTCCTCGATGTCGCCGTTGACGATCGTGACGTAGGGCATCCGCTCACTGAGTAGCTTCGCCCGGTCGATGTCGTGTTCGACGAGCACCACGTCCGAGCCCTCCTGCGTGAGACGCTGCGCCACGCGCGACCCGACGGCGCCGCCACCGAGGACCATCACGCGCTTCGGGCGACGATGCTTCGCGCCGAGCAGTTCGAGCAGTTCGTCACGGGTCTCGCGGGTCGTGAGGACGCGCACGTGATCGCCCACTTCCAGTCGTTGATCACCGCGCGGGATCACGGTCTCGCCGTCACGCGTGAGCGCACCGAAGAGGAAGGGCCACCCCTTCTTGTACGACTGGCCGATCTCGGCGAGCGTGCTGCCACCGAGCGCCGAGCCCTCGGCGATCACGGCGCCGATGACCAGCAGGTCACCGTCCGACATCCGGTACACCTCGTCGGCACCCGACACCCGCGACAGCTCCATGATCTCGTCGGCGGTGTCGGCGTCGGGGTCGATGATCAGGTCGGCGCGCATCGCAGCGCGCAGCGTCTTGCCGGCCGGTCCGCGGAGTTCTTCGGTCTGGATGCGCGCAACGGTCTGCGCGACACCCGCCTCCTTCGCCAGCAGCGACGCGATGAAATTGACCTCGTCGTTCTGGGTGACACCGGCGAGCAGATGGGCCTTTCTCACCCCCGCCGCATCGAGGACCGATGGCGACGTCGCGCTGCCCACGATCACCTGCACGTCGAGTTCGTCGGCGATCGACGCGGCAACGGCCTCGTCCTGCTCGACGATGACGATGTCGTTGCCTTCGGCGCCCAGACGCTGTGCGAGGTAGCGACCGACTTCGCCGGCGCCCACGATGATCACGTGCATACGTCGTCAGTGTTGCGCGTTGCCGACCGGTTCCCCACCATGGCCTGCGCGAAGCGCTCGGACCGGGTCAGGTGACGGGGATCGAGACGTTCTCGAGCAGGCTGGCCGGGGCAGCCAGCAGGGCTGCGGTCGCCGGTGTGTCGGCGAAACCCGAGCAGGCCGCCGTGGCCCGATCGACGTACTCCTGTGCGGTCGCCGCTGCCGACGCGACACCCTCGTTCGACCGGACGATCGAGATCGCGGCACGCTGACCATCGGCGTCGAGCGCGTTCCCGAGCAGCTCCGTCAGGTCGGCCGCAGCCGGGGTTCCGAGTCCCATCGTGCGGATCACGGGAAGCGTGTAGACGCCCTCCACCATGTCGTGGCCCGCCGGCTTGCCGAGCTGTTCGTCGGTGGCGGTGACGTCGAGGATGTCGTCGACGATCTGGAAGACCATGCCGTAGGCATTGCCGTACTCGGTGAGCGCATCAATCGTTTCCTGGTCGTGGCCGGCGACGATCCCACCGATGCGCGCCGCGGTGCCGTAGAGCGATGCGGTCTTGCCGTGGATCGACGTGTAGTAGCTCTCTTCCGGGCGACCGACGTCGTAGGTGTGGCGCAGCTCGGCGATCTGGCCTTCGCACAACCACCCGATGGTGCGGGCCAACAGCCCGGCGACCTCGGTTCCGAGCGACGCCGCGATCTCCGACGCACGCGACAGCAGGAAGTCACCGGCGAGGATCGCCTGCAGGTTGCCCCACTTCGCATTGACCGTGTCGACGCCACGGCGCGTGTCGGCCTCGTCCATCACGTCGTCGTGGTAGAGCGAACCGAGGTGCACCAGTTCGCACGACACGCCACCGCGCACGACATCGACTGAGGCATCGTCGCCGTTCACCTGCGCCGCGACGGTCGACAACACCGGTCGAAGCCGCTTGCCGCCCGCCACGATGAGGTGCGAGGCGATCTCGGTCAGGTACTCGTCGGAGGTGACGACGGCGTCGTGCATCGCCGATTCGATGCGGGCCCGATCGGATTCGCTCGACGCGAGGGCCAACAGTGGCGACGTCTGCGCATTCGACATGACGTTCTCCACGGGCACCTTCTCAGGCTAACGCCATGTCGAGACGGGTGCCCATCGCTGCGTGTCCGGTCACGATCGGCGGCTGGCGAGTAACGTCGAAGCGTGACCGACGCCTTCGACCCATCCGCGACGTCTGAACACGATGTGGCTCCGGCGCCGACTCCCGAAGCGATCGCCTCGCACGCGATCGACCTGGACGCGATCGAGTCCGACTTCGCCGCCGTCGAGACCGCACTCGCCCGCCTCGCCGAGGGCACGTACTGGACCGACGAGACGACCGGGGCTGCGATCCCTGACGACGTCATGATCATCGACCCGACCGCTCGACAGGTTCCGCAGGGCTGAGTCGATGGGGAAGAAGTCGGCCGCGCAGGTCGCGTCGATCGCCGCTCTCGCGATCGGGCTTGCGACAGCCACCCAGAAAGCCGGCTCGAGGGCAGCTGCACCGCTGACCAGCCGGTTCGGGCGCTCGGTGAAAGTGTGGAAGCTGTCGGCGCGCAACTCGGCTCGCTTCGCGGTGACCCGCGTGCGCGGGTTCGGCGGCGCCGAGGAGCGTCGCGCCGAACTCGACGAACAGTTCGCGATCCGCACCGCCGAAGACGTCGCGAAGGAACTCGGCGAGATGAAGGGCGTCCTGATGAAGGCGGGCCAGCTCATCAGCTTCATCTTCGAAGCGCTGCCCGACGAGGCCCAGGATGCGCTCGCCACGCTGCAGGCCGACGCCGCACCGATGGCGCCGAGCCTCGCCGCCGACGTGGTGCGCGGCGACCTCGGCGCTGCGCCCGAGCGACTGTTTCTCGACTGGACCGACATGCCCGTCGCCGCCGCGTCGATCGGGCAGGTGCATCGGGCGGTCACGCCCGACGGCCGCGACGTCGCAGTCAAGGTCCAGTACCCCGGCGTGCACGACGCGATCGAAAGCGACCTCGATGCCGCCGAGGTGATGTATGCGATGTTCTCGTCGATGATGCTCAAGGGCCTCGACGCGAAGGGGTTGGTCGACGAGCTTCGGGGTCGGATGCGCGAAGAGCTCGACTACCGACTCGAAGCCTCGAACGTCGTCGAATTCCACGAACGCTTCGCCGGTCACCCGTGGGTGCGTGTGCCCGAGTTGGTCCCCGAGTTCTCGACCGAGCGACTCCTCACCACCGAGTGGATCGACGGGCTCTCCTTCGACCAGTTCCGCGAGGAGGCCTCGCACGACACCAAGCAGCGCTCGGCCGAGGTGGTGTGGCGCTTCGCCCAGAACGCCATCCACCGGTACGGGATCTTCAACGGCGACCCGCACCCCGGCAACTACAGGTTCCACCACGACGGCAGTGTCAGCTTCCTCGACTACGGCCTCGTGAAGCGCTGGGCACCGAACGAGTGGGAGACCCTGAAGCCTGCGATGGACGCGATCATCGTCGATCGCGACCCCGAGTTGCTGGTGCGCCGCATGGAGCACTCCGGCTTTCTCCGACGCGGCCACGGCCTGGCCCCGCAGTTGGTCTACGACTACGTGTCGAGCCCGTACACGCCGTATCTCAGCGACGAGTTCACCTTCACCCGCGAATGGATGCGCGACACGCTGGCGACGATCTTCGACGTGCAGGGTCCGCACGGCCCGGTCATCGAACAGCTCAACATGCCGCCCAGTTTCGTGATCCTCGACCGGGTGATCTGGGGCATCAGCGCGATCCTCGGCAAGCTCGACGCGCACGGTCCGTGGCGGGCGATGTTGCTCGAGTACATCGCCGACGGTGAGCCCGCCACCGACATGGGCATGGCCGAGGCCGCGTGGTCGGCGAGCCGATCACCATCTTGACGTCGGCGAGCCGATCACCATCCTGACGTCGGCGAGCCGATCACCATCCTGACGTCGGCGAGCCGCAGCTCGGTCGCCTCAGCTGAGTCGGGGCGAGCCTTCAGCATCTAACGTCAGCGATGATGACCGACACCGACTCGTCCGCCAGCACCCCGGCCTCCGGGGCCCGCCCTCCGTTCGCGCCGTGGGATCGACGCGACCTGCCGGGCGCGTTCGACGTCGCCGAGACCGCTCGTCGCGTCGGCAACTACAAGTGGGCCGAGACGAAGCTGTTCGAAGCGCTCGGCGGGTGGGTCGCCACGGTGCCCGAACTCGACATCAAGCTCCGCCTCGGAACGCACTGCTACCACCACGCCTGGCACGCCGAGCTGTGGCACAAGCGGCTGCCCGAGCTGCGCGAGATGAAGCCCGAGCGCCTCACGGTCCCGGCGAACGACGCCATCGTCCGATTCTTCGAGGCGATGACCGAACCCGAGGCTGCCGATCTCACGATCGAGAAGCTCGTCGGCGTCTACCGGGTGCTCATCCCACGCTTCGTCGCGACGTACACGTTCCACATGAACAACACGAGCGAGATCACCGACGCACCGACGATCCGCACGTTGAAGTTCGCGTTGCAGGACGAGTTCGACGACTGGCGCGACGGCGAACTGATGCTGCAGTCGCTCATCACGACACCCGAACACGTCGAACGGGCAGCTGCACACCAGGCTCGTCTCGAAGCGATCATGGTCGATGCCGGAGGTATCGCCGGGCCCGGTTCGATCGGATGAGGCCGGGGCCCACGCCGGACGCGCCCCGGCCTGGTGGCCGGAGGCCTCGACTGCGTCGCGCGGTGCCCGGTCGTGACGGATCACTCGATCGGCGTTATCGTCTGCCGTGTCGGTCGGCACACCGTGTTGCCCGGCCACCGCGAGACGGCATCAGCGCCGACTCGCACCGACCGAAGGAGACGACGATGCGCCAGTTCTTCCCCGTCGAGGACCTCGCTCGCGACGAACGATTCGTCCAGACGAACATGGCCAAGCGGCTCGCCGACACACGCACCGCCGTCAACATGCGATCGTCGGCGAAGAGCCGAGGAGCGTCCAACCGACTCACGCCCGACCGCCACGACGCATCGGCCGCAGCTCGTTCACTCATGCACGGGATCATGGTCGGGGAGATCCAGGCGCTCGAAGGCGCCGGGCGCACCGCACACGACTTCGAGGCCGGCGACGGCTCGGGCGACACCATCCCCTTCGAACTCAAGCTCGACATGGCTCGCCAGGCGTGGGACGAAGCCCGCCATGTGGAGATCAGCGCCAAGCTCTCGGACTGGATGGGCACCGAGATCGGCGAGTTCCAGGAGAACACCGTGCTGTTCGAGGCCGCCTGCTCGAACGACCCCGTGCTGCGTCTTGCCGGCGTCAACCGTGCGCTCGAAGGCCTCGCAATCGACGTGTTCACCCAGATGAAGGAGTTCGGCCAGTTGGCCGGCGACCCGTTCCTCGAGTTCTGCGAGGACTGGATGCTCGCCGACGAGGTCACCCACGTGAAGATGGGCTCCGACTGGCTACGCAAGGTGACCGAGAAAGACCCGGACCGACGGGCCCGCGCGCTCGAGTTCCAACAGGTCGTCGACAAGCTGTTCAGCTTCGGCGGCGCTCGCGGCGACACCGACGACAGCCCGATCGGCCTGGCCCGACGCTTTCGTGAGCTCGCCGGTTTCACCGACGACGAAGTCGACACGATCGCCGAACTCGACCACGACGCCCTCGAAGAACGCAAGGCCGCGGTCCGAGCGGCGCACGACGCCGCCGGTGTCTGACGCCATGAGCGTCCCGTCGTCGACCGCACACGTCACGGTCGAGCCCGAGACGTTCACGCTCGTGAGCTACGACTCGTCGGTCATCGCGACGATCGTCTCGCAGCTTGCCCAACGACTCGACATCACCCACCCGATCCGAGTCGAGGTCGACGAGACCACGCCGCTCGGCAAGTCGTCGGCCGAGTTCGACGGCGAGATCTCATCCGACACGACGATCGTCGTGCGCATCGAGAGCGGTGCGCTCGAGAACACGAAGCGCCTGACGACCTTCAGCGAGCCACGAGCGCGGCTGTCGCTCGGGATGGCCCTGCTGCGGGCGCGCGATCGGACCCGCCCCGACTTCGACGGTGTGCCGGGCGATCGCGAACTCACCAACGCTCAGAACAGCGCGTGGGACGCCTACTGCGCCGGCCGCCTCAGCCGACTCGGGCTCGAGCCGACCCCGCAGCGGTATCGCTACGACTTCCGCAACCGGTTCGGCTTCTCCGACGATGTCGACGTCGCATTCGACCGGCTGTGGGCGGCTGACGACCTCGGCTGGTCCGAGTTCCCGACCGCTTGACCACCGACTCGCTGCGTCACGTGCGCGACGATGACGTGATGCGGATCGAACAGCGTCGCGTCCACACCTCGACCGAGTTCGGGGGGATCGAGATCGATCTCGTCGACGCCGGCGAGGTCGGTGCGCCCGTCATCGTGTTGTGCCACGGCTGGCCCGAGAGTTCGCACTCGTGGCGGCACCAGATCGAGCCGCTGGTCGACTCCGGTTGGCGTGTGCTCGCTCCCGACCAGCGCGGATACGCATGGTCGTCGGCACCCCGTGAGGTCGAGGCGTACCGCAGCGACCGGTTGTCGGCCGATCTCGTCGCGCTGCTCGACGACGCGGATGTGGCCACCGCCACCTTCGTCGGCCATGACTGGGGTGCGCTCGTCGTGTGGGACCTCGCACGCTTCCACCCCGACCGGGTCAACGGTGTGGTCAACGTCAGCGTGCCGTACACGCCGTGGCCGATGCAGCCGACCGAACTGTTCCGTGCCACGTACGGCGACCGATTCTTCTACATGCTGTACTTCCAGGAGGTCGGGCCGGTCGAAGCCGAACTCGACGCCGACGTCGCCCGCACACTGCGCACCGTCATCTGGGGTGGCTCGGGCGAGATGGCCCAACCGCCGACCCCACCCGACGAACTCCCACCACTCGAGGGCACCGGGCTGCTCGACGCCTGGTTCGGGCCCCGTGACCTTCCTGACGACCTCCCCGATTGGCTCGCTCCCGCCGACTTCGACCGCTACGTCGAACAGTTCACGACGAGCGGCTTCTTCGGCCCGATCAGTTGGTATCGGAACCTCGATGCCGATTGGGAATTGACGCGCGACCTCCCCGCGCCGCCGATGCCGTGCGCCTTCATCGGCGGGTCGAACGACATGGTGATCGCGCACCGCATGGAGTACGTCGACTCGATGAAGCTGTTGCTCCCCGACTTCCGTGGCACGTTCATGATCGACGGGCCGGGCCACTGGACTCAACAGGAAGCCCCCGCCGAATTCGACACCGCCCTCCGCGACGCCCTCCTCTCACTACGAGTCTGACCCGTCATGAGACGGGCCGGTCCGAGATGTCAGCGGCGGACGAGAGCGAGTGGGCGACAGCAGGGCTTCTTCCACCCGAAGTCGGCGACCTTGCCCGCCGGTGGCCAGTGACCGTCCCGGCTGTAGGCCCACCACTCGAGCGGGTTCAGGTAGTAGGCCGATGACTCGACGACCTTCGTGAAATGCTGATCCCGCTTGGCCACGAGCCAGATGACCATGCCCGCCGCGCCGCCGAGCAGCGTCCAGCCGACGTACAGCACCGGGAACGCCGGGCCGAGCCAGCGGGCCTGCCAGCAGTGGACGTCTTCGTGATCGGTGATGAGACGTCGACGGCGGACCTGACGCGACGAATCGCCCACCACGTCGCCCGCCCCACCGATGACCGGGCCGAGCGTGATCGCGAACCCCTTGCGCGGCATGAACCCGCGGCGGTGCACGTGACGGTTCTGGCGATGCGACAACTCCGGCACGTAGCCGGCGTCACGCTGCAGCAGCGCAACCGTGTTGGCGAAGAGGCCGGCACCCGTCATCGGCAGCGACCACGTCGAGTCGAGCGTGAACGCAGCGAGCCCCGCCGGGCGACGCCACGCATACGTGCCGCGCCATCCGCCGATCGCGCCATTGGCGCCTGCGACCACCGTCGCCGGGATCGTCAGGCCGACGAGCGTGCCGACGGCACCACCGAGAGCCCCGGCGAGCGCCGAGGTCGCAACGGCCTCGGCGAGTCGCCAGCTGAGGCTCACCGACGGTTGAGCTTGGAGAGCAGGCGCAAGATCTCGAGGTACAGCCAGACGATCGTGACGAGCAGACCGAGAGCAGCGACCCACTCGTAGTCCTTCGACATCTTGGTGGCGACACCACGCTCGATCAGGTCGAAGTCGAGCGCCAGGTTCATCGCGGCGAGACCGCACACGAACACCGAGAAGCCGATGCCGAACAGGCTCGGCGAGTTGATGAAGGCAATGCCGCCATCGGTGAACATGTTCATCACGAACGACACGAGGTAGAGCGCCATGATGCCCATGGTCGCTCCGACGATGATCTTGCGGAAGCCCGGCGTGACCTTGATGATCCCGGTGCGGTACATGACGAGCATGGCGAAGAAGACAGCGATCGTGGCGCCGGCTGCCTGCAGCACGATGCCGCTCTGGTACGTCTCGTATGCACGAGAGATCGCTCCCACGGCGTAGCCGTAGGAGATCGAGTAGACGGGCCCGAGGATCTTCGCGAACTGGGGCTTGAAGTAGGCAGCGATGACGGCGACGAAGCCGACGATGATGCCGACCATCGCGAACGGCGGCATCGAGAAGCTGCCGTCGAGGTTGACCGTCGACGAGACCCAGCCGAACGTGGCGGCGCCGAGGAGCAGCACGAACAAGACGCCCGCCGCGGTGATGACGCCGTTGATCGTCATGGCGCCCTTCCACTCGCTGGTGGGGCCGTCGTTCATCGGCTGGTTGAGCGGCGATCCGGGGGCCGGGAAGCCGGGCTTGGCGGCGACGGCAGCCGAGCTGGTGGGCGCAGCCCAACCATTGGCATCTTCGCTCATCCGCTTTTCGTTGAAGAATGGATTCGACATGGTCCGCTCAGTCTATCGGTCCCCGCAAAACCCCGGCCCGCGCCCCGTCTCGCGCTCCGTCTCGCGCCCCGTCGGCGCTCCGTTCAGTACGTCGGGTGTCTGACACCCATCGTCCCAGACCACGCCGGGGGCGCCAGCGACCCGGTGTTGCGTCATCGCCGATCATCCGCCTGCGAGCAGACGTCACAGCTCAGGCGATGACTACCGGAGATCGTGGGCGCTCAAGCCGTCCCACAGTTCGATCTCGGGGGCGGAGGCGAGGATGCCGTTGCACGACTGGGCCATCTCGACCATCAGTTCGGAGTCGAAATGGGCACGTTGGGCACTCGCATCATCCCACTTCTGTACGACGAGCATCCGAGTGGGCGACGCGACGTTCACGCACAGGTCGACGTTGCGACACCCCGGTTCCATGCGCGTCATCACCACGTATTTCGACAGGACGGAGTGAAGTGCCGCCGGATCGGTCGAATCGAAGCGGAGCGTGACGATCGCCAACTCGATCTCGCTCTCCGTGCCAATTTCGTCGCTCGTCTTGCCAACAACTTGATCATCTGCCATTCCGATACTCCTCATCTCATCATCTGGACCGGCGATACCGACGGCCGGCGTCACGTTCGCGAGTTGAGGCGCCCACGCGCCTCGGTATCGTGACCGTCGTCTCGCTGCACTACCACAAACACCGAGGGTGCACTCGGATCCGGAGAACTTCTCCGACCCGATGCCGACCACGGCGAAGAGGAAGCGGCCCGAGGCGTTGCATTCAACGAATCGAAGGAGAGTCGCTGGTGGCAAAAGATCGAGTCGAACGGGACGACGAGGACCTCGTCCGTCTGTACCTCACCGACATCGGGCAGTACACACTGCTCACGAAGGATGACGAGGTTCGTCTCGCCAAGGCCATCGAGGCCGGCAACGAAGCAATCGCCTTGCTCGACGCCGACACCGACCTCACTCCAGCGAAGAAGCGCGAGTACCGCCGCACTGCCCGCAAGGGAGAAGAGGCTGAGCGCCAGTTCGTCCAGTCGAACCTGCGCCTCGTCGTGTCGATCGCCAAGAAGTACCAGGCATCAGGTCTTCCGCTCCTCGACCTGATCCAAGAGGGCAACCTCGGCCTCATGCACGCCGTCGAGAAGTTCGACTGGCGCAAGGGTTTCAAGTTCTCCACCTACGCGACGTGGTGGATCCGCCAGGCGATCACCCGCGGTATCGCCAACACCGGCCGCACGATCCGCCTCCCGGTGCACGCCGGCGACACGCTCGCCCGCCTGCAGAAAGCCCGCTCCCGGCTCGAGCTCAAGTTCGGTCGCCCCGCCACGCTGTCAGAGCTGGCCAAGGAAGTGGAGATGCCCGAAGACAAGGTGACCGAGGCGCTGCGCTTCGCCGCCGAGCCGCTCTCGCTGTCCGAGCCGCTGCGCGAAGACGGCGACGCCGAACTCGGCGACGTCGTCGAAGACCGCTCGGCCGAGTCTCCGTTCGAAGTGGCTGCCACCGCGCTGCTGCCCGACGAGATCAGCCGCCTGCTCGCGCCGCTCGACGAGCGCGAACGCGAGATCCTCAAGCTGCGCTTCGGCCTCGATCGCGGGGAGCCCCGCACGCTCGAGGAGGTGGGCGACCACTTCAGCCTGACGCGCGAGCGCATCCGCCAGATCGAAGCTCGGGCGATGAGCAAGCTGCGTCACCCGTCGAGCGATACCGGCGCCCGAGATCTGCTCGCCGTCTGAACCCGCCGATGTCTGATCCCCGATCCGGGATCAGTCGCTGTCCGACCTGACGCGGGCCGTTCGCTCAGGCGACGTTCGAGAGTCGATGTCGACGTGACTCGTCGATGAGCTGATCCACGCCGACCGAACGGCCGCAGACCATCGCATGTCCGACGTCGTAGCCGGCCTCGGTCGCACTCGGCAGAGCCGACAGCGCCATGTCGAAGTGACGCCGGGCGCTGGTCATCCGTCGGGCAGCATTCCCGCTCGAATCGACCATCGTCACGATCATCATCTCGGCGAGCCCGACCCGACCCACTTCGTCCTCGGGAGAGACCACGTCGTGCAGTTCGGTTGCGATCACCCGCAGGAGCAGGTTGCGTTCGGCCTCGGCGTACCCACAGTCGGGAACGTCGATGTCGTGGACGAAGACCGACACGATGGCCACCTCTCGACCGTCCGCGGCGGCTCGCTCGACGAACCGGGCGGCGCGCTCGACGAACACCTCGCGTTTCAGGAGACCGGTCACGAGGTCGAACTCGGTGTCGGGCTCCGTCTCGACTCGCAGGATGCGGCTGATCCGACGTCCAGTCCGGCGCAGCGGAGCGGGAACGAGAGTGAGTGTGGCGGCGATCGAGGAACTCATGACACATGAAGGACGCAGGCTGCGGACCGGAAGTTTCGTCACGATCGTGTGACGACCGCGCCAGCGCCGGTCGCGGGCGTGCCCTCCGACCGAAGCCGAAGGGCACGTTCGCACGCTCAGATCTGGCTGCGAGCAGCAGCCGTGCCGACCATCAGTCGGCTGCGACCAACTCGACCAAGACCGAGCTGTCGACCGTGACGCCGACGCCAACGCTGATGCCGGTGCGCACGAACTCGAGCGTGTCATCGGCATCGGCGTGGACCAGGATCCTGCCGGTCGCCGCAACATCGACCGCCAGCAGTTCACACGAGTCGACCTCGACGCCACCGACTCGGATCTCGATCTCACCGAGGAGTGCCGCCGAGATGGTCGACAGTTCGAAGTCGATCGTGTACGTGCCGGCCGTGTCGAACTCGAAGGTGTCGTCATCGACTCGGACCACTGCGTCGCCGACCGACGCCACGTCCTGTTGGAACGGGATCGTCGCTTCGCCGATCGCGAGGTCGATCGACACCAGGCCACCGTCGCTGCGAGCCATCAGCGCCGAGCCGGCAGCAGGAGTAGGTGCAGCGATCTGGACACCTGATCCCCAGCTGCCGCCCGCCTTCGGACCGTAGATGATCATCGTGGTCGTGTCGAAGTACGTGTCGCCGTCGTTGCCGTCGCCGGCGGCCGGTTCTCCGTCGCCGATCGTGAACTCCGACCCGATGCCGTCGGGACCGATCGGGCTCCCGACACCCCAATCACCGCCGGTCTTCGGGCCGAACAGGACCGTCGACGAGGTGTCGAGGTACATGTCGCCGTCGACGCCGAGCGCCCCAACCGGCGTTCCGGTGCCGGTGTGGAACCCGATGCCCACGCCGTCGGGACCGATCGACGTCGGGTCACCCCAGGCGCCGCCGACCTTCGGGCCGTACAACTCCATCGTGACCGTGTTCAGGTACGTGTCGCCGTCGTTGCCGACACCGGGAGTGGGTGCCCCGCCGCCGCTCACGAACTGCGAACCGATTCCGTCGGGACCGATCCGTACTCCGTCGCCCCAGTCACCGTCGACCTTCGGGCCGTACAGCTCCATCGTCAGCGTGTCGAGATACGTGTCGCCGTCGACACCGACGGCCACGCCGGGAGCACCGTCGCCGCTCAGGAAGGTGATGCCCACACCGTCGGGACCGATCGGGGACGCCTCGCCCCAGTCGCCCTCGGTCTTGGGGCCGTACAACTCCATCGTCGTTCCGTCGAGGTACGTGTCGCCGTCGACACCGAGGCCGGCAGTCGGTGCGCCGTCGCCCGTCCGGAACGTGATGCCGACACCGTCGGGACCGATTGGCGCACCATCACCCCAGTCACCGCCGACCTTCGGGCCGTACAGCTCGAGGGTGGCGGCGTCCAGGTACGTGTCGCCGTCGACACCGAGTCCGGCAGCGGGAGCG